>ERZ1673783.5-NODE-5-length-140087-cov-21.723999_pt1 | contig 140087 bp, 129 predicted proteins | sample MGYA00580133_ERZ1673783 | MGnify/ENA primary metagenome ERZ1673783 (study PRJEB41219, sample SAMN04549595) | soil metagenome | isolation source: soil | place: USA: Texas, Big Bend National Park | collected 2009-03-17 ...
ATCCGCTTTCATTGTTAGGGAGAAAAAAACTGCCCACAAATACTTGACTCAATCTTTTTATGATCCTTTCTTGATGATCCTTATGTTTTTTTGTAAAATAAGTAGAAGTATGTAGAACTTTGTCATGGCTAGATGAAAGTTACATAGTGAAAATCATCAAAGGGGCGAGATTCGTGGCGAAAGTATATGTATTTGATCACCCGTTAATCCAGCATAAGTTGACTTTTATACGGGATAAAAATACCGGGACAAAGGAGTTTCGGGAACTGGTCGATGAAGTGGCCACTCTAATGGCGTTTGAGATTACCCGTGACATGCCTTTGGAAGAAATTGAAGTGGAAACGCCTGTTGGAAAAGCAAATGCAAAGATTTTATCAGGCAAGAAGATAGGGGTCGTTCCGATATTGCGTGCCGGTATTGGAATGGTTGACGGCATCTTAAAGCTTATTCCTGCTGCTAAAGTAGGTCATATCGGATTATACAGGGATCCCGAAACGTTAAAGCCAGTTGAGTATTACGTGAAGCTTCCATCCGATGTGGAGGAAAGGGATTTTATATTAGTGGACCCGATGCTGGCAACGGGCGGATCTGCCGTTGAAGCGGTTAATTCCTTGAAGAAACGCGGCGCCAAAAGTATTAAATTTATGTGCCTGATCGCTGCTCCGGAAGGGGTTGAAACACTAAAAAAAGCCCATCCTGATGTTGACATTTATATCGCTGCTTTAGATGAAAAACTAAACGAAAAAGGATATATTGTTCCGGGTCTCGGAGACGCGGGAGACCGATTATTTGGTACAAAATAAGGTAGAGTAGGTGCGAATATGAGTGCTCCAATTAAAGTGATGACCATTTTCGGCACCCGGCCGGAAGCCATTAAGATGGCTCCGCTTGTGCTTGAATTAGAAAAGTATCCGGAAGACTTTGAAACGATTGTGACAGTAACCGCCCAGCATCGTCAAATGTTGGATCAAGTGCTGGATATATTCGGAATTGAACCTGATTATGACCTCAATATCATGAAAGATCGGCAAACATTGACAGATGTGACGACAAAAGGCTTGGAAGGTCTTGATAAAGTAATGAAAGAAGTCAAGCCTGACATTGTTTTGGTGCATGGAGATACGACGACGACGTTTATTGCGAGTCTCGCGGCGTTTTACAACCAAATTGCAGTTGGACATGTCGAAGCGGGGCTCAGAACATGGAATAAGTATTCTCCGTTTCCTGAAGAAATGAATCGGCAGCTGACGGGTGTTCTTGCTGATATTCATTTTGCACCGACGGCCAAAGCGGAAGCCAATTTGATTCAGGAGAACAAAAAGAAAGACACTATTTTCGTTACGGGAAACACAGCCATCGATGCGTTAAAAACAACGGTCAAAAGCGACTATCAGCATGAGATTTTAACGAAGGTCGGAAATGACCGGCTGATCTTATTGACTGCCCATAGGAGAGAAAATTTGGGCGAACCTATGCGCAATATGTTTCGGGCTATTAAGAGAATTGTAGAGGAATTGAAGGATGTTCAAGTGGTTTATCCGGTTCATTTGAATCCCGCTGTACGGGAAATAGCCGGGGAGATTCTCGGAGATAATGAAAGAATCCATTTAATTGAACCGCTTGATGTGATTGATTTTCATAATTTTGCAGCCCGTGCCCACCTCATCTTAACGGATTCAGGAGGAGTGCAGGAAGAAGCCCCTTCCCTTGGTGTGCCGGTCTTGGTTCTTCGGGATACAACCGAACGGCCCGAGGGGATTGAAGCGGGTACACTGAAACTTGCCGGGGTGGAAGAAGAGCGTATTTATCGATTGACTAAAGAACTTTTAACGGACCCGCATGAATATGAGGAAATGGCAAAAGCTGTAAACCCTTATGGAGATGGAGAAGCATCCCGCCGAATTGCGGAAGCGGTGCGCTATTATTTCAAAAGAACGAGCCAAAAACCGGATCGTTTTTCATAGAGCCTTCACGTGCGGGAGGCTCTTCATGAACACCTGTTCATCACGAGCTAGAAAAACAAAAAGGGGACGAGAGTTCAGACTTCTTGGATGCTGAAATGGAAGGGGTTTGATTAATCGTTCCCTTCAGATTAAATAATTCAAAAAAAGTTCACTGTATTTGTGAAAACTTTGTGAAAATTTAAGGAATGTATGTTGTCTTTTCACTGTAAACACATTGACATTGCAAGGTCTCTATTGTATGCTTACAAAGGAAATAATAGAAGTTATTTGAATAAACTGAGCGTGGTGAAAACGCTTGTATTTTTTTGGAGTTCGGGTCAGCTCCCGCTTGAATGTGAGGGTGATGAATGGCTCAAAAACATAAAAGTCCATTTCGGGCAATGGCTCTCTACAGCACCATCTTATCTCAGCTGGCAGGATCTGTTTTGATCGGGATATTTCTCGGTAGATGGATCGATGGCAAATGCCAAACAGAACCTCTGTTTTTAGTGATTGGGCTTTTATCGGGATTAGCGGCCGGAATACTGGCGATGCTGCGTACAATACGCCGTTTCGATTCAGGGGATTAGTGCGTTAAAATATTTGAAAGCTATGAATGGCATTATTACTGTGAATTCTGCCAGTTCTCCATTTATCTGCTCCGCAAGGCATTTTCTATAGCTTGTATACAAGCATAGCCTGCCAATGGACAAGCCTGGAATTTATCGGGGGTTCGGTGAGCCTGTCCGATATTGTCAAAAAGCTGAGGCCTTGACGTTTTACCTAACAGGCAAAACAGCCTCATTGCTGCCCTTCGCTTTCCGGGTTGAATTCTTCTCCTTATATTTCAATATAGAAATAATGGCAGTAAATGTCATTATGATAGATTTAATGAATCCATTCTAATTTAAGTAACGTGGAAGAGAGGTGATAAGAATTGGAACATGAAGCTCCAATAGTGGAATTTATGGGTCTTACTTTTAACCTGTCCAATGTTTTAATGATCACAGTGGCAAGTGTGATTGTATTCTTAATTGCGATCATCTCCACACGGAAGCTTGCTTTGAAACCGACAGGAATGCAAAATTTCATGGAATGGATCATGGATTTTGTAAAGAATATCATTCAAAGCAACATGGATTGGAAAACGGGCGGGCGTTTTCATATTCTCGGCCTTACTTTGATTATGTATATTTTTGTATCCAATATGCTAGGTCTTCCATTTTCCGTTGTGGTAGATCACAAGTTATGGTGGAAGTCGCCGACATCCGACCCTGCCATTACACTTACGCTTGCAGTTATGATTGTGGTATTAACTCATTATTACGGCGTAAAGATGAAAGGGTTTGGCGGATATGTACGGGGATACTTTGAACCAATGAAATTTTTATTCCCTTTAAAAATAATCGAAGAATTCGCCAATACATTGACTCTGGGGCTCCGGCTTTACGGAAACATCTACGCGGGGGAAATCTTGCTTTCGCTGTTGGCCGGTGGTTTGGCGTCAAGTGTCGGTGGCACTATTGCGGCCATTATTCCGACAATTGCATGGCAAGCTTTCAGTATTTTTGTCGGTTCAATCCAAGCATTTATTTTCACGATGTTAACAATGGTTTACATGGCTCATAAAATCAGCCAAGACCATTAAACATAAATTCATTATATCATTATTTGAAAGAAGAACTTTTTATATATTTTAAAGGAGGAACTTAATCATGAGTTTAGGTGTAATAGCAGCAGCAATTGCAATAGGGTTGGCAGCAATTGGGGCAGGTGTCGGTAACGGTTTAATCGTATCTCGTACGGTACAAGGTATTTCTCGTCAACCAGAACTACGCGGGATGCTTCAAACGGTTATGTTCATTGGGGTAGCGTTAGTTGAAGCGATTCCGATTATTGCCGTAGTTATCGCATTCATGGTTTTGAATCGATAATCACTGGAATTAAGTTGCAAATGGCGAAGATCATTCCATGCGAACCTTCGCCATTCCTTTATGTACCGTATTCCTGCTGGATTGTTATGGTTAGGGAGCTGACTCTTGAAGGGAGTGAATAATACGTGTTGACAAACGCGCTTGTATTGGGAGAAGCACACATCAACAGTGGAGATATCATCTTCCAATTATTGATGTTTATTATTTTATTGGCGTTGTTAAAGAAATATGCATGGGGCCCGCTCGTGGGAATCATGAAACAGCGCGAAGATCATATTGCGAATGAAATTGAAGCGGCGGAAAAGAGCCGTGTTGAAGCGAATAAATTTTTAGAAGAAACTCGTCAAGAACTGAAAAAAGCTAGAGAAGATGCCCAAGCTCTAATCGAAAATGCCAAAAAACAAGGTGAACGGCAAAAAGATGAGATTATTGCCGCAGCTAGACAAGAAGCAGAACGCTTGAAAGAGTCCGCAAAAGCTGAAATCAATCGTCAAAAAGAACAAGCAGTGGCAGAATTGCGTGATCAAGTGGCCTCTTTATCTGTATTGATTGCTTCGAAAGTCATTGAAAAAGAATTGAGCGAGCAAGATCAAGAAAAATTAATCCAAGATTTTATTAAAGAGGCAGGAGAAGGGCGATGAGTAATTCTATAGTAGCCAATCGCTATGCGGCAGCTCTTTTCCAAGTTGCAAAAGAGAACGATCAAGTAGCTCTGATTGGGGAACAGATGAGTGTAGTAAAAGAGGTTTTACAGCAAACTCCGGAATTGCTGTTCTTCTTGAAACTGCCGAAAGTGGACATGTCCAAAAAGAAAGAATTAGTTAAACAGGCGTTTTCAACTGCTTCTCCGTTTATTGTCAATACATTGCTTCTTATGATGGAAAACCACCGCGAAGATCACCTGTTGGAAATGGCTGAAGAATACATAGCCTTGGCCAATAACGAGCGTGGAATTGCAGAAGCGACGGTGACGAGTGTACGCCCATTAAATGAAGAAGAAAAATCTTCACTGTCAGCTGTATTGGCTGAAAAAGTCGGGAAGCAAACTTTGAAAATTGAAAATGTTGTGGATCCGAAGCTTTTAGGAGGCTTGAAAGTCAGAATCGGGAATCGCATTATTGACGGCAGCCTTCGCGGAAAGCTTGATCGGTTAAAACAATTGATTAGCTAGACTATACAACGTATACGTATAAATCATTAAACGGCGAGCAGCACTCGTTGCAGAGTCTCTCGCTTATTCGTTGAATGAATGGCGTGAAATAGCGGGACGACAACTATAACGCTATTTCCTTTCATTCTGCTCTATAAATAAGAAGGGGTGAAACGCATGAGCATCAAAGCTGAAGAAATCAGCGCGCTGATAAGAAAGCAAATCGAAAATTATCAGGCGGATATGGAAGTAAATGATGTAGGCACTGTCATCCAGGTCGGTGACGGTATTGCTCGTGCCCACGGCCTTGATCATGTCATGGCTGGCGAGCTTTTGGAGTTTTCAAATGGCGTTATGGGATTGGCGCAGAACTTGGAAGAAAATAACGTAGGGATCGTCATTTTAGGACCATATACGGATATTCGTGAAGGAGACGAAGTTCGTCGTACAGGACGTATTATGGAAGTTCCGGTTGGAGAAGAACTCATTGGTCGTGTTGTAAATCCTCTCGGACAACCGGTTGATGGTCTTGGACCGATTAATACGAAAAAAACTCGTCCAATTGAAAGTCCTGCTCCAGGGGTAATGGATCGTAAATCTGTTCATGAACCTCTTCAAACAGGTATTAAAGTCATTGACGCTCTTGTACCGATCGGAAGAGGACAACGGGAGTTAATTATCGGGGACCGTCAAACAGGTAAAACATCCATCGCGATTGACACGATTATCAACCAAAAAGACCAAAACATGATTTGTATTTATGTGGCAATCGGTCAAAAAGAATCGACGGTTCGGACAACGGTTGAAACGCTGCGCAAAAATGGCGCATTAGATTACACGATCGTGGTGACAGCTTCTGCATCACAACCAGCACCGTTATTGTATTTGGCACCTTATGCCGGCGTTGCGATGGGTGAAGAATTCATGTACAACGGCAAGCATGTGTTGGTCGTTTATGACGATTTATCCAAACAAGCTGCTGCGTACCGTGAACTTTCCTTGCTGCTCCGTCGTCCACCTGGTCGTGAAGCATATCCGGGGGATGTATTCTATCTTCACTCTCGTTTACTTGAACGTGCTGCAAAACTTAGCGATGCGAAAGGCGCTGGTTCGTTGACAGCATTGCCGTTTGTTGAAACACAAGCAGGGGATATTTCGGCCTATATCCCAACAAACGTTATTTCCATCACAGATGGACAAATTTTCTTGCAATCGGATTTATTCTTCTCCGGTGTACGCCCGGCTATTAACGCTGGTTTGTCTGTATCTCGTGTAGGGGGAGCCGCTCAAATTAAAGCCATGAAAAAAGTGGCCGGTACTTTGCGTTTGGACTTGGCATCCTATCGTGAATTGGAATCATTTGCTCAATTCGGTTCTGATCTTGATAAAGCGACTCAAGCAAAATTGGCTCGTGGTGCCCGTACCGTAGAAGTATTAAAGCAAGATTTAAATAAACCAATCAAAGTAGAAAAACAAGTCATGATTCTCTATGCGTTGACTCGCGGATTTTTAGATGACATCCCGGTAGAAGATATCCGCCGCTTTGAAGAAGAATTTTACGCTTGGTTGGATGAAAACGGACAAGCGGTGCTTGATCAAATCCGTTCCACAGGTAACTTGCCGAGCGACGAAGAGATGGCAGGAGCCATTAACGGCTTTAAGAAAACCTTTGCGAAATCCGAGTAACAAAATGGAATTCATTAAGTATAAGGGTGGTGAGAACGGATGGCATCGTTACGCGATATAAAAACTCGTATTAATACTACAAAGAAAACAAGCCAAATCACCAAGGCTATGCAATTGGTTTCCGCTTCGAAATTCAGCCGCGCGGAACTTAATGCCAAAGCATTTGTTCCGTATATGGAAAAAATGCAGGACGTCGTTGCCAGCATTGCGGCCGGAAGCAAAGATATCAAACATCCGATGCTGGTCTCCCGCCCCGTTAAAAAGACCGGGTATTTGGTGATCACCGCAGACCGGGGTTTGGCGGGAGCATATAACAGCAACGTTCTTCGCCTCGTTTACAACACCATTAAAGAACGCCACAAATCAGAAGATGAGTACGCGATTATTGTACTTGGACGAGTGGGCAGAGACTTCTTTGTAAATAGAGGAATGAATGTCGTCTATGATATGGTGGGAGTGCCCGATCATCCGAGTTTTACGGATATTCGGAGCATCGCGAATAAAACGGTGAACTTATATATAGACGGAACGTTCGATGAGCTTCATATGTACTACACTCATTATGTCAGCGCCATCGAACATGAAGTGACAGAGAAGCAGCTTTTGCCTTTGACGGATGTTGCACCGGCGAATAAGCTTACTTCTTATGAATACGAACCTTCGGCGGAAGAAATATTGGATGTGCTGCTTCCGCAATACGCAGAAAGCCTGATATTTGGCGCCATTTTAGATTCTAAAGCGAGCGAACATTCATCACGGATGACAGCCATGAAAAATGCAACAGATAATGCTTTGGAACTGATCGACACTTTAACGCTGTCATACAACCGTGCACGCCAAGCTTCTATTACCCAAGAGATCACGGAAATTGTCAGCGGAGCATCTGCATTGGAGTAACTCTAGTTCGTTGTGGAAACAAGCGATAGAATTTTTGAATGTGGCAGTCTTTAATCTGCTAAAAGCTAGTTAGGAGGGAACATAATGAGCAAAGGACACGTTCTTCAAGTAATGGGTCCGGTAGTTGACGTGAAGTTCGAGAGCGGCCAGCTTCCCGATATATACAACGCGTTAAAAGTACAATACGAAGCAAAAACGGAATCAGAAGTAAGCATTGATCTCGTATTGGAAGTAGCGCTTCACTTAGGCGATGATACGGTTCGTACGATTGCCATGGCTTCCACAGACGGTCTGCAACGCGGAATGGAAGTAATCGATACAGGAAAACCGATCTCCGTTCCTGTCGGAGACGTAACATTAGGACGGGTATTTAACGTATTAGGGGAAACCATCGATTTAGATGAACCAATTCCTGAAGATGCACGCCGCGATCCTATTCATCGTCCAGCGCCAAAATTTGAACAACTTTCTACCGAAGTGGAAATATTGGAAACCGGAATTAAAGTAGTCGACTTGTTGGCGCCTTATATTAAAGGTGGTAAAATCGGTTTGTTCGGCGGTGCAGGAGTAGGAAAAACGGTTTTAATTCAAGAATTGATTAACAACATCGCACAAGAACACGGCGGTATTTCCGTATTTTCCGGTGTAGGAGAACGGACTCGTGAAGGTAATGACCTTTATCATGAAATGAAGGATTCCGGGGTTATCAGCAAAACGGCGATGGTGTTCGGGCAAATGAATGAGCCGCCTGGTGCCCGTATGCGTGTGGCCCTTACCGGTCTTACCATGGCTGAATATTTCCGTGATGAACAAGGACAAGACGTGCTTCTCTTCATTGACAATATTTTCCGGTTTACGCAAGCTGGCTCTGAGGTTTCCGCATTGTTGGGACGTATGCCTTCTGCGGTAGGTTATCAACCTACGTTGGCAACGGAAATGGGACAGCTTCAAGAACGGATTACGTCCACAAATGTTGGTTCGGTTACATCGATTCAAGCGATTTATGTGCCTGCCGATGACTACACTGACCCGGCTCCAGCGACTACTTTCGCTCACTTGGATGCAACCACCAACCTTGAACGGAAACTTTCTGAAATGGGGATCTATCCAGCAGTAGACCCGCTTGCTTCTACGTCTCGGGCGTTGACACCTGAAATCGTCGGCGAAGAGCATTATAAAGTGGCTCGCCAAGTTCAGCAAACGCTGCAACGATACAGAGAATTGCAAGATATCATCGCCATTTTAGGGATGGATGAATTAAGCGACGAAGATAAACTTGTTGTACATCGCGCTCGCCGCATTCAATTCTTCTTATCTCAAAACTTCCACGTGGCGGAACAATTTACGGGACAACCTGGTTCCTATGTGCCTGTAAAAGAAACGGTAAGAGGGTTCAAAGAAATTCTGGAAGGAAAATATGACCATCTTCCGGAAGATGCATTCCGTCTTGTAGGTCCGATCGAAGATGTAATCGAAAAAGCGAAAGAAATGGGAGTAGAAGTATAATAAAAGGGTTCAGGAGGTATTCATATGAAAACAATGAAAGTCACTGTCGTCACTCCTGATGGCCCGGTTCATGAATCAGAAGCGGAAATGGTAAGTACCAGAGCGACCAGTGGGGAGCTCGGTATCTTACCCGGACATATTCCGTTGGTTGCTCCTTTAGAAATCGGTGCTGTTCGTTTGAAAAATGGCAATAATACACAATGGATTGCTGTCAGCGGAGGCTTTTTGGAAGTTCGTCCTGATCGAGTGACGATTTTGGCGCAAGCTGCTGAAAGGGCGGAAGATATTGATATTGAACGTGCTCAAGCAGCAAAAGAACGAGCAGAGCGCCGTCTGCGGCAAGAAAACATGGATAATAAGAGGGCAGAATTGGCATTAAAGCGGGCTGTGAACCGCATCAATATATACAAACATAAATAATTGGAATGACCAACCTAGGCTGATCTGAACAGGAAATTTCCGCTTTCTTGTTTGGATCAGCTTTTTTATCGGACTAATGAAATGATCATTCTGCTTTTCGTTTATCTATTGCTCACCGTAAAAAAGAATGGTTGCTGACTTTTTCCGTTTATTTTTAGGTAAGACGTTAAACGGAATAAAGGCTGATTTTATGGAAAAAATGGTCATATCGGCGGGAGTTTGGAACGAAAAATATGGAAGCAGGAAAGAGAAGACATGGTCTTTAGAGTGAGAGGAAGGTTGACCTGTTGATTTTTGATTGAATCGAAAGAATAGGAATGATTCATGAGGAAATCAAATCTCTTTTTTCAAAAGAATGAAACCATCATTCTCAAGAAGAGACTATGTTGTTCGGCCAATCATCGGCAAGGATGGATCATCGATTAGAAAGTGGAATGACAGTCGTTCTCTATGCAAGATTTATGCTACAATAGCTGGCAGGTGGAAAACCTGGAAGGAGAGGTCAGGATGGTTGCACAATTTGGACAACAAGCGCTCCTCAGCATTCTTTCCCATTTGGTGTTTATAGCGATTACATTTTGGGCTTTGCAAGCGCTAAGGTTTGAGAAGCTGATTAAACCCAATAGAGTCTTTCAAGCCAGGCTGTTATACGTCTTGTTGACAATTGCTATTGGTTCAGTGGTCAGCCAATTTTTCTTGGATTATTTGCTATGGTCGCAGCAGCTGCCAATGATGTTTCAATAATTTTTGTTTTTTTGGATCGGAAAAGCGGCCGGAAAGATGACGATTCCTCTTGATCATAGGGAAAATGAATCGATTTTCAATTTTGGATGGTCCTGAGAATTTAGTTCGTTCTTCACACTTGAATTTTTAAAAATTTTATTTATTATTTTCTTTGGATGCAGTTTTTTTAAACTGCTTTTTGTTTGCTTGATTAGCAAGTGAAAATGTACACAAGACTCATTGTTGAAAGATGACGATTATTCCCACGTATTTCTCCCAGGTAACCGGAAACACTGTTACCAAAGGGGAGAAGATGTATGAAAGGAAATTATATCATTTTCGTCATTATTATTGGCATAATGGGTTTTTCAATCGTACTTTTGGGGAAAAACACGATAGCGGTGAATCCGAAACCGGAAATCGAAACACTTGCTAATCTGGCGGAAAGTATGAATGGAACGATTTCTTCATGGTCTTTACACACGAGGGAACCGATTCAAAGTGAAAAAATTGGACAAACTGTACGGAAGCTTCAGGCGGAGTTTTCACACTGGGCTTGGTCCAAAAATACAAATAGTAATGAGAGTTCATACTCTGCTGTATCAACCAAAGGAAATATCCGCCAAACCATTCAAATTGTTTCCAATGAAAACGAACAATCGTATGTCCTTTATACAGTTGAAGGAAGTGACCTGAAAAAAGAAAATCTTTCTTTTATTCATGGAGGGTTTGAAGAAAATTACTCGAAAATTTTTATTCACCACCCTCTGGTTTTCTCTTGTATAAAGGGGAAGTTCAATGGTAAACTTAAGGAAGTTTTGTCAAATCAAGTTTCCTCTATGATGACGGCATTAAATGCAAAAGAAACGGAAGCACTGAAAGAAGACGATCTCTATTCCATTTCAGCTTATTCAAAACAATTCAGTCAGAGCTTACCTCTGAAAGAAAAACGGATGAATTTGCAAATTGGATTGAGAGAAGAACAATTGGACGCCAATACATCCTTTGTCATTGGCACACCAATCATTACAGTTGAATATTAATATAGAGAATTAGGACGCGGAGGGGAATACTCTTGGAAAAAATCATCGTCCGCGGCGGAAAAAGGCTGAACGGCACAGTGAAAGTGGAAGGCGCAAAAAACGCCGTTCTCCCTGTTATCGCTGCAACAATATTAGCAAGTAAAGGAAAAAGTATCATTCGTGATGTACCTGCTCTCTCCGATGTGTATACCATTAACGAAGTGCTGCGTCATTTAAACTGTGACGTGAACTTTGAAGACAATACAATCATAGTAGACGCATCTAGAGAGGTTTTTGTAGAGGCCCCGTTTGAATATGTACGAAAAATGAGGGCGTCTGTATTAGTCATGGGCTCGTTGCTTGCCCGTACCGGTAAAGCGCGGGTAGCCCTTCCCGGTGGCTGTGCAATTGGATCCAGACCGATCGATCAGCATTTAAAAGGCTTTGAAGCAATGGGGGCTGTTGTCAAAGTTGGCAACGGTTTTATAGAAGCAGAAGTTCCCGGCCGATTAAAAGGTGCGAAAATTTACCTTGATTTTCCTAGTGTAGGAGCGACCGAAAATATATTGATGGCTGCTGTATTGGCAGAAGGAACAACGATCATTGAAAACTGCGCCAAAGAACCGGAAATTGTCGATCTAGCGAATTTTCTCAATAAAATGGGAGCAAATGTTAGAGGAGCAGGTACAGGTACGATTCGTGTAGAAGGCGTTGATTATTTGACCGGGGCGGAACATGCCATTATTCCAGACCGAATCGAAGCCGGCACTTTTATGACAGCTGCGGCTATTACGGGAGGAAATGTACTGGTTCAAGGAGCTGTTCCTGAGCATCTTACCTCTCTTATTGCCAAATTGGAAGAAATGGGCGTGACTGTCATTGAAGAAGCGAACGGCATCCGAGTCATCGGTCCGGAAAAGTTAAAAGCTGTAGACATTAAAACGATGCCGCATCCCGGTTTTCCGACAGACATGCAATCACAAATGATGGCTCTTTTGCTGAAAGCAGAAGGTACCAGTGTGATTACGGAAACAGTATTTGAAAACCGGTTTATGCATGTGGAAGAATTCCGACGCATGAATGCGAACATTAAAATTGAAGGACGTTCCGTTATTATTAACGGACCGTGTAAGCTTCAGGGAGCTGAAGTGACGGCTACCGATTTGCGTGCAGCAGCTGCGTTGATACTTGCAGGCTTAGTCGCTGACGGATATACCCGTGTAACGGAATTAAAGCATTTGGACCGGGGATATGTGAATTTCCATGGTAAGCTGGCCTCGCTGGGAGCCGATATTATCCGCGTTAACGAAGAAGACCAAGAAACCCTGACGGAAAAAGTTGCCATCACAGATGTGAAAGCGTGATGGCCGGCCCGCTTGATAAAAGCGGGCTTTTTTCATGTTTTCCACCAACGGGCGGCCTCTTTTATTTCCACGTTCGAAAAAGAATCCATCCACCATTATGCCCCGATGATCCGGACTCTATTCAACAAATTTCTGACATAAAAGCTTGTCCTCCGCCATATGTTGGAGATGAGAAAAGCTATTGCCCTTTCTGTCTCAAAAAACGTTACTGGAGGACGTAATACATGATGAAGAACTGGAATCCACTTTTTATTTTATTAGCTATTCTGACTACATCAGCGATGATTATACCGGCCTTGCTTGTCATTCCGTTTTCCGATCAAGGGACGAGCGGAAAAATGACTGAAAAGATTTCAGCGAATAAGAGCCAGTCTCAGTTGGAAAAACAATCAAGCGTAGAAGTGGCGGTATATAGATCTCAACTTCATAAAACGGAAAAAGAGCCGTTGGAAAAATATGTGGCTGGTGTGGTGGCCTCGGAAATGCCGGCGGATTTTGAAATGGAGGCATTAAAAGCGCAAGCCTTAACGGCTAGAACGTTTATTGTCAAAAAATTAATGAAAGGTTCTGATGCGCCGGACGGAGCGGATGTCACCGATACGGTGAAAGACCAAGTGTATAAAAGCCCTGAGGAATTAAAACAAATATGGGGAAAAGATTATCAGTGGAAGATGAAAAAAATAGAAGAAGCGGTGGGCCAAACGGCCGGAAAAATTTTAACTTATAATGGAGAACCTATCTTAGCTTCGTTTTTTTCGACAAGCAACGGTTATACGGAAAACTCGGAGGATTATTGGAAACAGCCGATACCGTATTTAAAAAGCGTCAAAAGCCCATGGGATAAAAAATCTCCGCAATATTACTCCAAGACGGTCATCCCCGTAAAAGAGTTTGAAAAAAAATTAGGGGTTCATTTAAAAAATAAAAAAGATGCCGGTACTGTCATCCAACGGACAGCTGGCAATCGAGTCGGGAAAGTCTTGATTGCTGGGAAAGAATTTACGGGAAGGGAGATAAGGGAAAAGCTTGGGCTGAAATCTGCAGATTTTTCCTGGGTGATAAAAGGCGATCATATGACGATTACGACAAAAGGATACGGCCACGGGGTTGGTATGAGCCAATATGGTGCTAATGGAATGGCAAAAGAAGGGAAAAATTACATACAGATTTTAAAATATTATTATCAACATGTGCAAATTGCCTCTTCAGACGATTATTTGAAAAACCGGATCACCGCGCAAAAATCAAGTGAAAACGGAAAGAAAACGGCGATTCCTTAAAAGGTGAGGGATCTTCGCCTTTTTCATAATGAGACTCACTTCTTTGGAAGACAAGACAGGCAGCATTTTCTGGATGGGACCATTATTCGGGAAATGCTGCCTTTTTTTAACCTTATAATATAAAACCCCAGAATATGGTGTCGCGATTACGTGAATAATTTTAAATGGATTATCGAAAAATAAAAAGTAAAAAAATTTTTTGAAAAAAGGTATAGAATTCACCCGGCCTGTTCAAAATGGTAGCTGAGGTGATGAAAAGTGAGAGAGGAAGAAAAGAAACGAATTTCTCTAAGGATGAAAACTTTCTTTAAAAAACGTTGGGTATTTCCGAGCTTATATCTTGTCATTGCTGCCCTTTTAATAGCCGGTATTGTATGGTATCAAACAACTGAAGATAACAATGCGACGAAAGATCAGGGCCAACAACAATCCGCTGACAACAGCAGCCGTGAGCCTTCGGTGGAAGTCAATACGGCGCTGGAAACCGTGAAGCTTCCATTGGAAAATCCGGATGAAGCCGTTATTAAGCAAAAATTTTATGACAAAAACGCTTCCCAAAAGGAACAAGAAGCCGCACTAGTAGTTTATAACAATACGTATTATCCCAATACAGGAATTGATATTGGTGTGAAAGATGGAAAAAGCTTCGATGTAACGGCGGCGTTGAGCGGAAAAGTAACGAACATTCAAGAAGATGCTTTGCTTGGCAATGTCATTGAAATTGAACATGAAAAAGGAATTGTCACACAATATCAATCTGTGAAAGACATACAAGTCAAAGAAGGCGAAAATGTAAAACAGGGGCAAGTGATCGGAAAAGCAGGAAACAGTGTGTTTAACGAAAAAGCGGGTGTTCATGTCCATTTTGAAATTCGCAAAAACAACACTCCTTTAAATCCTGAACAATATCTCAACAAAACCGTCCAGTAATTTATAGATGCACAGAGAGTGAACGGAATAAACTCTCTGTTTTTTTATTTTCATTTGAACTTGGAACAAAGGAATCCATCCGTTTTTTGAGCTGCCACGCTGATTTTCGCAATTGATTCTGTATCCGCCCGTAAAAAAGTCCCTTCATGCCTTGTCCTTAATACTGATTTCGTGCATATATTTTTAACCAAGCTAATAAAATGATTACAAACCTGCACAAAAATTAGAGAGAGTGTTTGAGGTGAGGAATCGTTAAAAAAGCAAATATCCAAAGGCAAAAAGACTTGATCAGTCGTGGTAAAGATAGAAAGCGATCTCGCTTTCTGCCGCATGCGCGGGGGAGGACCACCAATTTATTTTCATGCGGGAATACAGTACTTAAATGAAGTGAAAGCGAGTCTCATTTCACACTTCTCACATCCAATTTAGGGAGGGCGAGTGGTGTGCACGATTACATCAAAGAGAGAACGATCAAGATTGGAAAGTATATCGTGGAGACGAGAAAAACGGTTCGCGTGATCGCGAAGGAGTTTGGCGTATCCAAAAGTACTGTCCACAAAGATTTAACGGAACGATTGCCTGAAATAAATCCTGAACTAGCTAATGAAGTGAAAGCCATATTAGATTACCATAAATCGATCCGCCACCTGCGGGGTGGAGAAGCGACAAAGAAAAAATACCGCGGGCATAATCCTGCCGCTTTGAAGCGGTAAGGGGAAAGAGGTGACCTGTTGCTGCAAAGGTCACCTCTTTTTCAGTTTCATGTCTTTTTCGCTCTCCTTTTGGAAAAACATTTATGATAAAATAGATAATTGGGGATATAGAACTTCATTTCAAAAAATTGTACATAAATGGAAGAAAAGAGGAAAGGAGCCCTTATACAACATGTTTTCAAAGGATATCGGGATTGACCTGGGGACGGCCAATGTGCTTATTCATGTAAAAGGACAAGGAATTGTGTTAAATGAACCGTCAGTCGTTGCGATTGACCGAAATTCAGGAAAAGTGCTGGCAGTCGGAGAAGAAGCAAGGCGCATGGTCGGAAGGACTCCGGGCAATATTGTCGCCATTCGGCCATTAAAAGACGGAGTGATTGCAGATTTTGACATTACAGAATCCATGCTAAGACATTTCTTAAATAAGTTAAACGTAAGCGGATTTATTTCCAAACCGCGAATTTTAATCTGCTGCCCGACGAATATTACGAGCGTGGAACAAAAAGCGATCCGAGAAGCAGCTGAAAAGAGCGGCGGGAAAAAAGTCTATTTAGAAGAAGAACCAAAAGTAGCTGCCATCGGGGCAGGAATGGATATCTTTCAGCCGAGCGGCAACATGGTGGTGGATATCGGCGGAGGAACGACTGACATTGCGGTGCTTTCGATGGGGGACATTGTTACTTCCGAGTCCATTAAAATAGCAGGCGACAACTTTGATATGGAAATTTTAAATTACATAAAAAAAGAGTATAAGCTGCTGATTGGAGAGCGTACGGCAGAACAAATTAAAATGACCATCGGAACGGTATATCCGGATGGTCATAATGAAGAAATGGATATCCGCGGCCGCGATATGGTCACTGGCCTTCCACGAACTTTAACGATTAACTCGAAAGAAATTGAAGGGGTTTTAAGAGAGTCCGTTGTATCCATTGTCCAAGCAGCCAAAAACGTGTTAGAAAAAACGCCGCCGGAGCTTTCTGCTGATATCATTGACCGCGGAGTGATGCTGACGGGAGGAGGAGCGCTGCTTCACGGCATTGACCAGCTGCTTTCGGATGAATTAAAAGTGCCGGTGCTCATTGCTGAAAATCCGATGAGTTGTGTAGCGGTAGGTACGGGAGTCATTTTGGATCATATTGATAAAATATCCAATCGGAAATTCATTTAAGGATGCAAGCCATATGGCGGGCATGGACTTCTACAACAGTTGGCAGGGATGAATTTTTTTCTAAAAAAGAGAAAGCATTGCCAAATGGTTTCCTGTATAATAAAACCAGCAATCCATTGCAGAGGTGAATCAATATGTTCAGAGGGTTTTATACAGCGGCTTCGGGCATGATCGCTCAACAAAGAAGAACAGAGCTGCTGACGAATAATATGGCTAATGCTAATACGCCAGGATATAAAACGGATAAATCCTCGCTTCGGGCTTTTCCGGAAATGCTGTTAAGCCGCTTGGACGAATATGGCAAGCTGGCGAAAATCCCTTCTTATACAACTGTTGGGAGCTTAAATACGGGTGTCTATATGCAAGAAACCATTCCCAACTTTGTTCAAGGAGACTTACAGGAAACAGGAAACAAAACCGATTTGGCGCTGTTGGATATATTCGTGCCGGGAAATCAAGGGGCTAATTCAAAGGGAACGGTCTTTTTTGCTGTCCAGGGGCCAAATGGCATACGGTATACACGCAATGGAAATTTTACTGTCAATGGACTTGGCTATTTGACAACGGCTGACGGTTTGAATGTTCTCGATACGAACGGAAATCCAATCAGGGTTCAAACAGATAATTTGAAAATTGACGAACAAGGGCGAATTTTTGATAATGGGGAGTATGTGGCGCAATTAGGCGTGTCTTATGCGGCCAATCCCGACTCTTTAGTCAAAGAAGGGGATGGGCTTTATCGTTTGGATAACGGGACGCTTCCAAACGCTTTTCAAGTGAATAATATCCGCTTTCGAATTCAGCAAGGATTTACGGAACGATCCAACGTGGATGCCGCTCAAACCATGACCGATATGTTAGCCGCTTATCGTGCGTATGAGTCGAATCAGAAGGTGCTGCAGGCTTATGACCGCAGCATGGACAAAGCCGTCAATGAAGTGGGGAGAATCAATTAGTCGCCTGAAGAGGAGGAGCAGCAGTGAACCGCATAATGATCAATGCTACTAATACATTGGGCCAATTGCAAAAACAGCTGGACGTCATTAGCAACAATTTAGCGAACGCGGACACGAATGGCTTTAAAAGCCGTGAAGCCACTTTTTCCGACCTGCTAGTCCAACAGTTTCAGAATCAGCTTCACCCAAACAGAGAGATGGGAAGAATGACACCGGAAGGGATTCGATTGGGAACGGGAGCCAAATTGGCCCAAACCAAAATGAATACGAAATTGGGACCTATTCAAACAACGGGACGTTCCTTGGACTTGGCATTGACAAATGAAAATCAATACTTTAAAGTTTTGGTTCAGGAAAATGGACGGGAAGAGATTCGTTTTACGCGAAATGGTGCTTTTTATCTTTCCCCTGTGAACGGCAATCAAGTCATGCTTGTCACAGCCGAAGGATATCCTGTGTTAGATGAACAAAATCGACCTGTTCAATTTAACGGGCAGGCAGGTCAAAACGTAACAGTGGATAAAACGGGAAGGCTTTCGGTCGGAGGAGGACAAGCAGTGAATTTGGGAATCGTGTCCGTTGAGAGGCCTCAATATTTAGAACAAAAAGGAAATAACTTGCTTGGTCTGCCTGCTGACAGCACAGTAGCCATTGGGGAAGTCGCACGCGATTTAACGGGGGCTCTTCGCAGTGAAATCAGCGTTCAACAAGGAGCGCTTGAGAAGTCCAATGTCGATATTTCCAAAGAAATGACGGATATGATCAACGTCCAGCGTTCTTATCAATTTCAATCCCGGTCGGTTACTCTTGGCGATCAAATGATGGGGCTTGTGAATAGTCTTCGCTAAAGGTGATCTTATGACAGAACAGCAGAGAAAAGTTAGAAAGAAAAAGAAATTAACGCCCCTGGGACGATTTATAGTGAATCTTTTCTTAGTTGCATTCACAGCGTTTGTCGGGGCGGTCATCGGCTATAGCGTCATTGGACATGGGAAGCCGATGGATGTTTTAAAGCCATCGATGTGGATGAATTTATTTTCGACGATAAAGGACTTGTTATTGTCTAAGGAGGCATAAGGTGCATGTTGGATTTGCAACAGATCAAAGACATTATTCCGCACCGCTATCCGTTTTTGCTGATCGATCGGATCGAAGAATTGGAAGACGGCAAAAGAGCGGTGGGAATTAAAAACGTAACGGGCAATGAAGAATTTTTTAACGGCCATTTTCCCGATTACCCTGTCATGCCGGGAGTACTTATTGTAGAGGCGCTGGCTCAAGTAGGAGCAGTGGCGGTTTTGAATAAGGAAGAAAACCAGGGAAAGCTCGCTTTTTTTGCCGGAATCGACAAATGCCGTTTTAAAAAGCAAGTAAAACCTGGAGATCAGCTTCGCCTTGAAGTGGAACTTGTGCGGGTTAGAGGAAGCATCGGCAAAGGCCAAGCGACGGCGACAGTGAACGGGGAAATCGTTTGTGAAGCGGAAATTACGTTTGCACTGGGGGATCGTTCGCAATCGAAATAAAGCCATCCCGATCATGCTTAGCCGCTTGGATCAAGTTTTAGCTGAAATGGTTTAACAGGCTTCGTTTTTGGGAGTCTTTCATATAGTCGACTGAATGAGTCGCCATATGAAAGATTTTCAAATAACGGAGTCTTTTTTTATGAAATTTTTTCGGGCGAAAGGAAAAAATAAGCGAAAGCTTTGTAAAAAAGTGGTTTTCGCGCTTGGTTTACACATTTTCTGATGCCGTCAGGTCGGCTTTTGCAATCTTTTTTTCAAATCGGAATAGATTTCATGAAACTGGCGCATGATAACAACCGACCAGTAATATCCGGTCTACCAATGGATGGAATAATGAAAGGAGAAGGATAGAAATGAGCAAGTTTTTGCAATTAATGGGAGGCTCGCTGTTAGCTATTTTGCTTTTAGCCGGCTGTAACACCAATCAAAATCCTCCGCCGCCTGCCAACGATAACGACAACGGTGTAATAGACGATAACCGCCGCGATCTTAATGACAACAATCGCCGCAATAACAACAATGACCGTAATGATTTAAACAGAAATAACAACAATGATGGGCTTGATCTCAACCCTAATGACAATAACAACAACGGTATTTTCAACAACAATAACCGAAGAACCAATGATAAAAACACCAATAATGATTGGGACATGACGAAAGACAGAAATACTCCGGGAGAAGAGCCAATCGAAGATAAACGTGATGTAAGAGATAAAGACAATAAAGACGAATGATGGCGAAAAAGGAACATCAACGGTTGAATTTTTTCGTTGAGCCCCTCTTTTACAGGAGGCGTTTGGTGCATCCGATGAAAAGATGGAGGAGGGCCGGCTGCTGAAAAGAGGCGCTAGGAATGAATCGGCAGCCTCATTCCAATGGAGGCTGCCAACCGCAAGGATTCACAAACTCACCGTTCTAAACGGTGGGTTTGTTGCATTTTAATGAAAAAAAGAAAAACTTTGTCAACAACTTCCTAATTATGATAAAGTAGATACGATATATGTATTATGTAGGAGGTACTTATTCCATGTTGCAAAGTTTACCGCACGGCGTAAAAATAAGTATCACTCGCTCAATTGCGACTGCGTTTGAACAATATATGGCTAAGATTCAATGGCAGGATCATCGTTTTTCTTTTGAAGAGTTTATGCAAGAATGGAAAGAATATATTCAATCCAATTCGTCTTGGTATCATAAAGTGAGCAATGAAATTAAAAGCAGCCCTGAATTTCACGAAGAAATAGCGTCCAAAATGAATGAAATCATCGAAAAAATCATCTCGGAAGAACCGACTCCTGAGCAAATTGAAACGGTGGATGCCCTGCAAAAACAATTGGGAACCGACTACGATTATTCCTGTAAAATGGAGGCAAAGTTTTACATAGATTTTCTTTCGAAACAGTTGAAAGAAAACGCCGCCTATAAATAAAGCAGGAGAAAGAACCGGTTTTCAGCTGGTTCACTCCCGCTTTTGACAGTCAAGAAAAATCAAAAGTCAAAAAACGGAAAAAGCGAGCCGAAAAGCCATAAAAACGAAAACCCGATCATTTGAAGTCGTGACCGGGTTTTTTTATTTACGGATTGAAATATTGCAGACGGACAGCGATGGGGGGATATTAACGAATCTTGGCAACGGGATGGCCGGGTCTTTTTTTTAAGTTGCCGGAAAATTCTCGAACAAGCTGTTCACCGCTCAATCCCATTTGGACCAAATCCGTAAGAAGACGTTCGGCAAATTCGTTTTGTCTGTTGGTTAAACGTCCTTGCAACAAGACGCTTACGTTGGATTCCATTTTTTTGATGCAATGGATATGTCCGAAAAAATAAGCCGGGCTGTTTTCAGGGCGGGATATGATGACTTGAATTTCCAAGTCTTTATCTCTTTGTTGAACGTCACGGAAATAATCGTAATAGGATAGATCCGTAAAAAGCTCAATCAGCCACGTCCGCTTTTCATCTTCTTTATTAATAATTAATCCATCAATGAAATCAATGTCTTTAGCGTCTTGATCCTCGATAAATTGAAGACTGACTAATTTAAAGGTTTTCATTTAGAAGACGGCCTCCATTGATTCGCTTTTCTTCCATTATAACATAGCCGAATTGACAGCACCTAGAAAGCGTGGGGAGATAAAAATGGAAAGAAAAGCAAAAAAGGTTGATTGCCTCCGAAGTTGTCGAAAAAATTCGCTTTTTTCCTTGACAATAACAGTGAAAACAAAAGATCGTGTCGAAAAAGCGGAAAGTAGCGATTTTACGAAAGCGTCTTTTCCCGATAAGATGAAAATGCCTCCCGAAAAAAGAAGAAGGAGTTGATAAATCATTGATCAATCAAGTGACGTTAGTCGGGAGACTGACAAAAGATCCGGAGCTGCGTTACACGACGGAAGGGAAAATGTTTCTTCCCGTCATATTGGCGGTTCAGCGTCCTTATCGCGGCCAAGAAGGAGGGGGAAAAGCAGATTTTGTTCTGTGTACATTTTGGAACAAGATTGCGGAAAATACGGCCAAATATTGCAGCAAAGGATCTTTGATCGGGGTGCTGGGCAGTATTCAGACAAGAAATTATGAAAATAAAGAAGGAAAGAAGGTGCATATCACGGAAGTCGTGGCCAAATCGGTGCAGTTTTTAAGTTCAAAGCCCCAAGAAGAAACGTTTCCATTAATGGAGCTTGAATGAAAAGAGGTGAATGTTTTCTGGATCCAAACGTTTATGCCAAAATGGAAAAAATGGAACGGTTGATGGAAAAAGTGGTTTACTTGCTTGGAAATTGTCATTCCTCCATACACCTTCTCGAACAGCGCATCCGCCGGCTGGAATCCAGTCAATCGCTTTCCGATCCAATCGTTTTTCTGTCTCGTAAGAATGAAAGCAAAATGGAAAGAAGTTTAAAAAAATAAACTACTTTCCGTTCTTCCTTTTTTAAAAACGGGTTTCATGCCCGCATTGCCCTCTTATTATCCTCAAAATGGCCTTTCTGACTTTCCTCTAGAGATAAAGATATTGAAACCTTCCATACTTTCCCTCAAATAAAAAGGGCCGGCGGGAGTACCGGCTCTGATTTTGTTTGGTTCAAATAAAAAACAAGAAATAGTGAAAAAAGGGTTTATCCTTGCGGTTCCAATTTGAGCAGTTGTTCCAGCTCTTGGTTGGAGAGCTCCGTGATCCATTGGTCGCTTTGGATGATTTTCTCGTTCAGTTCTTGTTTTTCTTCAATCATTTTATCAATTTTTTCTTCCAACGTACCAGTGGCAATCAATTTATGAACATGGACAAAGCGGTGTTGGCCAATGCGATACGCACGATCGGTTGCCTGGTTTTCAACAGCCGGGTTCCACCAGCGGTCATAGTGGATGACGTGGTTGGCGGCCGTTAAATTCAATCCGGTTCCGCCGGCTTTCAAGGATAAGATAAATACCGGAAATTCTCCGTCCTGAAACTGGCTGACAAGGCGATCACGCTGCAGCTTCGGCATGCTCCCGTTCAGAAACGGTGCTTTGATTTGAAATCGGCTCTCGATTTCCTGCTGAATCATCTCTCCCATCGTGATATATTGGGTGAAAATCAAACAAGCTTCCTTTTGTTCCAAAATTTCTTGAACCAACTCCAGCAGTTTGGCCAACTTGTGCGAACGTTCAGCAGCGCGACTCGGACGGGTTTCTTTTAAATATAAGGCCGGATGGTCGCAAAGTTGTTTCAGCTTATTTAACATTTGCAAGACAACCCCTCGGCGTTCAAAAGCGGACAATTGTTCAATCCGGTTTAACGTTTCTTGCACGTATTCTTCATATAAAGCGGCTTGTTCCGCTGTCAAAGGACAATATTGCTTTTGTTCCAGCTTATCCGGCAAATTCAATTCCACTTCCGGGTCTTTCTTGGTCCGACGCAGCAAAAACGGGCGAATTCTTGCCTGCAGGAGGCGGATTTTTTTCTCTGAACGCTCTTTTTCAATCGGGATGATATAATTCTTTTGAAATTTTTGGTAGCTTCCTAAGTAGCCATGGTTCGTAAAATCAAAAATCGACCATAGTTCCGATAAGCGGTTTTCCATCGGTGTACCGGTTAAGGCGATATGATGATTTCCCGTTAATTTCCGGATGGCCCGAGACTGCTTTGTATGGGCGTTTTTAATGTTTTGGGCTTCATCGAGGGCGATGGTGCTCCAATGAACGGCTGAAAGGGTCTCAAAGTCCAAATGGGACAGACCGTATGAAGTGAGCACGACATCTTTATTTTGAATACATTCGGCAAAGTCTTCGCCTTGTAGCCGGTTCTGGCCGTAATGAAGCAGAACTCGCAAGTCGGGAGCGAAGTGTTCAAGCTCTTTTTGCCAGTTTCCGAGTACAGATGTCGGACAAATGATCAAAGCCGGCATGTCCGCCTTTTCTTTTTCTTTCACATGCAATAAATAAGCGATCAGCTGAATCGTTTTTCCAAGCCCCATATCGTCGGCAAGAATGGCGCCGAAACGAAACGACCGCAAAAACAAGAGCCAGCTCATTCCTATTTGCTGGTAGGGACGCAGAGTTCCTTTCAAGGAAGCCGGAGACTGCTGCAAAGGAATTTGCTCGATGTGCTGAAGCTTTTCGATCATTTGCTGCAATGAACGGTTTAATTGAATTTGGATCGAAGCGAGTTCGTACAAGTTTGCAGGTTCTTCTTGCTTTTCTTCTGAATCACCAGTGAACTCTTGGGTCAAAACGTCTTGCATTCTGATCCCTTTTTTCTTCGCTTCTTCCATTAACTGTTGGATTTTTTGAATCATTTTCGGGTCAAGCGGCACCCACTGGCCGTTCACCTTGACAAGCCGGCGTTTTTCCGACACTAATTTTTGAAATTCTTCTTCTGCCAGTTCTTCTCCATTCAGAGAAATCCGCCAGTCGAAATCAAGGATCGTATTCAATCCGACAAATGTCCGCTGATAATGTGATTGAGAGCGGACTCGGGCAGAAATGGAAAAGGACGCTTGGCGTATCGATTCCCACCATGAAGGAAGAAGAATGGCAATACCCAGGGCAATCAGTTTTTCGCTCGTTTCGGTCAGAAAAGTCCAAGCTTCTTCTTCGGTCAACGCTGTTTTCATTTTTTCGTTTTCCTGCAGTTCAGGCAATAAACGCAGCCAGCGCGTTTGTTCTGCAAGCACAGCAGGAAGATGCACTTTCCAAGTAGGGGGAATTCTGCCATTTAAGCTGTAAATTTTTTCTGGATTTTTTTTGCTTTGCAGAACTGTTTCTAATATCCATGAATCTTGATCGTTTTCAGGTTCTGACAGACGCAAGCCTATAGAGAACGGAACAGGATCTTCCACGAAACCGGCCCATTGGCGAAAGTGGCCGTCTGCCCAATAAGATTGGAGATCGATGGCTGACAATTTCCCGCTTTGAAGATAATCGGCGATCTCATGAAGCTTTTGAAAAACAGGAGAATGGGACAAAAAATCGTGTACGCATCTTTGAAACAGGTCGATGGTCATTTTTTTTGCCGATATTCCTTTCCATACGTCCTGTTCCCAAAAATCAGGATTGAACTCCTCCCAGACGGCGGCCGGAGGTTCCCAGTAAATGTCTGTGTCATCAAAAACAGGCGAAAATTCGCCATTCACCACCGCTTCATAAAGAACGGGCGCCACGGACAATCCATATTGAGTGAGCGGGTCAAAATGCCATTGGATAAACGAATGAAAACGGTCGTTTTTTAACAGACTAATCCATTGCCAAGCGGAAAGCATAAACCCTTTCATACCATCTGCTTCCTTTACTTCCAGTTCCGTGCCGAAAAAGCTTTCTTGATGCCAAAGGAACAGCTGTTTTCCTAAGGAATAGTCAACTGCTGTTCCGCTGTCAGAAGTAAGAAAAACAAAGAAACGATCATCTTCAAATGGCATCGTATGAACAGTCAACGTTTTTAATTTAAGCATCGATCAGTTTACCCTTTCTGCATTCTTCGTGAAAAGCGCGAAGACGTTTCGTTTTTTCTTGCAAACCGGCCCAGTATCGTTCCCAGTCTTGCTCCCGTTTCAATTTTTTATAGAGGCGTTGAAGCTTCTTTAAATATTTAACCGCTCGTTGGTAGCCGGAACGATTTTTGCGCTCGATCAGCTCGGAAATACCCCAATGGTAAAGGGGAAGAGCGCATTCGGGAGAAGCTTTTTCGAGTTTCTTTAATCCCATTTGCTCAAGCTCTTCCAATTCCGCTCCTATCAATAGCTGCAATTCCGTCCATTTTTGATAATGTTCGGTGATGATATAAAATTCATGAAGCACGGAATAACTGTAGGGAAAAAGCTGAAAAAGCACATCTTCCAATAGATGCGGCCGATTTTCCGCCAGCCAAGGGGCATCAATGAATCGCAAAAAATCTTCGACAAATGTGCGTTTATGATAAGGACTTGTGAGGCTGTCTAAATAGGCGGGCAGCTTCTCTTTCACAAGTTCGAGCAAAAAGCAGGCTTTTTGATAAGGCGGTTCGGAAAAAAAGTAATCCAACCATACTAACGAAGCATCGACAATCGATTCGTCAAGACGTTGAAAAAGAGCGGAAAACTCCTCCTTTTTATTCAAAAAGAGAAGTTGATGCAATAAGGCGGTGGCCTTCCCGTATGAAATGGGGCTCTCGCTTTCCAGACGATTCCATTCTTGTTTTCGCCAGTCTTCTTTTTTCAAAAGAACGGTCCAAAGACGCATGTACAGCAACATACAAGTATTTGAAAACAACCGGCTATCGCGGTCGATGAGTCTTAAGAGATCGTCTTTTAAATAAAGAAGATAGCGGTCAAAAGCAAAGGGAATGGCATGAACAGAAAGCTCTCTGGCCGCATGTTCGCATTCCTTGGCAAAAAAGTAGACAGTGGAGGAACAGGCCCGGTCAATCAAATTCCAATCTTCCCCCAATGTTCTGCATAATTCCACCACTTTTTGAAAGAGAAAGTAGCTGCAAAATAATTGGTAGAGCGGTTTCCATTCTCTTTCAAACGGACCTTGTGTCATCAATTGTCGATAGAGACTTTGGGCTTTCATATCCAATAAGTAGGGATTCTTTTTTACCGGAGACCAATCCGTTTGTAAAAAGGCGCGATCGACCATTTTTCCCCACTCTTCAGGGCCGTCATTGGCCGCCCGTTTTTTTAGCAGATCGCTGGCATAATATACTCCCGGAATATCAAGAGGCGGTTGTTTCTTTGACGGAACGCTTGTGAGCGTGCGCCATTGTTCCATCCAATCTTGGAGATTTCCCGTTTGGCTGTATAATGCAAAAAAAACGGCCATTTGATGAGAACAGGTTTTTTGGCGGCAAGAACAAAAGCTGAGTGACGGAAAGGTTAAATCGAGGTTGACCTCCCATCGGCCGTTATCATGGACAAAAGCATGAATGATCTGGTTTTCTATATGAAAGCTATCCACGTTTTCGTGGCGGAATAGCCGCAATCCTTCCTCGATAGCGGAAGAGTTTAGATCAGCGGGGTGCTGCAATAATTCTTCGGAATAATACAATATGGCGTCTCGCCATTCCAAAGCGTTTTGTGGCATTTTTTCATCTCCCCCATAAGATGTCTGGGAAATATCTTATCCTTTAATTATAACAGGGATCGATGAGAAAAAAAACGCTCCATCCAAGGAGCGTTAACGATTCGGAAGTCCAATATAAAAATGTGTTCCGTTAAAGAGGTTGACGGCGGAAAGCGTTTCTTCTTTGCCGTCGACAAAACGGATATTTTTATTGACAGGGTAGCGGATCGTTTGCCCGCCCTTTTGCACCACTAATTCCGGATTTCCCTCTTTTTTTCGATAAATGGTTGTCTTAAATCCCCGCTTTTTATAAAACTGAATCCCATCTTGATAGGACGATTGGAGTTTCAGACCGAGTGTTTGGCAAACAGATTTCGGCAAATCTGTATTTTCGACCAGTCCAGTCGGTTTGCCGGGGCCGTAAGCGAATAAAAAGACATCTTCGCCGGTATGACCGGTGGTTGTAAAACCGATTTTTGCGCGTTTAGAAAGCAAAGCGGCCATTTCTTTTTCCGGATGTTTCGATTTTTTGACGAGATTGTATTCTTTATGGCTTAAAGAATCTAATCCATACGATTTCAGCACTTCTTTCAAGTTGGAGCGGTCTTTTCGCAATCGGGAAACGGCTCCGGTTACCGTTAAATGGGTTTTTTTAAGCGGTTCAATAAAATGTTCTTTCGGTTCACTCGCATAGGAAAGATTGGTGGAGCGGTTTCCCATCGTTAACCCGCTGTTGCCGTGGTCCGCAACCGCAATGACCAATGTTTGCCGATCTTTTTTGGCAAATTGGAGCGCCTTTTGAACGGCCTCGTCAAAACTTAGCACTTCGCTGATCATTCCTACCGGATCGTTTTTATGGGCGGCCCAATCGACTTTGCTTCCCTCCACCAGCAAAAAAAAGCCTTTGTCGTTTTTGGACAGAGTTTGAATGGCTTTTTCGGTCATTTCGGCAAGAGAAGGCTGGTTCGGATTCAGCTTTTTTCGGTCGAGCTCATAAGCGATATCTTCCCGGGCAAAACTTCCCCAAATTTTTTCTCCGCCGCTTTGAAGAAGTTCTTTTCTTGTAGTCACGTATTCATAGCCTTTCTTTTGAATGACGGAAATCAAGTTTTCGCCGTCTGGACGAGATTTGACTTTGTCATCCCGTTTTAGCCACGCTTTTCCTCCTCCCAATACAACCTCCATCCCTTGATAAACTTGTTGTTCCGCAATGTCGTCGAATTGATTGCGATGGTTCACATGTGCAGAAAAAGCAGCTGGTGTGGCATGTTGGACAGGAGAAGTCGACACAATTCCGGTCGAAAGCCCTTTTCTTTCCGCAGCTTCCAAAATATTCGGAACGGGATAAGCGGTGTAAGGCTTTCCTTCTTCAGGAAAAATCGGAATCATCCCTATATGATCCACCAACGTTTTTCTGCCGGTGGCCAGAGCGGTTCCGGCGGCGGCCGAATCGGTAATGGCAGACCGCAGCGAATAGGTGCGTACTCCCCCGGTCATCATTCCATCAAGGGCAAGTGCTGAACCTTTATACCAACGCGACAAGGCGAGGACATCAGAATTGGTGCCGTCCATGATCATAAAAATGACGTTTTTGGCTTTTGAACGAGAATCGTAAGCCGTAGTCGGCGAACTTCCATTGGCCAATAGCAGCAAGAGTACAAAAAACGCTGATAAGTGTCGAAAAATGTTTGTCATATTCCAAATCACCTCATAATTATGCTTTGAAAAAAAAATGAAAATATGCGGATAATCGCGAAATGTTCCATTAATTAGTTGAAAAATCATAAATTAGCAGAAAAATAGTCAGTGAGAATGGTTTAGACTTGTCAATGAATATGTTAAAATGTAGAAAACTGTGGAAAGGAGGGAATATTAGTGAAAAAGGCCCATTTTTTACTGGCAATTGCCTTTTTGCTTTTCATCCCTTTATTTGGCGTGAAGCAGGCAGCGGCCGCTACATATTTTTCAGATGTGGGAACGACCCACAGAGCCGCTGAAGAAATTAATTATTTAGCCGAAAAAGGGATTGTGACAGGAACAGCCGACCATCGTTTTCTGCCTGAAAAGACAGTGACTCGTGCAGAGGCTGCCGCCATGATCGGACGGGCTTTAAAACTAAATGGTACACAGCGTTCGACTTCGTTCCGCGATGTACCGGCAAGCTCATTTGCATCGGGGTATATTCAATCGGCTGTGGAAAAAGGATATTTGTCCGGTTACAGCGATGGCACGTTCCATCCTGAGAAGACGTTGAAGCGCGGCGAAATGGCGCTTATGATCAATAAAGCGTTCCATTTCTCCAGCGAAACGACGACGGGAGGAGCAGCCGAAACATTGATGAAGCTCGGCATTGCCGAAGGAAAAGGAGACGGCACGTTCGGCCTCGATGACCCTATCATTCGTGCGGATTTCGCTGTTTTTTTAGCAAGAGCGATGAATCCTGATTTTCGGGTAGATCCGTCCAATACAAATACGGCCCAATTCACCCAACCGTTCTATGTCAATGTGGCGAGCAACGATGTATTGAATGTCCGCAAAGGACCGTCGACGAATTATGCAGTCATCGGCACGTTGACCCGCGGTACGAAAGTGTATGCGGCAAATAAAGTGAACGGCTGGTATTACATAAAATCCGGCAGCTTGATCGGATATGTCAATGGTGCTTATCTTCAATCCACACCGCCGTCCTCTACCGGACAGTACGACAGCCGTCTGAGTAGCCAAGTGATTATTATCGATCCGGGACACGGCGGAACGGATCCGGGGGCAATCGGCTATGGATTGAAAGAAAAAGATGTTGTTTTGGATACGGGATTAAGGCTGAAAAATATTTTGGCCAAAAGTCCGTTCCAAGTAAAAATGACGAGAAGCACGGATACCTTTATTAGTTTGCAAGGCCGCGTTGATTTCGCGATCAAGAATAAAGGGAACGTATTCTTGAGCATCCACGCCAATTCCGGCGGCGGAACGGGTTCGGAAACCTATTATTGGGGTGGTTCCGGAAAAAACCCGTACAAGGCTGACAGCCAATTGTTAGCGTCGAAAATAGAAAACCGTCTCCACAGCGCGATGGGTATACCGGACCGCGGCGTTAAAAATGGAGATTTGCATGTATTAAGAGAAAATAATATGCCTGCCATGCTGGCAGAGCTAGGGTTTATCGATAACCCGTCTGATAACGCGAAGCTGGCTTCGGCCACTTGGCGTCAAAAGGCAGCCAATGCTATTTATCTTGGCTTGCTTGATTATTACCAAGCTAAAGGATACAATGTTTCGAGCTTGTATAATCTTGTGAATCAATAGGTTGGCAGAATAAGAGGAACGGGATCACCGTTCCTCTTATTCTATAAAAACAGGGGTTCAGACATTTCGTCTGAACCCTGTTTTAGTATGTAGCTATTTATTTTTTAAAAAATGATAGATCTCTGTGTACATTTCTTGATAACGCGGGTCGGTATAGGTGGCCAAACGGTTTACCATGGAGGCGCCTTGATAGATGATCAAGCTTTGAGATCTTGCCCCGTATAGATCGGCAAAGTGCAAATATTGGCGAAACTTTTCCAATCCATTGTCTACTGTCGCGTATCCGTGATTTTCAATTTCTAAATTCACACCGCTGTTTCTCGTTTGCGCTTCAATCAAACTGTTATGTAATTTGGCTTTTGTTTCTTCTTCACTCAAGTTGGTAAAATGAGCGTTGCTTTGCAAATAAGCCCCATCAAATCCGTATGATTGCCAGTATTCAAAATTAGTGGACTGCGCATGCGGCGAATAGATGAATTTTCCTTTCTGTTGGTGAATATAATCGCTGACCATGAGAAGAAGCTGTTCATCTTCCGGGTTCGTGACCGTTTCGTTTAACCAATAAAAGCCTTTTAAGATTAACCCGTTGTGTTGGGTGTTCTCCCATTGGTCATACACTTGATCGATGTACCATTTGACGAGTTGGAATCGTTCGTCCAATGTGTTGGGGTGCGTTTGACCGTTTAGATCGACAATCGGATCTTTCCGCTGTGGATAAGGAATGGCGATAAAAATGTTCACATGATCAACGACCGGAATCTCTTTCATGCTTTGGTCGATGATGGAAATCGTTCCGTTTTCGCCAAACAATTTATTCAAATACCACAGCCATTCGTTATAACCCGCTTCATTTCGGCTGGACTCGGTGAATTCGCCTCCCGGATATTCTCTTCCTGCCAGAATAAGAGAATCGAACATGGAATCTACATATTGTCCATTTTCTTTGTAGGCCAAATACGGCTTGAAAAATTCTTTATTTTGAAGGCTGTTGTATAAAGGATTTTTCTCAATCTCGTATCCGTTGTACAGTAAAACGCCGTTTTTTACGCCTGATTTCTCCGGTGACAGAAATTCATTGGAAAAGGTTTGATATTGGTTGCTGACAGGTCGGATGACTGCATTGTCGTAAGGCTCTGCAAATAGAATGGCTTCTTGCTTGGAACGAAAGGTCGTTTTTTTCTTTCCGTCAATCAACACTTCATATTCGCGGGGATTGAACAGCGTTCGAGCGATAAAAGCGGCAAATTGGGCACGATTGACTGCACCTTTCGGCTGAAAGGAATGGTCAGTATAACCGGTCGTGATGTCATTAGCGGCCAAAGCATCAATGTAGCGATAATAAGGGCTGGTTTGAGGAACATCGGTGAATGCGCTCATTTGGTCCCCTTTTAACCGAAAGCCAATGGCGAGAGCTTTAGCCATGTCTTCTCTTGTCAGGGGTTCATCAGGTTGAAACAGACCGTCTTTCAGGCTAAATAAACCTGCTGATACCGCGGCCTCTATCTCCTGGTAGCCATAGGTGTTTTCGGTCACATCTTTGATCGCGATCGTTTGATCGGAGGATAAAGAAAGGGTGCGGACTAGCATAATGGCAGCCTGTTTTCTTGTAATAACGGCTCCTGGTTTAAATCTTCCATCGGAATATCCCGAAATGATCTGTTTTCCGCTCAACTGCTCAATCGAATGGTAGGCCCAATATGTAATAGGCACATCTGTATAAGCAGCGAAAGAATGGGACGGAAACAGGCAAGTGAGCGCCATAGCGACGGGGGCTATTTTTTTGTACACAAATAGGATTCTCCTTTCTTTTTGCGACTTTTGGAATGAGCCCTTTCTATCAGATTACCAAACTCGACTAGCAAATTTAAGGATTTTATTGAAATTTTTTAGCGAAAAGGGAATTTTTTCATATATACTTTTTTCATATGTTCTTCTTTTTCATGAACTGATAGACTAATGAACATAGGACAAAACCGATGACAGGGCAAACCGTGGCTGTTGATTTTTGGCTGAAACAAGAACATATCGGCGAATGGGGGAAAAAAATATTCATTTAACAGCTGGAAACATTCCAGTATAATAAAGAAAAAGTTTAAGAGAAAGGGTAGGCTGCTGGATGAAAAACACGAAATGGCTATTTTTTTTCTTATTTTTGCTGGTCATTTTGCCTTTCAAAGCTTATGGTGCGGAATCGGATGAATATATGATTCTCTTTCGCCACCACATAGATGATGGAATTTTGAAAAAATACGATATTCATGCACAGAAAAAGTATGAGACCATTCCTACTGTTTTAGCCGAACTGGATAAGAGCCAAGTCGACAAATTGCGCAATGAACCGGAGATCGCCAAAGTTCAAGCCAATAAGACATATAAGGTTCAGAGCCAAATAGAAACGTGGGGCTATAAAAAAATTTACGAGGACAGCCAATATCGATCCCCTTTTACGGGAAAAGGGGTAAAAGTGGCTGTGATTGATACGGGTATAGCGACGAACCATCCTGATTTGAAGGTGAAAGGGGGAACATGCGTCATCCGCTCCGATTGCGGCAAAGGATATAACGACGACAACGGCCACGGAACCCATGTAGCGGGAATCATCGGTGCTTTAGACAACGGCGTCGGTATTGTTGGAGTCGCACCGGATGCGGATCTTTACGCGGTCAAAGCTTTTGACGAATTTGGAGAAGGGTCGACCAGTTCGATTACGGCAGGGGTGGATTGGGCCATTCAGCATCATATGGACATTATCAATTTAAGCGTGACGACCGTATCCGACGACCCGGTGTTAAAGAGTGCTTTGGATAAAGCGTATAACGCCGGTATTCTGATTACGGCGGCAGCCGGAAATGACGGGGATTCGGTCGGATCGAAAAATACCATTCTCTATCCCGCCAAATACAGCAGTGTCATTGCGGTCGGCAGCGTAGATAGCCGCTTGCAGCGTTTGCCTTTCTCGGCGACGGGGCCGGAGCTTGAAATTGTCGCTCCCGGACAGTATGTGTTCAGCACCTTTCCGATCAATCTGGATACAACCGACGGCAAAAAGGACGGTTATACGGCCTTGTCAGGAACATCGATGGCTACCCCATTTGTCACAGGGGTGCTGGCAGAGCTGAAACAGCAGTATAAAGACAAATCGGCAGCGGAAATCCGCAAAATACTCGATCAAAACGCCAAAGATTTGGGGACATCCGGAAAGGATTCGCTTTACGGCTACGGATTGGTGCAAATTAAAACGTTCCAACCTACGCTGTCATCCGATATGGCCGTCAAGGCAGTAAAGGCCGACAACGGCCTCGTGGAGTTCCAGATCGATAAGCCCGATTCCATTCAAAAAGTCTACGTGAAAAGAAGAGGAGGAATGGAGGGCGACATTACAAAACAAATAACCGGCAGCATTTGGGATGATTATGTGCCGGCCGGAACTTATTATTATTTCTTTACATTGACGGACTCCCAAGGCCGCGAGTACCAGACACAAGTGAAAGTGACGATGAGCAAACCGCAGATCGAAGATGTCTCTGCCTACGACTGGTTCAGTGAAAAAATGCTTTATCTCTATCATCGCTCCATTTTAAAGGGCGATCACAGCGGCCAATATCTATGGCCGACGAAGAACATTTCAAGAGGCGAGGCAGTGGCGCTTGTCGGCCGGGCGCTTGGATTGGACGGAACGAAAAGAAATACCGCTTTTAAAGACGTTCCGAAAAATTATTATGCTTCGGGATATATTCAAAGTGCTTTAGAACAAGGAATCATTAAAGGCTACCGCAACGGCACTTTTCATCCAACGGAACCTGTAACAAGGGCCGAAATGGCGGTTTTGATCAGCCATGCTTATCATCTGGCGGATAACGGAACCAATCATTTTCAAGATGTTACAACAGGCATGACAGGTTACAAAGAGATCAATGCTCTGGCGGATGCCGGCATTACCAGCGGCTATTCTAACCATACTTTTGCACCGTATAAACCGATTTCCAGAGCCGAGTTTTCCGTCTTTTTAGCCAAAGCGGAAAACCCGCTTTTCCGATAATCCATACTTTTCATAAATAGAAGGCTGGAAAGCCCGCCTCTTTTCGAGCGTTTTCGAAGAGGGCGGGCTTTTTGTTTGCAAAAAAAGAGAGATTTGATGATTTTTGCTAATTTAACGGAAATCATGCTGGAAAATGGCTAAATTTGTTACATAAATGTAATATTGCAGCAAAAAAACTGTTTTATTATTCTGATAGACTATTATTTGGAAAAATAAGAATAATGAGGAGTGACCATGAAAACAGGAGGGAAACTGATCAAAATAGTCTTTTTTGCTTTTGTTTTATTGCTTGCATTTCCGTTTAAGCAAGCATTTGCCGCTTCTTTTACAGGATATCAAGTAGTAGATTATGCAAAAAATTTTTTAGGAGTACGATATGTCTACGGGGGAACGACTCCTAACGGCTTCGATTGCTCAGGATATACATCGTATGTATATAAACATTTTGGCATTTCGCTTCCACGTACATCGGGAGGCCAATTTTCGACCGGAAAAAGCGTATCTAAATCTTCTTTGCTGCCGGGAGACTTAGTGTTTTTCAAAAATACATATCAATCAGGCATTTCCCATGTCGGAATCTATGTCGGCGATAACAAGTTCATTAATGCGGCATCATCCGGCGTGGAAATAGACTCTCTCAGCAATTCTTATTGGAGCAGCAAATATGCGGGGGCCAAGCGGGTGCTGTCTCAGCCGGTAGGAACCCTTTTCAAAGATCTTGGCGATACCCATCCGGCGTTGGTTGCTATTAAAGAATTGAACAGTGAAGGGATTATCAAAGGATATTCCAATGGACTTTACCATCCAGACGATGAAGTTACACGCGGACAAGCAGCTGCTATCATCAATCGAGCGCTTCATTTAGCGGCGCCGTCATCCGCAAGTTTTAAAGATGTATCTTCTTCTAATCCGTTTGCAAAAGATATTGCCGCCATTGAAAAGGCCGGCATTATTAACGGCTACAGCGACGGTACTTTCAGACCTTATGATCCGATGACAAGAGCGCAGATGGCTGTAATTGTGACAAAAGCCTTTAAAAAGAATGTGGCATCCGTGTCATCATCCAAACCTGCTTATCAGGATGTTCCATCCAGCTATTGGGCTTTTGCCGAAATTAACACCATCCACAATATTGACAAAACAACGGTCTATCAAACGAGCAAATACCGCGCCGGCGACGAAACGACCAGAGCAGACTTTGCCGCTGCGATTTACAATGCCAAATAAGGAAATAGACAATCGAGGCCACTATGAATGGTTTCGATTTCTTTTTACCTGTTTATCGGTGAGGAGACATCAGACGGGGAACCGTACGGGCAGGATCGCTTTCGATCTTGACCCGCTTGCTTTGTGCGGCAGATTTCGGGCGAATCTGAAATCATGGAAAAGCGGTCATACATAGAGACGCCGGCTGTGAGAATTTGATTTCGCACAGTTTTACATATAAAAAGATTACTAGTGTAGGAGGAAACTAGATGAAAATGCGAAGACGCATGCTGTTTGTAATGATGTTTCTCCTTATTTTTTCGGCAGCGGTCCCGCCTCAGCCGTCCAGAGCGGCAAGCGATGACATTTCGGGGATTACGCTGGAAAAGGAAATGAGAGATTTAATTGCCAGAGGGATCATTTCCGGTTATGGAAACGGCAGCTACAAGCCAGGTCAAAAGGTGACAAGGGGACAATTTGCCAAGTTTATAGCGAGTGCGCTGAATCTCGATATGACCAATACGTCCAATGTCTTTAAAGACGTATCTCCTAATTCGGCATTGGCGCCGGGCATTAATGCAGCTGCCAAAGTAAACATTGTGAAAGGCAAAACAGACGGATACTTCGGTCCGGATGAATTCGTTACGCGTAAAGATATGGCGCTCATGATTAAAAGAGCCATTCAATATTTGAATGTCCCTTTGGAAACGGGAAGCACGAAATTCACGGACATTTCCAATTTGAATGATGAATACAAAACAGCGATTGCCGAAATAGCTCAAGCCAATATTATCCACGGCTATCAAATAAATGGACAATTGAAATTTCAACCTAATAATGAAGCCACAAGAGCGGAAGCGGCGGCTTTTATCAGCCGGATGCTGACCTTTGTGGAACAGTATAATAACAAACCGGCTCCTGTTAAAAATCCTTATGAAACGGCTGTCGTCTCCAATCATGAAGTCAAGCCGACCGGAAATTCTTACAAAACGTTTAACGATGCGAAAAACACCGTGGATGCCGGTCAATCGGACGCTGTCACTTATAACGGCCGAGTTGTGTATATGAAAAGCGGGATCGTTGTACCTGACCGGGCGACACTGAAGAGCACCATCAACTTATATTCAGATTCCAATTTAAAAACGGCCTATACTTATGTGTCAACAGCGGCTACCTATTCTTCTGAAATGAAATATGTAACATCTACAGAGAACTATGTAAAAGTAGAAGTGGGCGGAAAACAATTATACGCCTCCCCGCAAGATGTCCTTTTGGAGCCGGATGGCGCGGCGCCGGGGCAAAACTACTATCAAGCGGAAAACAGAGAGCTGATTCATTATTTGTACGTTGACACAGCCACAGGCGGCTACTACACATCTTATACAGTCGGAAAAGCGCCTGCGTTTTTAAAGCCAGGACAGCCTTATTACAGCTGGGACGGCTATACGTTTTATGATGCGAATCATCAAAAAGTCGGAACTGCCTACCAATATTTTCAATTTTTATCAGCCAGAACTCCGACAAGCTATACCGCTGCACAGCTGGATCAAGCGATTATGACCAAATTGGCGGATCTGGAAAAACTGTATCAACAAAATCCAACCCAATATGCCAAGTATAAAGATGCAACGAAAAAAAGCAAGCTGATCGGCCTCGGCAGCCATTTGAAACAAGTAGAATCAGACAAACATATTAGTGCCTTATTGATTTTGGGATTGGCGTTTAACGAAAGCGATTATGGATTAAGCCCAAAAGCTCAAGAAAAGAATAATTTATTTGGCATTAATGCCGTTGACAGCAACCCGGATAATGCCGATTCCTTCTCTTCTCCGGCAGCCTGTGTTGATGCCTTGGCGGACAGGCTCAATAGCGGTTATCTTGCTGTCGGTGACTATCGAGCAAACGGTGCTGTCCCGGGCAACAAAGGAACGGGCTTTAATGTCAAATATGCTTCCGATATGTTCTGGGGCGAGAAACTGGCCCGCCATATGTATAGCATCGATAAAATGCTCGGCGGCAAGGACTTCGGGAAATATTCAATCGGTTTGACGGATGGTTATGATCCGAACGATGGATTAAATGTTCGATCCCAACCGAAAGTTTCTTCCGACACGCTGTTGTTTGAATACAATAAACTGGGAATGCCGGTGACAATTATCGGAACATCCGGCTCTTGGTATAAAATTTATTCCGATGTATTAAAATTTGCCGATCAATATAAAGACGGCGTCTATGTTTCCGGTGATTACGTTGATCTTCTGCCGATTGCCGGTAAATAATGCCCCATCTTGAAGCTGGCCCGATATTCGAGGGTCAGCTTTTTTGCGCGCTTTTAGCGAGTGTGGACGGAAAGCTTGTAGGTCAGCGGCTCTGTAATAAATTTACGCTTCGGGCAGCTGAGAGAAAAGAGGTCTACAGGCATATTCATATTCTTTTTAGAATATGTCGACTATAATAAAGGCTAGTAATGGAAAACAAGGGGGGATTAAGGATGTCGCTTTATGAAAAAGGAACATTGCGTCATCTTGCCAAATTAAATGAATGGACGCCGGAACAGGCGCAAGCATTTGATCAATTTAACAGCGCGGTCTTTGAAGAAGGGGCGCTGTCTCTGAAGGAAAAAGAAATCATTGCGGTGGCAGTGGCATATGCGACCAAATGTCCTTATTGCTTAGACATTCATACGAAAAAAGCAAAACAAGCAGGGGCTTCTTTGCAAGAATTGGCCGAAGCGGGCTTTGTTTCTGCTGCATTGGAAGCCGGCGGAGCCGTGGCGCACAGCTCTCATATGCAAGCAGCTTTAGATGAAGAACAAGATGATATTTTGTATAAGAGATCAAACCGAAATAAAGTAGGAAACTTGAGCAAGTGGGCAGGCAAAGGTTTTAAAGCGTATCAACAGTTCAGCGCCGCTGCTTTAAAAGCGGGCAAACTGTCTGCCAAATTGAAAGAATTGATTGCTGTAGCGGTTGCTCATATTACGGAGTGCCCTTATTGCATCGATGTGCATTCCAAAAATGCTGAAAAAGCAGGCGCAACGAAAGAACAGCTTTCCGAAGCCATCCTTGTTGCGGCTGCTGTAGCGGCCGGCGGCGCTTATACTCATATCGCCAATATGATCGAAAGCTATGGTGCTGAAGAATAAAATCTTAAAAGCAGAAAAAGGCTGTCCCCAAAGCCGATGAACGGATGGGACAGCCTTCTTTCTTAGGGCGGAAGTTCTATGCGACAAGCAGTTTGGAGCCGATTTCCGTCAACTACGACCGCATTTTCCTCTTTACGATGCCCATGAGCTGGTGATAGCCTTCTCGGTAGAATACATACAATCCGACTATGTAAAGAACGGCTCCAAGTATGCCAAGGATGGCCAGCTGCCAAAGAGAGTATAGATGATCGATCGGTACATAGAGCTTGAACAAGTACAGCGGCACGATCATGACGACTGTTGGCAGCAATACTTTTCCGAACAGGACAAAGAGCCTCCGCTTTTCGCCGGGTTCAAAATCTTTGTACATGAAAGCGGCGGTAGCAACCAAGTAATAAACGGACACAATTGAATTGGTCAATGCTAAGCCCGGATAGCCGAATGGCTTGATAAACAGCCAGTTTAAAATTGCATTTAATGCGATAGTCGTCACGCTGATTCGGAATACGATCGCAGTTTTTCCCCGAGCGTACATTGACTTCGATACAATATATTGCAGACCTTGCGTCACGATGGTTGGCAAATAGTACACGAGCGCCAGATAGGTTTGATACGTGTCCGCAGCCGTAAATTTGCCGCGTTCAAAAATAAACGCAATCGTTTCCCGTCCTGCCACGATCAGCCATGCGGTGATAGGCATTAAAGTTAAAAGGGACAGCTGCATTCCTAAGAAAAACGTGTCTTGGAATTTTTTTTGATTATCCAACTGTTCAGATAACAACGTAAAAATAATCACCGCAATCGATGTCGCATAGACGGTTTGGGGGATGGAGGTAATGAGCGAAGCGTCGTTTAAATAGGTGACGGCTCCCTTAATGTCAGACGCAAACGCCTTATTGACGAACACGTTAATTTGCCCCACAACCGAATTCAACAAGGAAGGAACGAGCAGCACGAGAAAAGTCTTGCGAAATTCATGTTCGACTTTCCAAACCGGCCTCCAGCGGTACCCTGTCCGAAACAAATAGGCCAGCTGAAGAATCGTTCCTAAAATCGTTCCGAAAATAAACCCGTAGGCAAGACTGTTAATTCCCCATTTTTCTGAAAACAAAAAGGCAAAGGCGACGCCCATGATCGTTTGCAGCAGTTTGGCGATTTGTGACGGAACGAACACCCTTCGGCCCTGCAAATAGGAATCCAATATTCCGCTCAGCGCAATAAAGCTCATAAACAGGAAGAAAAATTGGGTAACGGCAATCGCCGTTTCTTTCGTTTGCGGCTTCATGTCCCCGTAAATCCAAGGGACAAAGTCGGGAACGAAGAAATAGCCGGTCACGGTGACCACAAGGAAAATGAGCACCGTCCAGTTCATCACTCCGTTCGCGTTTCGTTCCGCCTGCTTTGGCTGTTCTTTCAGCTGCTGGACGTACATAGGAAGGAACACATTATTGAATCCGCCCGAAATCATGGCGAGCGCCAACGTAATAAACGAAAACGCAAGCAAATACCCGTCTGTATATTGGCTGACTCCAAACTGGTGGGCGATGATGCTCTCCCGGACAAAACCGGACAGCTTCACCACCACAGCCAAGATCGTCAGCCAAATGGCTGTTTTTTTCAATGACATGAATGACACCTCTTAAGTAAGGAAACGTGCAGAAGAGCTTGCATCTGCACGTTTCGGAGTGGACTGGTAAACTAAAACTTCAGTCAGTGGCGATTTTTCTCATCCACAATGATCGCTTGTTGGACCAACCGGACATCAGGAACGGTGATCCCGCAGGACTTTTTTCTGTCCGATACGGTCCTTGAAAAAGAGACTGCTACTGGCCAAAACGTTCCTTCAGCAAATCGATATTTTTCATCGCTTCGCTGCGCATTTCTGCAGCATTCTCACGGATCATCTCTTTCAGTTCTTCCTGGCGCTGCAATACTTCCCGGGCATTATCCGCCAGTTTTTCCGGATCCAAGTTTTCAAGTGTGAAGGAATAGTCCCACATCCCGGAACGCTTCAGTAAACTTTCGACCTTTTTGTCATAGCTGATCCCGATATGGGGAACACCTGCCAAACAGGAAAAAATCAAGCAATGCAGACGCAGTCCGATCGTCATTTCGCAAGCTGAGATAAAATTCAAATACTGATTAGGGGTAAAGTCGGGTCCAAGCAGAAGGCTTTGATCACGATGTTTCATCTGCTGCCGGACTTTTTCAGAGGCTCGGACATCATAATGTCCTTCCATTGGGACGAAGACAGGAGTGACGCCTTCGGATTCGATCAGGCTATCCAACGCTTGGGCGATATGCCCGTAATAAGACGTATCTCCGAACCAAGGGCGGACACTGACCGCGACCAATCGCTCCCCGCCTTTTAACGGCAAGCTGTCCAAACAGGCGCTGTCCTCCTTTTGGTGAAAGGCAAAGACGATATCTGCCGTAACCACCGATTCCGGCCTGTTAACGCCGAGTTTGTGGAGAAGCTCCTTTGAGAATGGATCTCTTACTGTGATGAAATCGGCCATATTGGCAAAGACTTTCATGAGAATTTTTCCCCATGTCGTATTGACGGGACCAATGCCCTGGGAGAAAAACATGACTTTTGCTCCGCACAACTTGGCTAAAAACACGATCAATAAATAATAAGGAAGCGGTCCGAACAAAAATTTCGTCGGATACGTGTCCTGAAGGAGACCGCCGCCTCCGGAAATCAATAAATCCGCCTTCTTTAAAGCTTGTACTTTTTGTTTATTTTCACGGCGCCACCCGCGGTACACGGACCGGACATTGTGGCGTTTTGCCGTTTTCTCCGGGGAAAAGGAAAAAACGGTGATATCCACCTCGTCAATCTCGTTGCGCAAGTTATCGAGAATCGATTCCAAGATCGCTTCGTCCCCGGTATTGCCAAGGCCGTAAAAGCCGGAAATAACTACCTTCAATTGGTTTCCTCCTTCTCATTTCCTCCTTCATGCAAGGCTTGATTTTCTTGAACCTTTTTTGTTGTGGAGAATGAGACGTCTTGTCTATTATCCATCATCCATCATCTGTAAAGAGGAATAAGTAGAAAAAAATAAAAGAGAGAATGACGTGAAATCGCCCTTCTCCACCCTTCCCACACTGTCCTTCATTGTATCATTTGCCATAAACACATTCAATGGATACATAAGGACTAGTATAAAATGGAACGAAAATGTGGGAGTGAGAAAGATAGAGATATTGGATCGTTTATAAAGAATACTTAGTAAGGAAATATACCAATAGTGCTATACATCTACTAAGGATCCATCATTATCCAAAAATACTTTCTTTTTTAAACGAATAAGACTATAATTTGGTAATGACATGACAATTCTATCTATCCAATAGTCTATACGATAGTCTTTAAGAGTGATATTAAGAACTATTTACAAATAAGTAAAAAATCACAAAAAAATCATCAAGTTCATAAAAAACACTTGAAAAAAAGACTTGGTTTGATAGAATAAAAGAAGAGTTTAAATCTGCCAATTTGCCCATATTGTTCATTTTTATGGAACAATTGGCTTATGGAAGGTTTAGATGGATTTGGTAAAAACGATTGTGTTTTTTTTCCAGTCGTTTTCATATGTACTATTACAAAACGGGGAGGAAATAGTGAATGGCTTACCAACCAAAGTCTTATCGCAAATTTGTGGCTACGGCTGCAACAGCAACATTGGTAGCAACGGCTGTAACGCCGGCATTTGCTGCTGAAAATCTGCCGTTTGGCGATGTAAACAAAAACTATGCAGAAGCAGTAGGTGCGTTGTATAGCAAAAACATCGTCAGCGGTATCAGCAAAACTGAATTTGGTACGTATAAAAATTTAACTCGCGGCGATGCTGCTGTTATCATTGCTAAAGCAAAAGGTCTTGATACAAAAAATGCTCCTGATGCTGGCTTCAAAGATGTGAACAGCCGTATTAAAGGTGCTGTGAATGCTCTTGTAGCTGAAGGAATCATCAACGGAGTTTCCAAAGACAAATTTGATCCAGATGCTCCACTTACACGCGGTGCAATGGCGAAAATTTTGGTGAACGCCTATAATCTAAAAGATTACGCGAAAGAAACACCGTTCACAGATTTAACTTCTACTTTCAAACCTTATGTGGAAGCTCTTTACGGTGCTGGAATTACAAAAGGAAAAGGTTCTACATACGGAACAAACGAAAAAATTACCCGCGGCGATTTCGCAAACATGCTTTATAAAGCAATGAACATCGAAGCACCGAAAGCTGAAAGCATTAAAGCTCTTGATGACATCACAGTAGACGAAGGAACAAAACTGGAAGACGTTAAACTTCCAGAAAAAGTAACGGTTGTTTACTCTGACAAATCCGAAAAAGAAGCATCCGTAAAATGGGATACTTCTAAATTGGATACGTCCAAACCGGATACTTACAAATTGGAAGGAACGGTTGATGGCACTGACCTGAAAGCTTCTGTTAACGTTGTAGTTAAAGCAGTAGCTCCTAAGGTTGAAAGTGTAAGTGCGATTAACTCTAAAACTTTAGAAGTTAAATTCAGCAAACCAGTTGATGATACAAAAGCCAAATTTGATGTTAAACGTGGTTCAATCACTGCAAATATTTCTAACGTTACTTGGAGCGAAGACAAAAAAGCAGTTAAATTAGAACTTGCAAGCAAATTGTTTGCTGGTGATTACACAGTAAATGTTACAGGTTTAACAGATCAAGCATTAACTGGAACTGCTAAAGTTGAAAACGAAAAAGTTGCAAAAATTGAAATTGCTTCCGATCTTGCAGTATTGTCAACAGATAATGATTCAGTTAAAGTTGGTTACAAAGTATACAACCAATATGGTGAAGATATCACTGCAAAAACAACAATCAACGCAACATCAAGCTCTGGTACTACATCTGTAGACGCAGCAAAAGGTATCATTACCATTACAGGTTTAACAAACCCTAAAGCTGGTGACAAATTAAGCCTAACGCTAGTTCATCCTGAAACTGCAACTGCAACTAGCAAAGTATTAACTGTAAGTGAAGCTTCAAAAGTAAGTGATGTAACAATTGAAGGTCTTTACAATGCAGATAACAAAGAACTTAGTGAAGATACTAAAGATAATGATTTCTACCTATTAATCAATGCGAAAGATCAGTATGGCAATGAAATGACAGCTAGTGATTTAAATGCGAGCAGTGTAGTTGTTAACTCTTCAAATCCACTAGTTGCAAAAGCCACAGCTAACGACTTCAAAGAAATCACAGTAGATGGCAAAAAACGTATCGCATTGAAACTTGATACTTCAACTGCAACAGCTGGTAAATCAACAGTTTCAATCATTTCATTAGCATCTGCAAAAGTTGCACAATATGATGTTGAAGTTAAAGAAGGTGCGAAAGTAGATAACTTAGTTCTTTCTCAACCTGAACTAGCTGTAGCAAAAGAAAAAGTTGTGATTCCGTTCGAGGCTTATGATAAACAAGGAAACAAAGTTGATAAATATGATTTATTGAAAGCAGTTCAAGTTACTTCAACAGCAGGAAATGTTAAATTTGTTAAAGATGCAAAAACGAATGATACAAACCTTGTATTAGATTTAACAAATGTAGATAATCCAACAAAAGTAACGGTAACAGCTATTACACCAACTCAAAAAGTTGTGAACCTAGTTGTTGACGTAAAAGAAGCGGCTAAGCCAGTTTACATTTCTGGTGTGAAAGATGTTACCACTAACGTAGAAGCAGGTCAAAAATTTGAAATTGGACTAAGCAATATTGTAGTAAAAGACCAATATGATCGTGAGTTCACATTAACTGATAAAGTAGGTACGAATGCTAGTCAATATCAAATTAAAGCTCAAATTCCAACTGATAGCCAAGTTTTAGGGTTTGACAAGGATGGGTCTAATAATCCTTTAGATACTATCAAAGCAAATGACGATAAGATTACAGTAAAAGGCTCTGCTAAAGGTACTGAAACGCTTAAATTGATGTTAGCTGATAATACAGGTTCACCTATTCCGGGTAGTGAGCTTGATATTCCTTCTCGCGTAGCAGCATCTGATGAATATGTATCATACGAAGTGAAAGCAATTGATCCACTATATGATGATTCTAAAGTGGATATCGATGCAACAACTGATACTGATACTTATGTTCGTGATGTTGTAGTATATGGTGTATTAGCAAATGGTCAGAAAGTTGTACTTCCATCAAGCGCATACACTGTTACAAGCCCTACAAAAGGTATTGAAGTAATTCAACCAGACTCATCACACGGTTATCAATTAAACGTTCAAGCTGCTGAAACTTCAGGAATTGGAACATCACAAGTTCAGTATGATAAAGATGCTACTGAGGCAAAAGGTACTGCTGTAATTACTATTAATGCTAATGGTCAACAGTTAACACAAGACTTTACAATTACACAAGCGAAACCTAAAGTAGCTTCTGCTAAATTTGATACAACAAAAGTAAATAACGGTGTTGCTAATGTAGCTGATTCAAGTGGCAATATTACTGCTGATGATTTGTTTGGATTAGTAAATGGAGCAACTGTAGAGGATCAATATGGTGAGACAGTACAAATCGACCCTGCAACTGGTGCAATTACTTTTAAAGATTCAACTACAGCATCATCGTCAATTTTAATTAGTGACTACACAAGTGTTGGTACTGCAAATCACACAATTGTTAAAAACGGCACTTCTTCTGTGGCTATCTCTGGTGCTGATAATGATGAAACGTTTAAAGCAACATTTAACTTTGGTGGATATCAAGTCCCTGTAAAAGTAGTTGTTGGTGACTAATCTTCTTAGGGAATAGTACCCTATCAAGCGGAATATATCGAAAAGCTCTGTGGAGAGAAATCTCTACGGGGCTTTTCTTTTTCCTTCCTTTTCTTCAATTACAAAGAAAAAAGGCAAAGCGAGATATGCTTTACCATAAAGTTTGATTATAATTGTTCATCTGAGGCCTTAATCAAAACCTCTTCCCGCTTCCATTTCATTTCGTTTCCCAAATACGCGTGATTGAAAAATAAGCACTTTTAGTCTGTTCATTTATAGCTGTGCTCTCCAAGTATTAAACAATCTTTTCGCCGTTTTCTTCGTTTTCCTGTGATGATAGTAGATCCAGATGGTTTATTTTTTTGAAAACCATTTTCTCCACAGTTCATGGAATACGAAATTCCTTTTAATCATAACTTGTATCCAAAGGCTAACATTACAATTGCTAACGGTTCAATTGGCTGACCGCCGATAAGGCTTGCTATAATTGTTGAAGTCCATCATTAATCTCCCCGTTTTATTATCGATTTTTTTACTACTGTATGCCTATAAACATGTCCTCCGCTTGTAAATTGATAACCATTTTCTAATTTAGTTACTATGTTTAAAGTGTTATCATCTTCAAATGCAAAAGGAATTCAAGATGCATGGTTTAAAAAGAATTTGTCGGGACAAGATCCTCTCAATGACTTCTATTTTGATCTTTTTTCCCTTGCCATCTCTTTCTTCTTGTATTGTTTATTTGTGTTTTTCAACTTAAGATATTTTTTTTCTGTTTCTATTATAAAATAAAGATAATCAAGAATTATGGAAGGAGCAAATCAATGATGAGGCGTATAAGCCGTGAATCTTTGCAAAAGTATATAAGTATGACTGGAGAAAGGGCAAGAATTGATGCAAAGATACACAATACCTATATCGTGTACAAAAATGAAAAAGGTATTGTGAAAGAGTATCCAAATGGGAAAATAGAAATAGTGAAAGAACGTGATGGTGATAAAGAGAAATAAACTCCGGGATATCTGGACGATTGATACCTTTATTCATTGATTCACGTACTTGTCGCTTGAGCAACTTTTGAAGCAACAGCAATCACTTACGCATGGTAATCAATTAAGGTAAGAGTATTCTCTTCTTTTTTGTTATAGCAGGAGTTAAAACGTCGCAGGAAAGAATGTATAATGTTTAAAATCATCTATTTTCTTATCATTGAAAAGAGAAACAAATAAAAGCGACCTTTTGGGTCAGGTGAACACAGGTAAAAATCATCGGGATAGGATGTGCAGCAAAAATGCGGTCATTCTGTTTCGATGTTTTTTTATTTTACACACATTAATCCATAGAAGGAGAGAATTCTGAGCATGAAAAAGTTTTATCTCATTCGTTCAAAAAAAGAAATGGATGTAAAAGAGAAAATCGTGAAGGCTTTTTCGCTTGCTGAAGCGTGTGACATTGTACAAGAACAATATATGGAGACATTGCTGGAAGGCGAATCATTTTACATTTTTCCCTTTATTCGTCAGTTAGATTTTGATGATAACAAACGAGTTGTTTTGCCGGAGGAAGGTGAAATGGTAAGCATCGCTCGATTAGAGTAAATGGTTAATTAAAGTGAATTTTATATTGGTTCAAAAGTAAAAGTCTCCCTCCTTTTGTGTGTTTTGTGTAATTGGAAAATGCAGAGTTGTGAAGCGGGGGATGGAGAGCATTGTAACTTGACAGTGGAGCCTCGGCGGGTATGACTATTAAGCAAGGCTATCATGCCCGCCTCTCCACGTAAAGTTTCTAGAATGGATCTCTTATGATAGTATGCAGTATGCCCAAATTGGGTGGTTAGTCTACTTGACCTTAATTTTATTGTCCAGTTAAGTGTAGCCGATTCAGAGTATCCAAATGGGAAAGTGGAAATAGGGGGAGACGGAGAGAATGAATAGAAAGTTCATTCTCTTCTTTTTTGTATACAGTGGAGTTAAAACGGCGTAGAAACGAAGGTATAATGTTTAAAATCATCTATTTTCTTATCAATGAAAAGAGAAACAAATAAAAGCGGCCTTTTGGGTCAGGTGAACTCAGGTAAAAATCATCGGGATAGGATGTTCGGCAATAAAGCAGTCATTCTATTTAGATGTTTTTTTATTTATCAACAGAAAGTGGGGATTTAGGAATGGAAAACTATTGTGTTGTTCGATCAACAAAAGAAATGGACTATCAAGAAACAGTGGTGGAAGCTTTTTCTTTGGATGAAGCGAAGGAAATAGTTAGAGCGCAATATATTGAAAAGTTGTTGGAAGGGGAATCCTTTATTGTCTTTGCTATGTCCAACTATCTGGGGTTTGATGAACACAACCGGTTGATTTTTCCTTCAGGTGAAGTGTCGATTATGTTTGGGCGGCTATCGAAACAAAGATAAAATCAGCAAGATAGAAGAATTGCTCTATGGAGATAAATCTCTCCATAGAGTTTTTCTTTCTCCTCTTATTCTTTTATGCTTTGATTCGTTCCTTTATTACAATAGATGAAAATAGATAAGGGTGGAGGAACATGGAAAAGTCTGCATACACTTTTGGTAACGAAATATTGGAATGCGTTCTACTAGTTTTAAAAACTATCTTCTCCGGTTTCTAATGAACAATTTTGAGAGTTGGTTTCTTTAAGAACTAGGAAATTTTTTCTTGAAATGGGTGTGGAAAAGGAACCAGTCAATTCCTTTATAGAGAAAGTGAAGTAGCAAGTGGAACAAGATGAAAAGAGCGATAAAAGCGGACGATTGAAAGATACAGCCATTATAGTTGGTTACGTTTATAATGGTTGACAAGAAACCGGAGAATAGATACTCATTGTTCCTTTTATTAGTAACCGCACATCGTAACTAATATTAAGACAAAAAAACCGACAAATTTTATTGTCGGTTAATTGTAGATGTTAAATTACTTCAAATAAGATCATTTTTTAGTCTATCGTTCCGTACTTAAACTTTTACAAAGGATAATCCATTTTACATTGGCGCAGATTAATAACTTCCTTTTCTTAAACTTGGATTTTTAGAGTAAAACCAGTCTAAGAATGCTTTTGCCTTTTGGTAGGCCTCGGAAAATGAAATCCTTTCACGCAAACCCTTAATATTTATTGTTTTTCCGTCTTGATTAAATTGGCAGCGGTAAACATTAACGGTTTCGTCCTCATTACGCTTTATAAAGACATAACCATTAAGGCTATATTGATAGGCATACACCTCACCAAAATTGCCAACGAGCCAACCGCGGCTTTTAGTAAATTCGTTGTTTAGCAGCCGCTTTTTTAAGGCTTCTTTATTTGCTTTAAACTTCGGAAGTTCAAAATCTCTTTCCGAGCCTATATATAACTTGCTGTTATCGATCCAATGTCAACATCATTAGTTTCTAGGTGATGAAGGAACTCTGTAATGGTCAACGGATAAGGAGGCATCCACGACAGCCGATAACAAAAATGAACAATTGAATGGAAATGAAAAACAAGAGATAATCTATCTAATTAAAACTTTATACGAAAAATTGAACGTTAAAGTAGAGGAGCCTATTGTAGATAAGATGCCGCGTTATCTTGTGAAGGGAATAGCGAAAACAAAATGAGATGAGTCATCTGCTTCATTATTTCGACAAGAAAACAATCGGTCGGGTATTACCCGCTTTTAAACCTGAGCGCTTAGCGTTCCAAAATAAATTGATGGCGTCGGCGAGTCACTTGATTGGGGCACCACGGTGACTCATGAAGGAAACGAGTCATATAGCTAAGATCCCTTTTTCATTGGTCGATCTGCGAATTTGAGAAATATTGATTCTTCCATCAGTCAAAATAATCCCAATTATAAAAGTTAACAAATGATTCATTTGCGGTTTTGAAAGTTGAAGTTGTATAGCGAAAATAAAATTGACGATATGCGATTCGAAGGTTACCATGATATGACATTCTCCTTTTTGCTCGAATTTGGACTGTTAACCAAAATTCCAGCAAAAAGGTAATAATGTCCTTTTTTATTTTCAGAAATAACAAAAGTTCTGTAAATAATCCAGTTTTAGACGATTTCCGATATGACATATTTTTTGCAAGAGCCTAGTAATTAATATCTTCTTAATACAAATATACAAAAATATAAAAATCAAGAACAAAAACATTAGAAAAATATTAGATTTTCTATTTAACTTAAATATCGAAAAGAAGTTTTTAGATCCGGCATTAACTTCGTTTATTTACCAACAACAGCAGAGATGAAGAGCATCGGTTAAGTTTAAATGATATTTTGATCGGCATCGAAAACGATCTTTTTTATGCGAAAAGCAAAACGCTCAATAAACAATTGTTCATTACGATCAATAATGCGCTGAATACAAGAACAGCCCCCAATCCGATACGTTTCAAGTACGATTTAAGCCTTGACGGTAAAAATTTGGTATAATTTTCTTTGGTATAGTCTGAATATTCTTACATACCGAAAAATTGGCCGTCCGGTTTCATTAACATCGGGCTCTCTCACGGCATACCTGCTTTATTAATTATTTTGTGCAATGCCAAAAAACTGAATATTTATATGGATGGACTAGATGAATGTATTCAAAAAATAGCCGATTTTTTGATCAAGTTTCAAATTAAAGATGAAATCGGAGATTATTGGGGAACGCATGTTTCTTTAGAAGAATACAAACAGGGAACAGTTTTGAACAAAAATACAAGAGATGCATGGTGCTACGGAACCCCCGGAGTCGCTTATTCATTGCTTATCGCGGGGAAAACGTTGAATAATCAGTCGTATATTGACTGTGCCGTAAGCGGAATGGAACTGGCAAGCAAGCGGCTTTACGACATTTTTTCTCCCTCCTTTTGTCATGGTTTGGCAGGCGTGGCATATATCTGCAATCGGTTTTATGAGGAAACGAATATCAGTGATTTTTGTCAAATCGCCCTTACATTGGCCAATGACATTATGAAATATTACAATGAGGAATATCCATTTGGTTTTAAAAATATTGAGGGAAGCGAAGAAAACAAGGAATGTTATGATTATGTCGGATTAATAGACGGAATGGCAGGAATTTTGTTGACGTTGTTAGCGATCCAAAACGGTAAAAAAACGCCTTGGGACAGCGCGTTTTTATTATCCAAAGTTTAAAATATGGATAAAAGAAAAAGGCAGGGTATTCTCTGATATTTTAAGAGGGTACCCTATCTGCATGAATACGGAATTACTTGAAAAATGTTCAAATTTCAATGAACGATAAGGTGGGATCTGGAAGCATGCATTTGAAGAAAATTTTAGTTGTAGATGATAATGAAGATATTTGTCTTACAATCAAGCAATATTTGGAACTTTATAATTACACGGTGGAATATGTACATAACGGCACCGAGGCATTGCAAATCATTAACAATGATTTTGATTTGATTATCTTGGACATTATGATGGAAGGCCTTGATGGAATGGAATTGTGTGGGATTATCCGTGACAAAGTGAATTGTCCGATTATTTTTGTCAGCGCAAAAACGTTGGAGGAAGACAAAGTTCAAGCTCTATCCATCGGCGGGGACGACTATATGACCAAACCTTTCAGTTTAAAAGAGTTGAAAGCAAGAATTGATTCCCATTTAAGACGGGAAGAGCGGATCCGTTCGAATGACAGGCATTTGTTAAGTTCTAAAAATATTACCATCGATCTTTTGGCCAATGAAGTCTTTTGTAAAGGGGTTCAATTGCATTTAACAAAAAAAGAATATGAGATTATTAAATTGTTAATGTTGAATAAAAATATGGTCTTTTCTAAGGAAAGAATTTTTGAACGGGTATGGGGATTGGATTCGGAAAGTCAATTAGAAACGGTGACGGAAAGCATTAAAAACATTCGGAAGAAAATCCGGTCTTTGGATAAGGAAAACTCCTATATTAAAACATTATACGGATTAGGCTATAAATGGGATGTTACAAATGAAAAAGGATAAAACAATAAAAAGAGATTTTTATTTATTGGTTGTAAAGGTCTTTTTATCAACGATTTTGTCTTCGGCAGTTACTTATTTATGTTTAATCTATTTTATCTTTATGTTTACCGAAAATAATATGATTAAACCGACGGATTATTTTGTGAAATATTTGGATGTTATTGAAAAAAAGATTGAAGAAAGCGCTCCGGACATTTTAAACGGGGAGCTAATTAATCTAGATCAGTACAGTGAAAAAATTGAAGGGGAAGTATTGGATATCAATGGCAATCATCTTTACGGCGATCAGGATGTTGCGGGATATAAAGTGAAAGTCGGTGAAGTAATTAATCGTGAGATTGTAAAAGGAAGCTATGTTTACAGATTTATCCCCATTAAACATGATAATGCCATTCAAGCGGTGTATGTGCTGAAAGCTCCTTTCGGGTTTATCATTAATAATCAGGATCGCCTCGGAATCGTGTTGATTTATGTTGTGTTGTTGATTTCTCCGTTAATATTTTTTGTGATTTATTTAATTTTTTATACGTCCAAGCTGTATAAATCCTTGTTTAATAATATTAAAGTGTTGCTTCAGGCTGCGGATAAAATTTCCAACGGAGATTTTGATTTTAAGATCTCGGGATTGAAAAGAAAAGAGTTTATGAGGATCCAAGATTCGTTTAATACGATGATCGACGCTTTGAAAGAGATGATTGAAAGTATATCCAAGATCGATGATGAACGAAAAATCATGGTGTCGTCGATTGCCCACGACATACGAACGCCGTTAACTGTTATTCAAGGGCAAATGGATTTAATTAACGATTTGAAAGACATAGAAAAATTTGATATTACCCCGCATTTAGATATTATTCGGAAAAATTGCAGCAAAATGAGCATGCTTACGGACAATTTGTCGCTTCTTTATAAAGTAGAAAACGTCGACTTTTTGTTGAATATTAAAAGAGTTGATTTGGGTAAAATGCTTCATGAGAAAAAACAAGAAATATCAACCATGGCTCATTATAAAAAAAACGTTCATATTCATTTTGATGTCCACTTAAGCAAACGATATTATTTTCTTGATGAAGCCATGTTAATGAGGGTTTTGGATAATATTTTGTATAACAGTCTGAGATTTACAACCAGCGGGGAAATTAAACTTGAAGTACATGATGAATCCGACGGTCATTCAAGCAAAATTTATTTTAAATGTTCGGATACGGGGACCGGATTCAAGGAAAAAGATACGTCTCGGTTATTCAAGGCATTTTACCAAGATGAGCAATATAAAAACCATGTCGGGTTAGGTCTTTATATTTCGAAAAAAATTGTCAATAATTATGATGGACAGATTCAGGCGTACAACAATGAAAACGGCGGAGCAACCGTTGAGTTTTATATCAAGGAGCTATCCAATTATTTGTTGTAAATCGAGTGGAACTGTATCATCTTTTAAAAGAAAGGTTTCGACATATAAGGATTTTAAAAAATTTTCGCATTTCACAAGAAGAGGCGTCTCATCATTCGTTTTCGGATGGGAGATTCCCCTATTTTTATACCTTCAAAAAAGTGACGAAAAAATATAGGTAGCCAAAATAATATATTCATAAAGAAAAAAGGTCTGGATTTTGTAATGCTCCGGGCCTTTTATGTGTCGGGAACTTTTAAGCTTTGAACAAATTGCTCAGAAAGTTTTTTATAATAGCGAATGCAGGTAAGGTAAAACCCACACCAGTTTTCCTCACTCACCATTCCACGGTCGCCAACGAGAAGCACTTTGTCGATCAGGTAACGCTTTTTCATATCCTCAATAACTTCCCGAACGTTTTTGTATCGTGCATATTGCCAGGGAAGACTTGGCGACCAATCGGAATGCCTTGTTTGGTCATGAGGAGTTCAATCAACACTTATTTCCGATCGGAACGGTGGTCTTTGGAGAAACCTCGTTTGGCAATCTCTTCATCAGCCTCTTCCCCTTCGAAGCAGGTGCTTGTCGTATCATAAAACACGATATCCACGTCTCAAGAGAAATCAAATCCGTTAAATTCCCATATAACTGCATTTCTTTTCTTTCCTCCAAGAAGTCCAAGGCACGATAGTAGTGTTGAAGCTGGATTTCGGAAAGCCCTTCTGCGTAAATGGTGTTAACTCACCGCTTGAAAATCCGATATTTACTTCCCGGATCCATCAGGCGATTTAATACCATGGCCAAAATAGCTTCATCATATTGTGAAGCTATTTCCGCGTCATCCATCAACTTCTTCAGAAGACGACCTAAACCGAGCTTGTCCCAAATTTTACGGAACAGATAGACCGGACCGAATTCCTTTGTCCATTTGACTGTAACAGAAGTTTTAGTTTGGTTATGGATTCGCTCAAAATAGCGCTCTGAAAATTTGGCCAGCCCTTCAATCAGCGTATCAAGAGAGCCGCTTTCCAATAAAATTTCCAACCTCCCCAAGTTATAGAGCGTCTCTTGGCGAACCTTATTTCACAATTAAGTTTTTGTGTTGTAGTGGGGTGGTGTCAAACTTAAGTCAAAATAATTATAAAAACTTTATATTGAAAAGGTAGTATGAAGTTGGAAATGATTGATGGAAGTATCGAAAAAAATTGGGTGAATCCGTAAATGGTAAAATTGCAGTAATTTTCCGGATTCCCCTTAATACAAAGGAACAGAACATATGGCTTTTAAGACAGATCTGAGCTTTTTTAAATATGACTGTAAAAATATCGGGTCGGCAACATTGATCAAAGATGATGCTGATCAAGGAAACGGGGCGTTTTCCGGGATAACTTATCAAGCCGCCGAGTCGTTAAAATTTAATTTTTTTAACGTTGAAAGGAGAATAAAAATGTCAGAGTATTTTTTGGAAACGAAACAATTAACCAAAGCTTTCGGCAAACAACTTGCCGTTGACAATGTATCAATCAGGGTCAAGGAAAACACGATTTACGGATTGCTTGGACCGAACGGAGCCGGGAAATCAACCATTTTAAAAATGTTAACGGGTCTTTTGCGGCCGACAAAAGGCGAAATTCTCTTTAATGGGCATCCGTGGAGCAGAAAAGATCTTAAGGAGATCGGCGCGCTTATTGAGTCACCGGCCCTTTACGGCAATTTAACGGCTTATGAAAATTTGCTGGTTCATGCAAAATTATTAAATCTTCCGGATTCAAGAATTAAAGAAGTGCTGAAAATCGTGGATTTGGAAAATACAGGGAAAAAGAAAGCCTCGCAGTTTTCCTTCGGGATGAAGCAACGATTAGGGATTGCCAAAGCACTTTTAAATGATCCGAAGCTTCTGATTCTCGATGAACCAACCAATGGACTGGACCCGCTTGGTATTCAAGAATTACGAAAACTTATCAGATCTTTCCCGAAACAAGGAATGACGGTCATTTTATCAAGTCATATTTTGCCGGAAGTAAAACAATTGGCCGATCACATTGGCATCATCCAAAACGGAAAACTTAAATATCAAGGAGAAATAGAGGAAGATCAAGATCTGGAAAAATTCTTTATTGATGTAGTCAGCGGATTATGAGGGAGGCTGTAAATCATGCTGAATATGATACAATCTGAACGTTTAAAATATAAGCGGACTTTTGCGAAAAAGCTTGTATATATTGCACCGTTTTTCTTTGTACTATACGCCATTATTACCATGCCTACGATCCATTCCAAATATAATTATTTCGAATACACGGTATTTAATTGGTGGCCGTTAATATTTCTTCCTTTGGGGACGGCATTGATCGCGTCACTGGCCGCCATGCGAGAAAAAAAGTCAGGAAATTACAGAGCTTTACGTTGTCACGATATCAGCATTCCGCGAATGTGGTTCAGTAAAATCATTGTGATTGCCTATTATACATTGCTTTCATCCATTGAACTGATCATTTTGTTGATCCTGTTAAAATTATTTTTACCCAACAGCATTTCATCAGCTGCTGTCGTTGTAATGGCCAGTCTTACCATATGGATCACATCGTTGGCATACATCCCAATCGGGTTGTTTTTTGCTGAACGATTCGGAACCGTTATTTCCATAATTGTCAGTTTGATAGGGATTGTATTGGGCGTAGTCATGGCTCCGGAATCATACTGGATGTTTATTCCTTGGAGTTGGGGAATGAGATTGATGTCTCCGATCGTCGGTGTTCATCCGAACGGAGTACCGTTGAAAGAGGGGAATCCTTTGTTGGATCCTTCCGTTATTCCAATAGGCATTCTTGCCTCCATTGTTATTTTTGTTTTATTATCTCTTGTTACCGCGTTTTGGTTTTCGAGAAAAGAGGTGAACTGAATTGTCTTTTTTGAATGTTTTGTCATCCGAATGGCTAAAGACAAGGCGTACAACCATTAGGCTGATCGTGTTTGTGATGCCGATTATTTATCCAATTTTTATGTTATGGTATTTTTCCAGATACAATGATCCATCTTTTTGGCAAGTGAAAATATATGGAGGATTTTTTGAGGTATTGAGCGTTTCGTTACCGATTATTATTTCTTTGCTTACCGGTTTGATCGCCTATCAAGAAGAAAAATCGGGAAGTTTCATGAATGTGTTGACTGGTCCTGTTTCAAGAGCGAAATTTTACTTTGGGAAACTTTCTTTGCTTATTTTTGCCGCCATTGCGGATATATTCTTGGCAACTTTCCTTATGTTGTTGGGGATGAGATATATTTTGAACGTAGAAAATGTGCATTACGATTTATTTTTGCAAGGAGCGCTTTTGTCCTTGGTCGGATCACTTATTCTTTTTTCCTTGCATTTGCTGATCAGTTTTGCATTCGGGATGGGTGCGTCTATTGCGATCGGTGGCGGAGGATTCCTTGTTTCAGCAATTATTGGGGCAACGGTTGTGGGTGATAATATTTGGCAATATATTCCGTGGGCTTGGACCGTTCGCCTTTCGCAAGTTCCCATGTTATTGATGCTTAATGTCAAACATGCATTCGGAATGGAGTTGTCGGACTTGTATTTTCAAGAGTTGATGAAAGGGATCATACCCGCAAGTATATGTTTTATTCTCGTAACATTACTAGGTTTAGTTTGGTTTAATCGTTGGGAAGGGGGCAAGTCCTATGAATAAAGGAAAAAATACAGGGGAAGGAGGAGGAAAGAAAAGTGAAAAATTCCATCCTGCTTATGGCTGTTGCCGGGGTAATTCTTTTGGGAGGCTGTTCCCTATTAAAAGATTTGAAACAAACCGCCTCCGAGAATATGGAGATTGATAAAAAGTTGCCGAAATATAAGTTGAATATGGAAAATTTTAAGGAAATCAGCTATGAGGGTAAAACCTATGTGATTCAAGAAGCGGAAGTTACGAAAGAAGATTTGGATGAACCGATTGGAAAGGTTACGGAAACAATCACGATTAATGAAAATAATGAGATACTAAGCAAAAAAGAGCTTAAAAAAGTTGAAGTGGTTCCAAAGGAAGAAGACGAGAAACGAACGCATTTAAACTATGGTTGGGTATACAGCATAAAAGATGTAAGTCCGGATGAAGAAGTTGCGGTAGTTATTAACAATAAATTCCATGTAGCCAAAATGAAATAAAGTTCATAGATGGTATGTATTTGAAAAGTACTTTCCTCTTTGGAGGGAGTGCTTTTTTTCGAGAGCTTAAAATATTTTGTGTAAACATCAACAATTGTTGCATTGAATATTGAATAGTGGAGCATCGGAGGATTCTAGCGTTACCAAAACTGTTACTGCGGTAAATGCCACTGCGGCCTTTTGGGTCAAGTGAACTTAGGTAAAAATCATCGGGATAGGATGTTCGGCACTAAAGTCGTCGTTCTGTTCCGATGTTTTTTATTTATCAACAGAAAACGGAGATTTATTAAAGATGAAATTAAATTTGACACTCAACTACCTTGTATTAAAAAAAATTTCAAAAATTATCGAAAACAGTCGATAAAATAGATGTCGATACTTATATAAAGAAAAATTTTGGAAGGAGAAACACCTTAGATGAAAAAACAGTCATTATTGTTCTTTGTGCTTATTTTTTTCCTTACGACCGTCATAAGCGGGTGTGGCGTGAAAGAGGAAGATCCTTTAAAACACAAAACGAAGGTTGGCATCATGTTATCGGATGATGGCTTGGGGGACCAGTCCTTTTCGGATGCGGCTTTTCGAGGATTAATGAAAGCAAGAGATGATTTGGGCATCGTATTTGATTATCGTGAGTTGAAAGATACGAAAACATATGAACAAGGATTGAAAGAACTGGTAAAAGAGAAGAACGATATCGTGATTGGTTTAGGATATATGGTGCAAGAGGATTTGGAAAAAGTGGCCAAACAATATCCGAACCAAAAATTTGTGCTGATCGATGCCGTATCGGATTTGCCCAACGTCACTTCCATTACGTTTAAAGAAGATGAAGGAAGCTATTTAGCAGGTGTCATTGCCGCGATGACGACCAAAACGAAAACAGTCGGTTTTATAGGCGGGGATAATGTTCCTCTTATTCAAAAGTTTGCGAGAGGTTTTGAAGAAGGAGTAAAGTCGGTGGATCCAAGCATTAAAATATTGACGAAATATGCCGGCGGCAACTTTGGCGATGATAAGCTAGGCGCCCGTATGGCTAAAGAAATGATTGCGAATCACAGTGACGTACTCTATGCGGCTGCCGGATTTACGGGGGTCGGAGTTTTGAAAGAAGCCGAAAAAAACCATGTATATGCTATCGGTGTGGACAGCGACCAATATTTTTATGCAGAAAAAGCCGTTGTCACTTCGATGATGAAAAACGTGGATGTCGCTATATTTAATATCATCAAAGATTACAAGAAAAACAAAGAACTGCCTTCTCATCCGATCGAATTAGGGTTGAAAGAAAACGGTGTGGGTCTTGCTCCTATTCGGGTCATTCCTTTCACGGATAAAGATAAAAAAGTGCTGGAGTCAGCGAAAGAAAAGCTCATTAACGGAGAAATTACTCTTCATCAAAACTAGATACTGGAGGATATCATGACGATTAAAAAGAAAATTTTACTGAATTCATTGCTCATGTTAGCTCTCTCAATATTCATGATCGCATTCATCATTATTCGTATGTTATCCATACAAAGTTCGAACCAAGATTACATGAAAGTTTTACTGACTGTCCAAGAGTTAAGGGCCGAAACGAAAGCGACGATGCAAAGTTTAAATACTTTTGCCTACAACATGACAGATGGAAACAAACAAGATGCAGAACAACAATTAGAACTGACGGATAAACTGTTTAAACAAGCGGACGGACTGTTAAAGGAAAAAGAATCAAAACAAATTCTGAGTAAAGCGCAAGCGAAGTTTACGGACTTAAAATCTCAATCATTGGATGCTCTTAAAGATGAAAATGCTCCTGAAGTAAAACGGCAGTCGCTGAGAACCCTGGGTATCACAAATGATTTATACATGTTGGATCTCTATACATCCAACCACTATGAATTTTTGCAAGCATCATTGAAGGCTAAAATCAGTTTTGTCATCACGTTCGCTCTTATCGGAAGTATAATCCTGCTCGTCGTTACAGCTGTTGTCGTTATGAGAATGGCAAACGGTATTACGAATCCTTTAAAGAAGCTGGCGAAAAACGCACAAGAAATTGCTTCAGGGAATCTTATAGTCGACCATGTTGAATACAAACATCATGATGAACTCGGTTTATTAAACGATGCTTTTTCTAAAATGGTCGATCACCTATCCAACTTGTTGACTTCCATCGAACATGCCAGTGAAAAGGTAGACTTGTTCGCCAAAGAATTAGAAACGGAGAACCAAACGTTAACGGAGTCAAGCAACCAAATTGCCGTTTCCACCGATGAATTATCAAAGGGAGCGCAAAGCATTTCAGAGGATTTACAAAGCTCCGTAGAATTAATCGAACAAATGGACCGGCAATTTGCTGACAACGTTGAAAAAGCAGGGAAATCCGTTGAATTTGCGAATGATGCCAATACGGTGATCATGGACGGCAGAAATGCCATCAATGAACAAAAATCATTCATCGAGAACAATGTGAAAGCGACACGTACGATCGAACAAGCTACCAATAACTTTATCCAATATGCTGTCAAAATCGAAGATATGGCCAAAGTCGTTTCGGATATTGCCGACCAAACGAACTTGCTTGCTTTAAATGCGGCAATAGAAGCTGCACGAGCAGGGGAAGCAGGAAAAGGATTTGCCGTGGTTGCCGAAGAGGTCAAAAAGTTGGCGGAAGATTCCACACAGGCTACGAAACAAATCTTTGAGATGGTCAATTTCATTAAAAATGGCTTAACATCGATTACTTCTTCTGTTGAAGAAGGAGTTAAAATCGCGGATCAGCAAAATAGAAACATGAACCGCACCTTGGAAGTCTTCGAACAAATCGAAGAAAAAGTAAAAGGAATCACTTCGGTGCTGGAAGAGTTGGTCAGTGGGGTTGATCGTTCTAAAAAATCCAACGAATATGTTCTGCAAAATGTAGAGAGCATCAGTGCAGTTGTGGAAGAAACAGCGGCAGGAAGCGAAGAAATCTCTGCCTCCACTCAGGAACAGAAACATTCTATTAGTAAAATGGTGGAAAAAGTGTCTTCGCTAAGAGAACTGACCGAATCCTTAAATGCAACGATGTCTCAATTTAAACTGAAAGAATAGCAGATTGGGTGTGGGGCGTCTGCACCCGATCGTGGTTGAACAAAACATGTCGAAGAAAAGCTCTGCGGAAAGGTCTCTCACGAGGCTTTTCTTTTTTTATTTTCTTAGCGGAATGGATCATTCTTTGTTTTTTGTTTGAAGCGTCGTTCTGGCTGCCGCTTGGCTAATCGGCAAGAAAGATGATAAAACTTCATTCATTTTGATAGAAGTGATTTATAATATGTATGAAAGATTAGGTATTTTAAGAAAAATTTACAAAATCCGACATCCTCAAGGAAATGCAAGAGTGGATAAATGGAAATCTTTTGCTGTTTGCGGCAAGGATTGAACCGGTGGTGATTTCGGAGTTGGATACATAAGCAGGGCATATTAATTCATTTCTTACAGCGGGAAGCCGCAAGAGAATCAGTCCGCTGCAACACTTTTTCTCGCTAAGCTGTTTGTAATGAAAAAGAGGAGATGCAACGAAGAAGAGCTGAGAAATGAAGCAATAAAAGACGTGATTTTTACGATAGGAGGAAAAATGAATATTCGCAAGCTGATTATTCCTGTTTCTTGTCTTGCACTTACGCTTATTATTGGTACATTCGGCTATATGTGGACAGAGCACCTGTCTTTTTTTGATGCGGTATGGCTGACGGTCGTTTCTGTGCTGACGATCGGCTACGGGGATATGACACCGGCGACGATTCAAGGGAAGATTTTTACCCTCATTATTATTCCGGTTGCGATTGGGATTGTGACGTATATTTTGGCCCGATTTGCCAGTGCGGTGATTGACGGGAAATGGGCGGATGAGGTGAAACGAAGAAAAATGAACCATAAGATTGATCAACTGGAACAACATATTATCGTATGCGGTTTGGGAAGAGTCGGCAAACAAGTGGTTGCTCAATTAAAACGGGAACATCAGCCGATTGTAGCAGTGGAAAAAAACGAGCAAATATTAGAAAAAACAGAAGATCTTCTTTATGTGAACGGAGATGCCACCGATGATGATGTTCTCATCGCGGCCGGCATTGAACGGGCTGCCTGTATTGTCATCACGCTGCCAAGCGATACCGATAACGTGTTTATTACGCTCACGGCACGAGGAATCAATCCGAATATCCTCATTGTAACGAGGGCGGAGAAAGAAGAGGCGGAAAAAAAGTTATACAGTGCCGGTGCGAATAAAGTGATTAACACTTCCAGCATCGGCGGAAAACGAATGGCGATGTCCGTATTGAAACCAGTCAGCATGGAATTAGTGGATACCCTTTTGCAAGATTCGGAAGGAGCCTATAATGTGGAAGAAATCGTGCTGAGAGAAGATTCCAAGCTGGTCAATCAAACGTTAAAGCAGTCGAAACTCCGTCAAGTGTGCGGGGTCACCATTGTGGCCATCAAGCGGGGAAATACGATCATCAGCAACCCGAAACCGGATGAACAACTGTTGGCCAATGATTTATTGATTGTCTTTGGCAGAGAGGATCAGCTGCGGAAATTCGAACAATTGTGATGCGACCTTATCACCCGCCGGAATTTTTCTGCGTATGTGCTCTTAATATTTGAGACCATCTATTGATGGATGCTGCTTCCGCTAACTTTATTGCATTTGACTCTCGCTCGACGGTTCGCCATTCATGGTACTGACCGCTGAAAAGAATGGAGTAGTTTCTTGAACAATGGCAGACAATAAAGAGGAAGAGTTGGATAAGGAGAGAATTGTTTTTGAAAAAAATCATTTTATTCGGTGCTTTCTTTCTTATTTGTTTGGGGTGGACAGATCAAACGAATGCGAAAACCATTTTAAATGCACCCTATATTCAGCAAATGCCCCAATTGCCTCGCGGCTGTGAGGTCACATCTCTGGCGATGCTTTTGCAGCACGCAGGAGTGAAAGTGGACAAAATGACATTGGCCAAGCAAGTGAAAAAAGTTCCTTTTCGTCAAAACGGCCTCTACGGCAATCCTTACGAAGGATTTGTCGGAAATATGTACACGTTCACACAAAGCGGCTACGGGGTCTATTATCCCCCCATTTATGAATTGGCTCAAAAATATATACACGATCGGGCTGTCAATTTGTCGAATAAAGATCTGAAGACGATTTATCAATTTATCGATCGCGGTGCCCCGGTTTGGGTCATTGTCAATTCAAAATTTAAGAAACTGCCTTCTTCTGAGTTTCGTACTTGGAATACCAGAAAAGGCAAAGTTGCCATTACTTATCGGGAACATTCCGTTCTTATAACGGGGTATGACGATCGTTATATCTATATCAATGATCCTCTGTACCATCGGAAAAATCGTGCGGTCAACAGGAAAGGCTTCGAAGCGGCCTGGATACAAATGGGCAGACAAGCGATCAGTTATTTGCCAAAACCGAATTGGAAGAAAGAGTTGAAAAAAGGACAGATAGGGAAAGTGACGATTTTAAAACCGATACAGCTCCAAAGCAAGAATGAAGCAGGTCAACTTGAGTTCGTCCGAATGCTTTACCCATATGAGACCTATCGAGTGTACAGCTACAGCAAAGACAACGGAGGAATGTATCAGGTAGGAAGTAATCTTTATGTCAAAGCGTTGCAAGGATATTTTCTATATGAAACGCCTTAGTATGTGTGCCTGTCCGTCTCTAAAAAATAGGTTGAAAAAACTCTGTGGAGAAAAGTCTTTGCAGGGTTTTGTTTTTATTTCTTGGGAACTGACTGTCACGTTGAAAATTTCGCGAAATTGGTCGAATTTTGAAAAAGAAAAAATAATGTCCTATTTTGTTAATAGTTGTAGAATAAAAAAGTACTAGTTCAATAGTCGGATAAAGGGAGTGAAGTACATAAACAGTCAATATTATTACTTTTTGATTAGGAGGGAATTTTATGAAAAGTGGTAAAAAGATATTTTTTCTTTTCTTCGGTCTTATTCTCATTTTCACTATTTCATCTCTGAAAACGAAAACGGCATTCGCCAGTTCACCGACAGACTTGCCGTTCGATACATCAGTTTCTGGATACATTACTGACACTGATAATCAACAAATCTACACGATAAATTTAAAGCAAGCTGGGAGAGTTACAGTGAAACTCGACTCTTATATAGGTGGAGTGAATATAGCCCTGGAAGATTCAGAGGGAAATGAAGTATTCAGGCACTATGTTTCTGAAGGCAATTCGGCGGATCCGGGCAAATGGTCAGACTGGGCGGATCTCGAAGCGGGGACATATTATGTGAAAGTTTATCAAGCAGGCAGTTCTACGGGAAAATATGATTTAAAAGTAAATTATGTGGCAGCCCATAATAATGAGATTGAACCTAATGATGGAACAACGCAAGCGCAGCCGATCGCGCTCAATAGCCAGACAGTAACAGGATTTATCAGCTGGAATGACAGCGAAGACGTCTACAAAGTCGTCTTGCCGAAAGCAGGCCGTGTAACGGTTAAGCTGGACTCTTATATAGGTGGAGTGAATATAGCCCTAGAAGATTAGGTATTCAGGCACTATGTTTCTGAAGGCAATTCGGCGGATCCGGGCAAATGGTCAGACTGGGCGGATCTCGAAGCGGGGACATATTATGTGAAAGTTTATCAAGCAGGCAGTTCTACGGGAAAATATGATTTAAAAGTAAATTATGTGGCAGCCCATAATAATGAGATTGAACCTAATGATGGAACAACGCAAGCGCAGCCGATCGCGCTCAATAGTCAGACAGTAACAGGACTTATCAGCTGGAATGATAGCAAAGACGTTTACAAAGTCGTCTTGCCAAAATCAGGTCGTGTGACGGTTAAGCTGGACTCTTATATAGGTGGAGTGAATATAGCCCTAGAAGATTCAGAAGGAAATGAGGTATTCAGGCACTATGTTTCTGAAGGCAATTCGGCGGATCCGGGCAAATGGTCAGACTGGGCGGATCTCGAAGCGGGGACATATTATGTGAAAGTTTATCAAGCAGGCAGTTCTACGGGTCAATACGTACTTAGTGTCCAATGCCCTGACTTGCTCCCGGCACCGCCAACTGTAAATATGGTAAGCAATAAGAGCAAGACAGTGACAGGAAAAACGGTGCCAAATGGAACAGTTTCAGTGAAAATCAATTCGAAAGTTTATACCGGTAAAAGCGACAGCAAAGGATATTTCAGCATTCCAATTCCAGTGCAATCAAACGGTACGAAGCTATATGTTTCAGTGAAAGATAAGATGGGTTATACGAGCAATGAAAAAGTGGTAGTGGTAGTGGATAAAATTCCGCCTGCTGCACCTAGTGTGAATACCATTTCCAGCAAATCCACCACGATTACCGGAAAAGCAGAACCAAACTCCACAGTGATAGCCTATGTCGGAAGTCGAACAATCGGAAGCGCCAAAACCGACAAATCCGGAAAATATGTGATTAGAATCACACCTAAGAAAACTGGAACATCCATAAAAGTAATTGCAATGGATGGATCAAGAAATAGGAGTGCTGAAAGAATAGTAAAAGTAAAATAGGTTACACGTCGCTGTCTTTCCCCGAAGATTGATAGATCAGATTGAAAAGCACTGCGGAGAGAAATCTCTGCGGGGCTTTTTATATATAAAGATAAAAGGAACTATATATGTGGGGATATTCCTAAATTTGATAAGGAGCCAATTCCTCTATTTTAGATTGGAGAAGAGTTTTTTCTATAATTTCAATCTAAGCTATAGGCATCACTTTTCAAACCACAACCTTCTATTATAAAATTATTAAAAATATTTCCATTAAAAAGAAAATTTTCCTTGATTATAATAGTATGAAAGAAAATATCGGAAATTCATCATGCAAAATACTGACATTCGGGAACAGTGACTCCTATATTTTCCCGCAAAAATCACAAGGACTGTGCCGTTTTTACTCCTTTATTGCTGTATTCCTGTTGCGTTTTTCATAAATGGTGATAAAAACTGGGAGGAATGTATTGTGAGCATCATTGAAAAGGCGATTATTTTTGCAGCAAAAGCGCATGAAGGACAGACTAGGAAATCGACAGACATTCCGTATATTACGCATCCATTTGCCGTTGGGATGCTTTTGCAAAAGGCGAAGTGCAGTGATGAGGTCATCGCTGCAGGCATCCTTCATGACACCCTTGAAGACACTTCTGTCACTTATGAGGAATTGACAGAACATTTTGGAGAACGGATTGCCATTCTTGTGCGTGCGGCCTCGGAACCGGATAAAAGCTTGCCTTGGAATGAGCGAAAACAGCACACCATTGATTCGTTGAAACAGGCAAGTTTAGAAGAAATTCAAGTGATCACGGCGGATAAATTACATAACTTAAGAACGATCCGGGCTGATCTTGAAGTGATTGGAGAAAAAATTTGGGAGCGTTTCAACCGTGGAAAACGCGATCAACACTGGTATTATTCCAGCATTGTGAAAGAATTAGCACCCCGGAAAAAAGAATGGAAGCTGATTCGCGAGTTGGAGAAAGAAGTGAAAGAGATTTTCGGTTCGCTAAATATCCTCACGAATGATGAAATTTCTCTTCTCTTTTCCTGCACGTACTACATCGGCGAGCACGAGAGACGAATGCTGGAGAAATACGGATTAACCGATATGGCAGAGGAATTGTCGAAAGAAGCGATGCGCATTTATAGAGAAGAATATGATTCGGTCACAGCCAAACTAGACGACCTTTCTTCAGGAGGGATAGAGTTCCAGTCCAATTCAGACGGCCCATTTCTGCTCGCATCATTCTGTGTCGCTTTACAAAATAAAATGAAATGGACGGATCAAGAGCTGTTTAAGCATGTAAAAAGAAACAAGACAAAGCTTTAAGAACAGTTGTCAAAAGAATTGGGTTTGTTTTCGATTTAGTCTTAATTTATAGTGACCCCAATTAGGCATTTGTCGAAAAATTTTTACGATATTTTTAGTATCGTTTTGGCCGTATATTCTATATAATAAAGTTAAACAGCACGTTCGGAAGGAGGAAGGACTATGAACATCAATGTTTGGGAGTTCATGGGAATTCAAAGGACGGATCAAACTGAATCTGATCGATTGTTGACTTTCATTATGAATAGTATGATCAGCAGCTTATTTCATTGTATGAAATGGTCACCTGCTAATTTTGTTTCGTTTCCCCAAATGGTAAAATACGGAATTGAACTTGACGATGAAAATTCGTATTTTTGGGACTGGATGAATGAGTACGGTATAGGCTATGTAAAAAACATTGGGAAAACGACGTTGCCGGATACAGAGGAAATATTAAACTTTTTAACATATAGACAGATGCTTTTAGAGATGGACATTGAAAATGAAATCCATTCTAATCTGTTATTGTCTATTTCTGAATTACTTACAGCACTAAATGAATTTATAACGGGTTGTATGGAATCGTCTGCTACTGATTTAGTAGATGTTTTTGAAGAAACCGTTTTTTTTAATAATAGGCTGAAATCTGATTCGGATCATATAGAATGGGAATTTATATTAAGCTCTGCTGTAAATCAGCAGGGCTTTTGTTATAATTATACAAAAAAAGGAGTGGATATTATTGGATAATCAACAGGCTTACGAGTTGTATACATTGGCTAAAACAAAAATTCAGTTAATAGAAGCAAGTCTTGAATCTGTACATATAGACAAGATGAAACCGTTTCAAAAGGGGAAATATGTAAATGAAATTGTTTTAGGAAAGCGCTTAGAACCAATTAGTGAAAAAGAAGTTAACACTTTTTTAAAAACCGTTGTGAATAGTAGGGAAGAGGTTAGTGGTGATATAGTATTAAAAATCGAAATTGTATACAAAGGACGTTTTAAGGCTAATACTTCTACTTCAACAGAAAAATTAGAATACTGGACAGATATACAAACGGTTCCACAGTTATTGCCATATACTCGTAGTTTAATAACTTCTTTAACTTCTCATATGCTAATCGCACCAATTGTGTTACCAACGATGGATATTTTGGAATCAATGAAACTGAATCATGAAAATCAATCGGTCGGTGAGTAAATTGAATGCTTTGATGCGAATACAATTCTGCCATTCAGATTATCCATACCCTAATCTTGAACCAACGGCAAAAAAGATTGCCGAATTTTTATTTACTTATAGAAGTCAATTTAGGCCTTTTTGTGAGTTTATGAGGATCAGCAGTACATGGACGCTTGATAATTATAAAACAAAACTCCAAAAATGGTCTCAAGCCATAGCTCCTAATCGCAAAAAAGCAGCTCCAGATACTTTACAATTGATTAATTTAACTCATGAATTCTTTTCAGTGTGCCAAAATGAAGAAGATCGAAAAAAAATGCGCGGGCTAGTTCCGGAAAAGTTATTTGAAAAAGTCTTTAGTTTAAGGCACAGTGGTAAAAAAGGTGTTTTTGGATATGGGGTAATGGTAGTGGTTGATGGCAAACCGGTAAAATATATTCCGACGTTTTCTTATAAAAAAGAAGATGACAGCGATGTTTATCGGCAAACGGTCGATGCTGGATTTTGGGATGGAAAAGTGGGAGAGTTTGCAGAGGTTAAATTCAGCCCAGAAGCCTTCCATACGAAAGACATTAAATATTTACAGTTACTAGCAAATGAGTTAAATACTGCAGGCCTCAATTATTCGATATTGTTGGTATCTTTTGATAATAAAGAATTAATACGCTTTAAGTTACAGCGTCTAGGTTTATGGAAAAAGGAGGATTCATTTTATTTAATTGGACGAGATGAGTTATTCCAATGGGGGATGAATTCTTAAAAGATGATTATAATGGAAATAAAAAGACCTTTTCCTTCTAATAAAGTGTAGATAGTAGAGATTCATCTTTTATACAAAGAATGGAAATAATATAGGAACAAAAGTATAATATAAGAAAGGAGGGATGTTTGATGATAGATGTTGTTCAAGTAAACCGAAGATCGATGTTTCAAAAAGTTCTTTTGACGTTTGTGATTTCTTTATTATTCGCAACGGTCGGTATGTATGCAGGGAAATTTGTTCCTCCGGTATTGATGTTTCCGTTGGCCATAGCGGAATTTGTCATGATTTTCGCAGCGCTTTTGTTAAGAAGAAGCAAAAGTGTCGGCTATACGTTTGTTTATGTTTTTACTTTCCTATCCGGAATCACCACTTATCCGATCGTGAGTCATTATATTTCTACAGCTGGTGCGCAAGTGGTTTTGATGGCTTTTGGTTCGACATTCGGGATATTTGCCGTCATGGGCTTGATCGGGGCCGTCACTAAAAAAGATTTATCGTTCTTGAGCACCATTTTATTGGTCGCCTTATTAGCGTTAGTGTTCATTAGCATTTTTAATATTTTTAGCCCGTTAACTTCCAGTGGAATGCTCGCATACTCGGTCATCGGGTCCATCGTTTTCTCTCTTTATATACTTTTTGATTTCAACCAAATGAAACACCATCACATTACGGAAGAAATGGTTCCGTTATTAACTTTATCTCTGTATTTGGATTTCATTAACTTATTTATCAATATTCTTCAAATCCTCGGTATTTGGCAAAGCAAAGATTAGGCTGCTGTCGCGGCCTGCAATATGTCAAAAGCTCTACAGAGAAATCTCTGTGGGGCTTTTCCTTTATTCGCGTTCGCTGATATGAAGCAAGGTTCAAAAGGAAGTATGGTCATATTAAAGAGATCCTGAAATTCCTTATAAGGAAGGGTGCGGAAATGAGAAAAGATCGTTTTTTCTCCCATCAGCTGGTTCAATCGTATCTTGATGATGTGTGCAAAAGGCTGCATGATTTGCCTCCCGATGTAAAACAATCATATATTCAAAAGCTTCGTTCTGATTTATATGAAAAGACATTGGAAAAAGAAAAGAAAGGGGTTAGCCCGGAAGAAATTCCTCAGAGTGTGTTAATGGAATTTTTGTCTCCGAATGAATTGGCGGCTGATCTTTTAAAAGAGTATGATAGGGAAGATTTGAATCATCATGTCATAAAGCTCAGCTACTCTACCGTGCTAGGCATAGGTTCTTTTGGGGCTCTTTCGGTGCCCATTTTGTTAGGGTTCATCAATGTTTCTGCCATTTTGCCTTTTGTGATCGGATTTATTATAGGGAATATCTATCTCCTATTCGGAAAGTTCACGTGGAATAGAACCCTTCTCTCTCATTTTCAAAAAACGATGAGATTCATCCCTTGGATGTTTGTGCTGCCTTTTGTTCTCTTTGCGGTCCGCACCATGATCGTCCGACAAATCGATCTGTTTTCTTTCTATTATTTAGTGGGGTATCTTGTCGTGTCTATTTTATATATTCGTTTTCTTAAAATGTTGCCCAAACATCAAGAAACCAACACGGATTTATCGCGATGATATGCCCGTGAACCAATCACATTGCGGGCATCTAATGGACTTCACAAATTTAGATTATTCGAAAACTTATGATGTTTAGAAACCGGATCGTATACACCTGGCCGCTCTGGTGTCCCTTCATCACAACACGGATAAAAAAGTTGAGGGCCAGGTGTTGATCGGCATTCTCATTATTTCCCGCGGAATAACTGTCTTGGCAAAAGAGAAGAGAGAAAGTAGCCGCCAAAGAGCAGATAGACCGGAATAACCGGAACGCGGTAGCGTTGTCCGCCGACGAGTAGACCGAGGGAAGTCAAAACGGCAAATCCCAGTATAAATAAGATCAGAAATAAAATTTCCAGCCGCATTTTCTTTTCTTTCCATAAACTCCAGACGATTCCGGCTATGCTGATGAAGAGAGTCATCCAATCGAGGGCGTCAATCCCTTGGAAGAACAGACCGGTTTTCAGCACAAGTCGTTTGATCGTTTCGCCGGGGTAAGATAGCATGTAATGAATGGCTTTTTCTTTTAACAACTCGCTTTTTTCTGATAAGCTCAATCGGCTGTATGAAAAATACTCTGGCTCTACAAATTGGTCGACGATGGTCGTTGCAAAGAACGCCACTTTCGTATGAGGATTATTAGCGATATATAGATTTTGCCCGCTATAGTTTTCCAAAAGCACAAATTTCCCGTGAAGAGACCAGTTGTGAAGCCCATTGGCGGCTAAACAAACAACGGGAATCAAAAAGGCGAGAATCGTCGCGGCTCGCAATTTTTTTGTCCGCCAATATAGGAGCCATAACAGGCCGAGCAGCAAAAACACATACATAAGATGAGGCCGGAATAATAAGCTAGCCGACAAAAGCGCTACGGACGTTATCAGCCATTTTGTTTTCTTTTCGTCGCGAATAAAGCGCAAAATGCTGTATAGGATCAAGAGAATAAACGTAATAAAAAGCGTTTCTGTCAGCAAATATTGCGGACCGTTCAACAACAGGACAGGATGAACAGCATACAGAAGCCCGGCCGCCATGCCTGATTTGAAACGGTGAAACAATTGTTCTCCCAAAAAGGCAAGAAGGACGCCGTTGAATCCGTAAACGACATACTGAAAAAGAATAAACAGTTTAGCGCTGTGGAAAAACGCAAACGGCACTAAAAAAATGGAAAACAGCGGGGGCACAATAATGTCCTCTTTGCGGACGGTGTTGATCATCCCGTTTCCCTTGACGAAATTTTCGGCTATATTAAAATAAAGCTGACCATCCGGAGTAATGCGAAAGAATTGTTTTCCGGTTTGATATAAATAAAAAAGTAGTATTGCTTCCGTAAGAAGAAACAAGAATACATAACCGATTATGTTTCGTTTATGAATCGTTGGCATATGGAGATCCTTTCTATTGTCATTTTTCATTTGCATTATATCATGAAAATTCTGCTTTGAATTTACAGAGCCGGAGGATTTTGTCTTATGGAAAAAATCTTGATAATCATCCCTGCCTACAACGAAGAGGACACGATACACCATACTGTAAACCGGCTTCGAAACTCCTGCAGCTATGATTTTATTGTCGTGAATGATGGGTCCACCGATCGGACGGAAGAAATTTTAAACGAACATCAAATTCCCCATATCAGTCTGGCGGCGAATCTTGGAATCGGCGGAGCGATGCAAACCGGCTATATTTATGCGTACAGGAACGGATACGATTATGCGATCCAATTGGATGCCGACGGCCAACATGATCCGAAAGACTTGGAAAAATTAGTGCAGGCTATCACCGGCTCCGATTTCGATATGGTCATCGGGTCTCGATTTGTGGAAAAAACTGGGTATAAAGGCAGTTGGATCAGGAGATTGGGCATTTATTATTTTTATTATATGTTAAAATGGATCGCTCACATTAAAGTAACCGATCCGACATCGGGCTACCGCATTGTCAACCGCAAAGTGATGAAAGAGTTTGTCCGCCACTATCCGGTTGACTATCCGGAAGTGGAAGTATTGGTGAAATTGGCGCACCAGAATTTCAAAATAAAAGAGATTAAAGTGGAAATGAATGAACGGCAAGGTGGACAATCTTCCATTACACCGTTTCGATCCATTTACTATATGTTAAAAGTCACGTTTTTTTCTTTAATTCGATCGGTTTTTTAAAGGAGCGTTATGTTTATGGGTTTTGTGCAAATCATTTCGATTGTCATGGCCGTGTTGTTTTTCGTGCAAGTCGTGTGGTTGACTTCCAAAAATAAACTGCAGGATCAGCAGGCGTTCCTTTGGCTGGTTTTGTCTGTTGCGGCGATCTTGATTGCATGTTTGCTTCCGGTTTTAAATCGATTGGCACGGGCCGTTGGCATTTCGTATATGCCGTCTTTTATTTTTGTGGCGGCTTTTTTCGTCGTGCTGACTTTGCTGATGTATCATACGATTGTTTTATCCAAACAGCAGGCAAAGTTGACCAAAGTCATTCAAGAACTGGCCTATGTAGAAAAAGAACTGGAAGATCTGAAAAATTCGCTCAGAGCGGAAAAGGAGGAACGCCATGACGCCGATTAATTTTGTGATGATATTGGTCAACACTCTCATATTGGTGAGCGGACAATTTTTATGGAAATACGGGATGATGAAAAGCGGCCAAAGTTTTTCCTCTCTTTTGGGGATTTTGAAGCTGCTGCTATCGCCGTATATATTGACCGGTTTGATTTTGTACGGGGCTGCTACGGTGTTGTGGCTGTTTATTTTATCGAAAGTTCCGTTAAGCGTGGCGTACCCGATCCAATCGCTTGCCTACGTGTTTGCATTGTTTGGGGCCTATTTCTTCTTCGGAGAAACGCTGACGAGTTGGAAAATAGCAGGCGTGCTGCTCATTGTGGCAGGCGTAGCCATGATTAGCGTTCATAGCGGAAGATAACGATTTATATGTCTAAAGAAAAAGACGAGGGAGCAGCTCCTTCGTCTTTTTGTCTTTTGGATGAATCTTAATAGAGTTCTGAAAAGTAAGTGAGTTTTTGGGCATCATTTTATTTGTCACCTTATTAGCGTTAGTGTTCATTAGCATTTTTAATATTTTTAGCCCGTTAACTTCCGGTGGAATGCTCGCAAGTTCGGTCATCGGGTCCATTGTTTTCTCTCTTTATATACTTTTTGATTTCAACCAAATGAAACACCGTCATATTACGGAAGAAATGTTTCGGCATTAACATTATCTCTGTATCTGGATTTCATTAAATTATTTATCGATATTCTTTAAATCCTCGGTATTGGGGAAGGGACGATTAAGACCGGTCAAGAAACTTGTCAAAGCCCAGCAGAGATTTCTCCGCCGGGCTTTTCTTTGTTGTACTAAACATTTTGATATTCGCCATTGGTCCATTCTGCCATGCGTTTATTTGGTTTTCGTTGTGATAGCCGTATGGGTAAGTCGCCATATTGTATCGTATTAAAGAGATTCTTTTTCCCGCATTTTCACATGACATGTCAGCAAAATTTCTCCTTTTGTTACGACGTGATGAGCGGCGTATTCCAAACTTTCCACTTTTTCAAGTATGTTTGTAATGATCACAGGAGTTACTATTTCTTTATTCTTTCTTTCTAAATACTCCAAATCCACCTTTAATAAAGGCTCTCCGGTTTTTACGATTTGTCCATTTTGAACGAATATTTCAAATCCTTCTCCATTTAATTCTACTGTATCTAAGCCAATATGTATAAGGATTTCCAATCCTTTATCTGAGAGGAGACCTATGGCGTGTTTTGTAGGGAAGATTTTCACAATTTTCCCATTGGTTGGAGAAACCACTTTTCCGCTACTTGGGATAATGGCTAAACCGTCACCCATCATTTTTTGAGCAAACACAGGGTCAGGGACGTGCTCTAATGGTATCACTTCTCCGCTTAGTGGAGAATATAACTCTTCAATCACTTTTTTGGCTCTTTTACGAAATACATTTTTTAACATGTCTCAACCCATCTTTCGTGAATTGTTTGAGTATGATAGAATTACATAACATGAAAAGGGGAGATTACCGTATTCCAAAAAGTCTTAGAAGAATGCCCTTTGAGTTTGAGTGCTTTTCAATTAATGGATCCTTGTTCATCGTTTTGATCACATTCTTTTTGTTTCATAAAATCTACATAATGGTGAAAAAGCATTTCACCAACAATAAAGAAAGAAGAAAACGTATTCAGTTTTGTTCCATCCTTTAGTTCGTTGCATGAACTATAGGCATATAAATTGTATGGAGTCATTCTTGCCAATCGATTGTTTTTTAAATTCGTGACGGAAATAAACGGGATTCCTTTTGCGACTAACGATTGAACGGCTGGAAAAATGGATGGAGTGTCACCAGAAAACGAAATGATGATGATCAAATCGTTCAATGTTAAATCTTTGATGATCATTTCAAACTCAGTTTGTGCTTGGATCACATGGAAATATTTCTGCACGGGAAGAAACATTCGTTGTAAATCGAAAGCACAATTTAATTGAGCGGTTCCTGTTCCGTAAACAAATATTTTTTCAGTATGATAGATCAAACGGCATATTTCGGAAAAATCTGTATTCTTCACATATTTTAATGTTTCAAGAATATCGTTCCTTAAAATTTCCACTCCACTTTTATGGATATTCGGATCTTTTTGGTCTTGCCATTTCAAAAATACTCGAAACTCGCTATACCCGCTAAAGCCTAGTTTTTGTGCTAATCGTAAAATGGATGAGCGAGAAACATTACATTTCTCTGCTAAACTATTGATTCCTAATTCATAGCAGGAGCTTTTGTTGTTTAAAATATATTTTAAAATATGAAGGTCATTATCATGGAGTTGGTTATAATGCTTATTGATCAACTCTTCAATTTTCATTTTTTAATCCCTCCTCTTGAAATAGTTTACCAAAAATTTCAAAAAAGAGGGGTGAAACAAAAAGTACAAATGGATGTCTGTACTTTTTGTTTCGTTTATTTGATCTAATGTTACACCGTGACTTCTTCTTTATGCAGTTCAGGCCAATACTCTTTATTCGCTTCCATTAATTCATCCAATATTTCCTTCGCCACCTTAGCGCTAGGAACAGTTTTGGATAAAGTTAAGGCCTGCCATAATTTTTGATAAGATTTTGTGATCCACGCTTCCACTACTAATTTTTCAACAGAGACTTGTTGTTCCATTAATCCTTTTTGAAATTGTGGTATTTCGCCGATGGACAGCGGTTCAGGACCGTTGCTGCCTACGATACAAGGAATTTCAACCATGGCGGTTGGATCGAAATTGGAAATAGCTCCTTTGTTTTCAACAATTAATAACATTCTTTCATGTGTGTTATAAGCAATGGCACGGGCTAAATCCACAATATAGGAGGCATGTTCATCCACATGAAGGGCGCATCCTTCAGTTGATTGATTTTCAATGACTTTTTGGCACTCTGAAAATACGAATTTTTCACGGCCATCCATCACTTCATTGGCTCTTGTATAATTCGGATTAGAATGTTCTACTACGTAATCTGGATATAGATAATATTTTAAGTATGTGTTTGGCAAAGTGTCCGGATCCACAGCGAAAACATCACGCGCTTTTAAGAACGTATCATTCCAGCTGGTCTCCGCATCATCATTTTTTACAACATATCCGTATTTTGCGACATGTTCTTTTAACTTAGGCATTAAATCATATCCATCTTTATCGCGAATATCCGTCCACCAACCAAAATGGTTTAAACCATAATATCGAACGGTCATTTCTTTACGAGAAGATAACCCCAAAATTTGTGCCATTCGATTTTCGATACCTACAGGCATATCGCATATATTTAACACTTTTGAGTTGGGACGTAAACGTCGGGTGGCTTCTGCTACAATGGCTGCCGGGTTGGAGTAATTGAGCATCCATGCATTGGGAGAATATTTTTCCATATAATCGATTAACTCTAACACTCCGCCGATTGAACGCATGCCATATGCAATTCCACCTGGTCCGCATGTTTCTTGCCCCACCACTCCATATTTCAATGGAATTTTTTCATCTAATTCCCTCATGGCATATTTTCCTACTCGAATATGAGCCATGACAAAATCGACATCTGTAAATGCTTCTTCTGGATCTGTAGTAGCAATAAATTGAATATCTGGGGCCTTTTCTCTTAAAATAACTTCACAGGCTCCGGCTATGATATCTTGGCGTTCTTTATCATTGTCGTAAAATTTTAATTTACGGATCGGAAATTGGTCTAAATGATCTAATAGCATTAATACAATCCCGGCTGTAAAAGTGCTTCCTCCACCAGCAATAACAATAGAAAATTTTTTCATTTTTCTTCCTCCTTCTCGTAGTGAACGCTTACATTCTTCTTATATCAAATAAAAAATTGCCAAACAATACCAATCGATCATTCTGTCCCTTATCACACTTTTTGTTCTTTTTCACATGAGGTAAACATTTTCTCAAACAGATAATTTTTAATATTTTGTATTTTTGAATTTCTGTTGAGCCGAAAAGGCTACGCCCCTTTAAGAAACCATCGTTTTGTAATGGAGATCATCCAGTTTTGCTGCTTTCTTCAGCTAATATTTTTTCAAATTGTTCTCGTACTTGAGGAACGGACAAACCCACAATGACTTGAATGGCTTTTCCGTTACGAACGATACCATGTGCTCCAGCGGATTTGAATACACTATCTGTTGTGATTTTTGATTCGTCTTTCACGCTTACGCGAAGACGTGTGGCACAATTTGTAACCTCCACAATATTTTCCGGGCCGCCTAGTGCTTCTAAATATTGGGCTGCTTGAGCCGCATATTCGTTGGCTACTAGATCACCGCTTTGCTTTTTCGCCTTGTAATCAGCTTTTGTATACAATCTAGTTTCTGTTACATCATCTTTTTCGCGTCCTGGAGTCGGAATATTAAATTTCAGAATTAGATATCGGAAAACAAAGAAATAAATAGCTGTAAAAGCTAAACCAATTCCCCATTGTGTTAAATACGTTGTACTATGATACTTAAATAATGGAATCCAGTTTGAACTAGCTGCCTCAAGCAGTCCTCCCCCCATATTTCCGACAACACCAAATGCATACATAGTGGCGGACATAGTAGCCGCAAGCACAGCATGTACGGCAAATAACCAAGGAGCAATAAATAAAAATGTAAACTCGATGGGCTCAGTAATGCCTGCAATAATGGAAGTTAAAGTGGCAGATAGTAAAAGTCCGAAAATTTGTTTTCTTTTTTCGGGTTTTGCAGTCACATACATAGCAGCTGCGATACCTGGGATACCAAAGATTTTAGACATGCCATGTAGAGCGAATCCTCCTTGTGGGAACATTTCTTTCAGTGAATGGGCAGATGTTGCGTAATCTTGCAGATGCTCGATCCAATGTTTGGCGATTCCTCCTTCCGTCACGGCAGGGCCAAAAATAAAAGGACCATAAATAAAATGATGCAAACCGGTTGGGATCAGAATGCGCTCTAAGAAGGTATATAACCACACCCCAAATACTCCGGAACTTGATAAAAATCCCTGTAAAGAGGCAATGCCATGTTGAACCATGGGCCAAGCATAGCAAGTAATTAAAGAAACGGGAAGCATGAGAAAAAAGGCAACAATGACAACAAAAGAGGATCCTTGGAAAATCCCGAGAAAGTCAGGCAATTTCGTATCAAAAAAACGATTATGCAGGAAAACCACGATGGAAGAAATAGCGATTGCCCCAATGATATTTGTATCTAGGGTTTTAATCCCGGCAATCATTGTCAAACCGTTGAAGCCATTGATTTCTTGGTGAAAATCCACCCCAAACTGATCTCCCCAAATAGTTAAGATTGCGCTAATAAAATAGTTAAAGGTTAAATAGGTAACAAGAGCTTCCATACATGCTCGTGCATGCGCTTTTTTGGCTAAACCAATTGGGATTCCTATGACAAATAATAACGGCATTTGCCGAAAAATGGTCCAACCTCCTTCTTCAATGACAGTCCAGATTTTATACCACATGTTATGCTGATCAGCGATGGATCCCATTATGTCGGGATTTTTAAACAATGTCGCCAACCCTACAAGTATTCCGGCAAATGGAAAAAGCAGCACCGGAACAAACATAGCCCCGCCAAAACGCTGGATTTTTTGCATCATACCCATTCACTCCTTTTTCATATTTTCATAATATAAAAAGAGCAAAAACAAGGATGGCCACCATTCGAAGATGCATCTTATAACAAACGAAAGCGCTTTCTTTATTTTTATAACACATGCTTTTTTTCGTTCACAATATTGGGACAGAAAACTGTTCGTAATCACTTTCATTGTTCGTTTTCTCAAAATGAGGGAAATTTCTCAATCGACTTAATCGATCACTATATGGATGGAAGTTTGGCTTTATTCTTGCAGACAAGCAAATGATTTCTTCTTCGGAGAAACGCTGACGAGTTGGAAAATAGCAGGCGTGCTGCTCATTGTGGCAGGCGTAGCCATGATTAGCGTTCATAGCGGAAGATAACCATTTATATGTCTAAAGAAAAAGACGAGGGAGCAGCTCCTCGTCTTTTGTCTTTTGGATGAATCTTAATAGAGTTCTGAAAAGCAACGGATCACACCGCTTATGCTTGTCCCGTTTCCGTTTAAACGGCACGTTTTTTTCTTTTTAAGAAATTCAGCATTTGGTAGAAGCCTTCCCGATAAAACAGATACAGCCCTGCGACGTAAAAGACGACTCCGAGCGGCACCAAAATCAGGATCTGCCATAAAGGATAAAGATGATAAAGCGGCAGCGTTTCCTTTATGGCGATCAGTACGACCGACATCACAATAGTCGGCGGTAAAGCTTTTACGATCAATCGAAATAGCCGCACTTTTTGGGAAGGATGAAAATCCTTATAAATCACAATGGCCGTGACGATCAAGTAGTAGAAGGAAACGATGGAACTGGATAAAGCAAGCCCTTTATATCCTAATGGTTTGATCAAAATCCAGTCCAACAGTGCGTTCAGCAGGATCGTCGTAACGGTCACTCTAAAAATGATTTTTGTTTTCCCCAAGGCGTACATGGCTTTAGAGACGATATATTGCATGCCTTGCGTGACAATAATGGGCAGAAAGCAAACAAGCGCCATATAAGTGTAGTGCGTGTCCACCGCTGTAAACTTTCCTCTTTGGAATAAAAAAGCGATTGCTTCTTGTCCGACTAAATAAATTCCTGCCGTAATGGGCAATAGGGTAACCAGAGAAATTTGCATTCCTGTATAAAAAATATCTTGAAACTTTTCCGGATCATCCAATTGTTCGGATAAAAGCGTAAAGATAATCGCCGCAATCGAAGTGGCGTAAATATTATGCGGGACGGATGTCATAAGCGATGCGTAATTTAAATAAGTAGCCGCCCCCGGAATGCTGGAAGCAAACGCCTTATCGACAAACAGATTGGTTTGGCTGACAACCGAGTTTAACAGCGAAGGGATCAAAAGCACCAGAAACGTTTTCCGAAATGTCGCGTCTACATGAAGAGTAGGCTGCCAACGGAATCCCGTTCGATACAGATAGCTGAATTGGATGACCACGCCGATGAAAGTTCCGATGATAAACCCGTAAGCTAAACTGTTAATTCCCCAATAGCTGGAAAACACCAGAGCGAAAAGCGCACTGGTCAACGGCTGGACAAGCTTGGCGAATTGTGAAGGGACGAACACCCGATGCGCCTGTAAATAGGAATCTAAAATTCCGCTTAATGCCACTAAACTCATAAATAAAAAGAAAAATTGCGTGATAGCCACAGCGACTTTTTCTGTCTGTGGTGCCATGTGGCCATAAATGAACGGCACGATGTCAGGAACAAAGAAATAGCCGATCACTGTAATCACGAGGAAAAGCAGAACCGTAAAATTCATGACGCCATTCGCATTTCGTTCCGTTTGTTTAGCGTTCATTTTGGAATGGCTGACGTACAGCGGCAAAAAAACATTGTTAAAACCGCCGGAAATCATGTCCATTGCCAGGCTGATAAAAGAGAAAGCAAGAATATAACCGTCCGTCAGATGACTGACTCCAAATTCCCGCGCAATAATGCTTTCTCTCAGGAATCCCGACAGTTTAACAATGAAAGCTAAAATAGTCAGCCAAATGGCTGTTTTTTTCAAGGACATAACGAGACACCTCTTCAAAATAAAATGCAACAGCCTTCCGAAACGGCAGCCGTTCTATAAGTAACGACTGTTGGAAGAGTTCATATGTTCATGTGTCATATAATGGGAACAGCGCAATCGATGTCCAATAAATGATGGAATGTCGGTCCTGCCCTCTTTTCGATCCAATCAATCCACCTAGAAAAGCCGCCTCGCAGTAAACACGATCTCGTGTTTTTGCAACGCGGCGGGGAACGGTTGATTTTGGTTATGATGGAGAACAGTCTTCATCCTTTATGACGAGGAAAATTTTCCTGCAAGGTGGATGGAACCCCAACAATTTCACAAGGTATACAAATTTTAAATTCTATAAATGATTTATAATGATAGAGTAAAATAATGGATAATTTGGAATCCACTCAAGATGGTTTATATTTTACCATTGGCCTTATGAACATTCAATGTAAATAGTGCAAAGTATCAGTGAATTTGCTATACTATTTGAGTTGAGTACTATGCTTATAAATTTTGCGATTAAAAACAAATTTTTTGTTTTTCAATATCATCATAAAGAGAGGTCTTTCACATGCAAAAAATATGCGTAATGGGATTAGGATACATCGGACTTCCTACTTCTGCAGTTTTTGCGCAGGCAGGCTTTGATGTCGTAGGTGTAGACGTAAACGAAAAAGTGGTGGAAACGTTAAATAGCGGCGGGATCCATATAGAAGAAAACGGTTTGGAAGATGTCGTCAAAGAAGTAGTAAAAAAAGGAAAATTGCGCGCATCTACACAACCGGAAGAAGCGGATGTGTTTATCATTTCCGTCCCGACCCCTATTCATCAAGACGAAACCGCGGATGTAAGTTATGTGATCAGTGCGACGAAGATGATCCTCCCTTATTTGCGCAAAGGCAATATCGTCATTGTGGAATCGACCATTCCGCCAAGAACGATGGATGATATTGTCGCTCCTTTGATCGAACAGGCAGGATTGGATCCAAGAAAAGACGTGTATGTTGCCCACTGTCCGGAACGGGTGCTTCCTGGCCGAATTTTAATCGAGTTGGTGGAAAATACTCGTATTGTCGGAGGGCTGACGCCGGAAGCAGCGAAAAAAGCGGCGGATGTATATCGGAAAGTCGTGACAAAAGGCGAAGTCATTGAAACCGAAGCGTTGACGGCGGAAATGTCGAAACTGATGGAAAATACATTCCGTGATGTCAATATCGCCCTTGCCAATGAGTTGGCCAAAATCTCTAACCGACTTGGAGTGGATGCTCATAAAGTAATTGAACTGGCCAATAAGCATCCGCGTGTCAACTTGCATCATCCCGGTCCGGGTGTAGGCGGCCATTGCTTGGCAGTAGATCCTTATTTTATCGTCGAAAAGGCGCCGGAAGAAGCGAACTTAATCAAGTTGTCTCGAGATATCAATAACTCCATGCCTGATTTTGTCGTAGAACAAGTAGAGAAATTGACGGCGGAATTGGCGAAACCGACGATTGCTCTTTGTGGACTGACTTACAAAGGCAACATTGACGATATCCGCGAAAGTCCGGCTCTTGAAGTAGTAGAAAAATTGATGCAAAATCCGCGCTATGAAATCCGGATTCACGATCCGCACGTTCAACCGGATCAAGTGCCATTTACGCTGCTTCCGTTTGAAGAAGCGATTCAAGATGCTCATCTTGTTGTGATTTTAGCGGATCACAATGAATTCAAACAGCTGGATCCTGCCGTATTAAAACAACGTATGAAAACGCCGGTAGTGTTTGATACGAAAAATTGCACGAATCTAAAAGACGCTGAGGGGATCACCCTTCATCGAATCGGCGATTTGACCAAATTAAAAGCAATTCAGGAATAAAGCAAGGGATGTCAAAAATGGAAAAGGAACAATATTTAGGCGTCTCCGTTTCACCATTGACTTATGAGGAAATCATTGCCGACATTAAAAAGCGGATTGCCGCGGGAAAAAAATCGACCGTCATTGCTGTCAATCCGGAAAAAGTGATGGCGGCGAACCGCGACCCGCTTGTAAAAGAATTAATCAATGAATCCACTTACCAAATACCCGACGGAGTTGGCATGATTATTGCTTCCAAGTTAAAAGGCGGAAAAATTCGCGAACGGGTGACAGGTGTCGATATGATGGGGCGGCTTCTTCGTTTTGCCGCAGAGGAAGGGCACGGTGTATTTTTGTACGGTGCCAAAGAGGAAGTTGTCTCAAAAGCAAAAGAAAATTTGGAACGGCAAATTCCCGGTCTGATCATTTCCGGCTATGAAAACGGCTATGTTCAAGACCAATCAGCTCTTATTCAAAAAATCAACGATTCCAAAGCTGTCCTTTTGTTCGTCGCTTTAGGAAGCCCGAAACAGGAATTGTGGATAAGAGAACATATGAATGAGCTGAAGCATGTGAAAGTGTTTCAAGGAGTGGGCGGCAGCTTTGATGTCTATTCCGGGATGGTCAAACGGGCCCCTGCCTTTTTCCGAAAAGCAGGCTTGGAATGGCTGTATCGGTTAATAAAAGAACCAAAGCGAATAAAGCGTCAAATGGCGTTGCCGAAATTTGTCCTGAAAGTATTGGCCAGTCGTTGAAAAGGAAGATGGCTGGCCTTTTAAAAAGCAGAAAGTGCCACTTGGAGGGGAAGTTCGGATGAAAGTACTCCATGTTATCAGCGGAGGAGAAACCGGGGGATCGCGCAAGCATGTGATTACCCTTTTAAAACAATTTGCAAAGAATGAAGTCGTCTTGGCCGTCTTCCAAGAAGGAGCTTTGTCGAAAGAAGCCCGGGAAAACGGCATTCATGTCGAAGTGTTTCAGCAAACTTCCCGCTATGACCTTTCTGTTTTAAAAAAACTGGCCCGATATATTCGGCAAGAACGGTTTGATTTGCTGCACACTCATGGCCCTCGCGCCAATCTATTCGGTCTTTATTTAAAGAAAAAAACCAAAATTTGCTGGGTGACGACGATTCACAGCGATCCATCCCTCGATTTTATGAAAGCAGGAGTGAAAGGAAAAATTTTCACGGCGCTGCATCTTTATGCCGTGAAAAAGATGGATCACTACTTTGCGGTGTCTGAGCGGTTTAAGAAAAATTTAATGGCCGCCGGCATTCGTGGAGATAACATTACCACTATTTACAATGGCATTCATTTTACAGAAGAAAAAGCAGTTCCGGTGCCTAGAGCCGAACTTGGGGTGGACAAGGATGACGTCTTGTTTGTCATGGTGGCGCGTCTGCATCCGATTAAAGGCCATGAAATCGTATTGGAAGCTCTTCAAAAGTTGGGGAATTCACAGGTAAAAGTGCTCTTTGTCGGCGACGGTCCGATTCGAAGCGAGTTGGAACAAGCCGTCGAACGGCGAGGCCTTTCCGAACAAGTCCGCTTTCTCGGCTTTCGAAAAGATGTTGAAGAAATTTATGCTGCGTCGGATGCGGCTTTATTGGCTTCCTATAGCGAAAGTTTTCCGTTGGCGCTGCTGGAAGCGGCCAATCAACATTTGCCCGTCATCACCACCGATGTAGGGGGAGTAAATGAATTAATTACGAACGGAAAAACCGGTTGGATTGTGCCGACTGGTGATGCCGATCTTTACAGGCAAGCAATGGAGGAAGCGATTTTCCGCAAGCAAAGAGGGGAGTTGGCAAAGATGGGCGATGACCTTTACCAACATGCCTCACGACATTTTTCCTTGACGAATTTGTACGAAATGATTCGAAATACATATGAACGTTTGCTGTCTTAACAGTCGAAAGTGACATGCTGATAGGACATATGGTGTGAGGGTCTGATCCCTCCATGCTTTGTGAATCGATCAGGGGATAAATGATGTTGTTATCCTGTTTTAGCATGGTGGATCCGGCCCTTTCCAATTGAAGAAGCGCTCCTTTTAGATTCAAAAGTTTAGCAGGAAAGAATGATCGTAAAAGGGGTTCTCGTTTCCTTAAACGGAGCGTAAATCATCATTCATTCCAGTCGCTTGTGCCGTTGACGACCATCTTAGGAATCATTTATAATCGGAAAAGTAGTGTTGCGAAAAATTGCGTTTTTCCTTAATATTTCGACAAACATTACGTGTCGAAAAAATAGAGTAAAAGGAAGGTTCAAATAGATGGCTGGTTTTCGAGAGAAGTATCAATACATCCTTGTTATGGCTTTATTTGTTTTGGTGGCACTCTTTTTTCCAAACAGTATGATCGGTTTGGCCGCTTCGCTCATAGTAGCTGCGCTGGCGTTTATTCGGCCGAAAGACGGTCTGTTGTTTTTGCTCATCTACTTTCCAACAAGGGCGTTTTTAATAGAGATAAATCCCTCTTTGAAAATAGCCGGTGATTTAATCGCCATTGCTGCCTTTTTAAGAGCGGTTTGGGATCAACGAAACGATTGGAAAAAGATGTTCCAATTTTCGCTGTTTGAATGGGGATTCTTTTTGTTCATTCTTATAGGTTGTGTGTCCGCACTTATCACGGGGGTTTCCGTCGGGGCGATTATTTTTCAAGTTCGGGCTTTTGCGATTACATACTTGATTTTTTATACAGTGAAGCGGATGTCGATTGAAAAAGAAGATATTCACCGCTTTTTATGGATTACTTTTACTATGTCTATGGTTCTCTCCGTTCAAGGAATTGTCGAAAAAGTATCATTGCGGACTTTGTTGATGCCGGAAACATGGGTAGAGCGTTATATTTCTCCGACGAACCGGCAGCGCATTTACGGGTTGATCAATAATCCAAATGTTCTGGCTGTTTACTTAACGCTCGCCTTCATTTGCACGCTATACTTATCAACCTTTGTTTCCAAAAGAACGAAGCTGTTTCTCCTTATTGGTTCTGTTGTGATGATGGGTGTTTGGATCTTGACGTATTCAAGAGGAACGGCTATTGGGCTTGCCGTTGGCTTGATCACCTATTTGGCTTTGTCGAGAAATTGGAGAACCGTTGTGAAAGCTTTGCTGATCATCGTGCTGAGTGCGATAGCGATCAGCTTTCCTGTGACAAAAGCGACGGAATTCGTCCAGAATATGAACGTGTTGAAAGAAAAGCCGATTGCGGCGCCTGATCAGCAAGGAGATGAATCGCACGCGGAAAAACGGCTGAAAGAAACGTTTGAAGGCAGTACGATCGAGCAAAGTAAGAACACCGGCCGCTTGTTCATTGTCAAAAAGGGTCTGCAAATATTTAAAGACCATCCTGTTATTGGTTCCGGATTTTCGACATTTGGCGATTCAGCGTCAAAATCGTATTCATCGCCGATTTATAAACATTATGGGATCAACTTGAATATTTATTCGGATAATCAATATATTCAAGTAATTGCCGAAACAGGGGTGCTTGGGGTTGTTGGCTTTGCCGTTTTCCTGCTGGGAATGCTGGTTTTTCTCTGGAAAAACAGACATACGGCTTCCCCGTACGCCGATGCGATTATTTCGATATTAATCGCCGTTTATGTTTGCGGACTGCTTTATAATATTTGGGAAGACAAAACGTTCACTGCCTATTTCTATATGATCCTTGGAGGAGTGGCTTCTATGGCGGCAGAAACGTTTAGGCGTCCCTTAAGATTTAGATGAGAAACGCATCAGCAACAATTTTTGTTAAAAAAGGAGAGTATATGGCTGGCGGCCTGCTCTCCTTTTTTGTTTATATCCGTTCTTAATTTTGGCGGAATTCGATCTGTTCTTTCGTTTTCTTCCGGTGCAGAGGGACAACTTTTCTCTTTTTCTGTATCGCTTGCGATACTATTTTCTGCTAAACTCTTATATGTAAGGTGGATAAGCGAATGGCCGGCGCTTTTTGCGTATTCGGTTTTTCTTTCAGACGTGCACTCGTTTGTTTATATCCGCCTACAAGAGAGAAAGGTGATATAGGGGTAACGTGGATAAAGAAAGTGCTGCCCTAATGATGTATCACGTAGACACGGATGAATGATCTTTGTTGTGCAAGCAAGAAGAAGGAAAAAGCATGAAAGCACAGTCATAAAGGGTCACCCGTGCGATAGCTGAGAAACGATGGAATGAAAGATTCATTTTATTGATAAATAAGAGGAGGCAAATCATGAAAATTTTACTCGCCACGGCTTATGATTATCCTCATGCGGGAGGGTTGTCCACTCATGTGACGACATTGAAAGCGGGACTTGAGGAGCTCGGCCATCAAGTGGATATCCTTTCTTTTTCGGACGTGCCTGCATGGAAGCGGAAAGCGCTGGCACAAGGACCAAGCTTCATATTAAATAAGTTCAAAAAAGGAAAAGGCATTGTATGGTCTCACAAGATGAGGAGAAAGTTTCTTTATGGGCTGATCGAAGCCAACAAACAGAAAGGATATGACCTCATCAATGCTCAAGATCCTTTCACTGTATTAGCCGCATTGGCGACCGGAATCCCGACAGTGGCTACTGTTCACGGTTATATGACGTTTGAGTCCATCAGCAAAGGATCGTTGCTGGAAAACAGCGCGGAAGAAGAATACATGAAAGATATTGAAGTACAAGCTTATCGAGGTGCGAGAAAAGTCATCACGGTTGATCAGCGCTTGAAGGAGTATGTGAAAGAAGTTTCCGGGATCGATGCCACGGCGGTGCGGAATTTCATCGATATCCATCAATTTAAGCCGAATAAAGAGAAAAAACAAGAATATAGAAAGAAATATGGTTTGTCGGCGGATGACCGTGTTTTATTTGTGCCTCGCCGGTTGACCAGAAAAAATGGAGTGATCTACCCGGCTCTGGCGCTTCCAGAAGTATTGAAAGAATTTCCTCAAACCAAGCTGATTTATGCCGGCAGCGGAGAAGCGTTGGATGAATTGAAAGAGATTGTGGAAGAAAACCGTCTCAACGATCATGTTGTCTTTTTGGGAGCCATTCCGCACGATCAAATTAAGGAGTTTTATGCCCTTTCTGATGTCGTATTAGTTCCTAGCGTCCACTCTGCAGGGGTAGAAGAGGCTACTTCCATTTCTGCTTTAGAGGCGATGGGATCCGGCTCTCCTCTTATCGCCAGCGCGGTGGGCGGTTTAAAAGAAATTGTCAACCACCAAGAAGACGGCTTGCTCGTGGAGGAGAAAAACATCGAAGAACTAGTCGAGTCTATTGTTTACTTATTCCAACATCCTGAAAAAGGAGAGGAATTCGCAGCCAAAGCCCGTCAAAAAATCGAGTCGGAATACTCCCATATCTCCGCAGCGAAAAAATATGAATCGGTGTATTTAAAAGCCCTTTAAGATTGGATGATATGGAAAATAACAAAGCGGTCCCTGTCAACGTGGGGACCGCTTGCGACATCAAGACCGATACCCGATTAAGAGTTTTCGGGCCGATCAGGTTTTAAATTCCAAAAACCAGCGGCAATTAAAAAAATCTTTCTTATCCGTTCAAACGAAAGACTGGGACCATCCTTATACATTACATATTTTGTTTTTTTGATTTTTGAGATCAACATTTCTTAATGATCCGATATTTAAGATAAAAAGTTTCTTTGTTATTCCCGTTCCAGCTAATGGTGACCTCGATTGGTTCTTTGTCCTTTACTGTTCAACCATTGCAGCTAGAAGGGATTTGAATGGTAGCCCCTTTATGCTCCTCATCGTTCAAAGAAGGTTCCCCGTCGTTAACGACAATTTTAAGATTCTTAAAAATCGTCGTATTATCTCCGTTTTTATAATGGAAAATATATTTTCCGTTTTTACTATGGCTATCTATGGTTGCCGAGTATTGATCTTCCCAGTGATCGCTATTTTCGGAAAACTTCATATAGTTATTATGGCTACAACCAATAAGGAATGACACCATTAAAAGGATAATGGTTTTTTTCGTTTTCACCTCCTGTTTTTGTTGTGTACTAATTTATTCATTTTTCATACTAATAGCCCTTCTTTTTTGAGAGTGCATAATACTTTAGAAAATAAAGTAGAAGATATTTTAATTGCCCATTATTTGACCGATTAAATGGTTAAGCAGATGACCCGCATGGATATTGCTCTGCACCTGCAACAGCGGCACCTGCGCCGGTTGTATGAGCAGAAACTTGTTGGTCGTCCGGATGGTGCAATCGCACTTGCGTCGTTTTCATCCGCTGAGGGTTCTCATGAGGGAACACAGAGCTTCTGTTTAGATCATATAAAAAAGCTGCATCGTAAAAGCGGGGCAAAAAAGAAACGGAGGCCTTTCTTGAATGTAACAGGTTCCCTTTTGGGGGACAAAAGTTAAAAAAAGCAACTAAAATAGCACTGAATTCAGCAATGAAATATCAATAGAAATAACAAAAATGAGTAACGAATCAACAGATATTTTGGCAATATAATTAACGACAAAAGGAACTTGGACAAAATTCTAACGGGTTCCCTTTCGAGGTGGAAACATTGCAAATCACATCATATTTTTTGTCACTAATATCAATGCAATTCTCAGACTAAATTACACAATAAACGCAAAGAAGGGATAACAATTAAGCTATCCTTTAAATTCTCTATCGACTCCCGTTAGTTAAATAAATTTGTTGTCTGTTTTTATTGAGTGTCTTCGTCGCTTTTGTACTCCAAAATATCTCCAGGCTGACATTCTAAAGCCTTACAAATCGCATCTAAAGTTGATAATCGAATCGCTTTTGCCTTTCCATTTTTCAATATAGAAAGATTCGCCATAGTTATTCCAACCCTCTCCGAAAGCTCCGTTACGCTCATTTTTCGTTTTGCTAACATCACATCAATATTAATAATAATTGCCATATCCTCCACCTCAGACCGTCAAATCATTTTCTGATTTTATGTTAATCGCTTCTTGTAGAAGCCGTTGGAGGATAGCAGCAAAAACGGCGATAACCAACGAAGCAAAAATGATTATGAGTTGCAATATTCCAAAAGGAGGGTCCATATTCTTCGTTATAAAACGAAAGAGCGGAAAACCTAATACATACAAACCACTGATTGTAAAAGCACAGCACTTTATGTTCTTTAACGCCTTTACGGATAATTCTGAGAATGCTGTGTTTTTGTCAATATACCGTAAAAGATTGAAAGCCTGATAGAGAGCAAAGTAAAAAGGAACAGCTGCTCCATACATCACGATGAAAACGAGATATTTCAAATAAGACATATCTGGGTACAATTCTCCAGCAAAATTTCCAATCTTAGGAACCAAAAATATACACAAATAAAGCACTGCAATTCCAGCCAGAAAAATAGTTACCTTTAAGAAAGTGGTTGATCCTCGTTTAACATTCATATTAAGCACCTCACTTATTTAATGGCAATATGAATTTAACACATCATTTATCGTTTTACAATAAATTAATATTGTTTTTTATTATATTATTATTGTTATTTAAATATCCTTTTAATTTTGACAAAAATAAAAAGCATTTCTCATTACAAAGAAATGCTCTTACTTTAAAATGTTAAATTTACAACTTGTTCAACAAAACTTCCAAATAGTTTCTTCTGCGAATTCCCACTACTTTGGGTTTTCTTGGGTTTAAAAAACTTTATTGTTTCGCTTTAAAACCCATTCTTTAAACTTTTTATCTTCACGAATGCAGTTTAAATAATACTCCACAACTTCATTCTCGGTGTAATCTGCGTAGGCTTTGACTAAATCAATGGTCTTTTGCGAAACTTCCCAATCTACTTTTTCAAATTCTTATCCTTTGGTTCAGCAAAATCGCAAAATTAAGCCCTTCTTTCTAATCAAAAATATCCAATCTTTTTATTATAACTCTTAACACCCGAAATCGCACTAAAAACATTATGTACAATGGCCATTGTACAGTGCTAATTTTATGTTAAAATAAGTGGGATTTTTATTAATAAATTTAGAAAATGGCTTTATATCAATAAAAAAGACCTACTCACAATTTGCGAATAGGTGTGCGATTTTATATGTGATTTGCTTATTTTGTCCCCCTAAAGAGAACCCGTTATTCTTGAATGAAAGGTTCTCCTTTTTGTTCTTGGCTATTGTTGTTTCGTTTTTTCTTCAGACAATCCGTGATTTTGTTTGTATTGTTGGATGATAAGGGCATGTTGTTGGCTGCCGACTATTTGATCTGCTTTATTCGCATCCACTATTGGTTGGTCAATGGTGGAAAGCTTAAATAGCAGTATTCGTTTGACGGCCTCGTCAATGCGTGATGGCTTCACTTCTCCCTTGTGAACTGCCTCTATAATCCCGTTATACACTTCCAATTGGTGCTCATACTCATGACAGACAAGGAGAAGATCTGCTCCGGCATTTAAGGCATCTTTTCCTAAGTCTTTGTATGAGTAGTATTTATTGACTGCGCCCATTTCTAAATCATCGGTGACGACGATTCCTTTGTATCCAAGCTTGTTTCTCAACAGCTTTTGAATAATAATCGGCGATAAGCTTGCCGGTTTTTTTGCGTCGTAGGCAGGATATTTTAAGTGTGTCACCATAACAAAGAAGTTTTGCGGATCCGTTTCCTGGATGATCCTTTTAAATGGGTAAATATCCGAGTTTTCCAAGTCGAGTTGATTGGCTTTGACGCTTGACGTATCAATATGCGGATCGATTGAACTGCGCCCGTTTCCTGGAAAGTGTTTTAAGACGCCGGTAATATGGGAATCGTTTAATCCTTTTAACACCATTGTTCCTTTTTCATAAACGTTTTCGGGCTGGCTGCCAAGCGAGCGGCTATCTTTCGCTGACAAATCCAAAACGGGAGCGAAATTGATTGAAATACCCATAGACGCTAATTCTTCGCCATTGAGTTTAGCGATCGAATAAACTTCTTGTGGTGAAGCGTATTTTCCTAATTCCTGTTGGGAAGGGATAGGCGATACATGATTTCTCATGCGCAGAATATCCCCGCCTTCTTGGTCCACTCCAATTATTAACGGAATGGAAAAAGGGTTGGATTTAAGAGCAGACTGCTGCAACGAATTGGACAATTCTGCTGTTTGTTTTGCCGATTTCATGTTTCGATCATAATAGATAACACCGCCGATATATTTGTGTTCAATCAGATCGGTGATTTCCTTGTTTGGAACAGGGGTTTTAAATCCTACCATCAGCAGTTGTCCCACTTTTTGTTCTAATGTCATGGCTTTGACCAGCTGTTCGGCCTTTTCGTTCAGGTCTTGAATTTTATCTATTTTTTTCTTGGCCTCCATTTGGGCATTCGCTGTTTTCAGCTGCTCTTGTTCTTGATCAACTCGCTTTTCTTTGTTATTTGGTTCGTTTGTTTCAGAGGCCAGTTTAGCCGAGTTGGGAACAGATTGAAAATGCCAAACAGCCAATGCGCATGTAGCTGCGATGACGGCGCAAAGAATATAAAGAGTCTTTTTCTTTTGCATTATTCTATAACCTCTGAGTTTATTTTTTTTATGGCAGGAGAGTCTAACTTCCATTGATCTCCTTCTTTCACCATGCCCCATGTTCCCTCCCACTCTTGTTTCAGTGTACCTGTTTCTTTGGAATCGTATGAAGTAAGGTGGAAGGAGACGGTTGCCCGATTGCTGTCTGAATAGACGACTGAAAAAGAATCAACATCGTTTTGATAATTGTCCTTTATTCCGTTTACCCAATCATCATATTTTGATTTTTGTTTTTGTTTCCATCTAGCGGAAAACAAATCAAAGGCTTTTTCATATTCGTGGCTGGAAATATACGCATAATGGGACATTAAAACGTCTTCCAACTCATTAGCAGTATTTGTACTATCCGTAAAGCTATCCATATCGTCTCCATCTTCAGCGAGAGGAAGATTGTCGAAATGGAGATCTACTTCTTGATCAGGTTCATGAATGGCCACTTCATTGCTTTTGAACGTTCCGGCAGGCAATTTTAATTTTGCGGAAATTTTCGTTGAACCATCCGTTTCCACGGGGCCGAACTCATCTATATCTCCCACTCGCTTGCCGGTGCTTTTTCCATTCACATAAACAACAGCATCATCATAGTCAGAATATATCGTAACGTGATCCCCTGTCAGATCCAGATCAGCGTATAAATTATGATCGGTTGCATCCGTTTTCGGATCGAGCTCTTTTTTGTCGGAAACATTGGCGTATTTTCCCTCATAAAAAGCTTTGACCGTATGTTCCGAAGGCAGGAAGGGGCCGAAAGTTCGTTCTTTATCTTTTTCGATGTAACCCATTTTTTTGTTGTCAATGTATAAAAGAGAATGATTTCGGTTAACCGTTACTTTAATAAAAAACGGATGAGGAACAATTTTGTATTGGTCAATCAGATTCCATTTTTTATCTGATTTTTCGATGCTGACAAATGGTTCATCTTCTGGTTTCACAACTTCGACCCCGTTTTCCAAAAGACGAGCATCATTCCTCAGTTTTTTGATCATGCTCGTATACTCGTCCGGATTTTTCTTTAAATACTGAATGAATTGTTTGGCTCCCTCTTCGTCAACTTTCATTTCTGTTTGGCCTGAATTGAACAGGTTGGCAAGTTCTTTGGCATTTCCCTGTTCGACTGTTTTATTGAAATGTTCCACTAATTTGGACGGTTTATGGTTCGATTCCGCTATTTTGTAAGCAAAAAAAGCGGCTGCCAATACAATCACAGATATGGACAAAATGATTTTGCTTTTCTTAGAAATTCCTTTTCCTGAAAATGATTTCAATCTACGGCTCGGGCTTGGTGTTTCCGGCCCGACAGGCTCAGAGTTTTCTACTGCGGCGCCACAATGAGTGCAGAATCCTTGCCCTTGCTTTAATTTTTGGCCGCATTGCTTGCAATAAATTTCCAAATAAGCCCCCTCCTTTTTAAAATAAACCATGACAATCGGACTATTAATATATTACTTGAACAAGATAAAGTTCACAATGTTTTCTGGAAATGAAGTTATATTTATCCAGATTCATAAGCCTATAGTTATATACAATAATGGATCTATATGATAAATTTGTAATATCTGACCATAAGGAGGTATGGAAATGGGCGAATTGCAAACTAGAATTGGAGGGGGTTTGTTTAAGATCAAAGGTGGTCTTGAGCAAGGTAAGCAGAAGGTCCTATTGGCTCAGGAAATCCTCCAGCACAAAAAAGTGATCGAAGAAGCCGGAGCCAAGCGGGCAGATTTTATTCTCCAGCTAGGGGAAGAGGTTTATAGAAAAATGAGATCCGGCGAATGGGAGCATAAAGAGTGGAGTGAGAGAATAGCTGAGATTGCTGGGCTTGATCAAACCATTTATAGGGCCAAACAAGAATTACAAAGACTGAATCAAAAGTTTGGATCTGATAATGTTTGCCGGCAATGCGGGGCTCAAGTGACCCCTTTGGACAAGTTTTGCGGCTCCTGCGGTGCGAAGGTAGTTCGGGAAGAAGACGTAAAAGAGACCGAAACAGTGGCTTGCTCTTTGTGTGGTGAACAAGTTCCTGTATCCGCCCAATTTTGCAAATGTTGTGGGACAAAAATGCATTGACAGGAGGTGGAGCAATGTATTGTAAATCATGTGGTGCGGAAAATAGTGATTCCAGTAATTACTGTTGGCAAGATGGTGCGTATTTAGCGGGAGATGGAAGAGCGTATCAACTGCTAACGCCGAAAAATGAGAGTGTCTATTGTTCGAATTGCGGTGAAAAAGTGGCGGAAACGGACAATTATTGCCAATCCTGCGGCAAGGAGTTATTTCTTTATAAGGGTGCTGAACGGGAAAAGCAAATAAAACCTGCTGTTTCATTGGGATTTCCTGCTTTTCAATTTTCGTATTTAAAAAAAGCCTTTATTCCATCTATTAGCGCTTTTATACTCATGTTAATTCTTAATGCTACGTTATTTCTTTTTGAGCAGCACAAGTTTGATGACCTGATCCAAAACATAAGCGAAAACAATCAATATTTTAATTTTGTAGAGGATCTTTCTCGTGAAGTAAACACCGATTTATATCCATTAAGTCATCCAATAGGATTGACCGATGTCGTGATGTTTACTCATTTGGTGGAGCCTACCTTTCACTTTAGCGTCAATGGATCTGCAGGTTATGGAGACACAGGTTCAATGAAGGGAACATTACATATTGATACTTTGTTTTTATTATTGATTTTTATTCCAATTTTTTCCTCGTTTTGCATCGGGGTTTTCAAGGGACGGAAGCAACGGACTGATAGCTTTTATGAGCAAATCTATACAGCTGCAGCCATTGGATTGATTTACGGTATATTTTTAAGCGTGTTTTCTCTTTTTAGCGGTTTTTCATTTGATCGATCTTTTGCAAGTCAATATTATAAAATTCATTTGGACTTTCATACTTCTTATTCATTTATTCAATGCTTTTTTACGGGTGGCTTCATAGCAGCGATCTTTAGTTTGATCGGCATGTTATTTGCCCGAGATTACCGCCATTTTACCAGCCATTTAATCGGGAATGTATCATTTGGACATGCCATTCACCAAGGGTTTTCAACGTTTATTCGCGGACTCGTCAGTGTGATGGCGGTCACCGTTATCGTTGTTTTGATCCAAGTAAACAAGTGGAAGGAAAATTTAGCGCTCCTTTTAGATGTCTCTGGTATGGATAAAATGACGGAAAATACGTCTATGTTTGCCACATTAGTCGGAACGCAGCTAGGGGCGTTCATTTGGAACTTATTGCATTTATCACCGCTCACTAATCATTGGAAATGGGAAGACAGCGAGGGGGAACTTAAATATTCCTTGTTTTCCGGTTTAAATAGCTCACATCCGGAATTCCTTCCATCGGATGCGGATTTAATGAATTTACTGGATCCTCCCATTTATTTAAAACTTGCGGTTTTAATCCCCATTTTCTTGTGTCTTTTCGCCGGCTATCGGCTGACGATGAAAAATGGATTATCCTTTAAGGAAATCGCAGTTTTTAGTTTGACTTACAGTTTTTTTATGCTTTGTTTGGCCGGAATTTCTAATTGGACTGTGGGAACCACTTTCTTTTCATCTGATAATAATTTAGAACAGTCCTTTCATTTTTCTTTAGGATTTCATTTGTTTGGGGTCTTTATTCGCAGTTTGCTTTTTTCTTATCTGTTTGCCGTTTTGGGAGGCTATTTGGCCAAAAAGAGACACATCGTGAACTGAGTTGAGACAGAATAAAGAAAGTAAGCGTTGAGGCAAAGCTCGCTTGTAAGCTGGTCTCTGGAACGGAAAATGCTTTTTTCGGAAAATCCCGGAGAAAGATCACTGACTCTGGCGCCATGAGGCAGTTGTTTCTTATTTGCGAACGATCGATTAAAAAACTTCTGCGGCGGGAAGAGTATAAGATAGAACACGGAGAATGGGGAGTGATAAGATGAAGAAATTAGCGTTGACAACGTTGGCTCTGGGAGCTGCCTATTTGCTTCGAAATAAAGAATCCCGCCAAAAACTCATGCGCCAGTTTCAAGGGCTTAATCCTAATTCTGGAAAATAGTCATAATGCCTGATAAAAGAGAACTCTTCCATTAATTGGGAAGGGTTCTTTTTTTGTCCTAAATCAAAGGCGGCGGTTTTTGAAGATTGTTCATAGTTCTTCCTTGTTTTTTGGGATGGTCACTAGGTAAAAAGAAGCAGTATTGGAGGTCGCAACACACATAGGATTTATTTTATGTAAGAAAAGCTAACGATGTGACTGATTTGAATACAGATTTTTCGGATTTTTTTCAATTTATAGTCTTGATTCAATAGGAATAACGTAATATGATAATAATACAGACATAATATGATAGAAAATATAACATAATAAAAAGGGGAGATGGGAAATGGATATCGCCACTTCTGCATTTATGTTTGTTGCTACGCTTCTTGTTTGGATTATGACACCTGGAATTGCATTATTTTACGGCGGAATGGTGAAAAGCAAGAATGTTTTAAGTACAACGATGCAAAGTTTCAGCTCTATCGCCATTGTTTCGATAATTTGGATTATAGCGGGTTATTCACTTGCTTTTTCCACTGGCGGAAATGCTCTTATCGGAAATTTAGATTGGGTGGGTCTGAAAGGAGTCTCTTTTAAGCCGAACCCGGATTATAGTTCTGATATTCCACATAATCTTTTTATGATGTTTCAGCTCACGTTTGCCATTTTGACAGTAGCGATTATTACAGGGGCTTTTGCGGAAAGGATGCGCTTCTCTTCTTATCTTATATTCATTACTTTATGGTCTTTGTTCGTTTATTCGCCTGTCGCTCATTGGGTGTGGGGCGTCGGCGGTTGGCTTCGCGAATTAGGTGTTCTTGATTTCGCCGGCGGGAATGTCGTTCATATTTCTTCAGGAGTCACAGGCCTTGTGCTGGCTATTGTATTAGGCAAACGTAAAGATGCGCAGAATACGACACCGCATAATTTGCCGCTTACCATTATGGGGGGAGCGCTGGTTTGGCTTGGCTGGTACGGTTTTAATGTCGGCAGTGCTTTGACCCTTAACGATGTAGCAATGATCGCTTTTATTAATACGAATACAGCGGCAGCTGCCGGTATTATTGGATGGGTAGTAGTGGAATGGCTGGTGAATAAAAAGCCGACGATGCTTGGAGCCGTTTCTGGCGCCATTGCTGGACTCGTTGCCATCACGCCCGCTTGCGGATTCGTAACACCGTTCGCTTCCATCATCATAGGACTTGTTGGAGGAGCCCTTTGTTTCTGGGGAGTTTCTTACTTAAAAGCAAAGTTAGGCTATGACGATGCTCTCGACGCATTCGGTTTGCACGGAATCGGCGGTACTTGGGGAGGAATTGCTACCGGTTTGTTTTCCACCGTTTCTGTCAACTCTGCGGGGGCCAACGGATTGTTTTACGGCGGTGCCAGCTTGCTTTGGAAGCAGCTTGTAGCCATTGGCGCGACATATGTATTTGTTGCACTTGTTTCTTTTATCATTATTAAGGCAATCGGATTGGTCTTGCCGATTCGAGTGAACGAGGAAGAAGAAACGGTTGGGCTGGATATTACCATTCACGGTGAAAAGGCGTATCACGACTAATTTTTTATAGGGGTGTGATGTTTGTTATGAGTGATGTATTGACGAAAATCGAAATCATTACCCGTCCTACCAAATTTGACGAATTGAGACAGGCATTGTCCAAGATTGGTATCAGCGGGATTACCGTAACCAATGCGCTTGGGTGTGGATTTCAAAAAGGATTTACCGAGCTGTATCGCGGCAAGAAAAAAGAAGATGACATGCATGAACGAATTAAAGTAGAAATTGTCGTATGCAAAGTACCTGTCCAACAGGTTGTCGATACAGCCCGAAATGTCTTAAATACCGGAAAACCGGGAGATGGGAAAATTTTCATCTACGAATTGGCCGACGCCATCAAAATACGAACAGGAGACACAGGCTGCGCCGCACTCAATTAAAGGGGCCAGACCCCCATGGTGCATTAAAGTATTAATGTATAGAAGTTTTGGTTGAGTTGGTTGGATTGTTTATCTTGCTTTTGGTTTGAACGTTTTGTCATAAACAAACAGGGACCGGAATCACACATCCGGTCCCTGTTTGTTTATTTTTGTGAAAGTATTCTAGCTCCGGATGCAAAATACGGTTTCCAATATTTTGCTCCGAGGGGTTGGATTTTTACGCCTTTGCTCGTTGCGGCGATAAATTGACTATTACCTAAATAAATTCCAACGAAAGAAACTTTTTTGCCGTCCAGTTTAAAGAATACAAGATCGCCAGGCTGGAGGTGATTATAGTCTACCTTTTGGCCTTGTTTAAATTGATCAGCCACTGTGCGCGGTAATTTCACATTTGCTGATTTTAAGTAAACATATTGTACAAAACCGGATGCATCAAATCCTTTTTCGCTTGTACCACCGTATTTATAAGGTTTTCCAACCAGTGTTTTGGCGTAAGCGGCAACTTTATCCCCTTTTACAGGAGCTGCAGCTTCTGCTTTGCTTGACAGAGGCGCCAAAAGGAAAGATACGGCCAGAGTCAAAGCGGCTGCAAGAGAAAACGCCCATTTAGATTTTGAAAGAACTGGAACCATCGTTATATTCAACCTCCTTAGGAAATCATGTACTCTAACGATTTTTATTATATTTATTTTTTTACAAAATTGCAATATAAATGTAATAAAAGTAATAAAACAACCAAAACATTCCTTTAAACATCCTTAATCGTGAATGGAAGAATCGAAAAGTGACAGATCAATAGAGATCAAATGAGAGCTGCCATTCATACAGTTTTATTTCAAATATATGGAAACAAAAATGAAAATGGTTTCATTTTAATCTTAAGGAATTATTCCTAATTCTACCTTTCTATTCGTTGACGAATAGACACTAATCCAATTATGATAGTGTTAATATGAATAATGGATCATATATTATCCTAATAAAGGGGAAGAATCGATGAACAAAATTATTCACTTTGTGTTGAAGAACAAATTGGCAGTTTGGCTCATGACCATCATCGTGACGGTAGCAGGTCTGTATGCCGGACTAACGATGAAATTAGAAACAATTCCGAATATTAATACGCCTATTCTAACGGTAACGACCGCTTATCCAGGTGCAACCCCGGAAGAAGTGACTGAAAAAGTAACCAAGCCGATCGAACAGGCACTTCAAAATTTAGACGGGGTGAACGTTGTCAGTTCTTCTTCCTTCGCAAATGCATCTTCTGTCCAAGTGGAGTATACATATGAGAAAAATATGGATGATGCTAAGAGAGAGGCGGAACAAGCCCTTTCTGATGTGCAGCTTCCTGATGGTGTTAAAAAACCTGACATCAAAAAGCTGAGCATCAATGAAATTCCTATTCTTTCGTTAAGCTTATCGAGTGACAAAGAATCGTTGTCGCAATTAACGAAAAAAGTACAAGAAGATATTGTGCCGAAGCTTGAAAGAATCGACGGAGTCGCGAATGTGCAAATAAGCGGACAACAAGTAGATCAAGTCCAAATCGACTTTAATCAGGAAAAACTGAAAAAGTACGGTTTGGATGAAGAATCCGTTCAAAACTTTATTAAAGGCTCCAATGTCTCTCTTCCTCTAGGATTATATACGTTTCGCAACAGCGAAAAATCGGTCAAAGTAGACGGAAATATTTCCACCATTAAAGATTTAAAAAACATGGAAATTCCGATTGGACTATCGGCAGGAGCATCTATGGGAACCGGACAATCTTCCCAAGTTCAGCCGAGTTCATTTCAAAGCGGATTGCAAGGCGCCGGGCAACAGTCAACCGCCGTCCGAGGACCGCAGCAAGGAAATGTTTCGTCGGCCGGTATTCCGACCGTGAAATTATCGGATATAGCTGATATCAAGCTAGTCGGTAAAGCGGAATCTTTTTCCCGCACAAACGGGAAAGAGTCGATCGGACTGGAAATTGTGAAAGCGGCCGATGCCAATACGGTGGATGTGGCGAATGCCGTTAAAGATAAAATGAATGAAATCAAAGGGAAAAACAAAGATCTTCACGTTATTACGGCAATGGATCAGGCTAAGCCTATAGAAGAGTCTGTGCATACAATGCTCAATAAAGCTGTTTTCGGGGCCGTCTTTGCGGTGCTTATAATTCTTTTATTCTTGCGAAATATTAAATCGACGATCATTGCCGTTATTTCCATCCCGTTGTCTCTAGTCATCTCTTTGTTTGTTTTGAAACAAATGAATATCACACTCAACATGATGACTCTTGGGGCGATGACGGTAGCCATTGGACGGGTAGTGGATGATTCGATCGTTGTCATTGAAAATATTTACCGGAGAATGTCCTTAAAAGAAGAAATATTGAAAGGAAAAGAGCTAATCCGGGAAGCAACGAAAGAGATGTTTATTCCTATCATGTCATCCACCATTGTTACGATTGCGGTATTTCTGCCTCTCGCTCTTGTTAAAGGAATGATTGGCGAGCTGTTTTTGCCTTTTGCATTGGCGATCGTGTTCTCGCTGCTGGCTTCTTTGCTGGTTGCTATTACCATCGTGCCAATGATGGCGAGCATATTGTTTAAAAAAGGAATTCATCGTCCAGAACAGCTAAAGTCAGGACAACCTAATAAATTATCGTCCTTCTATAAACGGGTATTAAATTGGGTGTTAAATCATAAGTTTATTTCATCGGCAGCAGCCATTTTACTGTTGATCGGAAGTTTATGCTTGATCCCGGCCATCGGTGTCAGCTTCCTTCCAAATATGGGGGACAAAATGGTGGTGGCCACATACACGCCGGCTCCGGGCGAGACGTTTGCAGACGTCAAAAAAGTGTCGCTTAAGGCAGAGGATTATTTACGCGGTCGAAAAGGAGCGGAAATCGTTCAGTTTTCAGTGGGCAGCGATAATCCGATGAATCCGGGCCAAAGCAACAGTGCCATTTTCTTTGTTCAATACGACAAAGACACAAAAAATTTTGATAAAGAACCGGATCGAGTGATTAAACACCTGCAAACTTTAGGTGGAAAAGGGGAATGGAGCACCCAAGATTTCTCAGCGAGCGCAGGCAATAATGAAGTAACGGTGTATGTTTACGGAAATGATATGAAAGAGATTACCCCTGTAGTCGATCAAATAGAAAAGAAAATGAAAGAGCAAGGGGATTTTAAAGACGTGGAGGCAAGTACGGCTAAAACGTACGATGAATATGTGCTTGCAGTAAACCAAGAGAAATTAAGTCAATTAGGGCTGACAGCCAGCCAAATTGCGATGGCTCTGAATCAACAGAGCGATCAGCCGGCTTTAACCACTGTTAAAGAAAAGGGTCAAGAGCTCAATGTTTATGTGGAAAACAACAAGAAAAACTATCAATCTGTTCAAGATTTAACGAATCAAACAGTACAATCACCGCTCGGAATGGACGTTCCAATCAAACAACTCGTCAATGTGAAAGAAGGAAAAACATCCGATACGGTCACGCGTCGAGATGGACGTTATTCTGTTCAGGTGAGCGGAAAAGTGAAAGAGGACGATATCTCTAAAGCTTCCATGAATCTGCAAAAAGGACTTGATCAAATTCATCACCCGACAAGCGTTGATATCTCAATGGGTGGGGTGACAGAGGATGTAAAAGATTCGTTTACGAAGCTTGGATTGGCGATGGCTGCGGCGATTGCGATTGTGTATCTTGTTCTTGTGATCACTTTTGGTCAAGGTTGGGCGCCGTTTGTGATTTTATTCTCGCTGCCATTTGCGATCATTGGCGCTTTAGTGGCATTGTTCATTGCGGGACAAACCATCAGCGTTTCAACAATGATAGGTGCGCTGATGCTGATCGGAATTGTAGTAACGAACGCCATTGTTTTGATTGACCGAGTGATTCATAAAGAACGGGAAGGTCTCAGCACCAGGGAAGCGCTGCTGGAGGCGGGCGCCACTCGTATCCGTCCGATTTTAATGACAGCAATCGCTACGATTGGTGCATTAATTCCTCTCGCGATCGGTATGGAAGGAAGCGGATTGATCTCTAAAGATCTCGGCGTCACCGTCATTGGCGGATTGACAAGTTCGACGTTGCTGACATTGCTCATTGTTCCAATCGTCTATGAGTGGATGAGCAAATTGAGAAGAAAACGTTTTTTCAAACGTAAAAAGTCCGTCACTTCTGAGCAGATCGACCACGCATAAAATCGCTGATTCGAAATGAGGTCTAGCGCCATTGGGCAGCTAGGCCTCTTTTTTTACCGGAAATTTTCTCTATACTGATTAGCCGCAATGGGATTTAAAAGGATGTTGAAGACTTTTTATGCCAAACTTGAGGATGATCGTATCAGTTTTCAAGAGAATTCGTGAACGATCAGTGATGAATGAGAACTCTTTTTTCTCAAATGAAAAGATACTGAGATTTGATCGATCTTCCATCGCTGTGGATATCATGAACCGCAGAGCAGGAAGATCCTTTTTTGTGATGATGGATAAAGTGTCTCCGGAATGAATTTGAGCGATTCTTCTGACGAAACGGATGCACGGCCATCTGCTGTTTAATTGCTTTATGAACGGTTGAATGTATCCATTGGAAAGTGCATCCATTTTTGAGCACAAGAGAGGAATTTTTTTCATAAAAGGTGAATAATAATAAAGAATGTGGATTGACTAAGAGGAGGATAGACAATGACAAATACATCTTATTCTGATGTATGGGATTTGAACTCTATATTTCCGGGCGGAAGTGAATCGCCTGATTTTCATCGATTTTTAGACGACTTAAAAGGGAAAGTGAACATATTTTCTGATATGGTTTCTAACGGTCAGCCGTTGAAATCAGTGAATGAAAGCGAGAAAACTGCCTTTCTAAAATACATAGAATCTATCAAAAGTATATTGGTGGATTTGGAGGAAGCGGAGTCTTTTATCAGCTGCTTGGAAGCTGAAAATACATCCGATCCGAAAGCCGGAGCTTTGCGAAACGAACTAACATCCCTTGCTGCCGAGTACCAAACAAGCTTTGTGTTGTTTCAGCAGATTCTCAACCAAACAAAAGAGGATGTTTGGGCACAGTTGGTTCAAGACGAATCTTTAAAAGAAATCGAATTTGTGCTGAATGAATGGCGCGAAGAAGCCCGTGAAAAGCTTTCAACAAAAGAAGAGGCTTTAATCGAGGCTCTTGCGGTTGACGGCTATCATGGCTGGGGACAGATGTACGATTCAATGGTCGGCGGCATGGAAGTGACAGTGGGGGGAAAGACGCTTTCGATCGGCCAGGCCAATAATCTGTTCTCTGAGCCGGACCGCAGCCTCAGAAAAGAAGCGTTTGAAAAGCTGGAAAAAGCATGGGAAGAAAAAGAAGGATTATTCGCTGATATTTTGAATCATTTGGCCGGATTTCGTTTAAATGTTTATCGAAAAAGAGGATGGGAGTCGTTCCTGAAAGAGCCTTTAGAGGGGAATCGCATGTCGAAAGCAACACTCGATGCGATGTGGAAGGCCATTGCGAAACATAAAGAACCATTTGTCCGCTACTTGCGTCGGAAAGCGGAACTTCTTGGGGAGGAAAAGATCGCTTGGTATGACCTTGAAGCGCCTATTGCTTCTACAGCAGAGAAACGATCTTATTCTGAAGGGGCCGCTTTTATCATTCGCCATTTTGCGAAATTCGGACCGAAGCTTTCGGCATTTGCCAAGCACGCATTGGAGTCTTCTTGGATTGAAGCGGAAGATCGACCCGGAAAACGTCCAGGAGGATTTTGCACCACTTTCCCGAAAACGGAAGAATCGCGCATTTTTATGACGTATTCTGGCACTCTTGAAAGTGTAGCGACCCTTGCTCATGAATTGGGGCATGCTTTTCACTCCGATGTCCTACGGCCGCTCAATATTTTAAATCGCCAGTATGCCATGAATGTAGCAGAAACGGCTTCTACTCTTGCCGAAATGATTGTCTCTGATGCCGCCTTGCAAGAAGCGGAAACGAAACAAGAAAAAATCGCTTTGGTGGAAGATAAAGTTCAGCGCAGCGTTTCCCTGCTCATGAATATACATGCTCGCTTTCTGTTTGAAACTCGCTTTTATGAAGAACGCCAAAAAGGAGTCGTATCCGCGGAAAGATTAAATGCTTTGATGGAGGAGGCGCAGCAGGAAGCGTTCGGCGGCGCTCTCGGTGTGACCCATCCGCATTTTTGGGCTTCCAAGCTTCATTTTTATTTAACGGATGTACCTTTTTACAATTTTCCGTATACATTTGGCTATTTATTGGCCTTAAACATTTACGCGAGGGCTTTGGAAGGAGGGACGGAGTATGAAGAAAAATATATCGCTCTGCTTCGTGATACAGCGGTTATGAAAGTCGAAGATTTAATCAAAAAGCATTTAGGAGAAGATCCGACAAAAGAAGAATTTTGGGAAAAGGGGATCCGCCTCTGCATTCAAGACGTCCAAGATTTCTTGCAGTTAATAGAATAAAAAAGAGGGCCCCGTCCGCTGAACTACACCTCCAATTGTTCGTTGTGTCCAACAATTGGGGTGCAGTTCACGCTTTAACGGCAACGGGGTCCTTTCTAAACAAGTCAGCAGCAGCGATTCACTTTGCCGCTTTCATATCGTTCTTTCAAGGCAAACAGATAATATTCTTTTTCAGACATTATCGGTTTGTCAGGATGCGCCTTTTGGTGATGCTCCAAGTACAATTCGTAGTTAGGAAGTCCAAAAATCGTTTTGATGTTGCATCTTGTTTTTTTGATCCATGTCCTTACTTTTTCCAAAATGTTAACCTCCGATCGAAGTGTTCGAATATTTGGATTGAACAAACGGAGCTTCTCTCAATTCAATCTTTTGCTTTTTGATGACAATGCTGTACCATACCCGGATGGAATCAAGAATCAATAGAATGACGATAGCGATAAAGATTGCTGTAATGACAGCATCTAGCCGGTCGTTAAATACAATCTGCTTCATGACATCCATATTGGGGGCAGGTGCTAGTACTTGACCTGCGTCAATGGCTTTTTGATAAATTTTTGCGTGCGCCAAAAAGCCGATAGCCGGTACAGATGAGAACAGCTTCATGAAGGCAGCAACCAATGTGGTGACGCACAAGAAAACGAAAGGCACGATTGTGACCCAGCTGTATTTGGCTTTGCCCATTTTAATAATTAACGTAGTTCCCACGGCCAGCGCGATCGCAGCAAGCATTTGGTTGGAAATACCAAACAGCGCCCAAAGCGAGTTGATTCCTCCGAACGGGTCGATCGCTCCTTGATACGTAATATAAGCCCAACAGAGCGTAATCAGTGCGGATGCAATGATATTGTACAAATAATGATCAGTTCGCCCGAATGGTTTATAAAAGTTGCCGATAAAATCTTGCAGCATGAAACGACCGATTCTCGTTCCTGCGTCAATGGTCGTTAAAATGAAAACCGCTTCAAACAGAATGGCAAAGTGATACCAGAATGCTTTAGCCCCTGAAAGGAAATTCGTAAAAATTTCGGCCATTCCCACGGCCAGCGTCGGCGCTCCTCCGGTACGAGACATAATCGTCGCTTCTCCAATTTCTTTAGCCGCATTCGTAATTTCATCGGGGGTGATTTGGAATCCCCATGAAGAGATGACAGATGCGGCGTGAGCAGCGTCAGTTCCGATCACTGAAGCCGGAGCGTTCATGGCAAAATATAGTCCCGGATGGATAGCGCAGGCGGCGATCAAGGCCATAATGGCGACCCCTGATTCCATCAGCATGGCTCCGTATCCGATGGTGCGTGCATGGGATTCCTTTTCAATCATTTTAGGCGTCGTTCCCGAAGCAACGAGAGCGTGAAATCCGGAAACCGCCCCGCAGGCGATGGTAATAAATAAGAACGGGAACAAATTACCTGCAAAGACCGGACCTGAGCCGTCAATAAAACGGGACACCTTAGGCATTTGCAAATCAGGAAGAACGACAATGATACCGACAGCCAATAGTACGATGACTCCGATTTTCAGGAAAGAACTCAAATAGTCCCGTGGCGCCAACAGCAGCCATACAGGCAAAATGGAAGCGATAAAACCGTAAATCCCAATCATGATGGCAAGTTGAGGCGCTGTAAACGTAAACATTTTGGCTAAAACAGGAGACTCAGCCACAAACTGACCGCCCCAAAGCGCCAACATTAACAGAACGATTCCGAGCAGCGATCCTTCCAGCACTCGTCCCGGACGGATGAAGCGCATGTAGAGACCCATCAAAATGGCGATTGGAATCGTGGAAGCAATAGTGAAAACTCCCCAAGGCGAATTGACAAGCGATTTCACGACAACTAACGCCAGAACAGCGATGAGGATGATCATAATGGCAATAACGCCGATAGAAGCAATTAGCCCGCCAAACGGACCTACCTCTTCTTTGGCAATTTGTCCAAGCGATTTTCCGTCACGACGCATGGACCCCATCAAAATCACGGCATCTTGGACAGCTCCACCGAGCACGACACCGATAATAATCCAAAGCATCCCCGGCAAATATCCCATTTGAGCTGCCAAAATCGGACCTACAAGAGGACCGGCCCCTGCAATGGCTGCAAAATGGTGGCCAAACAGCACCCACTTGTTGGTCGGAACAAAATCTTTTCCATCGTTGTGAATTTCAGCAGGAGTTGCCCGCTGATCGTTCAGCGCAAAGATTTTATTGGCAATAAATTTACTGTAAAAACGATAAGCTACGGCGTAGCAGGATACTGCGGCTACCACTATCCAAGCGGCGGAAACGGTTTCATTATTGGCTAGCGCGAGAATGGCTAGCGCCGATGCGCCTAAAATGGAAACAGCCGTCCAAATGATAATAGAAATAATTCCGTTTTTCATAGAAGTACCTCCCTGTAGAAAGAAAATAATTTAAATATTCAATTTTAAATATATTCTAACTTTTTTGTTTCTTTTCTTCCAGATAAATTTTTCATTTTTTCATGTTTTTTTGCTTCTGTTCTATAACAGTTCCATATTATGTAAGATTAGGAAAATAGTTCTTTGGATAGATAGATCAAAAGGCGAGGAAATTCGTTTTCACCATGACCTGTATCGAAATAATTGGAAAAATTTGATTTGATTCCTTCATCAAATGCTGCCATTCACCATGGTCTTAAAAAAACGAGAACAGCCATACAGGCTGTCCTCGTTTGGATAGCAATGCTCGGCACTTTTATGAAAGGACTCTCCGTCCAACAAGATCTCAAAATCCGGTCGTCTTTTCGCCTCGAAGAATTTCATAAATGTTTCTTTTCCAATCAAAAAATTCTCTTTCCAAGAAAAGCGATGACTGACGCGGTCTTGGAAATGGCACAGAAATATCTGCCAGCATTCGTGCCGGCCGTTCGGAAAATATCAGAATTCGGTCCGATAAAAACAGCGCTTCTTCAATATTATGAGTGATAAACAAAACCGTTCTTCGGTATTGCTCCCAAATCGAAATCAACCACTTTTGCATTTCCAAGCGCGTAAATTCATCTAAAGCCGAAAAGGGTTCGTCTAAACACATAAGCGATTGCGGACTGATCAAAGCGCGCAAAAAAGAAGCTCTTTGCTGCATTCCGCCGGATAGTTGATGGGGGTAGGATTTCTCGTGGCCTTCAAGACCGGCTGCCGCCAGCATGTTTCTAGCTTTTTCTACCTCTCTTTTTCCTGTCAGTTCTTGTCCAAGAAGCACATTATCCAGCAAGTTTCTCCATGGAAGGAGAGAAGGATGTTGAGGCATAAAGCTTACGTGTCCTTTTTGACCGGTGATGTTTTTTCCGTCCAACACAATCTCTCCGCTGTCTGGCACGATAATGCCTCCGATTAAATGAAAGAGAGTGGTTTTCCCGCTTCCCGAAGGCCCTAATATGGATACAAATTCCCCTTTTTGGAGGGAAAAGGAGAGATCCTGGATAACCGGCTTGTTTTCAAAGCTTTTATATACATGTTTCACTTCCAGGTGGGTCACCTTTTATCGTCTCCTTTCGGCTGCCATTTCATCAGCCTCTTTTCTAACAGGACGATAGCGAGAAAGAAGAGGAGGCTCAATGCCATAATGACAAATATCGCGACAAACACTTTTTCCGTTTGAAAAGAGGAGGAAGCAATCGTCATGAAGACGCCGATCCCTTCTTGAGCGCCTATCCATTCCGAAACTACTGCTCCCATTACGCTGTAGGCAGCGGAAATTTTTAATCCGGAAAATATGGACGGAAGGCTTCCGGGAAGCTCCAGTTTTAAGAATAATTGCGATTTCGTAGCTCCTGCCATTTCCATATAATACCTCAGTTCATGCGGCACTTGCCGGAAACCGTCCAGGGCAGCGACGGCCACTGGGAAAAAGCAAAAGAGAGTAATTATAATGATTTTCGGAAGAATTCCAAACCCAAACCAGATCACGAGCAGAGGCGCCAATACAATAATCGGGATATTTTGAGACAAAATCAGAAACGGGTATACCGCTTCTTTAAGTTTTGGCAGCAAATGAAGACAAACGGCAGCTAAAAAGCCAAACCCGCAGCCGATCAAATAGCCGGTTAACGATAGTTTTACAGTAGCGATAAAATGCGGAAGAAAATCCGGAAAAACTTTCACTCCAGTTTTGACAATGGCGGAAGGGGCGGGCAGCAGCCAGTTGGGAATATTCACGAGCCGGGTTATCGTTTCCCAGACAGCTAAGAAAAGGAGGAGGATCGCAGCGGAGCGACCTCCTTTTGAAAAAGTGCGTTTCATCGATATTTCTCCGTCAATTCATCCATGGTAATCCCATCTGGCCGAAATAAAATCTTCACCTGTGAAATGACGCTTGGACATCCTGCTTCCACCATTTTTTCATTCATTTTTTGAATGATGGGAAGTAAATCTTCCAAGTTTCCTTCCATTGTCGTTTCCAGCGGATGGACTTCATATTTCACTCCTGAGTCGGCTATCACTTCTATCGCTTTATCCACATAAGGGATTACGTCTTCTCCATTTTTAGTATGGGGAATAATTTGAATACTGACTAATGAATTGCTCATTTTTCTCCTCCTTTTGCATTCGGCAAGAATTGATTCGTGAAGGCTTTTTGGACGTCAATTCGCTTGTCTAATACGTGATGGTCGTACATCCAATCAGTGTAGTTTTCCCAAACTTCTTTCTTTTGCTCTCCCCAGCGCGGGGCATCATCTTGATATCTTGGGGAAAGCCATTCTTGGCTCTTCATGACGAGCTTTTTATCCAAATCGGGAGCTCCTTTTAACAACAAATTGGCCGCTTCTTTTGGATGGTCGATGGCATACGTATAGCCTTCAGAAACAGCAGCCATAAATTTTTTGGCGATATCGGGCTGGGTTTGAATCAGTTTTTCGTTCGTGATGATGACAGGGGTGTAGTAATCTAGTTTTTTGGAAAAATCCTTCAGATACAACATGTTGAGTTTTTCCCCTTTTAATTCGGCGTCGATTCCTTCCCATCCGTAAAAAATCCAGGCAAAGTCAACATCCCGTTTTACAGCGGTTAAAAAGTCGGTATTACCGATATTGAGAAATTTCACTTTGTTAACATCAGCTTTTTGCAGCTGCATGATCGATTGTATAACCGCTTTTTCAACAGGAGATCCCCAGCTGCCGTATGTTTTTCCTTCAAAGTCTTTCGGTGATTGGATGTGCTTGGCTACGGGAGAAGCAAATCCGGATGTGTTATGCTGGATCACAGCTGCGATGGATACGAGCGGAATCCCTTGGGCACGCGCTTGTGTTACCTCTTCTTGCGAGCTGATCCCAAACTGAGCTTTTCCGGAAGCTACTAGTTGATTCGGACCGCTTTCCCCTGGCTGCAAAATCGTGACATCAAGACCGTGTTTTTGGAAAAATCCTTTTTCTTTCGCCACGTAAAGACCGGTGTGGTTCGTGTTGGGCGTCCAGTCAAGTACAACAGACACTTTTTTTACACCTTTCGTGTCTTTGGCTGTTTGATCTTTTCCCCCTTGTTGGCCACAGCCAGCAAGAAGAAAAACAGCCGACAGAGCAAGAAGCCATTTTTTCATTTTTGTTCCTCCTAATCTATTTTTTAAGATGTTGAACCGCAATCAGGCAAAAGTCAATCTTTTCATGGAAGCAAATAGGAACAAAAGAAAAGCGTCCGGGTTGATCCCGAACGCCATATTTTCAAACAAGAAAAAACTGCCTGTTTGAGAATATGTTCCCTACGCTGGCATCAACCAGATCAGGTTCGAAGGGTCAGCATCTAGCGGATGCTTTCTCAGCCGGCACTACCGGCTCCCCTACAAATTCTCATCTTGGACCTATCAGCGCAAGATTCAACTTTCCGCTGATTGTGGTTACGTTATTCCATTTTCTATTTTTTAGTATGACTGAAAAATCTTTTCTTGACAAGGGGTTTAAACAGAAGAGTGCATATGCCGCGTTTTGAGTTTTCAGATTTTTAGAGAGATAGAGTTACTTGCACGGTGTCTTGTCCGGTCATTTTTTTCTATATAAGGAGTGAAAGGAGGGGAGAACATGGCAGAAGCTAATTTGAAAGCATCGAGTTTGCGGTTGGTGTTCGATTATGGTTTGGATGAAAAAGAAAGCCGGTTTATAAAGCGAAGACTTTTTCCAACATCCGGTTGGAAGCGACACCGGATCAGTTGAGCCAAGCTGCCAATGCTTTAGGTTCGTTGTCGGATAAGCCGCTTGTGAGAGTCGAACGCAGTGATCAGTTGGACATTTTGTAATGAGTGAAGGAGGGGAGAAATATGGCTAAAACGCTTGAACTGCAGTTTAAAACGGAACTTGGGAAAACAGCGTCCATTACGGTGGACAGTCCGAAAGAAACGCTCAGTCCTGCAGAGATGAAAATGGCCATGACCAGCATCATCGCGGCTAACATTTTCCAAACGCCAAACGGTTCATTGGTTGGAATCCAAGGTGCGCGACTGGTAGAACGTAATACTACTGACTATTCACTTGAGTAATTTCCGGTCCATCTATGATGAATGATCCCGTATGATAGGTTCATGCGGGATCATTCTTTCCGAACATTGACGAAGAATAGGAGGGGGAAAATGGAACAATTACTTTCATTCATCCAAGATGTAGGGTTTCCGATCGTGGTGACATTTTATCTGTTGTATCGTGTGGAGACGAAGCTGGATGACGTTATCCATTCGATTCAAACCCTCCCCGAACGGATGCGGATGAAAGCTTAGCCTTAAACCGATTCCATTCCAATGGCAGAGCCCTGCGCCTTTGAATCTATTGGTAGAGGCCGGGGCTTTTGTCTTTCAACGACATCAAAAGGGACAACAGAACCCTCCTGTTTTGATAGGAAAAGATGTGCCGGCTTCTCTTTCGGTCTACCATAAATAACGAAGATAAATATAGACGCTTGAGATAAGAATCGAAATAAGCATAAGCGGAAATCCGATTTTTAAAAACGAAGTGAAGGTGATTTTGACGCCTAGTTGGGCGGCAAGACCGGCTACGATTAAGTTGGCGCTGGCGCCGATCAATGTACCATTTCCGCCAAGACAGGCACCAAGAGATAAACTCCACCACAGCGGTTCGAGATTCTTAATTCCCAAATCGCCCATCGTTTGGACAAGCGGGATCATGGTGGAAACGAAAGGAATATTATCGACAAACGCCGAAACAATCGCGCTTAGCCATAAAATCAAAAACGATGCGATCGTCACATTCCCGCCGGTTATTTCTATCGCCTTTTTGCCGAGTGCGGAAATAAGTCCTGTTTCGACCAGCCCGCCCACAATGACAAACAGTCCTATAAAGAAGAAAAGGGTTGTCCACTCCACCTTTTTCAAAGCTGATTCCAAATATTCTCCTCCCGTCCATAACAACAGTATGAAAGCTCCTAACAGAGCGATCACGGCTGTTTCAACATGCAGAAGAGGATGGAAAAAAAAGCCGACAATCGTGATAAGCAGGACGAACAAACATTTTTTCAAAAGTACGGCATTGGTTATTTCCTTTTTTTCATCCAAAGCGAGCAGCTTTTCTTTGAGATCAGACGAAGTGGTGAGCTGTTTTCGAAATAAAAAGGCGAGAATGCCGATCGTAACGAGCAATACAAGGAAACAGACGGGGGCTAAGTTATTCATAAAGGACAGAAAGGTTAATTCCTTAACAGCGCTTCCGATCATCATGTTCGGCGGATCGCCGATTAATGTGGCGGTTCCGCCGATGTTGGAAGCGAACACTTCTCCTAATAAATAAGGAACCGGGTTGATTTTCAAGCGGTTCGTAATATTGAAAGTCATCGGCACGATTAAAAGCACCGTTGTCACATTGTCCAAGAATGCGGAACCGAAAGCTGTAATCAAGGAAAGGATAATAAGCAATTTGATTGGATCTGCCTTCACTTTTTTGGCCGACCAAATGGCAATGTAATGGAACAAGCCTGTCTCTGAGGCAATCGATACTATGACCATCATGCCAATCAACAATCCGATCGTATTAAAATCAATATGATCAATGGCCTGCTCCTGTGTCAATACGCCAAATACAATCATCAACAATCCGCCGATTATAGCAACAATAGTTCGATGAATTTTTTCTAGAATAATAAAAATATAGGTAATGATAAAGATGCTCAATGCAATGATAGCTGCTTGGCTCAACGTATATCCCACCTATTCAACCACTCTTCAAAATTCTTTCCATAATAAAAAATACTACTCCTATGCATTTGAAAATACAATTCATTTTGTACAGAATTTTTCTATTTTTTAAAAAATAGGACTTCATCGTGTCTATGTATACATAAAGAGGTCCTGACCCAAAGGCAGAACCTTTCTCTATATGACTTATGAAAAATCTTCCGTTTGATGATCCGGTTCGTCCGTTTTTTTCGTGATTAAAATTTTATCTACACGGACATCGTCCATATCGATGACTTCCAGTGTCAAATGTTCAATATCGATTTTATCTTTGACGGTGGGAATTTTTCCTAAATAAAGAATCATAAAACCGCCGATCGTATGATAGGAGATTTTGGATTCAATATCAGGAAGCTCTTCGATATCAAAATACCGTTTAAAATCTTCTATGCTGACAAGCCCGTCAGCAAGCCAAGTATGGTCATCCCGTTCTATAATTTTCGGTTCATCGGGGTCGTCTTCCCCGGGAATCTCCCCAATCAGTTCCTCCATAATGTCATGGAGAGTGATCAGCCCTTCAATTCCTCCGTATTCATCAATGACGATCGCCTCGTTGCGGCCTTCTTTTTTCATCGCTTCCAAGGCATGATACACTTTCATTGGTTCTGGGAGGAAAAGAGCGGGCCTTAATATGCTATGTAAATCAATCGGTTCTTGGCTCAAGCTTTGAGTGAGCAAATCTTTCGTGTGGATCATTCCGGCAAAGTTATCTAAATCTCCGTTTCCTGCCGGATAAATGGAATGGCCTCCTTCGATGATTTTTCTCAAATTGATTTCTAACGATCTTCTAAGTCGATCCAAGTCAACTGAGTGCGGGGCGTGAAAATATCATTTAAACGCAAATCGCCTAAATTAAATACTTGCTCCACAATTTCATGTTCTACTTCTTCTACAATTCCGCTTGATACACCTTGTTCAATCATGTGCCGAATTTCCTCTTCTGTAACCGAACGGGTCGGCATCAATTGAATGTGAAACATCTTTAGAATGAAACGAGACAGAAAAGTAAAACAGCGCACAATCGGTTTGGTTATTAGTGCTAGCCAATACATTCCGTTGGCAAGAGCAATAGCCGTTTTTTCAGGACGATTCAATGCGACTCTTTTCGGAACCATTTCTCCAAAAATAACGATCAGCAATGCAATCAAAACGATCACGAGAACATAACTGATGAGATCGATATATGGCATAGACGGGAAAACGGCGAAAAGCCAGCGGGAAAGCTCTTTAGCAATAGATATGCTGCTGATGGCGCCAATCGTCATCCCAATCAAGATCAGACAAATTTGAATCGAAGATAACAGCTGATTTGGTTCTTTTGCTATCCGAAAGGCCCTCCTCGCTTTTTTTGCACCTGATTTTGCTTTTTCTTCCAATTCCGATTTGCGTAAAGCGACAATGGCCGTTTCCATCATGGACAAAATTCCGTTCATGAAAATGAGCAATAAAATGATGATCATGGAAGTCCATATCCTATCCAACGCGTATTCACCTTTCTTCAGTAAGAAATACAAGGTCTACTTTGAACATACACAAACTTTTCCAAAAAGTACAATAGAATGATTATTCAGTGTGGACCATCCAACTTGCTGTAGAACCATTATTGTCATAAATATTGGCTCTGACAGCAGGGGATCATGTTTGGAGAAAGCATTGGTGAAACATCTATAACTAACGATTTTATGCTGCTTGGCTCCAACATCTTCTCGTTGATTTCCGTAAAAGTAAGCGATTGATGATAGAAAAAGTCCATAAGTGTTTATTTCATTAGTATGGAATTTTCGACTGCAAACAAAACATTTCCACACCCATTTTCCCGAAAAAAAGCGGAATCGTTTTCGTTCGGGTGAAAAGTTTTGAAATTTTGAAAAATACCACCGGCAATGTCATAATAAAAATGGAGGAATGAAAGGAAAAGGGGATGAAAACATGTTTGAAATTGGCATTATCGGCGGAGGCCCTGCCGGCGGAAGTGCTGCTCTTTTTACCAGCAAAGCCGGAAAAAGGACGTTGGTTATTGATAACGGGAAAAGTGTAACCAAAAGAGCGTGGATTGAAAACCATTACGGTGTTGCGGAAATAACGGGACCGGATTTAGTAGAAATCGGTCGAAAACAATCAGAAAAATTTGGTGCGGAATGGGTGGAAGCGGAAGTAACAGACGTGAAGAAAACAGACAATGGTTTTGAAATTGTGACAGAGAAAGGCCGCTACGAAGCGAAACAATTGATTATTGCTACCGGAATGCTGACGAAGATTGCCGAAACGCTTGGATTAAAGGTGAAAGCAGGAACGGAACCGCGCGTCAAACAGATCATTGAGACGGACGGTCAAGGGCGGACTAGCATGGAAGGTGTCTGGGCAGCCGGAGTTGCGGCAGGGACAAGCGTTCATACAATTATCACTGCAGGCGACGGAGCCAATGTGGCGATTAATGTCTTGAGCGAGATGAACGGCGAGCGCTATGTCGACCACGATGTATTAAAATCGTCGAAATAAAAAAGTTGACTCCACTAGGGGTCAACTTTTTGTCATTCTTCGCATTTTAACAACTGTTCATTCAAATATTTAAGCTGGTCTTCCATTTGTTTTAACATCTTTTCCGCATTGGAGACGCTTTGGCCTGTGGATTCCAGTTTTTCTATATCGCCTTGAATGCGGATATAATCCATCTTGATTTCTTTTATGGCATATTCAATGTCGGCCCGTTTCAATGTCGCCCCTCCCGATCAATCGTTATTCCCATTATATAGAAAATGAGATGAGATTGCTATCTTTATTTTTTTATCAAATAGGCCAAACACGGCAGAGATGGAAGCGGACGACAACAGAAAACAACAGCCTTATAAAATTGGTGAGAGCAGCCGCGAAATCGATTCTTTAAAGCGAATTCTGAGAGGACGTAATTGATAACGATCAATCGTTAATTCTTGGCATTTCGTTAAATCTTGCTTGAAAAATTCCGATAGGTTTTGAGCTGTTTCTTCATGATAAATAAAGGCATTGACTTCGAAATTTAACCGGAAACTTCGGACGTCAATGTTCGCTGTTCCAACGGAGCTGATCTTTTCGTCTACGATAATCGTTTTAGCATGAATAAAGCCATTTTCGTAAATGTAGACTTTTGCTCCAACTTTCAATAGCTCCCCGATATAAGAAAGGGTCGCCCAATAAACAAAAATATGGTCAGGTTTGTTAGGAATCATGATGCGAATGTCTTTGCCGGACAAAGCGGCGATTCTAAGTGCGTCGAGTAAACTGGCATCAGGAATAAAATAAGGAGTCTGAATGTAGATCGATTTTTCGGCATTGGAAATCATTTTGATATAGCCGTTTTTAATGGCTTCCCATTCCGAATCAGGACCGCTTGTCACAATTTGAATGGGGATTTGTCCGGCCGGACGGGATTCCGGAAAATACCGGTCTGAATATTGGATATCGTAGCGTGTCGGCGCCGCTTGGTTCCAATCCAGGATGAAGCGTGTTTGAATCGCATGAACGGCTTTTCCGGTAATTCGTAAATGTGTGTCGCGCCAGTAGCCAAATTTGGGATTCAATCCTAAGTATTCATCCCCCACGTTAAACCCGCCGACATACCCGATTTTCCCATCGATAATGACCAATTTTCTATGATTGCGGTAATTTAATCGTAAATTAATTAATGGTATGCGGGACGGGAAAAACACTTCCACTCGGCCTCCGGCGGCTATTAAATGACGGAATGATCTTTTCGACAACCGCCTAGACCCCATTGCATCATAAAGAATTCTAACTTCGACTCCTTCTTTCGCTTTTTTTGTTAAAAGCTGAATCAGCTGTTTTCCGATGTGATCGGCACGGAAAATGTAATATTGAAGATGAATGTGGTCTTTTGCTTTGGCGATGTCTTTTAGTAATGCCTCAAATTTTTCTTGGCCGTCAACAAATATGTCTATATCGTTGTCTTGAGTGAGCACCGCGTCATTGTTGATAAGATGCATGTAAATTAAATCGCGGTTTTTTGCGGCATGTGGATCGCGAAAATCAAATCGGTCTTCTTTTAAAGCAGCGATTTGCTGGTCAATCATTTTTTCTATCCCGATTTTTTTAATATCATCCCAATCAAACAATCGGCGTCTTGTTAAATTTTGTCCAAAGATTAAGTACAGAATAAATCCTACGAGAGGGATAAAAAACAATACTAACAGCCATCCCCACGTAGCGCTTGGTTCCTTCCTTTCCAAGAAAATAATGACGCCAGCAAAAAGGATATTCAGAAGAAACAAGAGAATTAATAAAATTGCCAATATTTCCATATTCATCCCCGCCAACTTCCAGCTATTGAATTGGTTATTCTTCATCCCTGTTTTAAATGGAAATAGCAGCAGCCATCTTGTATAAAGAAGGGGACACTTTATACTTAGCATATTTTATCAGTATATTCCTTTGTTTGCTATAACGATACCTTATTTTTCTTTTTGTTTAGGAAAGGATTCGATGATTTTTCATTAAATGATAAGAATTTATTAAGGAAACTGTACTATCATGGTTTGCAAGAGGACCGCCGATTTAAATGCAAGGATGGAGGAGGGATGATGGGCTGTTAAGAAGAGGAGATAAAGGTCAATATTTTTTCAAAAAAAAGATGAAACTGTTTGCCGTTTGATTCGTAGAAAAAGTATAAACTTCAAAATGAAGAGGTGTCTGTTGTGGTGAAGGACAGTGAGCGGATCGCAAGAGTAATCAACAAGCTTTCCAGTTTGGGCGTTAAAGTAACGAAAACGAAGTCTCGCTTGGATTTGTTCCGAGCTCTACAAGGATATAAAGATATCAGAGGAATTGTAAAGTTGTAAAGGTGTTTACATAGTTTAGTATGCGCGTATAAAAAAATCCACCTTATGATTGAATGGATGTTGAAGGTCATTCGTTGTCTGAGAATTCAGGGTAAAGACACCGTAAGAATCGTGAAAAAGGCGCCGGGATGAATTCCTGGCGCCTTTTTCGTTAAGAGATGGCTTCATTTTCCGCGAGCGAAATTTGTTTGGTCGGTGCTATTTGCTCTTCAGGTGATTCTTTTTTTAGAACTTCAATATATTTGATATGGTGATCCTCCATATCTAAAATACGAAATTCATAGTTTTCATAAAAAATAACATCCCCTTGGCTGGCATCATAGTTTTTCGTTAAAACCCAGCCGCCAATCGTGTCGACGTCTTCCTCTTCAATTTCCAGTCCAAGCAGATCATTTACTTCGCTGACCAGCACCTTCGCATCCAATATAAAATGATGCTCGTTGATCTTCCGAATCAAGGGAACTTCATCCAAATCAAATTCGTCGCGAATTTCGCCGACAATTTCCTCAAGAATATCTTCTACCGTAACCAAACCCGCCGTTCCTCCGTACTCATCCATTAAAACGGCCATATGGATTTGTTCCTTTTGCATTTTGATTAACAAATCATGAATAGGAATGGTATCGATCACTCTTATAATGGGGCGGACATAGGATTCGAGCGTTTGTTGGATGTTTTCTTGGTTTTGCACGTAATCTGTAAGGATTTCTTTTAAGTTTACTAATCCGATAATGTGGTCTTTATCCCCATCAATAATAGGGTAACGGGTAAATTTTTCTTCTTTGACGGTCTTTATAAAGGATTCTATTGTTTCATCTTTGGAAAGAGAAATGATTTCGGTACGGGGAACCATTATCTCTTTTGCAATTCGATCACCGAATTCAAAAATGTTGTTGACATATTTATATTCGGACTGGTTAATTTCGCCGCTTTTATAGCTTTCAGAAAGAAGAATGCGCAGTTCTTCTTCCGAATGGGCCAGTTCACTTTCCGATGTCGGATTTAAACCAAAGATTCTCGTTACGAGTCGGGATGAACCGTTTAACAACCATATAAATGGGAACATGATCCGATAAAACCAAATGAGCGGCTGCGCCACAAATAGAGTGATAGCTTCTGCTTTTTGAATGGCGAATGATTTTGGCGCTAATTCTCCTACCACTACGTGGATGAAGGTAATCAAGGCAAAAGCAATTCCCACTGACAAAATGTGTTGAACGGAATCGGCTAAATTCATGCTTTCAAATATCGGGTGAAGCATGCGGCCTACAGCCGGTTCGCCTAACCATCCAAGCCCAAGTGCGGTAATCGTAATTCCCAATTGGCAAGCCGACAAATATTCATCCAGGTGCGTAATGAGAGTTTTGGCGGCAACGGCTCGTTTGCTGCCTTCCTCAATCAATTGGTCGATCCGCGAGCTTCTAATCTTTACAATGGCAAATTCAGAAGCTACGAAAAACGCCGTTATTGCAATTAACATAACGACAAGAACCAGACTAAATATGTCCAAATAAATTTCCTTATCTCGCTGAGACGGCGAGTAAGGAGTCACCTCCTAAAGTATTTGAATGGCTTTATTGTTATATTTTTTCTTTATTGTGAATAACTAATAGTTCTTAAGTCGAAAGAAACAGGTGAACGGACGTCAAGAAAAAAAGCATCAATGTCCCATTTTATCACCCCAAATTCGTGTTTAAATTAACAATATTATAAAAAATACTTGAACTCCCGTCAATTGGAGGCTTTATTTCCCTATTTTATGGCGGGGAAAATGGTTTTATTCTAAGTCATCTTAAGATGGTTTTCAAGATTTATACACTTTTATCTAAAAAAGTATTGGCGTATTTTTGAAAACAGGAGATTATCGCCTATGAACTCATTGGAGAGAGGAGAATGGTGAAATGAGCGACTTTAAGCATCTTCGCCTTTGAAAGGATGGGGAGGCATGGATGCTTAAAGTCTGATGAAAAGTTAAACCCTTGAGGGAGCGGTGCTGACTTTAGAAATTTCTACATACAAAATATGGTGTCCGTCCATTTCTGCAATCTTAAATTGGTACGGAAGATATTCAATAATATCTCCTTCGGCTAAATCATATTTTTGTGTGAGGAGCCATCCTCCGATAGTATCAACATCTTCTTCGTCCAAAGCGGTTCCGAGAAGGTCGTTCACGTCTTCGATCAGCACTTTGGCATCTAAGAGGTAATGGTTATCTCCAATTTTGCGGATAAGAGGAACCTCGTCTGTATCAAACTCGTCCCGAATTTCGCCTACGATTTCTTCCAGGATATCTTCAACCGTTACAATTCCGGCAGTGCCGCCGTATTCATCCAGAAGGACGGCCATATGCGTCCTTTCCTTTTGCATTTTTACCAAAAGGCTCTGAATGGGGATCGTTTCTATGACGCGGATGATCGGCTTGACATAGTGTATAAGCGGCTTTTTCTTATTGTTTAAATTAGACACACAGTCTGTCAATACTTCCTTCATGTTAATCATGCCGATAATGTTATCTTTGTCTCCGTCCGTAATCGGATATCGGGTATACTTTTCCGCTAAAAGCGTTTCTAAAATATCCTCTAACGTATCGGATTGATCAAAACTGACAATTTCCATCCGCGGCACCATAATTTCTTTAGCAAGGCGGTTATCGAATTCAAAAATTTTATTGACATATCGGTACTCCGATTGGTTGATTTCACCGCTTTTATAGCTTTCTGACAAAATGATCCGCAATTCTTCTTCAGAGTGAGCGATGTCGGTTTCCGTCGCTGGCTTTAAACCAAATAAATGAGTAACAAGCCGTGCAGACTGATTTAATACCCATATAAAAGGGAACATCAACCGATAAAAACCAATCAATGGCTTTGCAATCGCCAGCGTAATTGCTTCGGCTTTTTGAATGGCTACCGATTTAGGAGCAAGTTCTCCTAAAACCACGCTCAAAAACGTGATAACGGAAAAAGAAATCAAAAACGAAAGTACATGAGCGATGTTGTTTGGCAAATGCATCGCGCGGAACAACGGATGGATGAGAGCCTTTACTGTAGGCTCTCCAAGCCAACCAAGTCCTAAAGAGGTAATGGTAATCCCTAATTGAGTGGCGGATAAATAGGAATCCATATGGGTAATAATTCGTTTTACGGCCACTGCTTTGTTGTTTCCTTCTGATACGAGTTGATCAATTCTAGAGGATCGCACTTTTACGATGGAAAATTCTGCTACTACGAAAAACGCTGCGAAAGCGATGAGCGCAAGAATAGCTATGATTTTGACGGTAATCAAAGCGTGAGGCTAGTTCCTGAGGGCGATCCACCTCTTGAATCTTAGCGTTCCGATTCAACGGAAGCCATTAACAAAGGGAAGATCGGCTCTTTTTGAAAATAGCCTCCCACACCTCCTATAATAATTTTCATGTCTATATCTATTGTCCTATTGTATCATAATTCCGATTTAGATCAGCAGTGAGAGCACCAAATTGGTAAACTTCATCGATTAATGGAAAAATATAGAGTAACGAGAGCTCTATATATAGGTTCTCTTTATCTTTCCCAAATAGCAAACTTTCACACCTGTTTAAATTAACCGATCCAGGAACCAGGAAGCGATCGTAAAATAAATGAGAAGTGAAAAAATATCGTTAATGGTCGTAATCAGCGGACCGGATGCTACTGCCGGGTCAACTTTTAATTTGTACAAGATCAGAGGGATCACCGTTCCGGCCAAAGTTCCAATGATGAGCGTGAGAAGAATGGAGAGGCTGACCACCAATCCGAGAATGGCGCTTCCTTGCCAGAAAAAAGCGATCGCAAACAAAAGAATAGAACAAATCGCACCGATAATGACGCCGACAACGAATTCACGTCCGACTAATTTTAAAGCTGTTTTCATATTAATGTCTTTAGAAGCAAGGCCCCTCACCACCACTGCCAATGATTGTGTTCCTGTATTTCCGGTCATGCCTGCAATCATAGGCATGAAAAAAGCTAAAGCGACTACTTTTTGCAATGTTGCTTGGAATCCTGAAATGATGCTTCCGGAAACGAGGCCGATAAACAGCAGCAAGATCAGCCATGGAAGCCGTCGAAAGGCCGCTACAGGCGCTTTTGTATCAAAATCGATCGCTTTCCCTGAAGCGGAAAGTTTTTCAATGTCTTCATTCGCTTCTTGTATGACAACGTCGATAATGTCGTCGAACGTGACGATTCCTTGCAAAACCCCTTCTTCGTCGACAACCGGTATCGCCAAAAAGTCGTAACGTTCAATGAGCCTGGCAATTTCTTCTTGGTCGGTTAGAACGGATACTGAAATGACACGCTCATACATGATATCCTTGATTTTGGCGTTTATATCAGCGAGAAGAAGATCGCGGTAGGAAACAACGCCCACCAGTTTTCGGTTTTCATCAATTACGTATAAATAGTTGATGGTTTCAGCATATTCTGCAAACGTCTTTAACTTATCTACGGCTTCTCTCACCGTATAATAATTGCGAATCCATACGAAACGGTTCGTCATGAGACGGCCGGCCGTTTCAGAAGGATAATTCATCATGTTTTTAATGATGGTGGACTCTTCTTTTTTCATTCCGGACAAAAACGATTTGATTCTTTCGGGAGACATGTCGTCGAGCAAGGACGCAAGGTCGTCGTTGTCCATATCGTCTAAGACCTTTCGTGATTTTTCTCTCCCGAGCTTTTTCAAAACTTCAAGCTGTTCTTCATGACCCAGCTCTTGAATCATATCGGTTAGGACGGGAATGTTTAGCTGTAAAAGAAAACGCAGTTTATGTTTTTCCGGTAAATTTTTATAGATCGTAGCCATATCGTAGGGATGCAATTCTTCCAAAAGCTTTTGAAAGTCTGTTTTTTTCCCTTCTTTTAAGGCTTTAATGACAAGAAGCGTCATTTGATCTTCTGTCAAATTTTGAATCACCGTCATTCCCTCCTTTAATGGGCTAAGTCTGTATTATTATAAATCGAAACATAAAAAATGGAGTCGAATGTTTTGGAATTGCGGCTCTTTCTGTTCTCCGGCGTGATGAAATGCGGAGGAAGAATAGCCTATATTCCAAATCACAATAGAAATAGAATAAATCTAATGACAGAACGAATTTTTATTGCTTCAATCATATTTTATCATACGTCTTTTCACCTAATTTTGCTAAAATAGTAATGAGAATATGTGTATCGGATGGAAAAAGGAGATTGGGAAGATTCGGAGGTCATAAGATTGAGAAATCATGGGATTATGAAGGAGCTTATTTATATTCATTTAAATGCGGTTCATCAATATACGATGTCATATGGAATTGAGTTCCGCGAGTTTGTAAAATGTCTCCCCAAGGAACTGAATAATGTTTTGCTTTTGAAGCATAACTTTGACTACAGCGATTTTAACATGCACACTCTTTTAGATTATGTGGAAAAAGACAATTTGGATCGGCTGCTGAAAGAAGATGTGTATGAATATGGCGACTTTTGCTGGCTTGACTTTGAAGACACGGACGGGCTGAATGAATTGGAGGGGCAGGAAATCGCCGAGCTCCTTTATTTAGGGCACAGCAAACAGCATTTAAGCGATCCTTTTTACAGCAAACTGAATAACCGCTACGTATATTTATCCCATGATGATGGCTGGTTCAATAAAACCTATTATCGATTTTTAACCGATTTTTATTATATGCTCGGACATGTGATTGCTTTGAAAATGAGCCATATAAGAGGAGAAAAGGGGCTGTTTAATCTGAAAAGAGGGAGAGAATTTCCTTCGGTTCCGAGGGATGTGATCGCTTCCTTCAAAGACAAGATGAAAGAAGGCATGGTCATCTCCATATCTAGAGCGGTTCAAACTCGACATAAAATTGAAATTCCCGTTTGGGTCATAGGGGATTATATCAATATGGATGAAATGGTGGATGACTATTTGGATAAAACGGGAGAGACTCCGGACGGGCAGCTGGTCTATGATAAAAAAATGCGGGAATGGAGCGCTTTATTTAAATAGAGAAGCCGTCAAAACAAACGAAGGAACTCTGTATACCAAGCGAAGGTTAAGCAGCACTTGGCTTGCGATCTTTGTGAACCACCATGGCCAAATGATGTTTTGGCCAAGACAGTAGAGCAATAGAATGGTGAAAGCCAATACTGTAAAGAGAAGAGCTCCGAATTCTCCTTAAGACGAAAAAAGATCTGAACTGCTAGTATTTTCTGACGGAAAAATATGCGTTCTCCTAAATGAGTGTAAAAGCCTCTTACGAAGACTGTAAGAGGCTTTTATAGCGGATCCTTTTTCGCATACACTAAGCAACGCATGCGAACTTGATTATTTGGCGATGGTTTTGCGGACAGAAACTTTTGCTTGCTTTGGCTTAATCATCATCAACAAGATGGAAATAATCGCAAGGGTACAGGCAATGATAAATGGCGTGTGGGCAGAAATGGATTCTCCTAGATATCCTGACAACACAGGAGCAACGGCTGCCCCGATCCAGCGGATGCAATTGTAAGTGCCGGATGTAACCCCACGTTCATAAGGAGATACTTCCACCACGTAGCTTGTAAACAAGGCGTTGTTTAACCCGCATGCTAAACCGGAGATGATGACGATGGTAATCAATGCGATGCTGGAATGTACAAAGAATAAGGTGCCGACTAACATAGCAAAAACAAGTAAACTAAACGGCAAAATTTGTTTTGGAGAATATTTTTCTTCTAATTTGTGAGCTAAACCGGCAGATCCGTATGCAAGGAAAAGCCCCCATCCACAAAACACCAAGCCGATTTGAATGGCTGAAAGTCCAAGAGTAAGCGGCGTATAAGCCAGAACAACGAAAAATCCATAATAATAGAGCATTCCCGAAAGCGAGGCAATCAAAAAAGGCGGGAACGTAAACAAGTTTTTTAGGTCTTTCAATCCGGCCGGTTTACGCGTTTGTTTAGACGACGGTTCAAATACAAAGAACGCCACTAGCAGAAATGCAGTAAAAATCAGAATGCCGGTCGCAATGAAAGGAAACCGCCAGGAAAAATCCCCAAGCAGACCGCCCACTAAAGGACCGCCGGCCATACCTAAACCGATGGCGGCCTCATATAAACCAACCGCTTTTTGGGCATCGTCGGACAGAGCGATTAATAATGTCATAGCGGTAGCGAAAAACATCGAATTGCCGAGTCCCCAGCCGCCTCGGAAAATGGACAATTCCGGTATATTTTGGGAAAGCCCGCATAACAACGAAAAAATCGTTACCACGATAAGACCAGCAACCATAAGCCTTTTATCTCCGGCACGGCTGGCCAAAATGCCGGCGGGAATCATCATAACGGACATGATGAAAATATAGGCGGTAAACAGCATTTCCACTTGCCAATGAGAAGCCCCGATTTGCTCGGCAATCACCGGCAGGATCGGGTCCACAACTCCTATCCCCATAAACGCTAAAAATGACGCAAATACGGTAATCAATCGCGCGCGTGCAAAATTTCTTTCTTCCATGAAAAATCCTTCCTTTCTGTATTGGTTTAAAACGATGGACCAAACAAAATCAGGCTCGTTTTTAGGTCGACTCACTCGTTCGCTCGCTCGTTTTTCATTGAGAGTGGCCAGACGTTTGCACTTGCTTGTTCCATCGTTTTTTGAAGCGAAACGCATGCGGGAAAAAACAAGCCTCCTTTTTTGCCGAAAAACAAACAGTTTCTTTTTTCACGTCCTTTCCGGCGCTGGAATGATGTTGCCCGAGTTCGTTTTTTGCCGTTTATTCCTTGTAAAAAATCATGTATTCATCCAATATGGCATCAATTTACATTTAACGTTAACGTCAAGGTTATATTTTGTCAATGATTAAAAAATCAAAAGGTTTATTTGTTTCCATTATTTTTGCATTCATGGGCTGTTCTTTTTAAGGCTGGCGTATAAGAATAAAAACGATCTCCATTTTTTAATCTATTTTCGGATTGACCCTTGATTTCCGGTTTCTTGTGGAAAAAGCAATGGAGAGCTTTGAAGAAATTTTTTCCAGAAGATGGGCGTTTCAGGAAAGTGAGGCGGACCATTCCAATTGGAACCTTTCTGCCTTTCTTTAGTAAACAGGAAATCTTGAATAAAGAACGAAAAGCCATGTATTATCCAGATTTTCTTAAAATTTCATAGTGTGATTGCATATAATCATATGAAGAAACGTTTTTCCGGCATGTAAAGAAATGATAAAATAGAAATGTTATTCAATGAACAGGAATAGAATGATTTTTCTTAATGAAAATCAACAACTTTATTGGAGGTTCGTGATGAAAACGAAAGTTTGTTTATTATATGGCGGGAAATCAGCAGAACATGAAGTTTCCCTTCAGACGGCCAAAGCAGTGACGGAAGCGTTGGATTTGGAAAAATTCGACGTGTATCCGGTTCATATAAATAAAGAAGGGCAATGGATTAAAGGACCGAAATTGGAAAGGCCGGCAGAAAGCGTGGAAGCTTTGCAGTTTTCGCCTCAAAACCAAGAATCCACTCATCCGTTAGCGGCTTTCCTGGAAGGCGGTGAAGAGTTTGATGTGGTCTTCCCGCTTTTGCACGGACCAAATGGTGAAGACGGCACAGTTCAAGGGATGCTTGAACTTTTAAACATTCCTTATGTCGGAAATGGAGTCTTAGCCTCGGCGGCAGGAATGGACAAAGTGATCATGAAACATATATTTGCAGAAGCAGGCCTTGACCAAGTCGATTATGTTTGGTTTACGCGTAGCCATTGGGAAAAAAATCAAGAAGAAACATACGAATTAACGGAAAAAGAAATCGGCTATCCTTGTTTTGTGAAACCGGCCAACCTCGGTTCCAGCGTGGGAATTAACAAATGTTCCAATCGAGATGAATTGGAAAAGGCCTTTAAGGAAGCTTTTCAATATGACCGTAAAATCATTGTGGAACAGGGAGTAAAAGCGAGAGAAATAGAAATGGGAGTGCTTGGGAACGATGATCCGAAATGTTCCGTACCGGGAGAAATCGTTCCTAAAAAGGAATTTTATGATTATAAAGCGAAATATCAAGATAACAGTACACAATTGATTATACCGGCAGAAATTTCTGAGAAAGTTAAGGCAGAGATGGAGCAAATAGCGATCAAAGCTTTCCAAGCTTTAGATTGTTCCGGACTGGTTCGTGCCGATTTCTTTTTGACAGAAGACGGCCGAGTTCTGATTAATGAGGTCAATACGATGCCGGGATTTACCCCCGTCAGCATGTTTCCGCTTCTTTGGAAACATAGCGGTTTAGATTACCCTCAGCTGATTGAAACATTAATTGATTTGGCCATAAAAAGGCATGAGGAAAAACAAAAGATCAAATACACCGTTTAAAAGATCAAATACACAGTTTCATAGAGTGGACGCGGTTTTTCAAAATGCCGCGTCTGTTTATTCCGAGGAAGAAAAGGTGAAGGGAAATGATTGTCAAAACGATTCAACAAGTTGCTGAAATGATGGGAGCACCATATGAACTTTCCCATAAAGACATTGTGATTCAAGGAGTGAGTATTGATTCCCGAAAAATCGAAAAAGGGAATTTGTTTGTCCCTTTAAAGGGAGACCATACGGATGGGCACCGTTACGTCGAAACAGCGTTTCAAAATGGGGCAGCTGCTTCCCTTTGGCAAAAAGATGTTCCCAATCCACCGGAACATTTCCCGATCATTATGGTGGACGATACATTGGAAGCGCTCCAACGTCTTGCCAAAGCATATCGTGATGAACTGTCGATCAAAGTGGTAGGTGTAACCGGAAGCAACGGAAAAACGACTACAAAGGATATCATCAGCAGCCTTTTGTCGAGTCGATACCGCGTTCAAAAAACGGAAGGAAACTACAATAATCATATCGGATTGCCTTTGACGCTGCTTTCCTTAAAACAAGATACAGAAGCAGCGATTTTAGAGATGGGAATGAGTTCAAAAGGGGAAATTGATTTTTTGACGCGGATGGCTCGACCGGATATAGCCGTTATTACCAATATTGGAGAAGCTCATCTGTTAGATTTAGGTTCAAGAGAAGCGATCGCAGAAGCAAAATTTGAAATTATTAACGGCTTAGACAAAAATGGTGTGCTTGTTTACCACGGCGATGAACCGCTTTTGGAGCGACTAGTCCAAAATACGCCTCATTTGACGGTGAAAACGTTTGGGGAATCGGCAAAAAATGATTTATACCCGACAAAAATCCGTCAGACCAATGAGGGAAGCCGGTTTTCCATTAATACAGAACCGGAACGAGAATTCTTTCTTTCAGTGCTCGGTAAGCATAATGTGTTTAATGCATTGGCTGCTATTCTCGTTGCTCGTGAATTGGGGATCTCTTACGATGAGATTGAAGACGGCTTAAAAAAGATCGAATTAACTAAAATGAGATTGGAGCTTGTAGAGGGAAGCAAAGGAGAAAAAATTATCAATGATGCATATAATGCAAGTCCTACCTCGGTAAGAGCAGCGATTGATTTGGTTTCCGAACTTCAAGGCTACGAACGGAAAATTTTGGTTCTGGGCGATATGCTTGAACTCGGTCCGAAAGAAAAGCAATACCATGAAGAGATTGGAAAAGAAATCAATCCACATGCTATTGACTATGTGTTCACCATTGGTGCATTAGGCCAATATATTGCGAAAGGTGCGAAAACCGTATTGCCGGAACACCGCGTTTTCGCTTTTATGGAAAAAGAGAAACTCGTGGAAAAGCTGAAATCCTTGTTAACGGGAAATGAACTGATTTTAGTGAAGGCATCACGAGGTATGAAATTGGAAGAGGTCGTCCATCTTTTACAAGCGTAATGCTGTTTTTCGATGAAAACGGAACGCTTTTATTTGCTTTACGGAATAAAGTCCTTGCTTTTTTCCACTAAGAAGGATAAAGTTATCAGGATGATGGAATTGAATTTTATTCAATGAAATGGTACGATTACCGTAAATTGTTTATTACGCTTTCATGGGCAGCCCCTGCCCATGAGGCCAGGCATAAAATGTAGTTGCACGTCAGTTGCCCGCAAAAGGCCGATTGTTTCAGCGAAAAAGGCTGCCGCTAGTGGGAGTTTCACTTTGTTATTCATCTTTCATATCAATCCGCCAAAGGAGTCGGCATACCAACCGGGGGCCTCCTTTCATTTCCACCATTAAGAGGGTTAGCGATTGTGTACTTCTAGACTATAATGGAAAGTTCAAGCTCATTGCTTTTCGATATCTTTACTCGTATCCGTGTGTAGGAAACTGAGTTAGCGGATAAAAGTGACGCTAAATATCGCTCTTCAGTGGGAAGAGTATTTTTTTGTTTAAGGTGTTTTATTCATGTTTTTTTGAAAAACTAGTTTTAAGACCGTTTCATGTGATTGAAACTTCCATATTTTTTCTTGATTGACTGTTCTCATCCATATCATTTTCATCAAAAGGAAAAATATAAATAAAAGGAATTTATCGTGAAACAATGAAGGCCTTTTTGAAAAGTAAGACGAAAAAAACTGCATATTGTGTAACAAACATTTATTTAGGTTTAAGAAGGAGAAGAGAGAATTGACAAAATTTGTAGAATTAGGTTTGAGTCCAGCTCTATTGAAATCGATTGACCAACTGGGTTTCGAGGAGGCGACTCCGATCCAAGCGGCCACGATTCCAAAAAGCTTAGACGGAAAGGATTTGATCGGACAAGCTCAAACGGGTACAGGGAAAACCGCCGCTTTCGGTATTCCGTTAATGGAAAAAATCGATACGAAAAATCATCATATTCAAGGAATGATCATAGCCCCTACACGGGAATTGGCCATCCAAGTATCAGAGGAATTATATAAGATCGGCTATCATAAACGGGTGCGCATTCTTGCAGTGTACGGCGGCCAAGATATTCAAAGACAAATCCGCGCTTTGAAAAAACAGCCGCATGTGATTGTGGGAACTCCGGGAAGAATTCTTGATCACATCAATAGACAGACATTAAAATTAGACCATCTTCATACGCTCGTTCTTGACGAAGCGGATGAAATGCTCAATATGGGTTTTATTCAAGATATTGAAACCATCCTTTCCCATATGCCGAAAGAGCGGCAAACCCTTCTTTTTTCTGCAACAATGCCGGAACCGATCCGTGCTATTGCCGAAAAATTTATGAAAAATCCGGAATTAGTTCAAGTGAAAGCAAAAGAAATGACGGTTCCGCAAATTGAACAATATTTTATCAAGATTCAAGAAAGAGAAAAATTTGACGTTCTTTCCCGGCTTCTGGACGTACAATCTCCTGAGCTTGCGATTGTATTCGGCAGAACGAAGCGTAGAGTGGATGAATTGACAAGGGCGCTTACTTTGCGCGGGTATTCTGCTGAAGGGATTCACGGGGACCTAAGCCAAATGAAACGCTTGAACGTCCTGAAAAAGTTTAAAGAAGGAAAAGTCGATGTTCTTGTGGCGACCGACGTTGCGGCACGGGGATTGGATATTTCCGGGGTTACTCATGTTTATAACTATGATATTCCGCAAGATCCGGAAAGCTATGTTCACCGTATTGGCAGGACCGGACGAGCCGGAAAAGAAGGAATTGCCATTACGTTCGTATCCCCTAGGGAAATGGGCTATTTAAGAGAAGTAGAACGAACGACGAAAAAACGGATGACGCCGATGCAGCCGCCGACATGGACGGAAGCGCTCATCGGACAACAAAAAGCAGCCGTGAATGAAATTGAGACATGCTTAAATAATGAAAATTTAGAGGACTATCAAGAATTAGCGAACGAGTTGCTGGCACAGTTCCCGCCAAGTCAAGTGGTGGCCGCTGCCCTTAAACTCCTTACAAAAGAACCGAACCGCACTCCTGTCCATATTACGGAGGAAGGGCCGCTGCCAATGAAAAAAGAGAGCAGACGTTCTTTTAATAAAACACAAGGAAATCAACGCAAAAATCAAAGATCGCGCGTGAGCCGAAGAAAATCCGTTCCAAAAGCATAGGAATTCCTATGCTTTTTTGTTTGCAAATATCTGGAGCGAGAAATGCGAAAACGGCTGGTTGCTTTCCGCCATTGTCGTTCTTAATAGGATGATCATTCAACAAGGAGTTTCTTTCGATACAGGATGCCCATGAAGAATCCGCAAGCAAAACCTGCCAGGTGGGAAACAATATTCACTTCGGTTTGAATAAACGTCATCAATAGAGCGATGAGTACAACCGGAAAAATGATTTTTTGATGATGATCGGCTAGCAAAGGGGGCTTCACCAGCAAGAAAGCGGCAAAGGACCCGAATAACCCGAAAATGGCTCCGCTTGAACCGATATGAGAGTAGGTTAAAGGCATAAATAGAAAGGTGGCGGCATTTGCGAAAATCCCGGATAATAAGTAGAGTAATAAAAACTTGATTTTTTTTAACATGATCTCTAAAGGAGGAGCGAATAAAACCAGTGTGATCGTGTTGAAGAAAAAATGGGAGAATCCTCTGTGAATGAAAATGGAGGAAATGAGTCGCCACCATTCTCCATTCGCAATCGCAATATTGGTTCCGGAAAAAGATTGGTAGAAAGCGACAGCAGGGAAAAAAGGAATCCATGTCGCCAAATAAAGTAGAGTCTGAATACCGGCTAATGTGGAAACGCAAGGATAATAACGGATAAAATCTGCCATTCGTTCACCGCGCTGAAACATGGACTTCACCTCTGGTTAAGGGAATGATGAAGTTGGGGCAACAACGAAATGCTTTTCGATCCTGCGTTCCAAAAGCATTTCGATGCAAGATTCCCACATGCTACCTCCATTTATATGCGGCCGGAAATCATTTAGAAGGGACGAACTGTGATGATTATTGGCATTGGTTTAGATATTGTGGAAATGGAAAGGATTGAAACGCTGATTCGTCGTCAACCGAAATTTCCATGTAGAATACTGACTGCAAATGAAATGAATATATTTCAATCTTTATCGCCAAAACGGCAAGCTGAATATTTGGCAGGGCGATTTGCGGCAAAAGAAGCTTTTTCCAAGGCCTACGGAACGGGAATCGGAAAAGAGTTGACGTTTCACGACATCGAAATTCAATATAATGAGAACGGAAAACCGATGATCGTCAAGCCTTTTAAAGAAGGAGTTCATTTAACTATTACGCATAGCCGGGAATTTGCTGCTGCTCAAGTGATCATCGAAAAAATGGGAAAAGATTTTTAAAGTACATATTCCCTATGGTTGTCTCATATATTGGATAACAGCAGGAGAGACAAGATCGAAAAGCCGAGATTGCAGGCAACAGCGCTGGACGAAAGAGGCATAAGTGCCTGTTCATCTTAGGTTATTGAACATCTTCTCTCTCCCTTTCATGTTTAAATGAGACAAAGGGGAAGTGAAAAGAATGAAAAAGAATGTGGCGCTCTTATTCATTGGCTTATTGACAATGATTGTTCTCGCTGCCTGCGGTTCTAAGACAAAAGAGGAGGTTGTTTCCGATCTAAATGAAAAAATCGGCAAATTAAAAGGGTATAAAGCAGAAGCGCAAATGACCTTAAAAGTGGGAGAAGAAAAACAAACGTATAATGTGGAAGTATGGAATAAAGAACATCAATATTACCGGGTAGAACTAAAGGCGGCCAAAAGAGACCAGAGCCAAATGATTTTGCGAAATGATACCGGTGTGTACGTATTAACTCCTGCCCTTAATAAAAGCTTTCGATTCCAAAGTGATTGGCCTAAGAACAGCAGTCAAGCATACTTATATGAGTCGTTAGTGAAAGACATTTTAGAAGATAAAGAGGCGAATTTTAAAGAAACGAAAAACCACTATGTATTTGAAACCAAAACCCGCTATCAAAACAAGCAAATCCTTCCTTACCAAGAAATCGTTTTTAACAAAAAAGACTTAACACCTGTCTCCGTAAAAGTAATGGACACCGACCACAATCCATTAGTCACCGTCAAATTCAAAAATTTGGATCTACATGCCAATTTTGATTCGTCGTCCTTTGATATGAAAAAGAATATGACAGGAGCTCAGCTTGAAGTACCGGTTGCTGCAAACTCGGGTGATCAAGATTTTTCCGTTCAATATCCTCTTGCTGATTTAGAAGGAACAAAGCTGGTGGAAGAAAATGAGTTGTCATCTGATAATGGGAAACGGGTTGTTCTTACCTATGGCGGGAAAAAATCGTTTACGATTGTTCAAGAAAAAGCTCACGCTGTTGAGGCTTCCGAACCAATTGATTTGGATGGTGAAGTGGCGGATCTTGGCTTTGCCATCGGGTCTATAACGGATCACTCGCTCTCTTGGACGTATCAAGGGGTTGACTATACGTTGGCATCGAAGAACCTCACGAAGCAAGAAATGATCAGAATTGCGAGTTCCATGCAAGGAAATCCCGAAAAATAAGAGGGAATACTTTTTCGATTGATAATTTTACCCTATTTAAACAGCGGAAACTCATATGATACAGAAAAGGCTGGCTCAAAAGTCATTTTACTTTTAGGCCAGTTCTTTTTTTGCATTTAAAAATTCGACAATATTTGTCATAATGAAGGGGAGTTTAGTGGAAAGAAGGGTCATGAGTGGATACATCTCAGTTTTACAGGGATACATGGGTTGAAATTAATTTGGATCACATTGCTTATAATGTAAAAGAGGCTTTGCAACTTTTGCCGTCTACAACGGATTTATTTGCTGTGGTAAAAGCCAATGCATACGGTCACGGTGATGTTCAAGTTGCCAACACCGCTATAAAGGCGGGAGCCAAAGGTTTGGCTGTGGCCTTTTTAGATGAAGCTTTGAAATTAAGGAATGCCGGAATCGAAGTGCCGATTTTAGTATTAGGAGCTTCCAGGCCGGAAGACGCCAAGTTGGCAGCAGATCATCGTATATCGTTGACAGTGTTTCAGGAAGAATGGTTGGAAAGAGCGGAACCATTTTTGAATGGCTCCTCGTTAAATGTGCATATGAAAGTAGATACAGGAATGGGCCGAATTGGTGTAAGGACCGAAAAAGAGTTGAAAGCATTGGAAAAACGAATTATGCGTTCCTCTGCCTTTCGATTAGAAGGGATTTTCACTCATTTTGCGACAGCCGACGAAGTAGATACAGATTATTTCCGGAAACAATTTGAAAAATTTCAAGTGATGGTGCAACTTCTGGAACAAAAACCAAAATATATTCATTGCGCGAATAGTGCAGCTACTTTAAGGTTTAAAGAAACATCTCATGCTTTTAATCTCGTTCGCTATGGAATTTCGATGTATGGGCTGTCGCCTTCTGCCGACATCCAATCCCTTCTTCCTTTTGAATTAAAACCGGCATTATCTCTGCATACAAAAATTGTTCATGTGAAAAAGGTGAAGAAGGGAGAAAGAATCAGCTACGGGGGTGTATATGAAGCAAAGGAAGATGAATGGATCGCTACTTTGCCAATCGGCTATGCAGACGGCTGGATTCGCAAGCTTCAAGGCCAAGAAGTGCTGGTTGGCGGGAAAAGAGCTCCTATCGTAGGACGAATTTGCATGGATCAATGCATGATCCGCTTAGATGAGGAAGTGCCCGTAGGAACGGAAGTCGTTTTGATCGGGAAACAAGGCCGGGATGAAATCACGATGGATGAAATTGCGGCAAAGCTTGAAACGATTCATTATGAAATTGGTTGTATGATTTCCCATCGCGTTCCCCGTGTCTATATAGAATCCGGAAAGATTGTGGACGTTTCCAACCCGCTTTTGTCTTCTCACCGGAAAATGTAAGCAGTGAATTTTTTTCTTTGTCAATATAAATGCATAATTTTCGTGTTTTTATGACGATAATAGGTGAAGAATTCATAATTTATCTTTTCGGGCGGCTCAATTGATGGTATCATGGATTTGGTAGTGTAAAGAGACGGTTATTGCAGTGAACGGTGGAGGTGTAGTTCGTGTCTGAATCCAGCACAACGACAGAAATCTTAATTCGATTGCCGCAGCAATTTTTAAACGAATTAGACGGATTTGCTGAGCAGGAAAATGTGAATCGCAATGAATTTATTTATCGCGCCACAAAAGCGTATCTTCGAGAACGCAAAAAGCGTCAAATAAGGGAAACGATGAGACGAGGCTATATGGAAATGGCAAAAATCAATCTTGCTATTGCCTCCGAGGCTATTCAAGCGGAATATGAGGCAGAGAATACGGTAGAACGATTAGTAAGTGGGGGCTAATCCTTTGATTGTTAAGCGTGGTGATGTGTATTTTGCAGACCTTTCCCCTGTTGTCGGCTCGGAGCAAGGCGGAGTGCGTCCAGTACTAGTCCTTCAAAACGACATAGGGAACCGGTTTAGTCCCACTGTAATTGTTGCTGCTATCACAGCGCAAATCCAAAAAGCCAAACTGCCTACACACGTAGAAATTGACGCAAAGCGATATGGTTTTGAGCGGGATTCCGTTATCTTGCTGGAACAAATACGCACAATTGACAAACAACGCTTAACGGATAAAATTTCCCATTTAGATGAAGAAATGATGGAAAAAGTGGACGAAGCCTTGCAAATCAGTTTAGGTCTAATAGACTTTTAAATGAACGCTCCTTGGTTGTCTAAAGGGGCGTTGTTATTTACTCACATTTAAAAACGTTTGCGGTTGCGTGTAAATGCAAAAAAAGCCGTTTATTTGTCGGAAAGTCTACTTTAATAAATTGGCTCTTATCTTTAGAGAAAAAAGATTTTGCCTATCTGCTTCAAAAATCTTCACCTTAACCTTCGTGTAGGTATGTGATTGCCGTCAAGCAAAGCATACTCTGCGGATTTGCAAGGATAGCATTCAACATGAACCCGCCTTTTACTTCCGTTTGTTTTGATCTATTTACCCGATGCACGCATTTCAGTCAGCCTTGTTTGAAAAAGGAAAACCGTTATTCTGAAAATTAGAAATATGACTGAGAATAGTTTATGATTGACTAAAGTGGTTTACATGACAGAAATCAGCAAACTTTCAATAGTACTAAAATGACTCGTTTTATGTTTATAAGCGGATGTAATTATCCGAAAATATAGAAAATTTTAGATAAAATGAAGTGGGGGATTCTCTATTTGTGTTGGAATTTTAGAGTGGGAGAGAAATGGTTTTTCGTTTTTAAACACTTCAAGGAGGAATGATATGAACGTCTTTTATAAGAATTTCATATTATCCATCGTATTATATTTTGTTTTAGTTATTTTTGATTATGTTGAAAATCATACATTCAATTGGACTGAAAACATGATACAATCTTTGTTTTTTGTAGTATTTTTTAGATTGTTTATGTGGTTTTTAGACGGAAAAAAAGCAAAAAACTTGATCTCTTAACAATTAGGGGATTAATATCAAGGTTTTTATTTTTACCCCCGTATGCTGTGTGCCTCATCATTACATTTCATCAAATAGTACGCAAGTTGGGCCGCAATAGATACAGCCTTTTAAACACCCAGTTTTGCAGCTGCCTAACACAGGTTATAGGACTAACTGATAGAAATTCTCCAATTCGGTTTTTGGTTTTTTATTGAGACAGGCGTCTACCTTGGCAACCAGTTATACCATTCATTGTACTTCGATCATTTTAATATCTAAACCTATGAGATATAGCCGAATAAAGAACGGTATGGAAAAAGAGCAGCGATTAAGAAAAGATTGCGTTTTCCATGAGTTAAGAAAATTACGATTCTTATGCGGAGGAAAAGGAGAATTAGGTAGTTGTGGATTGGTTCGACTTGAAATAATTGGATAGTACATGCCTCGAAGTATTTGTTATTCTTTTTACAAATGGCAGATTCATAAGAAATTTTATTGAATGGGGCTTACAGAACGATTCAATAGATGATTTGACATCATCAGATTTTGTGGATATCTTGAACATTTAACAAGAAAGCAGAGGATGGAGTGTCATGGGGCAGCCTTTTGATTATATCGAGATGAAAATACCTGCCAAGCCGGAGTATATAGGAGTAATCCGTTTAACGCTATCTGGGATCGCAAGTCGAATGGGTTTTATGTATGAGGCTATTGAGGACTTGAAAATTGTTGTCAGCGAAGCGATTCTCAATGCAATACCGTATGCGTACCAAGAACAAGGAAAAGGAGAAATGGTCATTGGATTTTCTCTATATCATGATCGATTGGAATTAATGGTGGCCTATAGAGGTCAAAGTTTCCAATCATCTGATTTGAAAAAGGAGATGTGCCATCTTGAACAAAGGGAAGGAGAATTTTTTCGTGAAGGAGGATTAGGATTATATTTGATTGAAACGCTTATGGATGATGTGAAAATCCATCACCAAGAAGGGGTATCCGTCTTTATGACAAAATACCTTAAAAGAGAGCAGGTGGAGAGGGATGCGAAAACCATCTCAACCTAATGAATGTCCTTTTAAACAAAAGGTTATGAAATGGATCGAAGAGTTTCAGCGTCATAAATGCCAAGAATCGCAGGAAAAAATCGTGACGCATTATCATCATTTGGTTGAATCGATTGCACGAAAGTATTCCAAGGGAAAATCTTACCATGAGGACATCGTACAAGTTGGAATGATCGGGCTTTTAGGGGCCATCCGCCGCTATGACCGATCTTTTGGCAAAAGCTTTGAAGCGTTTGCGGTACCAACTATTGTCGGCGAGATCAAACGATATTTGCGGGATAAGACATGGAGTGTTCATGTTCCCCGCAGAATTAAAGAGCTGAGCCCTAAAATTCAATCAACAGTCGAAAAACTGACAAGTGAAATGCAAAGATCACCGCAAATAAAGGAAATCGCTGATTACTTGGATATCTCGGAAGAAGAAGTTTTGGAAGCGATGGAAATGGGGAAAAGCTACCAGACGTTATCCGTAGATCGTACAATTGAAGCTGATTCTGAAGGTGGCACTATGACACTCCTTGATATGGTGGGCAATGAGGAAAAAGGATATGAAAAAGTGGATCAGCGTCTCGACTTGGAAAAGGTTCTTCCTGTGCTGAGCGAAAGAGAATGGAAAATTATACAGTATACGTATTTGAAAAATATGAGCCAAAAAGATGCAGGCGAAAAGCTGGGAATTTCCCAAATGCATGTGTCCCGTCTTCAACGTCGCGCCGTTCAAAAATTAAAAAAAGCCATTCGATCCGAAACGATGAATTCGGAAAAATGAAACCGATCCATAATTGGTGTGTCATTTGCTGCTTCCCAATCTCTTAAAAAATTGGGCATAGACAGTTTTTTTGAACATAGAGATTGGTGAAACCAAAAAAGCATAATTTTTCGTTTGAAACCAATGATAAGAAAGTATTTTTTGAGAGGAATTAGCAGTTTGGTTGATTTTTTCTAAAAAAGAATGACGATGGCGATCACGGGCGAGAAGGGTTCTCTCGTCATTTTTTTTGGAAAAAATTGAATCAATGAGCTGCCAGAGTCCCAACCAACCCCCTACTTTCTTCCTCATTCCGTCTCACCTTATCTGCTAAAGAGGAAATTATGATAAAATGGGAGAACACATATATGATCAATCGAATGTCTATGAGAGCATGTATTAGCTCAACCTGAGGGTTGTTGAATCATCCGACTAGAGGGCAGCTTAATCACTCAACGGATAAGAAGAAGCTTTTGCTGCTCATCGATAGTGTATCGATTGAAAAGGACTTCCTCGATTCTCCATTTGGAAGACTTTTTTGCTTTTTCTAGAAGTTTAGGAAAAGGAGTGAACTCCGTTTTGAACGGAACGAATATGATTGAACAATCGACTGACAGAGAAATGAATTTACTAAAAAAGATAGCTGAAGAACAATCACTAAAATGGAAACAAGTACAAACGGTTATTTCCATGTTGGAAGAGGGCAATACAGTCCCGTTTATCGCTCGTTACCGAAAAGAAGCAACCGGAGCGCTCGACGAAGTTCAAATTCGTTCGATTATGGAAAGATGGGACTACCTTCAGAACTTGGAGAAACGAAAAGAAGAAGTTTTGCGCAGCATTGAAGGACAAGGCAAGCTGACGGAAGAATTGCAGCAAAAGATTTTAGCTGCTGATAAACTGCAAGAGGTAGAAGACTATTACCGCCCGTATAAACAAAAAAGACGGACAAAAGCGACCATTGCCAAGGAAAAAGGCCTGGAACCTTTCGCTCTTTGGCTGCTAAGTTTCCCGGTGACGGGGTCTGTTGAAGAAGAAGCAACGAACTATTTATCAGACGAAAAAGAACTTTTCTCGATAGAAGAAGTCATCCAAGGCGCCAAAGACATTATCGCGGAAATGATCTCGGATGATGCTTCTATAAGAGACTGGATTCGAAAAGAAACATTTCGAAATGGAACGTTAAAGTGTACGGTGAAAGATGCGGAAAAAGATGAAAAAAAGGTTTATGAAATGTACTACGAATATGAAGAACCGGTCATTAAAGCAGCTTCCCACCGTGTATTGGCCGTGAACCGCGGAGAAAAAGAAGAAATTTTGCGGGTGTCGATTCAAACAGATGCGGAAAACATTTTACGCTTTTTGCAGAAAAAGGTCATTCAAAATAAGGAAAGTATATCTGCCCGTTTTGTTCAAGAAGCGCTGGAAGACAGCTACAAACGGCTCATACAACCTTCTATCGAGAGGGAAATTCGCAATCAGTTGACGGAAAAAGCGGAAGACAGGGCGATCCATATTTTTTCAGAAAATCTGAAAAGGTTGTTAATGCAACCACCTTTAAAAGGAAAAACCGTTCTTGGAGTGGATCCGGCTTATCGTACGGGATGCAAACTGGCCGTAGTCGATGAAACAGGAAAAGTGCTTCATATCGGAGTGATTTATCCCCATCCTCCGAAAGCAAAGAAAGAAGAAGCGAAACGCCTTTTTATTGATCTCTTGGAACGTTTTCCAATTGAAGTAGTAGCCATTGGCAATGGAACGGCTTCTCGGGAAACAGAACAATTTGTGGCAGACATTTTAAAAAATATGGAAAAAGATATTTTTTACCTCATTGTAAACGAGGCCGGCGCGAGTGTTTACTCTGCTTCTGATTTGGCACGCGAGGAGTTTCCAGATCTTCAAGTGGAGGAAAGAAGCGCCGTATCGATTGCCAGAAGGCTTCAAGATCCTTTGGCGGAACTAGTCAAAATCGATCCGAAATCCATTGGTGTGGGACAATATCAGCACGATGTTTCACAGAAAAAATTGCAGGAATCCCTTAATTTTGTGGTGGAGACGGTTGTGAATTCAGTGGGGGTAAATGTCAACACTGCTTCAGCCTCTTTGCTTCAATATGTTTCTGGACTTTCTAAATCCGTTGCCAACAATATTGTGAAGTTTAGAAATGAAAATGGCCGGTTTACTAATCGGATGCAGCTAAAAGACATTCCGAGGTTAGGAGCAAAAACGTTTGAACAGTCTATTGGCTTTTTAAGAATTTTAGATGGGGAAGAGCCATTGGACCGGACTCCTATTCATCCGGAAAGCTATCCGCAAGTCCGCCAATTGCTTGAAAAACTAGGATTTACGACAGCTGATCTTGGCACGTCTGAATTGCGGGAAGCGTTGGAACGGCTTTCCATTAAAGATGCAGCTGAATCGTTAGGCATCGGTGAACTGACCCTGAAAGACATTGTCGATGCTCTTATTCAACCGGAAAGAGATCCTCGTGATGAACTGCCTAAACCGCTTTTAAGGAAAGATATTTTGAAAATGGAAGACCTCAAACCGGGCATGGAGCTCGAGGGAACGGTTCGCAATGTAGTAGACTTTGGAGCTTTTGTGGACATCGGAGTGAAGGAAGATGGACTTGTTCATATTTCCAAAATGAAAAAAGAGTTTGTGAAACATCCTCTCGATGTAGTGTCAGTGGGCGACTTGGTTACTGTCTGGGTCGATCAGGTTGACTTAAATAAAGGAAGAGTTTCATTAACGATGATTGCTCCTAATGAGTAGACATGCACCAGAGTGCATTATCGCAGTGTGGGATGTCATCAGTCTATACTGACTTGAGCGGTTTTACGTTTTGCTTCAATTCTCTTTCCGTGTAAAAAAACCAGCATTGGTTCAATAACTTGATTTGGCTTCGGTCTTTTTGCAAAAACGCCATTCGCATTTGATTTTTTAGCCAATTAGGCATATCAAACCCTCCCAGTGTTGATAATCAACCGTCTAAACGGGCCGCAGGACTCTAGCTTTGAAGGCGGGTGCTGCGGCTTTCTTGATGCCATAAGCACAGGATTCTTTTGCGGTCGAAGGATGAGCACGTTTTTTTACCGAGTGGCACGAAATACAGTTTGTATGAAGCGATCAAACGAAGGCGCCGGATGTTGTGACAGAATATGCCAAGCTTAAAATCAAAAGAAAAATCCGGATACTAATAAGTATGCTGAATAGGTTTGTCAAGTTTCCAGAGGGGTGTTGAGGTTGGATAACAAAGAATTGCAGTCTCTAGTAGAGACTATTTCGCAACAATGGTTTGGTAAAGCATTTACTCATAAAGCGCTTTTTAACCCGAGGCTTAGAACTACCGGCGGAAGGTATTTGTTGAATTCTCACAATATAGAGGTGAATAAGAAGCATTATGAAGAGTATGGCTTAGAAGAATTAATAGGAATTATAAAGCACGAGCTTTGCCATTATCATTTACATCTAGAGGGGAAGGGCTACCGTCATCGTGACAGGGATTTTAAAGAATTAATGGATCGCGTGAAAGCGCCTCGTTTTTGTTCCACCTTGACCACTGTTCAGAAAAAGCGCTCGACAAAACAATATATTTATCAATGTCAATCGTGCAAACAAATTTTCAAGCGTATGAGAAGGGTGGATACTAAGAAATTTGTTTGCGGAAAATGTAAAGGGCGACTCTCTTTAATGGAAAGTCATTTTGTAAGGCATTAAACAGAAGACGACTTTCCATTGACTGTTCAAAAGTTTTTTATATCATTTTTGTTATTTTGAAATAACCTGAGGCGGGAATGGAGACAGTAAGTGACAGGGTGTAATGGAACCAACATAAAATTTGTTGCAAAGTGATGGTGGGATCCTAAATAGAATGCCCATTTGAAGAACATGGTAATAAAAAAATTTTTCATTTTATGCTTGACTTGTTAAATATAGGTCATTATAATATGAAGAGTCGACAAGCTAATAAGTTATTTCAATTGTTCCGCAGTAGCTCAGTGGTAGAGCAATCGGCTGTTAACCGATCGGTCGTAG
>ERZ1673783.6-NODE-6-length-138828-cov-22.383331_pt1 | contig 138828 bp, 136 predicted proteins | sample MGYA00580133_ERZ1673783 | MGnify/ENA primary metagenome ERZ1673783 (study PRJEB41219, sample SAMN04549595) | soil metagenome | isolation source: soil | place: USA: Texas, Big Bend National Park | collected 2009-03-17 ...
ATCCGCTTTCATTGTTAGGGAGAAAAAAACTGCCCACAAATACTTGACTCAATCTCGCAAATAAGATAACGTTTACTTATTTCAATCGAATCATATATAATAAAATTAAGAAAATAAACTCAAAATATCCCATATCGCTTTTTTCACCTGTATAGATGGATCATCCTTCAATAAACAAGGGGGTTTTCGCCTATGACAATAAAAGTGGAAAACTTAAAAGTAAATTTCAAAACATTAGAGGAATTCACTCAATTTAAAGAATATGGGCTTCAAGAACTTTCCATGCTGGAAGAATTGGAATATTCCTTAGTAGAAGACGCAGCGGCTTCTCCTTTTTACGGAATCTACTTTGGAGACAAATTGGTTGCACGCATGTGCTTATATGTGAAAGACGGCCACTTGGATGGCGCCATTCAAGAATATGATAAGCATTTGGAAATTTGGAAATTAGAAGTGCTTCCACAATACCAATTTAAAGGGTATGGACGAATGCTTGTGGACTATGCCAAACATTTCAATTTGCCGATTGTGACAAGACCTCGTGTAAAATCACAAGATTTTTGGGTCAAAATGGGGTTCCAATCATTATCTGAAGACTCTTCCCGCCTTGTCTGGATACCCGATTCCATCAGCACAAAAAAAATAAGCTGATGAAAAGAAAGACGGATCAAGTGTTTCCCGGTTGATCCGTCCTTTTTTCATTTCGACGTTTAATTTCTTTCATCTACCGCTAATTTCCTTGCTCTTTCCATAATATACAGAAGCGAACGATAATCCTCTTCCAATTGATCATATTTTGTTTTCAGCTGTTCGAATTGTTTTTTTTCTTCATTCAATTGCGCCGTCAATGCCTCTATTTCCCTTCCTAGCAATTGTTTTTCTTTTACAACCTGATCATATTGGTCAGCCTTCTTTAGCTTTTCGGTCAAATAAACAATGATTTCGTCAGCCGTTTGTGTATCATTGCTTTTTAAATTAGAATTTTCTAAAGAATCGGTGCCTGCCTCATTTTCTTGCAAAAATTCTTTTTTTACTTGTTTTCGTTGTTTTTTGGCCAGTTCGATTCCCGATTGATATTGTTTCCTTACATAAGAGTTCCAACGAAAGCCACAAGCAGCGGCTGTTCTGGAAAGCTTTTTGCCAACTTCTTCAAAAGCCTTTAATTGCGTGCTTCCGTCACGAATATGCCGCAATACCACCTCCGCCAACAAAACATCTTCATCTTGAGTCCATGCATCTTGACGCATTGCAGACAAGTCTATCCCCCCACTATCAGTTTATAGAACCTTAAAAACCGCAAAACCGGCTCTAAAAGTTTTTCCTTCGTAAAAAGCCGGTAGTAGTTCCGCTTTATAGTAATACATATGTTGGTAGTAGAAGTGATAGACTGTTTCACGTTCAAATTTCTTTTTTATTTTGAAAAGATAAGACCTGCACATTTTTAATCTGTTTTTCGTTTAAACAACCGGGAAGTAATTTAGCATGATTTCAAAAGCTAAGTCACACCCTGAACACGTCAAAGAGTAAAGGAGGTCAGGAGTTTTTATTCCACATCCTTCCAAAACCTTTATCACTGAGAACATTTTTCGTTGAAAGCGAACCAGTCATTAACGGATCATAGAGCTCTCTTTGCAGCCATGCAAAAAACGCGAAGGATAAACTTCCTTCGCGTTTTTTGAAGATTATTTATTCACAACTTCTTTTCCTTTGTAAGTTCCGCATGATGGACATACACGGTGAGCAAGTTTCATTTCACCGCAGTTTGGGCATTCTACCATTCCTGGTACTTGCAATTTATAATGAGTACGACGTTTGTTTTTTCTTGTTTTAGATGTTCTTCTAAAAGGTACTGCCATTTTTCCCACCTCCTTACAGAGAGCTATAATCTATGAAGGCCAGAATAAGCTGGTTCTTCTCGGTTTATTTGTCATCAGCAAAAAGATCAGCCAGCTTTGCCAAACGTGGATCTATTTTTTCACTCTCTTCTTGAAGAAGTTGATCCTCCGTCAACAGCTTCCAATCTTTTCCTGATGGAAGTTCTTTCTTCTTCGCATCTTCACTAATCACTTGCAATGGCACTTCTGCCAATAACATTTCCTTTATGACAGGCAACAAATCCAGCGTATCCCCTTGAACCTTATGGACATCTTCATCTTCCCAATCCTGTCCGGGCCATTCTTTCAAAACGTATATCTCGGTTGAATCGATCGCAAACGGGTACGGTACATCCACCAACGTCCGAGCGCACGGAAGAATAAATTGACCCGTGACATGAAGATGAAACGTCACTTTTTCTGAACTTATATCAGCTCTTCCCGTAATATGTACGGGGGAAAGATCGCGGATTTGTTCATCCATTTGTTTTAATTCCGGTATCTCTACCGTCTCGTCAATGATAAAGTCATCACGATTTTTTCGCAATTGTGCAATGGACCACTTCAAAAAAATCACCTCAAGGCAACAGAAATAATTATATATTCCCCTTATATGATTGTCAACTTTTTTTCTTTACAGGATAAAGAAAACTATTCTTAGTATACCACTTTTTCATCTATTATCTTCTTTTTGTTGATCCATCCATCCTTCCCCGCTAGAATGAAAATAACAATTTGCTTTCAAAGGATGAGAAAACATGAAAAGTGCTGGAATTGTGGTTGAATATAATCCTTTTCATAACGGCCACCTGCATCATATTTTGCAAACGAAACGAATAACAGGCGCTGAAGTGCTGATCGCCGTGATGAGCGGCCATTTTTTGCAAAGAGGGGAACCGGCACTCCTTTCCAAATGGGCGAGGGCAAAAATGGCCCTGCATTCCGGAGTTGACCTTGTCGTGGAGCTCCCTTATTATTTTGCCACTCAGAAGGCCGAAACCTTTGCTTTCGGAGCCATTGCTCTTTTACACGAGCTCGGTGTGGACAGTTTTTGTTTTGGAAGCGAATCAGGGGATATCAAAACGTTTGAAAAAACGGCCAACTTGTCGGAAGAACAAAATGAACAGATTCAAAACGAAGTACAAAAATGGATCAAAACGGGCATAAGCTACCCAAAGGCTCAATCACTGGCCATGAAAAATGTTTTAAAAGACGTTTCTCTTTTAGATACGTCCAAGCCCAATAATATTTTGGGCCTTCAATACATCAAAGCAAGGAATCGGCTGTCACCGGACATGAAAGCGTATACGATCTCTCGCAAAGGAGCAGGATACCACGATAAACAACCTAGCAAGTCGATAGCAAGCGCTACCGGGATTCGCCATTCTATTTTTCATCCAAATGGTGTTCGGTTAGACGGTGTAAAACCCTATGTTCCGAACACGACCTTTACCGAATTAAAAAAATATCTTTCCACTTTCGGAGTTCTCCATCATTGGGAATTGTATTGGTCCTATTTGCAATATCAATTGCTTTCTGCCAAGCCGGAAGAACTGCAGTCGATCTACGAAGTGGAAGAAGGAATTGAATATCGGCTGATCGAGGCGGCCCATCAATCCACTTCTTTCCAACAGTTTATGGAATCCGTCAAAACAAAGCGATATACATGGACACGCCTGCAACGAATGTGCGTACATATTTTAACTCATGCTTCAAAAGAACAGATGGCGGCTGAATCAGACTATCCTTCCTATATCAGAGTGCTAGGGATGACATCAAAAGGGCGGGAATATTTAAGAAATGTAAAAAAAACATTACAGATTCCATTGATCGCCAAGGCGTCCGCTTATCGGAATCTGCTGACAGCTGATATAAAAGCGACTAATATTTTCGCAATGGGATTGCCTTCAAACAAACGTTCAGCGCTGCTTAACAGCGATCTTCTCTTTTCCCCGGTCATCATCCCTTAATTGGTTATAACTTCACCAGAAATGAAGAGACAAACAGAAGATGGAATGAAAAACAGGTTTCCTTTTTTCGTTTGGAGGGTTTGTTTTTGGCCCTGCTCCAAAACGATGAGGCATCCCGGTTCTCGTTCCATTTTTTCGTATCTCATCATTCCTTTGGTTTTAGTTTCTGCAAATAATCAAGGGCATCATCCAACGTTTTGACGGGAACAATTTTCATATCCGTTTTCGTATCTTTTGCCGCCTTTACCGCTTCTTGATAATTCGTTTGTATTTCCGGGTGCTTCTTCTTCCATTCTTTCGGGATTGGATCATTAGGAGCGAAAAAGATATCCGCTCCAGCTTTTTCAGCGGCCACTACTTTATAAGCAATTCCTCCAATTCGACCAACGGTTCCGTCCGGAGAAATGGTCCCTGTACCAGCAATTTTATATCCTTTTGTAATATCTTGTTTCACTAACTGATTATAGATTTCCAAACTGAACATGAGTCCTGCAGAAGGTCCGCCAATGTTTTTCGTGTTGATCGTCACTTTAGGATGAGTGGTTACTTTTATATCGTCCATTAATCCTATTCCAATGCCAGTTTTATGTTTCTGCATAGGGAATTTCATTGTACTGATCGGTTTTGTGATTTGTTTTTCTTTGCGAACAAAAGTGACTTTCAACTGTGTACCCGGTGGTTTAGATTGGACATATTTCATAAATTGCGAGGATGAAACTAAAATCCTGCCGTCTACCGCAATAATCCTATCTCCTGGCTTTAATACCTTTTCTGCGGGCATATCAGGAAAAACATCCAACACATACACCCCTTTAAAGTCAGTACGATACGGCCGTTTGATTTTATGAAAAGCGGCCATGATCGCATTATTTTTTGAGCTGTTCATATCATATAGTTGGCGGACATTGTATTCTTCATCTGTTTCCTCATCGCCAAACAATTCTTTTTCCGGGATAATGTCATACTTGCGAATAGAAGCCAACAAATAAATCGGAAGAGTGGCTTTTACAATCTTTACTGTAGTTAACATCAGTTCTCCTTTTTCCTTTGTCCCGCCTTCGACCTTGATGACCGAATCCAGTTCATGGGCGATTCCCGGCTCCGTAATATAATATGGAAGAGGGAAAAATAGCACTGCAGCTAAACATAATCCTGTTATAAATAAAAAAAAGTATGACTTTTTAGTTCGTTTCACCCTCATGGTTCTCCTTCCAGTCGTCTATAATAGTTAAAATTTCAGGAATCTTTTTGCGGGCTTCATTTTCACCTGCTTGAATAATTTCTTGGATATTGGTAAAACTTCGCGAATTGAATTTTTCTACTGGTGGTTTGATCATGAGATGTGATTCTACCGTACGATTTTCCATCGCTTCTAGCTGTAAAATGTCGATGCTCTGAATGATGACGTCATAAATCGTCGAAATATCCGTCCCTTTTTTCACTCCCGACACATCAACCCCGATGATAATATCCGCCCCCATTTCCTTTACTACCGAAACAGGGACACGATCGACCACCCCACCGTCCACCAATAGTTTACCGTTCCATTTTTCTGGGACAAAGATTCCGGGAATGGAAATGCTCGCCCTTACGGCATCCGCTACAGGACCTTTCGTGAATACCACTTTTTCTGCTTGCTTCAAATCCGTGGCGACAATCGCAACGGGCAACATTAAGTCTTCAATATTTTTGCCATGAGTCAATAAACGAATCATGTCTTTGATTCGATTGCCCGCAATCAATCCCATTTTAGGGACAGTAAAATCTAAAAAGAACTTTTTCCGAAACGCTAAGGAAAACTTGCTTAATTGCTCCATACTGTGGCCCGCACCATAAAAACTCGCGACAAGAGCACCCATACTGCTGCCTGCAATCATATCTATAGGAATGGAAGCCTCTTGAAATGCTTTTAATACCCCCACGTGGGCAAATCCCTTTGCTCCCCCGGATCCGAGAGCAAGACCGATCTTAGGTTTTGCCAAAACTTCTCCGACCTCCTTTTCTATCAGTTTCCACATTTCCGGTATTTCTTTTTCGGCTCAACTCATTTGTTATCATATGGTCTATTTCAAAAACGTATGAGTATATTGAATTATCAGGACAAGAATTTCACGGCAGTCATCTTTTTCCCTATCTTTTTACCCTTCCCTGCCATTTAAGAGCGAAACTTCAGATAGGAGGTACAGAACTTGACCCCTTCCAAATTAAAAACGGCTGTTTTAGCGCTAATGGCGACCATCTTTACGTTTTCTTTGATTGCGTTTCCAGAAGAGGCGTTTGAAGCATCCATTAGAGGATTAAATATGTGGTGGGAGGTAGTATTTCCTTCCCTGCTTCCATTTTTTATCATATGTGAAATGTTGATCGGCTTTGGAGTGGTCAAATTTATCGGTGTCTTGCTAGAGCCATTAATGCGCCCTTTGTTCCGCGTACCAGGTGCCGGTGGATTTGTCTGGGCGATGGGAATTGCATCCGGATTTCCAGCAGGGGCAAAACTGACAGCCAGGTTGCGCCAGGAAGGACAGCTGACTCGAAATGAAGCAGAAAGGTTAGTGTCTTTCACGAATTCTTCAAACCCGTTATTTATTTTTGGAGCCGTTTCAGTAGGATTTTTTTATAATCCCCATCTCGGCGTCATTCTAGCTCTCTCTCACTATTGTGGGAATTTTCTTGTTGGTTTAACCATGAGATTTTACGGAGAAGACCGGAGAGAAAAAAGAACAAAGAATAAGCAAACCTCTCTTTTAAAAGCAGCGTTTCACGCCTTGCATGAAACAAGAATAAAAGAAAACAGACCGATCGGAAAACTATTGGGAGATTCCGTTATGTCATCCATTCAAACTCTTTTGATGATCGGCGGATTTATTATTTTATTTTCCGTCGTCAATAAGCTATTGTACCTTCTACATATTACGTCTTTTGTCAGTCAAATCGTTCAAGCCATTTTTTCCCTGTTCGGGCTGTCTGCAAGCTTAAGCATCCCTTTTATATCAGGATTGTTTGAAATTACGCTTGGCAGCCAAATGATCAGCCAAGTCCCCCACGTACCGACGATTGAACAAGCAGTCCTTGTCAGCTTTATTCTGGCCTTTAACGGATTTAGTGTTCAAGCACAAGTGGCGAGCATCTTGGCGCAAACGGATATACGCTTTAAACCCTTTTTCTTTGCTCGTTTGCTTCACGGCATTTATGCTTCGACGATTGCTTTTTTGCTATGGCCGCTTTTATACGAGCACTTTTTCAAAAATGGAGAAACCCTTCATTCCCTTCCGGTTTTCAGAAGTGGAAGTCAATCCATGTCTTTGCTTCACTGGTTTGAAAACAACGGCCCCTTCATCACCATTTGCGCACTAGTGATCTATTTATTTCTCTACGCTCGCCGTTCTTTTCCTGAACGAATACGTTAAGGCAAAGCCAGCCATTACGGAGGGATATCCCTTCCGCAATGGCTGGTTTTGTTCGCTACTTTTGACCGTTGTGCAATTTTTTGAATTTCTCCTTTAACGCCTTCTCTACCTCTTTTGGAACAAGAGCCGAAATTTCAGCATTATATTCTGCTGCTTCTTTAATAATGCTGGAACTCAAAAAGGAGTATTGGTTGTTTGTCATCATAAAAAAAGTCTCAATATTTTCATCGAGAAATTTGTTCATCGAGGTGATTTGCATCTCATATTCAAAATCAGAAACAGCTCGGAGGCCTCTTAGAATGACATTGGCATTGACGCTTTTGGCATAATCTACAAGCAAACCATGGAAAGAATCAATTTCCACATTCGGTATATGTTTTGTCACTTTACGGATCAATTCCATCCTCTCTTCCACTGTAAACAACGGTTTTTTTGCAAAATTGTGAAGTACCGCTACATATACCTTATCGAATACTTTTGCTCCTCTTTGAATGATATCCAGATGACCGTTTGTAATCGGATCAAAACTCCCTGGACATACGGCAATCCTAGTCATGTCTAATCCCCCTTTTCTTCTGTGTCCTCTGTCATTCGATAAATGGTGACCCCAATGATTCCATAAGTCTCATGTTTCCATTGCCGAAGATTTCCTGATCGGGCAGGGAGCGTGACTTCTTTACTGTGTTCACAAACGATAAAGCCATTTTCTTTTATGTATCCATTATTAAAAATACTCAAAAGCTCCTCCAATTTTTGTTTTCTATAAGGTGGATCCAAAAACACACCATCAAATCGGATTCCCCTTTTCTTTAGAACTTGCAAAGCTCGAAAAGAGTCATTTCGATATACTTCGCTTTGTTCCCGGAAACCACAAAAGTCGATATTGGCATGGATAGTCTGAATCGCTTTTGAATCTTTATCGACAAAAATCATTTTTTCGAATCCCCGACTTAAGGCTTCTATGCCTAACCCGCCGCTCCCTGCAAACAAATCTAGACCAATACCTCCGGAAAAATATGGTCCTACCATATTAAAAATCGCTTCTTTTACCTTATCGGTAGTCGGTCGAGTCGATTTTCCGGGAACAGCTTTCAATTGTTTTCCTTTACAAATTCCAGAAATAACTCGCATGTTTACTCACCATTGTTATAAAAATTCTTTCTCATGGTAACATAATTTGATTATCATCGCCACTAGGAAGCGTTTTCATTATCATTCTCATTGTTTCTTTTGGCAGATGCTTTCCATTCTTTACGTATAAATCGAAAGAAAACGGGAACAATAAAAGTGACAGCACCAAAAAGGAAGGTGTTGTCAACCGCGGAGAAGACTTACGTTTCCCCATAAGTTCTTCCTCCGGTTTCTCCTCTCCCTTTACCTTCTGTCCTTTTACTAGGAATTAGAAGGGCCCTGCAGGAAATCCTGCAGGTTTTTTTCTGTTAACATTCTGCCGTCGATAAGCGCTCATAGTATTCTTGATGGACGTTTTCAACAAATATTTTTCAAATTCCTAAAACTAGCAAATTGTCCGCTTTTCTTGAAATCTCCGCGCTTTTCTCCTTTTCTCTTTTTTTGGATTCATCGTTTCTCCTCAGATTGTCATGTTGAGCTCTATAAGCAGTCGCGCTACAATGAAAGAGAATGACAACGAGAACGGAGGATGAAGATGATTCAACGATTTATTGAACTAGGAGAAGGCTATTCCGATCTATATGAATTAATTGAAATTGCGAAATCCAATCAGCACCGCTTAGCTCATTTAATGGCTTTCCACACGACCATTGATGACCGTCCCGCAACGTCCCTTGTCGTCGTATTGAATCCAACAGAACGAGGCGAGTTTCAGCCTTTGTATATTTGCAGAGAAGGCATTCCTCATCCTAGTCATAAATCTTCTCAACGATGGAATGATTTTAAAAGTGCGGCGACCTCGCTTGGGAAGGAAATCATTGAGTTAGATGTAAAACCGTCCACATTTTTTGCCGAAAAAGAACTGTTTTATCAATATCTTATCGGCATTTTGCGGATGAATCGCTATATTCCGCCTCTTCAATAAAAAATAGAAACAGGAAACCAAGAAAGACCTCGTTCAAAAGGCTTCTATGTATCTTGGAATTTTTTCTCTGCAGCGAATGCTGCAAAAAACGGATCGATGAATTAAAAAAGGGGAGGACTTCCCCTTTTTTCCCTTTATAAGCCTATCTTATAATCATATTCTTTTGCTTTATCCGGTTTTGAGTTTTCGAATTCCGTTTTTAAAAAAGGTTTAAAGGAAGGCTCTACTTTTTTGACAAAGGGTAATGTGGATATTTTTTTCATGCAGTCTTCTATTTCATCTTGGTTGCAGTACACAACCGCATACTTCATTTTTTTTGAGACATAATGGACATTTCCATATCTTCTTAACGTCTTGGCTTGTTTTAAACTATAGAGCCAAACGATCATCGCTTGTCTTGCTGTAAACATAGCATCTCCTCATTTTTCAGAATATTCACATTCAGTCTATCATAGTTTTTTACTGCAATCAATGTTCTGGGCGCCTGTTTAAGGGATTCAAAAAGCAAAGCACGCGTTTGTTGCTTTGCTTTTTTGAAAGTATGAATTTTACGCAGAGCAGCTGCAAGCTCCTCCTGAACCGCACCCGCAACCAGATGATTTCTCGAAAAAGGGGTTACCAACCGGTACTTTAATATGCGGTGACACGGAATGAGCAATCAACAGGCTGACCTCATCCAATAATTGTTGCAATGCATTTTCCGCTTTCCGAAAATTTGCGACATTTTCATCCAGATCCATTTCTCTTTTCGCTTCACGGATATTTTTCATCACATCCGCATAATCAGGATGATAGCGGCCAAAGCGCTGTACTTCTTCATATCGTTCTTTCAACCTGGAAAAGCGGTTGATTTTTTCTTTAGTAGATGGAGTTGTATATAGTCGATCGTAACACTTTCGATATTGTTCGGCGATATCAGATTGAACAATCATCTCAGCCAATTTCTCGGCTTCTTCTATTATTTCAATCGTTTCTAATGTTGCAGCAAGCAATACAGCTCACCTCCGTGCCTTCATTTTATCACGTTTTTTGGATGGAAGGAAAGAATCAAGGCACGGTCACATAAAATTGCTTTCTTAATCCTAAAGGATGATTGTTAGTATCCTTTATTTCGATATTGATTAAATGTGTGCCGCTAGGAAGCGATTCGATTATAAAAGCGGCAGTTCTGTATTCTCCGTAGCGAACGCCATCGATGGAAACAACTGCTTTTCCCCGCTTTTTTTGATTAGATTTTGTCATAAAAGTAATATCAGGAACAAAGCATTCCACATAAAGATCATTTGATCGTACGACATGGCGGACAACAAACAGAGAAGGATTCTTTTGTCCGGCGGCCTTTGCCGACTGTTCTAACGAATGTGTTTTCGAAACATCCGGATTTTGCTGGCAAGAAGCAAGAATGAAAATGAAGCAAATGAAAACGATTTTCTTCATAAGAATCGTACAGGATCCCTCCGCTTGAGTTTGCAGTGGTCCACTACGTATGGAGGAACTATATGGATTTTGCATTCGCAAAAACACTTCCTGTACTTCCTCCCTTCTAGTTATTGAATTCGTTAACATAGACTCTTAATTTTATGGCATTTTTTTATGGCATTTTTCATCCTCTGGACATTGGTTGCATTGAGGAAGTTCGATAAAGAAAACCGTTGAAGAGCTTTTTCAACACGAAAAACGAAATGGTCCAATTTAAGTTTGATTCAAGTCAAGATGACAACTGTATCTTCAGCCGTCGAGCTGTTCGTTTGTCTTCAAAGTGACTGGATGTAAACAAATTTACTCTCTTTATCGGACAACGGAAAACAATCATTCAGTGCAAGAGAAGATCCCTTTATTTCCCCTGACAAAGCTTTAACCGTCTAATCTCTTCCCTTCTTTTCCAATCAAAATGGCATCGATGATCATAATGAGTGCTTTTTTTATAGTTTTTACCAGCGATCTTCATTTATACAAAAAAGTTGAAAAGCTTTTCCGCAGTTGTTTTCTCTTACCAAGTAAACGTTTCGTTAAAACTCCATCATTTTCATTTTGGTGTATGACGACAGCAGGATCCGGCAAAATCATAAAAATAAAGAATGGAATTCCATTCACTTTCAGACATTTGAACGATCCAAATAAAAAGAACCGTTATCACTCCGCCGGTTCTTGGTTTCCATTATTCTGGATGGATGGCAGCATGCCCATCATCATCTTTGCTATTTGAATGCCGTTTGAAAATTTTTCCATTTGATGAGGGATCGTCCTTTTAAAATAATGAAGCGATTGAATCTCAAATTTTTCTAAATCCTCAGGTCTGCGGCTTAAAATTCGGTACCATTGCGGTTGTTCCCTCAAGAATTGCCTCAATTCACTTCTGGAATAAATATAATCAGCTATTTCTTTTCTCACAAACGTTCCCTCCTTTTTCTTCTAGTCTTTTCGAAAACCGAAGAAAGATTGTTCCGGTCTGTTGGGAGATTGTTTTGGAGATGGGGTTGCAGAAGAATTAGTTTGAAACTGCGCCAACAAATTTTGAAGCGCACCTATGGCCTGATTCATATGATAGAGATGCTCCTGAAGCTGATTGGGATCTATTTTTTTCAGCGATGTAAAAATCGTTTCCGTCCACTTGGAACTTTTTTGCTTTTCCGATTCCGAACTCTCAGCAGCCTTCTCTTTATATTTGTCCCAGAGAGGATCTTCTTCCCCGAGCAGATACCATTCCTCAAAAAATTCTTGGAGGGTTTTATCCTTATTGTTGACTTCCTGAATAATTTTCGGGTGCGCTTTGACAAATTCTTTAAATTTCAATACTTGAGGATGCAGCTGCTTTTGGCCCAAGGACCCATCACCTCCTGTTTTTCCCATTTACTACATCGTATGATTTTCACTTAAAAGAGTGATTCTCAAGATTTCTATCTCGTGATAAGATAGAAAAACAACAGTAAAACTTTTTCAGGGGGGATCGCTCAAAATGAAAGAATCATTGTTCCAGTTATTTCAACAAGTAATAGAGAAAACAAACGAAAAAGAAAAAACCATTCTTAAAGAGCTGTTGGAAAGATATGAGAATTATATCGGTTCCGATGAACCTTATTTAGGAAGATTGCTTGGAATGCAAAAAAACGTAACCGATTCCAATTGCGAAATTACGATACCTATTTCTGAAATTATTCATAATCATTTAGGTATCGTTCACGGGGGGATTACGGCAACTCTTTTGGACAGCGTGATGGGAACAATAGCAAGCCATGTTGCCCCTGATGGTCATGGAGCGGTCACTTCCAACTTAAACATTCATTATATCGCCCCAGGGAAGGGAGATAGCCTTACCGCCGTTGCAAACGTAATACATAAAGGCACAAAAACGATTGTAGTAGAAGGGGAAGTCTATCTGGACAATAGAAAAAAAATTGCCCACGCTACTGGGACATTTTTTATCGTCAAGATTCAATAAAACGAAAGCGTTTTAATTAGGGAATCATCAATGGGAAAGAAAAAGAGGAAGTTTGCAATATACTTCCTCTACCATTTTTCTTTTTGAATAAAATCCTGTGTATAGTAAGTTTTGTAAACCCCGACTCCTAAGTGCGAATAATTTTTCTCCAGAAGTGCTTTCCGATGGCCTTCCGAATTCAGCCATCCTTGTACAGCTGCAGGACCGTCAACGTAATGGGCAGCAATATTTTCACCCGCCATCTGATAAGGAATCCCTGCTGCTTTTAAACGCATCGCTAGATCTCCTTGTGACGGTGAATCATGCGAAAAATAATTTTTATCGCTCATTTCTTTACTGTGCCCGAACGCGACATTTGCCGTTTTTTCATCCCACTTCAGCGGCTCTAAATGAAACTCTTTTCGTATCATATTCGTTATATCAAAAATCTGTCGTTGCTCACCTTTTTCGATCATGTTCCATTGACCAGCCGTCGGATTCGGCCATTCAGGAAGTTCTCCTTGGTATATCAGCTCATACGGTTTTTGGCGAAGCAAGATTTCTTCATTGACAAATCGTACACTGGATAGCGTCCCTGAAAATTTATCCAAATACAATTGAGCGTAAATCCCCCCCATTTTTACTAACGGCTGAAGGTTTAAATCCTCTTCCGACAGTTCAAATCGATAATTCCCCGCACTAGTTTTAATCACGATTTCAGGATTCATGGAATAGGTTCGAAAAATATCGTCGATCCGTTGTCCAATTTTAAACGGCTGTACGTTTGCATCATGGCCAATGGCATAGACAGCAACCACCTTATTTTGTTCGACGCCAAATTGTATATACGAATTTTGATTTTGATAAATCCACCAATGATACCCGTATTGCGTTGGATCGATGCGGACCGGTTTCCCAAATTTAGAAATGACTTGCTGTTCGGATTTTCCGATAAAAAAAGCTAAACTTTCTTTCGGCAATTTTTCAGCCACATGTGTTTCTTGTGATCGTTTCTCTTCGCTTCCTTTCCATTTAAGAGAGTTGTCTTGCAGCGGCGGCTGTAAAAATCCCCAGTTCTCAGCATATTGATTTAAGTAAACTCCCATCACCAGAATGATGCTCAAAACCACAAGGACTCTCAAAATCGTTCGCAATCATTTCCCTCCTTCCAATTCTTTCAAGCTTGCAACAAGTAATCGTTCGGATGCCAGCCTTCATAACCAAGCCGTCTATCGAAAATCCCACTTTCGCTTTTGTGAGACTTTGCTTTTGAAACTCGTCACAATCAAATATCATTATCCCGAACTAGTTGTCCTCAGTCGTGCAGAAAAGAACATTATAAAGAGACGTTTCGCTTGTTCCAAACATTTACGGATATTCTTTTAATCACTAGAATCATACATGATCGCATTCGAAAAATCTACGTCTATTGTTCCACATTCAATGCAGAGAAAATCATTCATAAAATATTTTATGCGATAGAAAATAAAAAAGATGGATTGAATAAATGTCTTGGATATATTTGCAAGCAGAATTTTTTTCGACTATTATAAAAATAAGATGATGGACTTTTCGCAATTTTCTTTAAAAATCTTTTTTGGGGGGATTTGTCCATGAAATTTGAAAATGTTGGTTTAGAAAAATACAAAGCAGATTTAAACCGCTTGGACGAAATTATGGAAGAACATCGATTGATTCGTGCGGGACAGTGGGACTATGATCGTGTCACATACGATCGTAAATTTGAATTAAAAGAAGGCGTATATTATCTTCGCGTCCAAGGATATGCTGTGGAAGGCGATGTGGGGGCTCATGATGCCGTCATTCAGTTAATGACACCCATTCTTGGAAAACATTATTATCCGCACGGGATAGAATATGGTGACGACGAATATTATCCCGAATATTTGGTGAAAGAATGTGAATCCGTTCTTTCCGCTGTCAAAAAAGAGATTGAATCTTTCGCCGTGTAGAAAAAGCGCAAAGCCAACCTTCAGTCGGCTTTGCGCTTCTTTAGATTTCAGCACCTAAATAATGCTCAATACCCCAAGATCGCTTTTAGCATCGAAGTTGTTTCGCCGCCTTTGTAAAATACGTAAAGCAGCAAATACACTGCAATCCCCGTAATCGCTGTGAAAAACCAGATAATGCTCGTAACAGGTCCTATTTTCCGATGTTTTTCAAATTTGCTTTTGTAGCCAAGCCAAAGGGTAACAGCTCCAAAAATCCCCCCGATTGTCGCAAGGAAAATATGGAAAATCAAAAAAATCGTATAGTAAACTTTCACATTAGCGGGACCGCCGAATGCTGTGTTGCCAATAAACAAAGTTCTGCTTAAGTAAATGATAAAAAAGGTCAACGCAAAAATGGCGGCTGCCGTCATCAATTTTTGATGAGTATCTCTTTTTCCTTGTACAATTTTGATCCAACCGATACCGATTAGTACGGCACTTATGACAATGCAAGATGTGCTAATGGTAGGTAAAATAGGAAGCGTCATTTCCTTTCTCCTCTCTTCTTAACCATTTTACTATTTTACTATGTACGTAACCATTCTCATTTCTATTTAGGACTATGACAAAACTCGGGGAATGAACCGGATGATGTTTCGTTCCATCCGTTATGTTTTTTAAACCGGGAATTTTTTATGGTTCCATAAGAAAGGCTCCTCTTAAAAAGAACAGACTCCCATCTTGGGAATCCCCTTTCCGATTGAGCTTATTTCATTTAAGCTACCATTTCGTTTGGTGCTCACGAAGAGAAGCTTCCGTAATTTGATCGGCTTCAAGCTGTTCTTTTCGGTACCAATCAAAGAAAATTCGGGCCAGCACAATACCATAAACAACTTCTTGTATAATTTTCATTAACACTCCACCAAGCTGCTGATCTTCGATTACCGGCAAATTGGAAAACAGCTCAGGGCCGGAAAGTTCCAAACCATTGAGAGTATTGGTCGGAACGCACAATTGCATCGATTGCAGCCAAGAAGACGGATCGCTGTACGTGTTATATAGTGGATGGCCGGAAAAAATAATCAATCCGCAAGCAGGGGTCAAAAGTACGGCATCAGCGATTAAATATCCGACCTTGCGTAATCCGCTCAAATTCGAATGTTCGGGCAAATGATTCATCAGCGGCCACCACATAAAAAGGGCAAATCCAAATAAGACAACCGTGAAAAGCCCATGAAAGATCCCGCTCTTGTTAATCTTATCAAGAATAGCTGGAATATGGTAGAAGGAAAAAAGCCCGTTGAAAGCAATTGCTGCAATTAATGGTTTTGTCAATAATGAAAAAATCGGCTTGATGACTGGCAATTCAATTATGTATTTCCAAAACCATACCGGAATTCCTTTTATGAGGATCGGAGGCAGAACCAAGCAAAGAATGGCCATTTGAACCATGTGATAAGAAAACATAATATGGCTCATTAAATCAATGGGAGAGCCTTTAATAACATACAAAATCACCATGGCCAGGATAAAATGCAATAATTCTTTTTTGGCCAACGGTTTACTGTTCGGAAAAACATTTCTCCATTTGTTCATCAGCAAAAGGTAAAAGACTGTCATCAAAAGTATGGCCATCAAAAAATACGGGCTCCATAACGCTTGAAACCCAAATATTGTGATTGGCATTGCTTCATCCCCTCATTCCCGTCAATTGCCCATAATACCATTATACTTTCTCTCCTAAACAGGAACAATGCAACAATTGACAAGTTTATGATTTTTCGTTGCCTTTGCGCTATGACTTTACCGTTTTATCGAACGAGCCGAAAAGCCAACCGTTGTGGCTGGCTTTTCGTTTCTCCAATCTTTCCCACACCGCACCCATCAAACGATGAGTGAAACAGTAGACCATACAGAATCCTGCATCAGGATGAAATATCATTTCTGATCCGTCATTTTCACTTTTTAGATCCAAACAATCGTCGCAAACGTCAATACGGTTAAAAATGCGACGAAGACTGCGGACCAGAAAAATAGCGAAGGAGCTTCATGGCCTTTATGACTCATGTGCATAAAATAATATATTTGGAACAACACTTGAATGCAGGCCAGCAGCAAGACAAATGGCAGCACAAACCATTTCGATAAACCCGCCCCAACGGCCACAAACGCTATCAGCGTTAAAAAGAGCATCAGCGTGAAGGACACAATCTGCATTCTCATTTCTTCCGCATTTCTTCTTCTTCGAAACTTATAGTCGATTCTTGAATTTTCTTGATTGACAGGCTGATCGGACATCGTTCACCCCACCTTTCCCATTAAATATACGACAGTAAAGATAAACACCCACACGACGTCAATAAAATGCCAATACAAGCTGGCTACATAAAATTTTGGTGCATTGTAAAGAGTTAAGCCTCGTTTCGCATTGCGAAGCATTAATGTCAAAATCCATAACAATCCAAAAGTAACATGGGCTCCGTGAAATCCGGTCAATGTATAAAAAGCAGAACCGAATGCGCTGCTGGTAAAAGTATGATGAAATTCATGAATATAATGGTTAAATTCATAAATTTCCGCTGCCAAGAAGCCCATTCCAAGAAGTACAGTAATGAACAGCCAAGCCTGCATGCGCTTAAAATTGTAATTCCTCATATGGTAAATGGCATAGACACTGGTAAGGGAACTTGTTAAAAGCAGCATCGTCATCGTAAATACGAGCGGCAATTCAAATAATTCTTTTGCATGCGCTTGATTAGGATTAGGAACTTTATCTTTTAAAGCAATATATGTTGCGAAAAGGGAGGCAAACATAACGGTCTCGCCCCCAAGAAACAACCAAAAGCCAAGAAATTTGTTTTTCCCTTCAATGGTCGCTTTTTCAGGAAGTTCCGGCCATGTTTGCGGCGTAAACTTTTGTTCCGCTTCCATTATGCTTTAACCCCCTTTTCCGAATCTTCCAACAATTCTTCTTTGTGAATATGGTAGCCATGATCGTCCTTCACGGAACGGATCAACATGGAACCGAATGTGATGGCCAAGCCAATGAACAACACTGGAATTCCCAACGGCGAATCAGCATGATACATCACGCCGAAAGAAGCAACAAATAAACCAAAAGCGATGATGAATGGAAGTATGGATGAATTCGGCATATGAATATCGCCGATTGGTTCAGCGGGCGTCAGTTCATTGCGCCCTTCCATTTTTTCCAGCCAATAAGCATCCAATCCACGAATCAGTGGTGTTTGTTTAAAATTATAATATGGCGCCGGCGAAGAAACGGCCCATTCAATTGTCCGTCCATCTCCCCACGGATCATTGCCGACTCTCTCTCCTTTGGCTGTGGAAGCGATGATGTTGAACAGTAAGATGAAAACGGCAATTCCCATCAAACCGGCCCCAATTGAACTGACCAAGTTTGGAGTATCAAAGCCCTGATTGGGTAAATATGTCCATACTCGGCGCGGCATTCCCATTAAACCAAGGAAATGCTGAATAAAGAAAGTAAGATGGAAACCGATAAAAAAGAGAACAAATGTAATTTTCCCAAGAGTCTCATTTAACATTTTGCCAAATATTTTAGGCCAGTAAAAGTGAACAGCGGCCAACAAGGCAAATACAACGCCACCGACAATGACATAATGAAAATGCGCGACAATAAAGTAGGAATCGTGATATTGATAATCAGCCGGTGCAGCGGCTTGCATAACACCTGTAACCCCGCCAATGACAAATGAAGGAATAAATGCAATCGCATACAACATAGGAGTCGAAAAACGGATATTCCCCCCCCACATTGTCAAAAGCCAGTTAAATATTTTGATTCCTGTCGGAACAGCAATCGCCATAGTGGCAACGGCAAAAATCGCGTTAGCAATCGGGCCTAGCCCAACCGTAAACATGTGGTGAGCCCACACCATGAACCCCAAGAAACCGATTAAAACGACTGCAAATACCATTGACGAATAGCCAAAAAGCCGTTTCCTCGAAAAAGTGGCAAATATTTCTGAAAATATACCAAAGGACGGTAATATTAAAATGTACACTTCAGGGTGTCCGAAAATCCAAAAAAGATGTTCCCAAATAATCGTATTTCCACCGCCTGCAACATCAAAGAAATTAGTTCCAAACAAGCGGTCAAACATCAATAAAAAGATTCCTACGGTTAAAGGCGGAAAGGCGAATAATATAAGAGCAGAGGCAACAAACGTAGTCCATGTAAACAGCGGCATTCTCATGTAGGTCATTCCGGGTGCCCGCATATTAATGATTGTGGCAAGGAAGTTAATTCCAGAAATCAATGTACCAAATCCTGATACTTGCAAACCAAGAACATAGAAATCAATGCCATGGCCTTTTGACGCAAGAGAAAGCGAAGCGTAAGAAGTCCATCCGGCGTCAGGCGTTCCTCCCAAAAACCACGATAGGTTTAAAAAAAGTCCTCCAAAAAAGAACAGCCAAAATCCCAACGCATTTAAAAACGGGAAAGCTACGTCACGAGCTCCGATTTGAAGCGGAACCACTGCATTCATAAAAGCAAACAACAGCGGCATGGCGGCTAAGAAAATCATCGTTGTGCCGTGCATAGTAAATAATTCATTGTATGTTCTAGCACTGACGAAATCGTTATTCGGCACAGCAAGTTGAATGCGGATGAGAAGGGCCTCTACACCACCTATCAGAAAGAACAGTCCGCCGGCCATTAAGTACAGAATGGCAATCTTCTTATGATCCACAGTCGTTAAATAATCCCAAATAGTAGCGCCGAAACCTTTTTTCTTGGCAGCTATTGTACTCAAAGATTAACCCTCCTTTTTTGATAACCCATTTAATCTTGCACTTTAAGCGTCATTAAGTATGTCGCCAGCTTGTCAATTTGATCTTCTGTTAATTGTCCATACGCACCCGTCATTTTATTTCCGGGTTTGTATTTTTCGGGATCACGTATCCAATTTTTCAACTCTTCTTTGTTGTGATCAAGGACTCCGGCAATACGAGAGCGCTCTCCAAAATTGGCGAGATTCGGAGCAGTTCGGGCTTGCTCAGGCCGATTGTCCTGTGGCGTGACCGCGTGACAGCTGAGGCATTTTTGTTTAAAAATCTCTTGACCTTGTGCAGCGACTGGATCAGAAGGGGTTGTCACTTTAGCTGCCTGCATATCTTTGACCCATTGATTAAATTCATCCTTAGGAATAGCCTTCACTTTGAAATCCATTAAAGCATGGGAAGGTCCGCAAAGTTCAGCACACTTTCCGTAAAAGAGGTTTCCTGCTTCTTTTGCTTTCTTACCATCAAACTCCAGCCAGAACGTATTGACATTGTCGACATTTGCATCCATTTTTCCGCCAGCAGCCGGCACCCAAAATGAATGCTTTACGTCGCTGGCTTTCACGCGAAAATACACTTTTTCATCAGTAGGAACAACCAAGTCTTGGCTTGTAATAATCTTTTGATTCGGGTACTCAAATTCCCACCAATATAGATTGGCTCGCACATTGACGACCACCGCTTTTGGGTTCCCTTTTCCATCCTTATCATTTAAGCCTTTATTATCGGCCAATTTAAAAGTAGCGGAAACCGTCGGCACGGCCAAAATCAAAAGTAGAATGATCGGAATAATCGTCCAAAGCAGTTCGAGTTTATGGCTCCCCTCCACCTGCTTCGGAATTTTGTCTTCATCCCCTTTTTTTCTTCGAAAGCGAAAAATGGCCACTACATAAACCACTACAACAACTAAAATGACCAATACCATAATGGCAGTGCTCAAAATCATCAAATCAAATTGCGTTTGAGCAACTTCGCCAGCTGGATCCAGAGCTGATAGAAACGGCTCCCCACAGCCGGAAAGTATCAGCCCCAAAACAGCTAAAACAGCAAACAGACGCCATTTTTTTAGCCTTGCTTTCATAGCCTCATCATACCCCTCTTTCATTGGATTCTAGTCAAGTTGACTAGTCCTCTATTTGGATTTCTTCGTGAAAAGAAAGAACTCCCAACCCCTTAGTTCGTCTTACACGACAGTCACAATCACCATCGTTACAAATAAAATCGTTAAATAATTCAAGGAATAGATGAACATGATACGTGCCCATTTCAAACTGTCTTTCATTTTATATCCATAAATGCCAAGAATTAACCATCCCAAGTTTAATATAGTGGCAAAAATTACAAAAAAATGACCTAATGATGTCATGAAGAATGGCAGAGGCAACAAGGCCGCAACCCACAAAACAATATGACGCTTCGTTACGTCAAATCCCTTTACAACAGGAAGCATCGGTATACCGGCAGCACGGTATTCTTCGCAGCGCTTCATAGCCAAAGCATAAAAATGAGGGGGCTGCCAAATGAACATAACGACAAATAACATAAAGGCAATCAAATTCATATGGGGATCAACAGCGGTCCATCCGATTAACGGCGGAATCGCTCCTGAAATGCTGCCTACAACCGTATTGCTGACAAAACGTCTTTTCGTCCAGAGTGTATATAAAACAACATAGCTAAATACGCCGATGATTCCCAGCACTCCAGCAGTAAACGTTGTCATAAAAAGGCTAATCGTTCCCAAAATAATAAAAGCAAAGCTCATGGCCAAGACTTTTCCACTGCTGATTTTACCCGTGACGGTTGGCCGTGATTTCGTTCTTTCCATGAACGGATCGATATCACGATCAATATAATTGTTCAAACTTGCCGCCCCGGCAATGACCAAGGAAGTTCCTAACATCGTAAAAAAGATGGTATCGAGCTGGGTCAAAAAATGGATGTTATTGAAGTGGAACGCCAGCCACATTCCGGTAAACGTTGTAATTAAATTGGAATTTACAATGCCGATTTTGATCAACGCCATGAAATCCTTCAAGGCAGTTGTTTCAGGAGCAGTTTTTTCTGTCGTGGTGATGGCTCGAGTATTAGACACCGATTTTTCCTCCTTGTCAAAGAACAAAAATGTTCTTATTTTTTAATATAAATGATTATAGATGTTATTTCTAGCCATTCTTCTAAAATTTTGGAAATTCTCTTTCAAAATAGGTCGATCTCATTATGACTCCCACCCTAATAAATGATAAAAAGCCGTCAATATAATATTAAAACACAACGGTCGATCTTTTGTGAACAAATTATGAACTAAATATGGCTAATTTGTTACTACTACATCTAAAACATTTTCATCTTTCAAAATTTATAAGAAAATAGTAATGATTACAATGATAGATAATAAAGATCGGGGATGGTGGATTTCAAACAATATAATAGCTATACCTCTTGATCCGTCATAATGCGGGAATTTTCACACGATTCCGGTCAAAAAAGTTTAATAGTTTCCTTAATCATTGTTTTTTCTTTCATTGTTCTGTATGATCGTTACAGTGATAAACATCAAAACAACATTTTAATACTGATTTAAGAAGGTGAATAACATTGCATCGAGGATTAAAATGGTTGGCTGTTCTTTCTTCGCTCGGTATGCTTTTCGTGCTAATAGGAGGAGCTCTGGTAACCAAAACACATTCCGGTATGGGATGCGGCCATTCATGGCCACTGTGTAAGGGACAGGTGATACCTGATCACATTACGGTTGCCACAGTGATAGAGTTGGCTCATAGATTTGTTACTGGTGGAGTCTCAATCTTTGTAGTGGCTTTATCGATTTGGTCTTGGATCGCCATCGGCCATGTGCGAGAAACAAAATTTTTAGTTATAATGTCCGTTTTGTTCTTAGTGCTGCAGGCATTAATTGGTGCCGCCGCCGTCGTTTGGGGACAATCTTCTTTCGTTCTCGCACTCCATTTCGGTATTTCATTAATCTCTTTTGCAGCCATATTTTTGCTGACATTATTGATATTTGAAGTAGATAAAAAGTTTGATGCCGCTACTTTGACAATCAGCAAAAAAATGAAGTGGAATATTATCGGAGTGACCATATACAGCTACATCGTTGTGTACACCGGAGCGCTTGTCCGGCACACAAACGCCAGTCTCATTTGCAAAGATTGGCCTTTATGCGTGAATTCGCAACCCGCACTTCCTGCCAACATGCACGAATGGATACAAATGGGGCACCGTCTCGCAGCTGCTGCCTTCTTCGTGTGGATTGCTTATATTACGTATATCGCAGTAAAACATTATAAGAATCAGCGGGTGATTTATTGGGGTTCGATCATTGCGTTAAGTTTGATGATCTTACAAGTGCTTACCGGCGCTTTAAGTATTTATACCCGTTTAAATCTCTATATTGCGCTCTTGCATGCCTTATTTATTTCTTGTTTATTTGCTCTTTTATGTTACTTGGTATTGTTAGTATTAAGAAGCAACGTGAAAGAACCAGGTATATCACCGGCAAAAGAAAAAATGTCCACTACTCGTCCAACAACTATTTCATAATGAAACGACATAAAAAAGGCGGCAAACCATTTCGTTTGCCGCCTTTTTGTCATGGATGAATCATTCAAAAAAGAAGCACACCCATTTTCCTTAAGATTTAAAATGTTTCGCTGTTTTTTTATTTCTTATTTTTGCAGCTCAATCAGTAAATCACCTGTTGAAATGGCATCGCCGCTTTTTACATAAATATCTTTCACAACGCCGGAAAAAGGAGCTTGAACAGTCGTTTCCATTTTCATTGCTTCCGTGATCATTAAATGGTCGCCTTTTTTAACTTTTTCCCCTTTCGAAACAATAACTTTCATCACCGTACCCGGCATCGTTGCAGCGATATGGTTTTTATTTTTCAAGTCTGCTTTTACTCTTGTAGCAACTGTTGATTTAATGCTTTCATCTTTGATGACCACTTCACGAGGCTGGCCATTCAATTCAAAATAGACAATTCTTGTGCCGTCGGCTTGGGCTTGGCCGATGGATACCAGCTTGACAATCAACGTTTTACCTCTTTCAATTTCTACTTCAATTTCTTCTCCTAATCTCATACCGTAAAGGAAAGTCGGTGTATCGAGAACAGATAGGTCGCCATATTTTTCCACAGCTTGAATATAATCCAAAAATACTTTTGGATATAATGCGTAGGCTATCACTTCATGAGCGGTTACTTGGCGTCCAAGTTCATGGAATAGTTCATCCCTTAAAGCTTTGAAATCGACGCTTTCGAGCAATTCACCAGGTCTAACGGTAATGGGTTCTTTCTCTTTTAAGATGACTTTTTGCAGTTTTTCAGGAAATCCTCCATATGGCTGTCCGAGATATCCTTGGAAAAATTCAACAACAGAATCAGGGAAATCAATCGTTTCACCCTTTTCCAACACATCTTCTTCCGAAAGATCATTTTGCACCATAAATAAAGCCATATCTCCTACTACTTTCGAAGAAGGAGTCACTTTCACAATATCGCCAAACATCATATTAACCCGATGGTACATTTCTTTCACTTCATCCCAGCGATCTCCAAGACCAACTGCTTTTGCTTGTTGTTGAAGGTTGCTGTACTGGCCTCCGGGCATTTCGTGCTGGTAAACTTCTGTATGCGGCGCCACCATGCCGCTTTCGAAGTCTTTGTAATATTTGCGTACATCTTCCCAATATCGGGAAAGTTGTTCAAGCCCTTCCACATCCACAACGGGTTCTCTTTCCGTCCCTTTTAACGCATAGTATAATGTGTTTGCGCTTGGCTGTGATGTCAAACCAGCCATAGAACTGAGCGCCACATCCACAATATCGACCCCTGCTTCTGTTGCCTTGGCGTACATATAAATGCCGTTTCCGCTCGTATCATGCGTATGCAAATGAATGGGAATATCCACCGTTTCCTTTAATTCAGAGATTAATCTGTAGGCGGATTGCGGTTTCAATAAGCCTGCCATATCTTTAATGCCGAGAATGTGAGCACCTTGATTTTCAAGCTCTTTAGCAAGATGTTTGTAATATTGAATATCGTACTTCGTTCTAGTCGGATCATCTATATCCCCTGTATAACATATGGCTGCTTCCGCAATTTTCCCGGATTGTCGAACCGCATCAATGGCTACTTCCATCCCTTTAACCCAGTTGAGGCTATCAAAAATTCGGAAAACATCAATTCCTGCATCTGCAGATTTTGCTACAAATTCGCGAATGACATTGTCAGGATAATTTTTATAACCGACTGCATTCGATGCTCTTAACAGCATTTGAAATAAAATATTGGGAATTTCTTTTCTCAATTGCAGCAATCGATCCCACGGATCTTCTTTCAAAAACCGATAGGCGACATCAAAGGTAGCTCCTCCCCACATTTCCAATGAAAACAAATTAGGGAGCAGTCGTGCTGTTGGTTCGGCAATGCGAACGAGGTCATTCGTTCTTACCCGAGTTGCCAAAAGCGATTGATGAGCATCGCGGAAAGTGGTATCTGTCAACAACAAATTCTTTTGATTTTTCACCCATTTGACAAGTCCGTCTGGCCCTTCTTTGTCCAGAATTTGTTTTGTTCCTGACTGTATTTCCTCGTAATGCTTAATTTTAGGGATCCGAGGTTTGTCAAATACCGGTTTTTTCTTTTTTTCAATGCCCGGGAATCCGTTGACGGTGATCGTTCCGATGTAGTTTAACATTTTGGTGCCGCGGTCTTTTCTTTTTGGAAAAATAAATAATTCAGGTGTTGTATCTAAAAAAGACGTGTCGTAATTTCCTGACAGAAACTTTTCGTGTTTCATGACATTTTCCAAAAATGGAATATTTGTTTTGATTCCGCGAATTCTGAATTCTTGAAGGTTTCGAACCATTTTTGCGGCCGCTTGCTCAAACGTTAGCGCCCAAGTAGACACTTTCACTAATAGCGAGTCGTAATAAGGTGTAATGACTGCTCCTTGAAACCCATTTCCTGCATCTAATCGTACTCCAAACCCTCCGCCGGATCGATAAGCCATGATTTTTCCTGTATCCGGCATAAAATTGTTCGTTGGATCTTCTGTTGTCACACGTGATTGAATGGCATATCCATTAAGATGAATGTTTTCTTGTTTTGGAATCCCTATTTTTTCACTATGTAACGAGTACCCTTTCGCAATCATAATTTGGGTTTGTACAATATCGATGCCCGTGATCAGTTCTGTGATGGTATGTTCTACTTGAATGCGCGGGTTTACTTCAATAAAGTAAAAATTTTCACCCGAAACTAAAAATTCGACCGTACCTGCGTTTTCGTATTGAACATTTTTCATTAATTGAACAGCTGCTTCACAAATTTTTTCGCGAAGTTCATCCGATAAAGAAACGCAAGGAGCCACTTCGACTACTTTCTGATGCCGGCGCTGTACGGAGCAATCGCGTTCATACAGATGAATGATATTTCCTTCTTTATCTCCAAGAATTTGGACTTCGATATGTTTCGGATTTTGGACAAATTTTTCAACATAGACTTCACTGCTGCCAAATGCGGCTTTCGCTTCCGACGCAGCTCGTTCGTAAGCTTCTTTCACTTCTTCACTGTTATGAACAATTCGCATACCGCGTCCGCCGCCGCCCAATGCTGCTTTAATGATGATCGGGTAACCATATTTTTCCCCAAACGCTTCAATCTCTTCATAGCCGGAAACAGGTCCATCGCTTCCTGGAATAACAGGAATTCCTGCTCGCTGCGCTTGTTTTCTGGCTTTTACTTTGTCTCCAAACATATCCAAATGTTCGGTCCGCGGACCTATGAAAATAATTCCCTCTTCTTCGCATCTTCTTGCAAATTCAATATTTTCAGACAAAAAACCGTAACCTGGATGAATGGCATCAACTTCTGCGTTCTTCGCAATTTCAAGTATCCCTTCTATATCTAAATAAGCGTCTATCGGCTTTTTTCCTTCACCGACTAAATAGGCTTCATCCGCTTTATAACGATGGTAAGAACCGGAGTCTTCTTTTGAATAGATAGCTACCGTTCGAATATTTAATTCTGTGCATGCCCGAAAGACACGAATGGCAATTTCACCCCTATTGGCCACAAGCACTTTCTCGATCTTTTTCATCATTTCTCTCCCCCAATGCAATCAAAATGTTTATATATATTGGCTTAAGGAACCTGCAACAAAATGGCTGATCGGTTTTGACAAGAATCTCCATGGCCAGAACCATACAACCATTTTGCCGAATTTGGCTTATTATTGCCCTGCACTAATGAAAGGATCGATCACCCCCTATTCTTTTGTGCAGGACAACCTTTTCTATGTAACAAAAGGCGCGTGAACCGTTTTCACGCGTAATGAGCCAATGTCGGCCTAACCTTATTTCTTAAAGTGTTTCTCATAATAGTTAAACATGGAAATATTGACCAATATACCCATTGAGAGGGCCAGCAAAATGAGAGAGGAACCTCCATAGCTGATAAAAGGAAGGGGTACTCCAGTAATGGGAATCAATCCTAAAATACCGCCTAGATTAATAAAAGATTGAATGGCAATCATGCTGGAAATACCAACTGCCAACATGGAACCAAAAGGGTCCCGGCACTGTATGCCAGTATAAATTCCTCTCAGCACCAAAAAGGCAATCCCTCCCAATACAATCACTACTCCAGCAAGCCCTAATTCTTCAGCGATAACCGCCATTATAAAATCGGTATGGGGCTCCGGCAAATAACCTAATTTTTGAACACTTTGTCCCAAACCAAGCCCCTTAATTCCTCCCGATCCGATAGCCAAATAAGAGTTAACCAATTGGTACCCTTGGTCACTTTTCTGTTTAAACGGATCTAGAAAACCTTCCACACGCCCCATTTTTTCAGGAGTAAAAATCTTGTCTTTTTTCAACAAAACAACAGGTGATAAAAGAAGGCTAATCACCAGACCCAGAAGGATCAATTTACCGATATTCTTAAATTTCATTCCTGACGTCAAAATGACCGTTGCGCCGATCATAAAGATAATGAATGCCGTTCCAAAGTCAGGCTGTAAAGCAATCAATAAGCAAATAAAAATCAATAATATAATCGGTGGTATGACACCCTTGTCAAAAGAGTTGATGTATTTTTGCTTTTTGGCATATACAGCTGACATATAGATAATGACAGCAAGCTTTGCAAACTCAGCGGGCTGGAGGCTGTTTGACCCCACTCGAAACCAGCTTTGAGCGTTATTGGAAACATGCCCGAAAAAAAATATAAGGATAAGCCCCGCTGTAATGGTGGCGATCATAGAGAATAAAAACTTGCTATTTTTTAAGGCTTTATAAGGAAAAAAAGCCATAATAGCAAACAGCAGAAAAGCAACCATAATATGCAATTTTTGTTTGGAATAAAAGTAGTCGCTTGGAACGCCATACCGTTGGACTGCAGTGACAGAACTAGCGCTGTAAACCATCACCAATCCAAACAGGCTAAGTATGATATAAACTATTATTAAGCTGTAATCAAAAGATTTCAAGATTTTCTTAAACATACTACTCTTCCATTCTATTATGTATTGTTCACAAATTCGACATGATATTGAAATTTCCTGCTTGTATCTACAAAAAAACTCAAACAAATACACTGCGTAATGTTTGAGTTCTTACTCATGTTTATTCCTTTGAGATCGCTTCATGAATGGCAGACAGCTCTTTTTCCAAAGAATCAAGCAGCTTTTTGCCATCTGCTTCATTCACCAATCCTAATCGAACTGCAAAATCTATTTCACGGGATAGACCAAACATTTGAGTATCCAACACTTCCTCATAAAGAGGGCATTGGGGCATCGTTAAGTTTTCCATTTGTACTTTTATTAAACGCAAAATTTTTTCTGCGTCTGCTTTCAAAAGTGAGTAGGCCTTTTCCCGGTGATCCAGAGTCGTTTCCGACGCCATTACAATCCCCCCGTTTCCGAGCGATTCATCACTTATTATGAAATTTTATCGTTAAAATTCGTTTTTTGCAAGGGAAAGGATGGAGGATGCTCTTTTCCGGGATGTTCCAATGCTCCTATTTCTCTTTTCCCCTACTCTATAATAGGAGCTCTAAAAGAATGTGACAAGACTTCTTTGAAAGGATATACTTAAGTTGAAGAAGAAAAGGAGGAACATGGTATGAACACGATCATTCCCTTTAAAGGAAAAGTGAAATATCCGGTTACGATGGATGCCGGTGTATGGATTTTCGATGATCGACGCATTGATTTAAATACATATTTTGATCAAGAAGATCAGCAAACAGAAGAAACGGAAGAAGATTATACGAAGAAAGTGTCGAAATATTGGGAACGGGAAATTCGTGAAGGCGCCGTCTCTCCGCCTACTATTAAAACCGAAAAAAAATTTGAAAAAGAAAAATTATTAACGGGAACATTCGGTATCAAGTTGGCCCCATTTTTAAAAAATGCCGAACCGGAAAAAGATGCAACGACTTTGGTCATCGAAACAGCTGAAGGAGAAGAAGCTGTTCCTTTGGAAAAAGCTTATGACTTAATCCTTTGTTTTTCCAAAAACGGCAAGCCATTGCGGGAAGATGGTCCTGTGCACATCTATTTTGGAGACGGTTCCAATAAGCAAAACCCGATCAAACATGTCAGAGCGCTTCGTGTAGAATAAATGGCTGTTCTTTTTCTCTGAAAAAAATTTTTCCAGTACTATCCGGCTGGACAGTAAAAGGGAACGATCCACGCCGATCCGTTTTGCTGTCCGTCCGCAGCGCAGTACTCCGTTGCATGCCCATACACCTTTACAACGGCTGAAATTCTAGTATTTTTACAACAAATGAGCAGCGGCCTATGATAATCGTCCTTTTCTAACATATGCCGCTGCTAAGCTTTTTCAACCGAAAGATGTTATTTTTTTGCAAAACGTTTGGAGCTCAAAAGACAAAAGACGAAAGTCGCGGACGAAAAATGGATGGCGAACGCTTTTTATAAAATATCCGCCGCTAATTGTGCAAGGTCAGAGCGCTCTCCTTTCATTAATTTAATATGTCCAGCCACTTTTTGATCTTTAAATTTTTCAACAACATAGGTTAAACCATTGTTATATTCGTCTAAATAGGGGTGATCAATCTGGGCGGTATCTCCCATTAGAACTATTTTGCTTCGTTCTCCAACTCTCGTTAATATGGTTTTGGCTTCATGTTTGGTTAAATTTTGCGCTTCATCGATAATAATAAACTGTTCTGGAATACTTCTGCCTCTTATATACGTCAGTGCTTCTACTTCAATGGAGTTCATTCCTGCCAGAATATTGTCAATTTCCCCCGGTTTTTTGGTATTGAATAAAAATTCTAAATTATCGAATATCGACTGTGTCCACGGTCTTAGTTTTTCCTGTTTCTCGCCCGGCAAATAGCCGATATCTTTCCCCATAGGGACAATCGGTCTTGCAACGAGCATCTTTTTATACAAATCCATATCTTCTGTCTGCAATAATCCGGCAGCCAGCGCCAGCAACGTTTTCCCTGTTCCTGCTTTTCCCACCAGTGTGACGAGTGGAATATCTTGCCTTAGCAAAAGTTCCAATCCCATTATTTGCTGTACATTTCTAGGCCGAATTCCCCAAACCGGCTCTTGATTGTATTTAAGTTTCCTTACATGTTTTCCGTCTTCAGCCACTATGCCAATAGCCGATTGGGAACTTCCTAACGCATCTTTTAAGATGAGAAATTGATGTGGATAAAATGGATGCTGGGTTAATTCTGAAAGAGAAAGTTCGCCTTTTACATAAAATTGGTTTAAAGCTTCGTTGGAGATATAACACTCTAAAAACCCCGTATAAAGATCATTGAACTCAATCACTCTGTCATTCAGAAAATCTTCTGCCTGCAACCCAATCACATCAGCTTTTACACGGACTAAAATATCTTTGCTGACTAATATAACCGGGCGCCCATTTTCTTTTGCTGCCTCTTCAAGTGATAAATTTTTGGCTACGGCCAAAATTCGATTATCATTCGTTTTTTCCACAAAGATTTCTTGAAGTTGCTGAAATGAACGATGATTTAATTCGATTCTGAGCGTTCCGCGGTTTGGAAGGCGAATTTTTTCATGGAGCTTTCCAGATTGTCGTAACCCATCAATTAATTTCGATACTTGTCTTGCATTTCTGCCAATTTCATCCATATTCCTTTTTTTCGAATCCAGTTCTTCGAGGACAACAGCCGGTATCACCACTTCATTGTCTTCAAACGAAAAAATGGCGTATGGATCTTGCAACAAGACATTGGTATCTAAAACATAAATTTTCCCCAAATCCATGCCTCCTGCTCCATTTTCTTGATACAGCTTTGATTGCCGCAAATTTCGGAACTGCAGTTTTCTGGCGGCTGCAGCTACAGAGTCGCAACATCCTCCTCTTTGACTTCAAACGACTGCAACAACGATTCATGAAGCTTCAACTCAAAACCTGATGTAGGCTTTAGCCGATTTTAAGATTGACATTCATATCCCTAATACGTAAAAAATTCAAGAATGTCGAGATAAAAACCCGCAAATTCAGTCGTTTTAGTTTGTTACTATTATATGAAGAATTTCTTGCTTCAGTTCAAAAAATTGGACTTCCTTTTCAAAAAATCACAGTCTTTTGAATAAAGTTGGAAGATCCCTGCAAAATAAAAACAGAACGAAAAAGATCAGAAAGATTTGAGGTGAAATCCATTGAAAACTTGGCTATTCCTTTTAGCCGTTCTATTATTGGCCTCTTGTTCCGGAAACAAAAATATAGCCGAAAACGAAAACCGTACGAATCCAAATCAAAATGCGCCACTCACGCAAGTGAAAAACAGCAATCCCCGTCCGCTGGACAGAGAAAGTGGGCAAAGAAAAGCGAATCACTTAGCTAATTTAGCGGACAGCGTACCAAATGTTGAAAACGCCCGAGCGGTTGTTCTCGGCCCCTATGCTGTTGTAGGAATAGATGTCAATCCTAATATTGACAGATCACAGGTTGGTTCCATCAAATATTCGGTAGCTGAAAGTTTAAAACACGATCCATACGGATCCAGAGCGGTTGTAGTAGCGGATCCCGACATGAACGCTCGCCTAAAAGAAATCCAAACGGACATTCGAAACGGTCAACCGGTTCAAGGAATTATGGAGGAATTATCCGATATTGTCGGCAGAGTCATGCCTGAAATTCCGAATCAAATTGTGGAACAAAAAAACCCCGACCGGGCAACCGATCATCCAAAAAGGAATTTACCTGATCGACAGGACCACAAGTTGGAAAAAGAACAGCAAGATCAATCGAATCAAATGAAAAACCGCTGACACAAAGGAGAATGTTTTCATCCAAACGAATTCACATGATGACAGTCCATTTTTCCAAACATAGTTTAAACAAAGTTGAAAAGGGTCTCTATTCCAAACGAACACCGACCAAAGTGTCTTACATTCCAAAAGAGACCTTCTCATCCATAACGAATACACTTTTTTTCATCAAATGAGATCACCGCATTCTAAGATGTAGATCTTTTTGACACATCATCAAACTAAATATAAACTAGAAATCGGCTCCTTCTTTTCTTCTTCCAAGGAGTTGATTTTTTTGCTGAAAAAAAGCACATAAACATCGTTGAAGTGAAGTAAAGTCATACTTAAAACGGCTTCTTAATTGAATAAAACGTTCGTTGACTCTATCTATTTAATTCCCTTTTCTTTTTAAAAATCCTCTTGAAAAAATAAGATTTCATTTTGAATACGATAACCCTCACGGACTTATTGTTCCATGACGCGGGCACCATTTTTCCTCGTGATGATCATGAATTTATATTGATCATAAAGAGATGCGACTCTATTTTTATTTATATAAAACTCGAAGCCATAAAATATTTGAACACTTTTAAATAAACATTCTTGACTTCTTGATAATTAGATTTATAATCGAAACAGATTAAATGAATTTCCTCGTTAGGCGAGGCTCCTATACAAACAAAAGCCACTGCCCAGAAACATCGAAAGATGCCATTGGGTAGAACAGGTTTGGTCGGATTAAGGCTTAACCCAATGTGGCTGAGAGCAGGACTCTCTACGTTGTATAGTGCTAAAGCTAAACTAGGGGGAAAAAGGTTCTTGAACGTTCCCCCCTCATCTATTCGTGAGGGGGGTTCAATTATTTAAAAAGGAGTTGAGCTTTTATGGGTAGTCAAAATTCCAATGAACCGGACCCACCGAAAACCGAGGAAGCCATAAACCAGCCCCTCTATGTACGATTGATTACTCATAAAAGTTATCAATCCTTAAACTGGGATGGTTTCTGACTTCCTCAATCAAACTGAGGGAGGAAGAAAGCATTATGATGAATATTTATTACACAAGCGAACATGGAAACCTTATTGAAATAAACGAAATAAAAAATGGCTGTTGGATAAAATTAGTCTCTCCAACAGAAGAAGAAATTCAAAATGTCGTCCAAAGACTTGAAATTCCTTTGGATTTTATTAAGGACGCTTTGGATGAAGAAGAAAGATCCAGAATTGAAAAGCATCGCAATCAATTGCTGATGATCATTGATATTCCGCTGAAGAGTTTCAATCATTCAAAACAGAAACCTTTTTATGAAACGATCCCAATGGGAATCATCGTCACGGAAAAATGTTTTATAACGGTTTGTTTAAAAGAAAATTCCGTTTTCGATGATTTTATTCAAAACAAAGTAAAAGAGTTTTATACTTACAAAAAGACAAGATTTTGTCTCCAGATGCTATATAAAATTTCCACTTATTATTTATTGTATTTAAAACAAATTAATAAAAAAACGGATTCGGTTGAAGCCGAATTGCATCAATCGATGAAAAACAAAGAATTATATACGTTGTTGGATTTGCAAAAAAGCCTAGTTTATTTCACCACTTCGTTAAAGTCCAATAATCTTGTTATGCAAAAATTGTTAAATGGGAATTTTTTAAAAATGTATGAGGACGACCAAGAACTTCTCGAAGATGTGATCATCGAGAATAAACAAGCGATTGAAATGGCGGAAACATACACTTCTATCCTTAGTGGAATGATGGACGCTTTCGCCTCTGTCATTTCGAACAATCTCAATATTGTGATGAAGTTTTTAACCTCCATCACCATTATCTTATCGTTGCCTACAATGGTAGCCAGCTTTTTTGGAATGAACGTCTCCATACCATTCCAGCATTATCCACATGCCTTTACAATTGCCATTATGATTTCCGCTTTTCTTTCTTGCTTTACGGCGATCATTTTTTGGAAAAAGCGATTCTTCTGAAGCAATAATAAGCAAGGATGTAAACTACTTTAGGAATTGAAAGTGATTGGCCACGACAGCCTTTTATAAAAATTTTGGTTTATTTTAAAAGATCGGTACGAACGGATATGGATTCAAAACAACGGTTTATTGATTTAAAGTGTTCGAAAAAGGGCTAAGTCTTCATTACAGCATGATCATAAGATAAAGCATCAGTGACGACGTAAACATGATGAGAAAAAGTGGTCGCAGACATCCACTCTTGGCCCTTACCTTTTACTTAAAAAAAATGTATACTTAAGAACAGTTGATTTGGTAATGAGGTGTTGAATTTGAGGGTAAAATGCATTTTATGCGACCGCGTTGACCATTTGGATGACGATTCTGTGTTAGCAAAACGGCTAAGGAATCGTCCGATCCACACCTATATGTGCCAAGAGTGTCATGATCGGATTACAGAACGAACAAAAGCAAGAATCGCCACCGGGAAATTCCGTTTATACCGATCAGGAAAAATGAGCAACCATTCATAGCCTATGAATGGCAAAAAATAAAAAAGAAGTTCCTGTATTCGGAACTTCTTTTTTATTTTGATTTGGCATGTCTGCCTGACGCCCAATTGCAATGACACACAATCTATTATTTTCGATAACCAACGGAAAATCGCATCATTCACTTTCCGCTTCTTTCTTGTTTCGACGGATTCGGTAAATGCCTAATACAATGGCTGCGACAAAAAGACTTTCCACAACAGGCAACTGATAGGATAATATCAACAAAATAAAAGAGCCCATGATCATGAGAACATAAATCACGATATTTTTCCCAAAAGAAAGCTTTCTGGCGAACCCGAGATTATACACAAGGATGGATAACACAATGATGATCACGAAGTACAACCAGACAGCCCCCTTCACCCCCACAAGCTGGATCAAGAGGGCCAAAAGCGGGCTGACATGTTCCATTCCTGCCACGTGTTTTCCCCCTTAAGAGCGTGTATCTGAATATTTTTTCTTTCTCTCCAATTTTTCCCGTTCGTTTTTATTCAAGATTTTTTTCCGTAGTCGAATCGATTCCGGCGTTACTTCACAATACTCATCTTCATTCAAATATTCCAAAGCCTCTTCCAAAGAAAGAATTCTTGGTTTTTTCAAAACGGTCGTTTGATCTTTCGTGGCTGAACGGACATTGGTTGCATGCTTCACTTTTGTGATATTAACAGCAAGATCATTTTCTCTAGTATGCTCTCCGACGATCATTCCCTCATAAATTTCTGTTCCCGGTTCCACAAAAATAGTGCCTCGGTCTTCCACCTGGCCAATTCCATACGGTGTAGCTGTCCCCGTTTCCATTGAAACAAGAACTCCTTGGCGGCGACCTCCTACTCTTCCAGGCTGCATTGGCTGGTAGCTGTCAAAGGTATGATTTAAAATTCCGTAACCTTTCGTCAATGTCATAAATTCGGTTGTATACCCAATTAATCCTCTGGCAGGAACCATAAAAATCAATCGTACTTGACCATTTCCGTTATTGATCATATCGAGCATTTCGCCTTTTCGGGATCCGAGAGATTCAATCACAGCACCAGTATGCTCTTCAGGAATGTCGATTTGCACTCTTTCCACCGGTTCACATTTGACGCCATCAATTTCTTTGATAATGACTTCCGGTTTTGAAACTTGCAGCTCATAACCTTCACGACGCATATTTTCAATTAAAATAGACAAATGAAGTTCCCCGCGTCCAGACACTATCCACGCATCGGGAGAATCCGTGCTTTCCACCCGCAAGCTGACATCGGTCTGCAATTGTTCCATTAAGCGCTCTTCGATTTTTCTGGCAGTCACATACTTGCCTTCTCGGCCAGCAAACGGACTGTTGTTAACAAGAAACGTCATTTGCAGCGTCGGTTCATCAATTCGTAATGGCGGCAATGCTTCCTGATGATCGATAGGACATACCGTCTCTCCTACGTTGATATCTTCCATTCCCGATACCGCCACTAAATCACCTGCATACGCTTCTTCAATTTCGACTCTTTTCAATCCGAAAAAGCCGAACATTTTAGTAACACGGAATGATTTCACCGTACCGTCCAGTTTCATTAAAGCGACTTGTTGTCCTACTTTCATGGAACCTCTAAAAATACGTCCAATCCCAATCCGGCCCACATATTCATTATAGTCAAGCAGAGCCACTTGAAATTGCAGCGGTTCATCACGATTATCTACAGGCGCCGGGATATGTTCGACGATCGCGTCAAACAGCGGCTGCATGTTTTCCCCTTGTTTGTCAGGAGTCGTGCTTGCCGTCCCGTTAATGGCAGAAGCATAAATGACAGGAAATTCAAGCTGATCGTCATTGGCGTCCAACTCGATAAACAGTTCAAGCACTTCATCCACTACTTCTTCGGGACGAGCGAATTCTCTGTCGATTTTATTCACTACAACGATAGGAGTTAAATTTTGTTCCAATGCTTTTTTCAAGACAAATCGGGTTTGCGGCATACAACCTTCATAGGCATCGACCACAAGCAGTACCCCATCGACCATTTTCATAATACGTTCTACTTCTCCTCCAAAGTCAGCATGGCCAGGAGTATCCAAAATATTGATCTTTACATCTTTGTATTGAACAGCCGTATTTTTTGCCAAAATGGTAATACCGCGTTCTCTTTCCAAATCATTCGAGTCCATCGCCCGCTCTTCCACATGCTCATTGGATCGGAAAATTCCCGATTGGCGAAGCAATTGGTCCACCAATGTTGTTTTCCCGTGGTCTACGTGGGCAATGATAGCAATGTTGCGTATATTTTCCCTTCTATTCAAAGTAATACTTCCTTTCTATTACCACAGCAATTTGCATTGTCTGTTTGCACGTTGAAATAAAAGTTTTTCCATTAACCCATCAATTATATCACAGAATGTAGAAAATTGAAAAAGAGTTATGTAAAATATGAGAGAGAAGGAGGCTTAACTGGTGATGAAAAACATTCAATGGATTTTCTTATTTTTTGCAGTAGCAGCCGCCGCCAGCATCATTGGCATTGGCATATTCATCGCAGAACAAAGCTTGGCCGGCATCATCATTTGTATTATTTTATTATTCGCCATCATGGGAACGGGCTTTAAATTAAAACGAAAAAGAAGAGAAGAAGGCAGACTGTAAACGTGACCGCTAAAAGTGCTGGATGGCAAGCACTTTTAGCGAATTTTTGTTTACGTTAAATATTTTGAAGGAATCGCTCCATAATTTCCGTATGCAAACCAGGTTTTGCTACAAATATCGTGTTATTCTCTAGCAAATTAAGCGGCTCCCCTTTTAAGTTTGTCACAATTCCACCTGTTTCTTCCACCAGAATTTTTCCAGCGGCAAAATCCCATGGTGAAAGCCTCATCGTGATATATCCATCTAATATGCCAGCTGCAACATAAGCAAATTCCAACGCTGCCGTTCCGTAAGACCGCGTTCCTCGCACCGTTTGGGCCAATGAAATGAGCGGCTTTGGATCCATTCTTCGATTTTGAACCAGCCATGTAGAATTTAAAGCAATAATCGCTTCTTCCACTTTAACAGGAGCCAGTTTTTTTAACGGCTTGCCGTTTAAAAAGGCTCCTTTCCCTTTTTCGGCAAAATAAAGCTCATCATGTGCCACATCATAAATGTATCCCAATCGACCGATTCCGTTTTCGAAAATCCCGATGGATATAGCGAAATGACGCTGCTGATAAATAAAATTCATGGTCCCGTCAATCGGATCAATAATCCACACGACCCCATCCAATGACTCAAGTTTATCGCCAAACCCTTCCTCGCCCAATATCGAATGATCCGGATAGTTTTGTTTAATTTTTTCGATAAAAAATTGTTCAGTCGCTTTATCCATGTTGGTTACTAAATCATTTGGATTTGATTTTGTTTGAATATCCAATGTTTCAGTGAACGATTTTCGTATATTGTCCCCTGCCTCCCGCAGCCATTGTTTCACCTTTGCATCTATTTCATTCCAATTCGTCATCTCGATTTCCTCCAAACCGGATAAAAATACGATTGCGTCAATGAAGGCAATTCATAATCCTTCTCATTGCCAACGTTCGATTATGTACTTAACCAAAATTTTTCTCAGCACAGTACTGTGATTATTCCAAGACTGTCGAAACGGATCCAAAATAAGTTCATGGAAATTCGGTTCTCCAGCCACAGCAGCGGGCTTGTTTTATTGATGACAAAGAAGGTTGTTCTGGAATTACCATCAACAAAAGAATTTATAGTTACAACTCCAAGAGTTCCTATTGGAGTATATGTGGCGTATGAGATCTTCAAACATTTAGAAAGGTCATTCCGTCCCGCTGCTGTGACAAAATCCGTTGAAGCTTTTGTAAAAGCCTTGGAAGCCTACAGAATCTTATGTAAAGTATAAACCGAAAACCACCTTGTTTTCTGCAGGGTAGTTTCTTTTCATTTGCTCCTCATTTTTTCTAATTCTTATTTCTTCCACTCATTTTAATACTTCTCTATGGCTTCTTCAATCAATATGTAACTAAAAAACGGTTTCTTTACGCAAATTTGTACATAACCTAAAACCGTTTAACTTCAATGATTATGTCTGGTCTCATTTTTTTTATTTGTTTTAAAAATAACGATTTGTCTTTAGGAGAAATTAAGATAAACTTCGATTTCTCATACACCACTAGTAAACGATCAAGTGATAGAGCAGGTGCAGCTAAGGGATTTTTTGACTCGGTAATCACTTCAATCTTTTCGAGAGGAATGGTCCAGCTAAAAATTCCTCCCCTCACTTTTAAGACTTTGTCCGTTAAAATGTAAAGTGTAAGCAACCATCCTGAAAGCAAAAAGAATGTAAATAAACTGCAGATGACTGTTAATAAAATTTTGTCCGTAACAGTTAGATTCTCTGCTATAGTTCCTAACTCTAAGTGGACAGCTATCGGCAATGCAATACTTCCAATGATTAACAGCCATGTCAGGATGGAACTAACGGGTCCTTTTTTCGAGTAAAATACCAACTTAATCCCTCCTAACTGATACATCTGTCATCATTGTCATTTATCATGGATATTTATGAAAAACGATCTTTTCCTCATGGCAAGCGATTAGAATATCAAAGGTTTCCTGCCCCGCAAATCACCTCTTCAATCTCCTCTTTCGTTGATCTTCACTCGGGAAATGCATATGTTATTTCTATCTTACCAAATATTAGACGGCTGCTCTCACTCTTTCAATCTTCATTTCTTTAAAATTATTTTTTCAATCAGAACTCCATAGCATTCATTTCTTTTAATTATCACTCCTTTAAAATGAAAAATGTCGGTTGTGAAATTCACAAAAAAAAAACCTTTAAACTCTCGTTTCGGGTCCGCCTTCTTTTCTTTTTATCTTCCCTGTTTTTTCACAACAACGATTCTAACCGCACCAATTCTTCACGCAAAGCGTGTAATTTTGTTTTCACATTGTCCATCTTTTCTTTATCGTTTTGCTCCATAGCTTCAAACAAAACGGCTAATTCATAATCCAATTCCATACGAATGACGGCCAACTTTTCTTGTGTTTTCTTTTTCTTCGAGTCATTCACCAAATGTTTCATTGAAGAAACACTCCCTCGAAATCAACTTATGGTTAGTACATCATATGAAATGGTATGATAACTTGTAACAAAAATGTCTCGCTACCTAAAAGAAAATTTAATTTTCAAAGCCCTTTATGATAAAATATGTTCAATCTTTAAGGAGGGACAAAGATGAACTTTACCGGTTTTTCGAATGAAGATTTTCAAGTATTTCAAATTCCTGGCTTGGATGCTCGAATGGAAGCGATCAAAAGACTCGTTCGTCCAAAACTCGAATTTTTAGGGAAATACTTTGCACCGACACTTAGCACCTTAACGGGAGATGAAATGCATTATCATGTTGCAAAGCATGCCCGCCGTACCATCAACCCGCCCAATGATACATGGGTTGCTTTTTCTTCGAGTAAACGCGGATACAAAAAACTCCCTCATTTTCAAATCGGCCTTTGGGAAACGCATTTATTTATCTGGTTCGCTGTCATAAATGAAGCTCCCAATAAAGATCAGATAGGCGCTTCTTTTCAAAATGAAGTATCTGCGATTCGAAAACGGATCCCTTCGCATTTTGTATGGTCCGATGATCACACGAAACCAAATGCCATCCAATCGAACGAATTGTCCGACCAACAACTGGTTCAATTGTTTGAAAGACTCCAATTCGTCAAAAAAGCGGAAGCTCTTTGCGGTTTGCATATTCCCAAAGATGAAGCCGTACGTTTAAACAGCACAGACCTTTTGAATACGATTGAGGATGTCTTTGTACAATTAATCCCTCTATACAAACTGGCATACAGACAAATGGCGATTTCAACCGACAAATAGTGTGCCGCATCCATACGAACCAGGATTGTTCGGCTTTAGCTAAAATAAAAAAATTGCTTATTCTGATATAAGAAAACGCGGTTTACATAATGATGTTGCGGTAAATCTGTTTATTTCAGACGAGAAAAAAGGAGACCCCATCACGCAAAAGTTTTCAATGATTCCTTTCAAATCCCCTAAGATGGACAAACACCTCATGATCGATAGGTTTAACATCACTACAAAGGGCTAAGCCCCTTCTACCAAAGTTGCAGGATCTAAAACGGTAGAATTGACGCCTAGCCCTTTTGTTATGACTACTTTTGGTCCATGAACACCTTATCGCCCGGTTTTAAAGCTTTCATTTTTTTGACGGCGTGATAAGAAGAATAGCCGCTCGATTCTTCAAATTCGTTGCAAAGCTTTTTTTCTTCCGATTTGCTCGGAACGATTTCTTTAAAGCGGCGATAAGCAGCCATCAGCTCTTCTCGTTCAATTCCCTTCTCATAAGCTTCTTCAATAGCTCGAAAAAATTTGATCACATCGATGACTTCCTGAGTGGACCAATCAAATGAAAACGGATAAGAATATTCCTTCATATTATTCCACCTGCTTATTCTGTTTTGCTAACTTTAGTATGCCCATTTTTGGCGAATGTCCTCCGCCTCTCCAATCATTCTTTCTATTAACTCTTTGACAGACGGAACGTCCTTGATCAATCCCATCACTTGCCCGGCCCAAGCAAAGCCGGAATCCGCTTTTCCTTCATATATAAAACGCTTATTGGCTTCACCGCTTATGTAATCTTTCAGCTGTTCATAGCCCCCATTTTGTTTTTCGATTTCTAAAATTTTTTCTGTCCAGCTGTTTTTAATGGCTCTTCCAGGCGCGCCTAAAGTTCGTTTAATCACTACTGTGTCATTTTCAGTCCCTTGAATAAGATAGTTCTTATATAATTCGGAGGCATGGACGCATTCTTTTGTCGCGATAAACCTTGTACCCATTTCAATACCTTCAGCTCCAAGACTGAGAGCAGCCATAAGCCCTCTGCCATCGCCAATTCCACCTGACGCAATGACCGGGATGCTGACGCTGTCAACCACTTTTGGTGTCAATACGAATGTTCCGATGTCATTCTTTCCTAAATGCCCTCCACCTTCTTGGCCGACGACCATAACTGCATCGGCGCCAAGTTCTTCCGCTTTCTGCGCCTGTCGTACAGCCGCTACTAAGACCAGCTTAATCACATCTACTCCCTTAAGCTGATCGAAAATAGGAGCAGGATTGCCGCCTGTCATGGTGATGACTGGCACTTTTTCCTCTACAGCGACCTCCAAAAAATGTGAAAAAGAACGATTGTGCTGCCCAATCGCAAAATTGACTCCAAACGGTTTATCGGTTAATTCTTTTACCTTCCGAATTTCCTCCTGTAAATCTTCCGGTTTTTCTAACGACATGGCCGTAATTTGACCTAATCCCCCAGCATTGGAAACGGCGGCAGCCAGTTCAGAATAGGCAAGATGGGCTAATCCGCCTTGTATAATCGGGTATTGAATCCCTAACAATTTTGTTACACGAGTTTCCCAATTCAAGTTAATCCCTCCCGACTCTTATTTATTCTACTTTGACCCTTCAAAGTCCTTTTTCTTTTCACAATTGGTTACAAATAAAACTAGGAAAATCCCAACTCCCATGCTATAATTCATTTGTTTTAGCTTACATGAAGAGGTGATTGTTGAATTGTCCCAGTTTGATACACCATTGTTTACATCATTAGTCCAGCATGCCAAAAAAAATCCTGTACAGTTCCATATTCCCGGCCATAAAAAAGGAGCGGGAATGGATCCGAAATTCAGAGAATTTATCGGCGAAAATGCGTTATCCATTGATTTGATTAATATTGCTCCACTTGATGACCTCCATAATCCAAAAGGCGTGATTCATCAGGCGCAAAAGTTGGCAGCCGAAGCATTCGGAGCAGACTATTCCTTTTTTTCCGTTCAAGGAACAAGCGGCGCCATTATGGCAATGGTCATGAGCGTTTGTGGACCTGGGGATAAAATCATCATTCCTAGAAACGTTCATAAATCTATCATGTCCGCTATCATTTTTTCCGGTGCTGTTCCGATCTTTATCCACCCGGAAATTGATGGCCGTCTCGGTATTTCACATGGTATTACTGCCGATGCAGTGGAAAAAGCGTTAAAACAACACCCAGACGCTAAAGGGGTTTTAGTCATAAATCCTACTTATTTCGGCGTTTCCGGAGACTTAAAGAAAATTGTAGAGATTGCCCATTCTTACAACGTTCCCGTTTTAGTGGATGAAGCCCATGGCGCCCACATTCATTTTCATGACGATTTGCCTATTTCGGCCATGCAAGCCGGGGCAGATCTTGCGGCTACGAGCGTCCACAAATTAGGCGGTTCTTTGACACAAAGCTCGATCTTAAACATTCGGGAAGGATTAGTCTCCGTTAATAAAGTCCAAGCGATCATGAGCATGTTGACGACAACGTCAACTTCTTATTTGCTGCTCGCTTCATTGGATGTCGCACGGAAACGTCTTGCGACCGAAGGAAAAGAACTTTTAGACCGAACGATCGCATTAGCAGAAAACATTCGTAAACAAATAAATGAAATTCCATATTTGTATTGTGTAGGCGAAGAAATTCTCGACTCAGAAGCTGTTTTTGATTACGACCCGACAAAACTGACTATTTCCGTAAAAGATTTAGGAATCACCGGACATGATGCCGAAAAATGGCTTCGTGAGGTTTATCAAATTGAAGTGGAGCTATCCGATTTATATAACATCCTTTGCATCATTACACCCGGCGATACAGAAAAAGAAGGAAGCATATTAGTCAATGCGCTCAAACATTTATCCGAAACGTTTCAACATGATGCGGAAGAAAAGCATATAGAAGTATTACTGCCGGATATTCCCCATCTTGCCCTAACCCCTAGGGATGCTTTTTACGCGGAGACAGAAATCGTTCCTTTTGAAAAATCAGCCGGTAGGATCATAGCTGAATTTGTGATGGTATATCCTCCAGGTATTCCTATTTTCATACCCGGAGAAATTATTACAGAAGAAAATTTAGCCTATATTCGAAAAAACATGGAAGCGGGGTTGCCTGTCCAAGGCCCGGAAGACCCGGAATTAAAAACATTAAGAGTCATCAAAGAATTCGAAGCTATACGCTAGATTCAATTTCTCAGTTTCAAATGGACCTTCACTTTACCGAAAAACGGCTATTTATGACACAGCCGCCAATTAGACAGCAGCATAACAATTCGTAAATAACGTCAAAACGATAGCTGCTTTCTGTGACAAATGGGCCTTTAAAAAGATAAAATTCGGTATTGGATGACTTTATTATGAAAGTCCATTCATTTCCTTTCTGAATGATCAGCGTTCAAAAACGGAAGGTGAAATGCCTTCCGTTTTTGAAAAACACCCCTCTTTAAAAACTCCCATACTTAAAGAAATCTATTTTTCCAATCGATCGTTTTCACTTCAGTTCGTTTCTGTTTGAACAGATGAAAAATGACGTTCATGTCTACATTTCTCTCATCTATTGTATCGTGGATTCAAAATTCGCTGTAAAATCTGCTTGACCAGGAAAAATATCTAGTGAAATTTTATACAGCGTTAGGTCGTACCATAGTCATAAACGTTTTCTTTTTAAAATTAGGTCGGCAGACTGTGTTAAAGCATTTCAGCCAAAGCAATTTCCACCACATAGCAGAAAAATGGGCAAAAAAAAAGCCAGCATAAAATATGCCGGGCATTCTATGTGAAAGTAAAGGTGATGATGATAAATGAATGAAAAACTGAAATTAGAAGGGAATATGACTTAGTCGTCCAATTCTTCTTCTTCGTTGCAGCCACAATCAGAATATAAAACGGTTACTTTTTCATCTTCAAAATGATCAATGGTTGAGAGGCAGGACTTGCAAACAATGGTCCCCATCTTCCAACTTCCTTTCGTGTAAGTTTGTAATCGGTTCATCTCTATGTATCTATAATAATATAACACATTTATTTTTTCAAGCCTATTTTGTATGTCACATTAAAAATAAATGTGTAGACCCTTTATGTGTTTCATAGTGTAAAAGGAGTTTGAAACACTATATCCAGAGCATATTGGATAAGCACAAATGCCGTTAGACTAGAGATTGTAACTAATATCACATTCTTATTGGAAGGAATAAATTTTTTCGCCACTAAAATCCCCAAATAGAGAAAAACCAAAAACATCAACCATTGAAAGCGAGCACGGTCACCTTCAGACAACCACGCCGCCAACATATAACCGCTCCAAATGATTAATTGCAGCAAAAAAACGAAATAAAATGCCATGTTCGTCCACTCTTTTCTGTTACATACTGATACTTACGCCCTCTCGACTGTATTACTTTATTATATGAACGGAAAAACGATATTTCATTAAAACCTCTAGAAAAAAGAGAAAACCCTCAGCACATTGAACCGTGCTAAGGGTTTATCCGAACAGATTATCTGACAATATGAATTGGTGTGCCTAAAGCCACTTCTGCAGCTTCCATCGTAATTTCCCCTAATGTCGGGTGAGCGTGAATAGTCATGGCAATATCTTCTGCTGTTACACCAGCTTCAATCGCCAATCCTAATTCAGCAATCATATCCGAAGCTCCAGGTCCCGCAATTTGAGCACCGATGACAAGACCGTCTTCTTTGCGGGTAATTAATTTCAAGAATCCATCCGTGCTGTCAAGCGACAGAGCCCGTCCATTTGCTGCAAACGGGAATTTAGCGGCCACAATTTCGATTCCTTCGTCTTTCGCTTGTTGTTCAGTATATCCTACTGTTGCTAGTTCGGGATCCGAGAATACAACTGCAGGAATAGCTAAGTAGTCAATTTCATCCGGCTGTCCAGCAATAGCTGCAGCTGCTATTTTTCCTTCATAAGAAGCTTTATGTGCAAGCTGTGGCCCCGGAACGATATCTCCGATAGCATAAATGTTTGGAACATTAGTACGACATTGTTTGTCAATTTTGATAAGACCTTTTTCTGTTAATTCAATGCCGACTTGCTCAAGTCCTAATTCATCCGTATTAGGTCTGCGGCCCACTGTTACAAGTACGTAATCAGCTTCTATCGTTTTTTCTTCTCCCTTTACTTCATACGTAACTACGACGCCATCTTCTTTTTCTTCGACACCTTTTGCCAACGCATTTGTAAAAATTTCAGCACCTTTTTTCTTCAAATTGCGTTTGACAATGGAAGACATTTGTTTTTCGAAATTAGGAAGAATTTCGTCGCCGCCTTCAAGAATCGTCACTTTTGTTCCAAAGTTGGCAAATGCGTTTCCAAGTTCCGTTCCGATGTATCCTCCGCCGATGACAACCAATTTTTCAGGAACTTCTTCAAGCGCAAGGGCTCCAGTAGAATTTAACACGCGTTTTGAAAATTTGAAAGCCGGAATTTCGATCGGACGAGAACCTGTTGCGATAATCGCATTTTTAAATGTATATGTTTGGGCTGATTTCTCGTCCATCACCCGAACAGTGTGCGCATCGACAAAATACGCTTCACCTTTTACAATCTCAACCTTATTTGCTTTTAAAAGGGTTGAAACGCCGCCCGTTAATTTTTTGACAACGCTTCCCTTCCAAGATTGTACTTTGGAAAAGTCAACTGTCACATTTTCCGCTTTAATTCCAAGAGAATCGGAATGCAGCGCATCATGATAACGGTGGCTGGCTGAAATCAGTGCTTTTGAAGGAATACAGCCGACGTTTAAACATACGCCCCCGACATGCTCTTTCTCAACGATGGTTACTTTTTGCCCTAATTGAGCAGCGCGGATTGCAGCGACGTACCCCCCAGGACCTGCTCCGATGACAATAGTGTCTGTTTCGATTGGGAAATCTCCTACTACCATTTTGATTACGCCTCCATTAGTAATAATTCTGGATCGTTCAATAGACGCTTCAGATGGTTCAGCGCATATTGAGCGGTAGCTCCATCAATCATACGATGATCGAAGCTCAATGATAATGCTAACACAGGTGCGGCTACAATTTCACCATTTTTAACTACAGGTTTTTCAGAAATTCTTCCAATTCCTAAAATAGCTACTTCTGGATGGTTGATAACAGGCGTAAACCATTGTCCTCCGGCAGATCCGATATTCGTGATTGTGCAAGAGGCTCCTCTCATTTCATCTGGAGAAAGTTTTCCTTCACGGGCTTTTGTAGCAAGTTCTTGTATTTCAGCAGAAATAGCAAATATCGATTTGCGATCCGCATGTTTTACAACCGGAACAAGCAAGCCGCGTTCTGTATCAGCTGCAATACCGATATTGTAATAATGTTTATGGATGATTTCCCCTGCTTCATCGTCAAGAGATGTATTTAAAGCTGGAAATTCACGCAATGTGCTCACGAGTGCTTTAACTACATATGGAAGGAATGTAAGCTTGATATTCTTTTCAGCTGCCACTTCCTTGAATTTTTTGCGGTGAGCAACAAGTTTGGTTACATCTACCTCATCCATTAAAGTCACATGTGGAGCAGTATGTTTGGAATTAACCATCGCTTTTGCAATCGCCTTGCGAATTCCGCTCATTTTTTCGCGAGTTTCAGGGAATTCTCCTTCCAAAACGACGGTTTGAGCAGGAGCGGCTGCTTCGACAGCTTTTTCTTCTGTTGTCGTTTGTTCTGAAACTGCAGGTTGTGCTCCTCCGCTTAAGAATTGATCGATATCTTCTTTCAATACGCGTCCATTTTTTCCGGAACCAGTTACTTGACGAATATCAACGCCTTTTTCACGAGCATATTTACGAACGGATGGCATCGCGATTACACGACGATCTGAATCCACTTTTTCAGGTTGGCCAGCAGGCTGAGGAGCCTCTTGTTTTGCTGCTGCTTCTTGTACGTTTTGAGATTTTTCAGCAGGAGTTTCTTCTTTTGATCCTTGATTTTCTTCTGCGGCATTGTCATCGCTGTAACCTTCCGCATCAAATGTGATTAATACATCTCCAACAACCGCAACATTTCCTTCTTCAACAAGGATTTCTTTTACCGTTCCATCCACCGGAGAAGGAATTTCAACCACTGCTTTGTCGTTTTGCACTTCACAAAGTACGTCGTCTTCACTTACTTTATCTCCAGGTTTCACATACCATTTAACGATTTCACCTTCGTGAATCCCTTCACCAATATCCGGTAATTTAAATTGAAATGCCAATGTATTCACCCTCCTAAAAATTGTCTAGTTCCGTAAAAGAGGGGAGCATAACCCATCCTCATAACGGTCATCCATTAAAATTCGAGCACTTTTTTAGCAGTTTCGACAATGTCTTTAAAGTTCGGCAACCATACCGATTCGGCTTGTGAAAAAGGATATACAGTATCCGGAGCAGCTACACGAAGAACAGGAGCTTCCAAGCTGAGAATAGCTCTTTCATTAATTTCCGCTACAACATTTGCAGCTATACCTGCTTGTTTTTGTGCCTCTTGAACAACAATCGCCCGATTTGTCTTTTCAACGGAAGCCACTATCGTTTCCACATCAAGAGGGCTGACCGTTCTTAAATCAACTACTTCTGCAGAGTATCCTTCTTTTTCTAGTTCTTCAGCAGCTTTTAATGCTTCATGTACCATTGCTCCATAAGCGATGATGGAAATGTCTTTTCCTTCACGCTTCACATCTGCTTTCCCAAGCGGAATCGTATATTCACCCTCAGGAACTTCTTGACGGAAAGAGCGATACAGTTTCATATGTTCCAAGAATATAACTGGATCATTATCACGAATGGCTGAGATTAAGAGCCCTTTCGCTTCATAAGGTGTGGAAGGGATCACCACTTTCAGACCAGGTTGTTGGGCTACCAGCCCTTCTAAACTGTCTGCGTGCAATTCTGGTGTATGAACGCCTCCGCCGAAAGGAGCGCGAACGGTGATAGGCATAGAAAATTTCCCGCCGGAACGGTAACGATAACGAGCCATTTGTCCGCTCAGGGAATCCATTACTTCATAGACGAATCCAAAGAATTGGATTTCAGGAACAGGACGAAATCCTTGAAGAGCAAGCCCAATGGATAAACCGCCTATTCCGGATTCCGCTAACGGTGTATCAAATACCCGTTCCTCTCCAAATTCTTTTTGAAGGCCTTCTGTCGCACGGAAAACCCCGCCATTTACGCCGACATCTTCACCAAAAACTAGAACGTTCTCATCATTCTTTAATTCCGTACGCAACGCATCATTGATGGCTTGGATCATTGTCATTTGCGGCATGGCTTACTTCGACTCCTTTTCTTTATATAATTCATATTGTTCTTTTAAGTTATAAGGAAGCTCTTCGTACATAATAGAAATCAAATCGGTCACTTTTTGTTTTGGAGCTTCGTCCGCTTTTTTAATGGCAGCTTTAATTTCTTCTTTTGCTTTTTCGATTGTTTCATTTTCCATTTCTTCGTTCCATAATCCCTTGCCTTCAAGGAACTTGCGGAAACGTACAATCGGATCTTTTCTTTCCCATTCTGTATCTAGTTCAGATGAACGATAACGAGTTGGGTCGTCACCTGACATTGTATGAGGTCCGAAACGATAACAAATCGTCTCAATCAGTGTCGGTCCTTCTCCGTTAACGGCACGTTCTCTTGCATCACGCACAGCCGCATAAACAGCCAATGGGTCCATTCCGTCTACTTGAATGCTAGGGATTCCTGCCGCAACTCCTTTTTGAGCTATGGTTTTAGCTGCTGTTTGTTTTTCTCTTGGCGTAGAAATCGCAAATTGGTTGTTTTGAACAATAAAGATAGCTGGTGCTTTGAACGCGCCTGCAAAGTTGATTCCTTCATAGAAATCCCCTTGTGAGGAACCTCCGTCACCTGTATATGTAACAGCTACAGCTTTTTCCCCTCTTTTTTTCAATCCAAGTGCAATTCCTGCCGTTTGTACATATTGAGCACCGATAATAATTTGTGGAGGAAGTGCACGAACTCCTTCAGGCATTTGTCCTCCCATATAATGTCCGCGGGACCACAGGAACGCTTGTGATAACGGAACGCCATGCCATACAATTTGCGGTACATCACGATATCCAGGGGCAATCCAGTCTTCTTTTTCGAGAGCAAAATGGGAAGCGATTTGAGAAGCTTCCTGACCTGCCGTAGGAGCATAAAAGCCCAGCCGGCCTTGACGGTTTAAAGAAATGGAACGTTGGTCCAAAATGCGTGTAAATACCATCCGCCGCATCAGCTCTTGAAGCTGTTCATCCGTTAATTCAGGAAGCGCTGCTTCGTTAACGACCTTTCCTTCTTCATTTAAAATTTGAAACATTTCAAATTGATCTTCTATCGCTTTTATCTTCTTCTTCACATCAAGTGGTGCCTTGTTTGCTTTAGCACTCATTCGTGTCACCTCTTCCTTTCTTCCATAACAATGTTCATATTTAGTAACAGAATACCCCAAATAACAGTTCCTAACCCCGACGATGACGATGGTTATGAGTGAATCTGCCTATGTATGAAAAAGCACCGCAAACTGTACCATTCATTTTCCGTATTTTCATTAGTACAATTTTCATTTCACGAACCTAGTTTAAACCATTTTTCTTTAAAAAGTCAAACAAAATAGCAGTTTTTCTTTCATTATTTCTTTCTGTATTATTCAAATATAATGATCTGTTTTATAAACACGGTTCGTTTAAATCTTTCTGTTATATAGAAGAAATTCGATATTAAATCAGCTGTTGTACACTCTTTCCTCATTTCTGCCATATATGCAGCCAAGGAAGAAACTAGTTTCACTAGAAGCGTATACAGGTTTTAGAAATCTTTTATCGATAGTGGGTGTTTATTAAATTATGGTTGATTCTACCATTGAGAATTGAGAAGCATGGAAAGGAACCGCTTTTCGCGCGGGACAAAACCATTAACAAATGAATGATCATTTGTTAGACTTAATTACGGCAGTTGTAAATTTCTGTCGAAAGGAGGAATTTTCATGATAACCATGAAAGATATCATTCGTGATGGACACCCAACTTTGCGAAAAGTCGCTGAGGAAGTTTCACTGCCGCCGTCCGATGAAGATAAAAAAATACTAGAGAGTTTAATCGAGTATTTAAAAAATAGCCAAGATCCGGAAATCGCCGAACGATACGGATTAAGGCCAGGCATTGGACTAGCAGCGCCGCAAATCAACGTTTCCAAAAGAATGATTGCTGTCCATGTGGAAGACGAAAATGAAAAACTTTACAGCTATGCGCTTTTTAATCCGAAAATTATAAGCCATTCAGTGGAAAGAGCGTATTTAGCTTCAGGAGAAGGCTGTTTATCAGTAGATAAACCGATTCCGGGCTATGTACCTCGATATGCAAGAGTGACTGTAAAAGGGTATGACTCGGAAGGAAACGAAATCAAATTGCGGTTAAAAGGTCTACCGGCAATTGTTTTTCAGCATGAAATTGATCATCTTAACGGTATCATGTTTTACGATCATATTAATAAAGAAAATCCATTTGCACCTATTGACAATGCAGTAGCAATTACGCGCTGAAAAAATAAGATCAATCGTTACTGTTCAAATCAAAAGAAATTTCCGTTTAGAAAAACAGTCAAATTGTCAAAAGGCCAACCCTTTCCATGAAGACTGCGGATCATTTTTCATCCATAGCCAAAATGGAAAGGGTATAACCTTTTTTTAGAGGTCGACGTCAGTCGCCGTTTGGGAAAGATGATTTAAATAAGCTGCAACCTTTTTAATCCTTCATAAATTCCATCCTCGGCCACATCTTTCGTGACGATATCCGCTTGTTTTTTTACAGGAGGCAATGCATTTCCCATGGCAACGCCCGTGCCTACTGTTTGAAGCATTTCGATATCATTCAATCCATCACCGAACGCATAAACGTCTTCAATACGAAATCCAAGCTTTGCGATCAACTTTTTAATCCCTTCCGCTTTAGAACCGCCTGCAGGTAGTACATCCACTGAATACTCATGCCAGCGGATAAAACGAAAGTCGGAAAAACGTTCTTCGTAATAAGCCTCCTCACCAGGTTCGCAAAACAATAGCGCCTGGTAGATATCATGATTTCGATAATAATGAGGACTGTATTCCGGATGTGAAAATTTCAATGTGCCCAAGCTTTCTTCTATATAGCGATGATGGTGTATATTCGACTTCATCGTTTTGTCAGTCATAAATACGAGCGGATGATTTCTGCCATTTGCCTCTTTTTCCAACCGTTCCATCTGGTCAACAGAAAAAGGCCGATGATAGATCACTTCGTTTTCAAACACAACATACTGGCCATTAAAACTGACAAAAGATTCGATTTCTAATTCTTCCCTTAAATTGGCAAACATAAACGGAGCCCGCCCGGTTGCTATCGCAGTGTACACCCCGCTTTGCTTTAACAACTGAATCGCTTTTTTCGTATTTTCGGGTAGTTTTTTTTCATGGTCCAACAATGTGCCGTCTATGTCAAAAAAGACTATTTTACTCATCACTCAAACTCCTCACATAGAATCATTACTTGATGGTTAAGGTAAACTACAAGCACCATTTTGTCAAATAGGTTAAATGTTCCAATACGGGCAATGCAAATTTTTCGGTCAATTCCATATACTATCAACAGTATATAAACCAATGTGAGAGAGACGTAAATGACAATGCTGGCCATCTTAAGGGCGGCTTTTCCTTTGGACAAGTTTGTAGTACAATAAAAGCAAGGGAGTGATCCACTATGTTAAAGAAGCTTAAAAAAAAGCTCCTAAAACAGTGGAAAGACCTATTACGCAAAAAGTCTATCGCTTAGTTTTTGGCACCGCCCTTCTCTTTTGGGAGGGCTATCTTTATGAATAGTTTTTTTGTGGAAGTTATTGGAAATGATTTGGCGCTATGAAAATGCATGAAAAAGTTAATAACTTTTTATATAATAGAAAAAGTTACTAAAAACGGCAAAGGAGTGAGTACATTGATTTACAAAGTTTACTATCAAGAATCAAACACGGAGGTTCCAACTCGCGAAAATACAGTCGCTTTGTTTATAGAAGCAGACTCTGAAAGGGATGTACGCCAAAAATTAAAAGATCGCCCCATCAGTATCGAATATATTCAGCCGCTGGAAGGGGCCTATTTGGAATATGAAAAACAAAGAGAAGACTTCAAGGTGGAGAAATAGACATATATGAAATTTGTAAAAAATGATCAAGCAGCCGTTTTTGCCTTAGGAGGATTGGGCGAAATCGGAAAAAACACTTATGGCGTACAGTTTCAAGATGAAATCATCCTTATCGATGCCGGAATCAAATTCCCGGAAGACGAACTGCTGGGAATTGACTACGTCATTCCGGATTACAGCTATTTAGTCAAAAATGAAGATAAGATTAAAGGTTTATTTATTACCCACGGCCATGAAGATCACATCGGTGGCATCCCCTATCTTCTGCGGCAGGTAAATGTTCCGATTTACGGAGGAAAATTGGCTCTTGGTTTAATTCGAAATAAACTTGAAGAACATGGTCTATTAAGACAAGCGAAACTGCACGAAATTCGCGAAGATGACGTGATTAAATTTCGCAAAACGTCTGTCACCTTTTTCCGGACAACACACAGCATTCCGGATTCATACGGAATTGTTGTTAAAACGCCTCCCGGGAATATCGTTCATACGGGAGATTTCAAATTCGATTTTACTCCCGTCGGTGAACCTGCCAACTTAACCAAAATGGCGGAAATCGGAAAAGAAGGCGTTTTATGCCTGCTATCGGACAGCACAAACAGTGAAGTACCTGAATTTACAATGTCGGAACGGCGGGTAGGAGAAAGCATTGAGGCTATTTTCCGAAAAGTAAAAGGCCGGATTATTTTTGCCACATTCGCTTCAAATATTCACCGTCTCCAACAGGTAACTGAAGCAGCGGTTCAAAACGACAGGAAAATTGCCGTTTTTGGAAGAAGCATGGAATCGGCTATTGAAATCGGGCAAGAGCTTGGCTACATTCGCTGTCCGAAAGATACATTTGTTGACACTCAAACGCTTAATCGCCTGCCTGCCCATAAAGTCACCATACTTTGTACGGGAAGCCAAGGAGAGCCGATGGCTGCTCTTTCAAGAATCGCCAATGGAACCCATCGGCAAATTCAAATTCAGCCAGGGGATACGGTCGTATTCTCCTCTTCGCCAATACCGGGTAATACGATCAGCATTAACCGCACCATCAATTTGCTTTATCGAGCAGGTGCCGATGTGATTCATGGTTCCTTAAATAATATTCACACATCCGGACACGGCGGACAGGAGGAGCAAAAATTAATGCTCCGCCTTATTAAACCGAAATTTTTCATGCCGATCCACGGTGAATATCGGATGCAAAAAATGCATGCAAGACTGGCAATGGATTGTGGTATTCCGGAAGAAAATTGCTTCCTAATGGACAACGGTGATGTTTTGGCTCTTGGAAAAAATTCGGCAACGATCGCAGGAAAAATCCCTTCTGGCTCCATCTATATTGATGGAAGCGGAATCGGAGACATCGGAAATATCGTATTAAGAGATCGCCGAATTTTATCGGAAGAAGGTTTAGTCATTGTCGTTGTCAGCATCAATATGAAAGAATTTAAAATCGCTGCTGGACCTGATATCATCTCACGCGGATTCGTCTATATGCGGGAATCCGGTGATCTTATCAACGAAGCTCAAGCGATGATCACGAAGCATATCAACAAAATGTTGGAACGAAAAACTTCTCAATGGTCGGAAATAAAAAACGAAATTACCGACACCTTGGCACCGTTCTTATATGAAAAAACGAAACGGCGCCCAATGATCCTTCCAATTATTATGGAAGTTTAAAACAAGCAAAAACCTCCTTTGAAAAAAGGAGGTTTTTGCTTGTTTTAAAGGGCTCTGGACATTGTTCTGAGTCTCATTAAAAGCCACTACAACGATTCTTATGAATAGCATCCTTACGTTCAATCACATTCATTTTTTCCCTCTTACATAATCCGCATCGAACAAAAATAGTCTCATAAGCAGAACTAAAGACGGGATTAAAAGCAAAAGCCCGAATATAAAAGCAACCACTAATGAGGTCCCCATTGCCGGATTGGTCACATTTTCATGCACGGTAATAAAAGGATATAAAATATACGGTAAATGTGAGACTCCATATCCAAAAAAGGCAAAGAAAAATTGCAGCATAACGAAAATAAATGCAGTGCCAAATCGTTTTTGACGGTAGATAAAATAAACAGCTGTCAGAAAGCAAATTAACGATAAGGCAAACATCCACCAATAATCAAGAGCTCTGTCATAATGAACAGGATTATGGACTTTAAGACCCCAAAATACGAGTAAGCTTGCTAAAATAGTCGGAGGGCTCCAAAAGAGAGCAAACTTTCTTAACAACGTTCTTGCCTTAAGGTCATTCGCCCGATCGGCATAGTAAGTCAAAAATGCAGCACTGATAAAAAGAACGGAAACAATGGCTAAAAAGACAACGCTCCATGAATACGGGCTGGCAAACAGCTTATTGGCCAAAAAATGCACTTTATGATCCTTCACCTCTATAAATCCGCCTTCTGAAATAGTCAACGTCGTCGATAAAGCGGCAGGAGACAACAAGCCGGTTGCACCGTATAAAAATGAATAAACGAGGCTTCTTCGCGATCCATAATTTCCAAAAGCATAAAAAGAACCTCGAATCGCCAACAAAAGAATCGCAATGCTACCCGGAATCAACAGAGCGGTGCCATAATAATAGGCTGCCGCCGGGAAAAATCCGACTAAGCCGACAAAGAAAAATACAAAGAAAACGTTTGTCACTTCCCAAACCGGCGATAAATAACGGCTAATGAGTGTATTCATGACATGTTCCTGCTTTGTAATTTTTCCATAGAAATCAAAAAACCCTGCTCCAAAATCAACGGAAGCCACTATTAAATATCCATATAAAAACGTCCATAAAACAGTGATTCCAACGATTTCTAGGCTCATTGCTCATCCTCCTTTCCAAATTCCCTTCTACTTGCATACATAAGTCTGAATGATGAAATGTTGAATGTAACACTTTCATTCTGATAGTCCTTTAAAAGGAGTAAACACACTGCATTCTCCCTTCATATTTGCCTCTTAGAATAGACTTTGTCGATCAGCTGTCCATTTCGGAAACAATCAAACTCCAACGCTGAAACTATTTCGGATCTACATAAGGGAATCGCCGTTCCAATTCCACTTCTGCCGGATTATTTTTAAACATTTTACTCAGGACAAAACAGCACATAATGGTCAAAATGAAATACAAAATCGCAAACAATGTAAATGCCAGACCCACTCCATTTCCTTTTGTGGCCGCATCTGCCACTTTCATATACCCTCTTAAAATCCACGGCTGCCGACCTACTTCATCTAACATCCATCCTAGTTCGATGGCCAGCACCGCCAACGGACCGGAAGCCACGATCGCCCACAACAGCCATTTGTTCCACTCTTTTTTCTTAAAGGCCCATAAGAGAATATATAGAGCAGAAACAGCTGTAAGAAAAACACCAATTGCAACCATCAAATCGAACATATAATGGATAATCAGCGGCGGTCTTTCATCTTTCGGAAAATCATTCAACCCAATTACTTTCGTATCAACAGAATTTCCGGACAAAAAACTTAACATCTTTGGAACGCGAATTTCATAATGGACATCATGATGGCGATCCAATGAACCAAACATGATTAAATCGGCACCTGTTTCCGTATTAAAATGCCATTCCGCCGCCGCCAATTTTTCAGGCTGCCGGTGCGCTAAAAATTTAGCCGATAAATCTCCCGCCAACGCCGTAAAAATAGAGAAAACAAGCGTACATACCATAGTCATTCGCAGCGCCTTCTTTTCATATTCCCCCCTTCTTCCTCGCAAAATAGCAAAAGCGCTGATTGCGGCTAAAATCACTGCGCATGTAACATAACCGGACGATATCACATGCAGTACTTTGGAAGGTGTAGCAGGGTTAAACATCGCTTCGATCGGATTAATATTCACCGTTTTTCCGTTTTTTAATTCAAATCCTTGCGGTGTATTCATAAATGAATTTACAGTCGTGATAAAAAGTGCCGAAGAAGAAGATCCCACCATCACCGGTATGGAGAGCAGCCAGTGATAAATACGGTTTTTAAAGCGATCCCAAGTGTAAAGATAAATACCTAGAAAGATCGCTTCAAAAAAGAAAGCGAACGTTTCCATAAACAGTGGAAGTGCTATCACCTGGCCGGCAACTTCCATAAATGAAGGCCATAGCATGGATAATTGCAAGCCTATAGCCGTACCTGTCACAACGCCAACGGCAACAGAGATCGTAAATCCTCTCGCCCAACGGCGCGCGAGCAGCAAAAAGTGAGGATCCTTTCGTTTGATTCCGATTAACTCGGCTAAGGAAATCATCACAGGCACGCCCACGCCTAACGTTGCAAAGATAATATGAAAAGAAAGCGTCATTCCTGTTAATAAACGGCTCAACATGACGTTATCAAATTCCACTTTGACCCCTCCCTACTACATGTATGGCAATCTTACCAGCCAGATTGCCATACAATCATTTTCATCATGTTGGAAATTCATTTTCCATACGATCCGCTTTCTTTTATATCTTTCCCAAATAAGCTTAAGCAAACCATAAAATCATACTGTGATGAGAAAAACTCCCTTTTCTGTTGACAAAGAGAGCAAACAAAAATACATTCAAAATTCATAATAAAAACCGATCTAGTAAGATCGGTTCCATGTGTCGATGTATTTTTATTGCCATATATATGAATTACTATTCTAAATATTCAGTCTAAAAAATAATCAGGTTGTCGGCTATATCGACGACAACCTGATTAAAATTTTTGAGTGCAAGTACAGAACAACTGTCGCTAAATGCCCGATTGGTTCTATTGACCTCAGTGAAGATGAAACTTTACATTAATGATCATAGCTTCACTTTATTCGCTTTTTTCGGATTCTTCCAATACGCGATTCACGCGTTTTTCAAGCATTTTCATCCCACTTCCGCCAGCTTGGAAATGACGGAGTTTTCCTTCTTTATCGAATACATAATAAGCCGGTACGTATTGGTTTTGAAATGCATCTGTCAATTTATGTTCGTTATCAACAAAAATAGGCTGTGTAATTCCATGTTGTTCAGCCACTTCCTTAATTTGATCGATATCCAAATCTTTCTCGGAACGAGGCATATGGACAGCCACAACGTTTAATTTATCTTTATAGCGGTCACGGAATTCGTTTACTTGGGGCATGGCTTCTTTACAAATATGACAGCTTACAGACCAAAAATGAATTAAAGTAGGTTTTTCACCTACAAGTTGGTCTCTTGACACCTGTCCGTTGAGCCAAGTCGTTGCACCGGTTAATTCCGGCATCGGTTCACGCAATTTCATGGATATATTCCTCCTTATTCATTTTGAAAAAAGGCCTAACGACTTCGGTTAGGCCTCCTTCCAATCACGATCCTGCTTCCCATTTGCCAATCATTCCTCTTACTTAGAAACCCCGGCTGTCGTTTCCAATCTACCGGAAGAATTCAAGCTAGAGAGATGTTCAGACGAATGGGGAAAGCTGGATATACTCTCTTATAAGCTAATCGAAAGCTAAGCTTATTTTACTTCCAAAGTAGCTTGACCTGGTTTCCAGTTTGCAGGGCACAATCCACCCGTTTGAAGTGCTTGAAGCACACGGAGTACTTCATCGACGTCACGGCCGATATTGTTATGATGAACTACTTGATATTGAAGTTCACCTTCAGGATTGATGATGAAGAGACCGCGAAGAGCGACACCTTCTTCTTCGATTAGAACACCATAATCACGAGCTACTTTATGGTTATGGTCAGCTGCAAGTGGGTATTTGATTTCTCCAATTCCGTTTTCGGAACGGTCAGTATTGATCCAAGCTAAGTGGGTATGAACGGTATCAGTAGAAGCACCGATTACAACAGCATCCAGATCTTCAAATTCATCATAGCGGTCAGAAATGGCTGTAATTTCTGTTGGGCAAACAAATGTGAAGTCCATTGGGTAGAAGAATAAAACAGTCCATTTGCCATTTTTCATGTTTTCTTCCAAGCTAACTTTTCCAAATTCTTTGTTTGGCAATACTGCTTCCATTTCAAAACGCGGAGCTTGCTTCCCTACTAAACGTTCTGCCATGATACAGATCCCTCCATTTGATTTTAATATATAGTTTATTGAGAAAGTAACGAAGATATTCTCAATTACTTTCTCCTGATTACACTTGTCATTATAATAAATAATACATTGCTAGTCAATTAAAATAAGTATAAAAAAGAAATAATTTTAATCAGAAGAAATTCTCCTTTTTTATTGTGTCCCATTAAAAGGAAAACTACTACGATTGGAATTGATTACTATTTTCATTTTAAGTTTACCATGTTTTTTTAGCGGAACAAAATATTATGCCTTTCATATCAAAAGAACCTTTTTTAACCATCATGATACGGAAGCACTTCTGTATAAACTTGAAAATGGAATGTTAAAAATACGCCTTCATTTAATAGAAAAGGGCGGCGCTGCCAACAGCAGACGCACGCCCTATTGCAAATCCCTTCCATTCGTTTTTATGATCCGTCGAATTTCATTCGCGGTTTGACAAACTAGTCAAGTAAGCGGTGACAGCTTGAATGCCGGTTTCAATCGCCTTTTCATCAGGATTTAACTTAGAATGGTGAAGTCCATAAGGCGAACCAACTCCCAACCAAAACATAAACCCGGGAATTTCTTTCAGCATATAGCCAAAATCTTCACCTGTCATCGCTTCACGGCAAGGAACAAATGTGATATCCTCTTGCTTTTCCAAGAAACGAATAAAATCGCTGGTCAGCTCAGGATCATTGTTCACTTGATAATAACGACAACCATAATCTATCGATGCCTCGCAATCAAACGCAATCTCGATGCCATGCAGAATCGCTTCAATCCGTTCTTTTACTTTTTCCATCGCTTCCGGAGAAAGGGTGCGAATGGTTCCTTCCAATCGAGCCGTTTCAGCAATAGCGTTTTGAACGGTGCCGGCAGTCATTTTCCCTATAGTAACGACAGCGCTGTCAAGCGGATCTACATTTCTAGATACGATCGATTGCAGCTGTGTGACAAGATGGGCTGACGCTATCACCATATCCTTTGTTTTATGAGGATAGGCAGCATGCCCCCCTTTTCCTTTTAAATCAATATACAATTCCGACGTATTGGCAAATAGCAGTCCTTCTTTAAGTGCAATCGTACCGGCCGGATATTCGGGGGCTATATGAAGGGCAAAAATCATGTCGGGTCTCCACTTTTTCATTTGTTCGCTCTCCATCATCGGCAAAGCCCCGCCCGGTCCTTCTTCAGCAGGCTGAAACAGAAAAACAAGATCATCACGGACAGGATGATGAACAAAATGCGTTAACACACCAAGGGCAATACTCATATGAACGTCATGACCGCAAGCATGCATACGCCCTGGATGTGTAGATCGAAAAGGCAAACCCGTTTCTTCCTCGATGGGGAGCCCGTCCATATCCGTTCGATAGCCAATTGTTTTTTCAGGTTTTAATCCTTTTATTTTTACAAAAATTCCGGTTCTCCATGTTTCTATTTCCATTCGTTCTTGCGGTAATGTTTGAAGATACTCAAGCAAATATTTCTGCGTTTTTACTTCTTGAAAACCAAGCTCTGGAATTTGGTGCAAATCACGGCGTATTTGAATAAACTGGCTGATAGCCATTCGATTTCTCCCTTTCTTTCCTTTTTCCGTAAACGGCGGAACGTGGAAAGTTCATCCGCTTCCTTTAATGACAAACTACAAACAAGCGTGGATGCTGGCATCCACGCTGATTCACATTATAAATTCCGGAGTTCCTGCATAATTTCTGTTTTGGATTTTGTCTTTTCATCAATTTCTTTGATCACTCTTGCAGGAGCACCGGCCACCACCGTATTAGGCGGAACATCTTTTGTTACGATCGCACCGGCTGCTACGACCGAACCTTTTCCGACAGTTACACCCTCCAAAATCACCGCATTAGCGCCAACAAGCACATCATCTTCAATAATGACAGGTTTTGCAGAAGGAGGCTCAATGACGCCTGCAAGAACGGCACCTGCTCCTATATGGCAGTTTTTCCCGACAGTCGCACGTCCTCCAAGAACCGCATTCATATCAATCATCGTTCCTTCGCCGATAACGGAGCCAATATTAATGACGGCACCCATCATGATGACGGCCCCATCGCCGATTTCCACTTGATCGCGGATAATGGCACCAGGTTCGATACGTGCATTGATTCCTTTTAAATCAATTAGAGGCAAAGCAGAATTGCGGCGATCATTTTCGATTACATAATCCTCAATGCGATCTTCATTATTTTGAATCGCTTGTGAAATTTCCGCCCATTCGCCGAACACTACACCTGTATTGCCGTTAATAAAGGTTTTGGCAGAAGGACCAAAGTCGATTCCATCTAAATTTCCTTTTATATAAACTTTTACTGGTGTAGATTTTTTGCTGTTGCTGATAAATGAAATGATCTCATGAGCGTCCAACATTTTCATAAAAAAACTCTTCCTCCTTGTCCATATTTGGCAAACCACTCAATATGTATTTTTGCAGCGGTTGAACACAAACCGCCGTAAAAGCAGATGAACGTTTGATACTACTTTAGCAAAGGAAAGTCCTTAGTACAAGAGATTTTATTCAAAACTTGTCGACTGCTCTGCCAAATAATCATTGACTACTTCCACAAAAGCCTCCACCTGTCTGAGTTCAAAGGCGGAATCATATCCCATTAGCCAAGTATCCCTCGCCATTGGCAGCCCATGTTCATCGTGAAGAGGAATTTTATAAAAATCTGATTCCCACTGATGAAGCGTGATCGCAGGGAGAATCGCATAGCCGATCCCGTTAAACGTCATCTGCTTGCACGTTTCGATTTGATCGACAATAATCGTTCGTTTTGGGGCCATTTGAAACTGACGATGCCACCAATTCTGGATTTCTTGATAATAGTTGGAGTCGCTTTTAAATTGGATAAACGGCCTGTCGGTTTCCAATACTTCTTCGACTCGGCGAATTTCCTTGTCAACCAGGTAAAGCCTGTCCTTGAATAAATGAATTTTTCGGCTTTTCCAATCGGGTGTACCGCGAAGGATGCCTATATGCACTTCTCCTTCATAAAGCGCCTTCGCTATTTCGCTGCTCCATCCCGTCATCAATGAAATCTTGGCATGAGGATACTTTTCGACAAATTGCTTTAATACTTTCGGAAGCCAATTTTGCCCTACAATGGAGGCACAGGCAATTTTTAGCGTACCATGTACTTCCGATTCAAATGAATGAATTTTTTCCAGCACTTTTTCTTTTCGTTCCAGAATTTCGTTTGCAAAATCCACCACCAATTCCCCGGCAGGTGTCAAAGTCAATCCTTTCGGGGAACGGTTGAACAACCTTGTTCCCCATTCTTTTTCAATGTTCTGCAAACGCTGAGAAAGAGCGGGCTGAGATACAAACAGCCGTTCAGCCGCTTTTCGCATATTCATTTCTTGAGCCAGAACAGATAACAGTTGAAACTCCGAAAAAGACATGACCTATTTCCCTTCTGTTCATTCAATTTTAGCAAGAAATTTCCGCTATTCTTTTTTAGGCAAAAACATCACCAAAACAAAAGAGAGAAGACCACAGAAAAAGACAACCAAAAATACAGTATGCAAGGAAGCGGACAAACCGTTTCTCAGAACGGAGACTAAACTAGACGGAATCCCTCTATTCCCGCTGTTGCCGAGCAAAGAATTAATTGAATTGATAGAAGCATGTTGAGAATCTGTACGGTGTTCCAAATAACGTTGGAGGCGACTGTTTAAAATCCCCCCCAGCAAAGCAGCACCGACTGTATTTCCAAGATTTCTCATAAACATATTGGTAGCTGTGGCGATCCCTCTTTGCTGCCATTCAACCGTGCTTTGAATGGATACAATGAAAGCGGTGGATGTTAATCCCATCCCCACTCCGACGAAAAACGAAGAGACAGCCGCCCATAACGGACCTGAGGACGATTTCATAAAAACAAAAAGCAATCCACCGATAACAAGAAAGATCCCTCCGAGCAGCGAAGTATATCGGTACCCAATTTTCAATAATAATCTTCCGGATACGGTAGAAGCAATCGGCCAACCAACGGACATGGCCGTCAAGGCAAATCCGGCAATGGTGGCATTTTCCCCCATCACACCTTGTACATACGTTGGAAGAAAAGAACTAATGCCGATCAGCATCACTCCCGTTATAAAGGAAACCACATTCGCAATAGCAATAGAAGGGACCTTCCAAATGGCAAACGGAACGAGAGGCTCTTTTGCCCGCTTTTCCTGCCAAATAAATAAGCCCAAAAAAAGGACTATTCCAAACCATATTCCGACGCTGGCATTTGAACGCCACCCAATATTCACTCCGCCTTCCACTAACAAAAACATAAAAGAGGAGATAGCGATTGTAAAGAAAATCGCCCCTAAGTAATCAATTTCGGCATTTTTCTTCTCTAAATGTTCATGAAAAAACAGCCAAATGCCAAGAAGCGATAGCACTCCCAAAGGTATGTTCATCCAAAAAACAAAATGCCAGCTGACATATTCCACCAATATTCCGCCGACAGCGGGACCGACAATGGCCGAAATGCCCCAAACACTAGATAAATATCCTTGTACTTTTGCTCTTTCTTCTTTCGTATAAATATCGCCAATAATCGTATTCGCTATTGGCATGACAGCTCCTGCTCCAATACCTTGAATAAAGCGATACAAAATAAGCTGTCCCATCGACTGAGCAAACCCACACAAAGTCGATCCAATTAAAAATAAAATGATTCCTATCGAAATGATTGGTTTACGGCCTAACAGATCGGATAATTTCCCATAAATAAGAACAGTGACCGAATTCATAAGCAGATAAGCAGAAAACACCCAGCCATAGAGGGAAAATCCTCCAAGATCAGAGACAATGTCAGGCATTGCCGTTGAGACGATCGTCGATTCAACAGCACCCATGAACATCGCCAGCATAACAGCCGCAAGAACAAAAGGCCGCTTTGTTTGCTTCAAACCGGAAACAGATGCTTCGCTATCCATCATCCACAACACCTCTTTTCAATCGCGAATTCCCATTCATTATTTCAATCTTCCTGAAATGAAAATGCATCCCTATTAAACGGGGATTGGATATTTGCCAAAAAGAGAGATGCTCCCAATACCGGGAGCAGCCCTTAAAAATGATTTAATTGATCCACGTGGCGGTTTAATTGCTTTAATATGATTCTCCTCGTTAAAATGCCTTCAAAATATCCACTGTCATCCACCGCACAAAGAAAAGGATGATCAATCAATAATCCAAGCGCCTTTTTAAAGCGATCATCAGATTTTAACGTAGGAATTTTAGAATTATATACATCTTTTACCTTTAATTGTTCGAGTCTTTCAAATTCAATCCGTTCAAGACCGAGGATTGCTTCTGTGATCATTGGAGAACTGATAAGCCCATGCAAACGAAATTGAGGATCAAGGACAGGAATTGCGGTATAACCGCTTTTTGTCAGAACTAGAAGAGCATGTTCCAAGCTGTTTTCTAACTGTACATGGGCTACTTTTTCAGAAGGAATTAAGAAATCCGAAATCTTTGTTTCTAAAAATTTTTCGCTTTGGAAAGAAATCATTCCATCTCCTCCAGATAAAATTACCGCTTTATGTAAGCGCTTGATTTCTTTTTACATTTTACCATATACCCGAATTTCTTGCTCCTAAAACACCTTGGAAAATATAAAAAAGGAATAAGCCCTTCTAAGTTCAGCAAACAAAGCGCTTAAAGGACTTTATCAGTTCCGCTGCCGAAAGAACTTGACGCTCTTGCCAAACAGCTATGACCGATCCGTCGGCTTTTTAGAAGATTGATCAGACAAAATTTTACGGATTTCCGTCAATTCCTTTCTTGTTCCTGCGAGCTCCGCAGACATCAGCAGCAAAAAGAAAAGTTGGATGATTAACAAAACAATGATAAAGGTCACCGGTTTCACCCGCACTCGTTATTTATATTTTGAATTTCTGTCATTATACCAGAAATTGATTCTTATCTACAGTATTTTGACATGAAAAATCCCCTATTGAGACCAAATCCTCAACAAGGGAACTCGATTATTGCTGCCGTTCTTCCTGAAGTAAATCAAAAATTTCAATGGCGGTCATATCGATGTCATCAAACGGATACTTTTTGGATTTACCGTCTTGATCGAACACTTCTAACTCAAACGTATCTTTATTTGGGAAATATTTAACTTGGCAAATGGTTTTACCGTTCAGTTCAAACAGCCGTTGCTGGACCTCTCCTGTGTCGCTTCCTTCTTGCAATGACTTGAGTCGTTGAATAATGCCGAGCAATTGTGACATACGCTAGGATTCCCCTTTCTAAATAAATGGTCTACTTCCGCCCGTACAAATTAGTGTAGAAAAAAAGAAACAAGAGAAATATACCATACATCTTTTAAGCCGCCAACTATTTTATTTTTTTCAAATTTTTTTTAGCCTCTGCTAACATGAAGGAAGCATAAACATCTTCTTGTGTACAGTTTCAAGAAATGGAAACACATCTTGCAAAAGAAATACAAGATAAGCAAAGATAGAATCGATCCAAGCGAAAATTTTCCTCTCTTTTCTTATTGAAGAAATAGATGTAAAGGATAACATGTTCTGATATTGTCTACACGATTTTCCATCCACTAGTCACAATGGCCCGTTTTTCTTTATTCACGATTCTGAACGAGGTCTGTTCCTTCTATAAATAGCCATAAATGACCGTCTCATAAAATATATAAAAAAGCACAAGACCTGTTCCGATCACTACGGTCCATATAACAGGGTTTCGAATATAGGGATGATCTTGAACAGCTTTTGGGATCGCAGAATCGTATGTTCGTTTCAGTTTTTGCTCTTGTATGATCAGAATCGTGTACAATAGAGATCCGGAAACCACTACAACGCCCGCCAATGTTAAAATCCACATAAAAAAACTCATATTCAGCACCTCTAGCCTTATATTGTGTATAGTTAATATGTCCAGGTGCCGAATGAGCTATTCGAACCTATTTTAATAAAGAAGACCATCATGCTCGTATAAATAATCGTACGTAATGTCCATAAATAAATATTCATGATCATTGACTGGATAGGAGAACGTGCGGATTATTTCCCCCGTTTCAAGATCAGAATACAAATCTGATAAAAGACCGGTACGGTTTTTGCGCATGCGGAGAATGTTTTCCAGAAAGTAGGGACGCCAGCTCCAGTTTTTATTTAAATACTCCGGCTGTACAATCCACTCCCCATCCTTTTTCAACAAGTTCGGCGTCACTTCAAATCCGTTTTCATCACATATGTAGAAACGAAAACACATCGGATCAAAATAAGCAGCCAGTTCTTTGAGCAGTTCAATCCTCGAATCCGTTTGTTTCCTTAATTTCGGCAAAAGTGTTTGCAAATCGTTTTGTATGGATTCCGCCTGAAGATATACTTTTTCCAGCATGCGCTTTTCATGAAGAATAAATTCTTGGAATTTTCTCCTCAATTTCTCCTTAAGAACATCGCAAGGCAAAAAACCGGGTATTGGCTCTTGCAAGTAGCAGCCTTGATAATACCGGCCTCCATGTTTCCACGCATATTGAAGCTGAAATTCGATTTCAATTTTTTCAAAAAGCAGAGAAGCGCCGATTTTTCTTGCTAATATCGACAAAGAGTGAAGAATGTCTTTGTATGCCCGGTTTCCGGCATCATGTCGAAGAGCTTGCAAGCTGACTTTTAATATATCCGGATCAGAACCGGTAAACTTATGAATATTGACATTCTCTTCCCCAATATGATCAATCGCAATTTGTATGCCAAATGTTTTATAGTATTGTAATAGATGTTCAAGATCACTCGTATATTTTTTTTCCGAAATCTCAAGCACAATTTTATGTAGATCAAGACCCGTTTCTTTGTACCCGAGCAATATATTGAGAAATTCTTCTTCTTTGTCCATCATCAGTAAACGAGCATCCCTGTTGATAAACAGATGTCCTTCCGCTTCTTCCTCCATAAAACGATTGAGCGCCTGCCTTAAGATGTGATTATCCGCCTCTAACCGAAATTCATCCGGCACTTCCTCATCTTCAAAGAAATCTCCTAAACTTACCGGTCCATTTTCCCCTAAATATCTTCCCAACACCTCGTACCCAATGATGCTATGTTCATCTGCGCTAAAGATCGGTTGAAAGTAAGGAACTACTCTATCTAAATTCGCCATAATTTCCAATGCGTCCATAAACAAGCCCCCATCAGCAAAAATCTTGTTTCCGTCTTTTATTTAGAATAGGCCAAACGGCTTTTCCTAGGCGCATATTCAGCAAAAGTATGAACATAGGGAAAAATTCCTTGTCCCATTTCAAAAATGTGCTATATTCTGCTTTATTAGCCGGAAAAATCGCTCGATTCAAAATACTTGAGGTTGTCGAATCATTCAAAAGTTCGCTAATTCTACCAATCATCCGCTTCTTACGAACTTTCTCTTAACAAAAAATTTAAAAATCTCAATTATATTATATGAAAAAAAGCGGGTTCCCGCCAGAATGACCCCCAATGATCCTCGTCCTTTTTCATTGTTTATAAAAAAACGCTGATAAGAGAAAAATTCCGCCGAAGCGGAATTTAGAGGTTTTCATTTATTAATCTTTCATTTAATTTATTTAATGTTTGAATGATCGTCTTCTTTTTATTATACCCTTTCATATTGATGGTATATTCATGATACTGGGCAAACACCTGTCCCCAGCTTCCGGGAGCATCAAATCCATAGATAAACACCCGTATCATTCCTTTTTTAGAAGGAAGGAAAAACATTTCAAACCGATTTTCTTTTTGCACGGCTGCAGCCTCCTTTAAGCTGCCATCTTTTATTGTGCAGCTTCATCTATTCAAAAAGTAACACTTGAATCGAAAATAAGCAATACATTTGATTGCACGTCCATAGAATAATAACAGAAACTTTTTGAATCAGTTTACTAGAAAGCAAATGATTCGTGTTTAGGAATGACAGCACTTGCTGCTGCAACATGAAAATTCCCGTTTCTTGAAAAGAAAAAACGCCAATCCACTTTTTATGAGTGGGTATCCCCCATGACAAGAATAGGTGTGGATCAACGTGAACATGAGAATATCGAGAAGAATGTTTCTCCAAAAGATGGCAGGCACTTTTTTGGCTTTTCTAGGGTTGTCCGGCGGAGGACTGGCCTACGCACATTATATAGAACCGAAACGGCTGGATATCCATGTGGAAGAATTTTACCATCCTCTCATTCCTCCGTCATTTGACGGAATGTCGATCGTTCTATTCAGCGATACTCATATTGGATTTCAATATACTTTGAATCAATTGCAAAAACATGTCGCCATCATCAATTCTTTGCAACCTGACATTGTATTCTTTACAGGCGATTTGTTAGACCACCCTGGTCAGTTTCCAAAAAAGCATGTTCTCCCTGACATTCTCGGGAAAATCAAAGCCCCTTTTGGAAAGTTCGCCGTTTACGGCAATCACGATCACGGAGGCTATGGAACAGAAATTTACAAAAACATCATGGAAAAATCGAGCTTTCAAATTCTCCGCAATGAAAGCAGAAAAATCTCTATGATTAACCAACAACGCATCTACATCGCTGGAATTGACGATGCTATGCTCGGATCACCGAATCTTTATGAAACGATCAAAAAAATCCCAGAAAATCAATTTACGATTTTATTATCTCATGCACCTGATTTAGCGGATGAGGCTTCTCTTTTTCCTATTCAACTACAATTGAGCGGTCATAGTCATGGCGGACAAATCAAACTGCCTTTCATCGGGGCATTGATTACCCCACCCTTTGGAACAAAATATCCAGAAGGACGCTATGAACTGACAAAACACCACAGACTCACACTTTATGTGAATCGCGGATTAGGCACCACCCGTCTTCCATATCGTTTTTTCGCCGTTCCCGAGATTACAAAAATCGTTTTGAAATCAGTTCCTTGAAAATTTGGAATCTCGCTGTTTAGTTCGTTGAAAGACTTTTTTGTTTATACATTTCTTCCGAGTTTCGTAAAACGGAAAAGAATCACAGCATTCCCCATTTTCGTTCGTATTCCACTTTCAAATTATAATCGCCATTGGTGAAACCGTGTCTGGACAAGATATCGAGAGCTTCACTAAAATCAAAAGTAGCGGTTTCCATAATGATTTGGTTCTTTTTTTCGTAAATCATCCAATGATCATGCGCTTCTTGCAAAATGTCCATCATGCAAGCAATCTTCTCCAATCGAAGCGATAAACGATCCTTCAATTCTCTCACATGTCGTGAATTCACTTGGTGAAAACGGGATGACCTTTTAAGAGGTTTTATTTTGCGCGGAAACCAAATCTGTCGATCCCAAATTTCGAAAATAAAACAGATTTTTTGATTACAAGTCAGTTGATTTTTATTCATTCAACAGTACTCCTTTAATATTCGTGTTGATCAGCAGAAAAAAGGCCTGTGAAAGTTGAACTGTACATAGGCCTTTTTTTCTTTATGATGATAAATTCGCCCAATAAGAGCCAAAGACAAGAATAGATAAAATATATCCCAAAACGACGTTCACCACGACCCCTGCACTGAAGGCGGCAAGCGGTTTCCAACCAACCGATGATAATTCTTTAAAACGAGTTGTCAATCCAATCGACAGGAAACAAAAAGTAAAAGCCCATGTTCTCAGTTCTTTGATTGGTGCAATAATCTCTGTATTAATCACATCTGCCTGAACGGCCGAAGAGCCGGCCAAAAGGATGGTCAGGATGGCTGAGGCGCTAAAAAAACCAATCACAAACTTAGGAAATCGGCGCCATATTTCAGACGTATCCGCTTTTGCACCTTCATTTCTCTTTTCCCACCAAGTGATTGAAATGAACGTAAGTATGAAGCACCAAACCCCTATAAAGATATCACGACCGATGACCTTCATGAGTGTAAAGGCTACGAGCGCTTTATCGCCGAATGAGCTGGCAGCCGTTATTCCCGCCGCATCTGCAAATTCTGATGTTCCGATCCACGCTCCCGCTTGTCCCGCTGGTAATCCTATCCATTTGATAATAAGTGAAAGAGCAAAAATCATAAATACTGACCAAATCACAACAAGTGAAATCGAGACGGAAACATGTTCCTTCTTTGCTTTTATGGAGCTGCCTACGGCAATTGAAGCCGAAACACCGCAAATGGAGCCTCCTGCACCTAATGTGGCCGCAAATCGTTTATCCAATCCCAGCCATCTGGTTCCTACGAAATAAATGACAAGGAATGTTGCCACAGCAATGATCGTCGCCTGGAGAAAGGCAACAGGACCAGCTTTTATGATCAGTGTGAAAGGAAGCGTTGCCCCAAGAAGCACAATCCCCACTTTCACGTAAAGTTCCGTCCTGAGCGCCGTTCCAAACCATTCGGGAATAGGTATTAAGTTGCCGATGATAAGCCCTAAAGCAAGGGCAACAAGAGGAGCTTCCAAATTATATTGCTGCGCCCATTCCCAAGAACTAAAAATATTGATTAAAACGCTGAGTATAAATAAAACGATAAATCCGGAAATAAAGTGACTCATTTTTACTTGCAAAAAGAAGGCAGCGATCGAAAATAAAACAATATAAATGGCCAACAACAGAATGATAGAGCCGAAATGTTGACTTAACGTGGTCGTTAAAGCATGAACGTCTCCCCACTTTGGAATTTGGGCTGTTAACACTTTAATGGAAGACCCTGCCAACCAAAAGAATATAGCTATCACAACCAGAAAAAGTCCGATCCACACGGCCCACCAGTCTTCCTTTCGGATCAATTCAGCCCAGCCCCTTTGAACCGTCGGCAATGCCTTTTTTTCATTCAAGTTTGTCCCCAGCATCATCAACAACCCCTTTCTATATTGAATTGGATGTTCATTTAAAACATTGTTTGTCTTTGAAACGCCAAAATTTTCTTCCCACGCACCATAATTCAATTATGCCGATATGTTTACTATGATTAAAGACTAAAAAAAGAACATTTCGCTTTGCACATCACTTCCTTCGTTTTCCCAATAAATAAGTCTTCGTTTTTTAAAAAGAAGGACTTATGAATACGCTAAATGGTATATTCTTGCCTACCTGCTAGACATCGGGGGATAGACTTTTATCGGAAAGCTCCTTCCGCTTTTGGAAAAAGATAAAAGACAATGTTGGATTTATTCATCAAAATAACATGTCCGCGCAATAAAATCAACATAAAATTCAGAATAAACAAAAATAAAATTCATAGTTGACAGGTATGAATACATGGTATTAGAATGGGAGCAATCGTAAATTTTGATTATTATTTGTTTTTTCAATTTTCAAATAGAAAGGGTGTGAAAAAGAATTGAAGCAGATTATCGTTTTATCGGGAAGCCCGACAACTTATTCACACACAGCGCTTGTATTGCAGCAAATCAGCGATTTGTTAGCTTATCGTGGATGTAATGTAAAAAAGGTGTCCGTAAGAGATGTTGAGCCGGAGACGATATTCAATGCACATTTTGACGATCCACAAATCACTTCGATTGTCAATGATTTTAAAAACGCCGATGGAATCGTCATTGGATCGCCTGTCTACAAGGGATCCTATACGGGCGTGTTAAAAGCATTGATTGATCTATTCCCGGAAGATTCGTTCAAAGGGACACCGGTTCTGCCCGTCATGGTAGGCGGAAGCAGCCATCATATGCTCGCCATCGAGTATGGTTTAAAACCATTATTATCCGCTTTGAAAGGCGAATTATTGCAAGGGGTTTATTTGTTGGATAAACATGTGGATAAAACTTCCGCACCGTATGTCCGAAACATAGACATTTTACAACGTATCCATAAACAAATAGAGCAATTTATTGCGAAAATGGATAAAAATAGATCTTTTGTTCATGTCAAAAGCGAATAAACGCAATCTTTCCTTGCGAATTCATCCTGTTCGTTTCGAGATCAAAACGTATCACGATTCGAAAGCGAGGTCATCGCTTTTTACGTCTGTTTGTTCTTTAGTTAAAGGAAAGCTGAAGCTTGGAGGAACAAAAATGGATATAAAAATCAACATAAAAGACAAATCATTTAAAACGAATCAAGGAAGTGTGCAAGTGCTGCATGATGTTTATTTGAATATAAAAAACGGTGAGTTTATTACGGTGATCGGTCCGAGCGGTTGTGGCAAAAGCACACTGCTGAAGATTATCGCCGGGCTGGATACGAATTACAACGGAGATGTTTACCTCGGCCAACAGGCTGTTAAAAAGCCAAGTGTCGCCCAAGGTTTTGTTTTTCAAGAACATCGCTTGTTTCCATGGCTGACAGTCGAAGAAAATATTGCCGCTGATCTTTCTTTAAAGGATCCTGCTATTCGCGAAACAGTACATGAATTAATCGACATCGTTCGATTAAAAGGGTTTGAAAAAGCCTATCCAAAGGAATTGTCAGGAGGCATGTCACAGCGGGTAGCCATTGCACGAGCTTTATTGAGAGATCCAGTCGTTTTATTGTTAGATGAACCATTTGGCGCCCTGGATGCATTTACAAGGCAACATTTGCAAGATGTCCTTTTACAAATATGGGCAAAAACAAAAAAGACTATGATTTTAGTGACGCATGATTTGAATGAATCGGTCTATCTTGGGAATAGAGTCGTCGTCATGAAATCAAAACCGGGAACGGTGCACCGCGAGATTCCCGTTGACTTGCCATTTCCGCGCCAAAGAACAGATTCATCATTTCAAAAAATGAGACAAACCGTCATGCAAGAATTTGAAACAGTCAATCATTTTTCATTATCAAAATAATGTCTGTCACAGCAGTCAAGGAGGAAGTTTATGAAAAAGGCATATCTATTCTTTATTTTCGGAATTATTTGGATAATAGCCGGATGCGGCAACAGCCAAGCAAGCGAAAGTGCAGATCAAAAAAATACTACGATTAATATAGGTATTCAACAAGATGTCGGCCCACTCCTTTTAGCAAAAGAAAAAAAGCTGTTTGAGAAAGCTTTCCAAAAAGACCATGTTCAAGTGAAATGGACTGAGTTTCAAAGCGGCCCGCCGCAAATAGAGGCCATTTCTTCCAACCATCTTGATTTTGCGGGAGTGGGCAATTCTCCTGTTATTTCAGCGCAAGCCGCCGATATCGGTTTTAAAGAAATTTCCAATACCCGATTAGGATTAAAATCGGATGCGATACTTGTACCGAAAGGCAGCTCGATTAAAACCCTTAAAGATTTAAAAGGCAAAAAAATTGCTGTCGCCAAAGGAAGCAGCGGATTTAATTTATTATACCTGGCTTTACAGAAAGCAGGATTAAAAGATTCCGATGTGCAAATCATCCAGCTTCAACCGGATGAAGCACAGTCGGCTTTCAATGCAAAAAAGGTAGATGCTTGGTCGATTTGGGAGCCTTTTATATCTTATGAAACATTAAAACATGATGCTAGGATTTTAACGACCGAAAAGCAATTAAACAGTTTTTCGCCGAGTTTTATGCTCGTACGTTCCCAATTTGCAGAAGAACATCCGGATTTAACAGTGAAGTTCTTGAAAGTGTATGAACAGGCACGGCTTTGGGAAAAACAGCATTTCAACGAAGCCGTTGCGATCTATGCCAAGGCGAAGAATTTAGATAAAAAGGTTGTGGCCAGCGCATTGAAAAACAATCCATCCACCAACCTGCCGATCTCTGGCAAGATTATTCATGCTCAGCAAGAAACGGCTGATTTTCAATACAAGAAACATATCATCCAGAAAAAAATCGATACAAGCAAAGTAGTAGATAATCAATATATCAATCAAGCACTATCAAACAAAAAGTAGGTGAATAAAAAATGAGCAAAGCAGGAATGACAGCTGAAATACCGGTCTCCACGCCACGTCAATCTGAGAAGAAATGGAAATCTATTTCGCAATCTTCCGGAAAAAAAAGAAGGTATAGATTACTTTCCGGATTTATACTCCCTGTTATCATCATTATCATTTGGCAATTAATAGGTTCTCTCGGATGGGTGACGAAGACCGTATTGCCGACACCGTGGGAAATTATTTTGGCGGCTAAAAATTTGGCCGTCTCCGGGGTTTTGTTCACCAATATGAAAGTGAGCATTATTCGAGCCGCATGTGGATTTGTTATTGGCGGCGGATTGGGATTGGCTTTGGGAACTCTGGTAGGACTATCGGCAAAATCCGAAAGTTTATTAGATCCAACTTTACAAATGGTGCGGACTATTCCACATTTGGCGATTACCCCGCTATTCATTCTGTGGTTTGGCTTGGGAGAGGAATCGAAAATTTTATTAATCGGATTAGGCGCATTTTTTCCGCTATACGTCAATACCTTTTTAGGCATTCGTAAAGTGGACGCAAAGCTTTTTGAAGTAGCGCGCATACTTGAATTCAGCAAATGGAAGCAAATCAAGCTGCTGATCGTGCCTTCCGCTCTTCCCAATATATTGTTGGGAATCCGTTTATCGCTAGGAGCCGCTTGGCTCTCTCTAGTCGTAGCGGAACTGATGGGTTCTACGTCGGGCCTTGGCTATATGATGATGGACGCCAGACAATTTAGCAACACGGATATCGTATTTGTCGGCATCATCATTTTTGCCATTGTCGGAAAATTAACAGATTCATTGGTCAGGCTGATGGAAAAGCATTTTCTAAAATGGCAAGACACTTACAAAGGTGAAGTATAAGTTGAAATGGGTTTATTTAAGATGAATCATCCATAATCGTTCATTTAAAGGAGTGAAAAACATGGAAATATTCTGGTTTATTCCTTCTCACGGCGATGGAAGGTATTTGGGAACGACAAAAGGCGGACGTGCAGGAACTTATCATTATTTCAAACAAATTGCTCAAGCTGCCGACCAGCTGGGATATAAAGGAGTGCTGATTCCGACGGGTAAATCATGCGAAGATCCTTGGTTGTTGGCTTCATCGCTGGCCGTCGAAACCGAACGATTGAAATTTCTTGTTGCCGTAAGGCCGGGATTAATGTCCCCAACACTCGCGGCCAGAATGACGGCTACGCTTGATCGAATTTCCAAAGGTCGATTATTGATAAACGTCGTAGCCGGAGGCGATCCGGTAGAATTAGCGGGAGACGGGCTGTTCATAAGTCATGATCAAAGATACGAAGCGACAGATGAATTTTTAACGATCTGGGAAAAATTATTAAAAGGCGAAACGGTCACGTTTGACGGACAACATCTAAAGATTGATAGTGGCGAACTTCTTTTTCCACCCGTACAAAAACCATATCCGCCTGTCTTTTTTGGTGGATCGTCTGAAGCCGGAAAAAAAGTGGCGGCTAAACACGCCGATGTATATTTAACGTGGGGAGAACCACCAGAGCAAGCGGCCAAGAAAATCGAAGAAGTCAAGAAGTTGGCAGAAGAACAAGGCAGAACAGTTGAGTTTGGCATCCGATTGCATGTAATTGTGCGGGAAACGGATAAAGAAGCATGGGAAGCGGCAGACAAACTGATACACTATGTCGATGAAAAAGCCGTTCAAACAGCAGATCAAGTCCTTTCCCGGTATGACTCGGTCGGACAGAAACGAATGAGTGTTTTGCATCGCGGGGCAAACAAAAGCAGACAATCATTAGAAATAAGCCCTAATCTTTGGGCGGGGATCGGATTAGTAAGAGGAGGCGCCGGCACAGCCTTAGTAGGGGATCCCGAAACAGTTGCAAAAAGAATATTGGAATATCAACAAGCAGGATTTAATCGTTTTATATTATCCGGATACCCCCATTTGGAAGAAGCGTATCGGGTGGCTGAATTGTTATTTCCATTGTTGCCTTTAGAACAACAAAATAATGAAAATGAATTCTTTCATTACGGTGAAATTATCGGAAATAATATATCGCCGAAATTTATCAAAGTATAACAAAGTAAGGGTCACCTCCTGTCCGTATAAGCGGCAGGAGGTGTTTGTTTTCGATAAAGCCATCAGATAGAATGAAAACAGAACAAAAATGACAGAGATAAAGGATCTGATTATGTGATTTTAAACCTCTTTCCCTTCTATCAAATCATCGTTTTAACGCAACTTCTATGAATAAGCAATGATAAGTAGCTGTTATAAAGCCATTTTCTTGAAAATCATGCTCATAGATTTTTATCATTTCTTTTAATATCGAAGGTCGTTGGAAAAATGGCCCTTGATTGCTATTCGTGGCCCCTATTTTTTTCAAAGAAGTGAAAAAGTCTCTCACAGAGAGGAATCGTTCTTTTTCAATGGTCTCTATTCCGACGATGGTCGAATGTGGATGAACCAATCGAATCGTACGATCGCATAATTCTAATAAATCCTTTAATGAGTAAAACGGCTGCCCGAGTCTGGCATTCGTATAGATTTGCCATTTTTTCAACGCTCGAAAAAAAGAAGTGTGAAGTTCATGGAATGTTTCGGCTCCAAATGTTGAAAAAAGAATCCTTCCATTATTCTTTAACGAATAGCTAAGACGAATCAGAGTATTCTCCATATCATTCAGCCATTGAAAGGTTGCATTGGAGATGATAAGATCATACCGTTCTTTTAGCCCCATTTCCTCAATATCACCGCAGAGAAAATGTACCCGTTCATCGTTGATCCGCTGTTTCGCGATTTCGATCATTCCCGGTGCAAAGTCAATTGCGGTTATCGTTGCTTCGGGAAATTGTTGCGACAGTTTCTTTGTCAAATATCCTGTACCACAGCCAATCTCCAGAATATGGATCGGAGCGAATTCACTTTCTTTCCCATCCAACTGCTTCAATAACTGAGTCCCCATTTTTTTCTGCACGCTTGCAAATTGATCATACGTTTTGGCATGGTCACTAAATCGTTTTTTCAGCAACGGTTTATCGATCATTGTTCTCCTCCTGCAAATAATTGAATCAACTGTGCACATTCGTCCGTTTTCGTTAAAAAAGGAGCATGTCCGGTTTTCGGCAATTTATAGAGAAGCGCCTTGCCACTTGTCTGTTCCACAATGTCTTCTGCAGCGGATAGCGGGCATATTGCATCTTTTTCCCCATGAATGAGCAATAATGGAGCCGAGAGATCTCTCACAGCAAAACGAACATCTGCTGACATTAAATAGTCAAGGCCTGCTTCTAAACTATTTGGTTTATCACAATGAAAGTGATCGATGAAATCGATCTCCTTCCCTTTTTCGTCTTCATAAAGCAACGAGTTTATAAAAGTAGAAATCGTTTGTGCGCGATTACGAATCAATTGCCTTTTCATTCGTTCCACTATCCGTCTATTCCATCCAGCGTGATAACGATCTCCTTGAATAAACCGACTCGTACCGCTGATGAGAACTATGCGCTCGATTTTTTCGGGAACAGAAAAAGCAAGTTCAAGAGCGATCAACGCTCCAAGCGACCAGCCCACGGGAACAAAAGAAGAAAGACCTTTTTCTTCTATGAACTGAAGCGCTTTTCGTTTAAAATCAGCTGCTTTATCAATCCCATCCCATTCCACTTTATAGATGGCAAAAGTCGATTTTAGCCTTTCTTCAAGAGGACCCCAAATCGTTCCTTTCATTCCCCATCCCGGAAGGAAGACTAGAGAATGCTGATGTTTCACGAAACCACCCCCAATTCTTTTCCAACGGCGGCCACTTGCTCAAGCGTCCAATCTAGTTCCTCTTTTGTGAATGTCGACATAAGGGAGAAACGGATTCGTGCTGTCCCCTCCGGAACCGTAGGAGGCCGAATGGCGACAGCAGCAACACCTTTCTCTTCCAATTTCTTACTAAAGAGAACCGTTAACTCATTGGAACCGATCATGATCGGAACGATTTGTGTCTCGCTTGTACCGATATTAAAACCTATTTCATATAGTTTTTTTCGAAAATAATAACTATTCTCTTGCAACTTTTTCCGGCGTATCGTCTCTTGCTGGACAATGGAAATCGCTTCAAGGATCGACCCCAATGCAGCAGGTGGCAACGCGGTGGTAAAAATAAAACTTCTCACTTTATTGATGAAATAGTCGATGATCCATTGTTTTCCGGTTGCGTAAGCTCCAAAAGACCCCAGAGCTTTGCTGAAAGTCCCCATCTGAACATCTACTTGCTGTTCAATACCTAATAAATGAAGGAGACCTTCTCCTCTTTCTCCATAAATACCACTGCTATGAGCTTCATCGACCATTAAAATAGCCCCGTATTTTTCCTTTAATTCAACGAGCCCTTTTAATGGAGCAATATCCCCATCCATACTGAATACAGAATCCGTAACGATTAGTTTTTTCTTATGAACGGGCGCTTTTTTTAAAAGAGATTCTAAATGATCAAGATCTTGATGTTGATACCGTTTCATTTCCGCTCGGCTAAGAATCGTTCCATCGATGATGCTGGCGTGATTCCATTTATCGCTGAAGACGATATCATGGCGACCGACGAGTGCAGAAATAATGCCAACATTGGCTGTATACCCGCTGTTGAAAATAAGTGCGGCTTTTGTCCCTTTCCACTTCGCTAATTCCGATTCGACTTTTTCATAAAGTGAATAGTTGCCAACCATTAATCGAGAAGCTGTCGATCCGGCACCGTATTGCTGGGCAGCGCGCACGCTTGCTTGAATGAGCCGATCATCGCCAGCCAATCCAAGATAATTGTTCGATGAAAAATTAAGAAGCCTGCGACCATCTTTCAAAACGTACGAGTTCTTCAAAAAATCAATAGAATACAAATGGCGTTTCTGCTTTTTATCCTCTATATGCCGCAGTTCCTCTTTCATTTGTTTCTCCCATAAGCACATGAAAAAACATCTCACCTCTTTTGTTAACTAATTTTATAAAAAGTTAACATTTTTGAGATAATCGTATCACAACGGAAAATTTTAGACAATCTAAAAACGATCTTCTTTCGCGGCAAGCGGCAATGCCTGGTCCTTATGTTGATAAAGAACAGAGATTGGAGCATGTATGATGAGTTAAAAACCAATCTTCCCATCGAACAAAAAAGAGTTTATAATATTTAGAATATACAGATAAAAAATGGATATCCCCTTTTAGTTTTATCGGTTTAGCCAGTTCAGAAAAATTAAAAAATATAAAGTTGAACTCCCATAAGAGAGTTTTTATTCCATTTTTATGAAAAAACTTTCTTTATCTTTTTCCTTCCCCTTTCCATCAAGCCTAAAAAAGGATATAATATGGTAAAAATGCTTCGAAAGGAGTTATCACGTTGAACAGCCAAAATGAATTGCCCTCGCTTCCTCCTACAACTACGAACCTCTCAAAAGCAATATTTACGGTGAATCGACATGCTAAAACTGCCACCAATCCAAAATACTTATATTCACTGAAAAAGAAAGCGTTGCTGAAAATGATTCAAGAAGGAAAAGCAAAAAAAGTGGGGCTGCACTTTTCTCAAAATCCAAAATACAGTCAGCAGCAGTCTGATGTGCTCGTAACATGTGGAGAATACTCATTTCATATACCTGCCTCTAAAGATGACTTTCAACTTTTGCCGCATTTAGGTCATCTTGACCAGCATACTCATAATCCAAAATGTCATATGAGCCTGTTCCAAGCGAAAAAATTGCTTCAGAATTATACTGGTTTTGAAGAAAATGAAACACGTCCGTCAAGCGGACGAAAAAAATATCGAAAACCCGTTTTTAAACCTCTAGGAGAGTCATTTTTTTCCTAATGGCCACATCAACTAAAGAGGTTGGACCTTTGACCCGTTTTGCGGGTTCGCACGCTCCAGCCGCTTAACGTACGATTGTCGGCTGGAGTTTTACGCCATCAAATAGTTCACATAAATTACTGCATTGTTTGTGAGCCTCCCATCCACCCTTTCATTCCAATCACGGCACTTTATGGACCGATATTCTCACCCCTTTTGCCATACCGTTCAAATTCATTCGATTGAGACGATTCCTTTTTATTGAAAGCACTCTCTAAAGTTTCACCGTAAAAGTGAGGCGATCCGTTCCACATTTTTATGTCCGGAATAATAAAAAAGCACCTCACTCGGTGCCTTATCGCTATAAAATATACTCGTCAATTTTTTTGATCAATTCATTGATTTCTGGTTTGCTGACTTGTTCATCAGCTCCCACCATTTCTCCTTTATGCCGTAATTCATTGGTGATCAATGAGGAAAAAATAATGACAGGCAGCTTTTTCAGACTTGGATTATCTTTTATCCGCTTGGTCAAATGATGTCCGTCCATTTGCGGCATCTCGATATCGGTAATCACCAATTGTACTTTTTCCACAATATCAGATTCATCTTCTATGAGAGATTCCAAGCAGGAAAGAGCTTCTTGTCCATTTTCAAAGAAATCAATGTTTACATATCCCGCTTCTCCCAACGTTTCTTCCAATAATTTTCTCAACAGCGGCGAATCTTCCGCCACGATTATTTTCTTGTTCGATCTCTCCCGTTTACCAAGTTTTTTCACTTGTTCGACTTGAATACCGGAAGTCGGGTTAATATCAACCATTATTTTTTCAAAATCCAAAAGCAAAAGCATTTCTCCGTTCATTTTAATGACGCCGATGATTTCACTGCTTTTCCCTTGATAAATTTCGGAAGGCTTTTCAATGCTTTGCCATGAAATCCGGTGGATTTTAGAAACGTTGTTGACACGGAAAACAGCTTTTTGGCGGTTAAATTCCGTCACGATGAATTTATCATTCTCTTTCGGCTGAGAGTTTTCAAACCCCAGCACACTCATCATGTCGATTACCGGCAGTATTTCCCCGCGCAATTCGATAATTCCTTCAACATGAGGATGTGAATGAGGTATAAACGTGACGGGAACCGGCAATATAATTTCTCTCACTTTTATCACATTAATGCCGTATTTGTTTCCGTTCACTTCAAACTCTACGATTTCCAGTTCATTTGTCCCACTTTCTAACAGAACTGTCGTATTTTTGTCCATAGTGGCAACCCCTCCCAATTACCTTAACTATACCATGAAAATGATAGGCAAAAAAGACTATCTATTTTGAACTATGACGATTCCGTCGATTTTTTTTATTCCCGATTTTCAGCCATCCAATTTTGACAAAAACCAAAAACATAAAGAAGGCTATACATGCCATCCCTATTAACACCATATAATAAGCGTATTTAATATGAAGTTCCGGCATATAATCAAAATTCATTCCATATATTCCTACGATAAAGGTTAACGGCATAAAAATCGTCGTAATAATCGTCAGCGTCATCATAATGTTATTGGTCTTATTGGAATTAAAAGACATATAGTTATCACGGATATCGGCAGAAAATTCCCGATAGGATTCCAGCATTTCTGATAACTTCAACAAATGGTCATAAATATCATGAAAATAAAATCGCTGATCTTCAATAAATGAGACATTTTCTGAATTTAAAAGCCTGTAAAGAAGATCTCTCATCGGCAAAATGGAGCGCCGGATCTTAGACATGTCGTGGCGGATATCAAATATTTTATCCAGCAATTCATTAACAGCCTCTCTATCGCTGTTTTCTTCGATTTGGTTGAGGGCATCTTCAATATGGAAGACAGGCTGAAAATAATCGTCTACTATCTGGTCAATAATACTGTGGAGAACAAAAATCGGACCCTTTTTCAAACCTTCTTCTTTTTTTATACGCACCCACGAGTTATTAATGGCCCTGTTCGGCTGTTTATGATAGGTGACAAGCATATGGCTGTTCATAAACACTTCTACTTCGTCTGTAGCCAAAGTTGTTTGCTGGATGGAGTGCAAAAGAAAAAATAAATAATTTTTGTAGAAATCCACTTTGGGCCTTTCAATCAATTCGTCTAAACAGTCCTCCACAGCCAATGGATGGAAATGAAAAAAATCACGTAAAAGGGAATTTTCCTGATCGGTTGGCTCCGAAAAATCCACCCAATACCAAACCGTATGTTCATTGTTAAGATCACGAAGCGGAACATCATATACGATTTGGTTATCTTTATCAACAGCGCATGTTCTGATCATAATCTCTCATTCAACCGCCTTTAAATGATGAAGTTTTTTGATTCTTTCCTTTTTAAGAGACTCTATAGACATTATAATGATAACAAAAGGAAAGAAAGGTTAGTGAAAAACATTGGAACAATATCTGAACGAAAACGTCAAAAATATTCAAATCTCTGGAATTAGAAAGTTTTTTAATATGGTGAGCGGAATAGAAGGGATGATCTCTTTAACCATTGGCCAGCCGGATTTTCCTACACCGGATCATATAAAAAAAGCGGGAATGAATGCCATTCATGAAAATTTTACCGTTTATACACATAACGCAGGATATTTGCCGCTTCGCCAAGCCATTAGCCATTATGTACATAAAAAATATGATTTAACCTATTCGCCGGAAAGCGAAATCATTGTCACGATAGGAGCGAGCGAAGCGATTGACGTTGCCTTAAGGACCGTTTTATGTACGGGAGATGAAGTCATCCTTCCAGGTCCGGTCTATCCCGGCTATGAACCGATCATTCGGATGTGCCAAGGGGTCCCTGTTTTTGCCGATACTAGGGACAACCAATTTAAATTGACAAAAGACGTTCTTGAAAAATATGTCACCGCCAACACGAAATGCGTTATTTTGCCTTATCCGTCCAATCCAACAGGAGTAAGTTTAACAGAAGACGAGTTAAAAGAAATCGCTCTATTTCTTAAAGATAAACCTATTTTCGTGATTGCTGACGAAATCTACAGCGAACTTCTTTACGATCGTCCTCATGTCTCCATCGGCCGTTTTTTAAGAGAACAGACAATAGTCATCAACGGCTTGTCGAAATCGCATTCCATGACTGGATGGCGGATTGGCTTTTTAATGGCGCCGGAAAACATCGCCCAACATTTACTAAAAGTTCATCAATATAACGTGTCTTGCGCTTCTTCTATTTCTCAAATGGCTGCATTGGAAGCTTATACAAATGGAGAAGAAGACTCCGCGGCTATGAGGGAAGAATACAAAAAGCGCCGCGCTTATGTATATGAGCGTCTCGAAAGTTTCGGCTTGGAAGTGGTCCGCCCGGACGGGGCATTTTATTTCTTTGTAAAAATACCTGATGCGATAAAACTGGATTCTTTTGATTTTTGCCTTCAATTAGCGCGGGAACAAAAGGTGGCCTTGGTTCCCGGGAGTGCCTTTTCCCACTATGGAGAAGGATACTTTAGGCTGTCGTATGCTGCCTCGATGAAAGAGCTTGAAGAAGGATTGAATAGACTGGAGAATTTTCTAAAAAGCAAACATATCCTGTAATCATTCTGCTTGCTTCGATAATATCATAAAAATGTTGGCATTCAAAAACGGTAAAAAACTGGTCCTTTTGTGGACCAGTTTTTGCTTCTTTTTTTATTCAGCCCAATATTTGATAAGGGCTTGCGTCCCACTTGATTCTTCTCCTTTTGCCGACAGTTCCTCATACATTTGTTTAGCCAGCGACAGTCCCGGAAGTGAAAGATTCATTTTTTCGGCTTCTTCAAGAGCAATCTTCATATCTTTTATAAAGTGTTTAATGTAAAAACCCGGTTCAAAGTCTTCTTTTAAAATACGTGGAGCTAAATGAGACAACGACCAGCTCCCGGCTGCTCCTGTGGAAATGCTTTTTAGCACCATTTCCGGATCCAATCCCGCTTTTTTCGCATAAATAAGCGATTCGCACACACCGATCATATTAGTAGCAATAGCAATCTGATTGCACATTTTTGTATGTTGTCCGGAGCCGGCTTTCCCTTGGTAAACAATATTATTTCCTAAAACGTTTAAAAGATCTTGAACCCGATCAAAAATTTCTTTATCTCCTCCGACCATGATGGCAAGCGTCCCGTTTCTAGCGCCGATATCTCCTCCTGAAACAGGGGCATCTAATGTATGGATTCCTTTCGATTGGGCTGTTTGATAAATGTGTACAGCCAATGACGGCTTGGAAGTGGTCATATCGATAAAAATCTGTCCACTTCGGCCGTTTTCAATCAGTCCGTTTTCAGATAAATAAACTTCTTCCACATCACTTGGCATACCGACTATCGTAAAAACGATGTCCGCCTGTTTCACTAATTCTTTCGGACTGTTCGCCCATTTTGCTCCATTCTTTAATAGCTCATTCGCTTTTTCTTTTGTCCGATTATACACCACCAGCGGATAACCGGCCGCTAAAATATGTCCGGCCATACTTTTCCCCATTACTCCTGTTCCAATAAACCCGACAACCGGTTTCGTCATCCTCCTCCTGATTGCCAAAATCCGTATAAACGGGCGAACTCCCATCAGAAGAGATTTCACATCTCCCCAGACCTTTACACCGTAAGTCTGATGTAATCATTCAAAAATACAGAATATTCCTTCTGCTATTCGAATACCCGTTTATATAATTGGATTTTGCAATCAGTTGTTCACCTCCTCCGTTTATTGTAAAACGAGCTGAACCTTTCCATAATAAAATGAACGATCTTAATGTACCGAAAAAAAGAAGACCTGTTTCAACAGGTCTTTAAAAGAAAAGGGGGTTGTGAGTGAGAATCTTTAAAATTCCTCTTTCATCATTAGAATTCCCCCCATTTTCTTTTTTAAACATGTTTTTACAAAACATGTGCCTGTTGTTTTCAATATCATATATTTGATGTTTTTTCGATTCGTCGAACGGACTTTGAAAATATTAAATGGAACGGACCATGCCGCCGTCGACTAAGAAAGTGCTGCCTGTCATATATGTATTGGCTTCCGAAGCTAAAAATGCGACCACATTCGCAAATTCCTCCGGTTTTCCGTATCTTCCGAGAGGAATCTTACTTTTCATGATTTCTGACATTTCTTCTATGGAGATTCCTTGTTTTTCGGCGCCAATTTTATCCAGCTCGATAATTCTATCAGTTGCGATGCGCCCTGGAGCCACTGTGTTCACTAAAATATTGTACGGTGCAAGTTCCGTAGCCAGTGTTTTAGAAAGCCCTACTATCCCTGTTCGGAATGTATTCGATAAGATTAAACCTGGAATTGGCTCTTTAATGGAAGAAGAAGCAATATTGATGATCTTTCCGCCATTTTGTTTTAAATAAGGCAAAGCGGCTCGAATCATTCGTATATAGGAAAGCAGATTCAATTCAAACGCTTTTTGCCACATTTCATCCGTTATTTCTTCAAACGTTCCGGACGGCGGTCCTCCCGCATTGTTGACCAAAATATCGACTCCGCCATAAACGTCTACCGTTCGTTCGACCAGATGTTGAATATCAGCAAGTTTTGTCACATCGCAAGTCGTCCATTCTATCCGGCCGGGCAATGTCTTGTCCCATTTTTGTTTTAAATCTTTCAGTTTTTGTTCGCTTCTGCTGGAAATCATGACATTGGCTCCGTTAGCCGCGAGTTCTTCCGCAATAGCTTTTCCCAACCCTTGACTAGATGCGGCAACGATTGCCTTTTTTCCTTCTAAACCTAACTTCAAGCAGAATCCCTCCTTTAACCAAAGTACTTTTATTATAAAACATGCAAAATTTTCTTGCATTTTTTTCGCTTCATTACCGTCTAATCACAAAGTCGATCCGAAATGCCATGAAATTGGCAGAGCAACACCAAACGTTTATTCCCTCCAACCACTAAAAAAGAGGCTGGAACTTTTTAAAACTCCAGCCTCCATAAAGGGGGAAATGAGAATAAAGATCTAAGTTGAGTATTCGTGTGGCATTTAACATTTTTACCCCTGATTAAGAATTTATACATCTTAATGGCTATATTGAGAAGACACTGCTTTTTCAACAAGTTCTACTACTTCAGCAGTAGTTCTTTTATTCAATGCTTCAGAAGCCAATTGTTCCATTTCGGATCGATTTAACTTTTTAATTAGAGATCGAGCTTTTAGAATGGATGTGGCACTCATGGAGAATTCATCTAGACCAAGACCGAGCAAGAGCGGAATGGCCGTCTCATCTCCTGCCATTTCTCCACACATTCCTGCCCATTTACCTTCTTTATGAGCGGCATCGATGACCATTTTCACAAGCCGTAAAATCGCCGGATTGTATGGTTGATACAAATAGGATATGCGTTCATTCATACGGTCTGCTGCCAGCGTATATTGAATTAAATCGTTCGTTCCTATGCTGAAAAAGTCCACTTCTTTTGCAAATTGATCTGCCATTACAGCCGTGGACGGAATTTCCACCATAATGCCGACTTCAATCGAATCCGAAACTTTCGTTCCATTCTGAATCAATTTTTCTTTTTCTTCTTCTAAAATAGCTTTTGCTTCACGAAACTCATTAATGGTTGCAATCATAGGGAACATAATTTTCAGATTGCCGTAAACGCTGGCGCGCAGCAATGCCCGAAGCTGTGTGCGGAACAGATCTTGATCTTCCAAGCATAAGCGAATAGCCCGGAAACCTAGGAACGGGTTCATTTCTTTTGGAAGATTTAAATATGGAAGTTCTTTATCTCCGCCAATATCAAGTGTGCGGACAACGACTGGCTTTCCGTTTAAGCCTTCCAATACCGTTTTATAAGCTTCGAATTGTTCTTCTTCAGACGGCAGCTGATCTCGTCCCATATACAGAAATTCAGTACGGAACAAGCCAACTCCTTCTCCTCCGTTATTGATAACGCCTTCTATATCTTTCGGCGTTCCAATATTGGCGACCAGTTCGACTTGATGGCCATCGCTGGAGTATGTTTTTTCATTCTTCAATTTGGCCCATTCTGCTTTTTCCTTAGCAAATTGTTCCGCTTTGTCTTTATAAGATTCAATGACTTCAGGAACAGGATTGACATGAACCTCTCCATTGATGCCGTCAACGATCACTAAATCGCCATTTTGAATTTCTTTTGTCGCTTCCTTTGTCCCCACAACAGCAGGAATTTCCATTGAACGCGACATGATAGCGGAGTGAGAAGTTCTTCCCCCTACGTCGGTCGTAAAACCTTTAACAAATTGTCGGTTCAATTGAGCAGTATCAGAAGGAGTTAAATCTTCTGCTACTATGATTACTTCTTCCGCAATCAAGCTAGGATTCGGAAGTTCCACTCCTAATAAATGAGCGAGAACACGCTTCGTTACATCTCTAATGTCAGCTGCCCGTTCTTTCATATATTCGTTATCCATGTTTTCAAACATGGAAACAAACATATCAGCTGTTTCTTTTAAAGCAAATTCAGCATTGACTTTTTCATTTTTGATTTTATCTTTAATAGAACCTGTCATCTCAGGATCGCTTAATACAAGAAGATGAGCTTCAAAAATGGCTGCTTTTTCTTCGCCCAACTCTTTTTTGGCATGATCCCGAATCGTTTCAAGCTCGCTTTGAGATTGACGGATTGCTTCTTCAAAGCGGTTGATTTCTTGTTCAGAATTCTGAATGTCTTTTCTTTCTACTTTTAAGTCGGGTTCCACTAAACGGTATGCTTTCGCAATTGCAATCCCGTTTGATGCTGCGATTCCTTTTAAAATCGTCGACATTATTCTGCCAAACCTTCTTTTTTCATAGTTTCTTCAATCGTTTTCAACGCATCCGCTTCATCGCTTCCTTCAGCGGAAATCGTTATTTGGGCGCCTTTTCCGATTCCTAGCGCCATAACACCCATGATGGATTTCAAGTTCACTTTTTTGCCATTATATTCAAGCTGAACATCGCTAGAAAATTTGCTTGCAGTTTGTACTAATTTAGTTGCTGGACGAGCATGGATTCCTGTTTCATCAATAACGGTAAATTGTTTTTGCACCATTTATCATCGTCTCCTTTACTTTTTCGTCATCAATACATTAACGAATCTTTCTTCATTCGTCAATACTGGTCTATACCACATGAAAACTCAATGCAATTCCCCCATGAAAGAATATCATGGAAAACCGGATAGTGACAATAAAGAAAGTGTGTCATTTCTATTATATCTTAAAGAAAGAAATCTTATTTCTTTTGGATTTCTGTAAAGAATTCGGACTATTTCATTCTGTTATGCAAATCACATTGGATTTAAAGGGTTAACTTAGCGCTTTCTCTCTTTTTGCAAGCGCCGTCATCAAAGAAAACTTCTCTTCATTTTTCTTTCAAAGAATATAAAAAAAATAGACCCTATGAAAGAAGTCTAGGATTTTGAAATCGCAAATTGTTTATCGTATTCATTTAATAACAGATCAAGTTCTTTGCTTAATTTTATCGTCTCTTCACTGTTTAACCCTTTTTCAATCCCGACCGCAATCATCGCGATTCTTTTTTCTTCAATTAACTGGATGAGTATAGCCGGGGAACGGTTAGTATTCACATTTCGTCACCACATTTCGAATTTTATCCCCAGAAAAATCGAAGTCTTTCATCTACAATAGATTACTATATTATTGATAATTTTACAATCAATGACATTGTGAATTTATGTATGTTTTTACAATATTTGATAATTATATGAAACTTTTATTAACGATGGCTTTCTAACAACTTGTTCGAATCAAATGATAGGAAAAGTTACCAACGCAGGACATTCTTCGGTGCTTCCATCCTTAAAGGCAGGGGCTTTTTGTGGAAAATCGCCGGTCAAATGGCAGCCCAAAAAGGAGAACCGGATGATCGTATACTCCTAATTAAATATTTTTAAAGACATTTACTTTCGAGGTTCTTTATCATAATAAAACAGCACATCTCCCCCTCTTTGGGCCACTCCACGAAAATGTTTGAAATCCGGCCGCTTAACAAGATGAGAGCGAAACTGCATAAAATCCTCTTTTTTCACTAAAAACTCGTGAATTTCCTCGTTTTTCAATTTGTCCAAAATGGATTGAATTTCTTCTTCTTTCAAGAGATTCCCCCCTATTCGTGCTTATCTGCCAAATCCGAATATGGTTTTTAAGCTAGAAAGCGAGCGCAATAGGTTCGATCATCTTTTAAAGTTCAAAAAACCTCGACAGCAAAATCATCAATGCACACAGTACAGCTATACGTTCGTAGTCATGATGATTTTAGAGCGAACTTTTCATTATTGGAATTCATTATCCAAGCCAGCCGACGATGTTTCCATGTTTTTTTGAGAAAAAGAAAGATCTCCTTCGAAAAATAGCGATTTTCAAACAAAAATTATTATAAGACTATTGCTTTCAAAATGCTATAAAAAAGATTATTGAAAAATTATACATTTTTATGTAAAAAGACTTTACCTTTTGATTCTTATAGGGCAAACTATTATTAATTATTTTCCACATCTTGCAAGCAGGAATGCGGGCTTGCTGTTGTTTAATCGCGTCTTATGCAAAATTTGTACTCCGTCCTATGAGTGACTTATTTCGGACTATAATTCAAAGGAGAGAGGGTTATGATCAAAGCAGAAGTAGGAAATATCATTGAGTTTAAAGGCGGATTGAGGGGGATCGTCGAGAAGGTGAACGAAAATTCGGTGATTGTGGATTTAACTTACATGGAAAACTTCAGAGAGTTGGATTTAGAAGAAAAAACAGTGGTCAACCATAAAAATTATACGATCGTACAAAAATAGGTCCATGCTCTCACATCGAAGGTTTGACATCTATAGAAACGTCTTTTCGGAGAAAGCCCAGTATATCTTTTTTCAGTTTCGGCTTTACAAAAAAAGGATTTTGAACCGAATTTGAAAAGAATTTGTAAATCATTTGAAGCAGATTTCCTTTAAAATAGAATCAGAAGCAGAAACAGGCAATGTATATTCATTGAGATTTCCTGTTCTCAATGCTTATTCCCTGATGCCAATCTCGATGCATTGCCGGTTATACAACAAAAGGATAGAGGAGGAAATGGCATGAAAAGTTGGACCAACACTGTTCTGGCATTGGCATTATTGTCAACTCTCAGTTTAGCCGGATGCGGAACGAATGAAAAAACATCTGAAAACGAAAACCAGGCATCATCTAATACTGTCGAAACAAAAGAGCATAAGGACGCTGCAAAACAAGCCGTTCAATCAAGCGAATCCAATCAAGAAAGCGAAAATCAAAATACCGCCAGCTCAGAAAACAAGCAAAATGAACAGGAATCAGCGAAAGCAAACGATTCCTCAAACAATCAGACTGAAAAAAAGGCTTCAACCAATGACAGCGTTCAACCTAAGGATAGCTCACAATCCAAAGACAGTACACAATCCGGAACCGTCCGCCCATTCGAGAAAAAGATTCAATATTCCATAGGCGGACAAAACAAAACCGATACAGCTGTATTGGAAGAAAGCGACAACCAAGGGTTTTCCATGTATGTTCTTCCCCACTATGAACTGACAGCTGAAGAACCATACAAAGATGTTGTGTACTTTAAAGACAAAGACCAGCTATTTATGCGAATTGAATTAATGCAAAAAACCCAAAATTGGGATACATTTAAACAATCGGCTTTCGATCAGTTGAAAGCTATTAATGATGAGGTAAAAACGATTTCGCCGCCAAATACAAGCACGTTTAAAAACGCTACCGCCTATCGGACTAGCACTCAAGATGCAGTGGTCACTGCTTATGTGATACCATCGAGCACCCAGCCGATAAAGATTACCATTTATGATGACAAAGACAGCTCGCATTCAGATGCCTTTTTAAAAATGGCGGATACCATTCAAGTGAAATAACTTTCTTTAGGGAAGCTGATCATCGCTTCCCTTCCCTCTGCCTCTCCCCTCTCTCATTTCATTTATCACCATTTAATCTTTTTCTTTCGACGTTTTATCCCATAGCAGAGAAATCCCGCTCCCATTATTTGATAGGCTTTACCCAAAGAAGAAAGAAGAACAAAAAACTAAAGTATCCGAATAATGGATAAAGAAAGGATAACAATCGCCCGTAATGAAGCTGGCTTAAGCAAAAAGCAATCAAAAAAACGCTGATATAAAGAAGAATAGGCTGAATTGGCCAGTAATGACTCAATTGTCTTTCCAATCCATATATATTTCCGATAATCGAAGTAAAAATTTCTCCATAAATAATACATAAATAAATGCCTGAAATTCCATAGGCGACGTTATTCATAACGCTTGCCATCGGTATTTCCAAGCTAGTTACGTCAGGAAGCTGCAACAAAACAAAGTGGCTGGAAAGGAGAATGATCGTCAAAAATAATCCTCCAATGATTCCCCCCCATCGAATGGTTCTTTCGTCATTGATCTCTGCGGCAACAGGAACTAATACTGCTTGAGCAAGAGCCAAATTAAAAGCCGTATAAGCGAAAGGACTTACTATGGATTGAATACTAATATCGGAAGAAGCTGACGAAAAAAGAGAAGAAAAAAATTCCGGTGTTTGGGATGAAACCAAAAACACAATAAGGTTAAAAGTGATCATCAGCGGAACAACAAATGAATTGACAGCCAATAGTCCTTTCGTTCCATTGATGATCACAATCACCCCTCCAAAAATCGTCAACCAAATCCCCAATTGCTTCGATAATCCTAATTGTTCCTCAAAAAGCGCTCCAGCCCCAGCTAGCATAACGCCGGATACACAGATCAACATGACCAGCATGGCCATATTAAAAAAGAAAGCAAGTTTTTTGCCAAATAAATATTCATTTAATTCTTCATAAGATTGAGCTTTTAACTTGATCGATACTCTCATCGTCTTCGTTCCCATAACAATAAACAAATAGCCGCTTACCATGATTCCGAGGAACCCAATGAATCCAAACTGAGTAAAAAACTCCACGATTTCCTTTCCCGTTGCAAATCCCGCTCCAATCACTGTTCCTACGTAAACAAACGCAATTTGAAGAGCGCCATAAAAAGCCTTCACGAATACTCCCCCAATTCTTTCCCCTCTGTCCATATGTATGTGAAACCATCCCCTTTCATAAGCGGAAAGCAAAAAATTTTATTTTAAGAAAATCACTTCGTGAGGGTGAGAAAAAAATTTTTTAAAAAAGAACAAAAAAATTTCATCAAAACACTTGAAAGTCAAAAATGGTCAGACTATAATAAAAGCGAAAGGTCAAAGTTAGTCAAACTTTCTTGATGATCTTTGACGAAAATCAGTTGACACTAACAGATGATCCTTTTAAATTCATCTGCTGTTTACGAGCATCTTAAAAGTCAAAGTTAGTCAAAGTCAAAGCCTTTTAAGGAGGTTGAAATAAATGCTCTGTGAAAAATGCCATCAAAAACCTGCCAATATAAGCCTTCATTTGCAAATCAATGGACAATCGAAAGATTACCATTTTTGCGAAGAATGTTATGAGAAAGAAAAACAATCGATCGCTCAATTACAAGGAGGGATGCCTATGTTCATGAATTTTGGTGGATTTCCGTTCGACGATTTCTTTAAAGGCTTCGGAGAACAACCTCCATTTGAAAACGGAACGCTAAACGCTTTTCCATACCAAGCACAGCCAAAACAAGCCGGAAACGGCAACAGTTTTCTTGACCAGTTTGGCCGCAACTTAACAAATGCAGCAAGAGCCGGCATCATCGATCCTGTTATTGGCCGCGACGAAGAAATCAACCGTGTGATCGAAATTTTAAATAGAAGAAATAAAAACAATCCTGTTCTGATCGGTGAACCAGGTGTCGGAAAAACGGCAATCGCCGAAGGGTTGGCTCTGAAAATCGCCGAAGGCTCCGTTCCTTCCAAATTGAAAAATAAAGAAGTATATTTGCTGGATGTCGCTTCACTCGTCGCGAATACAGGAATCCGCGGACAATTTGAGCAAAGAATGAAACAATTAATTGCTGAACTGCAAAAAAGAAAAAATATTATACTCTTCATCGACGAAATTCATCTTTTAGTGGGAGCCGGATCCGCTGAAGGATCTATGGATGCCGGAAATATTTTGAAACCGGCGCTCGCACGTGGAGAATTGCAAGTGATCGGTGCCACCACATTGAAAGAATATCGACAAATTGAAAAGGATGCTGCTTTGGAACGCCGCTTCCAACCGGTTCAAGTGGATGAACCAGCACCGGAAAAAGCTTTGGAAATTCTGAAAGGTTTGAAGAAACGCTATGAGGATTACCATGGCGTCCAATATACGGATGATGCGCTAGCAGCCTGCGTCCATTTATCACATCGTTATATTCAAGACCGATTCTTGCCTGACAAAGCCATTGATTTAATGGACGAAGCTGGTTCCAAATTGAACTTAACCATTACGACAAACGATAAAGACGCCATTCAAGCGCGGTTGAACCAAATAGCGAAAGAAAAAGAAAAAGCTTTGCAAGAAGAACGCTATGAACTGGCTGCTAAATTAAGAGACGAAGAAGCCAGCCTTGAAAAACAACTGAACAGCGAGGCGGATTCAAACATTCGTCCGGTCGTCACTGTCGCTCATATACAAGAGATTATTGAAAAGAAAACGGGAATTCCGGTCGGCAAATTACAGCAAGATGAACAAGAAAAAATGAAACATTTAGAAGAAAACTTAGCGAAAAAAGTCATCGGCCAAGATGAAGCAGTCAAAAAAGTGGCGAAAGCTATCAAAAGAAGCCGCGCCGGCCTTAAAGCGAAAAACCGACCTATTGGCTCTTTCTTGTTCGTCGGTCCTACCGGAGTTGGAAAAACGGAATTAAGCAAAACGCTTGCCGAAGAATTGTTCGGTTCAAAAGATGCCATGATTCGTCTCGATATGAGTGAATATATGGAAAAACACAGCGTGTCAAAATTGATCGGTTCTCCTCCTGGCTATGTAGGTCATGAAGAAGCTGGTCAATTAACAGAAAAAGTTCGTCGCAATCCATACAGCATCATTTTGTTGGACGAAATTGAAAAAGCCCATCCAGACGTTCAACATATGTTCTTGCAAATTTTAGAAGATGGTCGCTTGACAGATAGTCAAGGACGAACTGTAAGCTTTAAAGACACCGTTATTATCGCAACAAGCAACGCAGGACAATCGGTTAAAACGATTACGGTTGGATTTGAAAAGGGAAATGACAAAAGCGAAAGTTCCGTGCTGGATTCGTTGAAAAATTACTTTAAACCAGAATTCCTCAATCGTTTTGACAGCATTATTGAGTTTAAACCTTTAGAAAAAGAAGAATTGAAGAAGATTGTCGATTTGATGTTGGCGGAATTAAACGAATCATTAAAAGAACAAGAAATGACGATCGAAGTAACGCCTGAAGCAAAAATGAAACTAGCTGAACTCGGCTATCATCCAGAGTTTGGCGCCCGTCCGTTGCGCCGAGTCATTCAAGAACATTTAGAAGATCCGATTGCCGATTATATGTTGGACCATCCGGATGTAAAACATTTAAAAGCCGTGCTGGAAAATGATCACATCGTCATTACTGCAAACTGATATTGGCCTTGAATGAAAAGAGGCAGACACTAAAAGAGGATACGGTCTATTAAATAGATTTAACTCCACAAAGCCGTATTCTCCGTGTCAGCCTCTTTTTTTACTTTACAGCAAGCCAGAAGGATCATAGAATCGCATAAAAGCCTTTTTGATGCGAATGAAAGAGCGAACAGACGGAATGAAGAATTTTCCTATAGAAAATATGGGTTCTATGTGGATAAATCCTTCACGGCAAGTCCAATTTTTTTTAATAAACGGATAGCCGTTTCTTTCTCCTCGTCGTCCAGAACGCTCATCAGTGAATGAATGTTTTCAGCATGTTTCGGAAATATCTCTTCAATAACGGCCCTTCCTTTTTCCGTAATGGCAGCATATGTCACCCTGCGATCGGTAGGGCATGCAACCCGCTCTACCAACCCCTTTTTTTCTAATTTGTCTACTACATAAGTAATACTGCCGCTCGCCAGCAAAATTTTGCTTCCAATTTGCTGCAACGGTTGCGGGCCTTTATGATACAACAATTCCAATACGCCAAATTCCGTAGGATTTAACCCATTTTGATAAATCCATTCATTCGTTTCTTCATTGACGACTTTATATGCTCTTGACAGTACAACAAATAGTTTCAAGGACATTTGTATGTTTTTTTCTTCCATTTTCTCAATCAGTTCCTTCTATTCATAAATTCTGCATTCTTTGCGGCTCAATCACTGTCCAATCATCATGATGGCCAGCAGCTTCTTCTATTTGTACTTGTTGAATTTCGGCAAGCAATCGAGCATGTCCCCATTGCTGATATCATCTGTTTTTCTTTTATACAAAACAGATTTTCACAATGCCACCGCACCATCACCTATTAACGTTTGCAACATTTGTCCAGACAAGACTTTTTCCTCATTGTAACATAATCTTTCCATTCTTTGGCCATGTGGTTTCGCAATATTGATCAAAATTCCTTCCTGCATATCAACATTATATTACTTAGACTTTGGATGAATAAACAAAGTGGTCATGCCAATTTTTTATTTTTCAATCGGAAAATCACTTTAGACCGTTGAAACCGCCATTTTTGACGTCTTCTCCTGCAAATAAATCGTCCATGAATGCTCGCAAACCATTTCCGGTTCTCTTCTGCTTTTTAAAATATAAGCCGCTTTCCAATCTTCTTTCGTCTGTCAAAAGGTCTCATCAAATTCATGCAGAAATCTTGTAAAAACACGACCACCCCTTCAGTTTTATACTTATCCCATAAGATTGATTTCACCCATGTCAATTTTAAACGTTTGCTCCTATTAAAAGATGCTTATATTCAAATTACTTTTTTTCGATCATTTTAAAGGGAAAACAACATCAAACGATTGATTTTCTCTCATTTTGACTTTTTTCCCAAAGGTTTTTTTCTAGCATTTCTCATTTCAAAGTTTCTGATATAATAAAGTAGATTTCAACATCGCAGAAGAGATCATTGAATCACGAATCTGCGGGAACCATAATAGTAAGGGCGAATTTTGATGCGAATAAATAAGAAAAAACAAAAATGGATTTATTTTTGGGTTGTGGTGGTCCCAAGTATTCTAACCATCATGCTGTTCTACCGTATTTTATTAGACAATGAAAGAGACAATTATCGTCAACATATTGAATGGATCGCCTCCATTCATCAAAACCAAATCGATCAATTTATTGGGGAAACGATCACGGGATTAAACATTTTAGCTTATAGTCTGGATCCGATGCTGAATGATTTGGATTCAGTCAAAATGATCTTAAAAAAGACTCAAAATCAGGATCCGCGTTATGGAGGAATGTATATTCTAGATTTAAAAGGCAACGTGGTCACCGGAACAAACGACTTGTTAAAACACTATAACTTTAGATATATGGACTACTTTCGAGAAGTTCTTTTAACCAAACATACGGTCGTATCCGATCATCAGGAAAAGATTGATAATCAGCATGTTATTGCAGCCGCTTCTCCCATTTTGTCGAATAATAAAGTCATAGCGGTGCTGGTAGCCCATATACAAGTCGATTATATAAGAAATATCATGAAACAATTGACTCCCGATCAGGCTATATCATTTGAGAATTCAAAAGGAAAGACCATTTTTACTGTCAACAAACCACCGAAAAATAACGATACAGAAAATAAGATTCGTTATCCGCTTGAGCAATTGCCTTGGAATATTGTTCTTACGGCAGACAACCGTTATTATCGGGATGTGATTCGTTCAACCATCTTATTTGCTATCATTCCGTTTATTTTTTTTCATATTCTTTTCCTTGTCTTTAAATATTTTATGCTCAAAAGACAAACGAAACTGGAACGGGTTCAAATCGAGGCTCAAAAACTGGAATTGATAGGAACGCTTGCGGCCGGCATTGCTCATGAAATTCGAAATCCTTTAACTGGAATTAAAGGGCTTGTTCAGCTTTTAAGCGAGAAATATCAAGATCAAACGGATCGTTTTTATTTTTCGGTTATTAATAAAGAAATTGCCCGCATCAATCAAATTGTCAGCGAGTTTCTTATTTTAGGAAAGCCGACGGTTCAAAAAATGTCGTACACCGATATTCGTGACATTATTGTTGATTTGAATCCATTGATTTATTCAGAAGCAAACTTGTACAACGTTCAATATGAGTATTCACTTCCAGATGAGCCTGCGATTCTATACTGCACGGTGGATCAGATGAAGCAAGTGCTCTTAAATTTAACCAAAAATGCTCTTGAGGCGATGAAAGATGGGGGAATTCTCCAATTAACCGTCACGAAAGCAAGCCGTTCTTGTTTGATTACGATCGCCGATAACGGAGAGGGGATCTCTCAAGAAAACTTGGAAAAGATTTTTACCCCGTTTTTTACATCGAAAGAAAATGGAACAGGGCTCGGCCTGGTCGTATGTAAACGTATCATTGAATCTTTTGGCGGAGAAATTGCGATTGAAAGCAAGCTCAAAATAGGCACCCAAGTTCGGATTACTTTGCCGCTAAAAGAAGATACAAGGGATGATATAACGAAATAACAAAAAAGCCAGGAAGGGAATCTTCTCCTGCCTGGCTTAGCTATCCACAGTGTCAGACCATACTGGCCATACAAGAAGAAAATGTCGCTTCTCGAATACGGACTGCCACTTTTTTTCCGGACCGGTATCTTTTGATCGTATTGGTTTGCGTTTTGTCGTAGAAGTATTGATAACGATTCAAAAGCTGATCCAATTCTTGGCTGCATTGAATGGTTTCTTTAGCATCAAGTCCCATTAAACTGCCAAGCCGAATCATCTCTTCTCGTTTTTCCTGAATTTTTTCCATCAAATACGCCTGATCATACCAAAAACAATCACTCACTTTACTTCCCCCAGATTATTCTTTTTTTCCAACACAGCCGTATCATAAACGCTTCGAGATCCGCTAAATTCTCTCATCTCTCGCATTTCATAAGTATTTTACCGTAGGATTATCTCAAGATTTTTCGAAAATGTAAATAGGTTCGGAAAAATAAGACATAAAATGGCATTACTGATCATATTTTGACATATTTTGATTGATCCGTCTGAATCTTTCATCCCATTTTGAAGAAAAACTCTCTCATACGTTTGAAATCCCAAACATATACATCTCCATAAAACTGTCACACCATCATAAACAGACTCGTTTTCTCGAGTTCTAAAAGAATAGCTTTTTTATCAATTTGTTTTCCGGCATAACCAATCAACTGATTGTTTTTCCCGATCACTCGATGACAAGGGATAATGATCGGCATCGGATTGGCTTTATTCGCTTGTCCTACCGCTCTGACGGCATTCTTATTGCCAATCGCTGCCGCAATCTCTTGATAGCTTCTTGTTTCTCCATAAGGAATATGAAGAAGTTCGTTCCATACTTTAAGCTGAAATTCCGTTCCTTTCAGAAAAATTGGAAGCTGAAAAACCTTTCTTTTTCCGTCAAAATACTCCAAAAGCTGTCCTCTGGCCTCCAATAATAAGGCGTCTTTTTCCGCTTTCTTTATCTCTTCATTTTCCGCTTTTTCACCAAATTCCAGTCCGATGATTCGTTCTCTGCTCGATACGATCGTCAAATTTCCGATCGGACTGTTCATCGTTAAAAATAATTTCATCTTTCTCTCTTACTCCTTTTTAACAGGCAAATAAATATAAAATGTTGTTCCCTTGCCAACACTACTTTTTACTTCCACTTTTCCATTATGTTCTTTAATGATTTTGAAGCTGACCATTAAACCAAGCCCCGTCCCCCGTTCTTTTGTCGTGTAAAACGGCTCGCCTAGCTTCTTGATCTTTTCTTCCGGAATGCCCGTCCCTTCATCCGATATCATAATACAAATATACTCTTTTTCCACTTTGCTTTGAATCAAGACATTCCCGCCTTTTGGCATCACTTCAATGGCATTTTTAATAATATTGATAAATACTTGTTTTAATTGATTGGATTCCGCATAAACAACCGGCAAGTTTTGATCCATTTCCATAATAAGCTGAACATTGGTCATTAAGGCCTGTGGCGTAAGGAGGTCAACTGTATGTCTGATGACTTTTCCAATATCGACTTTTTGGAATTGAACCGCTTGAGGCTTGGCCAATATTAAAAACTCGGTAATGATCGATTCAATTCTTTCCAATTCTGTTTTAATGACTTCAAAATACATTGCATATTGACCATTTAAATTATGCTCCAACAGTTGGATAAACCCTTTCATCGCCGTCAAGGGATTCCGGATTTCATGGGCGATGCCTGCCGCCAGCTCGCCGACCACATTCAACGTATCCGATTTTCTCAACTGCTCCTGTATTTTGATTTGTTCCGTCACGTCCCGAATCACCGTTAAATTCAGATGAGTATTTAAATATAGTTTGGAAGCCAGCTCAAAATATTTCGTCTCCTCACCGCATTTTTTCGTTAAAAGCAATTTCGCCTGTCCATGTTTTTTTACCTGACAAAAGTAATTTCTCTCTTCTTCTCTACTGGCATAAGATTTCATAACGTCCCTTACGTCCTGATTCAGGAACGTTTCTTTTTCCGCTTTTAACAAGCGGCAAGCCACATGATTAATATCTTTAATCACATAATGTTCGTCCCATAAAATCATGCCGTCCATCGATTCTTCAAAAACTTTGCGAAAACGCTCTTCACTCTCTCTCAATTCTTTTTCCATCCGATAACGGTCACTGACATTTCGGAAAATACTAAGATGATATTGTCCATCGGATGGCATTTTCACTGTAAATTCCAGATGCTTCTTTTGTCCATTAGGCATTTGAAAAAGCATTTCTTCCCTGGCTTGTCCATCTCGGTTCAGCTGCTTAATCACTTTCTCGTAGTCATCTATGTTATCAATAAAATCAATAAGGTTTCTGTTGAGCAGTTCTTCTAAAGTGCATTCAAACACCTTCAGCGCTGAGCGGTTCGCTTTAATGATCGAACCATCCCGGTTCCAAAACACGATCGCATCTACAGCTTCATTAAACAATTCCTCAAACATTTTTTCGCTTTTTTTTAATCTGATTTCCATCTGCTCATGTTCGTTCATGCCTTGCATGATCGCCAAATTGATCCCTAAGTCTTTGACGGGAATCACAATATAATCAAAAATCGTCATACCGTTGGCATGGATCATCGGGATTTCTCCGACTGTTTTTCTCCCCAGCTGAATCATCTCTTGAATCTCTTCAAATTGGTTTTGATATTCTTTTGGAACAAAAGAAGCAACCGTTCTCGTTTTTGCTTCCGACATGGTAACAGACATTTCTCGGCAGAACGCAGGATTCACATCCAATATGTTGCCTTGGCAGTCAAACAGAAGAATAGCATTCGATGCGTGTCTGTAAATATTTCTCAACATCATGGAAGTCGTAACAGCAAAGCGATCTTTTTCTTTTAAGTAGGTGATGTCACGCAAATAGTATATAACCATCTGGAGATTTTCATCGCGTTGAATCGTGATTTGCACAAATTTCATCGTGCCATCTTTTAAATGAAGGACCGTTTCATCTTCTAGTTTACCGTGTTCATGCAGCTCCTCTTTAAAATAAACCAAAATTTCCTCTGGAACAGCCGGAAAAAAATCCTTCCATTCATGCTCCATCAATTCACGTTTCGTCAAATGCACCAAATCAGCAGCCGCTTGATTGGCATATATGATTTTTGAGTCCATAGTAGTGACAATGATAGCTTCCCTTGAGCCTTCCAGTATCTTTTGATAGAATTGTAAAGTGTTCTCATCGGACAGCCGTTCTGCGACCTTTTGCCGTTTCTCCTTCTTTTCCATTCCTTCGCCTCCTAAGTTTTGAAAACACTAAACGTTCATTCCTTAATCAATCGGGTTTATATGAGTGGTTGTTAGGGTATAACTATAAATGTTTTTGGCCTTTGCGCCATGATGGATACTTCATAATGAAGGTGATCATTCGAATGTCAAAAAGAGATTTCTACTTTGACAACGCAAAATTTATACTCATCTTTTTCGTTGTTTTCGGTCATATCATACAGTCTTATATTCATGACAATTCCGTGATTACAGCCTTGTACATGACCATTTATACGTTCCATATGCCGGCGTTTACACTCGTTTCCGGCTATTTCGCTAAAGGGTTTTACAAAAAAGGATATGTAAAAAAATTGGCGAAAAAATTATTGATTCCTTATTTGATCTTCCAAGTGATATATACCATTTTTTACTATTTCCTTTACCAAGAACATACTTTTCAAATCGAGCCGTTCGTTCCACAATGGTCCTTGTGGTTTTTGCTCAGTTTATTTTTCTGGAATGTGCTGCTGATTTTGTTCGTGAAAATCTTTCAATTAAAAGAAAGTCTTTCTCTTTTTATTTCTTTGATTTTGGGCCTTGTGGTTGGATGTTTTGAAGATCATTTGGATGTTCTCAGTTTTTCACGGACTTTTGTGTTCTTTCCGTTTTTCTTGCTCGGATTTTATTTAAAGAAAGAACATTTTTCGTCTATCATCACGACAAAAGCAAGGATCCTTTTTCTAATGGTTTTGTTGACCGTCCTGGTGTCGGTTTATTTTCATCCGAACTTAAATGAAAATTGGCTTTTGGGGTCCAAGTCTTATGCGCAGCTCCATTCTGATAACTTTACCGGGATGGTTTTACGAATCGGCATATACGCCATTAATATTTTGATGGTTTGCTGCTTTTTCGCTTTTGTTCCCCAACGAAAATTTTTCTTTACTCATTGGGGGAAAAATACGTTATATGTGTATCTTTTGCACGGCTTTTTTGTCAAAACTTTCCGTGAAAGCGACATGAAAAATTCGGTGGAGTCTGTCATTCTTTTGCTGATCGTATCGTTTTTGCTGACTGTCTTTTTGTCCAGCTCTTACATGACAGCCGTCGCACAACCAATTATTGAGATGAAGTGGGGAAAATTAAAAAAGATGATCCTCCATTTGAAAAAATCATCGAAATACATGGAAAGCTAGCATCGTTTTCGTACATAAAATAGTATTCGGAAAAAGATGAACATTTCCTGCTAAACAGTAAAAAAGACCATTGTTTTTTGTTTACCGGCTGGACGATACCGAAAACCGTCTCCCTTCCAAGCGACGAATTTTCCCGATGTAGGAAGGGAGATTTATTATGGAAACTTTTCTATGTGTTGTCCTTTTTTTCCGTACTTTTATAAAATAGATGTAGTGATTTTCGCACGCCTGAAACGAATGTGAAATCATTGAATTCGAATATAAAAAGGAGTAACATCGATGCGCATAGTTGTCAGTACATTGAATGCTAAATTTATACATATGAACTTAGCGATACGCTATTTAAAAGCGTATGTTCAATCAAAATACAATGTGGAAATTGCGGAGTATACCATTAAAGATCCCGTCATGAATATTGCGACCGATTTGTTCAACCGAAAACCCGATGTATTAGGATTTAGCTGCTATATTTGGAATATCGAAGAAACGATTAAAGTAATCAAATTAGTCAAAAAAATTATGCCAAATGTAATCATTGTCCTTGGCGGTCCTGAAGTTTCTTACGATGTCCCTTATTGGCTCAAAAGAATTCCGGAAGCAGATTTTATTGTGATGGGCGAAGGGGAAAAAACGTTTGAACAGCTTCTTGATGAAATCAACGGGAATCAAGATTTCAGCACAGTTCCCGGAATCGGATTTATCAAGGAAGATAAAGTCCAGATCAATCCCCCCGCGAACAAGCTTGATTTAAGGGAAATGCCATCGCCGTTTCGATTCGAAGAGGATATACCGGATCTTCCCAACCGGATCGTATATATTGAAACGAGCCGTGGATGTCCTTTTCAATGCCAGTTTTGCCTTTCCTCGATTGAAGTGGGAGTTCGTTACTTTAACCGTGAAAAAATAAAAGATGATATCCGTTACCTGATGAAGAATGGAGCGAAGACCATCAAATTTGTAGACCGAACATTTAATATTAGCCGAAGCTACGCCATGGATATGTTTCAATTTTTAATTGAAGAACATCTCCCGGGCACCGTGTTTCAATTTGAAATCACCGCAGACATTATGAGGCCGGAAGTGATTGAATTTTTGAACCGTGAAGCACCCCCTGGATTATTTCGGTTTGAAATCGGCGTTCAATCGACCAATGATTTAACGAACGAACTGGTGAAAAGAAAACAAAATTTTGCAAAACTGACACGGACCGTCACGATGATAAAAGAAGGCGGGAAAATTGACCAGCATTTAGATTTAATTGCCGGCCTTCCGGAAGAAGATTACCAATCGTTCCGGAAAACGTTCAACGACGTATTTGCACTTAGACCGGAAGAACTCCAACTTGGTTTTTTAAAAATGCTCCGGGGAACCGGTTTGAGAATCAACGCCCGTAAATACGGATATATTTATATGGATCATGCTCCGTATGAAATTTTGCAAAATCATGTTCTGGATTTTGAAGATATTGTCAAAATCAAGCAAGTGGAAGATGTACTTGAAAAATATTGGAACGATCATCGAATGGATCAAACGGTAGAATTTCTCGTCTCCCACGTTTTTCCTTCTCCATTCGATTTTTTCCAATCGTTTGGCAGCTATTGGGAAGAGCGAAAATGGTCAAGAATAGGCCATCAACGAGAAGACCTTTTCTTACGGCTTAAAGAATTTCTGCAGAATGAACGAGTAGGACAGTGGCCGTTGATTGAAGGATTCATGAAATACGACTTTTTGACTAACGCTCGCTACAAGCCGCGAAAACCATGGTGGAACACAGTTTTGGATAAAAAAGAACGGGCAGCGGTATATGCACGCTTATTAGAAGAACCGACATTATTAGGCAAAAACTTTGCAAGCCTCAATCTGGATGAAAAAGATTTGTACAAACACACAATTTTAGAAAAAATTCCTTTCGATATAGAGCATTATTTTCAAACAGGAAACATTGTCGATTCGCCAAGCTATCTTCTTGTCTATTATCAACCCGCTACAGGCGAACCTGTTTCTTTTTTCTTACATGAAAAGGAATGCTGAGCGCTCAGCATTCCTTCTTTTTATTTTGCTTTTTTTTCGCTTCTTTATGGGTGATATCATATAATTTAGAGGCGTTCACATCTCCAAATTCAAGGCCATACTCTACTTGCAATGAAGGTTTCTTTTTTTTCATTATCCTCTACCCTTTCTTCCCTGTTTGGAATTGCGGTTGGCATGTTTGATTGCTTCTTCGCCATTGGCAAACTCAACGGAAAAATCCGTTTCCTTCACATTTTCTTTCGGTGTTTTGCTGTATTTTTCCACCGCATTCTTTTCCGCTTTTCGCTTCGGCAATAAAAGTACCTCCCTTCCATTCGGTTATTTTCTATCATGACCAAAATAAAAACGATTATCCTGACCTACACACGAATAAACAGATCAAACAGTTCATGAAGAAATGCTTATTCCAAATTTTTGTTTCATGATTTGCCGTCATGGGGAAAAAATAAAATTGAATGGACCATTGAACACGAATGGTCTAATATTAAAGTTTTTAAAGGAGGATGCACCAATGGCAGGCAGTCGAAATAAATTATTAATACCAGGAATTGAACAATATCTTGATTCCATCAAATATGAAATTGCCGAAGAATTCGGCGTGCAACTAGGCTCCAACACTGCTTCCCGCTCCAACGGGTCTGTCGGTGGAGAAATAACAAAACGACTTGTGAAGCATGCCCAATCCGAACTAGCTGGATCACAAAATCAAGAATCATGACGTTCAACCAATAACGAAATTTCAAGATCAAAACCTTCTCGAGAGAAGGTTTTTGAAAAGTCACTTTCAAACATTTTTCAGAACCTATAAAACCATAACAAAAGAGGCTAGACCATATCGAATATGAATAAGTCCGCCTCTTTTGTGAATGCTTTTCTTCATTCTTCTTATTGTCTACCAAAATTCTCTTTAACCATTTCTTTTTTTCGTGAGACCACATAACCAATAACGGCGATGGCAATCAAAACACCCCAGAAAACGGATTTCCAGCCGATAGATTCCGGAAAATGCTCGTCTAGGATATGAATTTTAGGATGAGCAAGCGTGAAAACAATCAATTTTACACCAACCCACCCCACAATTAAAAAGGCCGCTGTTTCCAATGTTGGATATTTTTCTAGCAGCTGGACGAACCAAGAAGCGGCAAATCGTATTAACACTAACCCAATCATACCGCCAAGAAACATGACGATAAATTGTCCGCCGTCAATTCCACCTATTTGGAACGAGCCGATAGGACTTAATGTGATGGCCATCGCCACAGCTGCCAACATCGAATCGATTGCAAAGGCAATATCCGCTATTTCGACTTTTAGAACCGTCAGCCAAAAAGAGGTTCCTTCCAAATTTTTTGGACTTTCCGATTTTTTCTCCTCACGTTTCCATTTTTTGATTAAATGATTGATCATGATATACAGTAAATACAATCCTCCGACGGCTTGAACTTGCCATACATTCACTAAATAGGAAATTAAAAACAAGGCTAAAAAGCGGAAAAGAAACGCCCCGGCCAAACCGTAAAACAGCGCCTTCTTTTGATCTTCTTTTGGCAAATGCTTGACCATCACAGCCATAACAACAGCATTATCAGCTGCCAAAATTCCCTCCAATACGACCAGAATCAACAAAACCCATCCATATTCCATCAGCAATGCAATATCCATTTTTCTCCTCCTCCCTTGATTTACAAAAGTTTCACAAAAAAAGACCTTTGCCCGTTATCGTACAGGCAAAGGTCTTGCGATGCATGATCCAATGTTCATGCCAACAAAGCCGATGGAAAGCTCCATGAATTGACGACTTTGTTGTAGGCTGAATCAGCCCATTGCTACTCCCCTTTGACTTAAAAGCCAAGGTATTCATATTGTTATTAACATTATATGTTTCGAAACAGAAATTGTAAACATTATTTTTTCTGAAAATGCAACAAAAAGATTCTCATCAGTATACCGGCGACCAAGCCAGGAAGCAAAAAGAGCATCGGAGTAAAAATTGGACCTAAAAATGCAGAGCCAACATAGACTTTCGGCGAGTAAATCAAGCCTAGCGTGACGGTATAAGCTGAAAAAACAAATGGAAAATACGCATATTTTTCTTTCTCATTCGAAGCCATTTTATAGGCATCCCACATCGAAAACATATACAAACACGGATAAAACATAAGCCATTGATAATCTACAATTTCAGCTGCTTTTTTCGTTTTTCCTAAAAAACTAAGTATAATTCCTTCGTTAAAATGACTAAGAAGGTTAATGTAAATTTCCAATCCAACCAATAAAAGCCCTTTTACCCATTCACCAGCTAAAAGTTGAGGAAAGCCAGGAAAAGCGATGCTCCAAAGCACTGCTTCCAACTTTGTTAGCTTTTTCATATTCTCTTTCGCCGGTTGGCAGCCAGTTGATCTTCTTGAAGTTGAAAAATTCCGCTGCTCATAGAACCTGCCTCCTGATTTCTGCTTATCCATAGTTTATTCGTTTTAAAGCAAATTAAACATCAGCGTAAGGTTCACTTTGCAAGACGGATTTTCCTTTTGCTGCAAAAAGATTTTCCGCTGTCGAATCCATGACCATCCATATAACTTCGAATGATCTTTTTTCGCTCTCGCTTAAAAGGGGCCCATCCATTGACGGCCCCTTGCTTCAAAAAAGTATTTAAAGTTTATCAACAATAAAAGATTCGTCCTTTAGTCCATTGGATTATATAAATGAATATCGGGATTTTTTTCTTGAAACCAGCGAAGTGCGAAATCATTTTCGAATAAAAAGACCTTTCTGTCAAAGCGATCCTTCACCAACAAACTGCGGCTGCTGGATAAAGAATCATTCACGGCGTCTTCATTTTCAATCCAACGAGCGATTTTGGACCCCATCGGCTCCATTAATACTTCTGAGTTATATTCGTTTTTCATCCGATGTTCAAATACTTCAAATTGCAATTGTCCGACAGCCCCGAGAATATACTCCTCAGTGCGATAAGTTCTAAACAACTGAATGGCTCCTTCTTGAACTAACTGCTGTATCCCTTTATGGAAACTTTTTTGTTTCATCACATTTTTTGGAGACACTTTTACAAACAGCTCCGGTGTAAACTGCGGCAGTTTTTCAAAATGAAATAATTTTTTGCCCTCTACAATCGTGTCTCCGATTTGATAGGTCCCGGTATCATATAATCCGATAATATCGCCGCTGACTGCTTCGTCCACAGTACTGCGATCATCGGCCAAGAACTGCGTAGATTGACTAAGCTTCATGCTTTTCCCCGTTCTGGATAAGGTCACTGACATCCCTCTATTGAATTTTCCGGAACAAATTCGAACAAACGCAATTCGATCACGGTGAGCGGGATTCATATTGGCCTGGATTTTAAAAACAAATCCTGAAAAAAGATCACTGCAAGGATCTATTTCCCCTTGATCAGATAGCCGAGGCTGAGGTTCGGGGGCAAATTGCAAATACGTCTCTAAAAAGGTTTGTACGCCGAAATTGGTCAATGCACTTCCAAAAAAGACCGGAGTCAATGTTCCTTCTCTGACACGCTCTTCTGAGAATTCATTTCCCGCTTCATCCAACAGCAAAATTTCTTCCAAAGTTTGTGTATATAAATCGGATTCTTTTATTGGATGGTCGCCGATGATTTCTCCATTTTCATCCAGAGAAAGGAACCGTTCTTCTTCCTCTACTCGAAATTGTTCAACGCGATGATAAAAACGGTCATAAATTCCAAAGAACTCTTTACCCATGCCAATCGGCCAATTCATCGGGTAAGAGTCGATTCCCAAAACCTCTTCTAATTCAGACAACAGTTCAAGCGGTGGTTTCCCCTGCCGATCAAGCTTATTAATAAAAGTGAAGATCGGAATGCCCCGCATGCGGCATACTTTGAACAATTTAATCGTTTGAGCTTCGATCCCTTTCGCCGCATCGATAATCATGACGGCGCTGTCAACGGCCATGAGTGTACGGTATGTGTCCTCGCTAAAATCTTGGTGGCCCGGTGTGTCTAAAATATTGACCCGATAGCCGTTATACTCAAATTGCATAACGGACGAAGTGACCGATATTCCTCTTTGTTTTTCTATTTCCATCCAATCGGAAGTAGCATATTTTCCGGTTTTCTTTCCTTTTACCGTTCCTGCTGCCCGAATGGCGCCCCCAAAAAGAAGCAGCTTTTCCGTAAGAGTGGTTTTTCCCGCATCCGGGTGAGAAATAATTGCAAACGTTCTTCGCGAACGGACTTCTTCCTGTAATGATGCCATATAGAATCAATTTCCTTTCCAAAATTCAACTTAAATGGCCCGAGACTGGCCTTAAGATCGTTACTTTTCTATCATATTCTTTCAAAATCAGAATTTCAACGTGATTTCATCATAAAAAAGACTTTGAAATCAGGATCTCGGCATGTCTAACGGAAAAATGGCCTTTAATCTAATCTGCTCACTTGCTTCCTTTCCGGTCGCCAAATGTGTTCCAACAATAAAGCAAGAAGCATTCCAATCATGATACCGTTGCTGGCCACATACTGCACAATGGCCGGCAACCCTTGAAACACAGATTGAGGTAAAAACATAATGGCCGTTCCTAGCGAAAGAGACATGCCGACAATCGTCAAACGTCTTTCATCCAGAGGGGATTTCAAAATAGAATTCAATCCGATTCCCAACATTTGAGTAAATGTTACTAACATGGCCGCATATGCAATCGGACCTGGCAAAAGCGACAACGCTTGATAGACAGCCGGTAAAAATGAACTGACAATCAAAAGTACACAACCGATTATATAAGGCTTCATACGACTTTGGCCCGTCATACGGACAAAACCCGCCGAAATGGACAATGGGACAACCCCAACAGTAGAAAATAAGGAAGACAACAGATTGTTAACCCCGCTGATGATTCCGGCTCGGTTCAGTCTTCCCCTTTCCTCTTGCCGATCAACTACTTGCTGCATGGCCGCCACGCTGGCAATAATATTGCTGATTAATACAAAAGCAACTAAAACAGCAGAAACCGCCATGCCTGCGTCCAATTTTGGCCATCCCCAAGCGAAAAACTTAGGAAATGAGACAACTGAAGAGACAGCCGGAGCCTTTTGTTCAAATCCTTTTAGCATTATAAAGGTTAACCAGCCGAGAAGAATCCCAATGAGGACAGCGTAACTTTTGAAAAATCCCCTTCCCCATACAGACAAAATAAATACTAATATAAAGACGATAAAAGAAACGAGTACATAGCTTGCTTTTATTTCTCCTCCGGAATCGCCAACACCGATCATACCTTTTAAAAACACACCGGAAAGTTGGAGGGATAAAAGAATTAAATAGACTCCTGTCACGAGAGGCGTAAACAACTCAACCATATAATTCATCAGCCCCATGGCTCCAATGACAAGCAATACCCCTCCCGCAACTAACATTCCGCCTTCAAGCAATTGTAAAACTTGGAATGGATGAGAATGCTCCGCGGCTGCCATTTCCCCCATCAACACGAAGATGCCAAGCCAAATTCCCGCCGGCCCATCGGCAACCGGCAATCGGTGACCAATCCAGCCGGAAAGCAGGGAAGATATGCCAACAACCAAAAAAGTCCGCTGCAAAAGTTCGGCAATATGATCGACGGACAAGTGGTAGACTTGTCCAACGACAATAGGAAGTACAATGGAATTGGCAAGTAAAAAAATAAACCATTGCAGTGACGCAACAGCGGTTTCCACTGTCCGTTCTTTCATAAGGGGTCCCTTTCTTTCCATTGAGCGGCACCTCACATCCCTACATCTCTCTTGTCCATTGATAAATCCGCTTTGCCACTTCATCTGATTCGTTTTCTGACAATGCCTTTGACAAAGAATCACTCATTTTCCTTAAAAGCGGTTCCTTTTCCTCTTCATATGTAAAAAAGATGGACCATTCTATTTCAGGAATAGAAACGACGAAGTAATCCTCTTTTTTATTTTCGTAAATAAAGATATTCGTTTCATTTCCGTTTATTTCTGTTTTACGAATTTTCATTTTGTTTTCCCCTTCCTATAAAAATGCAGTCATTCCAATAACTTTGGATGCTGCACTTTCTTCATATAAATTAAATAAGCATCGTTTTTATTTTTGAGCAGGACACGCTGTCGATAAAGGCAGTCATTACTTTTTTAGGTCACACTTCTTCAGCCATTGGCGAGTATAAATAGACATACAGCAACTTTTCCGTATTTTCGATTGCCTTTTGATGAGTTCGTTCGAATGCGTGGGAAGAATCGATTCCCGGGCCGATCAGACCGTGGACGAGATCGCGTCCCGCTCTCATGGCCGCTGAAGCATCCGAGCCGTAGAAAGGATAAATATCGACTTTATATTGAATTTGATGTTCTTTTGCCAGCTGAACTAAATGCTTTCTTAGTCCGTAATGATAAGGTCCGCTGGAATCTTTCGCACAGATTGACACAGAATACTCATCTGAAGACTGTCCGTCCCCGATTGCCCCCATATCGACCGCCAAATATTCCACTGTCTCTTCCGAAATATTGGAATTTCCACCATAACCGATTTCTTCATTATTAGAAAACAAAAAATGAGTCGTATATGGCAATATACGCTCTTCTTTTTGAATCCTCCTCAAAGTTTGAATTAAAATCGCCGCACCTGCTTTATCATCAAGATGGCGCGATTTTATAAAACCCGACGCTGTCATTTCAACCCTCGGGTCAAATGAAACAAAATCACCAACTTGAATTCCCAGCGATTGAACATCGTTTGCAGATTTTACCTCTTCATCGATGCGCACCTCGATATTTTCATCATTTCTTTTTGCCTCTCCCGCTTCTTTATAAACATGAACAGACTGTTGGTGCATCAGTATCGTTCCAGTATACACGCTGCCGGAATCGGTATGAATACAGCAATATTCGCCTTCAACGGAATTCCAGCGAAATCCGCCGATCATCGTTAATTTCAGCCGTCCGTCTTTTTTGATTTCTTTAACCATCGCTCCTAACGTATCAACATGGGCAGTTACAAACCGGTGTTTGGATGAATCTTTTCCCGGCACCGTCACCAATAAACCGCCTTTTCGGGTTTTCTTGGTTTCGAACGTTGTATCTTTCAACAAAGACTCCACATAACGAATAATGTTTTCTGTATATCCTGTCGGACTGGGAATCGATACAAGCTCTTGAATCAATTTCATCGTTTCATTGACATCTTCCATCCCACATACTCCTTTCCATCGATATCGATTATACAATATGTATTTTAATAAACCTGGAAAAGCGATAACAAGTTGTCAAACATGCAACTTTATTCCAGTATTTAAAATCACCGTGGTTGGGGAATACTTCAAATAAAGGAGGATGATGAAGATGTTATCGTTTATTCTATATTTAATTGTTGGAGGAATTATCGGCTGGTTAGCCGGTCTTATCTTAGGGAAAGACATTCCCGGGGGAATCATTGGAAATATTATCGCTGGGATTATTGGGGCTTGGCTTGGCGGTTTGATATTGGGAGATTGGGGCCCTGATATTAGCGGTATCGCGATCATTCCAGCCTTAATAGGATCCATTATTCTTGTTTTTATTGTTGGCTTGATTTTAAGAGCAGCCAGAACTTAATCAGTACTTCTAATCGCAAACCTATACCTCCACTTTGTTTATATGAACACTTTGCGGGCAGTTCAATTTCCTTTTTTCATTCTAAAAAGGAATTTTTCTGCCCTTTACATATATACCCAGTCAAAAAGCCATTTCATTTATGATCAAGGCCTCTCTAACTATCTCCATCCTTGGTGAGTTAGAGAGGCTTGTTTTCCTATTCACTGTTTATAGGCCAGCTTTCAAAACTATATGAACAAAACCGATGACTCTTGTTATTCCAGACGTAAAGGCCCTTTTTTCTCGATGAAAGCATTATACGTATTTCAAAGCATGTTCCAAATCCCGAATCAAATCGTCCGGGTTTTCAAGGCCAACGGATAAACGTAACAGCCCGTCTGTAATTCCTCTTTTTTCTCGTTCTTCTTTGGGCATTGCCGCGTGAGACATTTTAGCTGGATATGACAAAATAGATTCCACCGCTCCCAGACTCACTGCAAACACGGGGATTTCTGCGTGTTGCACAAAAGTTCGAACCGCTTCTTCGTCTTTCAACGCAAAGGACAAAACGGCTCCCGCACCTTCAGATTGGCTTTCATGGATCAAATGTCCTTCATGGAATTTCAATCCCGGATAGTAAACATGTTCGACTTTTGGATGTTGAGCCAAAAACTCAGCAATTTTCAAAGCCGAATGGGAAGATTGCGTCAACCTCACATGCAAAGTTTTTAATCCTCTCATGACTAACCAAGAATCGTGCGCCCCTAATACAGCGCCAAATGCATTTTGCAAGGCATACAGTCTGTCCGCCAATTCTTTCTCTTTTACAACAGCCAGCCCGGCCAACACATCACTATGACCGGCTAAAAATTTTGTCGCACTATGAAGAACAATATCAACCCCAAAGTCTAAAGGTCGCTGCAAGGCAGGCGTCATAAACGTATTATCAACAAAAGTAAGACATCGATTCGCTTTTGCCAATTTTACAATTTCTTTTAAATCCGTAATTTTTAATAATGGATTGGAAGGTGTTTCTACATAAATGACCTTCGTATTCTCTTTTATATTTCTCGCGACGGCATCCAAGTCCGTCATATCTACAAACGTATGTTCAATGCCGAATCTGTTTAATACAGTTGTAACCATGCGATAGGTTCCGCCATAGACATCCTCTGTCACCAATACGTGGTCGCCTTGGGACAATAACAAAAAAGCTGTTGAAATCGCCGCCATTCCCGATGAAAAAGCAAAACCTCTCGAACCGCCCTCAAGCTGGGCAATCACTGACTCAAGAGCCTCGCGTGTTGGATTTCCTGAACGACTATAATCGTATTTTCCAAATTCATCAAAACTAGTTTGGTGAAAAGTGGAAGCTAATTGAATGGGAACACTCACTGCCCCCGTAACCGGATCGAATTTATAGGAATTATGGAGCAACTCTGTTTGAATGGAAAATTTTCGATCGATCAATTTTTTATTACTCATGCGGATCACCCTTTCATATTTTGAAACGCTTGTTTTAAGTCGGCTAACAAATCTTCCACATTTTCAATGCCGATGGAAAAACGCAGCAGCCGATTGTCAATCCCGTTTTTAATGCGAATTTCTTCCGGAATATCCATATGTGTTTGCGTAGCCGGATACGTAATAAAGCTTTCGACTCCTCCTAAACTCTCAGCAAAAGAAATTAACTGCAAGCTTTGTAAAAAAGGGTTGACCCATTCCTCTTTTTGCAATCGGAAAGATAGCATTCCTCCTCTTCCGGGATATAAAACATCGGTCACCTCGCTACAACATCGCAAAAATTCACTGATTTTCCGGGCATTTTCTTCATGCTGCTTCATTCTTAATCCGAGCGTTTTCATCCCTCGAATCAATAGCCATGAATCAAATGGAGATAAGACCGCTCCGATCGCATTTTGATATTCGCCGATTTTTTGGGATAATTCTTCTCCTTTTGTAGCGACAAGTCCTGCAAGGACGTCATTATGTCCGCCAAGATATTTCGTAGCGCTATGGACGACAATATCGGCCCCTTGAAGAAGCGGCTGCTGCAGAATAGGGGTATAAAACGTATTATCCACAATCAATAAAAGCCCGTATTCTTTTGCTAATTTTGCTGTTTGCTCTATGTCTGCTTCTTGCATTAGGGGATTGGTCGGCGTTTCAAGAAAAATCGCTGCTGTCCGGTCCGTGATTTTTTCTCTTACTTTGGCGATATCTTGAAAATCGTCATATATAAACGTTAAACCAAACTTTTTCCAATTTCTTTCAAACAAACGATAAGTGCCGCCGTATAAATCTTTGGAAACAATCAGTTCATCACCGGATTGAAACAAACTCAAAACCGTTTGAATCGCTGCCATTCCTGAACTGAATGCAAAACCCGCATCGCCTCCTTCCAAGTCGGCAATGGCTTTTTCAACGATTTTTCGCGTCGGATTTCCTGTTCTTATATAATCATATCCAGTCGATTGACCTATCCCTTTATGTCGGTAAGCGCTCGATAAATAAATGGGAGGATTGATCGCGCCGGTGGATTCCTCGCTCCGGTTGCCTATTTGGGCCAGTTTGGTTTGCAAATGATAACGTTCCATTGCATGCATCTCCTCTTGAAATGGTTTTGATAGGACGACATGATGGAAAAAAGAAATTTTTACAAATCAAGTCGATTTCCTAACACTGTTCATGAACAGTTTCAAATAAAAAAGCCTTCTAAGAAGAAGGCTTTTTTATGACAGTCCTCTTCTTATCTTCCGGATAAATCCGCTGGATTTAGCACCTTGACAGCAATCGTGGATTGCAGCAGGTTGCTGAGGTTTCACAGGGCCAGTCCCTCCACCTCTCTCGATAAGAACGAAATTATTAGAATTTTTCCATCTTTTAATTAAATGTAACCGATCAGGTAAAAAAAAGCAATGATTTTTTATCATCGTATGGAAAGGTTGAAAAGATGACAGCCTTTCATCCATTTCCTCTTTTGTTTCACATCTGCCAAAACGGTTCGATCAAAACGCCGTTCACTTGTGAATATTTTCCCATTTTTAGCAAAATCCTTCATCGAATCTTGTCATTTATGAGTCTATATTTCTCATGTCCTGTTTTTCTCCCATATGGTATAATTAAGCATATTTTGTGAAAAGGATGTGGGATTGTGCTAGAAGTCATCAAAGCGATTGTGCTAGGATGCGTGGAAGGGCTGACCGAATTTCTTCCGATTTCTTCCACAGGACATTTAATTCTTGTGGGTCATTTTCTTTCATTTACAGGCGACAAAGCAAAAACTTTTGAAATTGTTATCCAATTGGGTTCGATACTTGCCGTGGTCGTTCTTTATTTCAAACGGTTCCTTTCACTGTTTAACTTCAAAAAGCGATCCGGTTTAAACCTTCTACATATTATTATCGGGATGATTCCAGCCTCTGTATTAGGTTTTCTCTTTCATGATGTCATTAAAAACGTACTTTTCTCTCCCTTCACCGTTGGTATCGGTTTATTTTTGGGAGCTTTTTTAATGATCTATGCGGAAAAAAAGAGCAAAACCGAATCTACCCAAGATTTGGATCACTTATCGTATAAACAGGCTTTCATTATCGGTTTGTATCAATGCCTGTCCCTATGGCCTGGTTTTTCAAGAGCAGGATCGACCATCTCAGGAGGACTCCTTGCTGGTGCCAACCATAAAACCGCTGCTGAATATTCCTTTTTGCTAGCTGTCCCCATGATGGTCGCTGCCAGCGGACTTGACTTGTTAAAGAGCTATCAATACTTATCGATTCATGATTTGAACTACTTTGCTGCAGGCTTCATTACCGCCTTTATTGTGGCCATGCTAGCCATTGTCTTCTTTTTGAAAATTTTATCCAAAGTGAAACTCATTCCGTTCGCAATCTATCGAATCATCATCGGAATCATCGTCATCGCATACTTTATTTAAAGCATTAAAGGGGCCTGGCCCCTTTAATGCTTTAAAAATTTATTGTTGGATTATTTGTGGTCTTTGGGTTAAAATACATACTGCTGGGTGATAGAAAGGTCTAAGTACCTATTTTTATCCATATCAAAGTAACTCTATACACATTGGAGGTTTACAGCATGAAAAAATACTTTAAGTGGTTTGCTGTTGCTACGCTTATGCTCGTTTTAGCAGCATGCGGCAACGGTCAATCAACAGACAAGAATAGGACTTCTCAATCCAACGACTCCGATCTTTATCGTCAAGTCAAAGATAAAGGCGTTCTCGTCATCGGTACAGAAGGTACATATGCTCCGTTTACTTTCCATGATAAAAGCGGAAAACTAACAGGATATGATATCGATGTAGCGAACGAAGTGGCAAAACGCCTTGGGGTCAAAACAGAATATAAGGAAACGCAATGGGATTCCATGTTTGCAGGTTTAAACTCTAAACGTTTTGATATGATTGCAAACCAAGTAGGAATTCGCCCTGACCGTGAAAAGAAATACGATTTCTCCAAACCGTACACGGTCTCTAAAGCGGTAGTGATTGTGAATAAAAACAACAAAAATATTCATTCATTCGCAGATCTGAAAGGGAAAAAATCCGCACAATCACTTACAAGCAACTTCGCAGATCTTGCAAAGAAGAACGGCGCAAACATCGTGGGCGTAGACGGATTTGAACAAGCAATTCAATTATTAACATCCAATCGGGTAGATGCCACGATAAACGATTCATTGTCTTATCTTGATTATAAAAAACAAAAACCAAATGCTCCGATTAAAGTGGTAGCTAAAAGCGATGATGCTTCTCAAAGTGCTTTCATGTTCCGTAAAGGTTCAGGACAATTAGTAGATAAAGTAAACCAAGCATTGGATGACATGAGAAAAGACGGCACTCTAGCCAAAATCTCTAAGAAATGGTTTGGTGAAGATGTATCTAAATAGTATCCAATTACAAGATCCTAGTCATTATATGCAAATTGCACAAAGTTCCCTTCTCCCTATGTTGAAGGGGGCTTTGTATTATACATTGCCATTAACTCTGATTACGTTTTCTATTGGCTTGATTCTTGCTCTTTTAACAGCACTCGCAAGAATTTCAAGCATTAAACCGCTTCAGTGGATAGCGCGTTTTTACGTATCGATTATCCGTGGTACTCCGTTGCTTGTGCAATTATATATTATTTTCTATGGTCTGCCATCCATTCATATCACCATCAATCCATTCCCGGCTGCCGTGATCGGTTTTTCTCTTAATGTAGGAGCTTATGCGTCAGAAATCATACGTGCAGCGATTTTATCGATTCCAAAAGGTCAATGGGAAGCGGGATACTCTATTAATATGAACTATTCGCAAATATTAAGACGGATCATTTTGCCACAAGCGGTGAGAGTATCGATCCCGCCTTTATCCAACACTTTTATTAGTTTAGTGAAAGATACTTCTCTTGCATCACTGATTTTGGTTACAGAAATGTTTAGAAAAGCCCAAGAAATTGCCGCAACCACATATGAATTTTTACTTCTCTATTCAGAAGCGGCTTTAATCTATTGGATTATTTGTTTCATTCTCTCCATCATTCAACAGAAATTGGAAGGTCGTTTCGACAAGTATGTAAGCCATTAAAAAAGCTTTTGTACAACCCAAGCCTTTTATAAAGGAGTATTGAGCATCGGCATGATTAAAATTCATGATCTACGTAAACAATTTGATCAACTTGAAGTTTTAAAAGGGATCAACATGAGCATCGAAAAAGGAAAAGTCATAGTGATTATCGGTCCATCCGGCTCCGGAAAAACCACTTTTCTGCGCTGCCTGAATGCCCTTGAAATTCCAACAAGCGGGACGATTCAAATCGGAGATGTAAAAATAGATTTTTCACAACCTGTTTCCAAAAAAGAAATTGCCTCTTTACGCAAAGAATCCGGGATGGTCTTTCAACAATATAATCTTTTTCCGCATAAAACGGTTTTGGAAAACGTAACAGAAGGACCCATTATCGTAAAGAAACTGCCGAAAAATGAAGCCATTCAAAAAGCAGAAAAACTCTTGCAGAAAGTGGGCTTGCTTGATAAAAAAGATGAATACCCGTTCCAACTGTCCGGAGGGCAGCAACAACGGGTTGGAATTGCACGCGCCTTAGCCATGGAACCGGAATTAATGCTGTTTGATGAACCAACTTCCGCTTTAGATCCCGAACTCGTCGGTGAAGTGTTAAATGTTATGAAAGAACTCGCCAATGAAGGAATGACGATGGTCGTTGTCACCCATGAAATGCGATTCGCAAAAGAAGTGGCAGATGAAGTCGTCTTTATGGACCAAGGTGTGATTGTGGAAAGAGGTACACCTGAAGAAATCTTTACACGTCCTAAAGAACAACGGACGAAGCAATTTCTGCAATTATTAACATGACCTGTTTCATCCACTTTTATAGATCCTTCCTATCTTTTAGATCATGATGGGAAGGATTTTTTTATTTTTATGTTCCCAACAACCGTTCTGCCTAAGATTCTCTTATTTCTAACGCCCAAACAAGTACTCCATTGTTTTTCCCACCAGTTAAAATCACGTAATCATTTCTTCTTTCTTTTCTTGCTCAAAGCCCATCAGTCATCCTTCCAAATCCGGGATTTTACCGCCTATTTATGCACAATTCTTCAAAAATAGGCATCCCTCTCTTTTATCCATTAGAATCGCCTCCCGGAATTCAACCGGGAGGCGATTCTAATGGATGGTCTTTTTATTTGGTCAGTTCCTTCACATAAGGCGCGATGTCGATTTTTAAACTGTCTGCCAATCGTTGTCCCAACCCTTGATCTGCTTGATAAAAATTCATAATCGAACGAATCGTAATCTTTTGATCTTTTACTTGGCTTAAATCATCCGTTAAGTTTTTAATCACTGTATCTTGTACTTCTTTTGAATATTTTCTCCACACTTGTCCGGCTTGACCAAAATTGTTTGGTTTATAGAAAGCTTGTTTTGCAACGACTCCATTTATCGGCTGCGGTTCCTCAACATAAGACCGGTCTTCTTTCGGCTCATTCTCATAGCTGTTCGGTTCATAATTGATCGGGCTTTCTTGCTGTTTAAACGGCATATACCCATCACGTTGATAATTATGAACTTCTACACGCGGCGAATTAATCGGAAGTTGCAAATAATTCGGTCCGATCCGATGCCGTTGAGTATCCGAGTAGGAGAATAGACGCCCTTGAAGCAATCTGTCTTCAGATGGCAGCATTCCTGGAACTAACACGCCCGGATTAAACCCTACCGATTCAGTTTCCGCAAAATAATTTTTCGGATTGCGATTTAAAGTCATCGTCCCGACGAATTCGTACGGAATATCTTCCTCGAACCAATCTTTCGTCGCATCGAGCGGATTAAAATCAAATCGATCAAAATCTTTCGGATCAAGCACTTGAACATATAAATCCCATTGAGGAAAATCGCCGTTTTCAATCGCTTCATATAAATCTTTTGTTGCATGGCTATGTTCATGAGCTTGAATTTTTGCTGCTTCTTCAATGCTTAAATTTTTGATTCCTTGTTTCGGCACCCAGCGCAATTTTACATACACTGTTTTCCCTTCAGCGTTGATCCATTTAAAAGCATGAACGCTTGAACCTCTCATATGACGATATGTCGCCGGAATCCCTTCATCCGTAAAAACATGAAGAAGCATATTGGTGGATTCTGGAGAAAGCGAGCAGAAGTCCCAAAAACGGTCTTTTGATTGCAAGTTTGTTCTTGGATCCGGTTTAAAAGCATGGATCATATCCGGAAATTTAATGGCGTCTCTAATGAAGAAAACGGGAAGATTATTTCCAACAAAATCATAATTTCCTTCTTCTGTATAAAATTTCACCGCAAAACCTCGTGGATCTCGCAATGTTTCCGGAGAATGATTTCCATTAATCACCGTGGAAAACCTTGCAAAAACAGGTGTTTCCGTTCCGGGTTCTTGAAGAAATTTTGCTGTCGTATATTTGCTCATGCTGTTTTTGGTCACAAACACTCCATGAGCCCCTGCTCCCCGAGCATGAACAACCCGTTCAGGAACACGTTCTCTATCAAAATGAGCCAGTTTTTCAATTAATTGATAATCTTCCAGCAAGGTTGGCCCATTCACCCCGGCTGTGCGAGAATTTTGATTATCTCCTACTGGCGCTCCCTGGTTCGTGGTTAACTTTTTCTTCATTCTCTCCGCTCCTTTATCAATCATTATTTTTATTTTAAAATTATTATTATCTAATACACTTTTTATTTTATACAATTGAGAATGAAAGTCAACTCCAAATTATAATAATTTTAAATTAATTTTTTTCGAGTTTTCGATAAACCTAGACTTTCCTTTCGATTTGTTATGTCTACAACTCATGATTCCCCGCTCAAAAAACAATTTTTAATACAACGTATGTCTATGTAAAAGAGCAGCTAACATTTATATATATATAAAATGAAAAGGGATATTCGCATCGGAATATCCCTTTTTTATTTACCAGCATGTATTTCTGTTGCAGGTTAAGATCTTAATGCCTACAAGCATGATATTTTTTTTTACACTTTTCCTTCCCTTTTTCTCCGACAAGCACAGAAAGGACATTCACTCCTTGTTTCAGACGACCTTTTTAAAAAAAGTGTAAGAAGAAACTATTTTTAGACCCATCCCAGAACTGATCACTATAACACACATACATAACTTGAAGCCTTATTCCTTTGGCCGTTCTTCATAACCTCTACTGGAAAGAGAATGATCTTCACCATCCAATTGTTCTATTTTCTCGTCAATCGTTCCTTCCGTCACCGTATCGTTGACTTGTTCATGCGTTTTAGCCAAACCAGAAGCCGCTTCTGATGAATCTTGATTATCTTCGGGATGAAAATATCTTCCTGCTGAATTTTCACCATTTTGTCGTTTTTGGGCTGCCATTTGTCTTCCCCTTTCCAAATCGTTTTATCCCTATTTTTCACTTATAAGAACTCTTTATTCGCTTTTCTCATTTTGGCCTCTATCGCTATTGAAAAAATTGGACTATAGCCATCGCTACGTTTACTCTCCTGTTCATGTATCTTCCCGCAACAATGTTCCTCAACCGTTCATTATAAAAAGATACGTTTTGACCTTTTGAAAAGCGATAGACAATAAAAATCGTTCTACTCCATTTAAAAATTGTGGGAAAACCCTTTCATTCATGTTCTCTAAAAATGAAAAAGTCAAATCCGTAAAAACTTCAAACAAAGATACATCTACAGTAAATTTCCTTTGCAGTTTCTCATGTATATTCACCACTTCATTTGCTCATACTTTTTTATCGGATGGTAACTTTTAAATAAACAGGTGATATGCAGATGGAAAATAAGACCTTTACCATTTTTGTAAATGGCGTTGAAATCGAAGCAAGAGAAGATCAGTCGGTTTTTGAAGCGGCGCGGGATCATAACCAATATATCCCCGGAATTTGCTCGTATCAGCCGGATCTCGGCGTTGGTGTGCTGCAAACTTGTGACACTTGTTATGTTGAAATAGACGGGGAACTGCAGCGGGCTTGTGCAACGAAAGCCAAGCCTGGCATGCGGGTAAACTCTTTATCAGACAAGGCGAAGGCAGCACAATTGGAAGGAATGTCACGGATATTGGCCAACCACGAACTCTATTGCACAGTCTGCGACAACAATAATGGCAACTGTGAAGTCCATAATACCGCCGAATACTTGCAAATCGAACATCAAAAGTATGAATTTACGCCAAAGCCTTATCCACCCGATCATTCCCACCCTTTTTATCGCTATGAGCCGGATCAGTGCATTCTTTGCGGGCTATGCGTCGAAGCATGCCAAGACCTACAGGTAAGTGAAGTTCTCAGCATTGCTTGGGACAGAGAACGACCTCGTGTCATTTGGGACAATGATGTTCCAATCGATCAATCATCCTGTGTTTCGTGCGGACACTGCGTAACTGTCTGTCCTTGCAATGCTTTAATGGAAAAGTCTATGTTGGGCGAAGCCGGCTACTTAACAGGTATTCCGAAAAATATTTTAGAACCGATGATTGATTTTACGAAAGAAGTGGAACCAGGTTATCAAGAGATTTTCGCTATTTCCAATATGGAATCAAGCATGAGAGAAGCTCGGATCAAAAGAACCAAAACGGTATGCACTTATTGCGGCGTCGGCTGCAGCTTTGAAATATGGACAAAAGGCCGAAAAATATTAAAGGTTCAGCCTGAGCCAGAAGCGCCGGTGAACGGGATTTCCACCTGTGTCAAAGGAAAATTCGGCTGGGACTTTGTGAACAGCGAAGAACGACTGACTAAACCGCTTATCCGAAAAGGCGATCATTTTGTCGAAGCAACGTGGGATGAAGCACTGAATTTAATCGCAGAAAAATTCCAATCTATAAAAGAAAAATACGGTCCCGACTCTCTTGGATTTATTTCGTCCTCTAAATGCAGCAACGAGGAAAATTATTTATTTCAAAAACTGGCGCGAGCTGTTTTCGGTACGAATAATGTCGACAACTGCTCTCGTTATTGTCAAACCCCTGCTTCCACCGGTTTGATGAGAACGGTTGGAATCGGCGGCGATTCCGGCACTATTCAAGATATTGCTAGTGCCGATTTAGTCATCGTGATTGGAGCCAACCCTGCGGAATCCCACCCTGTTTTAGCAACGAGAATCAAACGAGGCCACAAACTGCATGGACAAAAATTAATAGTAGCAGACTTGAGAGTAAATGAACTGGCCGAACGAGCTGATCTCTTTATTCATCCGAAGCCCGGAACCGATCTCGTCTGGTTGTCGGCCGTAACAAAATACATTCTGGATCAAGGCTGGGAAGATAAAACATTTTTACAAAACCGAGTGAATAATGTCGAGGAATATATTCGCTCGCTGGAAAAGTTCACATTGGATTATGCAGAAGAAAAAACCGGTTTATCCAAAGACACTCTTGTCAAGATAGCCACTATGATCCACGAAGCAAAAGGCACCTGCATTCTTTGGGCGATGGGAGTTACGCAACATTTGGGCGGAACCGATACAAGCACCGCGATCGCCAATTTGCTTCTAGTGACCGGAAATTTTGGAAAACATGGAGCAGGCGCCTACCCACTTCGCGGACACAACAATGTTCAAGGAGCAAGCGACTTTGGAACAATGCCTGCATGGTTTCCGGGATACGAGCCTGTTGAAAACGACGAAGTACGCGCACGATATGAAAAAGCATGGGGCGTGAAACTGCCGGAAAAACCAGGACTGAACAACCATCAAATAGTAGAAGCCATTCATGATGGAAAAGTGAAAGGAATGTATTTGTTCGGTGAAGAAATGGCTTTAGTGGATTCCAATATCAATCATGTGAACGCTGGATTTGAAAAATTGGAGTTTTTCGTCGTTCAAGACATTTTCTTTTCCAAAACGGCCCAATATGCGGATGTGGTGCTTCCGGCAGCGCCTAGTCTGGAAAAAGAAGGAACGTTCACGAATACAGAACGAAGAATCCAGCGCTTTTACCGAGTGATGGAACCACTTGGCGATTGCAAACCGGATTGGGAAATTTTCCGCGATCTCGCTAATCGTCTAGGTGCCGATTGGCGCTATACCCACCCGTCTGAAATTATGGATGAAGCAGCTAAGTTGGCTCCTGTTTTTGCCGGTGTCCGTTACGATCGACTGGAAGGATGGGAAAGTCTCTTATGGCCTGTTGATCGAGATGGAACAGATTCGCCGCTCTTATTTAAAGACCGATTTGGATTTCCCGACGGAAAAGCAAGATTGTTTCCGGTTGATTGGACACCACCTTTTGAAGCAGGCGATGGCTATGATCTCCATTTGAACAATGGCCGTTTGTTAGAACATTTCCATGAAGGAAATATGACTTATCGCTCAAAAGGCATTACTCATAAAGTGCCGGACACGTGGCTGGAAATTTCTCCGGAGCTAGCAAAAGAACGAAATATCGAAACCGGAGCGCTTGTCCGTCTGACGTCACCGTATGGAGAAACAAAAGTCCGAGTTTTGGTCACCGATCGGGTCAAAGGACACGAATTGTATTTTCCGATGAACGGGAACAAAGAATATAATGCCGTTAATAAACTAACAAGCAGTTATCATGATCGGGTGACTCATACCCCTAACTACAAAGAAATGCAAGTGAAAATGGAAGTTCTTGAACCGAAAGGAGAAAGCCCGTTGCCAAAAGTAAATTACAGGTTTGGAAATCCACAGCCGCATATAGGAGCAGAAGTAGAACGAAAATGGAAACGTTCTGACTTTACGCCGATACCGGAGGAAATCAAAAGGGAGGGAATCATCGATGGCCAAGCCCATTAGTGCAATTGAAAAACAACATCCTGATCCCCACGAAGAAACATCAGAAGCTTTAGCAGAAATGGGGGAAAAATTAGCGAACAGTCGAGAAGCTGTTTTAAAAACACTGGATATACTTCAAGAGATGCAAAAATCGGGTATATTGGACATTCTATACGGCCTCTTAAAGTCACGTGAAAAAGTGGGCGCGGTGATGATCGAACAAATCAATCAGCCCAAATATCATCATGTGATTAAAAACGGCTTTCAATTATTGGCCACACTCGAATCAGAACAATTGGAAAGCATTTTTAACGCTATGAAAAAAGGGATTGAACAATTGGACCAACCTACAAAAAAGCAACAATCGCTAAGCCTCTGGGGCATGATGAAAGCTGTGCGAGACCCATATATCAACTCGGCCCTTTCTATGATGCTCCATTTCTTGCATGGCGTTGGTAAGGGATTGGAAAGTCAGAAGCAATTGAAAGAAAGCTGAAAAACTTTGGCCATGGATGGTGAGAAGATTGATCACACGCATGATTTCCATTCCAAATATGACAGAATCAGATAAGGATACGGTAAGCAGAGTGCTTCACGATGTGTGGGGAGTACGAAATATTCAAATGAATGCCGAGAAAAAAACCGTTGCAATCTCATTTGATGAAAATGCAGCCACTTTGGAAGATTTTCGACAAGCCATGATCGATAACGGATTTGAATGTCAGGTGATGGAACATCAGCCGCCTGACTTTCCCGACCATATTCAATGAGATCACTGAAAAAATGTTCATCAGTAAGGAGGATGCCTTGATGCCTAGAATTTGCGAAATATGCGGAAGAAAAGAAGACGTGGAAGATGAACAATGGGAATATGATATTTTAGATGTATGCAAAGACTGTGCAAATGATCGAAAAATGACATTGGATCCTGAAGAACTATAAAGAAAAAGGGATGGCCAACCTCCGTAATGGATAAAATCCAATGGAGGTAGATCATCCCTTCTTTTTTCTTTCAGCCTGTTATGTTCTATAACTGTAGGAAATCTTCTTCTTGACTGGAAGCAAAAAACGATTGACGGGATCCGTATGAAAGAAAAATCTTTATTGAATTCCCTTCGACATGATCCCAGCGGCTTATTGGTTTATTGTTCCAATAAGCCGTATTTTTTTTGAAAACGTTGTAGAACTTTGATCCAGCTTTTTGCAAATAAAGCCAGAAAGAAGACATTGGAAAGCCCGTGAGCCAAATCAAATGGAAAACTGGCGCTGTAATACGCTACTATTTGCAGCCAAGTGATGTGGTTCATAACAGAGACGACATACATGAGATTCATACCCCATCCAAATAGAATGCCCACCACGAATCCATAAGCACAGCGGCCAACCGTATTTTTCATCAGCCTTGTTCGTCGCATCAAACCTGCCGTTAACCCGATCATACCCCAAGCATACATTTGCCAAGGCGTCCAGGGGCCTTGGCCTAAAAACATATTGGAAACGAGTGCTGCGAGTGCGCCGACCACAAACCCGCTTTCTGGTCCAAACGCGAGCCCGGTGACAATCACGACGAACGTGGTAGGCTGAACGCTTGGAAGAGGAGCAAACGGAACCCGACTTACTGCGGCAATCGCTCCTAAAACCGCCAACAACACCAGCTCTCGTCCGGCTGCTTTCCGCCTCTCAAAGCGAATGACAAAAGGAAGAAACGTGCCGATCATAAAAATCACGCTGATCCATAAAAAATGGCGCTGTACCGATAAAGGCAAAAAGGCTAGAATCACAAATAAAATAACCGCTAACAGGATGAGAATCATTCTAGAAACCGCCATTTTTCTCGAGCCTCCTCTACCGTTAACACTTCCGGGACACGTCCGCCCCTGGAAATCCGATTGGCAACAGTCGTATAAAACGTATTTCCTTGAAAAAACGTTTTGGTAGGAGCGGTAATCGTTACTTCCCCTTGGAACAGCATGGCGCAGCGAGTCGAGTATTGGGCAGCAAACTCAATATCATGAGTAACCATTACAATCGTAATCCCATTAGCCCTTAAATTTTTTAACAGTTTCCCAAACTGAAGTTTGGCTTCCGGATCCAATCCTTTTGTCGGTTCATCTATAAGCAAAAGTCGCGGATTCATCAGCATCACACCGGCAAGAGCCGCCTTTTGCATTTCTCCTCCGCTTATATCATAAGGATGACGGTCTTTAATAGGCGTCAATTGAAACATCTCCATTAATTGTTCCATCTTTTCTCTTCCATGGTGGATTTGGTGCTTATCGATGATGGCCTCTAACTCCGCTTCCACTGTATCCTGCAGGAAGAAAAGTTTCGGATTTTGCGGTAAAAAAGCAATTTCTGATGGAACTGGCTTTTTCAGTTTCTTTCCATTAAAGATAACGGCACCACGCTGCGGCTTTTGGAGACCGGCCATGACTTTCAGCAACGTAGATTTTCCGGATCCATTCGCTCCAACCACCGACAGCCACTCCCCTTCATACACGGAAAGCGACAATTGATCCAGTATTGGTCTAGTCTCCTTTTCATATTGAAAATCAATTCCTTTTAAAGCCAACAAAGGTTTTTTATTTGAAAGATCCTCTTGAAACGGCTGGGTGGGAACGGTGGTCCCTTTCAGGGTCGAAATCCATTTTCTTCCTTCTTTTACTGTCAGCGGAATGCTTTCTGAGGCAGGCTTTTGACTATGTTCTAAATATAGGCGGACCGGGCTGGGAAGATAGGGATAGATCTGAGAAGAAGGATGTTTTGCCAATTGAGAAACGACTTCACGCGATGGGGCATCATAAATCTTTTTGCCCTTTTCCAAAACCATGACGCGGTCTGCAAGTGAAAACAATTCCTCCAAACGATGTTCCGCGATGATGACGGTAAGTCCAAATTCTTCATTCATTCTCCGGAGCATGGTCATAAATTCACTTGCAGCCACCGGATCAAGCTGAGCAGTAGGTTCGTCTAAAAGAAGAATACGCGGATGCAACAACAAAACAGCAGCAAGATTGACCAATTGTTTCTGGCCGCCTGACAATTCAAATGTCTTTCGCTCCAACCATCCTTCCAAGCCAAAAAAATGAACCATTTCGGCTATTCGCTTTCGCATGTCCTCCGTTGAATATCCCAAATTTTCAAGACCAAAAACCAACTCCTCCATCACCCGGTCCATAACGATTTGATTTTCCGGATCTTGAAAAACCATGCCAATCTCTTGTGCCATTTGTTTGGCCGGCACTTCCATAAAAGAACATCCGTCCAAAAACAACTCCCCTTCTATCTTTCCATGCGGACGGACTTCTCGCTTTAACAAACGCAGAAGAGTGGACTTTCCGCTGCCGGAAGGGCCGCAAAGGAGAATAAATTCTCCCGGCTCTACTGTAAAAGTGATATCAGATAGAGCAGGTTCTGGTGCATCCGGGTACGTAAAAGTTAAATTTTTCGCTTCCAATAACGCCATAGCAGTGCCTCCCTTACTTGAATTCCTATTGGAAACCCTACAAACATAACGAACATGAGCAGGAAAAACCACTCTCTGCCTTGCAATAATAGTGGTTCCAAAATCGGATAGACTGCCAGCACGCCGTCCCCAAGCCACCATCCAAAAGCCACTGCCGTTCCGAAAACAAGCAAATAAACCATCGCAAACCAATCTTTTCCCTTCATCCGAAAATGAATATAACGGCTCCGTTTCTGAATCCCATACCCCCTTGCCGCCATGGAATCGGCGGTTTGAATCGCCTCTTCAAGCGACCAAGTTAACAATATTTGCACGAATTCCAGACCATTTCTTACTCTTTGTATGAAGGTGCCTTCTGTGACAGATCGTCCCTTTCCTCTTTGGACCATTTCAATTTCATAAAGCCTTCTTCGTAAGAGCGGAACAAACCGCATGGCCAGCATAGCCAACAGGGCCCATTGCGGGAGCCATTTCGCAAATAAAAATAAAAATTTTTCCGACGTAATCACTTGGTTGTAAGCGGCAAAAGCCGCCATTAAATTAAATAAAGTAAGCGCAAGCATCAATCCTTGCAAAAACGATTCCAACGTGACGGGATTTGCGCCGAAATAAAAGAAAATATGACTGCCGCGGTGATTCGTCAATGGATTGAGTATCAAAAAAAATACGGGAATGGTGATCATCATCCCCTGCCATTTACGCACCGTCTTACCGGAGTCCAACAAAATATTCAATATAAGAAAGAGCACAGCACCCGCCGCTAGAAAGACTGGGTGCTGGTAAAGCATGGCAGACACCATCGCCCCGGCAAAATAAAGAAAGCAAACGAATGGATGGTAAGAATGAATTCCTTTTTTCATGGTTGTGTATCCTTTGTATAGTCATTCGTGTAAATCCATTGAATCACATCCCCCGCCTTGACGGCGACAGCACCTGCACTACGAGAAACGTACTTATTGTTGACTTTAATCGTCCAACCACTTAACGGACCATGATCAAATTCATAAAGATTCGAAATTCCTTCCACATAAGCCGTGGAATGACTGCCGCGTATACTGACCGGAATGCCCTTTTGCTTGGCGATTCGCAATGTCACTTCCAACGCCGTATCCCCATTTTGCAACGGTACTTTAGTGGGGGAAAGGATGGTTCCCGTTTGTGAATCTCCACGAATCGATACCGTTACCGTTTGTTTGTTAACCGGTTTTGAGGTCGATTTTGGGGCCGGTTTTGGAACAGGCGTTGCGGCTGGTTTCGAAGATGGTTTTTTGGCCGGCTCCGGTTTCACAGCCGATTGACTCTTTGGTGCTTGTGGAGTATGGATTGTCGTCGCATTGCTCTTTTCAGCCGTTGATTTTTGTTCGCTGTTCCCTTTGCTATTCTCTTTCTCCACATTGGCATTGGACGATCCGTTTTTTGACTTTGCAGCTGAATCAGTCGATTTCGACTTTGTTTCTTTTTCATTGCTGGTTTTGGACGAATCTGCGGCCGAATGGGACGGCTTCTCCGCATCTGCAGTTTGATCTTTATTTTGATTATGATCTTCTTTGGAAGTTTTTATCTCTTTTTCTTTTCCGTCTGAAGATGTTTTGTCCGAAGATGACTGAACAGCCGCTGCGTTATGATGGTCGTTATTGGAATGGGGCACGACTTCATCCTTTTGACAGCCTGCCGTAAACAAGATCAACAAAAAAGAGAATAGTAGTAAGAACGCATTTTTCCATTTTCTCATTTACCGTCACCCCCTTGGGAATGTTCCGGATAAGCATAGATGATATAACGTTTCGGTGCATTTCCCACATAACGAAATGGGTAGCATGTCGTTAAAACTAACTCCTCAGTCGGCGCGGTGGAATGAATGACAGAACGATCGTCCTTGTCCACAATTTTCATGCGGCGAATGGTATAAGAAAAGGATCCGTACGACAATCGAATGATCAACTGATCGCCTTTTTTCAGCGTTCCTATTTGTCGAAACACCGTATCCCGGTGGCCGGAAAGAACAATTTGATTATGTTGTTTCGGATAGGCAGAAGCTGAATAATGGCCGACCCCTTTTTCTAAATCTTCCGGAGATGCTCCTTCGACAATCGGCAGCTTCCGTTTTAAGGCTGGTATCTCTAAAGTACCCACGACTTCTCCGCGCACAGGATGAAAAGATCCTTGTTTATGTTCAGAATGCACAACTTTTTCCGCTTTCCGAAGCGCATCTTTTTGATCCGCATCCATTTTCAGCTTCTGCCATCCAGCGCAGGCAATGAAAAGAAAGCCCCCAGCAATGAATAAAAGGGAGATCTTTTTAATCATGGCCTCTCTCCCGGTATTTCCGGTTATAAACATATAACAGAACACCCGCTATGATCAGAATGATTCCTGCCAAAAGAAGATTATAGATATTCGTTGAAGTATTCGGCAATTTGCCGCCCAAAGACGCGTGTGAAGTTTTGGATCCGGATTGATCGTGATCATTTTTTTCTTTTGAATTGTTCGTTACGAGACCGCTGTTCTCATTTTTTGATTCTGTATTAGGATTGTTGCTCGTTTGGGTATTATCGGTCCCTTCTTTCGCCGGATTTGGATTTTGTGCCATCCGATAAACGGAACCTTTTCCATCAGCAAAAAGTTGATAAGCGACCATCGCCTCGGCACCTTGCTCGGTTGCCACTTCATCTGCATCACCCGTTGCCGTGTGGCGAAATTGTCCGGCACCATTATAAAAACGGATCAAATAGCTCAACAAATTGCCGTCTTTTTTCGTAAATGCAGCACCTTGAGGATCAACTCCTGCTGCTGTCAAACCTATAATGGCTGCGGATGCTGCTTCACTTGTTTCCCCTAGTTGAGGATCTGCAAAACCACCATTTTCCTTCTGTTCAGCAGACAGCCAATCGACACCTCGTTTAATAGCGGCAGCCACTTCCGGTTCATCCTTATAAGGAGCCAGAGCAGCGATTGCGATTCCGGTCATATCGACAGGTGAACCTTGGCCGTTATATAGCGTCCACTTGCCATCCGCTTCCTGTAATTCTAAAATGCGTTTCTTTAATTTTTCTCTCGTCCAATTAGCGTTTGATGGAACTGGATAATTTCCGCTGTCCAAAGCAATTAAGGCATACAAGATTCCGTTTGTGCCTTGGCGAGTCATTGGGCAGCTTTCGTTTTTTTCGCAATAGTCACTGTTGTAGATTTTCTCCACCAAATTATATCCTGCTATATCGCGAGGATCTCCTCCTGCAGCCGTTATACCAATAACATCTCTTTCATAATCGGTAATATTCCGGTACTCTCCTTTTGTCTCTATCACTTGTTGCTTTATGTCATTCAAATAAGATGCTGGAACTTTCATTCCGGCTTGATGAACGGCAACAGCCTCCCACGGACTGTCGACTCCCGATTGAAGAATATGGTTCACCGTCGTTTTCAAAATGTCATTTATTTCGTTTTCACTGACCTTATTTGGTTCGTTTACCGGCGATGTATTGGACCCATCTGATCCATTTTGACCATTGCCGCTGCCTTCATTTCCGGTATTTCCACTATTTCCGTCGTTTTCATTATTCCCGTTGTTTCCGTTATTTTCGTTCGTTCCCCACGTTTCGACTTTAAAAGTAATATTGTCATCCGGTTGCAGTACATAGGACGATGCACCGACGGAGGCCATTTGGCCATTGACATAAAATGCCCAATATTGTCCCCATGTATCATGAGATTCAAGCGGTTCTGTTCCGATGTTTTGAACGTAAAAACCAAAGTCTTTACTATAAGCAACATCAAGAGGAATCTTTTGATCATCCGCAATCGATTTTAACAAATCGTAAGCCGTCGCATGGCCTTCGGTTGTTCTTTTTACATTCGAAACAATAGGTTTTCCATCTTTCCCGATGATCGTTAAACTGGCATCTACTTTCTGATTTTTCGTATAATCAGTCGTGTATTCCCACTGAATGTGATCATGGTTGGTCACTTGATATACAGCGGCACTGACAGGAATGGAGAGCCCATTGACATACACCATCCAGCCGCTAGCCGGTCCGCGGTCGCCTCCATGTAAACCATTGATACCGTCTACATAAACGTTTTCACCGCTTCCCTTCGTTTCGACCGAAAGATGGTTTTCAAGGGCTGCTTTTTGCAAAACGTCCAAAATCGTACTTCCAGAAGGGACATCGACCGCCGTTGTTTGCAAGATCGGACCATTGTCCCCGATGATGGTCACTCCTACTTCTGATTGCTGCTGTTCAGCCGTTATACTGCTATTTGACGGCTCCGACGCGAAAGCAGTAAAACCAAATGCCAATTGGCCTATTATGAAAATAGACATTAAAGCCGTGACAGCTATCTTTTTAATAGAAAACACAAATCCCCCTCCTCAACGATATGTAATAATAAAAAATAACCAAAAGAAAAAGGCACACCTAACGAGATAGGGTGCCAAAAAAAAACAAAAATAGCCAGCAACAAACTGACGCACCCTATCCTCGTAGGTATAACGTCGCAAGAAAAAATAGGCAGGTCTCCTGGCTCATGATCATCGCTTTCTAAAGCCTTCCCATCTGCAAAACAGCAAACAGTGGCAAACCATTTAGAAAGCTCCCATTCACAGTGGCGGGACCGCGCCGGATTTTCACCGGACTTCCCTTTTCATGGCAAGAGCTCGACAGCACGGCTTTTGCCAACCTATTTTCCTATTAACTAATTGTATTTGAATTTATCATAGCCAATCAAAGTGTAAACTGTCAAACGGACAAAAAATGACAAAATGGTTTGCCAAAAAATCATTTTTTCTAACATCCATTAAAAAACTTTTTGGTGGCAAGTAAAAGAATCAATCGCTTCGAAATCTGGCTCATAGCCAATCCCGGGTTTTTCAGGGACATGAATCCATCCATTCTCGACGGTCACCTCCGGTTGAATGATATCACGTTCCCAATAATGAGATGAGGCAGCCGTATCCCCTGGCAAAGTAAATTGATCTAGAGTAGTGATGGCAACGTTATGGGCGCGGCCGATTCCTGCTTCAAGCATTCCTCCACACCAAAGCGGAATGTGATGTTCTTTGCAAAAATCGTGAATTTTGATAGACTCTCCTAATCCGCCAACGCGGCCGATTTTCAGATTAATAATTTGACAACTTCCAAGTTCAACAGCTTTTCTTACATCTTCAAGACTATGAATGCTTTCGTCCAAACATATCGGCGTTTTCAGTTCCTTTTGAACCAACGCATGATCGACGATATCATCGTGGGCCAACGGCTGCTCTATCATCATTAAATGAAAGTCATCCAATTGTTTCAATAACGGAACATCTTCCAAACGATAAGCAGAGTTGGCATCGGCCATCAAAGGGAGCTGCGGAAAATAATGACGGATTTGTCTGATCACTTCTACATCCCAGCCAGGTTTGATTTTCACTTTCACTCTTTTATATCCTTGTTCCACATAGTTTTTGATCATTTCCAGCAAATCATCGATGGATTTTTGAATGCCAAGGCTGATACCAACCTCTATTTGTCGCTTTTTCCCCCCAATCACTTGGTAAAGCGGTTTGTTTAAGCGCTTTGCATATAAATCCCAAATGGCCGTTTCAATAGCGGATTTTGCCATATAATTCCCGCGAATCGGCTGAAATATCGAATTTACTTCATGTGGATGAGAAATCTCCCGCCCCTTTATCAGGGGGATTAAAAAATCTTCCAAAATGTGCCAGTTGGTTTGGAACGTTTCTTCAGTATAAGTAGGTGCGCTAAAGGCAACGGATTCCCCCCAGCCTATATTCCCGCTCTCATCTTGCACCTCAACCAAAATGAAATCTTTCATTTGGATGGTGCCAAAACTGGTGACAAAAGGAAGTTTCATTTTCATTTTCATATGGCGCATGCTTATTTTTTCAATAATCATACAAGTCATCCCCTTCTATATCGTTGCACATTCGGAACCAGCAGGTAAATTGAACTGATTCTTTTGCATTCTTACAAATTTCATTACAACCATTCCCGACTGAACATAATTAAATTAACAAGTCTTGTTTGATGACAATTTCTGCGCCAATGATTTTCTTCAGCTCATGACCGCTTAGGATCGCTCGATATAGCAAATTGTAATGGTTAGGTGAATAAACAGAGATCCAACCATCATCGTAAAATCCTATCAATTATTTCCCAGGAAAAAACAGAAACGGTCCTATTTCGTTGCCACATTAAAGATACTGAAAAACACGTCCATTCAAAAAGTTTGACAGGTATACCGATATTCCGTTGATGAATAAGCTTTCATCACTATTTTGGGCCCATTGTCGGATTGTGCGTTAATTAGAAACGATCGATTTTCATTATACCATTCATCCGGCCTTGTCCTTATCCGACAGTTCGAACGTGCGCATCACTGCATTAGCCAATATTTCGATACCGGTAAAGATTGCTTCCGTTTGAAAGGTCATGTTTGGATGATGAAGCCCCGGACGCAGATCGCAGCCAAGTCCGAGCATCGTAGCTTTTAAATCTGGTTTATGGAAAGTATAATGATGAAAATCCTCGCCCCCCGTTGTCAGCATGCCAGGAACCAGCCCTTCTTCCCCCAATGTTTGGATAATCGCTTTGGACATGATTCTTTCTGCTTCCGGATGGATGGAAGCAGCTTTCACATCGGCTTCCATTTTAGCGTGGATCTTAACGCCAAATTGAATTTCTAATGATTGGAATATTTTCGATACACGTTCCATTAGCTGCTGCATAGCCTCGTTCGTTTGTGCTCTAATATCCATTCGAAAAGAAGCTTTTCCCGGAATGAGGTTTGCCGCTTCCCCGCCGGCATGAAAACTTGTTAACTTCACAGAATAAGGGATTCTGGGATCGAAATGAATTTGATTCAAAGCGTTAACCAAAGCGGCTCCAACTTCAATGGCATTTTGCCCTAAATGAGGCCTGGCGGCATGAGCATCTTCTCCGTGAATCTTGCCTTGAAGAAATGCTGATGCGCCATGTTTGATACTTGGTGAAGCCTGACCAAAGCGAAGTTCTTGAATAGGCCGCAAATGAATGCCGTATAAATAGTTCAAGCTATCAATAACGCCTTTTTCAATCATTTTCAGCGCCCCGGTACCTTTTTCTTCTGCAGGCTGAAAGAGAAACATCAACTTTCCGGGAGGACTATAGTTTATTTTTTTGAATAAAAGCATCACGCCAAGAACAATGGCCATATGGGCATCATGGCCGCATGAATGATTGGCTTGCCATATTCCGTCTTTTTCTTGCCATAAAGCATCCATATCGCTTCTGACCCCGACACATATTCCGTTTTTCCCTTGGCCGAATTCTACCACAACTCCCGTACAATCCGTAAACGTTTTTGGTTGATAGCCGAATGTTTTCAGCTGTTCAGCAATAAAGCGTGTCGTTCCAAACTCATGCCAGCTTTTTTCCGGATGATGATGGAAATAGTCAAACAGCTGGTGAACAACAGGCTTTAAAACCTCCAATTCTTTTTTCACGTCCACACCTTCTCCCTATGCGAATCATCATTTTATCATTTAAGCATCCATCCGATTTTAAAACGTTATCTATATGTTTTTCTTCCGATACTTTGTTTAGAATGCGAGTGCACAAACGATTTTTTATAAAAACAAACTATTATGCGTCTTTTCCAGCGCCGAAAATCCATGATTTCCTGTTTTCTTTTATCTTATGGTCCATCAAGATTTATTCTTCTCATACAGCTTCTTTAATTCTATGTACAAGCAAATTTTTGAATTTTCCCGAAATAGGAAACGGATTTTTTTCAAAGAGCTTCTTCACTCAGAACCTTTGTTCAGGTTGGAATCAATTATTTCTTTCGTTTTTCACCTATTGATGAATTCGTTCGTCATCCTAGCCTTTCGGATTTTCCAAACGATCTCTTTTGCTTGATTGAATGTATTAGAAATCAAATTTTTCTAATTTTCAAAATCATCCTTTCATCATTCTGCTTAAATCATTTGAAAACGAGCATTAAATATTGTTACACATCCTTTTTAAAAGATAGTGCCCCGATATATCAACATTTTAAGGTTATTTTCAGATTTATTAAAACTTTTCCACCGAAACAAATTTTATCATTATTCTTCGATCATTCATATAAATAATTAAACTATATGCAGTATAGGGATTTTTTTCATTCCTTTATTCCGATTCTCTAAAACGAGGAGAGGTTATGATTGATCATTATTAATCAAAAATTAGAAGATTTCAGCCAAATGGATCTGGGGACTTTATCCAATGAAGCATCTACAATCCTTCAATTAATGGGGAAATACAGTACGGTTTATGAGTATGAAACAAAGGAGCAACTTGAATTTGAACTGGCGATTAGACTTCAAATCATTCAAGCGGCTAAACGGTTGTATAAAAGCGGTGTCCAATTTGCCACTTTTAGTACATCTAAATGTAACGAAAAATATTGGACGCTTACCGAAAAAGGCGCCTTTGCCCTCAAACCTAATGTTTTGCCTCAAACTGCGATTGAAGACATCTTCCGTAACGGCAGAAAGTATGCTTTTGAATGTGCTACAGCCATGGTGATCGTCTTTTATAAAGCAGTTTTGGAAATCATTGATAAAGAACAGTTTAATCTCCTTTTTTCAAATCTTTATCTATACGATTGGCAATATGACCAAGATCTTGATCTTCGCAGTCATAAAGGGACGGATTTTTTACCCGGAGATTGCGTTTATTTTATCAATCCTGATCATGATCCTAATACTCCGGAATGGCAAGGAGAAAATGCGATCGTATTGGATGAACGTCTCTATTATGCACATGGAATCGGGATTACAACCAGGCAAAGAATCATTGATATATTAAATACAAAAAGAAAGCAAAATCCCAATCAATCCGCTTTTTTAACCAATCAAATCACTCGCCTGAATTTTCGGTCTTTACTTCCTTACAAACCAAAAATAAATCGTGATCATCACCACGTGCACCAGCATTCCAGCCTTTTTTCCAATCTAATCATTTCTAAAATAGGTTCGAAAACTTATCTTTTATAATTTTTTATTACAACTGTCCAAAACTCTTCATTGTTGATTTCGGAAAGAAGTTGGGTTCCCGGCCAAAATTTCGAATGGATGGCAAGCGGTCGATCAAACTCATGACTTTGGATGAGATGTGGACATTGATTTAAATGGAAAAGAATCAGGTTGACCTCATTTTGTTACGGTTAGACGATCACTTCAGAGTGGTTTGGTTGATGCTAAACGGCGAAAGAATCGGTTTTTCATTCAGGCTATAAATCCTTTTCATTGAAAAGGGGGTGACTATAACGAAGTCACCCCCTGATTCATTCTCATTATAGTTTGACGACATGTTCTGCCTGAGGTCCACGATTTCCTTGAACCACTTCAAACTCCACTTGTTGTCCTTCTTCCAACGTCTTATATCCTTCTCCTTGAATGGCGCTGTAATGAACAAATACATCGGATCCACTATCAGATTCGATAAATCCGTATCCTTTTTCAGCATTAAACCATTTAACAGTGCCTCGTTCCATATTAAAACCTCCAACATATAAATTCATTCTTTATTTAGTTTCTCCAAAAAAAGAAAAAACATTCACTTATCCATAAAATATTCTCTTTCTGCCAAAATAAGGTCCTACATCGATTACGGAACAAACGGGATCGTCGCAATCAATGTAGGACCGTAAATGAATCGTGCTCTCCACGGCTCCTATTGAAACAAATTAATGATTCACTTTATCGAAACGAGTCGTTCTATATTGTTTCACATCGCTCGGTTCTGCCCCGCATCCCCAAACTTTGATCGTTCTTTCAATTTTTACATCGGCTTCATAAGTTCCTTGCTGTTGGCCGTCTGGTGAATGATAATCAATTCGTACCCGAGCCGTATTCTCGCTTTTTTCAACGATCTTCGACTGTTTCATCATTTCTATCCAATCCCAGCCCATTTTCAAAAAGGCTTCCCGCTCTGCTGCTTGTTCAAATGGAGAAATAACTCCCCAGCCTCGGTAAGAACCGGCTAGATCAGAAAATGCACCCTTCCGGAACAATAGAGCATCCAGTTGATTTGGATTCAAATGGCCCCAGTAGCGTCCTTCCGGCAAGTCCAGCAATGTCGGCGCATAGCGATGGCCTCCCAAATGACTGGAACGCCATACGCGTAAACGAGAATCAGGATTTAATGAAAGACGTTCCTGAATTTCCTTATACAGTTCGTAGCCAAACTTTCCACAGCACCGATCGCGGCTGCCTTGTGTACATAAAAACAGCTCTCTAATATGGGATGAAGGCTGCAAGTACTCATCAAATTTCTCTAAAGAAGCGGGATTGGCTAAAAAACCTCGCACCAACTCGTGAACTTTTTGACTCGGAAGCAAATATTCCCGTTTTTCATAATGAGCCAAAAAAGAGTCCGGTCGTTCAAACAAAAAGACGCGCGAATACCCATCAGGAGAAGGGAGAGTATCCGAATGAAACGCTAAAAACCGGAAACTTTTTTCTTGCTCTTCCGCCTCTTTTAATACCTCCAACAATTTTTCATTCATTTTTGGGGACTGTTCTACTTTTTTTGTCCATGGAAAAGGAGTTTCCACCAAAATATAGCGCTGATGAACCGGAGCTGAACCGATTGGATCAATTCCATTGGTCTTGGCTACGACAGAACAATAGTCATGTAGATCTGCTTCTTTATGGTTTGTTTTTGTTTCTAACATCCTTTGCATCGTCTCCTTGCTTTTCAACTTAATCGCCTTTTTCTTCATCCACTTGAATATTCTTTCTTCCTATCATTAGTTTAATGATAGGGGGATGTAACTTGCAAATGTATGGCCCCGTTTTTTCTTAATGATATGTGAGAATCTTAATTATGAACAAAAAAATCTTCATGATCACAAAACAAAAACACCGTCCAGCGTACGAACGGTGAAAAAATAAAGTCTTATCAAGAAACCGTAACTATTCATTCCGGACAAAAAAAAGTTCTACTTACTACCACTTAACCCGAATTCTAATTATGAAATAATGCCTTGCAGTTTTTTAAACTTTATTGTGATCTTTGGTCCGAAATGGTTGCATGATTATTTTCGGCACTTAAGGCAGCCAAATCATCGTATGGTGGTCCTGTTGTGGTTCCAGCTAGCAATACAATATCAAACTCATTTGCAGGGATACCCCATGAATTACCATTAAATGTCATGAACGCCCGATCCACCAAAAAACCACCTTTTGTATTATAAACCACGTTATTATTCATAGCACCCGTTACATTTGGATTGATATAAATACCTGTCCGCAGCGAATAAAACGTATTATTTTCAACTATTAAATTCGCTACATTAACCTGTGGCACAACTGCACGATTCACTACCCAGTCAGACATTGGCAATGCTTGTGGAGGACCGAATATTGTGTTATTCATCAGTCTTGTATTCGTACCGGCAACCTGTATGAATTCTTTCTGGTAAGGAATATCACTCGTTATGGTTAAACCATCAATCGTCGTATTATTCGATAATATTAGCAATGGAATAAGATCAGCCTGCAATACAAGCAGTGTTTCTGACTCGCCTTTTAAAGTAATACCTGCCTTATTGACGGCAATTTGAGTGGTTATAGGGTATGTCCCACTTAGTATATGGACCGTTCCTCCTGGATTTACGGCTGCAATCCCTTCTGCAATGCTACCAAATGGATTCGCTCTGCTTCCATTTCCATCTACTGAGCCTGCAAGAACAAATATATTGTTCGGATCTACGATTTGATCTATTGCATGATTAAGAGCTTCTTGCACACTTGCTACAGTAGGATATCCTGAAACGGGTCGATTCGTTAATACGGTTCCGGCTGCTTGATCTTTTTGCGCCTCTGTTAAGCTGTTGTATGCTGTAAGATCAAGCCCCAATTGTGGATTTTCAAGAGCAGCCTGCATCTCAGCAACCGTTTGAGCAATATTTACTGCATCTAGACTGCTGTTGCCTCCAGATAAGACGTAATCGGTTAGTTCCTTTGTAATTGTAATCACATCATTAGTATTAAGAAGATTATCGAGCTCACTTCCAACCACGGTTACAAATTGAATTTTGCTATAAAGATCTCCTGCAAAAATAGTAAACAAAGAAATGCCGTTCAGGAAAGAGTTTTGAGCGTTTCCAAAGGCAACGACCTCTGTTTCTCCCGGATCAAGTACAAAAGAAACCGTCCCACCTTGGCTTAGCGGGTCATTTCCTTCACGAACAAAGAGAGTGACTTGTAAAGTGGCCAGGCTTGTGTTTACAAATGTTTTAGTACCTGCCATCTTATTTCCCTCCTTTCTTGCTTAATTGCTCAAATATATTATTCATAAATTAGATAAAAATACCAACTGCTTATTAAGAAAGACAGATTTTTATTGTCTTCAGTTCATCATATGTACAAGCTGGTCAAAGAGTGAAAACAAAATAGCCCTTTTTTAAAAAGGGCGCAGAGTGTAGACAAAAGGCATCCGAATGTGCGCTTTCGGATGCCTTTTGTCACTT
>ERZ1673783.7-NODE-7-length-125601-cov-21.826805_pt1 | contig 125601 bp, 121 predicted proteins | sample MGYA00580133_ERZ1673783 | MGnify/ENA primary metagenome ERZ1673783 (study PRJEB41219, sample SAMN04549595) | soil metagenome | isolation source: soil | place: USA: Texas, Big Bend National Park | collected 2009-03-17 ...
TCCGCTTTCATTGTTAGGGAGAAAAAAACTGCCCACAAATACTTGACTCAATCAAAGACCGAAAAAAAGTTGACACTCTTTTATAAAAGATGGTAAAATCTCAATGTTATTATTGTAGCACCCGTGCTACAACCGCTCATAACAGGTTCTAAGTTTTCGCTTTGCGAAACACCTGCCATTGGCGAGTCTTAGTTATTAAGGAGGTGCAGTAAATGTACGCTATTATTGAAACTGGCGGAAAACAGTTAAAAGTAGAAGAAGGTCAAACTGTTTATATCGAAAAAGTGGATGCTGCTGAAGGAGAAACTGTGACTTTTGACAAAGTTTTATTCGTAGGCGGCGAAGATGTAAAAGTAGGTACTCCACTTGTAGAAGGTGCAACGGTCACTGGCAAAGTGGAAAAACATGGCCGCGGCAAAAAAATCGTTGTTTTTAAATATAAACCAAAGAAAAATTATCGCCGCAAACAAGGTCATCGTCAACCTTACACAAAAGTCGTGATTGAAAAAATCAACGCGTAAGGCGATATAAGATGATAAATGTCGTGATCGAAAAAGATCGTTCCGGCAAAATTCGTTCATTTACAATGGACGGACACGCCGATTTTGCTGAATATGGCCAAGATATCGTTTGCGCCGGGGCATCAGCTGTGTCATTCGGGGCCATTAATTCCATCATGGTGTTGACAAATGTGGAACCGGAGATTGAACAAAAAGGCGGCGGAGGTTTTCTCCGTTGCGTTATCCCTGAAACGACGACGGGAAAAGAATTGGAAAAAGTTCAGCTTCTTTTGGAAGCCATGGTGGTGTCCTTGCAAACGATTGAACAGCAGTACGGAGATTTTATCAAGATCGTATTTAAAACTGTAGGAGGTGGAAAGAATGCTTAAATTAGATCTTCAGTTTTTTGCATCGAAAAAAGGGGTTGGGTCTACTAAAAACGGCCGCGACTCTATCGCAAAACGCTTGGGCGCTAAACGTGCGGATGGACAATTTGTAACAGGCGGTTCTATTCTTTATCGCCAACGCGGTACGAAAGTCTATCCTGGCGAAAACGTTGGCCGTGGCGGAGACGACACGCTATATGCTAAAATTGACGGCGTTGTTCGTTTTGAACGATTCGGTCGTGACAAAAAGAAAGTTAGCGTCTATCCTGTTGCGAAAGAAGCATAATCCTTTTTCTGTTAGGGGTGCCCAAAGGGAAACTTTTGGGCGCCCTCTTTTTTTGTTTTAAGGAGCATCGGAAGCGGTAAAAAGCGTTTGGTCGTTCATTGGTTGCATGCAGCTGCTTTTTAATAAGCAATCCTCTGTATCTCATTTCAATCTTTTCTGTTATACTTCATAATGAAGAAGAATGGGAAAACCATTGAGTGTGGGATGGTTACTATATGACAAAATAGGAGTAAAAGAATGAATAATGACTGGACGCTGCTGGAAGTTTTAAAATACGTGCGGCATGATTGGATGAATCGCATCCAGTTAATCAAGGGCAATCTTGATTTAGGACATACAGAAAATGCAAAACGTGTGATTGACGAAATTATTTTAAATAGCCGTCAGGAAACAAGGCTGACCAATTTAAATTTGCCATGTTTGGCTGAATGGATCATGACTTACAATTGGCGGTCTCGACAACTGACGCTAGAATACGAGATTTTGGATGATTATCGCAACGTTTCGTTAAACGATCAGCTCATAACAAAATGGATGTGCTCTTTGTGCCAAGAAATCGAAAAGAGGGTGGATCCTAGAGGAGAGAATCATTTATTTCTTTCTATTCAAGAAAGAGGCAAGGCGCATTGTTTCTTTTTTGACTTAAGTGGGATAATAAAAGACAGCCATGAACTGGAAAGATGGATTGAACAATCCGTCAAATCGCTTTTCGAAACAGAGGTGGAATTCATCGAATCAACAGATGAGAACTTGCAATTTCAAGTTTGTTTTTCCCCTATGGAAAGATAATCATCAAGTGTGGCTGGCACAGGACATAACTATTCTGTTTTGAAAGAAGTCTAATGATGATGAAGAAATAAATGGATTCTGGATGCTTAGGTGAGCAGTCCCCAGCTCTCTCTCGTGTTAAAAAAATTTGCAGCGCTCTTCAAAAAAAGAGCGGCAACCTTTTAACAAAGATAAACTTTGTCAAAGAAGACCATTTGTTCTTCGTTTTTTTGATAAGCGATCTTTACACTCGTATAAGATAAAAAACATGCATGGTATCATTTAGGATCAGGATAAAACGATCTTCAATAGACTTTATTGGGAAGTAAATGGAGGTTTTCTATGTTTGTCGATCAAGTCAAAATCTATGTTAAAGGCGGAGACGGCGGAAATGGCATGGTAGCGTTCCGACGTGAAAAATATGTGCCTAAAGGCGGCCCTGCCGGGGGAGACGGCGGCAAAGGAGCCGATGTTGTGTTCGAAGTCGACGAAGGACTGAGAACGTTGATGGATTTCCGCTATCAGCGCCATTTTAAAGCGCCGCGCGGAGAAAACGGAATGAGTAAAAATCAGCATGGAAAAAATGCGGAGGATATGGTGGTCAAAGTACCGCCGGGAACGGTTGTGATCGATGATGATACAAAAGAAGTCATTGCCGATTTAACGGAACACGGCCAGCGTGTAGTGGTAGCTAAAGGAGGAAGAGGAGGAAGAGGAAATACCCGTTTTGCCACTCCCGCAAATCCGGCTCCGGAAATTTGCGAGAAAGGCGAACCGGGAGAAGAACGATATGTCGTTCTTGAATTAAAGCTCCTTGCCGATGTTGGTCTTGTCGGTTTTCCAAGTGTAGGAAAATCTACGCTGCTATCTGTAGTGTCACGCGCAAGGCCTAAAATTGCCGACTACCACTTTACGACGATCGTTCCTAACCTTGGCGTGGTAGAAACAGAAGACGGCCGCAGTTTTGTGATGGCTGACTTGCCCGGGCTGATTGAAGGCGCCCATCAAGGGGTCGGATTAGGACACCAATTTTTGCGTCATATTGAGCGAACGCGTGTGATTGTCCATGTGATCGATATGTCGGCGTCAGAAGGTCGAGATCCATATGAGGATTATGTAACGATCAACAATGAGCTAAAAGAATATAACTTACGGTTAACCGAAAGACCACAGATTATTGTGGCTAATAAAATGGATATTCCAGAAGCACGTGAAAATTTAAAACGGTTTAAAGAAAAACTTCAAGAAGATTATCCTGTTTTTCCTATTTCAGCTGCAACGAGAGAAGGAATACGGGAGCTATTGTTTGCGATTGCGGATAAGCTGGAAGAAACACCTGAATTTCCTCTTCATGATGCCGAAGAAAAACAAGGCGTTCACCGAGTCGTGTATAAATACGAACGGCCTGAAGAGGAGTTTACCATTACAAGAGATCCTGATGGCGCCTTTGTTCTGAGTGGGGCAAAAATTGAAAAGCTGTTTAAAATGACAGACTTTACCCGCGATGAATCCATCCGACGCTTTGCTAGACAAATGAGAAGCCTCGGAGTCGATGAGGCTCTCAGAGCAAAAGGAGCGAAAGACGGGGATACTGTCCGTTTATTGGATTACGAATTTGAATTTATCGAATAATGATGGAGTCGGGCCGGACTATTCGTTAAGCTATGTTCGGCCGAAGATTCTTTTCCACTAGCACTGCCAAAAGTTTTATTTTATCGCAATTGGGGGAAAATGCATTGCGAAAAAAGGATCTGAATCAAAAATTTTACTTAGTTCGTGAGGATGTCCTGCCGGAAGCCATGAAAAAAACGTTGGAAGTGAAAGAACTTTTGGAACGCGGAAAAGCCGATTCGGTCCAAGATGCTGTAAACAAAGTTGATTTAAGCCGGAGCGCCTTTTATAAATACAGGGATACCGTATTCCCTTTCCATACGGTTGTAAAAGAGAAGATCATTACGTTGTTTTTTTATTTGGAGGATCGTTCAGGGACGCTGTCACAATTGCTCGAGGTAGCGGCTCGTTTCCATTGCAATGTGCTGACCATCCACCAGACGATTCCCATTCAAGGCCGGGCGAATGTCACTCTTTCGCTTGACGTGACCAATATGTCAACGGACTTGGATGACTTGCTCAACAAGCTGAAAAAACTGGAATTTGTCGAAAAAGTGGAAGTGCTAGGTTCGGGTGCATAAAAATTAGGTATATTTTTCCCACATTAAGGGACAGTAAGCCCTTTTTAGGAGATGTGCAGGAGAAAAAAGAGAAGGGAAAAGGTCCAACTGCCTCTAAATGCCCGATTGGTTCCACTAACCATTCGTGTTCCACGAATGGAAGTGTCACTATATCCCGCATTAAGAGGCACTAAGTCCTTTCTTAGGGAAGATATGCAAGATAGAAAGAGAAGCGGAAAGGTCCAACTGCCTCTAAATGCCCGATTGGTTCCACTAACCATTCGTGTTCCACGAATGGAAGTGTCACTATATCCCGCATGGAGGGGCAGTTGCCTCTGATGCCTAAATAGCTCCATTAATCATCCGTGAAACACCGATGGGAGTGTCACTCCATTTTTCATAATTTTCTTGACAGAGGGAGAGAGAAATCAAATGAAGATATCTTATTTAGGACCTGCGGCGACATTTACAGATTTAGCCGTTTGTTCTGCTTTTCCAAAAGCGGAAAAAAAAGCATGCATGACCATTCCGGAGTGTATGGATGAGGTTATGGAAGGAAAAGCGGATTTGGCAGTAGTACCGCTGGAGAATACATTGGAAGGAACCGTGAATTTAACCATTGATTATTTAACCCAGGAAGTCGATTTAAAAATTATTGCAGAGTTGATTGCCCCCATTCGGCAGCATTTATTAATGCATCCTCAAAATGCAGAGCGTTGGAAGAACATCGAAAAAGTGATGTCTCATCCTCATGCCATTGCCCAATGCTATAAGTTTTTACATACATATTTTGAGAAAGTGCCATGTGAAGAAGCAGCATCGACTGCTGCCGCTGCACGTTACGTAAGTGAACATCCGGAAGAGCTCACCGCTGCGATTGGGAATTCATTATCCGCCGAAAAATACGGCTTAACCATCGTGAAGGAAAATATTCACGATTATGATTTCAACCATACCAAATTTATTGTGCTGTCCAAAGAAGAACAAAAGCTGGAATTACCTTATGAGTCTGGTGTGGAGAAGACGACGATTATGGTCACATTGCCATCGGATCAAGCGGGGGCACTTCATCAAGTTTTATCAGCGCTTGCTTGGCGAAAAATCAACTTGAGCAAGATTGAATCCAGGCCGGTCAAGACCGGACTGGGAAACTATTTTTTCATTATCGATATTAATCAAAGGATGGACGACATTTTGCTTCCCAACGCCTTTGCTGAGATGGAAGCGCTGGGTTGTACAGTCAAAGTTCTTGGAAGCTATTTATCGTATCAAATTTAAATAGGAAAACGGGCATCCAGCCAACAAGGCTTTTGATGCCCTTTTTTCATAAATGTAATGAAAAGAGCGATTAAGCCAGGAAATTCAATAAAACCTTTGCGGGTGCTCCGAGGCGTCAAACTATTCGTCTAAGAGAAATCCTGCTTTTTTCAGGGCTTTTTCCGCTGCGTCAAGAGTGCGGGAATCCTTGGCACTGACAGTATGGAGATGCACACCGTCGGTCAACTCCGACAAAAAGGCAGCGTTCGTTTCGCGAATTCTGGCCATAAACTGTTCGACCTCTTTGCGATTGGATACCATTATGGATGCTGTTAAATCACCGTATACAGGATGTTCGATTTTCACATCTTTTACGGTAAGACCATAGTCCACAAGCAAATTAAGCTCCGCTTCCGCTTCATCCGGAGTATGATAACAGGCGATAGTCCGCTCAAAAACGCCATCATTGCCTGACTGAGGTAAATACATATATCCTTGGCTTGTGGCAATAATCGGTTCATTTCTAGCTTTTAAAATAGTAATATCGTTAACAATCACTTGACGGCTAACGTTGGTTTTTTTCGCTAGTTCACTTCCAGTGATCGGATCAGACGATTGTTTCAAGTACTGCAAAATAAGCGTTCTTCGCTCTTCCCCTAAAATTTTTCTGCCGGAAGACAACAAAATCCCTCCAATTGCTTCAATATCTCTTTAGCCGATTTTCTACTACGATTGTATCATAGTTCGTTGAGCTAGCGAACCCGGAGAGAACCGGCGAGCGATTTCATAAAGTGTTTTTGCCAGCTCTATGATATCAAAATCAGGCGTTTGATCGCTGAAGGATATTCGGAAAAACTGTTTTGCAGAAGCATCAGGTTCTCTCATGGCGGTAATCGTTTTGGCTCCTTCTCCTTTTCCTTCTGAACACGCACTGCCGGTGGAAATGGCAAAGCCGAGCCGGTTGCATTCGAGCATGACAAGCTGTCCTTCTATTCCGTCCATGGTCATTCCGATAATGGATGGAAGCTGGACGCTTTGTTCCGCCTCATAAATGGTGTATGGGAAGTCTGGCAATGCTGAACGAAAAAGTTTACGCTTTCTTGAGCATTCTTTCCAGTAAGATGGAGGATCTGTTTTGGCAGCAGCTAACGCGAAGGCGGCAATTCCGGGTACGTTGATCGTTCCGCCACGGAATCCGTCTTCTTGCGAAAGAAGCGGAAAGACCGGTTCATAGGAGCAGTCTGGGCGAATATAGACGGCTCCGACTCCTTTCGGTCCGCCGATTTTGTGAGAAGCGACGGAGATACTGTCCACATAAGGAATGATTTCTTGTATATCGACTTTTCCAAAAGATTGGACGCAATCTGTGTGAAATAACACTTTTTTTCGATCGATAAGCCTGCTGATTTCCTGTATAGGTTGAAGTGTTCCGATTTCTTGATTCACGTGTTGGATGGAAATCAATATCGTGTCAGGACGAAGATTTTCAAGGACTTGTTCGGTCGATATTTGACCGTTTTTTTCCATTTTCAGTTTGGTTATTTGAAATCCCTCTTTTTCCAGAAAGTGAACGGCGGAAAGGACAGAAGCATGTTCACTTTCAGCCGTAATGATATGGTTTCCTCTGCCGATTTCCCGCGCTTTTCTGGATAGTGAAATTATGGCAAGCAAATTGCTTTCTGTTCCTCCTGAAGTAAAAAAAAGTCCTTTAGGTTCTACACCCATTTGTTCGGCAAGAATGGAGCGGCCGTTCTCCAATACGTCCCGGGCGCTGATCCCGATGTTATGATGGCTTTCGCTGTTTCCAAAATACATTTTGCTGATTTCCACATAGGCAGAAAGAGCTTCTTCGTCCATTGGAACAGTGGCCGCACAGTCAAAATATTTCATTTTTCCCACTCCTTTCGATTCTGTCAAACAAACGATCGATTTCAAAAAATGCTTGTCAATAGTTTAATTTTATGTAAATATATGTGTCAAGACATCTGTAAAAAAACAAATAAAAATCTCCGGGGGAGTATAGAGGAAAATGTTACAGGCGTGTAGAGACAAAAAGGAGAGATAAAGAATGGAGAAAGAAGCGGATGTAGTGATTATCGGGGGAGGGGTGGCGGCTCTTCAGCTTGCTCGCTATCTTCATCCGCAATTTCATGTAGTGATCATGACAAAAAGCAAAATCCGAAACAGCAACTCTTACAAGGCACAGGGAGGGATTGCTGCGGTTGTTTCCGAGACGGATCGATTGGATTTGCATGTTCAGGATACGTTAGTTGCCGGAAGGTACCACCAATCTACTAAAGTAGTGGATAGCCTCGTGCGGGAAGGTTCTGAAGTGGTGAAAGAGTTAATCAAAAGCGGTCTTCCTGTCGACCGGAATGAAACGGGAGAGGTGGCGTTAGGACTTGAAGGAGCCCATAGTCGCCGCCGAATTGTTCATTGCGGCGGGGATGCAACAGGTCGTTATTTAATTGAATTTTTATTGGATCGGTTACCGCCAAATGCTGAAATAGTGGAGAATGAGCTGGTTTTTGAACTACTGCTTACAAACGATCGAAGCCGATGTATCGGCGTAGCGGCAAAATCAGTTGACGGTTCTGTTCATCGCTATTTTGGCCGTCATATTGTTCTGTCAACAGGGGGAGCAGGCGCACTTTATCCGTATACATCCAATCATCCGCGAATGATCGGAGATGGAGTGGCGATGGCTTACCGAGCTGGAGCGGAAGTGGCTGATATGGAATTTGTTCAGTTCCACCCAACATTGTTATACGTAGATGGAGAAACAAAAGGTTTAATTTCAGAAGCGGTAAGAGGAGCCGGAGCTATTTTACTGGACGGTAAAGGAAGGCGGATCATGGAAGGAGTTCATCCGCAAAAAGATTTGGCTCCGAGACATATTGTCGCCTATGAGATTTACAAAAGAAGAGCAGAACAGCAGGACGTTTTTTTAGATATAAGCGGAATATCTCATTTTGAAGAAAAGTTCCCGAGCATTTCTCAATTATGCCGCGAGCAGGGTGTGGATCTTAAGGAAGGAAAAATCCCGGTAGTGCCCGGAAGCCACTTTTTAATGGGCGGAATCGTCATCGATTCCTTTGGACGAACTTCGGTCAATGGATTATATGCGATCGGGGAAACAGCATCCAGCGGGGTCCATGGAGCCAATAGGCTGGCCAGTAATTCTCTTTTAGAAGGGCTTGTGTTTGGGAAAAGAACAGCTGAGTTTATCAACCATGAATCTCACGTTTCGTCGATACGATCCGTTCTTTATGACTATCCGTTGAAAGCGAAAGAAGACGAAATGCCAAATCTCGATTCAGAACAGTTGAAATGGAACATGATCGAAAATGTAGGCGTCATCCGAGATGAAGCCGGACTTAACAGACAATTGAATTGGCTGCCGGTTCAGTTGTTGGAATCTTTGAAGGAACAATCTTTGGAAAGGCTATCAATCGAACAAATTCAAACGATTTTTATGTTTATCAATAGTTTTATCATGACGAAGTCGGCATTGATTCGGAAAGAGAGTCGCGGTGCCCACATACGAAGCGATTTTCCAAATGAAGACCTTTTTTGGAAAGGTCGGCGCATTATCCATGAACAAACGAAAATAACATGGAGGAGAGGGTCTTATGAATCGCATCAAACTGGAATCCATGCTTAAAGATTTTTTTATCGAAGATATTGGGGACGGGGATATAAGTGCAGAAGCCATTTTTACGGCTGATGATCGCGGCTCTTTTTACTTTTTGTCAAAGGCGGACGGCGTTTTTTGTGGCAGTGATGTCATTAAGACAGGTTTTCGTCTGATCGATCCCACTTCGGAGGTAACCGTATATCGGAAAGATGGCGATGTTGTGGAAAAAGGAGAACTCATAGCTGAAATCAAGGGTGCGATGCGCGGCCTTCTCCAAGGCGAAAGGGTGATCTTAAATTTGATTCAAAGGATGTCCGGGATTGCCACAGTAACGGCTAAGGCAGTTGAAATCGTTAAAGGGACGGGGGCGAATATTTGCGATACAAGAAAAACAACTCCCGGTCTAAGGATGCTTGAAAAATATGCCGTTCGAGTAGGCGGGGGCTATAACCATCGCAAAGGACTTTTTGATGCCATTATGTTAAAAGATAATCATATTGCATTTGCAGGGAGTATTTTGTCTGCGGTGAAAAGGGCAAAACAGTTTGCTGGGCACACGACGAAAGTAGAAGTGGAAATTGAAACGAAAGAACAGCTGCTGGAAGCGGTAGAAGCCGGTGCCGATATTATTATGTTTGATAATTGCACTCCGGAACAAATACGCGATTGGATCGTTTATGTGCCGAACCATATTAATACAGAAGCTTCAGGAGGCATTACTTTGTCGAATTTGAAAGCGTATGCCAAAACGGGTGTACAATGGATTTCACTTGGCTTTTTGACCCACTCTTACCAAGTGCTCGATATCAGCGCAAAGGTGCAGCCAAATTTTATATCTTAAAAGGGGGATTGGATGATGAATTTGTTGCAGGCGCTTCAACAAACAACGGTGATTCCGGAGCATTATAACAAGATGACCATTCAAGAGATGGAAGAAAGAGTCCGAGAATTGAAAACTCGTTTAGGAGAACGATTGTTTATTCCCGGGCATCATTATCAAAGGGATGAAGTGATTCAATTTGCGGATGCCGTTGGAGATTCTTTTAAGCTTGCGAGGATTTCCGCTGATAATAAAAAGGCGGAATACATCGTCTTTTGCGGTGTTCATTTTATGGCGGAGACGGCTGATATTTTGACCGCGCCTGATCAAAAAGTGATATTGCCCGATAGGAAAGCCGGCTGCTCGATGGCGGATATGGCGGATATCCATCAAACAGAGAGGGCATGGAACAAGCTGGCGAATTGGTTTGGCGACACCGTTTTGCCATTAACATATGTGAATTCCACGGCGGAGATCAAAGCATTTGTTGGCAGAAACGGCGGAGCCACGGTCACTTCTTCCAATGCCCATAAAATATTGAAATGGGGATTCTCGCAAAAAGAAAGAATTCTGTTTCTCCCAGACCAGCATCTTGGACGAAATACCGCTTATGATTTAGGGGTCGATCTTCAACAAATGGCTCTTTGGGACCCGTTGAAAGACGTATTGATCTACGATGGGGATGTGAATGAGATTAAAGTGATTTTATGGAAAGGGCATTGTTCTGTACATGAAAATTTTACTATCCATAATGTCCGGGAAGTGCGGAATAAATATCCAAACATCAATATTATTGTTCATCCGGAATGTCGTCGGGAAGTCGTGGAGGCTTCGGATGGCAGCGGTTCCACGAACTACATTATCCAAACAATTGAAAAAGCGGCGCCGGGAACATCTTGGGCGATTGGAACAGAAATGAATCTCGTCGGTCGTCTGATCAAACAACATCCGGATAAACATATTATTTCCCTTAACCCGAATTTTTGTCCGTGTATGACGATGAACCGTATTGATCTTCCCCATTTGCTTTGGTCATTGGAATCCATTTACAAAGGAGATTCCGTCAATTTCATCAAGGTGCCTGAACAAGTAGCGGTCGAAGCCAAACTTGCGCTTGAACGAATGCTTGCACTTGCATGATTCAAAATGGCCGCCTATCATGTCTTTCCGAGCAGGAAAGGCATATTTTTTTGGAAAAAAACATAAATTTTTGTGTAAGTTCAATCGCATTTTGGGATCTGAGGCATACAATATATGGACTTACGCCTAAGGAGGGAAAAATGTTGAAGATCCATATAGTGCAAAAAGGTGATACGCTGTGGACGATCGCAAAAAAATACGGCGTGTCTTTTGAAGAATTAAAAAAGATAAATTCTCAGCTCTCCAATCCGGAAATGATTATGCCTGGCATGAAAATTAAAATACCCGGAACAGGGGGAAACGTAAAAAAAGGGCCTAGCCATCATCATGGACACCATGGACATCATGGAAAAGAAATAAAAAAATTCGAACATCCATATAAAGAATCGAAACCTCCTTCTATTCCAATCGCAGAAACGCCCAGCAAAGTCACCAAAAAAGAAGTCCCGAAAGAAAAGCCGCACCATGTCGCCCCCATAATGCCGCAGCCAATTGTTCCGGATATAGAAATCAATCAGCATTTTGACGTGACAATGGAGCAAATGAACAAACAAATTAGTCAACAAACGCAAAAAGAAATTCATAAGGTGCCGCCCAATATATTTCCCGGACTGGAGGAGTCGGTGGAATTCACGGAAGAAAAGGAATCATCGTCTCATCATCATCAAATCGCCCAATTTGAATGTGGCGGGAACTTTCCATATGTAAGTCCATACTATACGAATTGTTATCCCGCTCCCGTCCCTTTTTATCCGTATCAACCGCAGTGGTCGCATACCGTCCCGGTTGTGCAGTCTGCCGCGAATCCGGTTTATCAACAACCTTCCTATCCGTACGGACTTCCCGGAGCGGGGATGAATGAACCAATGGAAGAATCCTCCTCAGCGCTGCTGCCTTTTACGGAAAATCAAGCTCCGGGAATATATCCTCCGGGTGCTTACGGGAACCAGCCGAATTTTGTTCCGATTTCCCCGGTGGCACCGGGAACTGGATATGATCCTTATTATGGTGCTTCTTATCCTGGTGCAGTCTATCCGCCGATGCCAAATCAACCGATGCCAAATCAGATGCCAAATCAACCGATGCCAAATCAGATGCCAAACCAACCAATGCCAAATCAACCGATCTCCAATCAACCAATGCCTTATCAACAGGCAGGACCGACGGAGGGTAAATGGTCAAATGATTGCCATTGCCAAGATCAAAGCGGACAACAAATCCCGTCTTATCCAGGAGGGACTTTCATGCCGGTTCAGCCGGCGCCTTATCAGCCCCTGTATCCGCAGGCACCATACGGTTTTTATGGCCAGCCCAGTTCAGGACCGGCGGCTCCTTACGGGGAACAGGGATATCCGCCGGCGTCTGATCAAAATTCAGCTTTTAGGACCTCTAGAACGGATGATGAGAGTCATGATGATGATCAATGATGTATGTAGTGGGGACGATTTTAGTCATCGTCTCCTTTTATCTGTTCAAAATGTGTTGAAAGAACCCGTGCTGGCCTATAAGCCTATAAAAGAAGGAAAATGGAAAATTTTTTTGCCGTCAGGACCATGGTTTCTGAAGGAATTTTCTTCAGAAACAAAATGGAAACAACAACAAGCACTTATTCGTTCGCTTCATAGCGTTCATTTTTTCAAAACAGCAGAGCCTCATCCTATGCAGACGGAAGAAGTCATCTCCTTTCAAAAACGATTTTATGGCGTTTTCCGATGGATCGAATCATCCATTCCCCCTTTTTCCTATAAAAGAGAAGAAGAAAGAATTCAAGCTCTTTCTGTTTTAAATGAATTCCACGCTTGCACAGAGACATTTTATTCCTCTTTTTTGTCTGTTATTTCGCAGTTTGATCAAACAAAAAAATGGAAAGAGAGGCATCATGAATTTGAGGCCAATAGAAAGAAACTGGAATGGTATTTATCTTTGAACGCGATCAAAAAGTATTTATGGATGGGGGAACGAGCGATAGAGGCAATATCGAAATTCACGATACAAGATGAAATGGCGATCATTCACGGCGACGTCGCCCATCATAATTTTATCAAAGATCGCTCTAATCGCTTGTTTATTACGGATTTCGACCTGATTGCCATTGCTCCGAAAACATATGATTACATTCAGTTTGCCATGAGAGTTTTGCCCATTCTTCATTGGGATGAATCCCTTCTTTGGAAACACCCCTTTTTGGACAAATATCAAGATGATCCATTTTTTCTTGCTCATTTGCTGTTTCCAAGCGATATCTTTAGAGAATGGAACCGTTTTTTCAAACGCCCTCGAAACGGTCATTTACCGTATTTATATCAAATAACCGTCAAGGAAATGGACGAACGAACGGCCTTTTTTAACAAAATATTCGCTAAAATGTTCAAATGACGTATCGTTTTTCGAATCCATTCCCTTTACCGTATAGTTTTTTTAAAGCCCCGCACACTATAAAATGAGCTGATTGTCGAGCTCACTATGTGGCAAAAGGGGGGATAATGGTGAAAAAAATTTACCAATCTCTCGTTTCGGGAGTGATGGTTTTGAGTCTTGCCGCTTGTTCAGGAGGAGAAGACGCTTATGGAGGCGACCGGCCCAATTATCATCCAAAGGGTGTTTTTTCCAACGAAGGGCATGGCGGCGATACGAATGACCGGCATGATGGCCCGATGACAGAACTGTATGACCACTCTGTCGGCAGAGAAGGTCAGGCCATTCGTGAACATAAAAGAAGATATTTGCAAGTGCGTGATGAAAACGGAAATCCTCCCAACCCGACCGTTCCGCTTGCGAAAGATGATAAAAACTTTTGGGCCAGAGATAATCAATTCAGTCGTAAAGATGCAAACTATCATGGACATTTGCAAACTCAATTGCCTCAGACCAAAAATTCATATTATCAAGCCTATGAAGGGAAACTGGCAGAGAGACTGGCGGCTGAAGCGGCAAAAGTCAATCATGTTCAAGATGCAAGAGCCGTCGTTTATAACAAAGATGTGATCATTGCGGTCATAACCGAAAACGGATCGGATAAAGAAAAAGTCAAATCAAGCGTCAAAAAAGCAGTCCAACCGTATGTAAACGGGCGCCGATGCACTGTTGTTACGGGTATAGGCAATTTCGGCCGCGTTCGCAATATTGATAATGAACTAAGAGATGGCGGACCAAAAGATCAAATAGAACTTGATTTAAAAGAAATGGTGCGAACTTTACGCCATCAGGAAAGATAAAGAAAAAGGGGATGTCCCGAAAGTCAGTAAAATGACACAGGGGCACCCCTTTTTTGAGTAAAGCTTTCTATTGCGAAATTCACTCGCTTTCAATGTGCCTTCCCTCTCTCGGGCATCGCCAAGTTCGCTTTTTCCACTGATTCTCGCCTACCGCGGTCATCTACAATTTCACTCAGCCAATGCCAAAACAGCGCGTTTTCCATTCTTCCGTAGAAAGCAAAAAGGAGACCGGCACATCCATTATCATTCGGCGTTGGGAGGAATAAACAGTAAAAGCGAGGAAGAGGAAGAACAATTGGTCTGATAGGGAGCTCGTGTTCGCCTGAACGGTCCGTAATGCCCAGAAACTTACCAAAAGGAAATAAAATGTGCTATATTATTGTCGGAAAAACAGATTTGAGAGGGGTATTTAGGATGGCAGGTCATTCTAAATGGAAAAATATCCAACGGAGAAAAAATGCGCAGGATGCGAAAAAAGGGAAAGTGTTTCAAAAGCTGGCGAAAGAAATCTACGTAGCCGCTAAAAGAGGGCTTCCTGATCCTGACGCCAACCCTGCTTTACGGCTTGTCGTTGAAAAGGCGAAAGCGGCAAACATGCCTAATGACAATATAAAGCGAGCCATTGAAAAAGCTCGCGGCAATCAAAATGGAGAAAATTACGAGGAAATTGTGTATGAAGGATATGGCCCCGGCGGTGTAGCTATTATGGTCACGTGCTTGACTGATAATAAAAACCGCACGGCATCAAATGTGCGGATGGCTTTTTCGAAAAATGGAGGAAATCTTGGGGAAACAGGCTGTGTTTCTTATTTGTTTGACCGCAAAGGCTATTTGGTCATTGAAAGAGAAGATTTGAATCTCGACGAAGATGATATGCTTCTGCAAGCTATTGAAGCCGGAGCGGAAGAAATGGAAACGAGCGAGGAAGCTTTTGAAATTTATACGGATCCTGAGAACTTTATGGAAGTAAAAGAAAACTTGGAAAAAGCGGGATTTGCTTTTGCAACCGCTGAAATCACGATGGTTCCGCAAACTTATACGGCGCTTGATGATGAGCAATCAGCCAAAATGGAAAAATTGCTCGACATGCTCGAAGACAACGATGATGTGCAAGAAGTTTATCATAACTATCAAGAAGCTTAATAAGTTTCATCCATCATCCATTTGGAGCAAGGCCTCGTTTTTCGATTTTATATAAAAGCTTTTTACGTGAGCGTTCATGATAAAAAAAGGACATGTTGGCAATCTGCGATAAACGCGTAGAATGCCGGCATGTCCTTTTTTGCTGTATCATTAAGAAGATGATGGTTTTGGTTTCCCGCGATTAATCAGTCTTGCGACATCGATCATGGAGAAAGGCAAGAAGCGGTATTTTCGGTAAGCCATATATCTTGGCTCCCAGTTTGGATCATATTTTTCCTTGAATTTCCGCAGTCCGGCGAAATGGTAAATATATTGAATATGATGAAACATATGGGAAGCAATCCGTTCCGGCCAAAAAGCAGTTTCGGTTTGGCCGACATTGGAAAGCGGCGTCATACCTAAGTTGAATGTGGTATAGCCGTGTTCTTGTGCCCATTCAATCATAGCAATCAATAGACCGTCCATAATGCCGGGAGGAGCATCGGGTACATATCGCATTAAGTCGATGGAAATAATTCCTTCCTGGTAAGTCGGCATCAAGCTGGCAAAGGCCATGATCTTTCCTTCTTCCGTCTCCAATACCGCAACGGGGGCAAGCGAGAGATAGCCTCGATCAAAATAACCTAAAGAAAATCCTTTTTCTTTTTTCTTGCCGAGCCATTGATTAGAGACTTCTTCAAGATTATGGAAAAATTCGTCTGTAAATGGTGGTTCCACCATCCGAAAACGTATATTTTCTCTTTTTAACCGGTTTTTGGTGGATCGAAGTCCTGCCTTTCGCTTTCCTCTCAAGGAAAATGAAGTTAAATCGACGATCGCTTCCTCTCCCAGTTTAAAGAAAGAGTTGCCAAAGTCATGGTACATCGGCATGTATTTAGATTGGACTTGATAAAAAATGATATGATAGCCGAAACGATCCGCTTTTTTATAAAGATCATTCAACAATGAATAAAACGAGTCTTCGTTTCCCACCGGATCGCCAAGCACCACCACTTTATCGCGAATGATCGAAAATTGAATAAAGGCATTTCCATCTTTGGACAAGAAAAAGGATTTGTCCCCTAAAAACGCCAAATGGCTTAAATAATTTCCCCCATAATGATGAAGCAATTCCAAAAGCTTCTCATCGGAAACTTCCATTTCGAATTTTTCGTTGTGCTTGGATTCAAAAGTGTAATAAAAAATGATATTCAGAATGAGGAAGATAGCGGTGCTCATTCCAAATGTCAATTCGACATCATTTTTTTGTACGGTCATTCCTAGTTCATATGCATAATCAGGAAGACTGTTTAACGTAATAAAGTAGATCCAATAAAACAACATAAACAAGCCGACAAGAACCAGTTTCCGGACCCCCGTTACAGGACGGCGGATGCGGTCGAACTTTTTCTTCGAATAGCCAAAAAGCAAGATCATGCCAATCAGCCAAATAACCTCTAAAACGGTTCCCGCTGTTAAGAGAACAAAAAGAAGCGCCAGAACAAAGCTGTTGAAAACAAAGTGGCGAGCTCTCTTCGTCCCTAAATAAACCCCTTTGACACTTAATATCAAAGTGATGGAAAGAGCGACCAGAAAGGCGTCAAACAATAATTTGATATAACGAGTATAATCTTTGCCGGCGATTGAATGATCAAAATGATAAGGCTCAATTCCATATAAAAATAAGTATACTCCGCTCAAAAACACCAAAATGGAAAAAGACAAATACGGAATTTTTTGCACCCAGCTTTTTTGCAAGGACAAGACGACGCTCGAAGTATCAATCGCCGGTCCAAGAATCGGTTTCATTTCCGGCTTTTTCAATACGTTGCCGCTGAATTCGTAAATGGTAAAGATAAGCCCTAGAAGAAAAGGCAAAAAGTAATAAACAGTACGATACAATAACAGAGCGGATACAATCGTTTCTTCTTGATAGCCCAATTCTTGAAAACCGATTAAATAAATAACATCAAAAGCGCCTAAGCCTCCGGGAATCATACTGATTAATCCGGCAGCAGCTGAAGTGAAGAAAATGCCGCAAGCTGTTCCAAACGGTACATGGATCCCCAGAACCCGCAACGAAAAAAAGGCGACGATGGCCGCTGACAGCCATTCGATAATAGAAGCGACCATATATTGTACCGATAAAGTGAAAGAAGTAGCGTCTTTCCCTTTGATGCGAGACAGAAGAAAAAAGGCGGGCAAATAGAGCGCTATGACGACTACTACGATGTCGAGCCACTTTTTGCTGGCAAGCAACGGTTTGGCATGAAAAAAGTTCAAGAGCACGAATAGACAATAAAACGACAAGCCGGCAAGGGTGCCTGTCGCCATCCAAGCAATTCCCCGCAACAGCTTAGATTCTTCTTTCGTATGCTGCTTATACAACATCATTCTTAATCCCGCGCCGATGATGCCGCCAAAGCCCAAAATTCCGTTAAGCGTATTGGCGATCCAAGAGATGCGGAATATTTTTCCCGTACGAATATTCAAGTTCAAAAAACGAAGAAGAAAGAAATCATAAAGAAACATCGTACTGACCGCGAGCAAGCCTAATAATACAACTACCGTCACTTGGTAGGATGAAAGGCTTTTTAATATGCGGATGGAATCGCTAATGGAGATATTGGAAAGTTCTCTTTTTCCTTGAAAAAAGACAAATACAATGATGGCTAATGAAAAGAAAAATTTTGCTGAACTGCGTAGCCTTTTGAATGTAAGGAATTGTTGCAATATGATCTTCTCCTTTGCTCCGCATAGTCCGTCCGTCAGTTCGTTTCGCTGCGTCAGCGACGACAGACGCTTTTTCCTTCCTTCATTCTATAATAAGTAAGCCAAAGATAGAATTTTTTTCTTCCGCTGTCAAGAGGCCGTATCCTTGGCAAAATGAGAGAAAACAAGGGATAGTCGTCCGTTGAAAGGACTATATTTGCTCTTTCGATTATGATTATATTTCTCCTTTTTGGAACAAACTATCAACAAGAGTTCATTACATTTAGGTGGTGTTTACATGACGCTGTTTACAAGAATCAGTTTCATGCTGTTATTGGTGGCAGGAGCGTTTTTCCTTACGATTTTCCACGATGAAGCCAAAACGGATACGAGCAAAAAATCGGCCGAGAGTGAAGAAAAGCCAATAAGTACTGCAGGTGTCGTGTCGCCCAATGTTTCTGAAAAAACGATGACCGTGATTTTAGACAGAATTTATTTGGATGGAGAGGTCAGCGAAGAAATCCGGACAGAGCCGTTCATTTCCATTGGGGATATACTTGAACGTTATAAAAACTGGAAATTGGTAGAAATGGATGATACAGAAGCTGTGTTTCAAAAAAAAATAAACGATATATCTCCTTTATTAAAAGCTAACGGATATTTTGGCATTACGGACAAAGGGGTTTTATCCATTTTCAAGGGAAAACCGGAAGGAAAAAACGCCCAAATTATTCAATCTTTTTTTCAAATTGATGTCCATAAACTTGAAAGCGGCGTTCAAAAAGAATTACAACACGGAATTCCCATTAAGACAAAAGAAAAATATACGAAAGTGATTGAAACGTTTAAGCCGTACTCCATCGAAAAATAAAAGCAGGATAATTTTGACCTTTGTTCACTTCAATCCAAGCTTTTGGATACAGTATTCAATCACAGTCGTTTTCAAGAAAATAAACGACCTTTCCTCGACTTAACACCGAGAAAAGGCCTTTTTATTTTTACTTATATAGAGCTCGCGGCAAAAAAGCCGTGAAAAGGAGAGTGCTGAAAATATTGTTATCTTGCTGTCAAAGGGAATTGGGCTATTCAGATTCAAATGACTTTCTGGAAAAAGAAAAGAAACGAACCCGACATAAATAGGATTCGTTTCTCATTGTGATTTGTTTATCAATATATTGGTAGGCGGGTGACAAAGGTCCCCTAAAAAGATCGTTCTGTCAACTAGCCATTCGTTAAACCGACGGCATGTTGAAGTTTATTTGAAAGAAAGACCGGCTGCAACTTCCATTTGCTGATCTTTCACTTCTAAAACAAATTGTAAAATATCTTCTGCTGCATGCGGATTGATGAATTTTCTTTGACTATCGATAATATGATTGAGTTTTTCTCCATCATTTTTAAGCAATTCGGTCATTGTCTGTTTGATATCGTCCGTCTTATTGCACACTACTCCCAAATTTGATTTTTCGGCAAAGTAGGGGTTGTCTTCTTCTTGGCCGGGCAACGCACCGGTTATAATCATCGGTGTATTGGAAGCAATGGCTTCAAACATGACGTTCGGACTCCCTCTTGTAAAGACGATATCAGAGGCAAACATCAGTTCATGGATATTTTTCGTGAAACCGTAAATCTCTACTTTGTCTCCATATTGTGGAAAAAGGGATTGCTCTAACTTTGCTTTCAGCTTCGCATTTCTCCCTGCCACAATTTTGACGGTGCAATCAAAATGATCGAGCAAAATTTCCGCAATCTTCTTCATATTGCCTACACCTTCGCCACCGCTCATAATCAAGCATTTTAAAGGTGCGCCTTTTTGATAACGGACTTTTTTATTGGTGTTGTTTCTAAAAAACCTGGAACGAACCGGAAATCCTAAAATTTTTATATTCTCCGCTGGAATGCCGTATTCCATACACTTATCCGCCGCTTCCACGGTCGGGCTGATGATATAATCAGCTCGAATATCTGCCCATAACGGGCTAATGTTGACAAGATCAGCTATCAGTGTAATGAATGGGATTTTAATATTTTGTTTCTCTAAAATATTTAAAATCGAGCCGTTAAAATTAGGGTGCACCGACAAAATCAAATCGGGTTTTACTTCATCCAACAAATGCAGAAAGTTATTTTTGATTAATCCTTCTATAAAATAGTTGATTAACGTTGGGTTATCAGCTGATATGTTATATACCATCTTCCATAAATTTTCGGCTTTTCTCGTGATCGGTCCATATAGTTTGCCGATCGACAGCAGAGTTTGTCCACCAAGCGAAAAGCCATCCACAACGTGTATGTTGATGTCATGGTCCCTTCCAATTTTTTCGCATAAAGATTCTGTAATGCTTTTATGCCCATGACCTGTATGATCAGAGGAAATGATCAGCACTTTTACGCCCATTTTACCAAGCCTTTCTTCACATTGTATAATATAATCATACCAATAAATGATAGGGAGAATACTAAAATTTTCTTCCATTTTGATCAAGCAAAAAAAAGAAAACACTTTTGAATTCCTGAAGGTAGTATTGTACTACTCAAAAATAAAACGGAGTTCTTTCTGTGTTTTCACTAAAAAAGACTTCCAAAATAGAAATATGTTCTTGCTCCAAATAGTATGTAAAGAAAAAATAGACGGCTGTCTTGCATTCATCCCTGTTTAACCAATAAAAAAGTAAAAAAGCAGGATGAACCTTAGTCATGATCTTTTGTTTGAAATGATCTGTAGATATAATATCATATTGTTGAAATGCCAAAGAAGTTTTTTTGCAAACTGCACTTCGATTGGCTGGACGAATTCTGAAAGGAAATGAATTTTGACAATAGCTGTCGCATCTTGCTGCATAAGAAATCTTATATTATAGAAATCCAATTCGTGTTGACGATCTTAAAGCAAACCATATCATCAAATTTTTAGACAAAGGAGCTTTCATTATATTTGAAACGTACGAAATGGAGAATCATCTATACGATCTTTGTTTTTATTGCCCTTGCGGCATTTGACAATATCATCATTGGATTATTTCCTCCGCTGTTTCGCTATATAGCAAAAGATTTACATGTGGAAGTTGCGAAATTAGGAGTTGTTTCAGCTGTTAACATTTTAGTTACAGCGGTTTCCTCCGTTTATTGGGGGTATCTTTCCGGAAAATATAAACGTAAGAGACTGATTATGATTGGGACCTTTATTTGGGTCATATCTGTATTTTTAACGGCCTTTAGCCAAAGTTACGGGCAGCTTTTACTGTTTCAAATCATAACAGGAATCGGTTTAGGCTGTATTGCTTCTATTGGTTTCAGTGTTTTAACGGATTATATCCCCTATCAAAAGCGGGGGATGGTGTTAAGCCTTTGGGGCATGGCACAAGGCTTAGGCGGTATTTTAGGGTCTCTGATGGCTTCTTTAACGGCCATTAATACGAGTTGGAGATGGCCTTTTGAAATCGTTGGGTTGATCGGTTTTTTTCTCATTATTCTTTACGTTTTTGTAGAAGAACCATCCAGAGGCCAGTCAGATCCTGAGTTGAAAGATTTGATGAGAAATGGACAATCTTACAACTACATAATAGAGGCCAAGCATCTTCCCGCTATTCTTTTAAAAGGCAGCAACGTGTTTTTGTTTTTGCAGGCATTTTTTATGAATATTGCAACGGGTAGCCTCATTTGGATTCCAACTTTATATATTTATAAAATTCAGCAGCAAGGGTACAGTTTGGAAACAGCCATGATTGCATCAGGTTATCTTTATGCGATTTTTCAAATCGGCGGGATGACTTCCGCTTATTTCGGCCATCTTGGTGATCAGTTGCAAAAGAAAACGTTTAAAGGAAGAGCCTTATTAACGGCTGTTTTCGTATTTCTGACGATGCCTCTTTATATACTCATGTTTTTCATTCCGTTGGATCATCTGTCATTGCCGAATGATCATAATGCTTTATCGGTTTTAGGCGGTTTAATCACACAAATATTCACAAATCCATGGATTGCTTTATTGTTTGTTTTATCGCTTTTGGCATCCGCAGCTCAATCTGCCAACACACCTAATTGGCTGGCGCTGATAACAGATGTGAATCTTCCTGAGCACAGGGGGACCGCATTTAGTGTCGCTAATCTTTTCAATAGTTTAGGCAGAACTGTCGGAAACGTAGGAGTTGGAATTGTGCTTGGCATCGTTTCCGCTTCTTATCATGAACCATATAGCTATATGATCACGTTATCACTGCTGCAGCTGTTCCTTGTTCCATCTGCATTCAGTTATATTTTAATGGCCAATCAAAATGTATCTGATATCAAACGAGTGAAAAAAATCTTGAAAGAAAGATCGTAGCGGCTGCATTGTCTAAAGTCGGCATATGATACGGAAAGATAAGGGTTCCGTATGGCGAAAGCAGGATCGCCACTTTTCTTTTTCAAAAAAATAAATTCCGTCGGTTTCTTGGTTTCGTTTTCGATTGGTCTGTTTTTTGTTTTCTATTTTTCTGTTAGAATAAGAACAGATGTTTTGTTAAAGGAGATGAAGGATGAAATCTACTTCGGCTACCATCATTGCCGATTAGTTGCCGCAACGGCTGTTATAAAAGGTGCACGGCCTTGTTTCGGCCGTTTTGACAACATAGAAGGATAGGAGCGAATGCCGCGCTTCTTTTCTTTTTTGTTCCTGACAGTCCCATTCATTCTCTCCCGTTTTTTTCGCTTCACAAATCAAGATGTGGTACAATCATGGTTAGCATAAAAGGAGAGAGTTGGTTTGTTTGAATATATTAAAGGTGTTATTGAATATGTAAGTCCTGAATATATCGTCGTCGATCATCAAGGAATAGGCTATCAAATCATGATGCCGAATCCATTTGTGTTATCAAAAGAGCTGGGACGCGAGAAAAAAGTGTACATACACATGCATGTACGGGAAGATTTGCTTGCTTTGTACGGTTTTGAGTCAGCCGAAGAAAAAAAGTTATTTCAAAAATTATTAAATGTCTCAGGTATCGGTCCAAAAGGAGCTTTGGCCATTTTGGCTTCGGGAGCCCCTCAACAAGTGATCGCCGCCATTGAAAACGAGGATGAAAAATTTTTGACGAAATTTCCTGGCGTTGGCAAGAAAACGGCAAGACAAATGATTTTAGACTTAAAAGGCAAATTGCAAGATGTCGTTCCCGATTACTTTCCTAATTTATTTTCCTCCTCATCACCTGAATCTCCTGCTGAATTTTCTCCTGAATGGGAGGAAGCCGCTCTTGCGTTGGAGGCGCTTGGGTATTCCCGCAACGAAATTCAAAAAGCGGCTCATGTGTTGAAAGGAAAAGCCCTTTCAACGGATGAATATATAAAGAAAGCTTTACAAGTGCTGTTGAAAATATAGAGTGACATTTCCAGCCGTGGAGTGGAAGCAATCGGGCAGCATGTGAGGCAGTCGTCCCTTAAAAAGGATGTCTTCTGTGCTGCAGTCCCAAGGAAGGGGAAGGGACGTATCGCCCGTTAATATGGGATATAAGGAGGGAGGAGATGAACGGTGGAGGAAAGGATTGTGTCGGGTGAAGCAGATTGGCAAGAAGCCGCAATGGAACCGAGTCTGCGCCCGCAAACGCTGAAGCAGTATATTGGTCAAGACAAAGTAAAGAGAAATTTGGAAATTTTTATTGAAGCCGCTCGAATGAGACAGGAAACTTTGGATCATGTGCTTTTGTATGGCCCGCCGGGGTTGGGAAAAACCACGCTGGCTCAAGTAATCGCTAATGAAATGGGTGTCCGTCTGCGGTCGACTTCAGGACCGGCGATTGAGCGTCCGGGTGATTTGGCGGCTATTTTGACGTCGCTTGAGCCCGGAGATGTTTTGTTTATTGATGAGATTCACCGTCTCCCAAGGGCCATTGAAGAGGTGCTTTATCCTGCCATGGAAGATTTTTGCTTAGATATCGTCATCGGCAAAGGTCCAAGTTCTCGTTCTGTCCGGCTTGATGTACCTCCTTTTACGCTTATCGGAGCGACGACGAGAGCTGGATCGCTTTCAGCTCCTTTGCGGGATCGATTTGGGGTATTAAGCCGGCTTGAATATTATAATCAAGAGCAGTTGAAAGAAATCGTTTTGCGGACCGCCGATATTTTCCATACGGAAATTGAAGAGAGAGGGGCGATGGAAATCGCCAGACGCTCGCGGGGGACGCCGCGAATAGCGAATCGCCTGCTAAAGCGAGTTCGCGACTATGCACAAGTTCGCGGAAATGGATTGATTACGTACGATATTGCCGCTGAGGCGCTTGAGTTGTTGCAGGTGGATCAAATGGGGCTGGATCACATTGACCATAAGCTGCTTTTAACCATCATTGAAAAATTTCGCGGCGGCCCTGTTGGTTTGGATACAATTGCGGCAAGCATCGGCGAAGAACCGGGTACAATAGAAGATGTATATGAGCCGTATTTACTGCAAATAGGTTTTTTACAACGGACGCCTAGGGGAAGAATGGTTACGGAACTTGTTTATCATCACTTTCAAATGGAGGTTCCTAAAGAATGAGCGGTTTAGGAAAAACATTGATGATTGTTGGAGGCATTGTTTTTTTGGTCGGTTTTCTCATGCAGTTTATCAAAATTGGGAGACTGCCGGGAGATATTCTCATAAAAAAAGGGAATATGACCTTCTATTTTCCCATTGCTACGTCCATACTGTTAAGCGTCCTGTTGTCCGCGATCTTCTATTTTTTGTCGCGTTTTAACCGGCCGTAGCATCTTCATTCAAAGCTTATGGTCGTTTGGAATACCCAATCATTTTGCCAATCGCCAGGCAGCCTGCCTCGATTTGGCAAAAGATGTTCTTCAATCCTGCATATAGGATGGGAAACGTTTAGAAACAAGAATTTTTCTGCTTAGAAAAGATTGAATTGAAAAGGTGACATGGAATGAATGTAGAAGATTTTGATTTTGAATTACCAGAAGAATTAATAGCCCAAACTCCTTTAAAAAATCGTTCAGAAAGCCGGCTGATGGTGTTGGATAAGGAAACGGGTGAAATCAAGCATGATATTTTCAAAAATTTATTGCACCATCTGAATCCCGGTGATTGTTTAGTATTGAATGATTCAAAAGTTCTTCCGGCTCGATTGTATGGAGTAAAGAAGGATACGGGTGCTCATATAGAAATTCTGCTTTTAAAACAATTGGAGGGAGATCGCTGGGAAACGTTGGCGAAGCCGGCCAAAAGGTTAAAAGAAGGAAGCCAAATCATTTTCGGAGATGGTCAATTGACAGCGGAGTGCGTTGGGGAGCTCGATCATGGCGGCAGAGTGATCGAATTTCATTATGACGGCATTTTTTACGAAATTCTTGATCAGCTTGGAGAAATGCCGTTGCCCCCTTATATAAAAGAAAAGCTTGAAGATCAAGACCGCTATCAAACCGTGTACGCAAAAGAACGCGGGTCGGCTGCCGCACCGACAGCTGGACTTCATTTTACGGAGGAACTTCTTAAGGAGATTGAATCTGCAGGAGTTCATCTGGCTTTTCTTACTCTGCATGTAGGTCTTGGAACGTTCCGTCCTGTGTCGGTAGATAGGGTGGAAGATCATGATATGCATGCCGAGTTCTATCAAGTGTCTAAAGAAACGGCGGATTTAATTGAAAAAGTTCGTAGAGAAGGCGGGAAAATTTATAGTGTTGGAACTACTTCAACTAGAACGCTCGAAACAATTGCCAGGGATCACGACGGAAAAATTGTTCCCGCTAGCGGCTGGACGGATATTTTTATTTATCCGGGATTTCAATTTCGCGCGATCGACGGGTTGATTACGAATTTCCATCTTCCTAAATCGACGCTGATTATGCTTGTGAGCGCCTTGGCAGGGAGAGAAAACATCCTGAATGCCTATGAAACCGCTGTGCGGGAAAAATATCGTTTCTTTAGTTTTGGAGACGCGATGTTTATTAAATAAATTGATTTGGCAGACAAAGTTAGCATCAAAAGAGGAAGGAGCATTGAACATTGCCAGCCATCAAGTATGAATTATTGAAAACTTGTAAGCAGACGGGTGCAAGGCTTGGTAGAGTGACGACGCCGCATGGAAGTTTTGAAACGCCCATGTTTATGCCCGTTGGAACGTTAGCGACAGTGAAAACCATGTCCCCGGAAGAATTAAAAGAGATGGGGGCTAAGATTATTTTAAGCAATACGTATCATCTTTGGTTAAGGCCCGGCCATGATATTATCCAAGAAGCGGGCGGCCTTCATTCCTTTATGAATTGGGATGGAGCGATTTTAACCGATTCTGGCGGTTTTCAAGTATTCAGCTTGAGCAAACTTCGTCGCATTGAGGAAGAAGGAGTGTATTTCCGCAATCATTTAAATGGGGAAAAACTGTTTTTATCTCCTGAAAAAGCGATGGAAATTCAAAACGCTCTTGGATCAGACATTATGATGGCATTTGATGAATGCCCTCCTTATCCGGCTGAGTTCGATTATATGAAAAAGTCGATAGAAAGGACTTCGCGATGGGCTGAGCGCTGCCTGAAAGCTCATAAAAGACCGGAAGACCAAGGGTTGTTTGGGATTGTGCAAGGGGGAGAGTATAAAGAACTTCGTCGGCAAAGTGCCAATGATTTAGTGTCTCTTGATTTTCCGGGCTATGCGATCGGTGGACTGTCGGTGGGAGAACCGAAAGAGGTCATGAATGAAATGCTGGAATTCACGACGCCGCTTTTGCCGGCTGATAAACCGCGCTATTTAATGGGAGTAGGGTCGCCGGATTCTTTAATTGACGGCGCCATTCGGGGAATTGATATGTTCGATTGTGTACTTCCAACGCGAATTGCCAGAAACGGTACGCTGATGACGAGCCAAGGTCGGCTTGTGGTGAAAAATGCAAAATACGCTCGCGATTTTCGACCGATTGATGAGCAATGTGATTGCTATACGTGCAGAAACTATTCGAGGGCGTATATCCGTCATTTAATTCATACGAATGAAACATTGGGAATTAGGTTGACGACTTACCACAATCTTTATTTTCTGTTAAAATTAATGGAGAAAATCAGACAAGCTATCCGGGAAGACCGGCTTGGTGATTTTAGAGAAGAGTTTTTTGAACAGTACGGTTTTAATCGTCCTGATGCCAAAAACTTTTAAAAAGGAACGTAAGCTTGAACCTCAAGCTTTGATTGTTTATTGTACTTAGAAAGGGGTGAATGGATTGGGTAGTTTAGGAACATTTTTGCCTTTAATTATCATGTTCGTTCTGTTTTACTTCTTGCTTATCCGTCCTCAGCAAAAACGGCAAAAGCAAGTCATGAATATGCAGAACAGCTTGGAAAAAGGAGATAAGATCGTTACGATTGGCGGTCTTCATGGCATCGTCGATTCGCTGGATGAAAATACGATTGTCATTCGATGCGGAGATGGCAGCCGTTTGACATACGACCGGTCAGCGGTCCGTGATGTGATTGAAAAAGCCAAAAGTTCATCGACGAACTCAAACTCGTAATAAAAAAAGAAGCAATTTGGTCATTCGAATTGCTTCTTTTTTATGGATAGATTAAAGAGCAAAACAGAGACCAGAAACTTCCTAAGACTCTTTCGTTTTCCCGCCGGAAAGATTAACGCCCAAGACGCTTCCGAGCATGGCGGTGGCGATATAGCAAAGATGAAAGATGAGTTGCTTTAAAGAAAAGATGGAGTCGTATCCGAGAAACTGATATAGAAAAATAATGGAACTATAAATGATTCCTGTAAATGCTCCGAGAAGCAGTCCTTTTTCTTTTCCTTTTCCCCCTGTGATGTACCCCCCGATAAATAAACTGAAAAAAGATATAATGGTGACCAATAATTGAATGGAATGTTCCGTTAATTGCGATAACCGTAAAATCGTAGCAAAAATAAGGCTGCTGGCTATGGCCATGATCAGGATCGCGATGACTCCGTATAACACTGCACTAATTTGCCTTTGCATAAAATGGCTTCTCCTCCCGCCTGAAAATTTCAATTTTTCCCAGTACAAGCATATGCGCTTCATTGTTAGGTTAGAAGCAAAAGTTAATAGAAGCCAAGTTCCCGACTTATTCCGTCATTCTTTGACCATTATTCACACGTACTAAAAAAGGTGAGCGACAAGAAGAGGGAGTTTGGTGAATTCCTGGACAATCCATTTTATCTTGATAAGAAAGCCTCTCCGCTAAGAACCGATGAAGAGAGTCAACAATCTTAGCCAATGGACAAGAGCGAAGAAATTGAGTCAAACGACTTTGTTTTCATCGTTAGGCGGACAATTTGCGGTTTTTCTTAAGCATGGCCTTTATGAAGAAGGAAGAGCAAGGTTGAAAAGGACTGATTCCCCCTTTTCAAGTGAACCGAATGGAACCTTGCTTCGTTCATCATTTTTGCATGAAAGCCGGTTTGAGTGAAATTATATCCACTTTTTCACAATGGGAATTTTCAGCAAATCTCTTTTTTTAATAAGGCCAGCTGCACCGGAAATGATGATGTAAAGGACGGAAGTGAAAGTGGCTCCCGCCAGAAAACGAATGAATGGACTTTCCGTGGTGAGTACATATTGATCTGCCAGTTTGGAGAATATAATGACAACCACGACGACAAATATAAAATGAAGATAATCTCTTACATAAATCGTTAAAGATAATTTTTTAACGGCTGTCATTAGATGAAGCAACGTCACTAACATGGTTCCCGTCACAATCCCAAGTGCCGCTCCGTAAATGCCGAATGAAGGCTGGGAGGCGAGTACGAAAATAACGGCCAATTTTACAAAAGAGCCGATAAAGCTGTTGGTCATCGCTGCATCCGCCAGATTCAGCGCCTGCAGAACCGCCTGAAGAGGTCCTTGATAATACTGGAAAAGAAAGAAAGGAGCCATCAATTGAATAAACACTACCCCTTTATTTGATCCATACATTAGTTGCATCAATGGTTCGGCATACAAATAAAGAATAATGACAGCCAGTCCTCCGGTGACTAGACAAAATCGCAAAGCTTCTTGAACTTGGTATTCCAAAAGCCGATAGTTTTTATGGGCATTGGCCTCGCTGATCGCCGGTACTAATGAAGTAGATAAAGAAGTGGTAATAAAAGAAGGCAGCAGTAATAGCGGCAACGCAAAGCCCGTTAACATCCCGTATTGCTGCGTGGCCACACCGGAGGCTATTCCAGCGATGGCCAGACTGCGGGAAACGACAATCGGTTCTAAAAACCACGACAAGGAGCCGATCAGTCTGCTGCCCATCGTCGGTATTCCCACAACCATTAATTCTTTAAAAACATCTCCCCCTGAAAAAATGGTTTTCAAAAAGTGGTTTCGCACGCGGAATCTCTTTTTCATTTTAAACGTGGTAAACAGATATAACAGGGATCCAAGTTCGCCGAGCACGGAGGCGATCATCGCTCCTGCGGCCGCAAACTCTACGCCATAGGGTAGGAAGGCCTTTGTCATAACGGCGATGAGAGCGATCCTAATCGCCTGCTCCAATACTTGTGATATCGCGGATGGTTTCATATTTTGCCTACCTTGAAAATAGCCCCTTAAAACCGAGGAGACGGCAACGACAGGGATAACGGGAGCGATGGCCAGAAGCGGATAGAAAGTCCGTTCATCTGTAAACAAAGTTTTGGAGATAAAAGGCGCACATAACAGCAATCCAGGTGTAAAGATGAGCGAGAGAGAAATCGTGACTCCGAGTGAGACGACAAGGATTTTCTTGATCCTCCGAAAATCACCTCTTGCTTCAGCTTCCGCCACACTTTTGGAGATAGCCACAGGAAGCCCCATTTGCGTCAATGTAACAGCGAGTATAAAAGTCGGGTAGGCCATCATGTATAATCCGACTCCCTCTTCACCGATGGACCGAGCGATCACAATTCTATTGATGAACCCTAAGATTCTGGTCACAAAGGTCGCTATTAATAATATGAGTGTTCCTCTAAGAAACTTCGACATTTTCCTCCCTGCCTTCTCAACTGTACCGTTATCTTTTACAATGATATATATGCAAACAAATGGACAAAGCATGACAAGATGTTCATTTATCGGAAAAGGCGGGATGAACATGAAAAAAAATCATCACCCATATCAGCGGTTTTATCATCGATTAACACCAGCTCTTGTCAGCAAGGTGGAAGAATTTCGGCTGTTAGGCTATGAGTCGGTTCAACTGGATTCATTATGGAATTATTTCATCAAGAAAAAATGGAAGAATGCCCAACAAGATGTGCGGATCTATCAATTAGTAAGCGATATTATTGCACTGAAACCTGGAGATTTTATGAATTATGCAACGGTGGAAGCGTATCGTACCTCTCCTTTGTTGACAGATCAAAATCGAGAAGAAATCCAATACCTTTTTCATCCACAAAAAGAACGATGATAAATTGACAGCTTCTTTTTTCTGCTTCATAATAAATACGTTGAGCGATTCTGGTGCCTTATTCGCCAGAATTTTTTTGTATCTTCGCAGTACATATTTAAGGAGGCTTTAATTGGAATGGTAAAGCGGAGCCGTATTGTTGCCTTTTTTTTGATTGTGATTCTAATCGGAAGCTTGGCGGGGGCAACAACTAAAAATATTTTGAATCATATCAGGCTGGGCCTTGATTTGCAGGGCGGTTTTGAAGTTCTGTATAAAGTCGAACCAGCGAAAACAGGACAAAAAATTACGGATAAAGTAGTAGCGGATACAGCCGAAGCCCTTGATAAGCGGATTAATGTTCTCGGGGTAAGCGAACCGAGTATTCAGATTGAGAATGGTCATCGCATCCGCGTCCAGCTGGCAGGGGTGGAGGATCAAAATCAGGCTCGTGAAATGCTATCGACTCAAGCCAACTTGACGTTTCGCGATGTCAATGACCATGTGATGCTTGATGGTTCGGATCTTGTCTCCGGAGGAGCGAAGCAATCATTTTCGCAGGATGGCAAGCCGAATGTTGTGCTTAAATTAAAGGACCGGAATAAATTTAAAAAGGTCACTCAAAAAATTGTTAGCATGGCTCCCAATAACCAGCTTGTCATTTGGCTTGATTTTGAAGAAGGAAAAGATTCCTTTAAAAAAGAAATTCAGAAAAAACATCCGAAATTTATATCCGCGCCTAACGTAAACGAAGTGTTAGACACGGATCAAGTGACGATCGAGGGCAACTTCACCACTAAAGAAGCCCAAAACCTTGCTTCTTTGTTAAATGCAGGCGCATTGCCGGTGAAGCTGAAGGAAGTTTACTCGACATCGGTCGGCGCCCAATTCGGTGAACAAGCGTTGCATGATACCGTTCTTGCCGGAATCATCGGGATTGCAGTCGTTTACTTATTTATGATTTTTTACTATCGGTTGCCAGGTATCATCGCTGTGATTGCCCTTTCCATCTATATTTATTTAGTACTTTTGATATTCGATTGGATGCACGCCGTGTTGACCCTTCCGGGAATAGCGGCTCTGATCCTTGGGGTTGGAATGGCGGTCGATGCCAATATCATCTCGGCTGAACGGGTGAAGGAAGAGATAAGGGTTGGAAAAAGCATTCGGTCTGCCTTTCAAGCCGGTAATAAAAACTCTTTATTGACCATTATTGACGCCAATATTACGACTCTTTTGGCGGCTGCCGTTCTCTTTTTCTTCGGGACAAGCTCTGTCAAAGGTTTTGCGACCAGTTTAATTGTCAGCATCATCGTCAGCTTTATCACCGCTGTCTGGTTATCGAGAGTTTTGCTTGGATTAATTGTTCAAAGCGGACTGGTCAAGAACCGTCCAGGATGGTTTGGAGTTCGCAAAAAAGATATCCACGATATAAAAGAAAACGTAGATACATTAGATTTGAGTACGAAATTTGACCGTTTAGATTTTGTCAAGCATCACCGCAAGTTTTTTGCTTTTTCATTGATTTTGATCATTGCCGGTATGATCGTGTTAGGAATCTACAGGTTGAACTTGGGTATTGATTTTACGAGTGGAACGAGATTGGAAATTATGGCGAATCAGCCATTGACGGAGGAAAAAGTAGCGAATGATCTGAAGGCTGTCCATCTGAAAGCAGATCGAATTTTGATATCCGGCGATAAGAAAAATATCGGGACAGCAAGATTTAAAGAGGCGTTGACCAAAAAAGAAATTGCGCAAGTAAAAGAACATTTCCACAAGCAGTTTGGAAACGAGCCGAATGTGAGCAGCGTATCTCCTATTGTTGGAAAAGAGCTGGTCAAAAATGCGATTTACGCTTTGATCATCGCTTCCATAGGGATCGTTATCTATCTTGCATTTCGTTTCGAATTTTACATGGGGATTTCTTCCATCGCTGCCTTGCTGCATGACGTATTTGTGATCGTATCCGTCTTTAGTTTAACGAGACTGGAAGTAGATCTTACATTCGTCGCCGCCGTGTTGACAATCGTCGGTTATTCCTTAAATGATACGATCGTCACGTTTGACCGAATTAGGGAAAATCTGAAAAAACGCCGCCGCATTAAATCGTATGAAGAATTGGCCGATATTGTAAACCGCAGCTTGCGGCAAACGTTGACCCGTTCGGTGAATACGGTTTTAACCGTGTTGATTACTGTTGTGGCGCTGCTTCTTTTCGGAAGCGAATCGATTCGCAATTTCTCCATTGCTCTTTTCATCGGATTGATTTTCGGAACCTACTCTTCCTTGTTTATTGCCGCTCAATTGTGGTTGGTGATGAAAAAAAGAGAATTGAAGAAGAAAGGTTCCTTAAAAACGTATAAAGAAAAACGCAAATGGAGCGACGAACCGCAAGTATAAATGAAATAAATAACATCTTTTAAAAGCTGCAGGATCATCCTGCGGCTTTTTTCATGGCATCTAACTGTGAAGGGTGAATCCGTCATTGAAAGCAGAATATGAGTTTTGTATAATAGGATGAGTTGAGGGGTGAACGTATGTTAAAACCAAAAACCCGATGGATTGTTCGGAAACATCTCTCGGATGAGACTGTTCGAGAATTGTCAAATGAACTGGCTATCAGCCCTCTTTTGGCCGAACTGTTAGTGAACCGTGGTATTACCGAGGTAGAATCGGCACGGTGTTTTTTATTTGATAAAGGAGAAAGCTTTCACGATCCATTTCTCTTGAAAGATATGGATAAGGCAGTTCGTCGCATAAAAGAGGCCATTAAAAACGAAGAAAACATTTTGGTATATGGAGATTATGACGCCGATGGTGTGACAAGTACATCGGTTATGGTTACCGCTCTACAAGATTTAGGAGCGAATGTTGATTATTACATACCGAATCGATTTACCGAAGGATACGGACCTAATGAAAATGCTTTTCGATTGGCAAAATCGCGCGATATTCATTTGATCATTACCGTAGATACGGGGATAGCGGCTGTGAAAGAAGTGGCTCTGGCAAAGGAATTGGGTATGGATGTCATTATAACGGACCATCATGAACCTGGTCCTGTCATTCCCGAAGCATTTGCCGTTATTCATCCCAAGCATCCGGAAGGAAATTATCCGTTTCCTTATTTGGCAGGTGTAGGAGTGGCATTCAAGACGGCACACGCTTTATATGGCGAGCTGCCGGAGAATCTATTAGATTTAGCCGCCATCGGGACAGTTGCTGATTTAGTGCCGCTTTTGGGAGAAAACCGTTCTCTTGTAAAAGCAGGCTTAAAAAAACTGCAGCAGACAAGTCGTTTGGGCATTCAAGCGATTTGTCGATTAAACGGCGTATCCTTAGAAGAGATCAATGAAGATACTATTGGTTATATGATAGCCCCTAGACTGAATGCCGCCGGAAGATTGGATTCTGCGTATCCCGCCGTTGACTTGCTTCTTGCGGAAGATCAAGAAACGGCTCTTTCCATTGCAGAAGAGATTAATCGGATGAATGCAGATCGGCAGCAAATGGTAAATGAGATGACGAAAGAAGCAGTGGAAATCGTTGAAACTTCCTATCCGCCAGACCGGAATCCCGTCCTTGTGATTGGGAAAGAAGATTGGAATCCCGGCGTTATCGGGATAGCTGCTTCTCGGCTTGTTGAAAAATACTATCGACCCGTTATTATTTTAAGCTTTGATCGGGAAAGCGGGCTTGCAAAAGGATCTGCCCGCAGCATTCAAGGATTTAATTTGTTTGATAGCTTATCGGAGTGCCGCGATCTATTGCCCCATTTTGGCGGGCATACGATGGCAGCAGGAATGACGATGAAAATCGAAGACGTAGATCGATTGCGCAGCCGAATGATCGAATTGGCTCGAGAACAGCTGAATGAGGAAGATTTTATACCACAAACGGAAGTGGATATGGCCATAAACCTGGAGGATGCCGAGCTGTCAATGATTGAAGAACTTCAGCTGCTTGCCCCTTTTGGTACGGAAAATCCGAAGCCAACGTTTTTACTGAGGGATCTGGCTTTTCGCAACATGCGGAAAATCGGTGCAGATCAATCTCATTTGAAAATGCAGCTCGCCAGTGGTGACGCCTCTTTGGACGCTATCGGTTTCGGCATGGGAGAAATGGCTGATCACATAGCTCCTCAATCGAAGGTTTCGGTTATCGGAGAACTTGGCATCAACGAATGGAATCATATCAAAAAGCCGCAGATCGTCCTGCAGGATATTCAAGTAAAAGAATGGCAGTTGTTCGATGTCAGGGGAATGCGGCAACTCGATAAGTGGATGGATCTTGTTCCGGATGACAGGATTTTGATTGTCTTTCATGAAGACACGATAGCCCGACTTCGACTTCAACCTCTTGAAAAAGATCTTGTCGTCGTTTCTAATTTGGAAACAGCCGCTAATCTCGATATTTCCGGCCGAAATATCGTTTTTATGGATTTGCCTCCAAAAAAAGAATATATGGAAATCTTGCTTTCTCATAAGAGTCCGAACAGAATTTATGCCCATTTTTATCAAGAAAAGCAGCATTATTTCAGTACAGTGCCCACAAGGGAGCATTTTAAATGGTATTATGCTTTTCTTCTCAAACAGAAAACTTTTGATTTAAAACGATACAGCGGCGATTTGGCTAAATACCGGGGATGGTCGAAAGAAACGATTGAGTTCATGTCCAGAGTGTTTTTAGAACTCGGATTTGTTACAATAGAAGATGGCCTTATTTCATTAAATGAAGCGCCGGCTAAGCGAGATTTAAATGAATCCAAAGCTTATCGCGAAAAACAGGAGCAATATCAAATCGAGAACGAACTGTTATATTCAAACTACGAACAATTGAGAGATTGGTTTAATCAATATTTTTATTTGTCTCAAAATCATGAGGAGGAAACTAAAACATGGATTTGAAAAAGTATATTGCTGTCGTGCCTGACTGGCCTCAGCCTGGAGTGCAATTTAAAGATATCACGCCGCTCATGGATAATGGCGAAGCGTTTAAATTTGCGACTGATCAAATCGTAGCCTATGCAGAAAAGAAAAAAGTAGATATAGTCGTAGGACCTGAAGCGCGTGGGTTCATTGTAGGCTGTCCTGTTGCTTATGCGCTTGGAGTTGGATTTGCGCCTGTAAGAAAAGAAGGTAAGCTTCCTCGAGAAACGGTAAAAGTGGAATATGGCCTTGAATATGGAAAAGATGTGTTAACCATCCATAAAGATGCCATTAAACCGGGGCAAAGAGTATTGATTATCGATGATTTATTGGCAACCGGAGGAACAATCGAAGCAACGATTAAACTGGTGGAACAACTCGGCGGTATCGTTGTTGGCATTGCCTTTTTAATCGAATTGGCCTATCTGGAAGGACGCAAGAAGCTGGACGGGTACGATATTCTGGCGTTAATGAAATACGAATAAACGACTCTCTTTTATGAGAGTTTTAAGGTATGGCACTCTTTTTTCGAGTGTTTTTGCTGATGCGACTCGATCAAATGTAGAGAAACGCTCATTTTTGATGGAAAACGCTTGGACAATTTTGTTTTAAGCGGTACAATAATGTTACTAGCCGAAGACGAAAAAATGGATGAAAAGCCCTTTTTATAAGGGCTTTTTGGTCTTCTTAAAAAGGTCGAACGATAACGAAAGATGAATCCTTTTCATTGTCCAGCGGGCAAGGCAGAGAAAATGGCGGCTCAGATTGGCAGGAGATAATGGCGAAAAGGGCTGTAATAAAGATTAATCGACAAAATTCAACATTCTTTTCAATAAATTTGAATAGATGACTTTACATCTATTCTTTTTTTAAAGATAATAGAAAAATAAAGTTATTTTTAAAACTCAATACCCAAATATTTTTAAAATTACAAAGGTGAGTATTTATATGGCGAAAGATCAGGTATTAACCGCCGAACAAGTAATCGATCGGGTGAAACAATATTTAAATGAAGAGCATGTAGCTTTAGTATATAAGGCCTATCGTGTGGCAGAAGAAGCGCACAAACATCAATACCGGAAATCCGGGGAACCTTATATTATGCATCCGGTGCAGGTTGCAGGCATTTTAGCGGATTTGGAAATGGATCCTGCAACAGTGGCAGCGGGTTTTTTGCATGATGTCGTGGAAGATACGGAAATGACCCTCGACGATTTAAAGAGGGAATTTAATGAAGAAATTGCCATGCTTGTGGATGGAGTCACGAAGCTTGGCAAGATTAAATATAAGTCTCATGAAGAACAGCAAGCGGAAAATCACCGGAAAATGTTTTTGGCTATGGCTCAAGATATTCGAGTGATTTTGATTAAGCTTGCTGATCGTCTGCATAATATGCGTACGTTGAAACATTTGCCGGCTGAAAAACAACGCAGAATCGCCAATGAAACGCTGGAAATTTTCGCCCCGCTTGCTCACCGGCTGGGAATTTCTAAAATCAAGTGGGAGTTGGAAGATACCGCACTTCGCTATTTAAACCCGCAGCAATATTATCGAATTGTCAATCTGATGAAGAGAAAGCGGGCTGAGCGCGAAGAATACTTGGAAGAGGTCGTTGAAGAAGTGAGGGAGCGGCTGAAAGAAGTCTCGATTGAAGCGGAAATATCAGGCCGCCCTAAACATATTTACAGCATTTACCGGAAAATGGTCATAAAAAACAAACAATTCAATGAAATATACGACTTATTGGCTGTAAGAATTTTAGTCAACAGCATTAAAGATTGTTACGCGGTGCTTGGAATTATTCATACATGCTGGAAACCGATGCCGGGGCGTTTCAAAGATTATATTGCTATGCCGAAGCCTAATATGTACCAATCGCTGCATACGACTGTCATCGGTCCGAAAGGCGATCCTCTGGAAGTTCAAATCAGGACTTTTGATATGCATCGCATCGCTGAATACGGGGTTGCTGCCCACTGGGCATATAAAGAAGGAAAAACGCTTGATGAAAACTCTTCTTTTGAAAAGAAACTTTCTTGGTTCCGTGAAATTCTTGAGTTTCAAAAAGAATCGGCCAATGCGGAAGAATTTATGGAATCTCTGAAAATTGACTTATTTTCCGATATGGTATTTGTATTTACTCCAAAAGGAGATGTCATCGAGCTTCCGTCCGGCTCTGTTCCGATAGATTTTGCCTATCGAATCCACTCGGAAATCGGCAACAAAACGATCGGTGCAAAAGTCAATGGAAAAATGGTGACTCTTGATTACAAGCTGAAAACTGGGGACATCGTGGAAATATTGACGTCCAAGCATTCTTACGGTCCAAGTCAAGACTGGATTAAATTGGCCCAAACGTCCCAAGCGAAAAATAAAATTAAACAGTTTTACAAGAAACAACGGAAAGAAGAAAACATTGAAAAAGGTCGGGAGCTTGTAGAAAAAGAAATCCGCAATATGGATTTTGATTTAAAAGAAGTAATGACGCCGGAAAATATTAAAAAAGTAGCTGAAAAATTCAATTTCTCATCGGAAGAAGATATGTACGCAGCTGTCGGCTATAATGGCATTACCGCTGCCCAAATCGCCAACAGATTGACGGAAAAATTGAGAAAACAGAGAGATGAAGAAATCAGTGTTCAAGAATCGGCGATCAAAGAGCTGAAAACATTCCCGACTACTAGTAAAACGAATGTCGGTGTTCGAGTAAAAGGAATCGATAATTTGCTGCTCCGCCTTTCAAGATGCTGCAATCCGGTTCCTGGAGATGACATCGTCGGCTATATTACGAAAGGACGCGGTATTTCCGTTCATCGTGCGGATTGTCCTAATATCCATACTGAAGAGACGAAAGATCGTTTAATTCCGGTCGAATGGGAAAGCAATCCGGAAAATCATAAAGAATACAACGTAGAAATCGAAATATCGGGTTATGATCGCCGCGGTTTATTAAATGAAGTCCTCCAAGTGGTCAATGAAACAAAAACCAATATTTCAGCGGTTACCGGCCGATCCGATCGCAATAAAGTAGCTAGAATACACATGTCGATTTTCATACGCAACGTCAGCCACTTGCATAAAGTGGTGGAACGAATTAAGCAAATACCAGACATTTATGCGGTAAGAAGAATTATGAATTAAGGGTGTGGAAAATGAGAGTCGTACTGCAAAGAAGCAAAGAAGCTTCCGTCGAAGTGGACGGAAAAACGGTCGGACAAATTTCATCCGGTTTTGTCCTTCTAGTTGGAATCACTCATGAAGATACAGAAGAAGACGCCGCTTATTTAGCGGAAAAAATTGCCGGGCTAAGAGTATTCGAAGACGATAAGGGAAAAATGAACTTATCCATCCTTGATGTAAATGGAGAAATTCTTTCCATATCGCAATTTACTTTATATGGCGATACGAGAAAAGGACGGCGTCCCAATTTTATGAACGCCGCTAAACCGAGCCATGCAGAGCCTTTATATGATCGTTTTAATGAATTATTGCGCGAAAAAGGCGTGCACGTGGAAACCGGCCGATTTGGAGCGATGATGGACGTCAAATTAGTCAACGATGGGCCGGTCACCTTAATATTGGAAAGCAAATAACGTGATTTTAAGAGGATGGCCGACTGGCCGCCTTTTTATTGTGAAAAATAAGAAATGAGACCGTTGTAAATGCCGGTTGTTGCCTGCTCTTGATAGGGCAGGGTGATAACGGTTTGCTCTTCCTGTGGATTGCTTAAAAAACCAAGTTCAAGCAAAACAGAAGGTTGACTGTTTTCTCTTAGTACATAAAAATCGCCTTTTTTAACGCCGAGAGAAAAAAGCGGACTTGCTTTTTTTACTTGCATTTCCACCGCTTGAGCCAGCCTCTGTTGATAAGGATGATAGTAATAAGTGGTAAAGCCCCGAATATTTTGATTGTGGTTGCTGTCAAAGTGGATGCTTATGAAGGCATCGGCTCCTAAAATTTGGGACATGGCCACTCTCGAAGCCAGCGGAATATAGGAATCATCCTCTCTTGTTAAAAAAACATGCGCCCCAGCCCGTTCCAATTTTTCGTATAAACGTTCTGCTGTTTCCAACGTTAAAATTTTTTCCATAGTGCCGCTTGCTCCTTTTGTTCCTCGGTCTTTTCCTCCATGCCCCGGATCAAGGACGATGGTTTTTCCTTTTAGAACGCTTGGATCCAGTGCTGATTGGGAAGAAACATTGGCTTGATGAACAGCGACTACCCAGCTGGCTATATACCCAGTCTGCCCTTTCGATAAATAAATTTCATACCAATTTCCAACCTCTTTGTTGATCGGATAACGATCACCCGCATTTGCTTTTGCCGTAACAGCGGAATCGGTAGATGGTTCAGTTCGAATATTGGTATTGTTGTAAAGAACGACGGCCATCCTATTGTTCAAAACGTTTTCTTTTTGATCATTGAGGCGAATAAATTGTTGATTTACCCAAGCTGTTTGGTTTTGGTATTCGATTTGTACCCATTCATTTTTCGTTTGTTCGGCCTTCACTGAATCTCCGCTATTCAACTTTCCGACAATATCTCCTTGCTCTGAAGGAATGTTTCGAACATTGACGTGGTCTGCTATGATGATCCCTTGTCGGCTGAAATCGCTCTGTTTTTGAGCCAACGTAGTTAAGTAGCCGGCGATCCATCCTTTTGTTCCATTCTTTAATTCAATTTTGTACCAGCCGTTTTGTGATTCCAGCACAGAATAGGTTTCGTTGTTTTTCACGTTGCCGATGATTCCAAAAGAATAGCCGGGGCCTTCCCGAACATTGACGACATCGGTGTTTACGGTGATGCTGTTTGCGTAAGCCAAGCTAGTCTGAAGCAAAACAATCAAAAGCGACAAAAGAAACAACGTCAAAAAACGTGTACCCATCACTCACCATCCATGTCTGTTTTGATTCTGATCCGTCTTTTGAAAGGAACTCATTGTTTCAATTCTTCTTTTTCAAAAAAAATCCTGTTTTTTTATGAAAAATTAGGAAAAAGGAAATAATAGAAACAATCTCATTGCGGATGGATCAGATTTTACGAAAGGCAGGTATCATCATGCGGGCAAACGATAAACAAACAATGGTCTCAAGTGAAAACAAGCCTTTATTTGGCATCCATTTCCATGATCGAATAGATAGAGAAGAAGCGAATTTATGGGAGCTTGCTTCTGAATTCGGTGTGTCTCTGAACGAAATCAAGCGGATAAAAAAGAGGCTTGAACGTTCTTGAGAAATTCCTTATACTAAGGACATTGGCATGTGCGAATTCTATCAAACACATATAGATAAAACCAATGAGGGAGAAGAGTAGTTAAAAACGCATGCAAAGAGAGGAAATGCCTTGGGCTGAAAGCGTTTCTGCATGGCTGTTTAACGAAAAACACTCCTTAGGTTTCCCTCTGAACTTTTAGTAGGAGGGAACGCAGATGGCGTTAACGGACAAAGTGGGAGCAATTTTCGCTCCAATTAGGGTGGTACCACGGGAATCTACTCTCGTCCCTTGTTTTGGCAAGCGCAAGCAAGGGGCGAGAGTTTTTTATTAGCCCGATGGGTTCATCCGTAAGAACTCATGTACATAGTGGTTAGGTACGAAGGAGGAGAAATCATGATACAAATTCCAAGAGGCACTCAGGATATCCTTCCGGGAACTGTAGAAAAATGGCAGTGGATTGAGCAAACGGCCAAAGAGGTTTGTCGGACTTATAATTATTCTGAAATTCGTACTCCGATTTTTGAACACACTGAGCTTTTTCAGCGCGGAGTCGGAGATACAACGGATATTGTGCAAAAAGAAATGTACACGTTTGAAGACAGGGGCGGACGCAGTCTGACGCTTAGACCGGAAGGAACCGCTTCTGTCGTCCGTTCTTATGTGGAAAATAAAATGTACGGAGATCCTAATCAGCCTGTTAAGCTGTTTTACACAGGGCCGATGTTTCGCTACGAACGTCCTCAGGCCGGACGTTTTCGCCAATTTGTCCAGTTTGGGGTTGAAGCGATTGGAAGCGAGGATCCGGCTATAGACGCTGAAGTCATTTCAGTTGTAATGACTATTTTCAAAAAGTTAGGTCTAAAAAATATTCAACTTGTCATAAATTCGTTGGGCGATAAAGAAAGTCGACTTGCTCATCGGGAAGCTCTTATTCAGCATTTCAAACCTCGGATCGGTGAATTTTGTGCCGATTGTCAAAATCGGCTGGACAAGAATCCGCTGAGGATTTTAGACTGCAAAAAAGATCGCGACCATGAATTGATGAAGACGGCTCCATCGATATTGGATTATTTAACAGAACCTTCCAGAAAGTTTTTTGATAAAGTTCAATTTTATTTAAAGGAACTTGGAATTGAATTTATTGTAGATCCTACGCTTGTCCGCGGATTGGATTACTACCATCATACCGCTTTTGAAATTATGAGCAATGCTGAAGGATTCGGTGCCATTACGACTTTATGCGGCGGCGGACGATATAACGGACTTGTCCAAGACTTGGGAGGTCCGGAAATGCCGGGAATTGGCTTTGCATTCAGCATCGAACGACTTTTGCAGGCACTTGAAGCGGAAAAAGTCAAATTGCCTGTAGAACGAGGTCTCGATTGTTTTCTTGTTTCTTTGGGAGAGGAAGCAAAAGATTATTCCGTCAAGCTGTTGCAAGAGCTTCGCCATGCCGGAATTCGGGCCGATAAAGACTACCAAGATCGAAAAATGAAAGCTCAGTTGAAACAGGCGGACCGGTTAGGCGCTCGCTTTGCGGCGATTTTAGGTGAAGACGAATTAAAGAAACAGGTGGTCGTCCTAAAACAGATGGAAACAGGTGAGCAAAGAGAAGTTCCTATTGACCGGCTTGTTTCTGAATTAAAAGAAATATAAAGTACGAATCGATCTGTATATCGACCCCTCTGCAAAACAGAGGGGTAAATGCCAAGATCAATGAACCATTTCATCTATGTCTATCAATTGAGGAGGAGAAAAGATTGTTTGGAAGAACTCATTATTGTGGAGAAATTACAGACCAGCACATTGGTGAAGAGGTCGTTTTAAAAGGATGGGTACAAAGAAGAAGAGATTTAGGCGGCTTGGTTTTTGTGGATCTGCGTGACCGGACGGGAATTGTCCAAGTGGTATTCAGCCCGGAAACATCAAAAGAAGCTTATGAAACAGCAGATAAAGTTCGAAACGAGTATGTTCTTGACATAAAAGGCAAAGTGGTGGCGCGCAGTCGTGAAACGATCAACCCCAATATTAAAACTGGGACCATTGAAATTCAGGCGAATGAAGTGACGATTTTAAGCGCAGCCAAAAATCCGCCGTTTACGATTGAAGACCGGACCGAAGTTTCGGAAGATGTGCGCTTGAAATACCGCTACTTGGATTTGCGTAGAAATACGATGTTTGAAACGTTTCAAATGCGTCACAACATTACAAAATCGGTTCGCAGTTTTCTTGATGAAGAAGGATTTATCGAGGTAGAAACGCCGATTTTGACAAAAAGCACACCGGAAGGAGCACGCGATTATTTAGTACCGAGCCGGGTGCATCCGGGAGAATTTTACGCACTTCCGCAATCTCCCCAAATTTTTAAACAGTTGTTAATGGTGTCGGGATTTGATCGCTACTATCAAATTGCTCGTTGTTTTCGAGATGAAGATTTGCGCGCTGACCGCCAACCGGAATTTACTCAAATCGATATCGAAGCAAGCTTTTTAAGTCAAGAAGATATTATGGACTTGACTGAACGAATGTTGAAACGATTAATGAAAGAAGTCAAAGGACTGGAAATCACCGAACCATTTCCGCGAATGACTTATGCAGAAGCAATGAGCCGTTATGGTTCCGACAAACCGGATACCCGCTTTGGCATGGAACTGATCGATGTCTCTGAAATTGTTAAAAATTCAAGTTTTAAAGTATTTGCCAATGCCGTAGCTCAAGGGGGGCAAGTAAAGTTAATTAACGCCAAAGGAGCTGCAGGCCAGTATTCCCGAAAAGATATCGATCAGCTGGCAGAATTTGCAGCGCGTTACGGTGCTAAAGGTCTCGCATGGCTAAAAGTAGAAGATGGAGAATTAAAAGGACCGATCGCCAAATTTTTCAGCGAAGAAGAACAAGATCAGCTGAAGAAAACGGCGGAAGCAGAGAGCGGCGATCTGCTTCTTTTCGTCGCAGATAAAAAATCGATTGTGGCCGATGCTCTCGGTGCTCTTCGTCTTAAACTTGGAAAAGAACTAGGTCTGATCGATGACAATCAATTTAATTTCTTATGGGTAACCGATTGGCCGCTCCTTGAGTATGACGAAGAAGACGGAAGATATTACGCTGCCCACCATCCGTTTACGATGCCTTTCAGAGAGGATTTGCCGTACCTTGAAAGCGAGCCTGAAAAAGTACGGGCCCAAGCATATGATATCGTTCTCAATGGCTATGAACTGGGCGGAGGTTCTCTGCGGATTTTTGAGAAAGATATACAGGAGAGAATGTTTAAAGCGCTAAGTTTTACAAAAGAAGAAGCAGAGGAACAATTCGGCTTCCTGCTTGAAGCGTTTGAATATGGAACTCCGCCGCATGGAGGAATCGCATTAGGACTGGATCGGATCGTCATGCTTCTGGCTGGCCGGTCTAATCTGCGCGATACGATTGCCTTTCCGAAGACGGCCAGTGCAAGCTGCTTGTTGACGGATGCACCGGGGGAAGTTAGTCAAAGCCAACTGGAAGAGTTGCATTTGAGACTGTCTGTTGAAAAAAATGGGTAAAGATTATGTGTATTGAATGTTGATAAATCAAGAAGGCTATGTTAATATATCAGTAATGATTACGAGTCCTGATGTGTACGTTAGTAACCTATTCTGTTTTGACCGAACACTTAGATTTACGGGAGCCTGGAGTTTTTAAGTAGCGCAAATGCCTCTTTCTCTGGATGGAGGACTTGCAAAGCTTAAAACAGGGCACCCACCTGCCGAGAGCGGGTTCAAAACGTATAGATCTTTGACAACGGCACGATTGGGACTCGTACTTTTGTTTCCGTAGACTTAATAGCCCGAATAAACCATTTTGCTTTGATGAACAACCGCTGCATGCAGCGGTTGTTTTTGCGTATTAAATGAAAAGGCTTTCTTATCAGGCAGGTCATTCGACCATCCTCCATAAAAACGTCTATTGAATCCTTTCTATTAGATGCGGTAAGATAGTTTTTGGCGAAAAAACTGTCGAGCTTAGGCAACGGCTGATTACATAATAGGAGTGAGAATATGCTTCACCAATTTTCGAGAAATGAATTAGCGATTGGAAAAGAAGGGCTGGAAAAATTAGCAAACAGCACGGTTGCTGTACTAGGCGTTGGAGGAGTCGGTTCCTTTGCTGTTGAAGCGTTGGCACGTTCCGGAATTGGACGTATTGTAATGGTGGATAAAGATGTAGTGGATATAACGAATGTGAACCGGCAAATTCCCGCTTTGCTGTCCACGATCGGAAAAGCAAAGGTGGATGTGATGAAAGAAAGAATCGCGGATATAAATCCTGATTGTGAAGTCATCGCCTTAAAAATGTTTTATACGGAAGAAACGTATGAGCAATTCTTTGGCTATCGCCCTGATTTCGTCATTGACGCATCCGATACCATTACTTATAAGATTCATTTAATGAAAGAATGTTTGAAACGAGATATTCCCATCATTTCTAGCATGGGAGCCGCTAATAAGATGGATCCAACCCGATTTCGGATTGCCGATATATCCCAAACGCACACTGACCCGATTGCGAAAGTGGTTCGTACCCGATTGCGCAAAGAGGGGATCAAAAAAGGGGTCCCTGTTGTGTTTTCCGATGAAAGCCCCATCGTTATCCGCGAAGACGTCCGCAAAGTGGTCGGCAACGACGAAGCAAGTATTCGAAAAGCGAAAATGCCCCCATCTTCGAATGCGTTTGTTCCATCTGTATGCGGCCTGATTATGGCCTCATACGTGGTTCGAAAGCTGCTAGAAGGAATAGAAATAGCACGGGTGCAAAACGGGTAAAAGCCGCCGATAAAGGCGGCTTTTTATTTTTAAGGCAAGCATTTCTTTTTTGAGCAGTAATCCATGAAAATAAAGGCAAAGAGAATGACGCCCGTTTGACATGCTGGTAAAGGTGTCAAGAAACGACGTCATCGTTCATCATTTAGGCTGCCGTAATAAAACGATGATGTTCTTTCCAAGGATCATCGCTTTTTTTGGTACAGTGATGGATCGAAGCTTTCCCTCATCTAATCAGCTGCATTTTCGGCATTAAGCCAGTTCTTTCGCTTTTGTTTCCGTTCCCAATAGGGCGATGCTGACAACGCTGATGATAATCGCCGCACAAAAAATAGAGAAGATGGCGGAGATGGAAGTCTCGCTGCCAAGAAAGCCGATCAAAAGCGGACCGAGGATGCCTCCTATTCGTCCGAAAGAAGTGGCCATTCCAACCCCTGTACCGCGGATAGCCGTCGGGTATTGTTCCGGTGAATAAGCATAAAGTGCTCCCCAAGCGCCTAAGTTAAAGAAAGATAGTAAAATTCCATAAGTGATCAACAACGGCAAAGTTTCCGCATTTCCAAAAAGCCATGCGCTGATGGAAGTACCCAGCAAAAAGATTATTAAGACCCATTTACGGCCGATTCTGTCAATCAGCCAGGCAGCAGTGAAATAGCCGGGAAGCTGTGCAAGAGTCATAATCAGCACATAGCCGAAACTTTTAATTAAGCTGAATCCTTTCATGACCATAATGCTTGGGAGCCAAAGAAACATGCCGTAATAAGAGAACACGACGCAAAACCAGACGATCCATAGCATGATCGTTTTTCGAATATGCGGACGAGACCATACTTCTTTTATGTTTAGAATGAAAGAACGTTTTGTTTTTACCGATTGAAAACGGGCTGAATCGGGTAAATTCCAGCGTAAATACAGGGCGTACAGTGCCGGAATGGCTCCTAATAATAATGCCATTCTCCAACCGTATTCTGGAATAATAAAATAGGAGACGACAGCAGAAAGCAACCAGCCGCCTGCCCAGAAACTTTCCAAAAGGACAATGATTCTGCCACGATCTTTGGCCGGTACGCTTTCCGATACAAGTGTTGATGCAACGGGAAGTTCGCCCCCTAAGCCCATTCCGATAAAAAATCGGAAGAATAGAAATAAGACAAGAGTGCTTGTGAACGCCGATAATCCGCTCCCGATCGTAAAGAGAAGCAACGTGATCAGAAAGACCGGCTTTCTTCCGATTCTGTCAGCCAGCAAACCAAATAAAAAGGCGCCTGCTGCCATACCGATGGAGTTAACGCTTCCAATCCATCCCATTTCCTTGACCGACAAATTCCAATCTTTTTGCAGGGCAGCTTGGATAAACGACAGCATTCCGACATCCATGGCGTCAAACAGCCAAGCGAAACCGGCTATACCTAGGAGCTTGCGAGTGTTTTGTTTTAATGCGTCATTCATTGAAGATTTCCTCCTGTAATTACATATGTAAACAAATGTATTTACAACTAATTATACAGATAAAGGCTCATTGGAACAATCCTTTTCGTATTTTTTGAATCATCCTGCAAGGATTTATCAATTTTATTGTCAAAGAAAATATAAGGAGATCAAGGAAAGGATAGGATCATTCATTATGTATGTAATATGGACGTTGTTCTTTGGATTATAGCCATTGGGACCATTCTAATTTTGGTTGGGAAAATATGACGAGTGGTCAACAATTAACGAATGGCATTTTATTCGTTGCTTGGGTTGGCCGTACGAGGGGACTAAGTGCGGATGAACATTCCGTTGCATGCATCTTATTTTCTAAGAAGTCAATGTTGAATTTTTATCGAACAGTTCAAAATGAAGGGCTAGAGGGGCATGCCGAAGAAAAGAGGTAACGGAAAAACTTTCTGAATTAGTGGAAAGCTGTGAAATACAGATCAACACGCTTCTTGAAAAGAGATGAAAAAAGCTTGTCCACTAAATACGGACAAGCTTTTTATTTCTTTTACGAGACTTCTTTCAAATATTCTTTTCCTTTTTCAGCATCGTATTGTCCAACCAATTTGGAAACGATAATAGAAGCAAGTGAATTTCCGATAACATTGACAACTGTACGTGCCATGTCCATAATTCGATCAATTCCAGCTATAAAAGCCAATCCTTCCACTGGTAAATGGGTGGTGCTCAGTGTCGCAAGCAACACAACGAATGAAACACCAGGAACCCCCGCAATTCCTTTGGAAGTGACCATAAGAACTAACACTAGGGAAATTTGTTCAGCAATTGAAAGATGAATGCCGTACATCTGGGCGATAAAAATGGCGGCTATTGATTGATAAAGAGTGGAGCCGTCCAAGTTGAAGGAATAACCGGTAGGAATGACAAAAGTGGTAATCCCTTTTGCACATCCGAATCGTTCCATTTTCTCCATTAATTTTGGCAGAACGGTTTCTGAACTGGAAGTGGAATAAGCAAGGATTAACTCGTTTTTTAGGATTTTAAAGATATGAAAGATATTAATGCCAAATAGTTTGGCAACTAATCCTAAAACGACCAGAATAAATAAAATCATGGTTCCGTAAACTGTTAATACAAGTTTACTTAGCGGAATTAAAGAACTTACTCCAAACTTCGATACGGTAATGCCGATAAGGGCAAAAACGCCAAACGGTGCAAACCTCATGACCATGTTTGTCACATTAAACATGACATCGGCAGTTGCTTGGAAAAATTTCAGTACAGGTTTTCCTTTTTCTCCGATCGCGGCAACTCCGAGCCCGAACATAACGGAGAAAAAGATAATGGCTAGCATATCGCCGTTCGCCAATGCTTTAAATAAATTGTCAGGGACGATGTTGACAATGGTATCTGCAAATGAGTGAGAGGTTGCTTGTTCTGTGGTGCTTAAGTAACTTGAGATATCACCTTTATGAAGAGAGTGTATGTCTACGCCAACACCTGGTTTCACGACATTACCTACCAACAGCCCTAAAATGATTGCGATGGTGGTAATGATTTCAAAGTAAAGCAGTGTAATACCGCCCAATTTTCCCAATTGTTTGATGTCGCCAATACCAGCAACTCCGACGATGAGGCTGGAAACAACAATCGGGATTACAATCATTTTAATGAGTCTTATGAATATATCGCCGATAGGTTGTAGGAATCCTTGAACGGAGGAATTGCCATAAAAAATAACCCCGACGATAATTCCTAAGATTAGCCCAATAAATATTTGCCAAGCTAACCCAATTTTTTTCAAAAAAACCACTCCTTTCTCTCTATTCGACAAAATAACATAAAATGCGACGAATATCATTTTAATTTATTTTTTTGAAAAGAGTCAAGATTTTTGTAAAGAAAATAGTCTACTTTTTATTTTTAGAAATCGCTCCATTTGATAAAAATTGGTGATGAAGAGATCATCACCGGCAAATTGCTCCTCGTCAGTTGCGTTTGAAAAATAGCGGTATGACAAGTCGTAAACCTTTATGTCAATCATGAATATAAGGGGAATCTGCCGTTCGAGTGATCCTGACATCGTTTTATTTGGTTTTAAGAATGATCGTTTTGAAGTTTGGAAATATTTTCGTAAACGGATGCCAGCGCCTTTTCGAACTTCCCGGTTGTTTTTGGGCGATAATAGACGGCATCTTTTAATGTGTCTGGCAAGTATTGTTGTTTTACCCAGCCGCTTTCATAGTCGTGCGGATATTTATAGCTGATTCCTCTTCCTAACGCTTTGGCTCCCTTGTAATGGGCATCTTTTAAATGGTCTGGAACATCTCCGCTTTTCCCTTTTCGAATGTCCGCTAAAGCCGAATCAATGGCCATGATGGCAGAATTGGATTTTGGAGACAAACAAAGTTCGATAACGGCTGCTGCCAAAGGAATTCTCGCCTCAGGTAAGCCTATTTTCTCTGCTGTTTGGACGGCGGCCAATGTTCGAACTCCAGCTTGAGGATTGGCAAGGCCGATATCTTCGTAAGCGATGACAAGAAGCCTTCTTGAAATGTTGGGAAGGTCGCCAGCTTCAATCAGCCTTCCTAAGTAATGAAGCGCGGCATTTACGTCGCTTCCTCGAATGGACTTTTGGAAAGCGCTGAGTACGTCGTAATGGGCATCTCCATCTTTATCATGCACAAAACTTTTCTTTTGCAGACATTCCTCTGCTATTTCAAGATTAATGTGGATCGTACCGGTTTCATCCTCTTTTGTAGATAAGACAGCCAATTCGAGCGCGTTTAATGAACTGCGGGCATCTCCGTTTGATCCATGCGCGAAATGGAGCAACGCGTCTTCGTCGATTTGAATGTTCCATTTTCCGAGTCCCCGTTTTTCATCATGAAGAGCTCTTTTCAACAATGAGAGAATCTGATCCGGGGTTAACGGCTTTAATTCGAATATTTGACAGCGGCTGCGAATAGCCGGATTAATCGAAAAGTATGGATTGTTGGTTGTAGCTCCGATTAATGTAATGCTGCCATTTTCAAGATAAGGAAGAAGAAAGTCTTGCTTCCCTTTATCCAGACGATGTACTTCGTCTAAAAGCAGAATCACTTTTCCGGACATTTTCGCTTCCTCAGCGACAATTTCCATATCTTTCTTATTATTTGTGACTGCATTCAGTTGTCGAAAAGCATATTGAGTACTGCCGGCAATCGCGGAAGCAATGGAAGTTTTGCCTATTCCGGGCGGCCCGTAAAGAATCATAGATGAAAGCTGTTTTGCTTCGACCATTCTTCTAATGATTTTTCCTTCTCCGACTAAGTGTTCTTGTCCGGCAATTTCATCAATAGTTCTCGGTCTCATTCGAAATGCTAACGGTTTTGTACTCATACTTCATCTCTCCAGATCTATAGTTATATCGGTTTCCCGTTTTTAAAATGTCTTTTGTCTTTTAAACATCTTTGACAATAACTTACCATAGGAAAAGGCAAGTTCAACTGTATTCGCTCAGATTGTATGCTATAATGACAAAAGCTAATCTTTATTTGTTCTACGCGGGGGATCTAAAGGGGCGTTTATGTGAAAACAAAGGGGAATATCATCTTTCGATTAGTCGTTTTTATGACTGGTTTGCTTGTCATGTCTCTCGGCCTTGTGTTCATGATTCGATCGGATCTCGGAGCAACACCTTGGGACACGATGCATGTAGGATTATATTATAAACTAGGGTTAACGGTTGGGACTTGGTCAATACTTGTAGGGTTGGCTGTTTTAGCTTTATCTGCTTTACTGATGAAAGAGTGGCCTCAATTTGGCGCTTATTTAAATATGCTTCTTGTCGGCATATTCATGGATATGTATTTAAGTCTGCCTTTTATCGTAACACCCCACAGCTTTTTAGGAAAGCTGTGCATGTTTCTGCTCGGCATCATCATCAATGGATACGGAATGGGTATTTACATTTCTGCCCAAATTGGAGCCGGACCTCGAGATAGTTTAATGATTGCCGTTACTTCGAAAACGGGATGGAAAGTTTCCCACGTTCGAAGGGGAATGGAAGTAATCGTTCTCATAATGGGCTTTCTTTTGGGAGGACCTGTACATGTCGGAACCATTTTATTTAGTCTGTTCATGGGTACGATTGTAGGCATAACACTTCCACAATGTCAAAAAATCACTGATTACTTTATCCATAAAATGCAAAAATCAAAAAATGAATTGAATAGAGGTGCAAAATATGAAAATTTCCACTAAAGGCCGATACGGCTTGACGATTATGATTGAGTTAGCCAAGAAATACGGAGAGGGACCGACCCCCTTGCGCTCCATTGCAAAGACGCATGACTTATCTGAGCATTACTTAGAGCAGCTAGTCGCTCCACTAAGAAATGCCGGTTTGGTCAAAAGCATCCGCGGAGCATACGGAGGTTATGTACTTGCCAGAGACCCTTCCAAAATTACAGCCGGTGATATTATCCGTGTATTGGAAGGTCCGATTAGCCCAGTGGAAGGAATCGAAGATGAAGATCCTCCAAAACGAGAGTTATGGATGCGCATTCGAGATGCTGTGAAGGACGTTCTTGAGAGCACAACATTGGAGGACTTAGCGAATTATACCGATCGAGGCGAATCGGATGCCTATATGTTTTACATTTAAGGAGGAATTTCTCAAAATGGAACGCATTTATCTGGATCATGCAGCAACAAGTCCTGTTCACCCGGAAGTGATCCAAGTCTTAACCGAAACCATGCAAAATCATTATGGAAACCCGTCCAGCATCCATTACTTTGGCCGCGACGCTCGTCAAGTAGTGGATCAAGCTAGAGAATTCATCGCGAAAAGCATTCATGCCAACTTTGATGAAATTATTTTTACAAGCGGTGGGACTGAAGCGGATAATCTGGCGTTAATTGGTGTGGCCAGAGGCATGGCGGATAAAGGCAAACATATCATCACGACAGCCGTTGAACATCATGCTGTTTTGCATACATGTGAATTTTTAGAGAAAGAAGGATTTGAAGTTACTTATTTACCGGTGGATGAAACCGGCCGTATTTCTGTGGAAGAGTTGAAGAAGGCTTTGCGGGACGATACGATCCTTGTTTCGATCATGTTCGCCAACAATGAAGTTGGCACGCTGCAGCCGATCCGGGAAGTTGGAGAGTTGTTAACGAATCATCAAGCTGTTTTTCATACGGATGCAGTTCAAGCATACGGATTGGCAGACATCGATGTGCAAGACCTTCATATCGATTTATTGTCTGTCTCCAGTCATAAAATTAATGGACCGAAAGGAGTAGGCTTCCTGTATGTTAGGGACGGTGTTCGCTTAATTCCAACGGTTCACGGTGGGGAACAGGAAAGAAAACGGCGGGCAGGAACGGAAAATGTCGCATCGATTGCTGCTTTTGCTAAAGCAGTGGAAATTTCCCAAAAGACAAAGCCGGAAAAATATGCTTTTTACCATAAATTGAAGCAATTGCTCATCGAAACGCTGAAAAAAGAAGGAGTCGAGTTTTCAATCAACGGAACGCTTGAACAGTCTCTTCCGCATGTAGTAAACTTGAGTTTTCCTGGCACGAATGTGGAAGCGATGCTTGTGAACTTGGATTTAGAAGGGATAGCAGCTTCCAGTGGATCTGCATGCACAGCTGGGTCTGTGGATCCTTCTCATGTTCTCCGAGCTATGTTCGGAAGCCAATCTGACCGTTTGACCAACTCCATCCGATTTAGCTTCGGCATTAATAATACAGAAGATCAAATTCTTCAAGCGGCGGCTATTATTTCAAAGATAGTAAAACGATTGACAAAGCAGTGAGGGAAGTGGACAAGCAGAATGAAAAAATCACCGAAAGATACCCGTGTCGTCGTCGGCATGTCCGGCGGAGTAGATTCATCTGTAGCCGCTCTTTTGCTAAAGGAGCAAGGGTATGATGTAATTGGCATTTTTATGAAGAATTGGGATGACACAGATGAAAATGGCGTTTGTACAGCCACGGAGGACTATAATGATGTCGTTCGCGTTTGCAACCAAATCGGCATTCCTTATTATGCGGTAAATTTTGAAAAACAATATTGGGATAAAGTTTTTACGTATTTTTTGGATGAATACAAGGCGGGCCGCACTCCTAATCCGGATGTCATGTGCAATAAAGAAATTAAATTTAAGGCCTTTTTGGATCATGCCATGAATCTTGGTGCGGACTATGTGGCCACCGGACATTACGCTCAAGTTGAAGAACGGGGCGGAGAAGTAAAACTTTTGCGAGGAAAAGATTCGAATAAAGATCAAACGTATTTCCTCAATCAATTGCAGCAATTCCAGCTCGAAAAGGTAATGTTTCCCATCGGACATTTAGAGAAAAAGCAAGTAAGGGAAATCGCACAGGAAGCAGGGCTTGCTACAGCGAAGAAAAAAGACAGCACCGGAATCTGCTTTATTGGGGAGCGGAATTTTAAAGAGTTTTTAAGCCAGTATTTGCCCGCTCAGCCCGGTAAAATGGAAACGCTGGATGGAAAAGTGATGGGAGAACATGATGGATTAATGTATTATACCATCGGACAACGCCATGGCCTTGGAATTGGTGGTTCAGGTGAACCGTGGTTTGTCGTAGGAAAAGATGTGAAACGCAATGTTCTATATGTAGGACAAGGCTTCCACAATGATGCCCTATACTCAGATTCGATTATTGCGACAAACGTCGGCTGGGTATCGGATCGCGAAAAACCGCAGCAATTTACCTGTACGGCTAAATTCCGCTATCGTCAACCAGATACGAAGGTAACAGTCCAATTGCTTTCGAACGGTCGCGCCAGCGTCGTGTTTGACGAACCCGTACGAGCTGTGACCCCGGGACAAGCGGTTGTTTTTTACAACGGTGAGGAATGTTTGGGCGGCGGAACCATTGACCAAGTGTTTAAAAACGGCAATCGTTTGTCGTATGTCGGGTAATAGGAATCCAAATCGCTTCAAAATAAACCAAAGATTTACCGCCGTTTTCAAGTGATCATCTAGAATCAGTCGATTTATCAGGGTTTGACCTAATCGGGCTGCACGATATATAAACTTATTATATATTGTGTCGGAAGGTCTAACCCTTTCTTTTTGTAAATGAAAATGGGATCTCCAAATATGATATACTTCCTATTAGAACAAATCAGAGGTGTCATGATGGACAAAAATGCAAAAGGAATTGAATATTTGCAAGCTGGAAAAGTCGAAGAAGCATTGAAGATGTTTACAGAACATATCGAAGAGAATCCGCAAGATCCCGCTGCCTATATTAATTTTGGAAACGTTCTAGTTTCTGTGGGCGAGATGCGCAAAGCGGAAAATTTTTTTCAAAAAGCCATTGAGGTGGACGGCAATGCGGCCGCTGCTTATTATGCACTCGGCAGCCTTTATTATAATGAAAATCGTTTTGAGGATGCGGTCGGCTGTTTTGAAAAAGCGATTCAAAAAGGAATGCAAGATGAAGACAGCTATTTTATGGCCGGGATGTGTTTTGTCCAACTGGAACAAAACAAACTCGCTTTGCCTTATCTACAACGGGCAGCCGAATTGAATCCGAACGACAGCGAAGCTCTTTTTCAATACGGACTTTCTTTGGCAAAGCTAAACGTTTATGAAGAAGCGATTCGACAGTTTGAAAAAGTCATTCAGCTCAATCCTAATCATGCCGACGCTTATTATAATTTAGGAGTTGCTTATGCCGGTTATCGAGAGGACCGGGAGCAAGCTAAAAAAATGTTTCAAAAAGCGCTTGAACTGCAAGAAGATCATCTTCTTGCCGGCTACGGTTTAAAGATGCTGGAAAAAATCTAATGAAATTTTCATCTTCTGTGAAACTTTTTCCGATCGCTGGTTGGTGGAACGAATCGTCCTTTAAGGAGAGTTTCCCGTTTTCTTTCCAATTTCGAGATGAAGGGAATCATCAAACATGAGCTGTGGGATTTGGAACCGAAGCAAGGAGGTTCAATGATGGAAGGGCAGCACAATATCGGCCTGTTTGCAGAACAGGAAACATATGTGAAAGGCCGCCATATCGCGACCATCTTTCGCAATGAACAAAATCTTTATACCGTCATAAGGGTAAAAGTGGAAGAAACAAATGACCAATATGAAGAAAAAGAAGCGGTCATTACTGGTTATTTTCCGCAAGTACACGAACATGAAACATACACCTTTTATGGCTTTTTTCAAGAGCATCCAAAATTCGGAATTCAATTTCAATGCAAACATTTTCAAAAAGAAGTTCCTCAGACAAGGCAAGGAGTGATCAATTATTTATCGAGCGAATTGTTCAAGGGAATCGGGCGAAAAACGGCGGAAAGAATTGTCGATCACTTAGGCGAAGATGCCATTTCCAAAATATTGAAATCCCCTTCCGTGCTTGATGGTGTTCCGAATCTATCCTCAGAAAAAGCGAAAGCTCTTTACGATGTTTTAAAGGAAAATGAAGGGCTCGAACAAATCATGGTCGCCTTAAATCAATACGGATTCGGTCCGCAAATGTCCATGAAAATTTACCAGACCTATAAAGAACAAACGTTGGATATTATCCAAAAAAATCCTTATCAGCTTGTGGAGGACGTGGAAGGGATCGGATTTTCGCGCGCTGATGAATTAGGAAAACAGCTTGGAATGGATGAGACACACCCAGAACGTTTGAAAGCAGCCTGTTTGTATACGCTGGAATCGGAATGTCTGCAAGAAGGTCATGTCTATTTGGATCAAAAGGACTTGCTTTCAAAAGGAAAAGCTCTCTTGGATAAAAACAGCAGCACTCCAATCGCTGAGACTGACATATCCGAACAGCTTCATCAATTGAAAAAAGAGAAGAAGCTGATTGAAGAAGAGGACAGAATTTATATTCCGTCTCTCTATTTCGCTGAAAAAGGGATTGTTTCCAATATTCAGCGCATCTTAGCCCAAGATCAATACGAGGAACAATTTCCTGAATCAGAATTTTTATTAGCCTTGGGAAAATTAGAAGAAAGAATTGGCGTACAGTATGCTTCCTCTCAGAAAAAAGCGATCCAAACGGCTTTATTATCGCCGATGCTGCTGCTGACGGGCGGCCCCGGAACGGGAAAAACCACAGTAATCAAAGGAATTGTCGAATTATACGCAGAGCTGCACGGTCTATCTTTGGATCCGAAAGATTATAGTAAAGACGACCCTTTTCCAATCGTCTTAGGAGCGCCTACGGGAAGAGCTGCAAAAAGGATGGCGGAATCAACGGGCCTGCCGGCAGCAACGATCCACCGATTGCTTGGCTGGAACGGACAAGCCGGAATCGATTTTGAACAAGACCGGACCATTAACGGAAAATTAGTGATCATTGATGAAATGTCCATGGTGGATACATGGCTGGCTTATCAATTTTTTAATGCGCTGCCGGAGGAAGTTCAAGTCGTGCTGGTAGGGGACGAAGATCAGCTGCCATCTGTCGGCCCGGGACAAGTGTTAAAAGACTTGCTGGACTCGAAAACGATACCGACTGTTCAGCTTACGGATATTTATCGGCAAGAAAACGGATCTTCCATCATTGAATTAGCTCATGAAATCAAAAAGGGAAAACTGCCTGCTGACCTAGCTGTTCAAAAAAAAGATCGCTCGTTTATTAAATGTTCCACACAACAAATTGCCAGCGTTGTTGAGCAAGTGGTGGAAAATGCTCGCAACAAAGGATTTACGGCAAAAGATATTCAAGTTTTGGCTCCGATGTATAAAGGGCCTGCCGGGATTGACCGTTTAAATAAAATGCTGCAGGAAATTTTAAATCCAAATCATGATCAATCTCGAAAAGAATTGGCTTTCGGGGATACAGTCTACCGTATTGGAGATAAAGTGCTTCAGCTTGTCAACAAACCGGAAAAAAATGTATTTAACGGCGATATCGGTGAGGTCATTTCCATTTTTTACGCGAAAGAAAACACGGAAAAACAAGACATGGTCCTTGTTTCTTTTGAAGGAAATGAAGTCACCTATACACGCCAAGAATTGAATCAGATCACTCATGCTTATTGCTGTTCCATCCACAAATCACAAGGAAGCGAATTTCCTATCGTGATTTTGCCTGTTGTGAAAAGCTATTATCGCATGCTGCGAAAAAATTTATTATATACTGCCGTGACGAGAAGCAAAAAATTTTTAATTTTATGCGGCGAAGAAGAAGCGTTTCGTTGGGGCGTTGAACGTAACGATAGTTTGTTGAGAAAAACAACTCTTCGCCAAAAACTGTCAGAAGCGTTGGCTAATAAAGATGCTGACAGCAAGGAGGAAAATTCCATTTCCTATCCGGTGAGTGAAGAAGAGTGGATGCAAATCAATCCTATGATAGGAATGGAAAACGTTACCCCTTATGATTTTATGGAGTAAGTCCCACAATAATAAATAGTTCGGGAAAGGTGGGACACTTTTTGCGAACATTTTCTTCCTTAAACAGGCTGCCTGTTTTCGATGTCTGTACAGGCAGCCGCCTTGGGGAGGTTTGCGATCTTTGTATATCGGAAAAAGGCGAGGTAAAGTCGCTGTTAGTTAAGACGGTCTCCCTTTTTTCTGTGAAAAAGCAGCTGCCGATTGATTCGGTAGAATGCTTTGGGGTCGACTGCATCATGACGAAAAAGGAATGGTTGATTCCATTTTGTTCAGATAAAATTTTTACGTTTTTTCATAAACAATCGATCGAAGGAACGCCTTTTTTTGATAAAAATGGAGAAATCCTTGGCCGGTTGAAAGATGTATATTTTCTGGAAAATTTGGGCATGATCGTAGGGTATGAGTTGACGGATGGTTTCTTTTCGGATCTATTGGAAGGCAGCAAAATTATCCGCACGAATACACCCCCTGCGATCGGAAAAGATGCCGTTATCGTCACGCCAGAACGTGTGCGAGGTGGCTTTCATGCTTATTTGTCCAAATTGCCAGAGTAAAGATATCGGCAAAATAGGGATCAACCAGTATTATTGCTGGAATTGTTTTATTGAGTTAACCGTATCCAATCAAATGATTTACACTCATCAAGTGGAGGAAGATGGTTCTTTAACCTCTTTGGACGATTTGTTCGATGAGAAACAACGACGACTAAGCTGAAGGAGTGTTTGTTTCATGAACAAAGCCATGATTTCATTGCTGGGATTTGGAGCCGGTGTGGCTGCTTCTGCTTGGGCCGGCCGTTCCTCCATGCTTAATCAACGGCAAATACGGAAACTCAGAAAACAGGTGAGAAAATTATTTTAGCGAGAAAAGAGATGCAGTCCGCTGCATCTCTTTCTCTTTCCATCTTCCTTGAACATTCAGTCTGAAGCCCTCAAAACTTCAAGTCACGATTTGAAACCAACCAATCTTGGTTGAAAAGTACAGCAGGCTGGATGATTTAGGAAAAAGATTCTTCGAATAAAGTCAGCATCCCACTCGCAACCTAATAGTAGATGGTTTGCTATGTTGGGGATGAGATGATGGATCATAAAAGATACATAAAATGGATGTACCAATTGGGTTTTTTATTATTGGTCTTTGTGACACTTTATTTGCTTGTTCTCTTAAAACCGGTATGGCTGCCTTTTTTAAAAGTCATCTTCACCGGGCTTTTTCCATTTTTCTTAGGGGCTTTTATTACCTATTTGCTTCATCCGTGGGTGGAGAAACTTTATCAAGCGGGCCTGCCTCGCGGACTGTCTATTTTCCTGATTTATCTCCTCTTTTTCGGGGGAGTGGGTTATTCCATTTACAAAGGTATTCCTGTCATTATCGAGCAGCTGAACGAGTTGTCTGAGAACGCTCCCGTGTTAGTATCTCAATATCAACATTGGATGTTTCATCTCGAAAGAAAAACTTCCACTTGGCCGGATGGCCTTCAAGATCAGATTCAAGCGAGAATTCATGCTTTTGAAACTTGGCTTACCAATCTTTTGGCTTTGTTTATCGGTTGGTTGACGAAAATGCTGAATTTTCTTTTGCTGTTTGCCGTTGTTCCATTTGTTTCTTTTTATTTGTTAAAAGATTTTCATGATGTTAAAAAGGTGATTTGGTATTTAACGCCGAAAAAGTGGCGGAGAAAAGGGCTTTATTTTCTGAAAGATTTGGATGAATCGCTTGGTGGGTATATAAGAGGACAGATTCTAGTCTGTGTGCTGCTCGGAACGGTTGCTGCTTTCCTTTTTTGGATGATTCATATGAAATATCCTGTATTGCTTGGAATCATTATAGCTGTTACCGACATCATTCCTTATTTTGGGCCTATTATCGGTGCGGTGCCGGCCGTTGTCATTGCGGTGGCCATTTCAAATAAAATGGCCGTCTACGTGATCATCATCATTTTGGTTCTGCAGTTTTTAGAAGGAAATGTATTGTCCCCGTTTATTGTCGGCAAAAGCTTAAACATGCACCCTTTATTTATCATGGCTGCCCTTATCATCGGCGGAGAAGTCGGAGGAATTGCCGGATTAATTTTCGCCGTGCCGTTTCTGGCCGTTGTAAAAGTGGCAATGGTGCATGCAAAAACGCATTTATGGAAGCCCCAGAAATAACGTTGACAAATATTGAATAACTTTCTATAATGCGACATAGACAAGTGAATCCAAATTGTATGAACAAATTAACGAATTACCAAGATTGATCGATAAGGCCATTTCCTTTAAAAACAATTTCAAATGGGTATAAAACAAAGAAGGATCGAGTATGTTATAGACCATCTGAGTGTAATGATGATTACACGGAAGAGAGGAATTTCCCCGGGCTGAAAGAAATTCCAGATGAAGGATAACAGAAGGCTAATCCGGAGTGCAGGCAAAAACTGCCGTAGTACGCCGCGTTAAGGCGCCAAAGAGATGGATTGTGTGAATCGATGGATCCATAATCAGGGTGGTACCGCGAAGAGCCCTTCGTCCCTGTCCGGGAAGGAGGGCTTTTTTTATTTTAGAGCGCCACAATTGGTCAGTTAGCCGGACTCTTTTCATCCGTTTTGCTTGCAAAACGATTTTATCCATAACTCTAGTTTTTCATTGTACATACAGAATTGTTTATGTAGGAGGTTATATCATGAAAAAATTAACTGGCGCCCAAATACGCCAAATGTTTTTGGACTTTTTTAAAGAAAAAGGCCATCAAATTGAACCGAGCGCATCACTCATTCCAAATAATGATCCATCTTTGTTGTGGATCAACAGCGGTGTGGCCACTTTAAAAAAATATTTCGATGGCAGGGTGGTACCGGAAAATCCGCGAATTACAAATGCTCAAAAATCTATTCGCACTAATGACATTGAAAATGTAGGGAAAACGGCTCGCCACCATACGTTTTTCGAAATGCTTGGAAACTTTTCTATTGGAGATTATTTCAAAGAAGAAGCCATTGCATGGGCATGGGAATTTTTGACCGATCCTAAATGGATGGGTTTCGAGAAAGAAAAGCTTTCCGTTACCATCCATCCCGAAGATCAGGAAGCCTATGAAATTTGGAACAAGAAAATTGGGATTCCAGAGGAGAGGATTATTCGTTTAGAAGGCAACTTCTGGGATATAGGCGAAGGGCCAAGCGGTCCCAACTCGGAAATTTTTTATGACCGCGGTCCGCAATATGGAGACGACCCTAATGATCCTGAACTGTATCCTGGCGGTGAAAACGACCGCTACCTGGAAATATGGAATTTAGTATTTTCCCAATTCAATCATAATCCGGATGGCACTTATACACCGCTTCCAAAGAAAAATATTGATACCGGTATGGGTCTTGAGCGAATGGCTTCCGTTGTTCAAGAAGCGGAAACGAACTTCGATACCGATTTGTTTTTGCCTATTATAAGAGCTACTGAAAAAATTTCAGGAGAAACTTACGGAAAAGATCCGGAAAAAGATGTTGCATTTAAAGTGATTGCCGATCATATTCGTACGGTCACTTTTGCCATTGGAGACGGGGCATTGCCTTCCAACGAAGGAAGAGGCTATGTTCTTAGACGATTGCTGCGCAGAGCTGTCCGCTATGCGAAAAAGATCCGTATAAATCGTCCTTTCATGTATGAACTTGTCCCAGTTGTGGGAAACATTATGATTGACTACTATCCGGAAGTAAACGATAAAGCTGCCTTTATTCAAAAAGTCGTGAAAAATGAAGAAGAACGATTCCATGAAACACTGCATGAAGGTCTTTCTATTCTCGAATCGGTGATCCGTAAGGCAAAAGTACAAAATCACAAAACGATTAGCGGCGAAGATGCCTTCCGCCTATATGATACGTACGGATTCCCGGTGGAGTTAACGGAAGAGTATGCAGAAGAAGAAGGCTTGAAAATCGACTATGAAGGATTTGAAAAAGAAATGGAACGTCAGCGGGAACGAGCCCGTTCAGCACGTCAAGACGTCGATTCCATGCAAACTCAGAACGTTCTTCTGCAATCCATTACAACGAAAAGCGAATTTATCGGATATGATCAGCTGGAAACAGACGCAGTGGTAGAAGTGATTTTGAAAAACGGAGAAATAGTTTCAAAAGCCAGTGCAGGCGACACCGTCCAATTCATCCTCAATCGGACTCCTTTTTATGCAGAAAGCGGCGGTCAAATCGCAGATAAAGGAGTACTTGTAGCTGATCATGTGAAGGTCACCATTCAAGATGTACAAAAAGCGCCAAATGGACAGCACCTTCACAACGCCGTCATTGAAGAAGGGATTCTCGAACAAGGACAATTGGTTCACGCGCAAGTTGATAAAACGGCCCGTGCAAATGTGACTCGAAACCATACAGCTACTCACCTTTTGCATCAGGCGTTGAAAGATGTACTTGGAAATCACGTTAACCAAGCAGGTTCGCTGGTAGAACCTGAACGGCTGCGTTTTGACTTCTCCCATTTCGGTCAAGTGAGTCCAGAAGAATTGGAAAAAGTTGAAGCGATTGTGAACGAAAAAATTTGGAAAAGCCTTCCGGTCGGAATTGAATATAAAGGACTGGAGGAAGCAAAAGCACAAGGTGCGATGGCTTTATTCGGCGAAAAGTACGGCGATATTGTCCGCGTTGTCTCCATCGGAGATTACAGCTTGGAGCTGTGCGGTGGCTGCCATGTGCCGAACACGTCAGTTATCGGGTTGTTTAAAATTGTTTCCGAGACGGGGATCGGCGCTGGAACCCGCCGGATTGAAGCTGTCACAGGTGAAGGAGCATACCAGCTGTTAAACAGCCAAGTGGCGTTATTAAAAGAAGCGTCTGAAAAATTAAAGACGCATCCAAAAGACATTTTGACGAAAATTGACAGTATTCAAGCAGAAATGAAAGAATTGCAGCGTGAAAATGAATCACTTGCTGCAAAATTGTCCAATATAGAAGCGGGCAGTCTTATCAATCAAGTGAAACAAGTTGATGGAATCAATGTGCTGTCAGCGAAAGTCGATGCGTCGGATATGAATCAATTGCGAAGCATGGCAGATGAATTAAAGCAAAAATTGCCGTCAGGAATCATTGTTTTAGGTTCCGTTCAAAAAGAAAAAGTGAATTTTATCGCCGGCGTGACGAAAGACCTTGTGGCGAAAGGATTCCATGCAGGAAAACTTGTAAAAGAAGTGGCCGCTGTTTGCGGCGGGGGCGGAGGAGGCCGCCCGGATATGGCTCAGGCCGGCGGGAAACATCCGGAAAAAGCGGAAGAAGCGCTCGCTTTTGTCGAAGAGTGGGTGAAATCCGTTTCCATTGAATAAAAGATAGTGTACAATATGGGTAAATGGACTGAAGGCGTGAAGCCGAAACGAGGTGCGAGGGAATGAGCTCTTTTGATCAGACAATGAAATTCCATTTTTCAGATGAGCCTTTTGATCATGACGTGAAAGAAATTCTTTTCCAAGTTTATGACGCTCTTCAAGAAAAGGGATACAATCCCATTAATCAAATTGTTGGCTATTTGCTTTCAGGAGACCCAGCTTATATTCCCCGGCATAAAGATGCCAGGAACTTGATTCGAAAATTGGAACGGGACGAAATTATTGAAGAATTGGTGAAGACGTATTTGAAGCAGCGAGAGGAATAATCATATGAGAACTATGGGGTTAGACGTGGGCTCCAAAACAGTCGGCGTTGCGATAAGCGACGAATTAGGCTGGACAGCCCAAGGAATTGAAACCATCAAGGTGGATGAAGAGAAAGGCGATCTTGGTTTCGACCGTTTAAAAGAACTAATCGAAGATTATCAAGTCGATAAGATTGTGGTCGGGTTGCCCAAAAACATGAATAACACGATCGGCCCGAGAGGAGAAGCTTCTCAAGCGTATGCGAAAAAACTGGAAAAAGAGTTTTCTCTTCCCGTTGTGCTCTGGGATGAAAGGCTGAGTACGATGGCTGCCGAAAGAGTTCTGTTAGAGGCGGACGTGAGCCGCAAAAAAAGAAAAAAAGTCATTGACAAAATGGCTGCTGTCATGATTCTACAAGGTTATTTGGATAGTTTGAAATAGCTGTTAGAAAACAATGCGGCTGCCGTTCAATAAATAATGAGGTGAAAAGATGGAACACGGAGATCAACATATTACTGTAGTAGATGAAGAAGGAAATGAGATTTTATGTGAAGTGCTTTTTACATTTGATTCCGAGCAATTTGACAAATCTTATGTGCTCTATTATCCGGCGGAAACAACCGATGATGAAGAAATTGAAATTTTTGCCGCTTCTTTTCATCCCAGCGAAGGAAATTCCGGTGATCTCGAACCGGTAGAAACCGAAGAAGAATGGGATCTTATTGAAGAAATGCTGAATACGTTTCTCGATCAAGAAGAAGAGCACGAACATAATCATGAACACGAACACGAAAAATAATCATTGGAGAATTTTTCAGGCCGTTCTAAAATTTAGAACGGCCCTTTTCCACGTTCTGTAGTATAATGATGGATGGAAAAAATGATCGATTGATCCCGTTTTATGTCGGAAGGGGAAAGAGAATGTCGAAGTTTCATTGGGATTTAACTGACTATAGAAGAAAAAAAAGAAAAAGAAACTTTTTTTTATCACTATTTGCTGTCATTGTTGCCTTGGCAGCAGTGGTCTTTTTCTATATCTACCAGTCGCTGCAGCCAGTAGATAAGGGAAATCGCACACCGGTCAAAGTGACCATCCCCCAAGGGTCAAGCGCCGCAAAAATCGGAGAAATCCTAGAAAAAAAAGGTATTATCCGCAATCAACAAGCCTTTAAATATTACATACAATGGAAGGGAAAAACAGGATTCCAAGCTGGAACCTATTATTTTGCGCCCTCCATGTCTCTTGATGATATCATACGTGATTTGCAGAAGGGAAATTCTTATGAATTTGCCAAAATCGTATTCACGATACCAGAGGGACGTCAATTGCGCGAGATTGCCAAAACGATTAGCAAACATTCGCCTTATGATTACAATACCGTCTGGAATCGTTTAAACGACCGTGCTTTTATTCAGCAATTGATCAAAAAATATCCGGATTTGCTGACAAAGGAAATTTTGAATCCAAAAGTAAAATATCCATTAGAAGGGTATCTGTACCCGGCTGTTTACGCTTATTATGATCCGAAAACTCCGCTGGATACGATCATTGAAGATATGATCGCCAAAACAGATCGCGTCCTATCTCAATATCAAAAAGCCATGAAGGTCAAACATTTGACCCCTCATCAATTGCTTACAATGGCTTCTCTTATTGAAGAAGAAGCGACAAAGAAAGCGGATAGACGTAAAATCTCCAGCGTTTTCTATAACCGGCTGGCCAAAAAAATGCCGCTGCAAACAGATCCGACTGTGCTTTATGCACTTAACAAGCATAAAAGTCGTGTCGTATATAAAGACTTAAAAGTGAATTCGCCATACAATACGTATAAATATAAAGGATTGCCCCCTGGTCCCATCTCAAATTCCGGAATATCTTCTTTAGAAGCAGCTTTAAATCCGGAACAAACGGATTACCTGTATTTTCTTGCGGCGCCTAGCGGGGATGTTTATTATGCTAAAACGTTGGAAGAACACAATCGATTAAAACAAAAATTTATTACCAATTACTACGATGCTGAAAAGAAATAAGAGCTATTAGCATTTATGATAAAAGTATGGTAAACTAGACAAAGTTAAACTTCCGGCAATTGTACTCCTCGGCATCAACGGTCGGGGGAAAAGGCTTTTTAGAAGACGAAATGAAAGACGAGTGGAAAGCTTTCGGGCTTTCTGCTTTTTCTTGTCAATCGATTTTCGCTTCTTTTCAATTCATTTAGCAGGAATGGGGAAGAAAGATGGAAGAAAAGATAGCACAATACTGGCAGTCGCTCCTTCCTGAAAAACCGCTTTTCATTCAGGAGATGGAACAGTTGGCGAAAGAAGAACACGTTCCCATAATGGAATTAGCTGGGATCGAGACGATGCTGCAATTTATGAGAATCCAAAAGCCTAAAAAAATTCTCGAAATTGGTACGGCTATTGGGTATTCAGCGATTCGAATGGCGGAAGCGAACGAGAGGGCTGAAATAATCACGATTGAACGTGATGAAGCCCGCTATCGCCAAGCCATTCAGTTTATCCAACGGGCCGGATTGGAAAACCGCATATGCGTCCTTTTGGGAGATGCATTGGAATTGGCGGCGAAAGTAGGCAAGATGGGTCCTTATGATGCTATTTTCATTGATGCGGCTAAAGGAAAATATAAAAAGTTCTTTGAAATTTACACGCCTTATTTAGTGAAAAACGGCGTTGTTTATTCGGATAACGTGCTTTTTAAAGGGCTTGTTGCTCAAGCTGTTATAGAAAAGAAACGAATTCGGCAGCTAGCATCTAAAATCCGCCAATATAATCAATGGCTGATGAATCATCCGTTATTTTCTACAGTGATCCTTCCTGTCGGCGACGGGCTGGCAATCAGTATCTATCGAGGTGAAAAAGATGGCAAATAAACCAGAATTACTTGTTACCCCGACCAGCGTGGAAGATATTTTACCGTTGTGCGAAGCGGGAGCCGATGCGTTTATTTTAGGGGAGCAGCGTTATGGGCTCAGATTGGCGGGCGAATTTTCCCGGGATGATGTCGCAAAAGCGATTGAACTTGCCCATTCGCGAGGAAAAAAAGTGTACGTGGCCATGAACGCAATCTTTCATAATGAAAAAGTCGATGAATTAAAAGACTATATTTTGTTTTTAAGGGACGTTCATTGTGATGCAATTGTTTTCGGCGACCCGGCTGTGTTAATGACAATCCGTGAAGTGGCGCCAAATATGAAATTGCACTGGAGTACGGAAACAACAGGCACCAATTGGTATTCTTGCAATTATTGGGGACGTCTTGGATCAAAACGTGCCGTTCTGGCTCGTGAATTGAGCATGGATGCCGTCCTTGAAATTAAGGAACATGCCGAAGTGGAAATTGAAGTTCAAATACATGGCATGACTTGCATGTTCCAATCGAAGCGGACTTTGATTGAGAATTACTTTGAATATCAAGGCAAAGTGTTGGAAATAAAGAATAAAAACCAAGACAAAAATATGTTTCTTTATGATAAAGAACGGGACAATAAATATCCGATTTTTGAAGACGAAAATGGGACCCATATTATGAGTCCAAATGATATTTGTATGATTGATGAACTCAAAGATATGGTAGAAGCCGGCATCGATAGCTTTAAAATTGACGGAGTGTTAAAAGAACCGGACTATATCATCGAGGTAACAAAGCTATACCGTAAAGCAATTGATTTATGTGCAGAAGATCCGGATGCATACGAAGAAGCGAAAGATTCGTTGTATGAACAAGTAGAGGCGATTCAGCCGGAGCATCGTCCATTGGATACAGGCTTTTTCTTTAAGGAAACCGTTTATTAATGAAAGGAAACTCCGGGATCAGAAAGGATCTAAGGTTGAATTTAGCTGATGTATGAAAAGGAGGCAATGGAATGACTACGATGATCAATGATGAAATTTCTCGAATAGTAGACGGAAAACGTGTTATCGTCAAGAAACCGGAGCTATTGGCACCCGCCGGCAATTTGGAAAAGTTGAAAATTGCTGTCCATTACGGCGCCGATGCTGTCTTTCTCGGAGGGCAGGAATATGGATTGCGCTCCAATGCCGATAACTTTACCCTTGAAGAAATAAAAGAAGGGGTGGAATTTGCGAAGAAATACGGCGCTAAAATTTATGTCACAACCAATATTTATGCTCATAACGAAAATATGGACGGACTAGAAGAGTATTTAAAAGCTCTGGAAGATGCAGGGGTAGCTGGAATTATCGTCGCTGATCCGTTAATCATTGACGCGGCTGGACGCGTTGCTCCTAAACTGGAACGACATTTGAGCACGCAGCAGTCTTTAACGAATTGGAAAGCTGCCCAATTTTGGAAGGAGCAAGGACTCGAGCGTGTTGTGCTTGCGCGTGAAACAAGCGCGGAGGAAATTAAAGAAATCAAACAAAAAGTCGATATTGAAATTGAAGCGTTCATCCATGGCGCTATGTGCATCGCTTATTCAGGAAGATGCGTTTTAAGTAATTATATGACAGCACGCGATTCCAACCGTGGAGGATGCTGCCAGTCCTGCCGTTGGGATTACGACCTCTATCAATTAAACGGAGACAAGGAAAAGCCTTTATTTACTGAAAAAGATGCTCCGTTTGCGATGAGTGCCAAAGATTTGAAATTAGTCGAATCGATTCCGAAAATGATTGAACTCGGGATTGATAGTTTGAAAATAGAAGGCCGAATGAAGTCCATTCATTATATTGCGACTGTTGTCAGTGTATATCGGCAAGTGATTGATTCTTACTGCGCGGACCCGGATCATTTTACGATGAAACAAGAATGGCTGGATGAACTTGAAAAATGTGCCAATCGTGAAACGGCTCCTGCCTTTTTTGAAGGGGGAGTACCGGGTTATGAAGAACAATTATTTGGCACACACAGCAAAAAAACAGCTTTCGAATTCGCGGGGCTGGTATTGGATTACAATCCGGATACCCAAATGGTGACATTGCAGCAACGCAACCATTTCCGTCCGGGAGACGAAGTGGAATTTTTCGGCCCTGAAATCGAAAATTTCACCCAAACCATTGGAACGATTTGGGATGAGGAAGGAAACGAAATCGACGCTGCGCGCCATCCTTTGCAGATTGTACGATTTAAGGTGGATCGCCCGCTTTATCCATACAACATGATGCGAAAGGAGACAAAATAGCTAGATGGATAAAAAGCCAGTGATCATCGGGGTTTCCGGCGGTTCCGGCTCCGGAAAAACGAGCGTTACAAAAGCAATATATAATAATTTTAAAGGACACTCCATTTTGGTATTGGAGCAAGATTCCTATTATAAAGACCAAAGCGATGTGCCTTTTGAAGAACGATTAAAAACGAATTACGACCACCCTTTGGCTTTTGACAATGACCTATTGATTGAGCACTTAAAAAAATTGCTTAATTATGAACCGATCGAGAAACCGGTTTACGATTATACCATTCATACTCGATCTAACGAAACGATCCGTGTAGAACCGAAAAATGTCATTATATTAGAAGGCATATTAGTACTGGAAGATGAAAGGCTTCGCAATTTAATGGATATTAAGCTCTTTGTGGATACCGATCCAGACTTGCGCTTCATAAGACGCTTGACACGAGACATAAAAGAGCGCGGTCGAACTTTAGAATCCGTGGTCGAACAATATATTCAAGTGGTTCGTCCAATGCATAATCAATTTATCGAACCAACGAAACGGTATGCGGATATTATTATTCCGGAGGGCGGTCAGAACCATGTAGCCATCGATTTAATGGTTACTAAAATTCAAACGATTCTTGAACAAAAATCAATTTTGTAATAACATGTTTAAAAAAAATACAATAGATATGAATAGAAAAGCGAAACATTGCTAGTTGTTTTTTCAATTAGAGATGGACAGCTTAAAAAGGAGTGAAGGGACATGTCTACGGAGAAAGAATATCCAATGACACGGGAAGGGAAATTAAAACTGGAACAAGAACTTGAATACTTAAAAACGGTGAAACGGAAAGAGGTAGTTGAAAGAATTAAAATTGCCCGCAGTTTTGGTGACCTTTCCGAAAACTCAGAGTATGATTCTGCAAAGGAAGAGCAAGCATTTGTTGAAGGACGGATTAACACGATTGAAACGATGATCCGCAATGCGAAAATTATTGAAGATGATGAATACAATCCGGATACAGTAACGCTTGGAAAAACGGTTACCTTTGTGGAACTTCCAGAAGGAGAAGAAGAAAGCTATACCATTGTAGGAAGTGCAGAAGCTGATCCTTTTGAAGGCAGAATTTCCAATGATTCACCTATAGCGAAAAGCTTATTGGGCTGCAAAGTAGGCGATGAAGTGACCGTGCAAACACCGGGCGGGGAAATGTCTGTAAGAATTGTCGCAGTAAAATAAGAAAAAGGAGGGCTGAATGCGAAAGCGTTCAGCCTTTTATGTATGAAGCTCAAGTTGAATTCTCCCTTGTTTTGTTGCTTTTTGCGTTTCGGCTCATAAAACAATATGGAAGATCTCGGCTATTTACATAATCTTTTTTAAAAACTGCATCATTATAGTAGAATAATGTACAAGAGCGACTTCGAATTTGGTTAAAAACGAATAGAAAGTCACTTTTCAACGGACGAGATATATGGTACATTTCATCATGTTGCAAGGGATGGTTTCTTGCACATCCGTCAGTGTGTACCAATGGAGATCACGAATGGGAAGGGGTAGTTGGCCCTAGAGGAAGTTTCACTTTATCAGCAAACATGATAGAATGATGAATAATCCCCTAAGAGAGGAGAAGGTTTTTCCATGAATGATCAATATCCGTCTCGTTCAGAGAAGCGATTGAAACGAAAGAAAACGAATCGCATTTTAAATACGGCGATTGTTGTGGTTATTATTTTAATTATTCTAGTAGCTTTTTCTATTTTTTCCGGCGGAAATGATGATGAAACATCGAAAAAAACAAGCGATGAGCCGAAAACTTCCCAGCATGAAACAGCGAGCGTGAATAATAAGGACAAGCAGGAATCTAAACAGGAAAAGCATACGAAGAAGGAGAAAAAAGAGAAGAAAGAGGAAGAGAAAAAAGAAAAAGTGATTGTTGAACAAGGCGGCGGTCCCAATGTCGAGGAGACGATCAAGGATCCCAACTGGGAGCCGGTCGCCACTCAGCAAAGCGGAGAACATGTGTCTTCTTTTGATACGAATTCCGTCGACTGGAAAGAAAAGGTGAAGGCGCTTTCTTATGCTACCGGCATTCCCGAAGACAGCATGACTGTATGGTTTATAAGCGGCCAAGGACCCGATAAGGCCATTGGAACGGTTTCTCCGAAAGGCCGTAAAGATGATGCGTATCGGGTATATATAGAATGGGTAGACGGGAAAGGATGGAAGCCTGTTCAGGTGGAAAAATTGATTCATAACGATAAAGGCTAACCCAAGTTGGAATAGGAGGAAAAAGGGTGAAAATCGCAATCATTGGCGCCATGGAAGAAGAAGTGGCGATTTTACGCAATCAAATCGAATCTAGCAGTACTGACACAATAGCGAACAGCGAATATACATCCGGCAAGCTAAAAGGGGCAGATGTCGTCTTGCTTAAATCTGGCATCGGAAAAGTGAACGCCGCTATGTCAACAGCTGTGTTGCTTTATCACTATCAGCCGGATGTGGTGATTAATACCGGTTCTGCAGGGGGATTGAACCCTGAATTGCAAGTAGGAGATATCGTGATCTCAACAGAAGTACGCCATCATGATGTTGATGCCACCGTATTTGGATATGAATATGGACAGGTGCCGCAGATGCCTGCCGCGTATTTGGCGGATAAACGTTTAATTGAAACGGCAGCCCGATCTGCAGAAACATTGACTGGGGTTCAAGTTGTCAAAGGGCTGATCACGACGGGAGATTCTTTTATGAGCGATCCGGATCGCGTCGAATCGATCCGTCATAAATGGAATGATTTGCAGGCAGTTGAAATGGAAGCTGCAGCGATTGCACAAGTATGCTATCAATTTGGTACACCTTTTGTCATCATTCGTTCTCTTTCCGATATTGCCGGCAAGGAGTCGAATATCAGTTTTGATCAGTATTTAGAAAAAGCGGCTCGAAATTCCGCTGAACTTGTGGTTAAAATGGTAGAATCTTTAAAATAGATTGCTACTATCATTATTTTTAAGATGATTTTCCAGACCTGTATTTAAGTTACTAATTCATGATCAGTTCCTCTGTGCTAAAGTAGAAGAAAGGGTTTGAACCCATCTTTTAGAACGGCCTTCAAAGACACGAATCCGGCTGCGCCGCTATTTCTCGAATGTGCCTTAAAGCTGTTTTTGGTTCATGTTTTTTATGGAAGTGAAGACAACCAAGAATAACGATTGTACGTTCAAGCTTTAGTATGGAGGTATAGGTCGAGTGGAAAATCAATGCAAAAAAATAAAAGAGAAAATAGTAGATTTCAAAAGGTTTGGATGTACTTTGACGGCGCTAAGTGTTTTTCTTTATTTAGGTGTGGTTTTGCCGGTTGAAGGGAAAACAGAGATCCAAACCAATATGCTGATGGCAGGTACAATGGTTTTGATCATAGGGTCTGCTCTTTTTTTCTATAAAGCTCAGAAATATCATGTTCAATTGACTGAGTACGAAGAAGATGACTGAAGAAATTGGAAGAGAACGGATATTGTGCAGGTATTTTCTCTGTTTTCAATATATGTAATACCATCCATCTTTTTACAAAAAATGATATGATATTTGTGGCACTCTTAGTGTAAGATGTAAGAAGGGGTGGTTCGATGGCATTAATGATTCTTGGATTGCTTCTTGCGACGACTATCGGTATCGTGATTGCGCTCGAGGTTGGAGCCGAATAGTGCCTAAAAAGGAAGAGCCGAGATACCTTTAAGGTGTCCCGGCTCTTCCTTTTTATCTTAGTCAGGCTCCATCTTTTTCTTTTCTTTTTCTTCTCGATAAAACTCATGAAACATTTTCATAAGTGCGCGCTTTTCAATTCGAGAAACATAGCTGCGTGAAATGCCGAGTTCTTTGGCAATTTCCCGTTGTGTTTTTTCTTCCTGCATATTCAATCCAAACCTGCCGATGATCACTTCTTTTTCTCTTTCATCAAGTACCCGTAAATATTTCATTACTTTTTCCAGTTCCATGTTTAATTGAATTGTATCAATCACATCTTCAGATTCGGATTTTAAAATGTCAATGAGCGATATTTCGTTTCCTTCTTTATCTTGCCCGATTGGATCGTGAAGAGAAACGTCTTTTTTCGTCTTTTTTAATGCTCTTAAATGCATTAAAATCTCATTTTCTATACAGCGGGCTGCATATGTGGCCAGCTTTGTTCCTTTTCCTTCTGAATAACTTTCAATTGCTTTAATGAGCCCTATGGTCCCGATGGAAATCAAATCTTCCGGGTCTTCCCCTGTATTTTCGAACTTCTTGACAATGTGGGCGACAAGGCGCAAATTGTGCTCGATTAATAAATTTCGTGCTTCTTCGTCGCCTTCTGCCATCCGTTTTAAATAGATTTTTTCTTCATTTGGGGACAGAGGCTGGGGAAACGCGTTGTTTTTTACATAGGAGACGAGAAAGAGAAGTTCTTTAAAAAAATACGAAAAGGCTGAAAATACTCCAAACATAACATCCCCCCTCAAAAGGTGTGCCTATTCTCTATTCATATGCACATGGGGGAACATCATTGCACGTCCTGTTTTTTCTCCATCCGATTTAATGAAATTCCTCAGCAGATTGGATGTTCATCCATCCGGGACGGTGCATTCGTTTCTTACGCCGGAAAAATCGTCGAAGTCTAAACAATCGGATAAAATATTCTTTTTCGGAAAACGTTAGCGAAAGTGCACTTGATTGGTCACAGACATTTTTTCGAGACTTACGCGTTCAATGAAAGCGATAGCCATTATGTTAAGACGAGAGGGAGAAATAGCACCTTTAAGGAAGAGGAAATCATGAGAGCGGCGGCAGATGCTGTTTGCGCTGTTCATGACTGGTGCACGGCATTCTTCCTTTCCCTCCACAATCTGGACAATGTACTTTGAAAATATAGAATTTCGGAATGGTTCCTTTTCCGTTGCACGTTTGGCAAATTTGAATCACCTTCATCTTTTGAGACCTTCTTTCTTCTTTTTCTACTTATTTTATTCATTACCTTTCGGCAAGGTGTTATTCATGATTCAGCTCATAAATGGCCATTTTTGATTGTTTTCAATAAAATACACTTAGAGTTTTAGAAACAAAAAAAAGCCCGGTGTTTTGGCACGGGCAGAAAAAAGAATTGGATTAAGAGGAAACCTTTACGTTACGATTCAAAGCTCGACGATCCATTTCCGTTTCAATGAGGCGAATAAAATCAGGACTTAACTTGAGTTCAATTGCCTTATAATAGGTTTCAATTAAAAGCTCATCTGATAATAGTCTCATACATCTTTCACCTCCAATGAAACGTTCTACTTGTGAACCGTTCTGCATATCATGGTAGGTTATTCAAGTTGTATCTTTACTTTAGCAGATTTTTCTAAATAGAACAAGCGTTCTATTGTCCACATCGATAAGTGGATAAGCTGTGGTTAACCTGTTCATAAAAGAAATAGTGGGTTATTTTACTGGAAGGAAAATGTGAATAAAGTTATCCACAATGGGGGATGCAGGGAATTTGTCGAAAAGTTTTTCCGACGAAACGGTCATATTTTATTGAAAATCAAAGTCTCTTTTCATCTTCAATCATGTATGAAATGGAAAAAGCAAGCCGTTCGGCAAAATTCGATCTTCCTTATAAAAAATCAAGTTTCAATGGTCGGTTAGCATTTTAAAACTCTATCTTCGGACCTTCTTTTTTGGAAGCAGGCGGAGTGTCGGCTTGGCGCTTACATGATAATGAAAAAGACGATTTTTGCATTGTCTAAGTTAAATTTTACAGTGATGATTGCGAAGTGGGCGAGACTCCTGCGGGAAAGCTCGCGGATCGCCCGCAGAAAGCAAGTGAATTTTGCGATCATCAACAATCCTCGATAAAAAAGGGGTCCCCAGGTCATTTTACTGCCTTTTGGGACAGCTCCGACCGAGTTGGCACAGATAATAGATACGAATTTATTTTGAAACTATGAAGAAATTTATGTATGATAATATCGACATCTACATCATAATTGAGGTGCACTTAATTGATTAAAGCATTTTTGCCGAATGAACAAGTCAAAAGCATTTTCGATATTGATCCAGCTACCTTGAAAAAAAGAGGTATAAAGGGGATTATTACCGATCTGGACAATACGTTGGTAGAATGGAATCGACCGAGCGCGACTCCTGAGCTTGAAGAGTGGTTTAATAGAATGAAAAAACACGGTATTCAAGTGACCATCGTTTCGAATAATAATGAAGATCGTGTAAAAGCATTCGCTGAACCGTTGAATATACCTTTTATTCATAAAGCAAGAAAGCCGATGGGCAAGGCTTTTCGCAAAGCGCTGAAAAGGATGAATATAAGCAAAGAGGAAACCGTTGTGATTGGAGACCAGCTTCTGACAGACATTTTAGGCGGAAACCGCGGCGGATTTTATACCATTTTAGTCGTGCCGGTTGCTCAAACAGACGGATTTTGGACGAGAATCAATAGAACGATTGAAAGAAGAATTATGAATGTGTGTAAAAAGAAAGGGTTAATACAATGGGAGGATGAAAGGTGAGCGAACAAGAAATTTATTGTACAGGATGCGGAGTGAAAATACAGACAGAAGATCCGGAAAAAGTAGGCTATACGCCACCTTCTGCATTGCAAAAAGAACAAGTGGTATGCCAACGATGCTTTCGCTTGAAACATTATAATGAAATTCAAGATGTTTCGTTGACGGATGATGATTTTTTGAAAATTTTACATACGCTTGGCGAGACTAAGAGTCTCATTGTAAAAATTGTGGACATCTTTGATTTCAATGGAAGTTGGCTGCCTGGTCTGCCTCGTTTTGTCGGAAATAATCCTGTTTTGCTGATCGGAAATAAAGAGGATTTGCTTCCGAAATCGTTGAAACGGGAACGATTAATAAACTGGATGAAAAAAGAAGCGGAGAAACTGGGGCTCAGACCTATTGATGTCATTTTGGTAAGCGCCTCTAAAGGACATTTTATAAGGGAAGCAATGGAAATGATCGAACACTACCGCGCGGGAAAAGATGTGTACGTGGTGGGATGCACCAACGTAGGAAAATCCACTTTTATCAACCGTATTTTGAAAGAAAGCGGTGAGTCGGGCGAACTGATCACCACATCCCATTTTCCCGGGACCACACTCGATAAGATCGAAATTCCGTTGGAGGACGGAAGTGCTTTAATTGACACGCCGGGGATTATAAACCACCATCAAATGGCGCATTTCGTAGATAAACGTGATTTGAAAATCATCATGCCCAAAAAAGAAATTAAACCGAAAGTATATCAGCTGAATGAAAAACAAACGTTGTTTTTCGGGGGCTTGTCCCGTCTTGATTATCTGAAGGGCGGTCGTCGCTCGCTTGTTTGCTACATGCCGAACGAACTGCAAATTCATCGTACAAAATTGGAAAAAGCCGACTCGTTATATGAAAAGCATGTCGGTGAAATGCTCGTTCCTCCACGGGAAGAACAGCTGGATGATTTTCCGCCGCTTATCCGCCACGAATTCAAAATCACAGATGCCAAAACGGACATTGTCTTTTCAGGACTTGGTTGGGTAACGGTTCATGAACCGGGTGCAGTGGTAGCGGCTTACGTGCCAAAAGGAGTCAGTGTATTGATTCGAAAATCTTTAATATAATGGTGGGGAGAATGATGAAACTGTATGGAGTGATCGGCGATCCTATCGCTCATTCGATGTCGCCGGCCATGCATAACGATGCTTTTAGCAGGTTGGGAATACCGGCTTATTATCATCCTTTCCATGTCAAGCCAAATGATCTGAAAAAGGCTGTGGAAGGCATGAAAGCCATTGGTGTGGAAGGATTCAACGTAACGGTTCCGCATAAAACGGCGATTATTCCACTATTGGATGAGCTTGATCCTCTGGCGGAAGCGATTGGAGCTGTGAATACTGTTGTTCGCAAAAACGATCGCTGGATCGGTTATAATACAGATGGCGATGGATTTGTCAGAGGATTGAAAGAAGCACTGGGCAGAGATCTTCATCTTGATCATATTTTAATCATCGGTGCCGGGGGAGCGGCGAGAGCCATCTATTATACACTGGCATCTGAACATGTACGATTGATTGATATTGCGAATAGAACGATGGAAAAAGCGGCTCGTCTTGCTGAACAGTGCCCGTTTGAAACAAAAACAAACGTTCTTTCGATTTCCGAAGCTGAGCAAAGAATGGGAAACTATTCGATTGTCATTCAAACGACATCGATCGGGATGAGTCCAAAAACAGATGAAATGCCGTTGTCGCTTTCTTTGTTAAAGAAAGGAACATTTGTATCGGACATTATTTATAATCCACTTGAAACAAAATTTCTGGCGGAAGCCAAAAAACAGGGGGCTATCACCCAAAATGGAATCAAAATGTTTGTCTATCAAGGTGTGTTTGCCTTTGAAAAATGGACGGGTGTGGCTCCTGATGCAAACAGAATGGAGAAAATTGTGCTCGAACAACTAGGAGGGTATCATGTTAACAGGTAAACAAAAACGTTTTTTGCGATCGCAGGCTCATCATTTGAATCCGATTTTTCAAGTGGGAAAAGGCGGCGTGAATGAAAATATGGTGAAACAGATCAATGATGCGTTGGAGGCGCGTGAACTATTAAAAGTGAGCGTCTTGCAAAACTGCGAAGAGGATAAATCGGAAGTGGCCGAACAGTTGGTGAAGGGGACAAACGCAGAACTCGTGCAATTGATCGGTAATACCATTATTTTGTACAAAGAATCCTCTAATAACAAACAGATCGTTCTGCCAAAATGAAGAAAAGAGTAGGCATACTGGGCGGTACTTTTAATCCTCCCCATATCGGTCATTTGATTATTGCGAATGAAGTGCTTTGTGCACTTGGTCTGGATGAAGTTCGATTTATGCCGAATTATGAGCCGCCGCACAAACAAAAAATGGACAGTGTTAGTGTGGAAGATCGACTGGCCATGGTGTCGTTGGCGATTGCCGATCATCCAAAATTCACCATTGAAGAAATTGAACTTTTGAGGATGGGAAAATCGTACACGTACGATACGATGGTTCTATTGAAAGAAAGAGAGCCTGATACGGAATTTTACTTTATCATCGGCGGCGATATGATTGAATATTTGCCTAAATGGTATCGCATTGAAGAGTTGTGCAAGTTGGTCCAATTTGTTGGCGTTAAGCGCCCCAACTACAGCGTGGATACTCCTTATCCTGTTCTAATCGTGGACGTTCCTGAAATTCAGCTGTCATCTTCGTTGATTCGAAAAAAAATAGCGAAAAACGAAACAGTGAAATATTTATTGCCGGATAGTGTGATTGCCTATATAAAGGAGAATCGATTGTATGAAACGTGAGAAAGCGTTAAAGATTGTGAAAGAACAATTGACGGAACATCGCTTCCAGCACACATTGGGCGTCATGGAGACAGCCATCAAGCTGGCTGCGAAATACGGAGCGGATGAGAAGAAGGCGGAATTGGCGGCTATTTTTCACGATTATGCTAAATTCCGGCCTAAAGAAGAAATGAAACAAATTATCATTGAACAAGCAATGGACCCTAAGCTTCTGCAATTTAATGCTGAATTATGGCATGCACCGGTCGGAGCGTACTTAGCGAAAACAGAAGCAGGCATTGAAGACGAAGAAGTTTTGGATGCCATTCGCTACCATACGTCTGGCAGACCGGATATGACGGTGCTTGATAAAGTCATTTATTTAGCTGACTACATCGAACCGGGCAGACAGTTTCCGGGGGTGGATGAAGTACGGGAAATGGCGGAACGAAACTTAGATGAAGCCCTTATTCAGGCATTAAAAAATACCATCGTGTTTCTTTTGAAAAAAAACCAACCTGTTTTTCCCGATACGGTTGATACGTACAATCACCTAGTGAAAAAGTGGAGGGAAGTAAATGAGTAGTCATGATCTCTTGTTTACCGCCGTTAAGGCAGCGGATGATAAAAAAGCCGAAAATATCGTCGTTTTAAATATGAAGGGGATTTCCCTTATCGCTGATTATTTTGTCATTTGCCATGGCGGCTCTGATAAGCAAGTTCAGGCCATTGCCAGAGAAATAAAAGAAAAAGTAGAAGAAAAAGGCTTGTTTGTCAAGAGAATGGAAGGGTTCGATGAAGCACGTTGGATTCTTCTTGATCTTGGCGACGTCGTTGTCCATGTTTTCCACCGCGATGAGCGAAGTTACTACAACCTAGAGCGTTTGTGGGGAGATGCGCCGACGGTTGACGTTCAAAGTGAGATTCTAAAATGACGTACGAACGTTTTGCTCTTATATACGACGATTTGATGGAAGATGCTCCTTATGATGCCTGGATTGCATTTTTGGACAGGCATATGAAAAAACATGGGAACGGAGGGGCTCGTATACTGGACTTGGCATGCGGCACAGGAGAGTTAACGGTAAGGCTTGCAGAAAAAGGCTGGAAAACAACAGGCGTTGACTTGTCTGAGACCATGCTGATCGTTGCTCAACAAAAAATAAGCGAGCACGGCTTTCATGTTCCGCTGTTTCAGCAAGATATGCGAGAATTAGAAGGGTTAGGGCGGTTTGACGGAGTAGTGATGTTCTGCGATTCACTGAACTACTTATTAAAAGAGGAAGATGTCCTCCGTACGTTTGAAAGAATATATCAACATTTGGAAGACGGAGGGCTTTTTATGTTTGACGTCCATTCCTTATATAAGATGAACCATGTTTTTCTTCATCATACGTATGCTTTTAATGATGAGGATGCATCCTATATTTGGAATTGTTTTCCCGGTGAGCAGGAGAACAGCGTCGAACACGAACTAACTTTTTTCGTGCGGCAGCAAGAAAACGGCTTATATGAGCGTTTTGACGAATTTCATGTTCAGCGTACTTTCCCGATTGCGGAATATCAAAAATGGCTGGAACAATGCGGTTTTCAAGTGCTTCAAATTAGTGCGGATTTTACGGATGATCCGCCACTAGAACAATCAGAACGAATTTTTTTCGTATGTAAAAAGCTAAGTTCGTAAACAATAGGCCAACCAACTATATGGAAAAGGGGCAGTCACTCAAAAAAGAGTGCGCCCCTTTTTTAAAAAAATTTTTGAAAGCGGAAGGATATTGATCTGTAGAAGAAGAATTCATTATATTAAGCTCCGAACTGCTGATTGATCTCCGCAATATCTTCTGCAAATTTCGCGTGAGTTTTGGCAAACAGCTTCTCAAACATATCTCCGATTTCTTGCTCCAAAATAGCAATGCCTTCTCCGGTTATACCGCCTTTGACACAAACTTTTTCTTCCAAGCTTTGCAGTGTGTAAATCTTCTTTTTCAATAGTTCTCCCATTCCGATTAGCATTTCAGAAGCAAGATTTTCCGCTGTTTTTTGACTGATGCCCGTTTCGTTCACCGCAGCTTGAATAAACTTGCGGGTCATATAACTGAAAAAAGCCGGCCCGCAGCTGACGATATCCGAAGCGGCCCTTGTCCAACGATCATCTATTTCAACCGGATGAGAAATGGCCTTAATTAAGTGTAAAAATTGATTTTTCCACTCCTCTTGGCAATTTTCTCCAAATGTTACTAATAAAGCACCTGCCAAAGCCCGGTTCGTGATGCTGGGGATCGCTCTTATACACGAACAGGGCAGAAGCGACTCCAATTGGGCCGTGGTAATGGGGCTAGTGATCGAAACGACGCATTTTTCTTTTAAAAAAACCGACTGGTGTTCGGCAATAAGCGAATAGATTTCTTTTGGTTTGACACATAGAAAAATGATGTCGCTTTTTTCAATGACTTCACGGTTATTAGCCGCTACGTTTAATCCAGGGTATTGGGATTTAAGTTTAAGTGATTTCTCAGGAGTGCGATTGTGTATATATACATCCGAAGGGACTAGGGCTTTTGATTCGATGAACGATTCGATTAGAATGGTTCCCATATTTCCCGTACCGATGATTCCTGTCTTCAAATAAGGTCCCTCCTTAAATGACATTTCTCCTACAATGTATTCGTTGAAAAAAATAATATGACTTGAGGTGAAGAGGAACAAAAATGGAACTGCTGCAGCGATATCGTATCCCCGCCTTGATTGCGGCCTCTATTGGGATTCTTCTCTTATTTTTTTACCAAACCGGCCATAAGGAGAAAACAGACCAACCGTCTATTGTGATGCCAAAGGAAGAAACAAAAGAGAATATGACTGAAAAAGCTGTAGAGGAGAAAGAAGAGGGAGCGGCAAAACCACAATCGGTGGTGATTGATGTAAAAGGAGCAGTCATGAGACCGGGAATTTATGAAGCAACGACCAATGACAGGATTTATGATATCGTTCAAAAAGCAGGGGGCTTTCGGAAAGAAGCCGATCAAACGAAAGTAAATTTAGCACAGAAACTACAAGATGAAATGGTTGTGTACATCCCGAAAGTCGGGGAAAAAGAATCGACAACGCTTTCTCAAAGTATTCCTTCCGCTCATCCCGCTAATAGTGGAAATGGCCAAGGAGAGCAGCTTGTGAATATTAATACGGCAACGGCGGAGGAATTGCAAAATTTACCCGGCATCGGTGAAACAAGAGCACAATCTATTATTGAGTATAGGGAAACAAACGGAGCCTTTCAAAAGGTCGAAGATTTAAAAAACATTTCTGGAATCGGAGACAAAACTTTTGAAAAATTAAAAGATAAAGTAACAGTGAAATAAGGCGGTATTATTGACGTCAACTTTTCGTTGCCTATAAACTAGAAAGAAAAGCAACGCTTCAGAAAAATATGTCGATTTAAAGGAGAGCATCGCTGTGAGCACAAGAATCACTTGGCATCAATATTTTATGGCTCAAAGCCATTTATTGTCACTAAGAAGTACATGTACGAGATTGGCGGTCGGAGCTACTATTGTTCGGGAAAAAAGAATTATTGCGGGTGGATACAATGGATCCATTGCTGGTGGGGAACATTGTGTGGATGTCGGATGCTATATGGAAGAAGGACATTGCATCCGGACGATTCACGCTGAAATGAATGCTATTTTGCAATGCGCCAAATTTGGAGTGCCGACGAAAAATGCGGAAATTTACGTCACTCATTTTCCGTGCGTGCAGTGTACAAAATCCATTATTCAAGCGGGAATTTCCTCCGTATATTATGCGAATGGCTATCACAACCATCCTTTCAGCCTTGAATTATTTGAAAAAGCGGGGGTAAAAGTAGAACACATTCCCTTTGAATGGCCGATCATTGATCGCAAAAACGAGGAAAAGAAAAAACTTGTACAAACATTGATGGACAAATTGGAATTATCCGGAGAAGATGCTGAAACTTTGCAACAGTTAAAAGCGCAGGTCACGGACTTATTTGGCTAATATATTGGGGGTGGGGAATGAAAGGAAACATTCTCTATTTCGCTGTTTTTTCTCTTTTCGGCAGCATTTGGGCACTGCCTCGTTCTTTAGGCAGCGTCCGTCTTTTTCTTTTGATGATTTGCTTGTTTCTTTTATTCAAGCTTCCTAAAACAGTAGTCATTTCCCTGTTAGCGGTGTCTGTGTTTTTTTATTTGGCCACCTTCATTCGCTCAAGTCATCATCATAGTTTATATGTTGGTACGGAATCGAATTGGACGGTTTCTTTTCAACAAGATATGACCTTCGACGGCGATCAGCTGAAGGCCCGTGTTATTTCTCAAGATGGAGAAAAGCTTGAATTGCGATACACTCTTCATTCTCCAGAAGAAAAACAGCTTCTCCAGCAAAAATTGGTTTCTCCCCTCGTTTGTTCGTTTTCCGGAAAATTACTGGAGCCATCCACAAGCAGAAACGAGAACAGCTTTGATTATAAAACCTATTTATCGGATCATCAAATTTATTGGATCATCGAACCGATCGGCAACATTCGTTTAGACGATTGCTACTACACAAAACCGACGTTTTTGGATCGACTTCAAAAGATGCGTGCACAGGGCATCCAATTAGTCATGGATCAATTTCCGCAAGAAATGAAAGCTGTAGCGGCAGCCCTTCTATTTGGTGATCAAAGCAAAGCAGATGAGGAATTGATGACAGCTTATCAAAAATTGGGGATTATTCATTTGCTTGCCGTTTCCGGTCTCCATGTCCAATTGATAGCAGGCGCCTTTTTTTATCTTTTGATCCGACTAGGGGTGACAAGAGAAACCTCAGCGTGGATTCTGCTGTTTTTATTGCCTCTTTATGCGGTGATGACCGGAGGATCTCCTCCTGTTGTAAGATCTGTACTGATGCCGAGTTTTCTCCTCCTTGCCTCTCTAACCAAAAGGGGATGGACTTCATTAGATGCCATCGGAGCCAGTTTTATGTTGGTCATCTTATACGATCCTTTTTTGCTGTACCACATCGGTTTACAGCTGAGCTATATGGTGAGCGTTTCTCTTTTGCTTTCCTCCCCGTTGATTTACCGATTGAAAAGTGCTTTGGGAAAGTCATTTGCCATTACATTGATCTCCCAAGCGTCCAGTATTCCGCTTCTACTTTATCATTTCTATGAAATTTCCATTATATCCCTTGCGGCCAATTTATTCTTTGTTCCATTTTATTCTTTTTTGATGATGCCGCTTTCTCTTTTCAGTTTTTTGTTTCTCAAAGTTGCTGGAGGATTGCCGCCACCCGTCCAAACATTTTCATGGTTGTTCGGCAAAATCAATCAGTTTGCTGAAGATTGCGGAAACCTGCCATTTGCCACTATTGTCACTGGAAAGCCTAATGAGTTCTTTCTTTTTCTGTACATGGGGGCTGTTTTCTTCTTCTTTTTTTTGTGGGAAAAATATCATTCCATGATAAAGGCAAGTCTTTTATTAGCTGCAGTATTGGTCGTCCATCTTATGTGCTTGCGTATGAGCCCTTATGGAGAAGTTACTTTTATCGATGTCGGTCAGGGGGACTCTATTTTCATCCATCTCCCGTTTCATAAAGGCAACTATTTAATCGATACTGGCGGACATCTTCCCTTTCAAAGAGACGAATGGCAAGAAAAAAGCAGGGAATTTTCCGTTGGGAGGGATATTTTAGTACCTTATTTGAAAAGCAAAGGAATTACGGAAATTGATAAACTGATTTTGACTCACGGCGATTATGACCATGTCGGAGCGGCGACAGAAATCATTCCTTCTGTCCATATCCGGGAAATCATCATTACTCCGGGATCTGAAAAAGACGCCATCATGAAAAGAATAATTCGGCTTGCTTTCCAAAAACAAATCAAAGTTACAGAAGGGATAGAGGGGCAAGGATGGAACACAGGCAACTTTGCCTTTTTGTTTCTTTCTCCTGACGATTCATTTTATGAAGGAAATAATGATTCTCTAGTGCTGTATGCCAAGATAGGCGGATTGAGATGGCTGTTTACAGGAGATTTGGAGAAGGAGGGGGAGGCTGAGCTTGTCCAGCAATGGAATTTAAAAGCGGATATATTAAAGGTCGGGCATCATGGGAGCAAGACATCTACATCCCCAAAATTTCTAGAGGCTGTGAACCCGAAAATCGCAGTGATTTCAGTCGGAGTGAAAAATCGTTACGGACATCCTCATCCGGAGGTGATCCGTTTGTTGGAGGAGCAACATATCAAAGTGTTTCGCACAGATCTCAATGGGCAGATCACCTACAAATTTTACAAGGAAAAAGGAACGTTCCAGACTCATTTTCCATAGCATATAGTAGTTCAAAAAAAGAAGTTCGTCCCTTTATGACGAACTTTTCATCCACTTACCCAATCGCTTTAATCGTTACTCCTATCAGAAAGATAATGGTGAAGAAAAGAAACGAAACCCCAAAACCTACACCAGAATCTACGGCGTCATTGCGCTTTGACTGGACATCTTTTTCGAATTCGTTCATCCTATCCCCTCCTATTTTTTTCAGTATATTCGATCTATACAAAAAAATCTATAGCTCCTCGAACAATTTCCTTCTATGACAAGAGTTGACACCTATATTTTGATCTTGTATGGCGACAATATAAACAGCGAGGTTTACCGCTGGCCAACAAAAGTTCCCGGGACTTTTTTGCCAGCGTTTATATAGATTTGGCAAGGGGTGCATCAACGGGTAAAAGATGTTCCCCTTGTCAAAAAGGAATTGCTTTTTTATGATAGATCTGCAATGGATGAATAAAAAAGCAATTGGAGAGTATAGACGCTGATGAATGTATGGGAAAAAATTGAGAAAAGACAATTTTCTCCGCTTTACTTAGTATATGGACCAGAAACGTTTTTTATGAGTGAATTAAAGCAAAAGTTGCTTCAATATGCGTTAAACGAAGAAGAAATGGATTTTAATTTTTCCTCGTACGATTTGGAAGAAACACCGGTCGAGTTGGCGATTGAAGACGCCGAAACGCTTCCGTTTTTAGGGGAAAGGCGTTTAGTGGTGCTACATAATCCCGTTTTTTTAAAGGCGGAGAAGTCGAAAGAAAAAGTGGAGCATAACCTAAAAAAGCTGTTGGATTACATTGAAAAACCGGCGCCTTATTCCATCGTTGTTTTTGCCGCGCCTTATGAAAAATTGGATGAACGTAAAAAAATCACAAAGCGATTAAAGGAAAAGGCTGAAACGTTTGAGGCGAAAAAACTGAATGAGAAAGAAACCATGATCTGGATAAAAGAACGCGCAAAAGCAAAAAACAAAGAAATGGATGATGCTGCTGTCCAACAACTGATGACTCTTGCAGGAATGAATTTAATGATTTTGGCCAGCGAGATTGACAAACTTGCCATGTATGCCACAGAAACAAGTGTTATCGATGCAGGAATGGTGGAACGGTTAACGGCAAAATCGCTCGAACAAAATGTTTTTTCTTTAGTGGATAAAATAGTGAACGGCAAGATCGAAGAAGCGTTTGAAATTTATTATGATTTGTTAAAACAAAATGAAGAACCCATCAAATTATTATCTATCATTGCAAGCCAATTTCGGCTTATTTACCAAGTAAAAGAGCTGGCAAGGAAGGGTTATGGACAGCAAAAAATAGCTGCCATTTTGAGGGTGCATCCTTTTCGTGTAAAGCTGGCTCTTGAAAAGGCACAGAAATTTACAGAAGAAGATTTGGCGCGGATCATCCATCTGCTGGCAGAATGCGACTATGCGATGAAAACAAGCGCGATGGATAAGAAAATGGTCATTGAGTTATTTTTATTAAAATTTTTTGGAAGGAATCAAAAATAAGCAGTGTTCCTCTGTCGAGAATGGACCATCGACTATCTTTTGTCGGGGTTTGAAAAACTGGAATTTTGTCTGTGGGGGAAATTAAGTCACCTTCATGGATAAAAAGTGCAAAATAAAAAAGGATGTCCGTTTGACATCCTTTTTTATTTATGCGTTGACAGATAATTTTTTCATTAAGCGGGATTTAGTACGGCTTGCCGTATTTTTATGAATAATGCCTTTAGCCGCTGCTTTGTCGACGAGCTTCACCGCATTTTGGAGAAGTTCTTGAGCATTATCGGCATTGTTTACAGCCGCTGCTTCGAATTTTTTGATCGCTGTACGCATAGAAGATTTAAATTGTGCGTTTCTCGCTCTGTGTTCTTCATTTGTTTTTACACGTTTAATTGCAGACTTAATATTTGGCATCTCTGTCACCTCCTGTGAGCGATCGAGATTTTTATAGATACTCGACTTTCACTTTTCTTAAACAATAAGAACAAAAGTTATTCTATCAAACGAATGCCGATATTGCAATACTGGAATTGATAAAGCGAACTTTAAGCCAAGCCGATTTGCCAATGACGGAAAACATCTGTTCGTTTGTAATATCGAAGGAATGAAGCTTTGTCTAATGGGAAAAATAATCAAAACAGGTGGTTTCGGAAAGGGCTGATCATAGTGGAAAAAGAAAAAAACATCGATTATAGCGTATATGCCGTTCGAACGGATTTGGCGATAGAAGCGAAAGAAATGATTGAGGAGAAGGATAAAGAAAAATCAGAACTTAAGGGAGTCATTGTTCAAGAGCGGGACAAAAATGGCATCCACATTTCCTATGTGGAAATTACGGAGGAAGGCGAGAAAAAAATCGGGAAGAAAGCCGGTCATTATTTAACGATTGAAGCTCAAGGAATTCGGGAGCAAAACACGGAACTGCAAAAAGAAGTAACCGCCGTTTTTGCCAACGAATTCTCGCAGTTTTTGAAAAAAAATCATATTTCTAAAGATGCCAGCTGTTTAATAGTCGGCCTTGGAAATTGGAATGTCACCCCCGACTCGTTAGGGCCGATCGTTTGTGAGAATGTGCTAGTGACAAGGCACTTATTTCAATTTCAGCCTGAAGCGGTAGAAGAAGGGTATCGGGAAGTGAGTGCTCTTGCTCCAGGAGTCATGGGTCTGACGGGGCTTGAGACGAGCGACATTATTTACGGAGTGGTTGAAAAATCAAAACCTGATTTTATTATTGCGATTGATGCTCTGGCCTCAAGATCTATTGAACGTGTAAACGCTACGATTCAAATATCGGATACAGGCATCCAACCCGGCTCAGGTGTCGGAAACAAACGGAAAGAATTGAGCAAGCAAACCTTAGGAGTGCCGGTAATTGCCATTGGAGTGCCGACTGTTTTGGATGCAGTGTCGATTACGAGCGAAACGATTGATTTTATGCTTAAGCATTTCGGACGAGAAATGAAAGAAGGAGACCGGCCTTCTAAAGCACTTGCACCTGCCGGCTTTCTGTTCGGGAAGAAGAAAAAATTAACAGAGGAAGATCTTCCCGATGAGGAACCGCGAAAAATGTTTTTAGGGCTGATTGGCACTTTAAGTGAAGAAGAAAAAAGAAAGCTCATTCATGAAGTTCTGGCTCCACTTGGCCACAATTTAATGGTGACGCCAAAAGAAGTGGACGTGTTTATTCAGGATACTGCCAATATTATTGCTAATGGTCTGAACGCTGCTCTTCATAGTGCTATTGGACAGCATAACGCCGGTTTCTACACTCGCTGAAACCGGCTGCTTTTTTTGGGAAAATCATCGATAGCATCACGATTTTGCCAAAACAGGAAAGAGAAGTTCTACCTTTTCTATGAAAGTCATAGATATATTACTAGACTGAAACGAAAGGGTGGAACGATGAAAAAAACAAACTCCCACTATATCCTGTCTATCGACATTGCGACTATCGTAAAAGCAGCTTTTACTTTTTTTGCCGCTCTTTTATCCGTTTTTTCTTTGGTGGGGATTTTAACAACGTTTCAAAATGAGTACCGGCTATCCTCCAATTCTGTGAATAAGGCGACAAAAAATATATCGGGAGCGGTCCTATATCATCTATTTACGATGGAGAATAAGTTGTTTTTAAAAGAGGAACCAAAAGATATCCGCGTTCCTTCGCTGAATGAAGTGTTATTTCAATTTGCGACGAATATTAAAATGAAAGATCAGCGAAGTTTATTAGGCAGGGAAATCCCCGGATTTTCCATTTATGATGGTTATATCCTCGTAGCCGGAAAGGGGACAAACTATACGAACCTTCCGATTGAGTCGGAACCGCCAAAAGAAGTATTAAGCAAAGAGAAGGAGGCGCCTTTGAAAAACACGAAGGATCTCGAGACCGAAAAGAAACAGAATCCTCCTCTGTCGACTAACGAAAAACAAACCGTATATCTTTATTTTACCCACACCCATGAATCATACTTGCCATATTTGAACGGGGTGAATGATCCGGATGCTGCGCAAAATTCAAAACTAAATGTCACAAAAGTGGGAGAAATTTTAAAAAGCAAGCTTGAAGAGAAAGGAATTGGCACTTATGTAGATAAGACGGATATCGTCGATTTACTCAATAAACGTGGATGGGACTACGGATTGGCTTACCAAGAATCAAGGCAAGTTGTCGCTTCGGCCATGAAACGTCATCGAGATTTACAGTATTTTATCGATATTCACCGTGATTCTCAGCGGAAAAATGCAACCACCACTCGAATTCATGGAAAGAGCTATGCGAAAATCGCTTTTATTATCGGAGCTGAACATCCGAATTATGAAAAAAATGCTGCCCTTGCCACGGAGCTTCATAAACGATTAGAAAAAAAATATCCTGGGTTATCAAGAGGGGTTATCGTCAAGCAAGGCAAAAACACAAACGGAAAATTCAATCAAGATTTGTCGGACAAAGCATTTTTAATCGAGGTGGGAGGAGTGGATAATACAATGGATGAAATCACTAGAGCATGTGAAGCCTTTGCCGATGCCTTCAGCGATTATTATTGGCAAGCAGAAAAAGTGAATCAGTCCGGCGAAACTCAGCGTTCAAAACAGTAGAATTCATATGATCCACTGCTTTTAAAAGAAGAGGGTGCTATGACGCCCTCTTCTTTATGTAAAAACGTTCTTTCAAGCAGGAAAAAAGATACTTCTTCCACTAAGAGAGGGATAACCGCCGTGAATATCTCGAAACACATGAGTGATATCCGAAATAGCCGCATCAGATAAAATCGGATAAATCCGTTTTAACAGCCAAATATATGATCGGATTGTGGAAGATTAGAAGACCGTTTTTGATAAGAAAGGTTTTCATTGAATCTTGGCAATCTGACTGCTATAATCGACAATAGTGTACGTGTGCCGATAAACAGGAGTGAATGAGTATGAAGCGGGAAGAAAAACTGAACAGACAGAAGCATATTCGCAATTTTTCTATTATCGCCCATATCGATCATGGGAAATCCACGCTTGCTGATCGCATTCTTGAAAAAACAAACGCCCTATCGGAACGGGAAATGAAAGATCAGCTGCTGGATACGATGGATCTAGAAAGAGAACGCGGCATTACAATCAAGCTGAATGCTGTTCAATTGAAGTATAAAGCGAAAGACGGAGAAGACTATATCTTTCATTTAATCGACACGCCTGGGCATGTCGATTTTACGTATGAAGTTTCGAGAAGCTTGGCAGCTTGCGAAGGAGCCATTCTCGTCGTGGATGCTGCCCAAGGCATTGAAGCTCAGACGCTTGCCAATGTCTATTTAGCCATTGATAATGATTTGGAAATTATCCCAGTCATCAATAAAATTGATTTGCCGGCCGCTGATCCGGAAAGAGTGCGCCAAGAAATCGAGGACGTCATTGGATTAGATGCTTCGGAAGCCGTGCTGGCATCAGCGAAAGCAGGTATCGGGATCGACGAGATACTGGAGCAGATTGTGGAAATGGTTCCGCCTCCGGAAGGGGATCCTGACGCCCCTTTGAAAGCGCTCATTTTCGATTCTTTATATGATCCGTATAAAGGGGTTATCGCCTATATTCGTGTAGTGGATGGATCGGTCAAAGTCGGGGACAAAATTAAAATGATGGCAACGGGAAAAGAGTTTGAGGTTACGGAAGTGGGCGTTTTAACTCCTAAGCCTGTCACTCGGGATGAATTAATGGTTGGAGATGTCGGCTATTTAACGGCCTCCATCAAAAATGTCGGTGATACAAGAGTCGGTGATACCATTACTTCGGCAGTCAACCCGGCTTCTGAACCGCTTCCCGGCTACCGGAAATTAAATCCGATGGTTTATTGCGGAATGTACCCTATCGACTCTGCTAAATTTAATGATCTTCGCGAAGCGCTTGAAAAATTACAATTGAACGATTCTGCTTTGCAATTTGAACCGGAAACGTCACAAGCGCTCGGTTTCGGTTTCCGCTGCGGTTTCTTAGGACTTTTGCATATGGAGATTATTCAAGAGCGGATTGAGCGTGAATTTAAAATTGATTTAATTACGACGGCGCCAAGCGTTATTTATAAAGTTCATACGACGGATGGGAAAGAAGTTCAAGTAGATAATCCGACCAATATGCCGGATCCTCAGAAGATCGATCGGATCGAAGAACCTTATGTTCGAGCCAGCATGATGGTCCCAAATGATTATGTCGGTGCTGTCATGGAACTGGCGCAAGCAAAGCGCGGTCAGTTTATCGATATGCAATATCTTGATGACACTCGCGTCAATGTTATATATGAAATTCCGCTTTCTGAAATTGTGTATGACTTTTTTGATCAGCTAAAGTCCAGTACAAAAGGGTACGCTTCTTTTGATTATGAACTTATTGGATACAAACCGTCGAAATTAGTGAAAATGGATATTTTGCTGAATGGGGAGAAAGTCGATGCCTTAAGCTTTATTGTCCATCGCGATTTTGCTTATGAGAGAGGAAAAGTGATTGTAGAAAAACTGAAAGACTTAATCCCTAGACAACAATTTGAAGTTCCGGTGCAAGCCGCGATCGGGAGCAAAATTATTGCCAGATCCACGATCAAAGCAATGCGGAAAAATGTATTGTCGAAGTGTTACGGAGGAGACGTTTCCCGGAAACGAAAACTGCTGGAAAAACAAAAAGAAGGAAAGAAACGGATGAAGCAAGTAGGGTCTGTTGAAGTACCGCAAGAAGCCTTCATGGCAGTACTAAAAATGGATGACTCTAAATGACAGCGACTGTATCATCAAGTTTCTTTGTAAATAGAAAACGAACGATCGAATGGGAAGGCGAAGTTCCGCTTTCCCTTTCTCGTTTTTTTTCTTGGACCCATTTATAGATCAACTTCGTGTAAAGGACTTTGCTGATTGTGTAGAAGGATCTTTTTAATAGGAAAGGGGTGAAGACTTCATGATCGAGTCTGCCTATATCCATATACCGTTTTGTAAACAAATTTGTTATTATTGCGATTTTAATAAGTTCTTTTTGAAAGGCCAGCCGGTTAAACGCTATTTGAAAGCGTTAAAAGAAGAGATGAGGATCACTCTTGAAGCATTTCCCACCCGAGAGCTGAAAACGATCTTTGTCGGAGGGGGGACTCCCACCGCGCTGGAAGCTGACCAGCTGGAAGAGCTTTGCAAAACGATCCGCGACATTCTTCCTTTCCAAAAAGGAGAATTTACCTTTGAAGCCAATCCGGATGACTTAACAAAAGAAAAATTGGCCATTCTACACCATTATGGTGTAAACCGACTGAGTTTAGGAGTTCAATCATTTGATGATGAATTGCTGAAAAGAATCGGCCGGACTCATACGGGCAAAGACGTCGTGAAAACAGTGGATATGGCAATCAAAGCAGGATTTGAAAATATCAGTATTGATCTAATGTATGCCCTTCCCGGACAAAAGAAAGAGGATTTTCAGTTGTCGCTGGAAAAAGCGCTTCAACTCGATCTTCCTCATTATTCAGCGTATTCTTTAATCATTGAACCGAAAACGGTTTATTACAATTTAATGAAAAAAGGGAGACTGCCGCTGCCATCCGAGGATTTGGAAGCGGAAATGTATGATCTGCTGATGGATGAAATGGAACGGCATGGAATTCATCAATACGAAATCAGCAATTTTGCTAAAAAAGGCTATGAAAGCAAGCATAATCTTGTTTACTGGAATAATGGCGAATATTATGGGTTTGGCGCTGGGGCACATTCGTATGTGAATGGGAAGAGACGAGCTAATTACGGGCCGCTGAAAAAATATATGGCGCCGGTGGAAAACGGCCAGTTTCCTGTTATGGAAGAAATCAGTCTCAGCAAAGAAGAAAAGATGGAAGAAGAAATGTTTTTAGGATTGCGAAAAACAGAAGGAGTGTCAATGACTCGCTTTCATCATAAATTTGGGATAGAGCTTATGGAGATTTTCTCATCTCCTGCGAAAGAAATGGAAAACAAAGGACTAGTGGAAGTACAAGGAGATTTTATCCGTCTCACGAAAAAAGGAAGGTTTTTGGGAAATGAAGTGTTCCAAGCTTTTCTTGGCATTAGTTAAATGATTGACAGAGGAGTCCCCTTTTGATAAGTTATTTAATAGATTTAGCACTCGATAGAAGAGAGTGCTAACAGAGGTGATGTAAGGTGTTAACAGATCGCCAATTGCTGATTCTGCAAGCAATTATTGATGACTTTATTCGATCTGCACAACCTGTCGGCTCGCGCAGTTTATCCAAAAAAAGCGAAATCCATTTTAGTTCGGCCACCATTCGCAATGAAATGGCTGATTTGGAAGAATTGGGATTTCTTGAAAAAACGCATACTTCATCAGGGAGAATTCCGTCTGAAAAAGGGTATCGCTACTACGTTGATCATCTCCTTCATCCGGAGAAACTCAATAAACAAGATATTATGATGATCCGCTCCATCTTCGCTGAAAGGATTTATGAAATGGAGAGGATCGTACAAAAGTCGGCGAAAATTTTATCAGAGCTGACCAATTATACAGCGATTGCGCTGGGGCCAAGATTAAAAGAGAACAAATTAAAAAGAATCCAAATTGTCCCTTTAAATAAGGAAACGGCGGTTGCCATCATTGTGACGGATACTGGACATGTGGAAAATCGGACCTTTACTCTCCCGAAAACGATCAGTTCAGGCGATATAGAAAAAATGGTCAATATTTTAAATGAACGCTTATTTGGCGTTCCGCTTGACAATTTGCAGGATCACATATATAAAGAAGTGGCAACGCTGCTTCGCCAGCATATATCTAATTATGACGATATTCTTCGCTCGCTGGTGAGGGCGGTAGAACTTCCAGCCGATGAAAAATTATTTTTCGGCGGGAAGACCAATATGTTGAATCAGCCTGAATTTCATGATATCGAGAAAATTCGGTTATTACTGGATATGATTGAACAAGAGAAAGGCATTGCCCGTTTGTTGAACCAAATTCCAATCGGCATTCAAGTGAAAATTGGAAGAGAAAACAAAAATTTGGCCATGAAAGATTGCAGTCTCATCACGGCTTCCTATTCTATAGGAGATAAACATGTGGGAACCATTGCCGTTTTAGGTCCGACTCGTATGGAGTATTCAAGAGTCATCAGTCTGCTCCAGTTTTTTAGCGATAGTTTGAGTAATGTATTGACAAAATTGTATCAAAATTAAACATGGTGGAAATATTGAGGAGTGTTGATAGCGGGCGGTAACCGGCTTTTAGGCTGGCTGCTCTCTTTTTCTTTGTCTTTCCACTTTCCGCCATTTTAAGGAGGTGAATCCATTGACAGAAGAAAAAAAACAATCGATGGATGAGACAGAGCAAGAATCAAATGAGAAAGAAAACGAAGAACTTCAGTCTGAAAACGAGAATAAACCGGAACTTTCTGAACAAGTAGCTGAATCCGAGGAACAATCGGAAGAATCTCCAGAAAATGGGGATAATGTTCAAGAAGAAAATCAAACAGATATCGAAAAGCAAAATCAAAAAATTAAAGAATTGGAGACTAAACTGGAGGAAGCAGAGAATCGTTATTTGCGATTGTTGGCGGACTTCGAAAATTATCGCCGGCGTGTGAATATCGAAAAGCAAGCCAGCGAAAAGTATCGAGCCCAAAGCTTAATCTCTGACCTTCTTCCCGTTCTGGACAATTTTGAACGAGCATTGCAAGTAACGGTCTCTGATGAGCAAGCCAAATCTCTTCTTCAAGGAATGAAGATGGTTTACAATGGTGTTTTGGAAGCCTTAAAAAAAGAAGGACTTGAAGAAATTGAAGCGGCTGGAAAAGAGTTTGATCCAAATATTCATCAAGCCGTCATGGTGGCTAACGATGAAACGGTTGGTCCTAACATCGTAGTGGAAGAACTTCAAAAAGGCTATAAATTAAAAGACCGTGTGATACGTCCTGCGATGGTGAAAGTAAATCAATAGGACGGAAAGTTTTACATAACAAGTTAGGAGGTATGAGACATGAGCAAGATCATTGGGATTGATTTAGGAACTACAAACTCTTGTGTTGCCGTTCTTGAAGGCGGTGAACCGAAAGTAATTCCCAATCCAGAAGGAAACCGTACAACTCCTTCGGTTGTAGCCTTTAAAAATGGGGAAAGACAAGTAGGGGAAGTGGCAAAACGTCAAGCCATTACCAACCCGAATACCATTATTTCCATTAAACGTCATATGGGAACGGACTATAAAGTGGAAATTGAAGGGAAACAATATACTCCACAAGAAATTTCTGCAATGATTTTACAATACTTAAAATCTTATGCAGAAGACTATTTGGGAGAAAAAGTAGATAAAGCGGTTATTACTGTACCTGCTTATTTTAATGACGCACAACGTCAAGCCACAAAAGATGCCGGTAAAATTGCCGGTTTGGAAGTCGAACGGATCATCAACGAACCAACTGCGGCTGCTCTTGCTTATGGATTAGACAAAATGGAAGATGATCAAACAATTTTAGTATACGACCTTGGTGGAGGAACGTTTGACGTCTCCATTCTTGAATTGGGCGACGGCGTGTTTGAAGTGCGCGCTACTGCCGGAGATAACCATCTTGGCGGCGATGATTTTGACCAAGTGATTATTGACTACTTAGTGGAAGAATTCAAAAAAGAAAACGGAATTGATTTGTCAAAAGACAAAATGGCTATGCAACGTTTAAAAGATGCTGCCGAAAAAGCGAAAAAAGATCTTTCCGGTGTAACGACGACACAAATCTCTTTGCCGTTCATTACAGCAGGAGAATCAGGACCTCTTCATTTGGAAATGACCTTGACGCGTGCTAAATTTGACGAACTCTCTGCGCACCTAGTAGAACGTACAATGGGACCGACGCGTCAAGCACTTCAAGATGCCGGTTTAACTCCTGCTGATATCGACAAAGTTATACTTGTCGGGGGATCTACTCGTATACCGGCGGTTCAAGAAGCCATTCGCAAAGAAATTGGAAAAGAACCGCATAAAGGGGTCAATCCGGATGAAGTAGTGGCCATGGGTGCTGCTATTCAAGGAGGAGTTTTGACAGGCGATGTGAGAGACGTTGTATTGCTGGACGTTACTCCGCTTTCACTCGGAATTGAAACGATGGGCGGCGTGTTCACGAAATTGATCGAACGCAATACCACGATTCCGACATCGAAGTCGCAAATTTTCTCCACTGCAGCTGATAACCAAACGGCTGTGGATATTCACGTTCTTCAAGGAGAACGCCCGATGGCAGCGGATAACAAAACACTTGGCCGCTTCCAATTAACGGATATTCCACCTGCTCCAAGAGGAGTACCGCAAATTGAAGTGACTTTCGATATCGACAAAAACGGTATCGTTAACGTTAGTGCGAAAGATTTAGGAACTGGAAAAGAGCAAAAAATTACGATTAAATCGTCCTCTGGATTGTCCGAAGAAGAAATTCAACGCATGGTCAAAGAAGCAGAGGAAAATGCGGAAGCTGATAGAAAACGCAAAGAAGAAGCAGAACTTCGCAACGAAGCTGACCAGCTCGTCTTTACGGTTGACAAGACTTTGAAAGAGCTGGAAGGAAAAGTGGATGCCGGCGAAGTGAAAAAAGCGGAAGAAGCTAGAGATGCCTTGAAAGCCGCCATTGAAAAAAATAATTTGGAAGAAATTCGCCAAAAGAAAGAGGCTCTTCAAGAAATCGTTCAAAACCTCTCCATCAAACTTTATGAAAATGCAGCACAACAAGCACAATCTCAACAAGGAAATGACAGCAAGAAAAAAGATGACAATGTAGTGGATGCGGAATTCGAAGAAATGAACGACGACAAGAAATAATGGCCGTTTGAGGAAAAGAAAAAAGTCAAAGTCAGGTGTTCTTCATGGCTTTGGCTTTTTTCTTCATTGGCATCAAACATTTCCTTTCACCGCAGCTAACGATTTCATTGCATAACGGCTGGATTCAATGATAAAATATTCTTTATGTGAGATGCGGGAGTGTTCTAGGTATGAGTAAAAGAGATTATTATGAAGTTTTAGGCGTGAGTAAAAACGCTTCAAAAGATGAAATTAAAAGAGCGTATCGAAAACTTTCAAAGAAATACCACCCGGATATCAATAAAGAACCTGGCGCCGAAGAAAAGTTTAAAGAAGTGAAAGAGGCATATGAAGTTTTAAGCGATGATCAAAAACGCGCCCGCTATGACCAATTTGGACATGAGGATCCAAGTCAAAATCAAGGCTTTGGCGGAGGATTCAGCGGTTTTGATGGTTTTGGCGGCTTTGAAGACATTTTCAATACATTTTTTGGCGGGGGCGGTTCAAGAAGAAGAAATCCGAATGCTCCAAGAGCAGGAGCCGATCTGCAATATTCCATGAGCATTTCGTTTGAAGAGGCCGTTTTTGGAAAAGAAACCGATATTCAAATTCCAAAGGAAGAAACATGCGATACTTGCGGCGGTTCCGGAGCAAAGCCGGGAACGAAACCGGAAACTTGTCCACATTGCCACGGAACTGGGCAAATCAGCACGGAGCAAAATACGCCATTTGGACGCATTGTCAACCGACGGGTATGTACGCATTGTGATGGCACCGGTCAAATCATTCGAGAAAAATGTTCGACTTGCGGTGGAACCGGTAAAGTGAGAAAAAGACGTCGCATTCATATTAAAATACCGGCTGGAATCGACGATGGACAACAACTGCGTGTGGCCGGTCAAGGAGAACCTGGGGTTAACGGGGGTCCTCCTGGAGATTTGTACATTGTATTCCATGTAAAGCCTCATGAGTTTTTCGAGCGGGACGGAGACGATATTTATTGTGAAATGCCACTTACCTTTGCCCAAGCGGCATTGGGAGACGAGATAGAAGTCCCTACCCTTCATGGAAAGGTGAAATTGAAAATTCCTGCCGGCACTCAAACAGGAACAAAATTCCGCCTGCGCGGAAAAGGGGCTCCGAATGTGCACGGCTATGGAGTCGGAGACCAGCATATCATTGTGAAAGTCGTAACGCCAACGAAGCTCACCGAAAAACAAAAACAATTATTGCGTGAATTTGCGGAGATTGGCGGTTCCATTCCAGATGAACAACACGAATCGTTGTTTGATAAGGTGAAAAGGGCAATTAAACGCGATTAATAAGAAACGGAGCAAAGCAAAACATGAAATGGTCGGAAATCAGTATCCATACAACAAACGAAGCAATTGAACCTATTTCAAACATTTTGCACGAAGCTGGGGCAAGCGGTGTTGTGATTGAAGATCCTTATGAGTTGACGAAAGAAAGGGAAGATCAATTCGGGGAAATTTATCAACTAAATCCTGATGATTATCCTGAAGAAGGGGTTATTATTAAAGCCTATCTTCCCATTAACAGTTTCCTTGGCGAAACGGTAGAAGAGATCAAGCAAGCAATCAACAATCTTGTCTTATTCGACATTGATATCGGAGAAAATAAGGTTACGATCAGCGAAGTGCATGAAGAAGAATGGGCGACGGCTTGGAAAAAATATTACAATCCTGTCAAAGTATCCGAGAAATTCACGATTGTACCGACATGGGAGGAATACAGGCCTGTTTCGACCGATGAACTGATCATTGAATTAGATCCGGGAATGGCGTTTGGAACCGGCACCCATCCAACGACGGTTATGTGCTTGCAGGCGTTGGAGAAGATCGTCAAACCGGGGGATGCAGTGATCGATGTCGGTACTGGTTCCGGGGTATTGAGCATCGGTGCTGCCTTATTGGGAGCCGAAAAAGTGATGGCCTTCGATTTAGATGAGGTGGCCGTTCGGGCCGCAAGGTTAAATACGAAATTAAATAAAGTCCAAGACGTCGTAACAGTGCAGCAAAATAATTTATTGGATGGGGTCTCCGAACAAGCTGACGTTGTCGTAGCCAACATATTGGCGGAAGTGATTGTAAGATTTGCGGAGGATGCTGCAAAGGTTGTCAAACCAGGGGGATATTTTATTACTTCCGGCATTATTCAGAAAAAACGTCAAGAAGTAATAGAGGTCCTTACAAACTGTGGATTTAAGATAGAAGAAACGATGTTGATGGAAGACTGGGTGGCGATCATCGCCAAACGAATGTAGAGATTGGATGGTGACAGCGTGCAGCGCTACTTTATTCACGAACCAATAAAGGATGATCAGTCATTTAGAATAAAAGGCGAAGATTTTCATCATTTGTCGCGGGTTATGAGAATGAAAGCCGGAGACCATTTTTATGCTGTTTTTTCTGATCGCCAAAACCAAACGGCGTTGGCGGTTTTGGACGAAATTTTTAGCGACTGTGCCCGGGCCACGGTAGTAAAATGGATCCGTGATGAAAAGGAGTTGCCGATCCAAGTGACGGTGGCCAGCGGATTGCCAAAAGGAGATAAACTAGAGCTGATCATTCAAAAAGGAACGGAACTTGGAGCTTCTTCTTTTTTGCCTTTTATGGCAGAGCGCTCCATCGTAAAATGGGATGAAAAGAAGATGCACAAAAAAGTAGTCCGCTGGGAAAAAATTGCGAAAGAAGCGGCGGAACAATCTCAGCGAACCGTCATTCCGGAAATATACGAGCCCGTTTCGATTGAAAAGTTATGTGAAATGGCTGACCGCTATACTTGGAAATTATTTGCCTATGAAGAAGCGGCAAAAGAAGGAGAGCATCGGCAATTTTATGAAACGTTGAAAAATGTAAAGCAAAAAGACACCCTGTTGATCGCATTTGGGCCGGAAGGAGGCTTTTCCCAAGAAGAAGCTTCCTTATTGTCTGAAAAAGGGTTTATTCCGTGCGGCTTAGGGCCAAGAATATTACGGACGGAAACGGCTCCTCTTTATGCTTTATCCGCGATTTCCTATCATTTTGAATTAATGAGGTGATTTACATGCCGACAGTGGCATTCCATACATTAGGATGTAAAGTAAACCACTATGAAACAGAGGCCATTTGGCAGCTGTTTAAAGGTGCAGGCTATGAACGGGTTGATTTTGATTCTATTTCGGATATTTATGTGATTAATACTTGCACGGTGACCAATACAGGCGATAAAAAAAGCCGTCAAGTTATCCGTCGTGCTGTTCGAAAAAATCCTGACGCTGTTATTTGTGTCACGGGCTGCTATGCGCAAACATCGCCTGCGGAAGTTTTGGAAATTCCGGGAGTCGATATTGTCATCGGCACTCAAGACCGGACGAAAATTCTTGATTTTGTTGAGAAGTATCAAAAGGAACGGCAGCCAATCAACGCTGTCAAAAACATTATGAAAAACCGAGTGTTTGAAGAAATGGACGTTCCAGCCTTTACGGATCGCACAAGAGCTTCTTTAAAAATTCAAGAAGGCTGCAATAATTTTTGCACATTCTGCATTATTCCATGGGCTAGGGGACTTATGCGTTCACGCGATCCGAAAGAAGTCATTCGCCAAGCGCAACAGCTTGTCGATGCCGGCTACAAAGAAATTGTTCTTACCGGAATCCATACAGGCGGATATGGGACTGATATGAAAGATTACAATCTGGCTATGCTATTAAGAGACATAGAAGAACAAGTTCATGGGCTGAAGCGCCTGCGTATTTCTTCTATTGAAGCGAGCCAGCTCACGGATGAAGTAATTGATGTAATCGACCGCTCCAACATCGTCGTTCGTCACTTACATATTCCGTTGCAATCGGGTTCTAACACTGTGTTGAAAAGAATGCGCCGCAAATATACGATGGAGTTTTTTGCAGAACGGTTAAATCGACTGCGCGAAGCGCTTCCGGGATTAGCTGTCACGTCCGATGTGATTGTGGGCTTTCCGGGAGAAACAGAAGAAGAATTTATGGAAACCTATAACTTTGTAAAAGAACATAAATTCGCAGAGCTCCATGTATTCCCGTATTCTAAAAGAACGGGAACTCCGGCAGCCAGAATGGAAAATCAAATTGACGAAGAAGTCAAAAATGAACGGGTTCACCGTCTCATTACGCTTTCCGATCAATTGGCAAAAGAATACGCTTCTCAGTTCGAAGGAGAAGTGCTGGAAGTGATACCGGAAGAACGTTATAAAGAAGACCCAGAAAGCGGGCTGTACGAAGGATATACCGATAATTACTTAAAGGTAGTGTTCCCTGCTTCAGAAGATATGGTAGGAAAGCTTGTCAAAGTGAAGATCACAAAAGCCGGCTATCCATACAACGAAGCACAGTTTGTCCGCGTCCTTGATGACGATGTTCCCGCTGGAAAAGCTGCGCGTTTAGCGTAAAAGAAAGGAGAATGCACTAGAGGCATTCTCTTTTGCTTTTATACAAGTTCCATCGTATCCTGCCTTTGTTATACATGGATCGTCTCATTGTTCTGTTCTTTTTTGGGACGCGACAAGAAACTGTGCAAAAGCATGCCGATAACGACAAAACTGATTCCCAGCCAAGACAGGGGAGAAGGAAGCGGAGCGGATAATACGATCATTTCACCGATTATGGCGAACAACACTTCCGATGACTGGGTTGCTTCCACAGCGCACAATTTTTGCATGTTTCCTTTTACCATATCAGTCGCCGCAAAAAACATAACGGTTGCGATCACTCCGGAAAATATAGCCACCCAACCAGTTTGAATGATCTGTCCGAGGCTGGGGGGTCCGATCACAGCTGCTCCGTACAACGAAAGGACGATCCAAAAAGGAAGGCTCGCGATCGTCATGCCAAGTACACGTTGATAAGCGTCTAAGCGATGAGAAACGGCCGCCATCATTTTCCGATTGCCGAGCGGATAAGCAAAGGAAGCCATCATAACGGGGAAGATGCACAGCACAGCGTCGGCAGCTGAAATTCGAGCAGCGTGTTCGAATTGTATAAAAGCCACCCCTAACAGAATGAAGCTAGACATGGCCAGACCACGGGTGGGAATGTGTCCTCGCAGCTTGAGGGGGCCTCGTGCGGTTTGGATGGTTTCGTAAAAAAACGGTGCAAGAAGTGAACCCGAAATGATGGTTATTTGCCAAGTAGCGGCAATCAGCCAACCAGGACCATAGGCAGCGGCAAAACACAAAGGCGCATAAAATAGGCCAAAGCCAACCGTACTCCATAACAGCCATTCATAAGGCTGTTTTTTCATTTCTTGCCAAAGAGTTTTAAGACCCTTGCGGAAAGCAACGATCACCATCATGGGAGGAACCATAAAAAAATAGCGCAAAGAAGCGCTCCATATCCAGCTTCCGCCTTCTAAATCCATCATCCGGTTGAATAGGAATGTAAACGCAAAAAAGAAAGCGGCTAAAACCCCTAACAGAATCGGACGCATACCCATCGTCTACCTTTCGGAAAAGAGTAAATATTCTTACAAACTATTTCGCTTTTATCCGCTGAAAAAACTTATGGTCTAAATTCGATCCATTTTGAACCATTTGGATAAATCCGAACGCAACAAACTACTCGAAAATTATTTTACTCCGGGCAGTTTGTCTATGTAACCAGTTATCAGAAAAAAGAGATTCGAATCATTCAATACTGTTTCTCCAGCCATGGAATGGTGGCTGTAGAAACATTTTGTCTAAGGCATCCATTTCCTCATGAGGAGAGAATTGTTGACCTAAAGACAAGCATATATTATAATGTCATAGTACATGTTATGGTCATAAACCAATATGTAATCGTACTGTGTTCGGAGGGAGGGGAAGAGAGATGTCAAAAACGATTGTTCGCAAAAATGAATCGCTTGAAGATGCTCTTCGTCGTTTTAAACGTCAAGTATCTAAAACAGGTACTTTACAAGAGTACAGAAAACGCGAATTTTATGAAAAGCCAAGCGTAAGACGCAAGAAAAAGTCTGAAGCGGCCAGAAAACGCAAGTATTAAGAGAGGGTGTAGTCATGAGTCTTCTCGAACGTTTAAATCACGACATGAAACAAGCGATGAAGAATAGGGAAAAAGAAAAGCTTTCTGTCATTCGCATGCTGAAAGCTGCTCTTCAAAACGAAGCGATCAAGCTTGGAAAAAGTGAGTTGGCAGAAGACGAAGAGTTGACAGTCCTTTCTCGCGAAGTAAAACAACGGAAAGACTCCCTCCAAGAATTTCAGAATGCAGGTCGTGAAGATCTTGTTGAGAAAATTCAAACTGAACTGACTTACGTGAGTGAATATATGCCTAAACCATTAACAGAAGATGAACTTGAGCAAATTGTTACGGAAACAATTGCTGAAGTGAATGCTTCTTCAAAAGCTGATTTGGGAAAAGTAATGAGCGCCATAATGCCAAAAGTAAAGGGGAAGGCAGATGGCTCTCTTGTCAATAAGCTAGTTCAGAAACATTTATCGTAAATAAAAAAGAGAGGCGAAGACGATCGCCTCTCTTTTTTTGTGGGCAAATTTTTTTGCGTTTAAATAAAAGAAGTCCTCTTTTTTCTGATCCATTTTCATATATAAATGAAAAATCATTCGAAACTTTTTTCGGCATTGGGCGTAAATAAGATAACGGGAATGGTGGAGGTGTAAGCGATCGCGAGAATATCATTTTTATTCGTACTTTGTTTACTGTTGCTGCCTGTAGAAGTGTGTGCCAATCAATCGGAATCCTCTCTTCAGCAAGGGAAATCGTTTACCGGAGAGAAGAGAGTTTTGGCGTTTGAAAAGGAGAAGGGAATGACGAATGACGTTCATGAAAGCTTTGCAGTGAAGTGGAGCCGTATTCTGACCCATCCAGCCATGGTGACCATTTTGTTGAGCATTGCCAGTTTGGCATTCGTCATGGAACTTTTTACTCCTAGATTTGGAATTGTCGGAATTATAGGTATATTGGCTCTTGCGTTTTTTTTCTGGGCACATATTACTGCTGGTACGGCCGGGTATGAAGCCGTTGCATTCTTTTTAGTGGGTGTTGTTCTTTTAATCGCTGAATTATTTTTACCGGGCGGAATAGCCGGAATATTAGGACTTTCCGCCATGATCGTAAGCATTTTGACGGTTGGAGATAATCGATTATGGATGGGGATTTCACTGTTGATCGCCATCGGGGTTGCCGTGACGGGGATGATCGTCATGAGAAGGGTGTTTCACCAAAAAATGAAGCTTTTTCAAAGGATGGTCCTGACCGATTCCACAGATTCAGAAAAAGGCTATGTTTCCCATGTGAATCGATATGATTTGATCGGAAAAACAGGTGTTTCGGTTACTCCTCTTCGTCCATCCGGGACTATTCTGATAGATGAGGAACGAATCGATGCGATTACGGAAGGAAATTATATTGCGAAAGATAAAAAAATTCAGGTAGTAAAAGTGGAAGGCGTTCGTATTATTGTAAGAGAAGTAAAACAATAAAAGGCAGGAGGAATAGGAATGGATCCAGGAATGATATTTGTTCTTATCCTGATTGTGGTTGGACTTATTTTATTAGCCATACTTTTGACCATTGTTCCGGTTATGCTTTGGATTTCGGCATTGGCGGCCGGAGTCAGAGTCAGCATTTTCACATTGATTGGGATGAGGCTAAGAAGGGTGATTCCAAGCCGTGTCATCAATCCGTTAATTAAAGCGTCGAAAGCCGGCTTAAACGTAACAACCAACCAGTTGGAAAGCCATTATTTAGCAGGCGGGAATGTCGATCGTGTCGTCAACGCTTTGATCGCAGCGCACCGGGCGAATATCGAACTTTCCTTCGAACGCGCCGCTGCGATTGATCTTGCTGGCCGTGACGTATTGCAGGCAGTGCAAATGAGCGTCAATCCAAAAGTCATTGAAACTCCTTTTATTGCTGGTGTAGCGATGAACGGGATAGAAGTAAAAGCGAAAGCTCGAATTACGGTAAGAGCCAATATTGACCGCCTTGTCGGGGGAGCGGGGGAAGAAACGGTTATTGCTCGTGTCGGGGAAGGAATTGTCTCGACGATCGGTTCAGCTGATGACCATAAAAAAATATTAGAAAACCCGGATATGATTTCGCAGACAGTACTTGCGAAGGGGCTTGATTCTGGAACTGCATTTGAAATTCTTTCGATCGATATTGCCGACGTGGACGTTGGAAAAAATATAGGGGCCGAACTGCAAACAGAACAGGCGGAAGCAGATAAACAAATTGCTCAGGCTAAAGCGGAGGAACGCCGCGCCATTGCTGTGGCGACCGAACAAGAAATGAAAGCTAAAGTTCAAGAAATGAGAGCGAAAGTTGTAGAGGCAGAAGCAGAAGTGCCGTTGGCCACTGCAGAGGCTCTTAGAAAAGGAAATCTAGGCGTTTTGGATTATTTCAATCTTCGTAATATCGTGGCTGATACAGGGATGAGAGAATCAATCGGCAAACTGACTGGGGATTCAAAAGAGAATGATACACGAAAAGCGTAGAAGATGAAAGGAGAATCGCGATGGAAACCATGATCGGACTTTTGATTATCATTGTCGGAAGCTATCTATATAACATGTTCATGAGAAAAGCGAAACCCCAACAAAAACGTTCCATCAATCGCATTAAAAAGGAAAGAACGGCGGAAAAAACGCATCCTTTGTCGGCAAAGGCTACGAAGGAACTTGAACCGAATTTCATTCGACATTCAAAACGAAATGAACGAGAAGATCATCAAGCCCGGGCAGCGTTTGAAATCAAAGAGGCTGCGGAAGAACAGTCTGCCATGACCATTCAAGAAAAGGAATTGGTTAAGGGGATCATTTTAGCTGAAGTTCTTGGTCCTCCAAGAGCGAAAAGGAATTATTTTTCCTAGGCAGGAAAGATCAAAAGAAGTGCTGAAACTTCCTTTTATTTCATACATATGAAATGAGAGGAGGTTCTTTTTTTATGGCAAAAAAGTGGCGGCAGCAAGTAAAAAGCTGGTTTGCTAAAACACTTGACCTACCTGAAGATGTCATGATGGACCTTCCAAGAATTACGATGATCGGACAAATCCATATATACGTGGAAAACCATCGAGGGTTGCTATCTTTTTCTGATAAAGAAGTTAGGCTGTTGCTGAAACAAGGACAGTTATTAATAAAAGGAAGTTCGTTTGTCATTAAAACCATTTTGCCGGAAGAAATTTTGCTGGAAGGTAGAGTAGATCAAGTTTTGTACTTGGAACAGTAGGGGGATAGTGATGAAAAACCAGTGGACGATGTTTTTGAAAGGAAAAGTATTGGTCAAAGCGGAGGGCCAAGGGACGGAACGATTCCTTAATCATTTGATAAGATCCAACCTTTCTGTCTGGAATGCCAAAAAAACCGGGACGAAATCGGTGATATTCTATATTCAATTGGAGGATCTTTCCGAATTTCGTAAAATTGCCCGTCATTTCGAAGGGAAAATCACGTTTCTCGAAGGAAGCGGCGGTCCGTTTATAGGAAAGAAACTTATGAAAAACAGCGGCTTGTTGGCGGGGGTGCTCTCGTTTCTCATTATATTGGTGGTGCTTTCCAATATGGTATGGGGGATCGAAATAACGGGCGCCAGTCCGGAAATGGAACATGCCATTCGGAAAGAATTAAAAAGCATGGGCATTCAAAAAGGAAAACTGCAATTTTTCATAGATGACGTCGATTCGATTCAACGCCAGTTAACAAGTCGGGTGGAAGGAATTACATGGGTTGGTGTACATTTAAACGGGACAACCTATCATTTTCAAGTAGTCGAAAAAACGGAGCCAAAGGAAAAAAAGACAACAGGACCACAAAATTTAGTAGCGAAAAAGAAAGCTGTCATTGTTAAAATGTTTGTTGAGAAAGGACAGCCTGTAGTGAAGCGAAATCAGTTTGTTCAAAAAGGACAATTGCTTGTTTCCGGTTGGGTTGGCAACGAAGAACATCTAAAAAGCGTGGCTTCCAAGGGAAAGGTTTGGGGAGAAACGTGGTACAAATCATCCGTTGAACTGCCGCTTGAGACGACGTTTCAAGTTTTTACCGGCAAGGAAAATAGAAGCTATTTTTTGAAAATAGGAAAGTTTTCTATTCCTGTCTGGGGATGGTGGAAGAAGGAAACATTTAAATTGACGGCCTTGGAAGAAAGCAGCCATCCTATCAAGTTTTTCCGTTGGGAACTTCCAGTTGAATGGGGCCAGTCGATCAAACGTGAATATAAAATCGTGGAACGCCGATATACGGTGAATCAGGCGGTTCAAGAGGCGAATCAATTGGCAAGAAAGGATTTGAGAAAGCATCTTCAGTCGGATGCACAAATTACGGGCGAAAAAATTTTGCATCGAAGAATAGAGAATGGTAAAGTTAGGATAACAGTATATTTCCAAGTGATTGAAGATATTGCAAAAGGACAACCAATCATTCAAGGAGATAAAGAGAATGACAGAAAAAACCAAAAATCTGGAAATCATCCTGGAAGATCCGAATGAGGCAGTAGCTTTGTTCGGCATCTCAGACAGCAATTTAAAAACGCTGGAAGAAGAATTTCAAGTTTCTCTCATTACAAGAGGTGAAACGATTCTTATTTCAGGGAAAGAACAAGAAGTCGAGATTGTACACAACATTTTAAAACAGCTGTTGAATGTGATGAGGAAAGGGATCCACATCAGCCAAAGAGATGTTGTGTACGCTGTACAAATGGCGAAACAAGGGACAATCGATTACTTCGATGGATTGTATGACAAAGAAATTGCGAAAAATGCGAAAGGAAAATCCATTCGCGTCAAGACGATTGGCCAGCAGCATTATGTTTCAGCCATTCGACAACATGACCTTGTATTTGGGATAGGACCTGCGGGAACGGGGAAAACGTTTTTAGCGGTCGTGATGGCGGTGCATGCACTCAAAAATGGATTCGTAAAACGCATCATTTTAACAAGACCTGCCGTTGAAGCAGGGGAAAGCCTAGGATTCTTGCCCGGGGATTTAAAAGAAAAAGTAGATCCCTATCTGCGGCCTCTCTACGATGCGCTTCATGATGTATTAGGCGTTGAACATACGCAGCGCTTGATTGAGAGAGGAACGATTGAAATTGCTCCGCTTGCCTATATGCGGGGCCGAACATTGGATGATGCTTTTATTATATTGGATGAGGCTCAAAATACCACTCGTGCCCAAATGAAAATGTTTTTGACCCGGCTTGGATTCGGATCGAAAATGGTCATCACTGGCGACAGAACTCAGATAGATCTCCCGAAAGGGGTCCATTCCGGACTTATTAGTGCTGAACATATTTTGCGGGATGTACCGGGGATTGGTTTTATATACTTAGAACAAACGGATGTTGTAAGGCATCCATTAGTTTCTAAAATTATTGAGGCCTATGATCGTTTCGATGAATAAGTCCGGTGGCGACACCCGGGCTTATTCTTTATCCAAGTTCCGTCTGTTAACGTTTCCTTGCTTCAGATGAATGACGGTTTTTTAAAAAATTCATTGATACAAAGCTATCATCGCTTTCATTGTTGGATTCTACTGATATCAGGTGAGTAGTGGATGGACGTGTCGGATATCGCCGTTTAAAGGAGTCATCACACGATGTCCGTAAAAGATCCTGATGCTTGATCGGGGGATATGTACGATGATTGTACAAAAGTGGATAACCCGTATACGCTCTGCTGTCAGCTATTCGATGTTGGCTGCGCTCATGTATACACTCCTCACAATTATTTTGTTTGTCGTCCTTTATATAAATGTAAAACCCGAAACGTATGATGTAGAATTGTTTTCCGTTGCGGATAAAACAATCCGTTCACCGAAAACGATCGTTGATAAAGAAAAAACGGAAGAGGAACGCAAAAAGGCAGCTGAAGAAGTGGAAGATGCCTATGTCTATAATCAAGATACTGCTCTCAATCGGGTTTCTCTCGTGAATTCCATATTTGATTTTATACAAGAAGTGAAAAAAGAAAGTCAAAAGGAAGAACGGGCGCCATTAGCCGAACTGAAAGATAAACTGACGAAAAATGTGACAGAAGATGTGACGAAATCGATTAGCGATGATGTTTTTTTAACGTTGTTGTCCGCCGATCAAGAAGAACTAGAAAAAACACGGAATGCGATTGTGGACAATGTGGAGTTTACGTTGCAGCAGCGGATTCGCAAGGAACATTTGACTGATTTTCAAAACCAAGTCGAACAAGAGATTGAAAAAAATCCATTGGCCCCAGATTTAAAACGGGCTGCGGTTGAAATTGGACGTTATGCCATCGTGCCAACTGAAGAGTATGACAGCCGGTTGACCTCAGAGCGGAAAGAACAGGCCCAAGAAGAAGTGGAACCGGTAAGGATTTTACAAGGACAAGTCATCGTCCAAGAAGGTCACTTAATTGACAGGGACATTTATCGGCAATTAAAACTGCTGGGTCTTATCAATCACCAACGTTCTTATAAACCTGTTTTTGGACTCCTTATTTTTGTTTTGGTTGTCGTTTTTTTGCTCATTTATTCTTTTCATACCGCTTCTTTGCCTTCAGAAAAGAAAAAGAGCTATCTGCTTTTAGTGGGCATGATTTTTACTTTTTCTTTTTTGTTAATGAAAATCATTGCCTGGATTGGAAATAACGACTATGCTCAGTTGAGCTTCCTGTATCCGGGAGCGCTTTCTTCCATGCTCATTACCATTTTAATCAATGAGCGGACAGCAGCAATCGTCGCCATTCTTTTGGCGGCTTGCGGGAGCATTATGTTTCATAATGGAACGAGTGAAACCATTCATGTCGAAATGGCTATTTATCTATTGTTCAGCGGTTTAACGGGAAGTTTGTTTTTATTGAAGCATCGCCGCCGCTTGAATATTTTACAGGCGGGAGTTTATGTGTCCATTGTCAATGTGCTCGTCATCTTATTTTTGAAATTAATCGGCAATGGATCGTATTCTGGAAAGGAATATTTGTTTTTTGCCTTGTTTGCTTTTATATCCGGGATAGCGTCTGCCGTGCTGACGCTAGGCTTATTGCCAATGATTGAAAGTGGATTTGGCGTTTTGTCGACGATGAAGCTGATTGAACTATCGAATCCGAACCATCCTTTATTGAAAAAGATTTTAATGGAAACGCCGGGTACTTACCACCATAGCATCATGGTGGCCAACCTTTCAGAAGCGGCATGTGAAGCGATCGGGGCGAATGGCTTGCTTGCAAGGGTGGGATGTTATTACCATGATATCGGCAAAACAAAAAGACCAAAATTTTTTATTGAAAACCAAATGGATCATGAAAATCCCCATCAACATCTGTCTCCTGAGGTCAGTAAACAAATGATCATCGATCATGTGGTGGACGGAGCGGCTATGCTGCGAAAAGAAAAGCTGCCGAAGGAAATTGTGGATTTTGCTGAGCAGCATCATGGGACCACTTTGGTAAAATATTTTTATTATAAAGCGATTGAAAAAAACCACGAAGTGAATGAAGAAGATTTTCGATATCCGGGTCCTAAGCCGCAGACAAAAGAAATTGCCATCGTCAGCATTGCCGATAGTGTGGAAGCGGCTGTCCGATCGATGAAACAGCCAACTGTTGAACAAATAAAAAGCCTCGTCCATAATATTATTCAAGACCGTTTGCGGGACGGGCAGTTTAGTGAATGTGATATTACTTTAAAAGAACTGGAAATTGTCAAACAAACGATTTGTGATGCATTAAATGGTATTTTTCACTCGCGGATCGAATATCCGGAAATGAAAAAACAGACGGAGGAAGCAACATGAGTTTAATGATTGATTTAGTCGATGAAACGAATGAATTAAAGCAAGAAGATTTGGAATTAGTGGAGCAACTGCTGCAATTTGCGTCTGAAAAAGAAGGGATTCAGGAGGAAAGCGAAGTGTCTGTAACCTTTGTCGATAATCAGCGCATCCAAGAAATTAACAGGGATTATCGCCATAAAGATCAACCGACAGATGTGATTTCCTTTGCTCTTGAAGAGACTGACGAGGAGGAAGTGGAAATCATTGGTGAAGATATGCCTAGAGTTTTAGGGGATATTATTATCTCTGTTCCTAAAGCACGTGAACAGGCTCATGATTATGGCCATTCTTTTCAGCGTGAACTCGGATTTTTAGCGGTGCATGGATTTCTTCATCTTCTCGGATATGACCACATGACAGAGGAAGAAGAAAAAATCATGTTTTCACGGCAAAGGGAAATTTTAAATGAATATGGACTCAAAAGATAAAGATCGGAACGTTTTCAGCGTCCATCGATTAAAACGGTCCTTTTCGTTCGCTTTTGGCGGAATAGGTACGGCATGGAAAGAAGCGAACTTTAAAATTCACGTTATGGCGGCATTCTTAACTACGGCGGCCGGTCTCGCTTTTCAACTCTCAAAATGGGAGTGGATGATCCTCTTACTTTTATTCGCAGGAATGTTCGCGCTGGAAATGGTGAATACCGCCATAGAAAAAATAGTGGATTTAGCGACACAAGACTACCATCCGCTGGCAAAAGAGGCAAAAGATTTAGCAGCGGGGGCGGTGCTCGTCTACTCTATTTTTGCTGTTGTGATCGGCATGATCATCTTTTTACCGAAATGGTTTCGACTTTTTGTATGAATGGAAGAGTCGCCCTAAAGGCGACTCTTTTTCAAATCATGCGATTTGTGGGTAGTTCAGAGGAAGCGAAACGGAATTTCCATGAAATACGACGCATTTGGTTGAAAATGATGGTTATGGGGGAGAAAACACCAAGTTTTAACTTACCCAATTTGAAATCATGCCATTTGTCGGTTAAAATGAGAGCGTAAGCCAATGAAAAACAGCCTTGTGGAATTAAATGGTTTTTTGAATCAACGAGGCAATAATGACGAATTTTTCTGAAATTTTCACTTCTCTCTCTCCATATGGAGAAAAAATGGTGTAAAATATAGATAGTGATTCAATCCAGTTGGGGATTTGGCTTTTTAAAGCGCTTACAAACGAAAGTCTTTGGTTTCACAAAGGATTTGCTCAAAATCATCATACTAAGAATCTTACAACAGTGGAGGATTTTCGAAAACTATGGCGACAATCAATGCAGATTATAAATCAGGATTTATTTCCATTATTGGTAGACCGAATGTCGGTAAATCAACCTTTCTGAACAGGGTGATCGGTCAAAAAATTGCTATTATGAGCGATAAACCGCAAACAACAAGAAACCGAATTCAGGGAGTTTATACAACGGACGATGCCCAAATGATTTTTATCGACACTCCCGGCATCCATAAGCCAAAGCACAAACTTGGCGACTTTATGGTAAAAACGGCTGTAAACGCCCTTAAGGAAGTAGATTTGATTTTATTTATGGTGAATGTGACGGAAGGGCTCGGCCGGGGAGAACAATATATCATCGAAATGCTCAAAGATATCCAAACACCCGTTTTTTTAGTATTAAATAAAATTGATCAAATACATCCTGATGAGCTTTTTCCTATGATTGAACAGTACAAAGAACTTTATCCTTTCCAGGAAATATTTCCGATTTCCGCGCTTAATGGAAATAATGTTGATCGCTTGCTTTCGGCCATTAAAGAATATTTGCCGGAAGGTCCTCAATATTATCCGGCGGATCAAGTGACTGACCATCCGGAACGTTTTATCGTCTCGGAATTGATCCGGGAAAAAGTTCTGCATTTGACAAGAGAAGAGGTTCCGCATTCGATTGCGGTTCTGATTGACAAAATGGAACGCGAGGAAGAGAAGGATCTTGTGCATATCATGGCCACGATTATCGTAGAACGAGATTCCCAAAAAGGCATTATCATCGGTAAACAAGGGAGAATGCTGAAGGAAGTAGGAAAACGAGCTCGAATGGACATTGAAAATCTTCTCGGTTCCAAAGTCTTTTTAGAATTATGGGTAAAGGTTCAAAAAGATTGGCGTGATAAAATATCTGCTCTACGCGAATATGGTTTTCGAGAAGACGAATATTAAGATCTTGAGTTTTTGACAAGGTACTTGAAAAAATTGCACCTAATAAATCGGGTATAGGCGGGGGAAAATATTATCACAACATTTTTGCTAGTTTCAATCAAAGAAAGGCGGGGTTATGATGTTGGATTTTACCTGGAAGCTGTTTTCGAAAACGGGTAATATTGATACGTATCTCTTGTACAAAGAGTTGGAAAAAGAAAGCCAATCTGCTCGCTTGGAAGAAGAGGAAGAACTAGCAGAAGCCGAATTTCCGTTGTCTTGAAAAGGCCCGTTGGTGCAATGAAAGGATGGCCTTCAACGTGTTTCAAAAGTGTGAAGGAATTGTCATACGATCGACTCCGTATGGCGAATCAAATAAAATCATCACATTGTTTACAAGAGAATTTGGAAAAATGGCTTTAATGGCGAGAGGGGCTAGAAAACCGAATAGCCGCCTCTCCGCCATTACCCAGCTGCTCTTTTGCGGGCAGTTTTTGTTTCAGTCATCAAGAGGATTAGGAACTCTGCAGCAAGGAGAATCTATTCATTCTTTCAAAGAAATAAGGGAAGACTTGTTTAAAACTGCTTATTCTTCGTATTTGGCTGAACTGCTGGATAAAGGAACAGAAGAAAGTAAAGTCAACCCGTATTTGTATGAGCTTTTTTACCAAACATTGGATTACATAGATGAAGGCTATGATGCAGCTATATTGACCAATATTTTTGAAATGAAAATGCTGCAGGTGATCGGCCTTCGTCCGGAGTTAAATCAATGTGTGAACTGCGGCAGCAAAGAAGGGCGTTTTGCCTTCTCGATTAGAGAAAACGGTCTTCTTTGTCATCGCTGTTTTGAATTAGATCCTTATTTGCTTCCCGTTTCTCAAGCCACTGTAAAATTGCTGCGCCTTTTTTATTATATTGATCTTCGGCGTCTTGGAAGTATATCAGTGAAACCTCAAACAAAAAAAGAACTGCGTACTGTCCTTTCCATGTATTATGACGAATATTCGGGTTTGTTTTTGAAATCTCGAAAATTTCTCGAGGAGATCGAAAAAATGCAAAGCATGCTTGGTCCATCTTCGAAAGAAGGAGATTGACAAACGTGGTGGGATCGATTATTTTTGAATATGAGGAATAGCTATTCAATCTGTGGTATTATTAGAGTCCACGGTTAGTTGAAATGTAAATTTCATATTTTGCGAAGAAGGAAAGGAGTACCTGATTACGTTCTATCTCAGCGAATCCGGGATGGTGGGAGCCGGACATAGGGCATCAGGGAACGGCAGTCCGGAGCAAATATTTTAAAAAGTGGCCAGACGCTAAGAAAGCGGAGGCAAATAGGGTGGAACCGCGGGTGTAACTCTCGTCCCTATGCAGATTTACTGCATAGTGGCGGGAGTTTTTGTTTTGGACTCCATGCGTGGAAAAACGAAGAATGTCTTTAGCAAGACTTGTTTTTAGCAATTGGATCATATGGAGGTGTACGAAATGAATATACAAGAAATGATTCTTACGTTGCAGAAGCATTGGTCGGATCATGGCTGCATTCTCATGCAGGCTTATGATGTAGAAAAAGGGGCAGGGACGATGAGCCCGTATACGTTTTTACGGGCAATTGGACCGGAACCTTGGAATGTTGCTTATGTGGAACCAAGCCGACGGCCGGCAGATGGCCGTTATGGGGAAAACCCCAATCGACTGTACCAGCACCATCAATTTCAAGTGATTATGAAACCTTCGCCATCCAATATTCAAGAAATCTATTTGGATTCTTTGCGTGCTCTTGGAATTGATCCGCTTGATCATGATATTCGCTTTGTAGAAGATAACTGGGAAAACCCGTCTCTCGGCTGTGCAGGCCTCGGTTGGGAAGTATGGCTAGACGGGATGGAAATCACGCAATTTACTTATTTTCAACAAGTAGGCGGACTGGAATGCAAGCCTGTTTCCGTGGAAATTACGTATGGAATTGAACGATTGGCTTCCTACATACAAGAAAAGGAAAATGTTTTTGATTTGGAGTGGACAAATGGATTTACTGTAAAGGATATTTTCTATCAGCCTGAATATGAACACTCCAAATATACATTTGAAACATCGGATCCTGACATGTTGTTTAACTTGTTTAATACGTATGAAAAGGAAGCGAAGCGCCAAATGGAGGAAGGATTGGTTCATCCTGCCTATGACTACATTTTAAAATGCTCCCACGTATTTAATATTCTCGATGCGCGGGGCTCCATTTCAGTGACAGAACGAACGGCTTATATCGCTCGCATGAGAAATTTGGCAAGGCAAGTAGCCAAAACATTCTACGAAGAAAGAGAAAAATTGGGATTTCCTATTTTAAAAGGGAAAGGGGAGAAAGCGCATGACTAAAAGGGACCTTTTGCTTGAGATTGGATTGGAAGAGATGCCGGCCCGTTTTGTGACCGAGTCCATGAATCAGCTTGGAAAAAAAGTAGAGGAATTTTTTCAAAAAGAAAACATTGACTATGGAACGGTTTCCCTATTTTCCACTCCTCGCCGATTAGCTGTTCTTGTGAAAGATGTGGCGGAATCCCAGGCAGATGTTCATGAAGAAGCTCGAGGCCCAGCTAAAAAAGCGGCTTTAAATGAAGCGGGTGAATGGACAAAAGCAGCAATCGGGTTTTCAAAAAGCCATTCAGCTACTGTTGACGACATTTATTTCAAAGAGGTCAAAGGGATTGAATACGCTTTTGTGAAGAAATTTTTGAAAGGCCAGCCAACGGTTCAATTGCTTCCCAAATTAAAAGAGTTGATTGAGGGCATGAGCTTTGGGAAATATATGCGCTGGGCCGATTACGATTTGCGGTATGTACGTCCTATCAAATGGCTCGTTGTCTTATTTGGAAGCGAAGTGATTCCATTTGCGATTACGGATGTAGAAACGAATCGATTCAGTTATGGACACCGTTTTCTTGGCGGGAAAATTCAATTGGATTCTCCTGCTGAATATGAAACGAAGCTAAAAGCGAAATATGTCATTCCGAACCCCGATGAGAGAAAACAGTTAATCCGCAGCCAGTTGAAGAATTTAGAAGAAAAGCATGGCTGGGTCATCCCGATTGACGAAGAATTATTGGAAGAAATAAATAACATTGTGGAATACCCTACCGCTTTATTCGGCTCTTTTCAGGAAGAATTTTTAAATCTGCCAGAGGAAGTGTTAATTACTTCCATGAAGGAGCATCAGCGCTATTTTCCTGTAAAAACTGCCGACGGAAAGCTTCTTCCTCATTTTGTGACGGTCCGAAACGGAAACGATCGGTCTCTTGAAACGGTAGCTAAAGGGAACGAAAAAGTGTTGAAAGCGCGTTTAGCTGATGCTGATTTCTTCTATAAAGAAGATCAAAAGCTGAAAATTTCTGAAGCGCTGGAAAAACTTTCGTCCATCGTATATCACGAGAAAATTGGGACATTGGCAGAAAAAGTAGCCAGGATACGAAAATTGTCGTCTTATCTTGCAGAGAGACTGCGTGTAGAAGAAGAAACAGCGCAGAAAGCAGACCGTGCTGCTGAAATATGCAAGTTTGATTTAGTCACGCATATGGTATACGAGTTTCCGGAATTGCAAGGGATCATGGGAGAAAAATATGCGCTTCTTCAAGGAGAAAATCCTGAGGTGGCAAGGGCGATTAATGAACATTACCAACCGCGGAATTCGGAAGATGAACCTGCGGAATCACTTGTAGGCGCCATCGTAGGCGTGGCCGACAAATTAGATACGATTATCTCTTGTTTTGCTGTGGACATTATCCCAACCGGCTCTCAAGACCCATATGCTCTTAGAAGACAGGCGACTGGCATTGTACAGACCATGTTGAAGCATAAATGGAATCTTTCGCTGGAAGCTTTGTTAAAGGACAGCATTGATATCGTGTTAAGCGATGGAATCGGCCAAAAGGAAACAGCAGAAATCTATACGGCTGTATTGGACTTCTTTAAACAACGAATGAAACACATTTTAGAAGAAAAAGAAGTGCGCTATGACGTTATTGAGGCTTTGTTAGATGTTTCCATTCATTCTTTGGCAGAGGTTGAAGCGAAAGCGGAAGTTCTGATGAAACGAATCGGTCAACCTTCATTCAAGGAAGTGGCGGAAGCACTAAGCCGAGTCCTTAATATTACGAAAAAAGCAACTGAGGACAAAGAAATTCGTGAAAATCTATTTGCGAACGAAAGTGAAAAAGAACTATATGAACGTTATGTGAACTTGAAAAAAGAATGGAAACAAGATGTTTCTGCTGAAGAGCGTTTCCAACTGCTTGAAAGTTTGCGTCCTGTGATTGAACGCTATTTTGATGAAACTATGGTCATGACCGACGATGAAGAGATCAGAAAAAATCGGTTGGCGCAAATGAAGGAGCTTTCCCGCTACATTCTAGAGTTTGCCAACGTGAATTTGTTAGTGATAAAATGAACTTTCAGAAGGAAAAGATGGTTTCCGTTGTAAGTTGTTTTTGCGTAAGTTTGACTGTTCCGGCCCATACTATATCAAGATGTGAGAGCCTGTCGAACGAAGGCGGGCTCTTCCTCGTTTATGTTAAATAGTATATAATATTTTCGTATGAGTATAACACTTTTAATTGTGTTGGGTGGTGAGGATCATAGAACTTACAAAGCGTCAGGAACAAATATTGCAAATCGTGAAAAATAATGGACCTATTACAGGAGAACATATCGCTGAAAAATTAAATTTAACCCGGGCGACATTGCGTCCGGATTTAGCTATTTTAACAATGGCCGGCTTCCTTGACGCAAGACCTCGGGTAGGATATTTTTATACTGGAAAAACGGGCGCGCAGCTGCTGACGGAAAATTTAAAAAAAATTTATGTAAAACACTATCAATCGATACCCGTCGTTGTGCATAAAAACGTATCGGTTTATGACGCCATTTGCACGATGTTTTTAGAGGATGTCGGCACTTTATTTGTAGTGGATGACGATTCTTTGTTGGTAGGGGTGCTTTCGCGAAAAGATTTATTGAGAGCAAGTATAGGGAAACAAGATCTCAATAGCCTACCGGTAAACATTATCATGACGAGAATGCCCAATATTACGATGTGCTATAAAGATGATCTTTTGATCGATGTCGCCCAAAATTTAATCGAAAAACAGATTGACGCAATGCCTGTAGTAAAAGAAAAAGGAACGGGCTTCGAGGTGATTGGTCGAATCACAAAAACGAATATTGCGAAAGCGTTTGTCGCTTTAGCGAATGAAGATTAATGCCGAGAAAGAGAGAGGACAGTGATGATGAATGAGTGATCCAATTATCTACGTTGTTTCCGACTCTGTTGGCGAGACCGCAGAACTGGTCACAAAAGCTGCCCTCAGCCAGTTTGACGGTTCATATACGGTCCTCAAACGCTTTCCATACGTAGAGGAAATTTCTCATATTGAGGAAGTTATTTCTTTAGCCAAAATGGATAACGGAATGATTGTCTATACGTTAGTAAAGCCTGAAATGCGCCGATATTTGCAGGAGCGAGCCAAGAAGGAAAACATACAATCCTTTGATGTTATAGGTCCCATCATTGATGAGTTGGAGAATATGTTTCAGAAAAAGCCGCTGTACGAACCGGGACTTGTCCGCCGACTGGACGATGAATACTTTAAAAAGGTGGAAGCAATCGAGTTTGCTGTCAAATATGACGATGGACGAGATCCACGAGGATTAATGAAAGCTGATATAGTGTTAGTCGGTGTTTCCAGAACTTCCAAAACGCCCCTGTCCCAATATTTGGCGCATAAACGTTATAAAGTAGCCAATGTTCCGATTGTACCAGAAGTGGATCCGCCTGAAGAGCTGTTCAAAGTACCGAAAGAAAAATGCTTTGGTTTAAAAATTGGACCGCAAAAATTGAATCAAATTCGGAGGGAACGGCTGATTACTTTAGGGTTGGATGATCAAGCCAGCTATGCACAGTTGGACAGAATCAATAAAGAATTAGAGTATTTTGATTCCATCGCCAAAAAAATTGGTTGTGAAGTCATAGATGTAACGAATAAAGCGGTGGAAGAAACGGCCAATATTATCATAGAAAAAATTCGAAAAAATAAGCGCATAATCACATGATTGTGTGCTTCTTTCCTTTTGATAAAGAATTAGCTTTGACGATCCTTCTAATGTCTTGCCAAATGAAATAAAAAATAGCCAAATAAAAAAGTTTGTATTATAATAAAAAATTGTGATAAAAATATCTATTCAAGGTTTAGACTGGCCTCATTACGAATAAACTATTTATGGTGATATGTCAAGACCGGGGCAATGGATACCCAGCGGCCAAATTGCTATCTGTTTGAACAGCCCGTAAACCTACACCAGAGAAAGAAAGAGAAAAGGATGATGATTCATTAATCGTCATAGGTCGGAACGGTGGAGAATAAGAGTGAATCGTCACTTGATGAATGCTGGCGAGAAAGCCGTGAGAAAATTCGACAAACCTGGCTACACTTCTTTTTGACAGGAAACTTGCTGTGAAAAAGAAGGAATCCACCATATGGTGTAGAATAATTAATTTATGACAAAGAAGAAAAGAACGATGAATATTTTTGTCGATGCAGATTCCTGCCCTGTAAAAAAGGAAATTATTTCGTTGGCAAATGAATATGATTTGAATGTGTTCTTTGTGGCATCGTACAAACACCAGCCGTCTGAAGAAATTGGAGGCATATGGAAATATGTCGACTCCCATTTTCAAGCTGTGGATCTGTTCATAGTCAACCATTTGCAAAAAGGAGATCTGTTGATTACACAAGATATTGGATTAGCAAGTTTGGCCACCTCAAAAGGAGGGTATGCTTTTTCGCCGCGGGGGAATCAATACAGCGAGAGTGAGATGGCTTACATTTTGGACATACGGCATCTCCAGGCAAAGGCACGCCGGTCAGGACGTTTTGAAAAAGGGGCAAGGCCTTTTACAGACGCTGACAGGAAGCAATTTTTAAAAAAAGTACGGAGATTTTTGTCGAAGTATGAAGGATAAATTCGACACTTTCGCGAATGTAATAAGCTGGTGATCTTTTATGGCAGGAAAAATCCCTGAGGAAACGCTTGACAGAATTAAACATTCGGTGAATATTGTCGATGTTATTCATGACTATGTTCAATTAAGCAAACAAGGGAAAAATTATTTTGGTCTTTGTCCGTTTCATGGCGAAAAAACCCCATCTTTTTCGGTTTCCCCTGATAAACAGATTTATCACTGCTTCGGCTGTGGAGCAGGGGGAAATGTTTTTACCTTTCTGATGGAAATAGAAAATATTTCTTTTCAAGAAGCGGCTGTCAAATTAGCGGAAAGAGCCGGGATCAAGCTGAATATGGACGTAACAGCCGAACCCGTTCAAGCGTTGCCGAAGGACCATGAACTCATGATGTCTGCTCATGAGCTTCTAGCTAAATTCTACCATCATTTGCTGATAAATACAAAAGAAGGCCAAAATGCACTGGAATATTTATTCTCGAGAGGCTTCACAAAAGATCAAATAGAAAAATTCCAAATTGGCTGGTCTCCAACGGGGTGGAACGTCGCTGCGCTTTTTTTAAAAAGAAGAGGGTTTCCGATTTCATTGATGGAAAAAGCGGGTCTTGTTATCCGCCACGAAGGAAAAGGAGACTACTATGACCGATTTCGCGATCGAATTATGTTCCCTTTGCATGATTCGAAAGGAAGGGTCGTGGCGTTTTCCGGACGAAGTTTGAGGGATCTGCAGCCGAAATATTTGAACAGTCCGGAAACTCCCATATTTCATAAGAGCCGACTCTTATACAACTTGAACCGCTCAAGAAACTCGATTCGAAAAAAACGCCAGTTGATTCTATTTGAAGGATTTGCGGACTGCATAGCAGCGGACCGAGCCGGGATTGACAACGGTGTTTCAACGATGGGCACATCTTTGACGGAAGATCATGTGCATATTATTCGCCGTCTAACCGATGAAGTGTTAATATGTTATGATGGAGACTCTGCCGGAGTTGAAGCAGCATTTCGGGCCGGGAATCTTCTTGAAGAGGCTGGCTGCCGTGTGAAAGTTTCCGTCATTCCCGACGACTTGGACCCCGACGATTACATTCAAACATACGGCGGAGATAAATTCCGCCTGGATGTTATAGAGGCCAGCATGACGTATATGGCTTTTAAAATGCAGTATTATAAACGGGGTAAAAATCTTCAAAAAGAAGATGAGAAACTTCAGTATATCGATGAAATATTGAAAGAAATTACAAAGCTTTCAAAGGCGGTGGAGCGCGATTATTATATGAGACAGCTGGCGGAAGAATTTTCGATCTCATTGGACGCGTTAAAATGGCAACAGCGTCAAATATATTATGCAGAAAAACGGAATTTGCCGCCATCGCGACCGAATTGGGCAGGGAGAATTTCCGAAATGCCTTCAACCGGAAAAATATACCCTGCCTATATAACGGCAGAACGCCGCTTGATTGCTTATATGCTGCAAGATCCTGAATTAACGTATCAAATCCACGAAAAACTGGCCGGGGAGACTTTCAATCTGGATGAGCATCAAGCAATTTTCACTTATTTATTAGGTTATTACGAAGAGGGAAAGCCCCCTGATGCCAGTGCTTTCATCAATTTTCTGCCGGATCCGAATTTAAGAAAAACGGTGACGGAAATAGAAATGATGAATGTCAACATGGATGTCTCGGATGAAGAAATAAATGATTATATAAATGAAGTGTTAAATCACCAAAAAATGTTAAAAATAAAGGCGAAGATGGAAGAAAGCAAAAGAGCAGAACAACAACATGATTATAAAAAAGCGGCAGCCATAGCCATGGAAGTTATGCAATTAAGAAAGATGTTGAAAAGGAAAGGCAGTTTCAAGGATGTTGGAAGGAGGGGAACTAATGGCTGAAAAGTCAACACGTTCCAAAGAAGTTGAGCCTGAATTAACACTAGATAAAGTAAAAAATCAAATAGTGGAAAAAGGAAAGAAACGCGGTGAGCTTTCATACGATTATATAGCCGATAAACTATCGAATTTTGATCTTGATTCCGAACAAATGGATGATTTTTATGAATACTTGAACGAACAGGGAATAGAAATCGTCAATGAAGATAGCGATCATGAAGAGGATCCTGATATTCATGAGCTCTCAAAAGAAGAGGAAGAAGAATTTGATTTAAACGATTTAAGTGTTCCGCCTGGAGTTAAAATTAATGACCCTGTTCGTATGTATTTAAAAGAAATTGGGCGTGTTGATCTTCTCTCCGCTGAAGAAGAAATTGAGCTGGCAAAACGTATTGAACAAGGGGATGAAGAAGCAAAACGCCGTTTGGCAGAAGCGAATTTGCGTCTTGTTGTAAGCATTGCGAAGCGGTATGTTGGGAGAGGCATGCTGTTCCTTGACTTAATCCAAGAAGGTAACATGGGGCTGATTAAAGCCGTTGAAAAATTTGATTACCGAAAAGGATACAAATTCAGCACCTATGCAACATGGTGGATTCGTCAAGCGATTACTCGCGCTATTGCAGACCAAGCAAGAACCATTCGGATTCCGGTTCATATGGTTGAAACGATCAACAAGCTGATTCGAGTTCAGCGGCAATTGCTTCAAGATTTAGGCCGCGAACCGACTCCGGAAGAAATCGGAGAAGAAATGGATTTATCTCCTGAAAAGGTACGAGAAATCTTAAAAATTGCCCAAGAGCCAGTTTCGCTTGAAACACCGATCGGGGAAGAAGACGATTCTCATTTAGGCGATTTCATCGAAGATCATGAAGCCACTTCACCGTCGGAGCACGCAGCTTATGAGTTATTGAAAGAACAGCTTGAAGATGTTCTCGATACTTTAACGGACCGTGAAGAAAATGTCTTGCGCCTGCGCTTTGGTCTGGATGACGGCAGAACTCGTACTTTGGAAGAAGTCGGGAAAGTGTTTGGCGTTACCAGAGAACGTATTCGCCAAATTGAAGCGAAAGCATTGCGCAAACTTCGCCATCCAAGCCGCAGCAAAAGATTAAAAGACTTTTTAGAATAATTTCATTTTGCCTTTAAAGTTTACTTCTTTTGAAGTAAACTTTTTTTTGTCGAAGAAAACGAATCATTGTGAATCTGAACGGCATTGAAAATCAGTGCCTATATTGCAATGGAAAGTGGGTTGAACATGGATAAGCGAAAGCAAATCATTATCAAAGAAATCTTATTTTGGAAGCAAAACAAGATGCTGCCTGAAAAATATTGCGATTATTTACTAACACTATACAGTGAAGGAGAAGAACTAAACTCAGCCGCTCATTTGCCACGGTTCCATCGATCATATCGAATTCTGCAAGCCATATTGTTGCTGTTCATTCCAATTTCATTATTTGTCCTTTATTTTACTGAAATGCCTTTCATAATGCAAATGGCGATTTTGACAATTTTTGTCGTTTTATTGATAGGAGCGGGTATCTACTATGGACGAAAAGGATTTTTTGTCCAGTTCATATTTCTATCTGCAGCGCTCATTTTTTTATTTTTCACAATCAAAATCAATGATAAGTTTTTGTCGGGAAATTCTATCAGCCTGTATTTGATTATTTTGATGAATTGCCTTTTATGGATAGCGGTTGGAAAAACCAAAAAATTACTATATTTTACTATTTCGGGGATTGCAGGAATATTCATAACCTTTGTTTTCATCCTGTTTCATTCTTGAGGAGAGGGAGGCTTCGGATGAATATTTGTTGACGAGAAATGATAAAATATAAGTCGAATTCTTTTTTCTGAAAACGGAAAAACGGGAAAAAATTAACAATCAAGGACTTTTCCTCATCCGGTTTTTGAAGTAAAATAGAAGGTGTTTGTACTGTGAAGATTGAAATCGCATACATAAAGGAGGGAATAGCATGAATCGAAATCCAATTATTCCGTTTTTGCTGATTATGGTATTTGGAATCGGCCTGGTGTTTTTTTTATCATTAAAAGGTCTAAATGACAGCGAACAGGCTGCCAAAGAAAAAAAGGGCGGCGGCGAAAAAACGGAACAGACAGCTGAGACTTTTGATCCCGAAGGTTTCTTTAAACAAACATGTGCGGGCTGCCACGGGCAAAATTATGAAGGCGGCGTAGGGCCATCCTTAAAAGGGGTTGGCAAGAAATTATCCAAAGATCAAATCAAAAACATCATTCAGAACGGAAAAGGCGCTATGCCTTCAGGACTTGTGTCCGCTGACCATGCTGACCAAATGGCAGACTGGCTGATGAAATTAAAATAATGGTATCAAAGTTCTTTGCTGATCGACGCAAAGAGCTTTTTTTGTGGCAGCATTCCGTTTAAAATAGATGAGGAAAGAAAAATGGTTAAGTGGTGAAAACATGAATATCCATCAATTATCGAAACGTCTGGAAACTGTGGCAGAATACATACCGAAACATTCAACAGTGGCTGATATCGGCTCTGACCACGCTTATTTGCCTTGCTACGCTGTAAAGAAAGGATTGGCAAAAGCGGCTGTCGCCGGGGAGATTGCAGAAGGTCCTTTTCAATCGGCCAAGAAGCAAGTGCAATCGTCCGAACTGGAACATTTAATTGACGTCCGTAAAGGAGACGGACTGGAAGTGATAGCAAAAGGAGAAGTTGATTGCATCGTCATTGCCGGAATGGGTGGCAGTTTAATCGCCTCCATTTTAGAAGCGGGAAAAGAAAAGCTCCCGGGAGTAAGCCGGCTTATTCTTCAGCCGAACGTCGGATCTGGACAAGTTCGAGAATGGCTTTTAAAAAACGGTTGGGAAATCGTCGACGAACAAATTCTGGAAGAAGATGCAAAAATATATGAAATTATCGTCGCCGAAAAAGGGGACCCGTATCGCCCTTATGATCAGTTGGAAGCCGGCATTTTAATGGGACCGATCTTATTAAAAAAGAAAAACGACGCTTTTTATCAAAAATGGAAGCATGAATATGAAAAGTGGGGAAATATTCTTAACCAATTAAATAAAGCAGAATCACCGGATAAGACAGTGGAAAAACGTACCGAACTCATGAAAAAAAGGAATTTGGTAAAGGAGGCGCTGGGATTATGAAAACAGTCAATGGACATGAAGTGATCCAGTGGTTTGAACGCTTTGCTCCTAAATCTTACGCGATGGAAGGCGATAAAATTGGTTTACAAGTGGGAAGACTGAATCAACCAGTGAAACGGGTTCTGATTACTCTGGATGTGTTAGAGGAAGTAGTCGATGAAGCCATTGAGCAAAACGTTCAATTAATTATTGCTCATCATCCGCCCATTTTCCGTCCATTAAAAGCGATACGGACGGACGAACCGAGTGGAAGAATAATGGAAAAATTAATCAAAAACGACATTGCCGTCTATGCCGCTCATACCAATCTTGACATTGCTCCCGGTGGCGTCAATGATTTATTGGCTGAATGTTTGCAGCTGGAAGACACGGAAGTGCTCGTCCCGACCATCGAAGAGCAATTGAATAAACTAGCTGTTTATGTACCTGTCGACCATGCAGAAGAAGTCCGAAAAGCAATAGGAGATGCCGGTGCCGGTTTTATTGGCGAGTACAGTCATTGTTCTTTTTCGGTAACGGGAACAGGAAGATTTCTTCCAGGAAATCATGCTAATCCTTATATTGGCAAAAGAGGAAAACTGGAAGAAGTACAGGAAGTAAGAATTGAAACGATTTATCCAAAACGGTTGGAGAAAAAGATTTTGACAGCGATGCTGAAAGCACATCCATATGAAGAAGTAGCGTATGATCTTTACCCTCTGGAAAATAAAGGAGAAATTCTTGGGCTGGGGAGAATTGGCAAACTAAAGCAAGAAATGACGCTTGAAGAATTTGCCCGTTTTGTGAAATCCCAGTTGGAAGTAGAAGGTGTGAGAGTCGTAGGAGATTTGAACAGCAGAGTGAGAAAAGTGGCTGTTCTTGGCGGCGACGGCAACAAATATTATCAATCGGCTGTGTTTAAAGGCGCCGATGTATATGTGACGGGAGACATGTATTATCATACCGCCCATGATGCTATGATGGCTGGTTTAAATATAGTCGACCCGGGACATAATGTGGAAAAAGTAATGAAAACAGGGGTGGCCAAAATATTATCCGCCATTTCGGACGAAAAAGGGGCGGACGTAGAGTTTATTCCTTCAAAAGTCAATACGGATCCGTTTCGGTTTTTATAATTTGCTTATGATTTGATCTCTACTGTTGACGATGCCTCATTTTGTGGGAAATAAAAAACCGGCAAAGGCTGTGGATCAGCCTTTTGCCGGTTTTTTTGGATGTTTAATTTTAGGCAAGATCTTTTCAAGCGGAACTTTCTTTTCGCGGACCCAAGTCGTTTCGTCATTTGGATCAAAGGCTTCCAAAAATTCAATCACTTCTCTTACGATCGGCGTCGGTGTGGAAGCTCCTGCGGTAACAGCCACTTTTTTCACGTCTTTAATCCAATCGATTTCAATCTCGGTAATATCGGAAACGCGGTAAGCTTTTGTTCCTGCAATTTCTTCAGACACTTGGGCTAGACGGTTGGAATTGTTGCTCTTAGGATCTCCAACCACAATCAAGACATCCGCTTCTTTTGCTTGTTCAGCAACCGCTTCTTGGCGCACTTGAGTGGCAAGGCATATTTCTTTATGAGTTTCCGCTTGTGGATATTTTTCTTTCACTTTGTCCATAATGTGAGCGACATCCCATTGGCTCATGGTCGTTTGGTTGGTCACGATCACTTTATCATTTTGGATGGACAAATTCTCAACATCTTCCGGCGTTTCCACCAAGTGTACAATGTCGGGCGCCACCCCAACTGCTCCTTCCGGCTCGGGATGTCCTTTTTTGCCGATATAGATGACATCATATCCTTGTTCTTTTTTTTCGCGGATTAATTCATGGGTCTTTGTGACATCCGGACAGGTAGCGTCAATCGTCACCAGTCCTTTTTCTTTGGCCAGCCTTCTGACTTCCGGCGAGACGCCATGGGCGGTAAAAATAACCGTTCCTTTATCGACTTTTTGCAAAATTTCTTTGCGGTTTTTTCCGTCTAATGTAATGATCCCTTCTTTTTCAAACGCCTCTGTGACATGCTGATTATGAACAATCATGCCTAAAATATGAATGGGGCGGGGAAGGGTTTTATCTAAAGCGGCATTGCGGGCGATGACCATGGCATCTACAACGCCGTAGCAATAACCGCGAGGTGATATTTTAATGACTTCCATGCGCTAAAATCCCCCTGTACAATAATAGAATTCGGGTCCTTACGATTTTTATTATATAGGAGGATACAAAAGAAGACAAAGAAAGATTGTTTGGGGATTGAGTCAAGTATTTGTGGGCAGTTTTTTTCTCCCTAACAATGAAAGCGGAT